>WBZM01000106.1_pt1 | contig 137354 bp, 110 predicted proteins | sample 5204271 | NCBI WGS metagenome assembly WBZM01 (sample SAMN12344346, study PRJNA552823) | activated sludge metagenome | biome: Activated sludge suspended growth; feature: Nitrification reactor; material: Wastewater; isolation source: activated sludge from nitrification reactor of wastewater... | reverse complement strand
GCGCGCTGCCCATGCCGCCCCGTACGCACGACCTTGGTCGGCGCGCGATGGGAACGGCCTGTCCTTTGAGCGGCTGGTGGGGAGCTACCGACGCCACCCCCCCAAGATGCCTGCTAGCTTCGGGCGCCGTGGCGAGCCGAGACGTCCGACCCAGGGTGCTCTTCATCTGCGGGACGATGAATCACACCACGCAGATGCATCAAATCGCGCGTGAGCTCGGGAACAAGTTCCCCCACAAGAACCACGTGCAGGTGTGCACCTCGGACCTGCGCGAGACGCTGCGGTACGACGACCGCGCCGGCTTCCTGAGGGGCGTGGCGGCGCTCGCGGGGACGCGGGAGGTCATCTTCAAGCTCCACCCGAACGAGAACGAGGCGCGCGCGACCCGCGAGATCAATCGCTACGTCCCCGGCGCGCGCGTGTTCGCGGAGGGCTCTGCAGAGGAGATGATCGCAAACGCGAACATTCTCGTCACACAACTGTCATCCGTCGTGTACGTCGGCCTCGCCTTGGGGCTCGAGGTCCACTCCTACTTCGATCTGGAGGAGCTGAAGCGCCTGTTGCCGCTTCAGAACGCGCGCGCAGCAGCGAACATCGCGGAGGTCTGCCGCGACGTCATGACGAGGCACCGTCTGCGACGCCGCGGGAACCGATCCCACCCGGGCGATGCTCGGTATCGCTCGGAGGGACTACAACCCCGAGGGCTTCCGCAGTAGGGTCCCCTCGTCTTCGCCATCCCCGTACGAACTTCCCTGGAGCACCACGATGCAAGCTTCTCGTTCCCTCTGCTGGGCCACCGTTGGCTTGGCCCTCACGCTCGCCGCAGCCTGCGGCGATGACACCGGCTCGGGCGGCGCGGGCGCGTCGGGCGGCTCGACGACCACGACGGGCTCGACGTCCAGCTCGACGAAGTCCTCGAGCTCCGCGACCACCACGTCCTCGTCGTCGTCCTCCTCCTCGTCGTCCTCGTCGTCCGGCGGCGGCGGTGCCGCGGAAGGTGGCGGTGGCGGTGCTGTCGGCGGCGGCGGCGCTGGTCAGGGTGGCGACGGCGGCGCGGGTGGTGGCGGCGCGAACCCGTCGCAGCAGATCGCGGACGTCATCGCGACGCCGGACGGAACGGGACTGAGCCTGCCGATCGAAGGCGCGCTCGTCACCTACACCAAGCCCGCCCTGGGGATGGACCCGGCCGGCTTCTTCCTCCAGGCCGACCAGGCGGGCCCCGCGATCTTCGTCGCGGCCGATCCGACGACGCTCAACCCCGTCGTGAACGTGGGTGACGAGCTCGAGCTCACGGTGACCGAGGTCACTACGGTCGCCGGCCTCAAGATGGTCACCGCCGTCACCGGCGTGTCGGAGCTCTCGACAGGCAACTCGATCACGCCGCTGGTGACGGACGTGAGCAACGCAAACGATCTGGTCACGAACCTTTCCGGCTACGAGAGCCGCGTGATCTCGCTGACCGCGGACATCGACGCGAACTTCGTCAACGCGTCGTTCCCGCAGGTCGCCGGCGAGATCTCCACGATGGGCCTCGACGATCCGAACCTCCGCCTCCGCATGCCGGAGGACGTGCGCGCCGCCTTCGATCTGGAGGCCGGCTGCTCGGTGACGCTCGACTACGGCGTCATGTGGCGGTTCAACGCCGTCGCCCAGCCGTCCACGGTGGACGCGGCGGACCTCTCGGTCGTGCTCTGCCCCTCGCCGGTGGTCTCGAGCGCCGCGGCCGTCTCCGGCACGAGCGTCGTCGTGAGCTTCAGCCGCCTGCTCGACCCGGCCAGCGTTCAAGCCGCCGACTTCACCTTCGACAACGGCCTCACCGCGCAGTCGGTCAGCGTGAACGGGAAGGACGTCACGATCACGACGAGCATGCAGACCGGCGGGACGACCTACACGGTCACCGCGCAGAACCTGACGGACGTGCTCGGCTCGCCCGTCGTCGCCCCGAACACCGCGATGTTCAGCGGCTTCGTGACCATCGCGCAGATGGTCATCAACGAGATCAACCCCAACATCGGAAGCAGCCGCGACCTGCTCGAGCTGCTCGTGACGGGCGCCGGCACGACGAACGGCATCACGCTCATCCAGGACGGCTCGAACGTCGAGACGCTCGCGACGTTCCCCGACGTCAGCGTCGCGGTTGGCGATCTCATCGTCGTCCACCTGAACCCCGCCGGCGCGACCGGCGCCGCGCCGGGATCCGAGACGACCTCGAAGACGCAACACCCGTTCGCGACGTTCAGCGCCAACTACGACAACGCGTGGGACTTCCACGGCGGCACGACCGGGCTCTCGTTCTCGAACCGCGTGCTTCGGGTCGAGGCTCCCGGCGGCGTCATCGTCGACGCGCTGCCGGTCGTGCTGACCGGCCAGACGACCGCGGCCTTCCCCGGCGACCTGCAGACGCTCCAAGGCCTCGGTCTCTGGCTGCCGGCCAACTGCGGCGGAGTCGCGTGCGACTACGCCTCGACGCCGACCGCGGTTGACATCTCGGTCAACTACTTCGGGTGCGGGACCTCCGCCACGGGCAGCACCGTCAGCCGCAAGCCGGGCCTCGACACGATGCAGGCATCCGATTGGAACGCCGCTGGCGCGCACAGCTGGGGCCAGCCCAACCCGTGACGAGTGGAGGAGTCTGGCGCCATCGTCGTCATCGCTGACGCAGGCACCCCCCAGCCCCCCTCACGGATCGTGAGGGGGGTTGACGCGAAACCGACGGACGACGCCCGGGCGAGAGCTCGGGCGTCGCTGTTTTGTGCGGCGCTTTGGCACACCGCTCGCACCCGATATCGGAAGAGGCGAGGCGAGCCATGCGCGTCCATCGGTTCTTCGCGATCGTCGTCACGGCGCTGGCGCTGACGATGACCTCCGCGCACGTGCTCGAGATGCCGCAAAAACTCGGGCTCTCGCCGGAGCTCTACGCCGCGATCAACGGGACGCTCTACCGGTACTTCGCGTACGTGGGCGGCGCGTACACCGTCGGCGCCCTGTCCTTGCTGGCGCTGCTCGCCTGGCGTGCCCGCGGCAAGCCCTCGTCCGTGCCGACGACGATCGCGGCGATCTGCCTCGGCGCGGCGTTCGTGTCGTGGCTCGCGCTCGTCGCGCCGGTGAACCATGTGGTCGGAATCGAGGGTCCATCTGCATGGGTGGACCTGCGGCTCCGCTGGGAGATGGGCCATCTCGTCGGCTTCGCCTTCACGCTCGCGGGCTTCTGCTCGCTCGTCTTGTCCGTGCTGATCGACATCCCGATCGGACCGATCCACGTCGAGGTCACGCGCATCGTCCACGCCCCGCCCGAGCGGCTCGTGTCGCTCTACCTCGACTGGAGCCGCTGGCCCGAGCTCTTCCCCGAGTCGATCCGCGACGTGCGCTTGGCAGGGCGCAAGGCCGAGGCGACGTTCCTCGAGGTCGATCACACGACCGAAGGCGGCTCCGCGCCCGCGCCATGGGTGAGATCCCGATCCAGTGCCCGATCACCCTGATGAAGTCCATGACCGGTCGCTGGGCACGTTTCGTCGACCGTCATCCGAACGGCTCGCTCGGCGTGGCGGTCCTGGGGCTCTTCGCGGTCCTGGCAGGCGTGTTTCTCGGCGCGCTCCTCATCGTCTCGTGACCTGATGGAGAACCAGGCAGGGTCCGGTGCTCGTTGGCGCTGGTCCCGTGGGCTCACCCCCCTTCCCCCCTCACTCGCGTGAGGGGGGAGAGCGCGAGCCGGTACCAGATCGAGACGAGCTGTCCCGGGACCAGATCGAGACGGCTTCGAACGAGCGCCCTCGACGACCTCATTTCGGGGGAAAACCGGCGTTCGAGAGCGGGCACGGTCGGTGCTTTGGGCCCGGTCATGATGTTCCTGACGGATGACGAGAACACGGCGACGGACCTGCCGGCCGGATGGTCGGCGCAGCTCGCCGGCCTCTCCCAGCTGATGGCGGGCACCGAGCTCGTGGCCGAGCGCTGCCGGCACGAGATCGCGATGGGCGGAAACGCGCGCGACACGCTCGACTACTTGATGGAGCGCATCGGGGCCGTGAAAGAGGCCTTCCGCGCGCTCACGCCGGTCGAGCAGGACGCGCTCTGGCTCGATCTGGTCGCGCTCCTCCAGGAGGCGCGCGAGCTGCGAGCGAGCGTCGTGCAACACGGCCAGGGTCCGACCCTGCGCCCGCGCGCAGCCTGATCTCGCGCCGGGACCGTCGTCGACGAACCTCGACCGAAGGCGTCGCCGAGCGCCCGTGCTGAGCTGGCCATCAACCAAGCGCTGTCGCGCTTGAGGTTCGCGAGGTCGCCTTCGAAAACCGAGCGCCGAGACCGATGGCGAGTACGACGCCGAGACCGTTTCAGGTGAAGCCCTGCCGACCGAGCCTCACATTCCGCTCGAGCTCGCACCGCCTCTCGTTCTTTCGCTTGATTAGGGGCTAGCATCGCAGGGGTGAGATCTCCGTGGCTCGCAGCAGCGCTGTGCGTCGCTTGCGCATCGCAGCCGACCGCGGGCGAGGGGTCCGCCGTGCGCGACGCCGAGCCGGTGGAGGTAGCGATCGCCCCGCCGCGCGCCGCCACGTCCGACCCGCTCCTCGTCCCCGCCGCGCGGCCGAGCGCTTCCACCGTCGAAGACGCCGACTCGAAGGTCGGCGTGCCCGAGTGCGACGCCTACATCGCCACGCTCGAGCGGTGCTTGACGAAGTTTCCCGACGCAGCGGCGGCGGCGGCAGAGTCGACGCGAATCATGCGCGCGGCCTGGAAGGACGCGGCGAAGGACCCGACGGCGCGAGAGACGCTCACCACGGCGTGTAAGGCCGCGCACGAGGCGATCCTGACCGGGTGCAACCCCTGAGGACCGCGGCGCTGGCTCGCGCTCGGCTACAAGAAGAGCCCCACCACGTTGCCCATCATGCAATTTGCGATGGCGCCGGCGAGCATGGCGCGGAACGCGATGCGCGAGAGGTCCTTCATGCGGTCCGGCGCCATGGCGCCGATGCCGCCCAGCTGAATGCCGATGCTCGCGAAGTTCGCGAACCCGCAGAGCGCGTAGCTCGCGATGACGGCGGAGCGGTGGCTGATGGCGATCGTCGGCGACTGCACGACCTGCCCCAGGTGGATGTACGCGATGAACTCGGTGAGGACGAGCTTCTCTCCGAGGAGCCGCCCGACGATCTGCGCCTCGTTCCAGGGGATGCCCATGGCGAACGCGATGGGTGAGAAGAGCCACCCCATGATGCGCGCCATGCTCAGCGGCTCACCTGCGAGCGGGATGAGCGACAGGAAGTAGTCGGCCATCGCCACGAGCGCCACGAACGCGAGCAACATCGCCACGACGTTGAGGAAGAGCTTCATCCCTTCGCTCGCGCCGTCCGCCGCGGCCTCGAGCACGTTGCCGTGGATGCGCTTGACCTCGAAGTCCAGCTTGCCTTGCGTGTGGGGTACCTCACGCTCGGGCAACATGATCTTGGAGACGGCGATCGAGGCAGGCGCGCCGATGATCGAAGCCGTGACCAGGTGCCCCGCGATGCCGGGGATGTCCTTCAGGAAGCTCACGTAGGCGGCCATGACGCCGCCGGCGACGGTCGCGAAGCCGCCGACCATGACGAGGAACAGCTCGCTGTTCGTCATCGTCGCCACGTACGGGCGCACCGTCAGCGGCGCTTCGGTCTGCCCCAGGAAGATGTTCGCCGCCGTGGAGAGCGACTCGGCCCCGCTGATCCGCGCGGTGCGCTGCATGATCCACGCGAGCCCGTACACGACGCGCTGCATGACGCCCGCGTGATAGAGGACGCTCATCAGCGACGAGAAGAACACGATCGTCGGCAGCACCCAGAAGGCGAAGGTCTTCACCGGCGGCGACACCTGCCCCGCGATGACGTCCGTCTTTTCGCCGGACGGGTCGAGCACGCGGTGGGGCTCGATGGACTGGAAGACGAACGTGGAGCCGGCCTCCGAGAACGAGAGCAGCCGGTGCACGCCGGCGTCGATCGAGTCGAAAAAGACGGCCTGCGCCGCCGGGGTGAGCACCACCGCGGCCAGCACGACCTGGAGCCCGATGCCCCAGAGCACCGGCCTCCACGAGATCCCCTTGCGGTCGAAGCTGATCAGCCAGGCGAGCCCCACCATGACGGCGATGCCGAGCAGGGAGAGCGCTCGGTAGCCGATCCCGACGGGCTCGTTGACGACCGAGGCGAAGAGGGAGACGCCGCGCACGGGCGGTACTCTACCAGGGTGCTCGAAAAGAGAGGGCCGTGATGGACCCCGGGGCCGACCCGTGCGAAATGGTGCTCGTGCCGGAGGATCCGTCGAAGCGCTTCGTCGCCTTGGTCAAACGCGAGCTGGGAGCCAAGTCGGTCACGTTCCACGACGAGGGCGAGGCGCCCGAGGAGGACGCGGTCGCCGTCGAGCTGCCCGACGGGAGGTTCGTGGAGGCCGTCTTCTCCGATACCCCCGACGACGTGCAGGCGATGACGCGGCGCCTGGAGATGCTCGTGGGCGCGTTCGAGGGTCTGACCGGCCAGGAGGCGCAGCAGAAGCGCCGCGAGCCCCCTGCCCTCTCGCTCAAGAAGGAGCTCCGCGCGCTCGTGAAGCGCAGCCGTGGTGCTGACGCCACTGTCATCGATGCGCACTCGCCGGTCGTCTGGGCCAGCGCCACGGACGACGACGACACCGAGGAGGAAGCGGTGAAGGCGCGCGAGCTGCGCTTCCGCGCCATCGGGGAGCTGCGCGCGCTCCCGCAGATGGCCGCGCTGCACCGGGGCGGGCACCTCGCCCTCAGCCTGCGGGAAGAGACGTTCGGCTACGTCGTGCGGTCGTTCGCCGGGATCTACGTGCTCGGCGTGGTGTTCGACCACGCCTTCGACGAGATCCGCGCCGAGCGCGCGGTTCGTGACTCGCTGCAGCGCGTGGAGCGCCTCGTCCTCGTGCTGCCGCCGCTCGAGCCCGACCCGGTCCCCGCGGGCGTCGTCGCGCTGCGGGGACGACGGCGGCGGCGCTGATCAACGCGTCGCGAGGTGCACCGACCACACGATGGTGGCGAGCGGCACGAGGTACATCGTCGACCACGCGATGCCCCAGCCCACCGCGCGGCCGAGGTTGCCCTTGCAGTCGTGTGTGTCGTGGGCGACGCGGGTAAGCGCCCGGTGCAGCACAGCGTAGCCAGCGAAGAGCACCAGAGGGAGCGCGAGCTCCGCGACGACCCACGCGGCCCCGAACAGCACCGCCAGGACGACGGCCAGCGCGAGCGCGAAGAGGGCCCCCTCCCCGTCCACCCCCGAGCACCCGTCACAACCACACGAGTCCAACCAGCCGAGGCTCGAGCCCCCGCCTTCGGAGCGGCTCCCCGCCTCGCCACGCCTCTGCCAGAACGGGACGAACACGCCGTCGTCACGGAGCCGGAAACCGCGATGGAGCAACACCGAAAACATCGCGGCGAGCGCGGCCCACCACGCCCCGAGCACGAGCTCGATCTCGATCCACCGGGCGAGATCGAACGAAAGCGGCAGGACGACGGCGGAGAGGAGGAAAGCGGCGCCGAGGATGGCCACGGTCGCGCTCCCCGAGACCCGCGGGCCGAGCCGCACCGCGGCCTTTCGAACACGCGCGCGATACGGGTGCGCGGGCCCCGCGAGCAGGACCTCGGGGTCGTCGTCCTCGACGTCGCGGTCGCGTCGCGCGGCCCGAGCGCCGCCACGATCCCAGAACGCGAGGATGAGCACCGCGACGATGACCACCGCGCCGCCGACGAGCCATGCGAGCGCGCCGAACGACTCGTGGGTGCTCGGGCTCTTCCAGAGCCAATACGAGAGGCCCAACCCGAGCCCGAGGAACGTGGCAGCGAGCGAGACTCGCCGCTGCTGCCGGGTCGAGGCCTCGTACCCGCACAGCCGGCATGCCGGGCGGTCGTCGACGAGGAGCTCGTAACACTCGTCGCAGAGCAGCTGCCCACAGCGACTGCACCGAGCCATCGCGACGGCCGTGGGATGGTGCTTGCAGCGGGGCGCCGAGGTCATCGCGAGAACCCGACCTTACCAGTCTGCTGAAACTTGGCGACGTCACGCTGCTTGGTGGGGTCGCTTGCTGCTCTTTCACCCCCCCACCCCCCCTCACCTATGGTGAGGGGGGAGCCTGACGACTCTGTCGTTCTCTCATCCGGCCTGGCGAGCTGTGTTCGCTCGAGGCCCTACTGCGTCGCCGCCCGGCTTGCCGTCGAGATCGACGGCGCGTCACACGCCGGCCGCGAGCGACGTGATCGACTCGCGACACATTCTTCCGCAAGCCCGGAATCCGCGTCCTCCGAGTGACCAACGAGGATGCGTTGCTGCGACCGGCCAGCGTCCTCCAACAGCTCCGCACCCTGCTCCAAGGGAGCTCCCCCCTCGCGAAGCGAGGGGGGCTGGGGGGGTGAAAGTGCAGCGTCGACGTCATCGAGCACGCCGACGTCCCTTTTTCAGTACCCTGTTCGCAGTACACTTCCGACCCCCGGAATGTTCCAAGTCGTGTGGCGCCCCGAAGACGAGGCCTTGCTCGTCCACCTCGAGGACGAGGCGGCGGTGGCGCGGCTGTGGCGGCTCCAGGCCCCGGAGGACGCGCCCGCCCCGGCGGGCGCCGCCTTTGCGCTCGCCGCCGCGGCTCGCAAGCTGTCCGACGGCGAGGCGGCGGTCGTCGCGGCCGCGAGGGGCGACGCTCGGTCGCTCGCCGCGCGGCTGCTCGTGGACCGGTACCGCGACCAGCCAGGGCCGTTCGTGCACGCGTCGGCCGTCTACTTCGGCCGGCTCGCGACGGCCTGGACGCTGGCCGGCCAACAAGGGGAAGACCACGCTGCGCTCGCGAGCGTTCGATCCATGGCCGCCTGGCTCGCGCTCGACGACGAACGGACTTACCTCGCTTCGCTGGGCCGTCGCCTCGCGCACGGCGCCAAGCCGGAAGAGGCCGAGACGATGGCGCGGACGGCCGCGCTCGGCTTCTTCGACGAGCTACGCGAGTCCGCCCTCGCGGGCGCGCGCGAGCTCACGCCTCGGGCGGCGCGCGCCCTCGCGTCGCTCGGGCGTGTCCAGGCTGCCGCGAACCTGGCGGGCCTCGACGCGACCGCCGCGCGTTCTTATGTCGCGCGCGCCGACTCGATCCGCGCCCTTGTCGTCGACGAAGCCCTCGCGCCCATGTCCGATGAGGCGGCCGAGCTCAAGACGCGAGAAGACGGCGGCGCACACGCGCGCCCCATGCTGGAGCGCGTCGCCGCTGCCTGGGCCTGGTCGGGCTGCGACGAAGCGGTGGAGCACTTCGCGATGGACCAGATCACGGAGCTCGCCTGGCCCATCTACAAACAATCGAGCTGGGACACGTTGCGCGCCATGCTCACGCCTTGCATTCCTCTCTTCGAGTCCATGGAAGGGCGCATCTTGCGTGATCCGATCCGGCACCTCGCTTATGCGGCAGACTGCGCCCAGATGTTCGTCTTCCTGTCGGAGACGGAGAAGGACAAAAGCAGGGAGTGGCTCCTCGCCGAGCGCGCGCTCAGGCTCTGCCCCAGCCACCGCAACGGCCGGCTCGTCATGGCGCACCTCTGCGCGCGCCGCGCCATCGGCCTGCTCGACCAGACGAGCTTCTTCAGCGCCAAGACGGACATCGCCGAGGCGACGCGCCTCGTGCAACGCGCGGAGGACACCTACCCGCAGAGCAAAGCCATCCCCGAGGCGCGCCAGCGCCTCGCCGACGCGCGAGCGCGGTGGGGCTCCCCATGACCAATCCGTTCGAAGCGTTGGGCGTCGATCCGCTCGCCACCATCGCACAGATCACCGAGCGCGTGCGCGAGCTCTCGGAGGACGCCGACGAGCCTCGAAAGAAAGAGCTCCGCTCGTTGTGGGAGGCGCTCACGCTTCACCCGCGCAGCCGGATCGCCGCCGCCATCACCACGTTCGTCCCCGAGACCCCCGCGCCGGAGGCGTTCCCACCACCTGCGACGCGGCTCCCGGCGGAGGCCGAGCCGAGCCCCTCGCTCCTCGACACGTTGCCGCTCGCCGGTGTCGTCCCCGCGCTCTCGAGCGCGGCGGTCCGGCCCCTACCTTCGTCCACAGTCCCCATCCTCGAAGACCCCCTCGTGCAGGAACACAATCGATGATCATCCTCGACCGCGCGGTCGGAATCGACCTCGGAACCACGAACTCGGAGATCGCCATGCTCGTCCCCTCCGAGCGCGAGATCCTCGTCTACGCGGACAAGTTCGGCCGGCGCACGGTGCCCAGCGCGGTCGCGTGGGATCCGACAAAGAAGACCTTCGTGGTAGGGCGCGCCGCGCGCGCGCGCCGCGGCAAAGAGCCGCCGCCGGTCGAGTCGATCAAGCGTCGAATGGGCCAGCAGGTGAAGGTCTCGGTCGGCCCCCATGAGCTCACGCCCGCCGAGGTCTCCGGCAAGATCCTGGGTGAGCTACGCTCCTCCATGACGACCTTCCTGGCCGAGAAGGCCAATGAAGGAATCGAGACACGCGTCGACCGCGCCGTCATCACCGTCCCCGCCTATTTCGACGCCCCGCAGGTGGAGGCGACCCGCGCGGCGGGTGTGCTCGCGGGTCTCGACGTGGTCGGCATTCTCCAGGAGCCGACGGCAGCCGCGATCTACCACACGTGGAAAAACAAGATCGAGGGCGGCAACTTCCTCGTGTACGACCTCGGCGGCGGGACCTTCGACGTCTCCATCCTGCGGTGCGTGGCGGGCGAATACCAGGTGCTCGCGATCGACGGCGACAACTACCTCGGCGGGGACGACTTCGATCGCCGCTTCGCCGAGAAGCTACGCAAAGACCTCGTCGCACGAGGTTATGCCCTCGAGCTCGACATCCGCGAAAACGTGGAGGACCGCCACCGCTTCGAGCGCCTCGTGCACCTCGCGCAGGAGATCAAGGAGAGTCTCTCCACGAGCGAGGTCGTCAACGTGTCCAAGCAGGATCTGTTCGAAGACCAGAATGGCGAGTCGGTCTCGTTCGAGTCCGAGATCGGCCGGGCGGACTACGAGAGCTCCATTTCGGATCTTGTCGAGCGCACGATCGCCTGCGCGACACGTGCGCTCGAGCGGAGCAAGGAGACGGCCGACGTGGGGATCGACGCAATCGACCACGTCATCCTCGTCGGCGGCTCGACGCGCGTCCCCCTCGTGACGCGGCGGGTGACCGAAGCCCTCGCCTCGGCGAGCCGATCGAAGGAGCCTCTCTCGGACGAGGTCGACACGATCGTGGCCCTCGGCGCGGCCGTACACGCCGCTCAGGTCGGCGGGCTCACAATCGCGACGAGCGAGCCGACCGCCCGGGTGACGTTCACGACGCCGCTGGTGACAGCGGGCGCGAAGATAAGGTTGGGCATCCGCGTGGACGCGGCGCCGGCGGGAGCCGAAAAGCTCGCCGTGAAGGACGGCGACTCGACCCTGGCGGAGGCGCAGCTCGGCGAGGAGCGCACCGCCCCGCTCCGACTGGACGTCACCCCCGCGGGCAGCGCGGACGCGGAGCTCGCGCTCGACCTCGTAGGCGCGGGCGACGCCAAGCTCGCGTCGATCCCGTTTGTGGTCTACCGGGGCGAGCTACGCCCGCGGGCGACCGGCCTCAGCCGGGCGAGCGTGATCGCAAAAGACATCGGCCTCGAGGTGATCAAGGCGGGCCGCCGGGAACGGCGCGTGCTCCTCGATCGCGGCACCGGGCTGCCGGCGGAGTCGAAGCACACGTTCTACACCGCGGACCAGAGCGGGACGGTCGTCCTTCGACTGCTCCAGGGCAGGCTACCCATCAAGACGCTCGCGCTCACCGTCGACCGAGACCTGCCGGTTGGCACGCCTGTCGAGCTCACGCTCAAATGCGACGAGGCGATGCGCATCGAGGCCCGCGCGCTCATCGGTCAGCAGGAGCTCTGGGCGACCGTGGAGCCGGCTCCCCAGATGGAGGTCGACCGCGCAGGCGCCGTGGAAGATCTGCTCGACGAGGCGGAGCGAGCCCGCAAGAACCTCTGGGGTGGCCTCGGCGACGTGTTCCGTCGCGAGGCGGACCATTTGATCGCCGGCATCCGGGAGGTCATCCACACCGACCCCGCCAAGCTCTCCGCGCTCTCCACCAATCTCCGCCGCTTGCTCGACGAGTACGCCGGCGATCCGGCGGACCCGCTCCACCCGCCCATGCACCATTTCGAAGGCGAGCTCGACGCCCTGCGGCGCGTCGTGTTCCGCAGCCACGGTGTCCTGGTGGGCCTCGACCGGAGCGCCTGGGAGGAGCGCATTCGTGATCTCGAAGAGCGCGCAGCGCGAGCCTACGAAGCCGTGGACGCGCCCACCTGGCGACGCGTCTGCAGCGAGGTGCAGGCCCTCTACGAGACCGCCGTGCAGGAAGAGTTCGCGACCCGACGCCTGGACGACCCCGCGTACGTCCAGCAGCGGCTGACGAACGTGTCGCGATGGCGAACGCGCGTCGAGCGAGACCTCGTGGATTTCGTCGTCTCCGCCGCCAGCGACGTCGCCGCCATTCAATCGGCCGAGCGAGATCGACTGCTCGACGCGCTGCGCGTCAAGGTCGACGCCGTGATCAGCCCCCTCGAGGAGGCCGGGCTCGGCGATCCGGTCGAGGCGCGCCGCAAGATCGAGCAGGCGAGCGGTGAGCTCGAGCGCATCGAGGCCGCCTTCGAGCGCCTGCCCTCGCTCGGGCTCGTCACGGAACGAGGCGGCGGCCCGCGGTGAGCTTCTTCGACGACATCGGGCTCAGGGCAGCGGAGAGCCTGGAGCAGAGCGTCGGACCTTACGTCGCCCTCGCCTCCTACAAGCGGCTCTTCGCCGGTCCGCCCGATGTCCGCGCCAAGGCCGCACACGGCGCGCTTCGGTGCGCGGTGGCGCTCGACGACGAGCGAGAGGTCGTCGATCTGTGCTCGGTGTGGAGGACCGCGCGGGAGGCGGAGGACTCGGCCTTGCCTTTTGCGCGCGACCTGCTCCGTCGCCAGAAGCCGAAGCTCGCGATGATGCTCGCGAGCGCGGAGGAGGAGAGGTCCGGCGCGCCTCGCGCTTCCTACCTCCGCCTCGTCGCGGAGGGCCAGCTCGGAGGTCATACGACCGCGTGGACGATCGACGCCTGGCGAAGGACCGTCGCCGCGGCCGGGTCGGACGGTGCGCTCCTCACACACGCCACCGCGCGGCTTCTCGCCGCGCTCTTCGAGCACGCGAGCCACGACCCCACGTTCGTGCTCTCCCGGGCCGAGCTCGCGAGCCTCGGCGAGTCGGCTTCGCTCGATCTCGCCCTGCCGGTGGAGCGGCTCGTGATCCTGCGCGCGCGGCTCCACTCGACGAACCGATTTCACCGCGCGAGCGCCCTCTCCGCGCTCGAGGAGCTCGCGCGTCGCAGCGACGGCCCGCTGCGTGCGGAGGCCGTGCTCGTGGCCGCGCGCCACCTCGGCGCCCTCTTCGCCCGCCTCGACGCGGTCGAGATCGATCGCATCGCGGCGACGATCAAACACTGGTCCGACGAGCGGACGCGTGCGCTCGTCTTGGCGCAGCTGCCCGCGTGGGTCCGGGTCATCGCAGCCGTCAAGGCGGGCGCGGATGCCGACCGGCTCGCATTGGCCCTCGACGATCTCGCTTCCCGGTCTGCGGAGATCTCGCGCGGGCTCGCCGTGGCCCGTGCCCCGGAGGACGCGGAGCCCGCCTCCCGGCCTCTCGGCTCTTCGGCCGAGGAGGCCCTCGCGTGGATCGGGGTGGACGCGAACAAGGCGCTCGGTCGTGGTGATATGGGGGACGTCGAGCGCCTCCTCCTCCTGGCCGTTCGACGCCTCGCCTCGGATACCGCCTTGCCGCCGGCGCTCTGGCTCGCCGCGATCCGCGCCCTGGTGCGAGGCTCGGGGCCCGCGCGGCGCGCCGCAGGCGCCCTCGTGGACCAGGCGCTCGCCCGCACCGCGTCGATGCCACCACGACCGCTCGTCGAGATCGCCGGCCTCCTCTCTGCCGCCGGCCTCTCCGATGCCTCCGCGCGCGCCCTCGCCGAAGCCGGTCGATGGAGGGAGCCGGGCGCGGGCGCGCTGCTCGCCGGGGAGACACGGCGTGGCGCCTACGCGGCTTTCGCGCGAGGAGACCGCGCGCGAGCCCTCGAGCTCCTGAGCCAAGCCCGAGCGTGGCTGGAGAGGAGCGCTCCCACGTGATCCCCGATCTGGCCCCGATCGCCGCAGCGCACGATCCTCGGCTGGCCGTCGTGCCCGTTCGCTTTCGTTATGGGCAGCGCAGGTTCGCCACAATCGTCGCCAAGCTCGTGCTCCGCCTGATCGACGGCGCCCCCGCCATTCTCTTGCCGCCCGAGCCGATCGTCGCGCGCGACGAGCACTACGACGACTCGCCGATCCGCAGCGTGCGCAGGCCCTCGGAGGTCGCGCCACGGCTCCTCGCGACGGACGTCCTCCTGACGGGCAACGCGTTCCAGCCTCTCGGCAACCCCGGGACGACCCGCGTGGTCGGCCTCGGCTTGCATCGGGGCGGAGAGTCGCTCCTCTACAAGACGCTCTACGTGTATGGCGACAGGTCGACCGCGGAGCCGGACAAGGTTCGCCCGTTTGCGGCCATGCCGCTGGTCTGGGAACGCGCGTTCGGCGGCGCGGGCATCGACGCGAACCCGGTCGGTCTGAACCCCGCCGATCCCGGGGTGCGCAGCTTGCCCAACCTCATCGACCCGCGGGGCTCGACCATTCCCGCTGGTTATGGTCCACTCTCCCGTTATTGGCCCGTCCGCAGCCGGCTCCTCGGCGTGACGAGCCAAGCGACGGTGGCCGGGACTGCGCTGGAGCTGCCGGAGGGCTTTCCGTTTGCGTTTTTCCACGCGGCGCCTCCCGAGCAGCGCGTCCGATTCCTCGCCGGCGACGAGTGGCTCGTCCTCGATGGCCTCCACCCGCTCGCCGCGCGCATCCAATCGAAGTTGCCCGGGCTCCGCGCGGTCGCGCGCGTACACGGGCCAGGAGGCAGCGTCGTGCCCGTCCAGATGATGCTCGACATGGCCGTGATCGAGGCCGACCGAGCCATCTGCTCCCTCGTGTTCCGCGGAATGACCGACGCGGCCGTCGACGGCTCGGTCTTTGCGGTCGCCCTCGACGTGCCGCAATCCCCGGTCGATTGGCCAGACCCTCGGGCGGCGGTCCTCGTCTCCGAGCCGGTGCCCGCTCGTCCGCAGCCCACGCGCGCCCTCGACGGGACCCTCTCGATGGACGACGACGCGCAAGGCCGAGCCGCCTCCACGGCCGCCGCACCGTACCCATTGCCTCAGCCTCGCGCAGGGACCGTGGCGGACTTGCCCGGCGCCCCCTGGGCGAAGCCCTCACGCACCGTCGTCATCCCCGTTCGAGGAGACGAGCCGACGATGCCACTCGATCTGCGGGACGCTCCTCCCGAGGTACGTGCGCTCCTCGACGGACCATTGCCGCCAGCCCCCGAAGCGCCCATTGCGCCGCCCGCCGAGCCGCCGCCCGCGCCGCCCCCCGCGTCGTTCCGGGAGCTCGCGCCCCCCGTCCCGTCCTCGGTGGAGGCCCCGGTCTCCTCGATCCCCGAGCTCGAGACCGGCGTGCGTCGCATGGTGCTCGAGAAGGTGCGCGCGGGTGAGGCGCTGTTCGGCGCCGATCTGTCCGGCGCGGACCTCTCCGGCCTCGATCTCACGAACGCGGTGCTCGCCGACGCCAACCTCGCCGGCTCCAAGCTCGTGGGCGCCGTGCTCAGCGGGGCGAGGCTCACGGGCGCCAAGCTCATGGGCGCGGACCTCCGGCGCGCGTCGCTCGATCGCGCCGACCTGTCGCGCGCAGACCTCTCGCGTGCCTGCCTCGCCGAGTCCAGCCTCGAGGACGCTTCGCTGCTCGACGTCACCGCGCCCTTCGTCGACGGGCAGCGGGCGCTCCTCACACGCGCCCGGCTCGAGCGAGCCAAGCTGATGCAGGCCTCGCTCGAGGGCGCGGTGCTCGACGACGCACACCTCGCGGAGGCCGAGCTCACCGGCGCGAGCCTGAGCCGGGTGAGCGCCAGCAGCGCCGATTTCACAGGCGCGCGCCTCGGCGACGCGCGCCTCGACAACGCGAACCTGACCCGGGCCAAGCTCTGCGAAGCCGATCTCTCCGGTGCCTCGCTCCGTGACGCCCTGCTCGAGGAGGTCGACGCGACCCGGGCGCGCCTGGAGCGCGCCACCCTCGACGGTGCTCGAATGGCGCGAGCCAAGCTGAGCGGCGCCGATCTCCGGCGCGCCACCCTGAGCGACATCCGCGCAGAGGCCGCCATCCTGGACAACGTCGATCTCTCCCACTGCGTCGGCGACCGCGCCCAGCTCGCACGCGTCACGTTGACCAAGGCGGACCTCCGCCACGCCCGCCTTCCTCAGTCCACCTTCGCCGGAGCGGACCTCGCGGGAGCCCAGGCCCAGAAGCTCCTCGCCAACGAGGCCAACTTCGAAGCCGCCGACTTGCGGGGCGCGTCCTTCCGCTCGGCGCGAATGAAGGGCGCCAAGCTCCGCGGCGCCAAGCTGCACAAGGCGGACTTCCGCGACGCGGACGTATCCGGGGTGGATTGGACAGGCGTCGAGAAGGAGGGGGCGAGCTGGGCGGGAGCGAAGAGCTGAGCGCAGGATTCGAGGAGTCGGCACGGGCTGTCGAGGCCGATTCCCGAGGCCGAGGCCGACTACGAGGCCGGCTCCTCGTGGAATAGCACACGTCACCGTCCCGTCGTTCCGAGCGCAGACGAAGATGGTACGACTGCTCCACCATGTCCCCTCCCGAGCCGTCCGTGGTCGCTCTTCTCGTCGGAAATACGATCCAGTTCGTCGAGGTCGACGTCTCGCTGGTCTCGGATGACGACGGGCTCAGGTGGCGCGCCGCCATCCGCGAAGACGCGGAGCTCGGGGCCGGTGCAGAGCTTGAGATCATCCGGGGGCCAGGCGGGACGAAGGCGCACTTGCGGACGAACGGGGTCGTCGCGACTTCGTTCGACGAGCTGGAGCTCGTGAAGCGGACGTTCCCCGTCGAAGATGGGGAGCTCGAGCTCCTCGGCGTGCAGGGGTCGTTCAGCTTCCCGCATCGCGGTCCCTTCCGACACCTGCGCACGGTGTTCCTGGGGACCCAGGACGACGAGGTGCTCCATTCGCTTGCCACGGCCCTCGGCGCGACCGCCGAGGACGAGAGCGACGAAGCCGACAACATCACCCGGCTGCCGTGGACATTGGAGAGCCTGACCCGGTTCTCCGCGGCGCACGCGCGCGCTCTCCCAACCGTCGACCAGGTCGACGTGGTGGCCCCGGGCCAGCTCAGGCTGCAATGCGGGGAGGACGTGCGGCACGTGGACATCCACAACCTGTTCCTCGACGTTTCCGCCGCGCCCGAAGCCGCGCAGGAGAAGATCGCGCGCTTCTTTGCGGCGACGCGTCCCAGTGCCTCGAGCCCTGTCGAAACGAGCGAGATCATGCTCCGTGTCATGACCGGCTCCGCGCCCGTGCGGCTCGAGGTGTTGATCGAAGGCAAGACGAAGCTCATCGAGCTGGCTTCTTTGGGGGTGGCCGACGATCTGGCCGCGGTCTTCGTCCGCGACACACCGGAGAGCATGGCCTACTTGAACGCCTCGGAGGTCGGCGAGCTCGGGCTCGGGCTCGACGAGCTTGCGGAGGTCGCGCGGGCGAACCTGCTCCGCAACCTCTCGACCATCCACATTCGAGGCGAAGGTCCGACCTACATGTTGATCGCAGGCGGCAACTACGAGTGCTCGCTCGCGCTCCTGCCTGACCTGTGGGACGCGATGGCGCCGCTCATCGAAGGCGCTCCGCTCGTCTCGATGCTCGCTCGTGATCTGTGCCTCATCACCGGCGACGGCAACCCGGATGCCGTCGCGCGGCTGCGCGCCCAGATCGAATCCATGGGGGAGCTACCCTATGCGATCAGCCCGACCATCTATCGCGTGCAGCGTCAGGGGCGCTGGTTCGAGCCGCTGGCCTGAACGGAGCCACCATGCCCACACGGCGCTGTGTAGAGCCTGCACATCGTGTGCAAGCGTTCGGTCCGTCGATGTAGCCATCGAGCGCGATCCTCCGAGGATCCACCCATGTCAGGCGGTGGCCCCCCCGTTGCAACGGGCCACACCCGTGGAAATCGCCCCTGGTCCACCCGTGCCGATGCATCATCGGTTCATGAGCTGGGACTGGAACAACTCTCCCTGGATCCACGGCGAGCTCCGGATCACACGCGCCGCGCTCGACGACGTCGAGAAGGACGCCATCGCGGGGCTCCTCGCCGAGCAGGAAGCGTGCGGGGTCCTGGCCGGTCCCGCGAGCGACGGCACGCTCTGCGATCGGACGATCCCGATCGAGAACATGGCCAAGGCGCTCCACAAGCTCGACCCGAAGACCTACTTCCGAACGCCCAAGACGTTCTTCGCCTTCAAGGAGCGCACCCTCGAGGCTCACATCCACGAGGGCATGTACACAGGCTCACCCGTCAAGGTCCTCTACCACTCGCACATCGACGTCGGCGCCTACCTGAGCGGAACCGACGAGGCCGTCCTCTCGCGAGGGTCGCCGCCGCGGCTCGACGGAGGACCGGCCGTGCTCGGACCGGGGCCTGCCTGGCCGCTCGCGTTCCTCGTCACCAGCGTCCGCGACGGCGCCAGCGGCCCCCATTGTGACGACCACAAGCTGTTCGTCTGGAGACAAGGTCGCTTCCACCCCTCGTCCTTCGAGGTCGTGTGACGATGGACGCCACCGACCCGCTCCTTCCCACAATGTCGTCCGTCGCCTGGGTCGCGTTTCGCCATGGGCGCACCACGGCTTCAGGGTTGATCGAGGATATCGGCCGTGCTCCCCTCGACCGAAGGTGGTCACCTCTACCCGAGGAGTCGCTCCGTGGAGATTAGTCAGCAGGCGATCGATCTGATCATCGCGTGGGAGGTCGCCGACGGCGAACGTGCCTACGCGCGAGCGCGCTACGAAGAGCGCTTCTCGAAGCCACATTGGTCGGGCGACGACGCGGAGGGGTTGACCATCGGTATCGGCTACGATCTGCGCCACGCGCGCAGCTGGTACCTCGCCGACTGGAAGACGCGGCTCGAGACCTACCGGGCGACGCCCGACGCCTACCAGCGTCTCTTGCCGTACGTCGGCAAGATCGGCTCGAGCGAAGCCGTGCGCAAGACGCGCGGGATCGACATCCGATTCGAGGACGCGATCGCCGTGTTCAAGGTCCGAACGCTGCCGTTTTACGTGGACGAAGCGCGGCGTCGATTCCCGGGCGTCCAGACGCTGGGCGGCCACGTCTGGGGCGCGCTCACCTCGCTCGTCTTCCACCGCCCCGTGGGCACCGCGATGGAAAGGCGAGCGCGCAAGGAAGACAACTACACCGTCATCCAACAGGCGGTGCAGGCGCGGGACCTTCGCGCCATCGCGGCAGGGCTCCGCGCGTTCAAGGGCGCGTACGACGAGCGCTTGCCCAAGACCCAGATCGACCTCGAGCGCCGCCGCGAGGACGAGGCCCGCCTGGTGGACCTCGCCGCAGGCTCGGCCGCCGCGTGACGCAGGGAGAAACCATGGACCCTCTGAACCTGATCCCGAAGCGAGCCCGTGTCGCGGTCGCCAGCGGCGACGAGCTCGACGTCCGCACGTTTGCGGTCAAGCAGCACATGAACGAGCTGTCGCGGATCGAGCTCCGCGTTACGTCGGCGAACCTCAGCGTCGCGCTCGACGACGTCATCGGGAAGGACGCGACCTTCACGGTGACCTCGAACCGCGAGAGCCTCGTCTACACCGGCGTCTGCATGGAGATGGAGCAGGTCCGCGTCGACCGCGAGAACCTCGCGACGTACACGCTCGTGATCGCCCCACGTTTGTGGCTCACCACCCACCGCAAGAACTACCGCATCTTCCAGTTCCTGTCGGAGCTCGACATCGTGCGCCAGCTCCTGGACGAGTGGGGTATCGAGCACGAGGTGCGCTGCGAGCGCGAATACAAGCCGCGCAAGTTCCGGGTGCAATACGACGAGACGGACTTCGTCTTCATTTGCCGCATGCTCGAGGACGCCGGCATCTCCTTCCATTTCCAGGCGGGCGGCGGCGGCACCACGATGATCCTCGACGACGAGCCCGAGGCGCGTGAGGTCGGTCACCCGGCGCTGGCCTATCACGACGAGCCCGGCGTCCTCGACTCGCCGTTCGTCACGCGGGTGTCGGTCCTGCAAGCCGTGCGACCGGGCCGAATGACGATCGGCGATCTCGACTACCGGCGCCCGTCCACCGCGCAGCCGCGCCTGAGCGCCGCCCGCGGCCTGGCCCAGGAGAGCCGGCTCGAGCAGTTCGACTACGAGCCGGGTGTCTTCCTCTATGGCGCGGAAGGCGGCGGCAATACGCCCACGGCGGATGACAGAGGCGCCTCGCGCACCGACGAAGGTGTGGGCGGCGAGAAGACGCTCGACCGCCTCCTGTCGCGCCGGCAAGGCGAGAAGGTGGTCCGGCTCGAGTCGAACGTCCTCGAGCTGTCGCCGGGCTCGATCTTCGGCGTGGAGAACCACCCGCACCGCGCGCTCGCGTCCGGGGCGACGCAGCTCGTCATTGGCTCGCTCCTCGAGGGAGACCACGACGGCGACTGGCGCACCCACGTCGAGGCGGTCTCGACCCGCGTCCCCTACCGGCCGCCTCAGGTCACGCCGAAGCCGCGTGTCCCCGGCCTTGAGAGCGCGACCGTGGTCGGCCCCGCAGGCGAAGAGATCCATTGCGACGAATACGGGCGTGTTCGCGTCCACTTCCACTGGGATCGCGAGAGCAACCGAAGCGAGACCAGCTCGTGTTGGCTGCCGGTCGGCCAGCCCTGGTCGGGCGCGTCGTTCGGCGGCATCAACCTCCCGCGCGTCGGACAGGAGGTCCTCGTCGAGTTCCTCGGCGCCGATCCTGACCGTCCTGTCGTCATCGGCCGGGTCTATACCGAGCTCAACCCTCCCCCGGACAAGCTGCCCAAACACAAGATGGTTTCCGGCATCGTGAGCGAGTCTTCGCCGCGCCTGGTGATGGGCGCGGCCGACGGCACGCCGGGGGCGAGCCCGCTGAACGCGGGCGGCACGCCGCTGAGCTCGCAGCAGATCGGCTCGGTCGTCACGGGCGGCGGCGAGCGCGGCCTGTTCAACGCCCGGTCGCCCAACGCGCAAATGCACGATTGGTCCGGCAGCGGCATGAAGATGGATGACAGCCAAACCGGGCAGCTCGTCTACATGCAGGCGCAGAAGGACTTCCACGTCGTCGTCAACGACTGCTGGCGCACCATCGTAGGCAACGATCGGCAGTGCCTCGTGGGCACCGACGACATCCTCGAGGTCGACAACGTCCGGGACACGCAGATTCAGGGCAACTGCGGGCTGCGGGTTGTCGGCAATCAGAAGATCTTCGTGCAGGAGAAGAAGGGCGACGACATCGGCAAGGACTACGGGCTCCAGGTCGGGCCCCCGGGTTATTGGCTCGAGGCGAACGACACGATTCACTACCAGTCTCTCAGGAAGCAGCTCCTCGTGGAGTCCAAGGAGCGCATCGAGCTCGTGGTAGGCAACAGCAAGATCGTGATGACTCCTTCCAGCATCACGATCCTGGCGGTGCCCAAGGTCGTTTTTCAGACGAAAGACGGAGGCAGCGGCTGATGAGAATTCGTGGGTTCACCTTCAACGGCGTACGCGGCCTGGACGGGCTGAAGAAGGACCTGCCCCGCTCCGACAACGACCTCATCGTCGTCTTCGGCAAACAGGGCTCGGGCAAGACGACCTTCCTCGACACGCTCGCCGCCGCCAAGGAGGCGATCGCCGAATACGGCTCCCCCGACAGTCGATGGGACTCGATCCCAGACTCGCGTGGCATCGCCAAGGTGACGATCGACTGGGAGGCGAGCGCCAACGAGCAAGCCCGGTTCGCGCTCGGCAACCCCCTGCTTCAGACCGAGTCCTTCCTCGGTCGCCGCACCGGGGACCCGGTCGAGTACCCCGTCTCGATCGTGGGGATGCTCGGCGAGGTGGGCGAGGCAGAGCGTGGGTCCGTCCATTACTTTCACGATTCGCGCGCGCTGGAGGGCCCGATCGACTTCGGCGCCGACGACGCGGCGCTCCGCAACCGGCTCACGACCCGAAACTCCAAGTTCGCGGAGCTGTACGATCTGCTCGACCAGCCCGAATACGCGGCCGCCAAGGCGCTCGCCTCGGACCGCTACAGCGAGCTCTTCCCGCGGCTCGGGCTGGCCGGAATGCGCCGCTACGGGATGAGCTTCCACGTGATGGTCCAGGACAAGGAGAAGGGCGAGCAGCGGACGTACGACACGCTGTCCACGTCGGAGCGGCAAGGGCTCATCATGGCGCTCTACACCGCGCGGCGCCCCATCGTGGACTCCATCATCCTGATCGACGCCCCCGAGCGCGGCTTCGGCGACGGCGCGACCGATCTGCTCCGCGGGCTCCTTCGGTGGACGACGAGGACGCAGCTCATCGTCGCCACCGCTTCGGGCGCCGTGCGATCCATGCCCGAGGCCTCCCACGTCGTGGAGCTACCGTCGTCATGACGTGGTTCTGCACAAAGGCGTTCGACTTCCAGCTCGCCGGCGAGGGCTGGGTCGACCAGACCGTCAACATCTACGACCAGCCGGGCGACGGTCCCCTCAACCGCCTGGCGATCACGCGTCAGCCGTACGCGCCCGAGCAGGATCTCGAGGCGACGTTTCGCGAGATGAAAGGCGGCGACTACCAGGAGCGCGAGGTGGTCCGCAGCGAGACCATCCACGTGGGGCCGCTCGATGCGCAGGACGTGAGCGTCGTCGCGCGGAACGTGCATGGCGCGGACTACCACCGGGTGGTGTCGATCCACCATTTCGAGACGATGCTCAACTTCCAGTGGGTCGGACCCGCGGTCGGCCGCGAGCTCGTCGATGCCCGGGTCGAGCGGACGCTGGAGACGATCAAGTTCCGAAAGAAGTGACCCCGATGCAGATGGACGTCCACCAAACGACCGAGTGTGTCTTCGAGGTCCCGGCGGGCTGGGTCGACCGGACGCGCCACTTCTACAAGCGCGGCGATCTGATCGCCAACGCGATGGAGCTCGGGCCCGTCGGCCCGGCGCGGGAGCGCATGGAGCGTGGCCTCCAGGGCCTGCGCGTCTCCATGCCCGGCTACAGCCTGCTCGAGCGCGTCGCCCTCGACCGCCCCGTCAAGGGATCCGAGCTCATCGCGCAGCGCTTCGGTGCCCCCGAGGCATTCGAGGTCAGCGTCTTCTGGGCCATTTCAGGTGTCCTCTGGATGTTCCGCGTCCAGGGTCCGCCGGGGTCCGAAGAGCTGTGCCGTGAGGCCATGGAGAGTTTCCTCAACACCTACGAGCCACTGGTGGAGCCATGAGCGACCTGAAGCCCGCTGCGCGCAAGACCGAGTGGATCGCCCACGACAACAGCCAGCACATCAAGTTTCTCCTCTGGGCGACCACGACCATCCTCCAGGCCCGCTACATCGCGCTCCCCTTCGCCTGGACGCCCGCCGGCGCCGCGCTCTTCGCCGGCTCCATCCTGGTCGAGTGGGCGGTCGGGACGTTTGTCCTCGACCCTCTCGCCGAGAGCATCGGGGAGGCGCTCGCCAAGCCGCCGGAGCCCCGCGTGTGCTCGGGCTCGCCGAACGTCACAATTCAAGATCTCCCCGCAGTCCGCGGCCAGCAGAAGGACAAGACCGACACCTGTCACACGGCGGACGTCGAGCAGGGCAGCCAGTGGGTGAGCATCAACCTGAAGCCCGCCTCCCGCTGGGGAGATCGCACCAGCTGCTCGGGTGGCGCGACGATCCAGAAGAACCCCGGCCTGCCCAAGGAGGAGGTCTTCATCGGCGGCCCGCCCAGCGCCTATTCGAACACCGCCGGTTACCACGAGTTCGCCAAGAACGTCTGGGCAGCGTTCCAGGTCTACGGCGCCTTCACAAAGGCGATCGGCAGCGGCCTCAGCCGCGTCCCCAACATCGCCGAGGGCATCCGGAAGGGGAACCAGCTCGGCGACGGCCTCACCAACACCACCAGCTTCGTCAGCCAGAAGGGCCTCGACTGGTTCAATGACACGATGAACACCCCGACGCCGTGAGATCGAACGCACGAGGAGCTCGATCACGATGACGAACCACGCGACCGCAGCCATCGCCACCGGCGACAATCTCGACGTCCGCACGTTTGCGGTCACGCAGGCCATGAGCCAGCTGTTCCGCGTCGAGCTCCACGTCGTGTCCTCCAACCTGGACATCGATTTCGACGACGTCATCGGACAGACCGCGAGCTTCACGCTCGCCGCCGAGCACACAAGCCGCACGTGGACCGGTGTCTGCATCGCCATGGACCAGGTGCGCGTCGATCGGGCCGGCGACGCCACCTACACGCTGACAATCGCGCCGCGCGCCTACCTCCTCACGCAGCGCAAGAACTACCGCATCTTCCAGTACAAGTCGGAGCTCCAGATCGTCCAGCAGATCCTGGGGGAGTGGGGAGTCGCGAACCGGGCGCTCGTCGACGGCTCGGCGCACGTGCCGCGCAAGTACCGGACCCAATACGCCGAGACCGACTACGACTTCGTCTGCCGCATGCTGGAGGACGCCGGCATCAGCTTCTACTTCGAGGACTCTGGCGACGGTACCGTCATGGTCCTCGACGACAACCCCCAGTCGCGAGAGAACACCCACCCCGGCGTCCACTTCCACGATCAGCCGGCGAACGGCGTCGACTTCGTGACTCGCGTAGCTGTCGCGCAGCGCACCCGGTCGGGGAAGATGACGGTCGGCGATCTCGACTACCGCCGCCCGAGCACCCAGCAGCCGCGCGCGACGGCAGGCGTGGGCCTCCCGCAAGAGAGCCAGCTCGAGCAGTTCGACTACGAGCCCGGCGCGTTCCTCTACCTGGGCTCGGGCGGCGGCAACACCCCCGTCGCCGACGATCGCGGCGCGACCCGGACCGACCTGTCGGCCGGCAACCGCAAGACGCAGAATCGGCTCCTGGGCAAGCGACAGGACGCGAAGCGGATCACCTTCGAGTCGAACCTCCTCTTCCTCGCGCCCGGCTCGATCCTGAGCATCGCCAACCATCCGCACGCTGCAGTCGGGCCCGACGTCGGCCTCCTGGTGACCGCGGCGATCGTCGAGGGCGAGCACGAGGGAGATTGGCGCGTCCACGTCGACTCGACCGATACGGCCGTTCCGTTCCGCCCCGAGCCGGTGACCCCCAAGCCCAGGGCGCACGGCCTCGAGAGCGCGACAGTCGTCGGCCCCTCGAGCGACGAGATCCATTGCGACGAGTACGCGCGCGTCCGCGTTCATTTCCACTGGGATCGCGAGAGCCGCCGCAACGAGAACAGCTCGTGTTGGCTCCCCACCAACCAGCCGTGGGCCGGCACCGGCTTCGGCGGGACTGTCATTCCTCGCATCGGGCAAGAGGTGCTCGTCGAGTTCTTCGGCGGTGACCCGGACCGTCCCGTCGTGATCGGTCGCGTGTTCACCGAGCACCAGCCGCCGCCCTACAAGCTGCCCGAGGGCAAGACCATCACGGGGCTCGTCGGTCGGTCGACCCCCTGGATGACCCTCGGGAGCGCCATGTCCCAGGTCGAGGTCTTCACCAATCAGAGGGCCGGCGTGAGCCCCGCGTTCCGCGCGACCCCACCGGAGTCGTTCTGGAGGGCCACGCCGCGGGGGCAGGCGTGGTGGCAACGAACAAACAACGCGTTTTTGCTCGAGGACGCGAGCGGCGAGAACCTCGTCTTCCTCCAGGCGGAGAAGGACCTCACCATCCTCGCCAAGAACACCTGGAAGACCGTTGTCGGCAACTACCGCGGCACCCGCATCGGGGGCAACGACACGCTCGAGGTGCGAAACGAGCAGTTCATCAACGTCTGGCAGAAAGACGAGCAGCTGCGCGTGGGCAAGGACCACGTGACGATCGTCGACAAGGACCGGACGGAAGATGTGGCCGGGCAGCTCGGCCTCACCGTGGAGAAGAACCTCTACATCGAGTCCAAGGGGGTCATCAACCACAAGGCCAAGAAGGCCTGCATCATCCAGGCGAAGGAAAAGATCGAGTTCAAATGTGGCAGCTCGACCATCTCGCTCACCACCGGTCAGGTGAAGATCGAGGCGCCGCAGGTGGTCATCAACAGCATGCGGGCCAGGTGAGACAATGAGCACAAGCAACGACGCCACCGTGACGATTGCAACAGGAGACGCGCTCGACGTGCGGCGCTTCTCGGTTCAGCAAGCGCTCAACCAGCTCTTTCGCATCGAGCTGCGAGTCGTCTCCCAGAACCTCGACGTCGACTTCGACGACGTGATCGGTCAGGAGGCCTCGTTCCGTCTCAGCACCCATTGGGCCGGACAGCAATGGACCGGCGTCTGCCTGGAGATGGAGCAGGTCCGCGTGGAGCGAGGGCACCTCGCGACCTATCGCATGGTCATCGTCCCCCGCGCGTGGCAGCTGACCCAGCGCAAGAACTACCGCATCTTCCAGTACGAGTCCGAGCTCGACATCGTCCGCAAGATCCTCGGCGAGTGGGGCATCGACTTCGAGTCCCGATGCCACGGCCCGAGCCACGTCGTGCGCAAGTTCCGTGTCCAATACGGCGAGAGCGACTTCGCCTTCATCTGCCGAATGATGGAGGACGCCGGCATCACCTACAACTTCGAGCAGACCGACGCCGGCACGAAGATGATCCTCGACGACGAGCCGCAGTCTCGCGCGATCTCGCACCCCATGTTGCAGTTCCACGAGCGCCCCAACCCAAACGGCACGTTCGTGACGCACGTGGCGATCCGCTCGAAGCTGCGCCCCGGGTCGATGACGATCGGCGATCTCGACTATCGGCTCCGCAGCACGAGTCAGCCGCGTGTCAGCACCACCTTTGGTCTGCCCCAGGAGGCCCCGCTCGAGCAGTTCGACTACGAGCCGGGCGCGATGCTCTACAAGGGCACGCCGGACGGCGGGACTCCCAGCGCGGACGACCGAGGCGTGGCGCGCACGAGCACAGCCGAGGGCGAGCGCAAGGCGAAGAACCGATTGCTCGGCAAGCGCAACGACGCCAAGGTCGTGAGCTTCGAGTCGAACGCGCTGGACCTGTCGCCCGGCCGCATCTTGACGGTCTTCGACCACCCCCACCGCGCGCTCGCCTCGAGCTCGCCCCTCCTCGTCACCTCGTGCACCGTGGAAGGCGACCACGACGGCGATTGGCGCGCCGAAGTGGAGTCGGTGGCGACCTCCGTCCCCTTCCGTCCCGAGCCCGTCACGCCCAAGCCCCACGTACGCGGGCTCGAGAGCGCCACCGTCGTCGGCCCGGGCGGCGAGGAGATCCACACGGACGAATATGGTCGCGTTCGCGTTCATTTCCATTGGGACCGCGAGAGCAGGCGAAACGAGACCAGCTCGTGCTGGCTCCCCACCAACCAGCCGTGGGCGGGCGATTCGTTCGGTGGCGTCAACCTGCCCCGGATCGGGCAGGAGGTGCTCGTCGAGTTCCTCGGGGGCGACCCCGACCGACCGGTCGTGATCGGGCGCGTCTACACCGAGACGAACCCCGTGCCCGATGCGCTCCCCAAATACAAACGCGTGTCGGGCCTGTTCAGCGAGTCCAGCCCGCGCATGGTCATGGGCGCGGCGGGCCCCCCCGGCTCGGCGCCAGCCACGAGCCCCTGGGGAGGCACGCCGCTCTCCTCTTCGCAGATCAACAACCTCGTGACCTCTCCCGGCACCTTCCAGGCGGCCTCCCCGACGGGCACGAACCACCAATGGCAGGGCAGCGGCTTCAAGATCGACGACACCAGCCAGGCCGAGAACCTGTACCTGCAAGCCAACAAGGACATGCATTGGGTCGTTCGCAACGACTGGATCACCGTCGTCGGCAACTGGCGGTCCGCCAAGATCGGCACCGACGAGATGATCAGCATCAAGGGCGACCAGCAGACCAAGATCGGCTCCAACCAGACGATCCAGGTGGGCCGACGGATGATCACCAAGGTGCTGGGCGGCCGGAAAGACCAGGTCAAGCAGAAGTTCAAGCAGTGGGCCGACGGGAACATCAAGATCGAGTCGCGCGGACAGACGCTCGCGCTGCGCGCCGACGGCGTCATCAGCTGGAACGCGGATCAGGGCATTCACGTCAAGGTCGAGAACTCCTGCATCAAGATCCAGCCCAACCTGATCAAGATCGACGACCAGGACAACCGGATCTCGATCAACCCCACCGACGCGGGCCTCGCCTGACCGCCGGCCGGCGCTAGCAGTGTGCTGAAAAAGTCTCCGCCCTCCGTTCTGGACCCATCATGCCCGCCCTTTCACCCCCCTAGCAGGCTGCTGAAAAAGGCGCCGCATCCCGATCTGAACCCGATGTGCCGCCATTTCACCCCCCCAACCCCCCTCACTTACGTGAGGGGGGAGACCGCGCCAATGCGGCTGATTTGTTGCTGTTTCTCGATGGCACCCCCCTCGCGCAGCGAGGGGGGTTGGGGGGGTGAAAGTGCAGCACCTCCCTCATCCAGCACAATGACGCCGCCTTTTTCAGCAGACTGCTAGGGCTCGGGCGCCTCGTCGCCGCTCGGCGGCCCCGACACCCACTCCGACAAACAGGTCACCTGCAGCACGCGCTCGTCCTCGTCGAAATGGACGTGCGGCGCCGTCACGCCTGGAAAGTAGAACGACACCTCGAACTCCGGCACGCCGTTCGGGCAGACCACGTGGTCCCCCGCCTCGATGACACGACCGAGCGCGAGGAGCTCGATCAGGTCGCGCAGGCCCGCGACGGCCCCTTCCACGCGATCCCGGTCGACGTCTTCGATCGTGGTGATGAGCTCGGGACGGCCGAGCTTGGCCATTCCGCGGGTGTTGATCGCGTGGCCCAGGCCGTCCCGTGCCTCCGATTCCACGAAGACGCCTATCTCGCCGAGGACACTCAGCGCGGCGCGCGGCGCCGTGGGCGCGGCCGACCACCGCTGCGACAGGACATCGATGTGCGCGATCGCGCCGAGTCGTTCGAGCGCGATCATGATGGCGCGAGCCAGCTGCAGGTGCGCCAGATCTTGCGGGTCCTCCCGGGTGATGCGAATGGACAGCCCACGAGGGGACTCGGCCAGCGCGCGCCGGGTCTCGCGATCGAGCTGGTTCATCGCGTGAAAGCTCCAGAGCGGCGTCATGAAGATCGCCTGTGCCAGCGCGTCCGGCGCCATCCACTCCAGCTCCACCTGTTCGAGCAGCGCCTGCGCCTCGATGGGCGCGCCGGTGTCGGGCGTGATGTCGATCTCGCCCAGGTCGACCGCTCTGTCGTTCCCGAACAGCGACACGACGAGCACGTGCGCGGACTCTCCCGACGGCTGGAACGCCGGGCGCGACCAGAGCGGGGCGAAAGCGGCTACGGGGGTGGTCAAAGGGGTGGTCTCCAGGCTCGCGCGAGCGGAGAGCAAGACGCGCGCCCTGCGAATTGTTTCACAGACGGCGCTGGGAGTGGGGAGCGCCACCCGCTCCCCCAAACCCCAGGCGGCGCTCGACGTTTCTCTACTCGAGGCAGCGCTCGCCGACCGCGATGCGCAGGTCCTTCCAGCCGAGCTGGGCGGTGTAGACGCCGGTCGACCCCGTGAGCCCGAGGGAGCGCGAGCCCTGGAGATCCAGCTTTGCCTTGGCGACGGTCGCTGGCGAGCTCGCATCGACCTTGGCGTGAACGGCCAGGGTGACTTCCCCGCTCCGCACGGCGAGCTCGACGAGACGATCGCCTTGGGCACGAGCCGCCTTCTGACGCGCTGGGGGCTCGTCCGAGAAGGGCACACCCTCCTTGCCCTTCCAGAGCTCCGCAAAGAAAAACGGCTCATCCATCGGGAAGTGGACGCCCGCAGCGACGATGGGCTTCTGCGGGACCCCAAGCGCCGGCCCGCCGGCCCCCGGCTCGGTCGGCGCATCTCCGTCGACGAACGCGAAGGCCACGCCATCGGCGAACTTGTCGACCCCGGCGCCCTGCACCAGCACCGCGCTGATCTGCAGATCGCTCGTGTCCACACGCTCGCCGAGCCAGGCGCCGCTCACCTGGCCGGGCTCGCGCAGCAGGCTCAGCCCGCCGTCCACGATCTTCGCGTCGCCCACGAGCTTGAGGCCCCCCCATGCCATGGGAGCACACTTGCCGGCGCGCGGCGCCAGCGGCTCCCCCGACCGCGCCGCGTCGTCTGCCTTCTCGGTCTTCTTGCCGTCGCTCTTCTTGTCGTCCGAGCCCGCGGGCTGCTTCTTCGCGGAATCGCACCCGCTGGAGAAGATGATCGCGGCGCAGACGAGTCGCATGATCTGTCGAACCATGACAGAACCGATAGCCTTTTTGGGTGCAACTTGTCTACCGCGCTCGAACGACCGCAGCCCACCGAAACCAGCTGGGCCTGCCAACGTAGTCAGCTCCGTGAAGCTCCGAACGAGGCTGCGGCTCTGGCTCTTTGGAGGCACCCTCGGCCTGATCGCCGGCCTCTCCTACTGGTACGGCTGGGGCTGCCGAGCTTGCGCGAAGGATGCTCACCCGGCGCGAATCGTGCTGATGTTCGTCTTGCCCGCGATCGTCATGGCGGACAGGTGGGGGCGCGATCACATTCGCTAGCCCGCTGGGTAGAGGCGCACCCCCGGCTTGCGGTACAAGGGTGTCATGCCCCGACCGGGTTCACGTGAGGAAATTCTCGACGCCGCGGAGCGCGCGCTCGTCGCCTCCGGGCGCGCAGCAATCCGACAGGAAAAGGTCGCCGCGGACGCCGGAGTCGCCGGCCCCACGGTGATGCACCACTTCCATAGCCGGGATCAGCTGATCCGGGAGGTCGTCGATCGTGCGACGGAGCGGGTCCGCCAGGGCAGGCTCGAGCGGCTCGCGACCGACGTGCTCGACACGTACGACATGCCTGCCCTCCTTGCCCGCATCCTGGAATCGCTGGCAGAGCCCGATCGCGCACGCCTGCAGAACCGCCTCGCCAGCGAAGGGCTTCTGCAAAGCGACCCGACCAAGGCCCTCGCCTCCGCCGGCGCCATCTTGCACGGCCGTCGTGAAGCAGAGTCCGGCAAGCGCGAATCAGAAGAGGATACCCTGTTCGCCCTCGTCCTCGCCTCCCTCGCGCTCGGCGCCGAGCCGGTCGTGGGCAGGGAGACATGGGACAGCGCCGGCCTGGGCGCAGACGCGGACGTATCGGCTCGGTTCCGCGCGTGGCTGTTCGAGCTCTTGGCGGAGCGGCTGGGAGCGCGAGGGGCAGCGGGAAACAAGGCCGGAGAGAAGAAGAGCGTGAAGCGAGCAGGGCGGCGTCGGGCAGGTGGCGGTTAGGCCGGGTCTCGAGCGCGCTCGTCCGAACGGACGCTTGCCAGCTCAGCCCAGCTCCACGTCGCGATAGATCTCGTCGACCGGAACGCGAGCACCGATCGAGCGGAGGTCAACCTCCGCGCCGGCCCGCACATCCTCCGACGACCAGCCGCCATCCTCCTCGCGGCGGTGGATGGAGACACGCGCACGGTCGTGCGAGACGAGCAGCACCTCGCGGAGCGAGGCGAGGTGTTTGTAGAGCTCGAGCTTGGGGCCGCGATCGTAAGCCTCGGTCGATGGACTGGTGACTTCGACGAGGACGACTGGGTTCGTCGCCGCGAGGGCGTCGTCCTCCGCACGTGCGACCTTGCCGCAGATCACCGCGCCATCGGGATAGGTGGTGACATCCTGGGTGATGATTCGCACGCGCAAGTCGGAGGTGTACGTTCTACAGCCGGACGGGAGACGGTTGCCGATCGCGCGCAAGACCGCCGCCGCGAGGGCGGCGTGCTCGGGCGTGCCACCTGCCATCGCGTAGATCTCGCCGGCGATGAACTCGTGCCGCACGGGGCTGTGCTCCTCGAGCGCCAGGTACTCCCGATACGGGTACTGGTGGAGAGGCGCGGGCAGCGACATCGAGAGGAGCGTAGCACCGCTCCAGCCCGCGGAGCCGCATTCGGCTCGACGCACCGAGCTTACAGGCCCACCCGCTTCAGCAGCTCCGAGCGCAGCGCCACACGGCACACGGCCACCCATTCGTCGTACCAGGCGCGCAGCCGTGTCAGGCGGGCGAGCTGGTTGCCCTCTTCGGTGCGCGTGCTGCCGTCGCTCGAGCCGAGGGCGCGGCGGACCGTGTCGATGTGGGCGCGAAGGCGGTCGCGCTCGGCCTGATCGAGCCCGCGCTGGGCGAGCAAGCTGAGCGCAGCGAGGTCATCGTCTCGCGTCTCCTCTCGGCGCGGGTCGGACTCGAGCGCGTCGAGTCGGTCGAGGAGCGAAGCGACCCCCACGGCGGCGGCCGAGCCCTCCGCGGCGTCGAGGCCCGCCAGGAGGAAGCTCGCCTGCTGCGGATAACGATGCGCAATCGTGGCGCGAACGATGGTGAAGCCGCGCTCGTCCCATTCGTCGACCGTGCGCACGGCCTCGGCCGCTGCCGCCGGGTCGACCTCCGTCTCGGCATCGCTGACTCCGCAGGCATCTCGGAGGAGAGACCAACCTTCTTCCAGGTCCGCTCGCGTGAAGCCGTGCGGCAAGAGCAGCGCGCGAACGAGGAGCGAGCTTCCGATGCCTTGAATCAGGCGAACCGCTCGAGCCGGCGTGGCTTCGAGCGTCTCTTTCGAAACAGTCAGTCGTTGGGGTGTGGTGGTCGTCATGGTGCTCTCCCCGTGAGAGTGGGCGGTCGACCTTCACGGCGCGCAGAGCAAACGCGCCGTGAAGGCAACCCGTCGTGGTCACGCTTCGCCCGCCGCCGGTTGCGGCGCGGCTTCAGGGACCGCTTCCTCATCCTCGTCTCGGCTGCGCTTCGCCGTGCTCAGGCCGAGCCGGCGGAGCAGCCGTCGATCCGAGACAGCGCTCCGGGCGATGGTGCTCCACTCGTCGTAGTAGCCCCGCATCGCCTCTTCGGCCGCGCGGATATCCTGCGCCGTGAGCTCGTCGCGCCCCGCGCCCGGAGCCGCCGAAGCAGCGTCCACGGGCGAGAGCAGCTTCCGCACCTCGTCGAGCACCGCGGGGGTGAGCCCGCGGCGCTCGAGACGCTCGCTCGCGCGGCTCCGGCCGTCCTTCGACGACCGGAGCGCGTCGAGGCGCGCGAGCAAGGTGCGGACGGTCTCGACCGCCGCGGGGCCGTCTGCCTGCGAGAGGCCGTGAAACACCTCTTCGCTCAGCATCGGGTCCACGCGGTTGATCGTCGCCTGGATGATGGCGAACCAGCGGTCCTCCCACGCGTCGACGCGAGACACCACGTCGACGCTGGGAGGAGCCGGCTCCTGTTCGCGGATTCGGGCACTCGCAACCCGACGAAGAAGGGTCCAGCCCTCTTCGTAGTCGGCTTTCGTGAAGCCGTGGGCGGCGAGCGCCTCGAAGACGCGCGCGTTGGGAATGCCGAGCAGCAGGCGCGCCATCTGCAGCTCGGGATCGGCGTTGGGTGCGTCGGCCATGACCAGCTCCGTCACACCCCCGAGTCGACCGGCGCCACGGGCGCCGCCGGCGTCTCCGGCGCTTCCGTGTCTCCTCGCTTCTGGCTGGCGAGCCCGAGTCGGATCAGGTGATCGCGGCGCGTGATGAGCGCGCGCGCGATCTCCGCCCACTCCTGGTACCAGTCGCGCAGCGCGACGAGGTTGGCGACGTATTGTTTGTCCGCCTCCTCGCGCGCGCTCGGCGACAGGTCGACCGGGTTCGCCCGTTGCGACGCCTCGATCAGCTGGCGAATCCGCGAGCGCTCCGACTTGGACAGGCCGCGCTCTCCCAGCTTCGCCACCGCTTCCCGATCCTGATCGCGCGTCGCGACGCGGGACGGGTCGTTCTCGAGCGCGTCGAGGCGATCCATCAAGAGTTGCAGGTTGATGACCGCCGCCGCGCCGCGCGAAGCGCCAATGCCGCCCAGGACGAACTGCGCCTGCGCGGGGAACCGCTTGGACAGCGTGGCGGACGTGATGCGGAAGATGCGCTCGTCCATGGCGTCGAGCTCGGCGATGGCGCTCCGGACGCTCGCGTCCATCTCCGTGCTCGGCTCGGCGATGTTCGTGAAGCCCGACGCTGCATGCAGCCGGCGCCAGCCCTCCTTGTGCTCCGCGTCCGAGTAGCCGTAGCTCAACATCGTCGCGCGGATGCCGTTGTCGGTCCCCAGCGTCCGAAGCATCGCCAGCGCGCGCTCCGGGTACGTCTCCAGGGTCCGCCGCGAGACGTCCGCTTCGGTGGTGATGGAAGAAACAGAACCGTTATCAGAACCGGGCGACACCGAACCGTTCGCCCCAGGGATGCTCGTGGTCATACGAAGTCTCCATTTCGGCGTCCGCGAGATTGCTTCCGCCTCTGGAGCTAGAGTCGCGACGAGCTCGAAGCCGAGGACACGCGTGGAAGCGAAATCGACATCGGCGTGTCGCTTTTCGTCCGCGGGAGCCGCGGTGCAGACGCTCGCAGGGGCGGTGTAGACGGCTGCAGGGGCGGTGCAGACGCTCGCAGGGGCGGTGCAGACGGCTGCGGGGGCGGTGCAGATGAGCGGGTTGGGCTTGCGTGCGGCGAGCCGGGCGAAGTTGTTGAGGATTTGGGAGGCGCCGCGGGGGGCGTGGGCGCCGCCTGCGGGTGCGGCGGCGAATTCGTGAGGGTGTACTGGGGGTTACGTGGTGCGCACCGGCCCTGCGGTAGGGTGCAGGGGTGGTGCGGGGAAGCAGAGACCGGTTTCCTCCCGGTGCGCCTCGCCCACGCTTGTTGCGCCTACTCGGCGGCGTCGTCGTGTGAGAGCCCCGGCAGGCACAGCATCTCGGGCTCGCCGTCCCCGTCGAGGAGCGGGATGTCGAGCGCCTGCAGGGTCTTGCGTGCGTTCTTGAGCATGGCCTTCAGGTTCTTCTCGCCCTTGCGCGCCTGCTCCAGGAGCTTCTCCGCACCGGAGAGAAAGCTCTGGCCGATCTTGCGGTACTCGTCGCAGCGGTTCAGCTCCGCCAGGATGGACGCTTGCAGGTTCTTGATGGCTTCGACCTCGCCGCGTTCGTCGTTCGCCGCGCGGACGAGTGGCGCCATGTAGAACGCGAGCTGCAGACCGGCCTCGAGGACGATGTCGGTGTCGGGGTCCCCGTCATCCCAGACGATGAGCACGTCGACGCCGCGGCGCATGAACCTGGGGAATTCCGCCGGTGCATGGCTGCGCGCCATGACGAAGACGCCGGCGGAGGCCCCGCGGTTCGCGCGCGCCGCCTCGAGCTCCTCGAGCGCCTTGGGAACGGTGAAGCTCGCGTCGTGCTTGGCCTCGATCACGATGGCCGTGCCGGCGTAGCGGTGGTCCTCGGAGAACCGGACGACCACGTCACCCTTCTTGCAGTGCGTGCGCAGGCCGACCTTGCTTCCGGTCGTCTCTACGGTCGCGGGCGCACCGCGCAGGATCGCGCCGACCGTCGCCGCGACGGCGCCTTCGAACGTCGCTCCGCCCGCCGCCGAGCGCGCCTCGACCCGTCGCCTGACCTCGAAACGCGCGAGCGCCTCACGAAGCTCCTGGCCGTCCTTGCGTTGCCGTTCCTCGATCAGCGCGAGAGCGGTTTGCTGCTCCTTCGCGTGCTTCTCGAGCAGCCTCGTGAGCGTCGATTTGATCGAGCCCAACGGGGTAGCCGGATCCTCGGGGTTCATCGACTTGAGCAGATCGGCGTAGGTCTTTCGGCTCTCCGCGAAGAACCGGCTCATGGCCGACGTCTTGTCGTTGGTGTCCAAGCTCTTCGTGATGACGGCGAGCTGGCGATCTCGGTCGTCGCTCGCGGCCTTGAGGTCTGCCTTCAGCTTGACGAAGAAACGAGCGAGCGCGCCGTTTTCGGTGCTGGGGTCCAGCGCCGCGGCGAATGCCGTCTGCTGATTCTGGAGAGCCGTGCGCAGGTTCTTCTCCATCACCTGGATGACGCCCTCGCTGTCGGTCGGGCTGAGCCGCTTCATCAGCGGGCTCGCCTCGCCGAAGGAGCGGGCCAGCACCTTCGCGAGCTCCCCATCGGGCGAGAGGTACTTGGCCATGGTGCGCGCGAGCTCGCCGCCGTCGCGGACGAACTCCTCGATGCGCGCGGGCACGCGGCCATCCTTCGGGTCGAAGTACTCGGCGAGCGCCCGCGCGAACGCCGCCTGCTGCTGCTCCCGATAGGAGTCGAGCTGCTCCCCGAAGTCCTCCACCAGCCGCTGCCCGACATCCTCCAGACGCGACTCGCCGGCGAGGCGGTGCGCCGTCATGGCCGCACGAAGACCGATCGACCAGGCGCTCTCCACGAGCCGCCCGCGATATGCGGGCTGCATGGTGGCAAAGGTCTGCACGACCTCTCGATCGGACTCCACGATCGTCGTCCGCACGGCGGTCGCATCGACGATCACGTCGACGGACACCTTGGGCTGAGCGAGGACGGAGGCGGTGGCGGAGCTGGGGGCGGCGAGCGCGGTAGAAGGCGGGTTGTTCATGCCCCTCTCACGCGCTGGCGTAAGAGGCTCTGACACGGCGGCCCACTCGCGATACGATTTCTCCGTGACGGTGGGCGAAACGAGGACCGTCCCCGATGACGGGGGCGGGCGCGAGAGCGCGCGTGACGCCTGGCGGGCGAGCACCATGCACTACTTCCGTCTCGCGGCGGAGCACATCGATCGCGACCCTGACCGAAGCCTCCAGGAGTTGCGCAAGGTCCTGGAAGGCTGGGCTCACCTGGTGTGCGTGGTGCTCGACCCGACGTTCCGTCCGTACGAGCGGCAGGAGCTCCGCCGTGAGCCGCTGGCGAGAGTGCTCGATCGGGCGCGCGAGCACCTACCTGCGCAGCGGCGAAACGCGATCAAGGCGCTCAAGACTCTCGCTGACGACGCGCACCACAACCAAGGACACATCCAGCAGACACCTCCGCGAATCGCGCGAGCAGCTGCCCTTCAATGCGCTGACCTCTTGGAGTGGCTCCACACGGATGTGCTGCAGGAACCGGTGCCTACCCTCGTCACGGACCTGGGTGGGAAGGACTCGACTTCGCCCGCGCTCTCGGGGCAGAGGGCAAGCACCGAGCAGACTGGGCGGACCCGTCGAGGAGCGTTCGGCCTTCTGGTGGTCGGGGCGCTCGTTGGCTTCATCTACGCCATCGTGACGCTCCCCAACGAGCCGGCCCAACGGGACACCCAGTCCAAGCAGACCGCAGAGCCGCTCCCCAGCGACACGCCGGCAGATGGCAGCGCGTCGCCAACGACGTCGGGCGCCCCCCGACTCAAAGCTCCTGGCGGTCGAACAAGCGACGCGACCGCCTTGGTTCGAAGGTACGAAGCCGCGATCGCAGGCGAAGACCTTGAAGCCATCCTCGCCTTGCATCGCTTCCCCACCACACGTTGGTTCCTCGCCAAGGACGCGACACGCGACGCAATCCGCGAGAACTACAAAGGCTGGTTCGCGAAGCACGATCGCCGGGTCCTCTTCGAAGACTGCAGGGAGATCCAGCCCGGTGTCGCCCGCTGCGAGTCCCGCGTGGATCCTCCACTCGAACACCACCCGGGTCGAGTTCCTACTTGCCTGGTCTTCGACGACAGCGGGCTGCTCGTCTCTCGCACGGAGCTGGACAGCGTGCCCAACTGTCCGCCGGCCGGCCTCGATGGCGCGGCTCGCGCAGGTCAGTAGATCCAGAAGCGCACGACACGCTCCATCGGCGCGGAGCCGAAGCACTCGGCCCACACGGCCTCGACCTCCTTCGGCGCGAGCGCGGGTGCCCTCCCCTCGCGACGCGCTTCCAGCAGCTCTTCGGCTGCCGCGACAGCACCGACCTTCCGCGCTGTCATGCCGTGCGAACCATCGAGCGCGACGGCCCAGCACGCGAGCAGATGGTCATGCCCTTCGCCGACTCGTCCCGCCTTTCGCGACAGACTCGCCAGCGTCCGGTGCGCGCCGAGACGCGGGTACTTCGCCGGAGGGACGCCTGGTTCGATCAGGCTTTCTAGCGCCGCGATGGCTTCGTCGTGCCGTCCCAATTCGGCCAATGCACGACCGAGCTCGAGCGTGAGAAAGCTCAGGGTCGTAGCCATGGCTTCGTACCGAGGTTCGAGCTCGCGAGCGAGCTCCGCGGCGGAGGACACCAGCGCGAGCGCCTGGTCGGCGTGGCCGAGGAGACGCAGGCAGCAAGCCCGGTAGCAGGCCGAGCGGGGCGCTTCCCACCTCACATGGGTCAGATGATGCTCGTGCGCACCCCGCAGAAGCGGCTCAGCCCGCGCCGGGTCGCCGCCGTGCAGAATGGCGCGGCCGTGGGTGCCGAGAGCCTTACCCAACCACGCTCGTCGATCCGCTCCAACAAGCGACGTCGCGTTCTCGCATGCGAGGCGGGCGAGGGATTCAGCCGCTGCCGGACTGTCATCGATCTGGACCGATGCGCATACGACGTCCCGCATGACTTTGTGGACGGGCAACTCCATCGCTTCCGCGGTGACGAGCTCGAGAACCCGCGCGGCGGTTTGGTTGTCACCGGCATGAGAGGCGAAGAGCGCCGACCACACCTGTGCATGCGCGGCCTCCGAAGGGTCGTCCATCTGGAGTAGGTCAGCCAACTCGCGTGCTTCTTGGGAGAGAGCGGACCATTGGGCGAGTGCGCGCGATTGACCATCAAGCCTCGCGAGTCCCCGGACTCTCTCCCTCAGCTCATCCACCGACGGGCTCGGAAGCTCGGCCATGCTCAGCCCGAATGCCGGCAGAGCATCCGCCAGGTCGTCACAGTGGACGACCTTGAGGCCCTTCACCTCGGGAATCGCCTTCTGCTCCGCAGACACGATCACGGTGTCGACCTCGGGCCACTCCTCGCGAACGGCTTGGAGCTTCGTCGCGAGGGCCGCGACAGGGAGCAGACGACCGCTTTGAGCGCAGACAGCTGCCGTGCAAGCGACATTCATGGCGGGCGCTCGGCGTGCGAGGTGTGAAACAAGCGCAACGCAGGCACTCAGCCCGAGGGAGCTTCCCTCGACGCTCACAGGGGTCTCCCCGTCCGCGAGCGCAAACCGAGTCTCCAGGAGGTCCGACGGAACGAAGCGCTTCGCCTGCACGGCAGCTGCGGCGAGCCCGCGCAGAGCCGCGAACGTCTCGGTCCGCGGCAGCGTCGCCGTTGCCGTTCGACTTGGAAGTGCCGTCATCCTCACGACGCGCCCTCGGTCCTCACCGAGAGCGAGCAGCAGCCAGGCTTCCCCAGCCCGTAGCGGCGCCGCGCTCGGTATCTCGAGCGGCTCACGGCATCGTCGCGCGAGCTCGAGCAGGGCGGCCCGAGCGCGGTGATCGATCCACGGTTCCCGAGCCACCGGCCTCAGCCGGTCCAGCGTCATCCGGGCTTCGGCGAGCCCCTGGCGCTCCGCGGTCGCCAGCGCGCGGCACACATCCGAGAGGTTCACGCGCCCGCCTGGAGCGTGAGGCTCTCCTCGATCTCCCTTCCGAGCTCGTCGACCACGTGGAGCACGAAGATCTGGTCGGAGGACTCACGGGCCACCGTAGCGGACCAGGTATTGCCGGAGGTGGGGGGCCTGGCCGCTACCCCGCCGAACCGCACTTCCTTGATGGCGGTATCGCCGGGGTAGATGCGCAACGTCACGTCTTGGGTGCTCACGAGCAGGCGAGCGACAGCGTCGAGCGGCGCCAACAGCCCGAGCGCCACCTCCACCTTCGATTCGATGCCCCCGTGTTGGGCGTCGGCAGCTGCAGCACGCTCAACGATGCGAGGCACGCGCAACGGAAGCGGACTCGTTCGGGCACCTTGGCGATTTCGCAGCCACCGAAACGCCGCGAGGCTCGGCGTGACGCCCTCCTCGCGATAGGTATGGATCATGTCCTCGAGATCTTCGGCTACTTCGGCTGACGCGGCGGCGGCGAGCTCCACACGTCGTTGATGTCGGCCGTGCTTGATGAAGCCCTCCATTGTGGGCAAGTCGGGTGCGACGGCAGAGGCGAGCTCCGGAGCGATCGCCACCACGGGCGCATCGTCTGCAGCCTCTTCCGCCCAGTCGATGTCATCGAGCCACGTGTGGGCATCGATCAGCTCGGCGCGAATGTGAAGGATCAGCTCGGCGCGACTCCGCGTCAGCGTTCGACCGCAGCTCAGGTCGTGCTTCGCGATCGAGGCACGGAGCGTTTCCGCCTCTGGGGTGGCGTCCACGAGTGTGCCGCGCGGCAGCAGGATACGCCGAGCCGCGAGCAAGACGCTCTCGACCTCGTCCCGGCGATGCAGCGCCCACTCCAAGCCGTGATCGAGCTCGCCCTCGGCCGAAGCGGGAAGCGACCACTCGTCCACCGAGGACGCCAGAGTCTTCAAGGCTTCCGCGATATCCTGGGCGCTCACGTCACGGTCGAGGGCTCGAGACAGCTCGACTGGAACGGGGAGATCGAGGCGAAGGGCATCCCCTACAGCGGTGAGCACCGCGACGAGCGTGCTGGGGCTCAGGCCCGGAAGTGTCAGGGTGCCCGCGCCCGCGAGGGCCGACTCGGTCTGGACGGTGAGTTGGCGCTTCGCTCTAGATTCCATGGCGGTTGACCCAGTCACGCGCGACGAAGAAGACTTCTGACATGGGAAGCTTCGGATCTTCCGGCACCCCCATCGTGAGGAACTTCTGCCGGCCGTTGACCTGTGCTTGCGGGTCACGGAAGGTGGTCCGCCACAGGAGGCGGCTCGGCGGCTCCAGGTAGAGCTCCACGCGTTCCCCTTCTGCGGTCGAGATCCGGGCAAGCGCCGTGCCGTCCGCGTCCCGGCCCACGCTCATCACGGCGAGGTCGTTCAAGGATGTGGGATCGCGCAGCGCAGCGATCGTTCGGTAGGTCAGCTTGGCGCGCGGGACCGGCACGGCGTCGACAACGCGCCGGACAATGCTCTCCGTCTCCTGGAGGTATCGAGCGGGAAGGCCGGTCGTGGCCAACCGATCGCGGCACGCCTCGAGAAGCGGGGGCTTGCAGCCGTAGCACTCGGGATCCCCCGCCCCAGCGGGCTGCCCGCGAAGCTCGCCGATGCCGCAGCTTCGACCGAGCAAGCTGAGCTTGCCGATCTCCGAGACGAACGCGGCCCGCTGCTCAGCCGTGATGCCAGGCGGGTCGAGCCGATCCCAGCCCTCCTGGTTCCACGGTCGCGCGGGCTTCCACCTTAGCGCGCGAAGACCGAGCGGGTGCTTCAGCAGGTGAGCTTGCCAGACGTGATCGGGAACGATTCGCTGCTCCCAGCGGTACCCCTCGGGCAGCTCGATGGCCGGCACAGAGGGGACCTTCACATGACCCCCCGTTCGCGGAGCTTCTTGCGCGCACGGCTGACGATCTGGGCCACCGCGTCGCGCTTCTTGCCGATGGCCTGCCCGATGGTTGTGTGGTCGTCGCCTGCAGCCTCGAGCGCGAACACCTCCTGCTCGAGCGGCGTCAGATGGCTCAGAACGAGCTTCAGCTCCGCCGACTTCTCCAAGCTGTCCGCCGGCACCTCGACGCGCTCGACCTTCGGCTCTGCAACCACCCTTGAGCCCTTTTTGCGAAGCCAGTCGATGCCGGCGTGGCGCACCGAGGCGAGGAAGAACGGAAACGGCTCGCTCGCGTCGACGAGCGCGTCGAGCTTCTGAACGACGAGCTTCAACACGATGTCGCGCGCCGTATCCGCATCGATCCTCACGCCGGCGAGCCGCTTAGCCCCGTGCTCCGCCGCCAGCCGGTAGAGCGTGGCGAAGTCCGGGCTCTGCCGCCGCTTCAAAGGGGGCAGCTCACGCAGCCTGGCCGCAGCCTCGTTCCACTCGTCAGCGGGAGCCCCCACGACCGGCCAAGTTACCAGGTAGAATCGGCCCCGCGCGAGGGGGTACGTTTGCCTGTCAGAAAGCGCCGGGCAGGCGCGTGCAGATCACGATGAAGAAGGCGAAGACTCGGAAGGACACGCAGAAGCAGGCCGCGGCGCGCCTCGCCGCACCGACGAAGTCGCGCGCGCCGAAGAGCGAAGAGCCGGCTCCGGCGAGCGCCGGGAACGGCAAGAACGGCAAGGCCTCGGGCGCGGTGATTGGCTTCGAGGAGAAGCTCTGGCTCGCGGCGGACAAGCTGCGCGGCAGCCTCGACCCGGCCGAGTACAAGCACGTGGTGCTCGGGCTCATCTTCCTGAAGTACATCTCCGACTCGTTCGAGGCGAAGCACCGCGAGCTGACGGACGCCGGAGAGGACGCGGAGGACGAGGACCACTACCTCGCGGAGAACATCTTCTGGGTGCCGGAGACGGCTCGCTGGTCGTACCTGCAGAAGCAGGCGAAGCTGCCGAAGATCGGGACGCTCATCGACGAGGCGATGCTCGCGATCGAGAGCAAGAACGAGTCGCTGAAGCAGACGCTGCCGAAGGAGTACGCGCGACCGGCGCTGGACAAGCACCGGCTCGGCGAGCTCATCGACCTCTTGAGCGGGGTCGAGCTGATCGAGCAGGCCAACAAGACGAAGGACGTGCTCGGGCGCGTGTACGAGTACTTCCTCTCGAAGTTCGCCTCGGCGGAGGGGCGACTCGGCGGCGACTTCTACACGCCCCAGTCGGTCGTGCGCGTGATGGTCGAGATGATCGAGCCCACGAAGGGTCGCGTCTTCGACCCGTGTTGTGGCTCGGGCGGCATGTTCGTGCAGAGCGAGAAGTTCGTCGAAGCGCACGGCGGCAAGTCCGGCGACATCTCGGTCTACGGGCAGGAGTTCAACGCGACCACGTGGCGCCTCGCGCGGATGAACCTCGCGATCCGCGGCATCGAGGCGAACCTCGGCCACACCTTCGCCGACAGCTTCCGCAACGACCTGCACCCCGGGCTGAAGGCCGAGTACGTCCTCGCCAACCCGCCGTTCAACATCAGCGACTGGGGCGGCGACAAGCTGAAGGACGACAAGCGCTGGACGTACGGCGTCCCGCCCGTCGGCAACGCGAACTTCGCGTGGATGCAGCACATCCTCCACCACCTGAAGCCCGAGGTCGGCGTCGGCGCCGTCGTCATGGCGAACGGCTCGATGTCCTCTCAGCAGTCCGGTGAGGGGACGATTCGCCAGAAGATGGTCGAGGCGGACGTGGTCGACTGCCTCGTCGCCATGCCCGGTCAGCTCTTCTATGCGACGCAGATCCCGGTCTGTGTCTGGGTGTTCGCCAAGAGCAAGTCGGCCGGCCCGTTCCGCAAGCGCGCGGGCGAGGTGCTCTTCATCGACGCGCGCAAGATGGGCTTCCTCGTCGACCGCGTGCACCGCGAGCTATCGGACGAGGACATCGCGCGCATCGCGCGCACGTACCACGCGTGGCGCGGCGAGAAGGGCGCGGGCAAGTACGAGGACGTCGCCGGCTTCTGCAAGTCGGCCAAGCTCGAGGAGATCGCGAGCCACGGCTACGTGCTCACCCCCGGCCGCTACGTCGGCGCCGAGGAGGCCGAGACCGACGGCGAGCCGTTCGACGCCAAGATGAAGCGGCTCACGAGGACCCTCTCGGAGCAGCTCGCCGAGGGGCACAAGCTCGAGAAGGAGATCCGCAAGAACCTCGCGAGCCTGGGGTATGAGCTCTAAGAAGGCCTCCGCGAAGGCGGTTGCGGCGACATCGGCTGCCGCTCCGCGACGTACACGCGGGCGCGTTCGCGAGGAGGGCGCGTCCTTTCCGGTCGCGCCCGGCCGCGCAGAAGACCCGAAGGGCTACGCCGAGGTGCTGGCCGAGCTCAAGGAGCGCATCCAGCACGAGCGCGTGCGCGTCGTGCTCGCGGCCAACGCCGCGATGGTGCTGCTCTACTGGGACATCGGGCGCGTGATCCTCGAGCGACAGGACCGGGAGGGGTGGGGCGCGCGGGTCATCGACCGACTCTCGGCGGACCTCTCGGAGAGCTACCCCGAGATGAAGGGCCTCTCGGCCCGGAACCTCAAGTACATGCGGAGCTTTGCCGCTGCGTGGCCCGACCGGCGAATCGTGCAAGAGCTTCTTGCACAATTGCCCTGGTCTCATCAGATCGCGCTACTCGAGAAGCTCAAGACGCCGGAGGAACGCCTCTTCTACGCGCGGCATGCCATCAAAGCAGGCTGGTCGCACGGCATCCTGGTCACGCAGATCCAGCATCGCCTTCACGAGCGTCAGGGGAAGGCGGCGAACAACTTCGCCCTCACGCTCCCCCCGGCAGACTCCGACCTCGCCATTCAGGTCTTCAAGGACCCCTACCTCTTCGACTTCCTGGGTACGGCCAAGCTGCGCCGCGAGCGCGAGCTCGAGCAGGCGCTCGTCGACCACGTGCAGAAGTTCCTGCTGGAGCTCGGGGTCGGCTTCGCGTTCGTCGGCCGCCAGGTCCGACTCGAGGTCGGTGACCAGGACTTCGTCCTCGACCTGCTCTTCTACCACCTGAAGCTGCGCGCCTTCGTCGTCGTCGAGCTCAAGGCGGTTCCGTTCCAGCCCGAGTTCGCGGGCAAGCTGGGCTTCTACCTCTCGGCGGTCGATGATCTGCTGCGCCACCCCGACGACAAGCCGAGCATCGGCCTCCTGCTCTGCAAGGAGAAGGACAGACTCGTGGTCGAGTACGCCCTCCGCGACGTGAACAAGCCGATCGGGGTCGCGGAGTGGGAGACGAAGCTGGTGGAGTCGTTACCGAAGGAGCTGGAGGGGAGCCTGCCGACGGTGGAGGAGATCGAGGCGGAGCTGGGGGGGGGCTCGGCATGACCACGTTCGCAGACCTGCTTGCCGAGCCTGTACGCAACGGAGTGTACAAGCCGAGTGAGTTTCACGGGCGCGGCTGCAAGATCGTGAACATGGGTGAGCTGTTTGCGCATCCTCGACTGCGGGATGTCGACATGCGGCGCATCGAGCTAACCGATGACGAGCGCCGTCGCTTCCATTTGCAAGCCGGCGACCTGCTCTTCGCGCGAAGGTCGCTTGTTGCCGAAGGCGCTGGCAAGTGCGCGATCGTCATGGATGTCTCCGAAGGAGGAACAACGTTCGAGTCGTCGCTCATTCGAGCCAGGCCCGACCAACGGCGAGCCGATTCGCTGTTTCTCTACTATTGGTTCTCTTCGCCTGTGGGCACTCATGCGCTCGGGACGATCCGACGTCAGGTGGCGGTCGCAGGCATTACCGGTAGCGATCTTTCCCAATTGTACCTGACCGTACCGCCTGTCTCGGAACAACGCGCCATCGCCCGCATCCTCGGCGCGCTCGACGACAAGATCGAGTTGAACCGCCGGACGAACGAAACGCTCGAGGCGATGGCGCGCGCGCTGTTTCAGTCGTGGTTCGTCGACTTCGATCCGGTGCGCGCGAAGATGGAGGGGCGGCAGCCGGAGGGGATGGACGCGGAGACGGCGAAGTTGTTTGCGTCGAAGCTGGTCGTGACCTCGGAAGGCGAGCCAACGCCCGAGGGATGGGGGCTACGCCCAATCTGCGAATACGGCGACTTGTTCGATGGACCCCATGCGACTCCACCGGAGTCGATGGACGGGGCGGTATTCCTTGGAATTCGGAACTTCAGGCCAACATCACTAGATCTGAGCGAGATTCGACACATAGCAGAGACTGATTTTGCGCGATGGACCAAGCGCGTTCAGCCGACCGAGGACGACATCGTCTTCACGTACGAAGCAACGTTGGGCTTCTTCGCGCTCATCCCACCGAACATCCGCTGTTGCCTGGGTCGGCGCACCGCGCTGTTTCGGCCGACCAACCGCAACTCCACCTGGTTTCACTTCCACTGGTTCACGTCGCCGCCGTTCCAGCGTTTCTTGGAGCGACACAAGCAGCCCGGGTCAACCGTGGATCGCATCTGGCTGAAGGACTTCCCACAGTACCCGATGCTGACCGTGCCGCCTCCGCTCGAGGCGCGATTCACGGTGCTTGCGCGGTCGAACTGGAAAGAGATCCACGCCCGGCAAGCCGAGTCCCGCACTCTCACCGCCCTCCGCGACACCCTCCTCCCCAAGCTCCTCTCCGGCGAGCTCCGCGTCCCGGAAGCCGAGAAAGCCGTCTCCGCGGTACTCTGACCGCTTGCCAAGACAATGGCCGATTCCTCCCCTCTACCCAAGATTCCTGCACTTTCACCCCCCCGGCCCCCCTCACTTGCGTGAGGGGGGAGAGCGCTCATGCCCGCCGTCACCGAATCCGACCTCGAGCTCGCGACCTTGGAGTGGTTCGCCGATCTCGGGTACGAGGTGTTGCCGGCGGAGAATTTCGAGCCGGAGTCGGTCTACGACGAGCGCTCGAGCCTGAGCGACGCGATCCTCCAGGGGAGGCTTGCCGCAGCGGTTCGCCGCCTGAACCCGGATCTGAGCGAGGACTCGGTCGCGGAGGTGCTTCGCGTCGTGATGCGGCGCGAGAAGCCGACGCTGGCGCTGGAGAACGAGGAGCTGCACCGGCTGATTGTCGACGGTGTGGAGCTCGACACGCACAGCGGCGACGGCACGACGCGTGGGGTGCGCGCGTCGCTGATCGACTTCGCGAACCCGGACGCGAACGACTGGGTGGTGACGAACCAGCTCACGGTCGTCGACCGACAGGGCGGAACGGGTCGGCCGCGGCGGCTCGACGTCGTGGTGTTCGTCAACGGGCTGCCGCTCGCGGTGTTCGAGCTGAAGAATCCGAGCGATCCGCAGGCCGACGTCGGCAAGGCGATCCAGCAGCTCCGGAACTACCGGGAGGACGTTCCGTCTGTATTGGTGCCGAATGTGGTGCTCGTCGCGTCGGACGACGTGGAGGCGCGGATCGGCTCGCTGACGGCGGACGCGTCGCGCTACGGGCTCTGGCGGACCATCGAGGGCGAGCACGACGCGCCCAAGAACGCGCAGCCGCTCGAGGTGCTGGTCCGCGGCGTCTTCGAGAAGTCGCGCTTCCTCGATTACGTGCAGAACTTCGTCACGTTCGAGCACGGGGGCAGCGCGACCGGGACGGAGGTGCACAAGAAGATCGCGGCGTACCACCAGTTCCACGCCGTGCGCCGCGCGGTGGAAGAGACCGTGCGCGCCGCCAAGACGGGCGGGGACCGCCGCGCGGGCGTCGTCTGGCATACGCAGGGCTCGGGCAAGAGCCTGACGATGACGTTCTATGCGCGCAAGCTGGTCCTCGACCCGCGCATGGAGAACCCGACGCTGGTCGTCCTGACCGACCGCAACGATCTCGACGAGCAGCTCTTCGGCACGTTCGCGAAGTCCGAGCGCCTCCTGCGACAGCGACCCGTGCAGGCGCAGAGCCGGCAGCACCTGCGGGACCTGCTCAAGACGGCGTCGGGCGGCGTCTACTTCACGACGGTCCAGAAGTTCGCGCCCGAGGACCCGGAGGACGTGAAGCCGCTCTCGCTCCGGCGCAACATCGTCGTCATCGCGGACGAAGCGCACCGGAGCCAGTACGGCTTCGAGGCGAAGCTGAATCGCAAGACCGGCAAGATGAGCTACGGCCTCGCGAAGCACCTGCGCGACGCGCTGAAGAACGCGACGTTCATCGGCTTCACGGGCACGCCCATCGAGCTCGAGGACAAGAGCACCGTCGAGGTCTTCGGCAACCACATCAGCGTCTACGACATCCTCCAGGCGGTCGAGGACCGCGCGACCGTTCCCATCTATTACGAGAACCGTCTCGCGCGCCTCGACCTCTCGGAGGAACAGCGACCGAAGATCGATCCCGATTTCGAGGAGCTGACCGAAGGAGAGGAGGCCGACCGGAAGGAGGCGCTCAAGAGCGAGTGGAGCACGATCGAAGCGCTCGTCGGCACCGACGACCGGCTGCGGCTGATTGCGAAGGACCTGGTCGAGCACTACGAGCGGCGCACCGAGACGCTCGCCGGCAAGGCGCTCGTCGTCTGCATGAGCCGCCGGATCGCGGCCGCGCTGCACGACAAGATCGTCGAGCTGAAGCCCCATTGGTTCGACAAGTCGGACGACGCCGGCGCGATCAAGGTGGTCATCACCGGGTCATCCTCCGATGAGGAGATCATCCGCCCCCACGTGCGCACCAAGGCGGCGCGCGAGCGGCTCGCCGACCGGTTCAAGGACCCTGACGATCCGCTGAAGATCGTCATCGTCCGGGACATGTGGCTGACCGGCTTCGACGCGCCGTGCCTGCACACGCTCTACGTCGACAAGCCGATGCGCGGGCACAACCTGATGCAGGCGATCGCGCGCGTGAATCGCGTCTTCGGGGACAAGCCGGGCGGGCTCGTCGTCGACTACATCGGGATCGCGTCCTTCCTGAAGCAGGCGCTCGAGACCTACCGAAAGAGCGGCGAGCGCGGCCAGCCGACCCGCGACAAGCAGGCGATCGTCGCCGTCCTCCTCGAGCAGCTCGAGATCTGTCGCGACGTCTTCCATGGCTTCGACGTGCAGCGGTTCCTGACCGGCAAGCCGTCCGAGCGCCTGGCGATGCTCCCCGCCGCGCGCGAGCACGTGCTCGCGCAGAAGGAAGCCGAGAGCCCGGGGAAGGGAGCGAACGCAGCGCTCGACGGACACGACCGGTTCCAGAAGGCCGTCAGCATGATGACCGCAGCGTTCGCGGCCGCCGTTCCGCACGAGACATGCGAAGCGGTCCGTGACGAGGTCGCCTTCTACCAGGCCGTGAGGGCGGGCCTCCTCAAGCTCGAGGGTGGGCGCAAAGCGCCAGGGGCAGACTTGCACCTCGCCGTCCGCCAGATCGTCTCGAACGCGCTCGTCACGACCGAGGTCGTGGACGTCTTCGCCGCCGCCGGGCTCGAGCGGCCCGACATCTCCATCCTCTCCCCCGAGTTCCTCGTCGAGGTGCAGGGGATGAAGCACAAGAACCTGGCCGCCGCGCTCCTCGAGCGCCTCCTGCGGGATCAGGTTCGCGCGCGCGAGCAACGCAACGTCGTCCAGGGTAAGCGCTTCTCCGAGATGCTGGAGGACGCGCTGCGCCGGTACCGCGCGCGCAGCATCACCAACGTCGAGGTCATCGAGGAGCTCCTCGCGATCGCGCACAGCATGCGCGACGCAGACGAGCGGGGCGCGGCGATGAAGCTCTCGTCCGAGGAGAGCGCGTTCTACGACGCCCTCGCCGAGAACAAGAGCGCCGTCGAGGCGATGCAGGTCGACGAGCTCGCCAAGATCGCGCGGCTCCTCGGGGACGTGGTGCGCACCACCGCGACGATCGACTGGAACCACAAGAAGTCGGTGCAGGCGAAGCTGCGGATCGCCGTGAAGAAGGTCCTCTCCAAGCACGGCTACCCGCCCGACCAGTGCGAGCGTGCGGCGAAGCTCGTGATCGAGCAGGCCGAGCGCATGAAGATCAACCTCGTCGAGGGCGGGGCCGATGCGCTGCCCGTGCCGGACGAGGAAGAGGTGCCCGTGGAGCGCGGTGAGCTGCCGTACCCCGTCGCCGTGTTCGATGGCCTCTTTGCGTCGCAGCCGAACGCCGCGTTGCGGGTCAAGACGCGGCGCGACGCGTTCGACAAGAACCTCCAGTTCCTCGCCTCGATCGCCATGGCGCTGCTGAAGGACCGGACGGCCGGCGCCCTGCCCGAGCCCGCGCGCAAGGCCATCGGCAAGCTGCTCGGCAAGCCCGTCTCGATGGGCAGCTGGTTCCAGCTCGCATGCGACCTCGGCGGGCTACTCCCCGCCGACGACCCCGACCCGCTCGTCCGCAGCGTGCGCTGCCTGCTCAACCCCGACGGCAGTCGCTCCGAGCTCGCCCGCGCGATCGAGACGCTCGTCATCCCCGACCGCAACATCTTCTCGCACGGCACCACCGCCACCGAAGAGGCCATCGCCGAGGGCGAGGCCGAGCTCAAGGACCTCTGGCACCGCTTCGAGCGCGCGATCGACGGCCTCCGCGGCGCCAAGCTCAGCGCCCGCGCCGCCCTCGTCGACGCCGCGCCCGCGCAAGGTGCCGCCGTCTACCAGGTCCGCCACCTCCACGGAAACCCCGCCCACTTCCCCATCCGGGAGGCCACCCTCCGCGACCGCCTCGAGGAGAACTGGGCCTACCTCCTCAAGGGCGACAAGCCGTTGTCGCTCGCGCCGTTCGTCGCGTGCGGCGTCGCCGAAGGGAGCGACCGGCACGACGTGTACATGGCGCGCGTCATCGAGCTGACGAAGGGAAAGGCGATCGAGGCGGTGGCGGTCGCGGGGATGGGGAAGAAGAAGTTGAAGGCGCCGTGAGCGCTGCCTGCGCGTACACTTGGCTATTGTCTCACCACCGCAGGCACCCCGGGCCACACGAGTAGCCGCTTTTGGCGACGCGGTACTCCATGGGGATCGCGCCAAGAACGTAGAGCACGATGGCGACCCCTGTTGTCGCCGCGCCCACACCAATCAGCGCCTGCCGCACAACGGGCACTTCGATGTCCTCGACATAGAGCAACCCGATCCCGGTACCGGTCATCGCCAATCCCCAGAACAAGGTCATGGTGGGAGCGACCAGGTCACCTCCGTAGACGGGCTTCTTCACGACAACCGGGTCCGGCAGCCTCTCCGCGGTGACCGTCCGCTGCCAACCCGGTGTGGGCGCGGGCAAGAACGTCCGATCCACGTACGAGCGCTTCAAGGAGGCTGGGGACTCGTCCGGGGCTGGCTCAGCGGTCGGCCCCTCAGGAACGGGGGCGACCTCCGCGAGCTCCCGTCGCAGCCGCGCCAGAACCTCTCCCGGCGGGAGTGACTGGGGCGGGGGCCCCCCGGCGCAACCGGGTGAGACGGTGAACGCTACGCCGAGCAGGATGTCAAAAGGTGTCGGTGCGCGAGCCATCTTCGACGGTGATGTTGAGCGGCGTGAGCGTGAAGTGCGTGGTCCCCGTCAGCGGTGGGCCATTGATGACGACTGGGAACGGGCGCGAGCAGCTCCCAGCTACGGCCGAAGCGACAAGCTTGTCCGCGGGCGCCTGGTGTTCCTTGCAGGCAGCCTTGTCGTCATCGAACGCGCCTAGGCTGCTGCAGCCGCTCGTCGTCCAGTGAAACCGAATCTTCGTTGCGCCCAGGAAGCCCGGAAACCCAAGGGATGGCTGCCTTGTTGGACAAAAGACCATTTCGCCCCTTGTCGGCCGAAACCCTGGCGAGCCGTCGGTAAGCACGGCGGACTCCCAGAAGACCCTCGACCGGGTCTCGAACGCTGGCGACGTGGTCGTCCACGACCACTCGCTCCACCCAAGCTGCTTCTCGTGCCCCTGCCAAGCGAGCCCGAAGGAGCCGGCATTCAGACACGTCTTCGCGAAGTGGCGTGAGCGGATCGTCAGGTCACGGCATTCCTTCTCGCACTCCTTGTCTACCGGCATGTTCTTCGCCAGCCTGACAAGGCACCGTTTCGAGCGTGCCTGATCGGCGAGGACGGGGCCGCACTGATCGTTGAAGGAGAGGGGGCTCACGAGCTGAAACAGCGCGGAGTCCTCGGGGTCGAGGCACGTCTTCTCGAGAGGCGCTGCTCCGCCAGGCCGCTCCCGGGCAGAAGCCAAGCGGCCGAAGACTGCGCCGAGCTCTGCGATGAACGAAGCACGCTTGGCCGCCCGCACCCGCTCACGCCGTTCCTCGCGCTCGGCTTCCCGGCGGCGCTCGTTCTCGGCTTCTTCGAGCTTACGGGCCTCGGCGGCACGCTGCCTTTTCATTAGGTCCATCATGCTCTGCTGAAACTGCTGAGCAGCCGCTTCGAGAGATCCCGTCCCGCCTCCGCTACTCGGAGTCTGCGAACAAGCTCGGTCATCGCCTGCATAACAATGCGACCCGCCAGATACAGGCTCGCGGGCTCGAGCGCGCGCTTTGCGCCAGCAGTCCTCAATGGCTGCTTCTTGGGCTTCTTGAACCTCCTTGTCGACGCCCTGCCACGCCTTTCGGTTCTTCTCGAGTTTGCGGCAGTGCTGCTCGACATCCGCAGCGCTCATGAGCTGGCCCACGATCACTGGGGCCAGCAGGACGGCAGCACCGGGTCGGCCGGCTCTACTCACGTCCATTCCCTTCCGCAGATTTCGCACAAAGCTCTCGGCACACCATCAGCCCGACGGGGTCCGCGTCGCGCTCGGTGACGCAACGGTCGAGATGGTCGCGGCAGACGCTCCTTGCCTCAGCAACGGATAGCCCACCGTGCTCTTCGGCACGCGCGGACAACTCGAAGCACCGCGTTGCGGCGGAGGCACATCCGCGAACGCCTGCGAGCGTCGTACAGCGTCGGGTGCAGTCGTCGCCATGGACGCCGAGAGCCTGGTCGATCGTGTCCTGCAGCTTCACTGCTCGCTTGTCGCGACCTCGTTGTGCACGCGCAAGGTTGCCCCGAGCGCCCGAGAAAGCGGGGGACTGGTCCGGGGTGCCGCGGAGCAGGAGCGCCGCCGACAAGAGACAGGCCGTGGTGTCGTTGCTGTCGCAGGCTACGCTCGCGAGTCCGAGCGCGACATCTTCGTTCCTGAAGAGCGCGTCCTCGGCGGTTATCCGGCAACCCACGGCATCGCCACGCATGCACGCTGAGAGCGCGAGAGCCGGTGCTGATTCTTTGAATGGCGCGCGCCCCGCGAGCGCCCGGCATCCGGTTCCGCGCCCTGCCAGGCACGCCGTGGCAAACGCGGCAGCTATCTCGTCTTCGGAGACCTCTTTCTCGTTTGGGAGATTCTCGGCGGCAGCGACGAGCTCGCCGCAGCGCTCCGGGTCTCTGGAGCACGCTTCGCGGTACAGCTCCAGGCTGCGACGAGCATCGCGAATGCGAGCTTGCCCGCTGTAGTAGGCACGCGCTGCTATCGTGCACGCTTGCTCGTCACGCACGCATCGGCCCTCGAGGGCTTGGCAGGCGCTCTTTGAACCGTTGAAGCAGTGCGCCTCCACGGGGACGCATCCAACCAGGACGACAGCGAGAGCGGCGGTGGCTCGGAGGTTGACGACGCTCCGCGTGATCATTTCCCGCGGACGGCGTCTTACAGGGGGGGCTGCGTCCGCGCTCACCGCGGCACCCGCAGGAGCCGGTGGCTACTCGGGCTGTTCTCGGTGAAATACACCTCCGCAGGCGTGACGATCATCACGGTGTTCGCGGATGTCGATGCTGGGCTGAAGGCGATGGCTTGGGCTGTGCCCGCGCAGTCGTCGGGGTCGCATGCGGAGACCGCTCCGTCTCCGGTGAGCCAGTAGAGGGTTCCGTCGCGCTCGCGAAGGTCGCGTACGCCGAGGACCCCGATGACGTCTGCTGTGTTGGCCTGTTGCGGGCCCAGAGTGGCCCGTCGGATCCTGCCGTCTTCGTACCAGTAGAGGTTGCCGTCGTCTCCCGCGGCGACGAGCCAGGGGCTGTCGAGACCGCTCGCGAATGTGGTCTCGGTGCCGCTGGTAAGGTGCCTGGCCACGATGGTGCCGCTCGTAACCGAGCTCCAGTAGGCGCGTGTCCCATCCGTGGTAACCGAGAGCTTCGATGGGTCCGCGCCGGACCAGGTGTCGCAACCCTGCAGCGAGCAACGGAAGGGCACCACGTTCGTCCCCGTCCAAGCGCACCCGATCACAAGGTCCGACGTGACCCAGAGGTGGGGACACGCGTAAGGCCAGGTGAAGGTGCCGATCGGCATCAGGTTGCCCTCGCAGTTGTCCTTGGGGCACGTGTAGACTCCGCCGCCGTTCTGTTGCTCTTCGTAGTCGGTGATGAAGAGCGTGGTGCCTCGGGGAATCGCACCGTTGTAGAGGTAGGTGTTGGGGAGGACGTCCTGGACGATGCCGCTGGACAGGTTGACGCGCTTGACGCCACCGACCGTCGGGCTCGTTCCGCCCGCCGAGGCCCAGTACACGTCGATGTCATCGGTCTCGAGCGAGGCGATCTCTTCCTGGGCAGCGTCCACCTCTTCACCCGCGCAGGCGACACCCTGACAATCCCCTGACCCGCAGGCGCGTCCGCAAGTGCCACAGTTCTCCGGGTCGTCGGCGTAGTCGGTGCGGCAATCTCCGGCGCAGCAGGTCCCGCCTGGACACGCGGTCCCATCAGCGACCCCGGAGCACTCGGGCGCGCCCCCTCCTCCACCTTCGCTCTGACCGGTCGCAGAACTTGCCGTCGTGGTGCCGGAGCCGACAGATTTCGTGGTGCCCACGCTCGTGGTACCTCCCCCACCACCCGAGCCAGCATCATCCGAGCAGCTGCACGCAACGGCACCCAACAGCAGAAGCACGAACCGGGGAACGCTAGACAAGCCCACGATCACGCAAACGCAGTGGCTGCCACAAACGTCACGCGGAAAATCGGTATGACGGCGTGCTTGCGATCAGTGGCGATGTTCGGGATCATTCGGACCGGTGCGCTCGGGAGGATGGGTCGTCGCGGTCGTCTGCATCGGCTGTGTGCCGCCGGCCAACGAAGCAGAGGAAACGGCGCCCGCACCGAGTCCGGACGTCTGCGCCGTTGGCAGCTTGATCGCGGTGACGCTCGACGACGGTCGGACGGAGCAAGCGATCGTGCGGGACCGGGACGGCGCCGTCCTCATCGCCCACATTCCCGAGGGGACCGCCACCGCTGGGTGGGACACAACCGCGGAGCAGTCGCTTGGCCCGGAGGGCGCCGCGCCTGCCGAGTGGACATCCGGACCGTGCGGCTCTGGGGGACACCTCGTCCTCTCGGATTGGCCCGCCGAGGGTCGGGAGATCACACGGGCGTGCGGGGCTCGCGCGGACCAGCCGATCGTCGAGAGTCGGATATCGGGTGAGCCGGCCAGCCTCATTCCTTGCGCGCCGGCGGATTGCGGTGGCTCGCCCTGTCACACCTGGGTCTGGGCCAAGACCCCGCGCACGTGCTTCGAGCTCGCGCGCCTCGTCACGATGCCTCCACCGAGCGCTTCAGCGAAAGAGCTCTCTCGCGCAACGGGCCCCGGACTGCTCCTCGACCTCGACGGCCCTGCTGGTTCACCTCGAGTGCCTGTAGCATGCGCGGTCGACTCGACTGGCAACGTCTGGACGCGGGTTGTCGGCGTCGACAACCGCCGAGGGCTCGACTCAACGGTGCTGTCCCCTCTCGAGGCAAACGCCGCGATAGAGGCGGCAGCCGAAATGCGCGGCTTCCTGGACGCCTCCGAGCTGACGCGTTTCCCGCCGTCGCAGTCCTTCGTGCGACTTCGGCTTCGGTGCACTTCGGAGAGTACGTACGGAGCGCGAACCGGCTACCTCGACGTTGAGACGCGATTGCCGGGGCCAGCCAGATACCTGTCAAACGCGCAACCCCAGGCGGTAGCAGTCGGGAGCTTCGTGGCTCACGACAACAACGGCATCGTCAAGCGGCCGTGGGTGTGGGGGGCTCCGCTCACCTGCGTTTCAGGCGATGGCTGTGACCGCATTGGTGTGTGGGGGCGACAACCCGACGAGGTCCGGACGCGGCTGATACGCGATCCGATCTGGGTCTCCCCCCTCGAAAAGTACGAGCACCCCGGCGGCTTCAATCCCCTCGAGCAGCGTTGCAACGAACACTACCTGGGCGTGTCAGGCTGGTGGGAGGTTTGGGCTCGATGAGACCGTGCATGGTCCTGTTGTTCTTCGCCTTTGGTGGGTGCGACGCAACGGCGATCCTGGACGCTTGGGCCGCCACGCCTCCAACCTTCGACTGCGGTCGCTTCACGCCTGACGTCGGCCTGAAATGCGGCACCATCGTCGAGACGGATACGACCGAGCGTGCGCTGATCGCTGGGGAGACCACGAGCCTTCGCTACTATCGGGGCAGTCAAAACAGCGTCGACGATGTCGACCCCGAGTTGTGCACGATTTCGAACTTCTCGACGGACCCCGGTCGTCACACCCAAGCGGTGCTTCACGCGACTTGCTCGGCGATAACACCGTCGACGGGCGAAGACGCACGCTGGTCGCTTCAGCTCAAGGCGATGACATCCCGTGTCTGCGTGAGCCACGCCTACGTTCGGCTCGAATGGTCAGGCTCGGTCTCCATCCCGGAGGGCCGGCATCTTCTGACCCTCGACGCGATGGCGACGCGCAACCTCGGGGCGACCGACGCCGAGGACTGTGTTGCGTATGTGGGCGACGACCGGGTGGACCCCATCTCACCTGGCAGGAAGAACGTGTACCTGCGAGCGGTCGACGGCCCGTCCGTCGTCCCGGTCTCGCTCGACTGCAACCGCGACGTCGGAGGAATCGAGCGCGGGCTCGAAGGTTCGAGCTGCACCGCCACGGGCGATGTCGACCTGAACTCGCCTCCCACCGCGATGACGGACCTTACCCTCGAGATCGGGGTGGCGCGCCTGCCATGACCTCACTCGAACGGGACGCGAGAGACGGCACCGCTTGCTTCGGAAAAATAGAGGAAGCGGCCCGCGATGATCGCTGCGGTGATCCTGTCGCGTCCGCTCACGATGGCCTCGGCGTTGCGCGCGACATCGAGGCGGTAAACGCTTCCCGCCGTCTGCGAGATCGCGAGCACCACTTCGTCGGACGCAACGACGAGCACCGGCGGAACCAGGCCTGTTGCAAGGACGGCGGGAGCACGCGTAGCGGCGTCGATCGCGACGACGCGGTCGCGAAACGCAACGACGACCGACTCACCAGAGACTGCAAAACCGTGAAGGTCCGGCGAAGGCGGCACGCTCGCCTCTCCGTTGAAGAGAGCCTGCGGTGTCCCGTCCGCCGCATAGCGCGTGACGGACCCGTCCAGCCGATCGCTGACGAGCAGCCGGTCAACCTCATCGAGACGGACCTCCCCTTCCCAGGGTGGGTTGGCCATGAGGTGTGCGGTCTCCAGCAGGCCCCCCGGCACAGCGCGGACGATCGTCTTCGAGTCGTAGTCGCCAGCGGCGAGGTTGCCTCCGCGAGCGTCGAAGGTGCCGAGCGAAGCCCGCTGCGTCAGCGAAACGAGCGACCCGCTCGGCAAGGCCATGCGCGCGATCCCCGACGCGGTCGCTCCCTCGACCGAGTACTCACCGCTCCACGAGCCGACGTAGAGCGCCGCCTCCTCTTCGTTGACGACGAGGCCCGAGCAGTGGGGCCCAAGGTTCGCGAGCACGCTGGACGCGGGCTGGGCGGCACTGAGATACTCGAGCCTGGCTCCCGTGGGCGACTCAACGCAGGCGTAGACCCAGTCACCCGCGACCCCGAGGAAACGCACTTCGCCCTGGAACGAGCCAATCTCGAAAGGCACACACCGCCGTTCCTCACAAGGCCCCTCACAGCTGGAGCACGGGTCCAAGCGCGCGTCCGGCACGCAGGAGCCGATGATGACAGCTCCGAATGCGGTAGCGATAGCAGACGCTCTCACGTATGGCAGCATCGCACGAATCGCGCTCCGGGAGCAGAGGCCGAGCCATGATTTCGACGGCTCACGTAACCTCCCTTGGAGAGCGCTACGATGTCCTGCGAGAGATCGGCCGCGGAGGGATGGGCGTCGTCTTCGAGGTGCGCGACAAGCGCACCGAGCGGAAGCTGGCGGCCAAGGTGCTGAGCCCTTTGGCTTTTGCTGATGACGATTGGCGTTCGCGATTCGACCTGGAGTCGACCGTGACAAGCGACGTGCGAAGCCCCCACGTCCTTCCGGTCCTCGACGCAGGCGTCGATGCCGCCACGGGCCTCGCTTTCCTGGTAACTGAGCTCCTCAATGGAGAAGACCTCGGGAGCGTGCTGCGCGGTCGCGGCCCGTTCTCGTGGGAGACAGCGATGGCAGTCCTGCAGCAGGTCGCGCGCGGGTTGGATTCGATTCACGCGGCCGGGGTCGTCCATCGCGACTTGAAGCCGGAGAATCTCTTCCTGGCCGAGTCCGAAGAGGGACCGGTGGTGAAGATCCTGGACTTCGGGGTCGCCAAGGTCGTCGCGCTGAGCCGCACGAGCCTCCGGTCGACCCGAACGCTTGGTAGCCCGTTGTACATGTCGCCGGAGCAGCTCGAGGGAGAGGCGACGCTCGACGGGCGCTCGGACATCTATGCGTTCGGGCATCTCGCCTTCACGTTGCTCGTCGGAGAAGCGTATTGGGAAGAGACTTGGCGCGCTGCGCGCGGCGTGTACCCCGTGCTCCTCCGTATGATGAAAGGGGCCCGCGTGCCGCCCAGCGCGCGGGCAAACGCCCTTGATGTCACTCTTCCAGATCACTTCGACGTGTGGTTCGCGCGAGCGACTGCACGCAAGCCGGCCGACCGGTTCGACACCACGGCGGAAGCCTTCGCCGCACTCCGTTCCGGCATGCCACCGGCGCGAAGGACCTCCGTCATTACGGCAGCCTGCGCTGCCCTAGGGGTCCTGGCGATCGTAGTCGCCGTGACTCGTGATGGGTCGGATGCGAAGGCTGACAACGCGATAGTGCGACACCCACTTCTTCCTAAGGCGACGGCTCCGAGCCCCAGGCCGGTGATCCCAGCGCTGACACACGCCGCGGCGTCAACCGCGGCAGCACCTACAGCCTCGAGTCCACCGCTCCGTTCCGAGAGTCGAGGCCGACCGCCGAGTAACCGCCGTCCTACTGTCCATCCCGGTGAGCCGGCGCGGACACCAGATCCGAGTGACACACGATGACACGCGTCGCCACTCTATTGCTGACATTCGCCGCCACCGCCCTTCCGACCACGACTTGGGCTCAAGATCCGGCATCCGCGGAGCTCCTATTCGAGGCTGGCAAGCGGCTTTGGCTGGAGGGAGAACGGGAGGAGGCTTGCGCGAAGTTCCAAGCAAGCTACGAGCTGGACCCTGCCGCGAGCACGCTGGTGAAGCTCGCAAGATGTGACGAGTGGCGGGGCGATTTGGCGGCCGCCTTCGCTGCGTACACTGAAGCGCGCAAGCTCAATGAGGAGTCACCGCGCGCCAAACATCGCGAGGCACTGGGCCGGACGATCCAGGAGGCCTTGGCGACGCTCGCGCCCAGGCTGGCGTACGTTGTGTTGGAGGTCGACGCGGGCGGGGTGCCGCCCGTCGTGTTCCGGGACGGAAAGCTGCTCCCCGCCGAAGCGATCGGAGAGAAGCTCGTGGCCAGTCCTGGGAAGGTCTGCTTCCGGTCCGAAGCGGAAGGCCACGAGCCGGATGAACGCTGCGTCGAGCTCGCGCAGGGCGAGACACGCACGGTCAGCCAGTCGCTGAAGCGAATCGAGTTCCTTGGGGCCGATCCGCAGGCACCGCCTGTCGCTCCAGTGGCAGCGGTGCTCGATGCGCCTGCCCAACCGGGCGGTTTCGGGGGTTCGAGCGTTCCGCGCGGAGCAACCCAATTCGAGGTCGCCGGGATCGGGGTTGGCTGCGCGGGCCTGGCCGCGCTCTCCGTGGGTGCGGCGCTGGGGGTGGCGACGCTCGTCAAGGTGAACGCGTCAGCGTCCCACTGCGATCCGGCCGACTTCTGTGACGCAGATGGTGTTCGGCTCCGCCAACAGGCAGGCGACCTGCAGCTGGCGGCCATCGCCACGGCTGCTTCAGGTGCGGTGCTGGTAGGAACCGGCGCCCTCCTCTATTGGGGGCCTTGGGATGCGGAGCCAAGCATCGCGATTGGCCCTCGTGGGATGTGGCTCGAAGGCTCCTTCTGAAAGTGTCGAGTAAGCTATCCTCGCCAACCGCATGGTCAACGTTGGCTCCAGAGCCGGAGCGGAGTCGATCGACTCCATCCTGTGCGAGCGCCTCGCCAACCGGGCAGCGGTTGGCGACAAGCACGCGTTCCAGGAGCTGGTCGAGGTGCTTTGGCCGTTCTGGGCCACCACTGTGCGGCGCAGTCGGAGCATGGGAGCGCTGCGCGCGAACGAGGACGCCGTCCGAGAAGTACAGACACGGCTCATCGAGAAGCTGTCACGCGAGAACTTCCGGGCGCTGCAACAGTACGGCGACTGGGCCAAGCTCAACCCTTCGAAGTCCTTTGCGGATTGGATGCGAATCGTGAGCGCCAACGTCGTGCGCAGCTACCTGCGGGAGGAGCTGTCCCTCGGCCGGGCTCCGAGCCTGGACCCCAGCCGGACAGCAGTGTTCCGCGACTTCTTCGTCCACTGCTTCGAGTCATCGGACGAGGTCGCGATTCGACCGCCCGTGACCCCCGTCCAGACGGCGCGCGAGCTCGTCGAGTTCGCGCGACACCACCTCACGAAGCAGCAGTGGACTGCTCTTTCGGACTGGCTCGAAGGGTTCGACTTCGACGAGATCGGCTCACGCGCTGGCGGCCTCGACGCTGCGGAGGGACGCAAGCTCGTCCGCTCCGCGTGTGCCGTCCTTCGACGTCGGTTCACGGATTCAGCGGCGTAGTCCAGCGGTAGTTGCTCTGTCAGATCCCCCACGCCGACCGCGTGAAAGGGGCATGAAGACGCCGCCCCCCTCCTGGTCCCTCTGCCACACCCTCCACCTCGAAGGCCGCCCCGGCCAGACCGCGCCCGCCAGCGAGCTCGAGCTGAGCCCTGCGACCTCGGCCTACCTGGCTCGGAAGCACCCCGACGGCCTCTACCTCCATCAACACCGCGGAATTGCGGCCCTTCTCGCCGGCGAGAACGTTTGCCTGGCGACCCCGACCGCGTCGGGGAAGACAACCGTGTTCCACGCCGCTGCGATGGAGCGCCTCGTCAAGAACCCGCAGGCGCGGATCCTGGCGCTCTACCCGATGAAGGCGCTCGGCTCGGAGCAGGAAGCCCGCTGGGCGGCCGCGCTGGAGGCCGCGGGCATCGCTGGCGGGGTCGGAAGGATCGATGGTGGGGTGTCGGCGGGCGCGCGAAGCGACGTCTGCGCTCGGGCCCGCGTCCTGATCGCGACGCCTGACGTGGTGCACACGTGGCTGCTGCCGCGCGTGGGCCAGCGGGGCTTCGAGGGGGCGACACGCTTCCTTCGCGGGCTCGAGCTCGTGGTGGTCGACGAGGCGCACGCGTACTCCGGCGTGTTTGGGTCGAACGCGGCGTTCGCGCTCCGGCGCCTTCAGCACGTGGCCGGCATCCTGGGGAAGCGGCCGAGCTTCGTGGCTGCTTCCGCGACGATGCGTGACGCGAAGGGGCACGTCGAGCGGCTCGTCGGCCGGCCGTTCACTGTGATCGACGAGACGTCGGACACCTCCCACCGCCACCCGGTGGCCATCGAGATGGTAAAGCCGGTCGAAGGCACAGACTTCCACAGCGCCGTCGCGGAGCTCCTCTCCGACCTGCGCGATTCGGGTGAGCAGTTCGTGGCCTTCTTCGACAGCCGGAAGGCAAGCGAACAGATGGCCGCCATCCTCCAGCGGAACGAGGCGCCGGCCGACGACGCCGAAGGCTTCACCCACTTGCTCGACCACTCGGTGCTGCCGTTCCGGGCAGGATACGAAGCGGACCACCGCGCGATCATCCAGGAGCGGCTGACGCAGGGCACCCTGAAGGGCGTGGTCAGCACGAGCACGCTGGAGCTCGGGCTGGATCTGCCGCACCTCAAGACCGTCGTGCTCGTCGGCGTCCCGAGCTCCGGCACGAGCCTGCGCCAGCGGATCGGCCGCGTCGGCCGGAGCGGCCCCGGGCGGGTGATCGTCGTGCACTCCGGCAGCCTCGGCGACGAGCTCACCTTCGAGCAGCCCGAGAAGCTCTTGGACAAGCCACTGCACGAGTCCACCATCTACCTCGACAACCGCCGCGTGCAGTACGTCCACGCAATGGCGGTCGCGCGGCAAGATGGGGAGCACGACCGTGCGCTGCTCGCCGCGGGACGCTCGATCGGCTCCCTTGCAGAGTCCGCCGCGTCCTGGCCGGACGGCTTCCTGGCGCTCTGTGGGCTCGAGCGGGAGGGGCGCGTCCCGAACGATCTGCGCGACATGAAGCGCGACGCGGGGGAGCAGCCGACCCACGCGTTCATGCTTCGGGACGTCGAAGCGCAGTTCGATGTCGAACGCCGAACCGGCATGCAGCGCGAGCGCCTCGGCTCGCTCTCCTTCAGCCAGGTCATGCGCGAGGCGTACCCCGGTGCCGTCTACTACTACACGGGCCGGCCTTACCGGGTTCTCAGCGTCGATCAACGGTCGCGTACGGTGCACGTGCAGCGCGCGCCGCATTACTACACGCACCCCGTCCCGGTTCGGTCGCGCCTCACGCCGCAACGAGCGATTCACGGCGGGCTCCGCGCGGGACGGCTGGTCGTCATGGAGGCCGATCTGCAGATCTGGCGAGCCGTGCTCGGCTTCAAGGAGCGGCGCGGCTCCACGACCGAGCAGGTCGCGTATCCCTGCACCGCGCCGGTTCGGTTCGGCCAGTCGAACTTCTCGCGCACGTTGTTCACGACGGGCGTGTGCTTCGCGCACCCCGCGATGGATGAGAAGGGTGTGGATCACGAGGTCCTCTCCGCTCTCCTCGTGGAGGCCTTCCTGATCGCGGTGCCCCTCGAGCGGCAGGACGTCGACTCCGACACCGACGCGCTCCGCGCCGATTGGGCGGAGCTCTCGAAGGGCCGGCGCTTTGTTGCCCTGTTCGACCAAGCCTCGGGCAGCCTCCGCATCACCGCGCGGCTTCGTGATGTCGACGTGCTGCGCCGCGTCCTCGACATCATGGTCCAGCTCGTCGAGGAGCGTGACACCCTCATCGTTGGAACCGAGGAGCGGCCCATCTCGGCGATCACGAAGGCAGTGATCCGGGCGATGGCCGCCGACAGCACGCAGGAGGTCGCCGTCGTCGAGAGCTCGGAGCTGCAGGCTGCCGCGGCGGAGCGAGCTCACGTCCTGCTGCCGCGCAGTAGAGGAACGAGCAGCGCGCGACCGGGCCAATCGTTCGAGGTGCACAAGGTCTTTGCGCACCCGACGCTCGGCCTGGTCTACCGGGGCGTCTTCATCGACACGGCTGGAGACCGGAGCGAGCCCACGACGGTTCCGGTCGACTCGATCACGCCGATCGAGGAGGGCGCGGTCTGGGGCTACTACGACCTGGAGACCGGCGAGCAGGTGGCGGCGTGAGCGGCGTTCGAAAGAACGGACGGCGCGCGTCAGACAACGCACCTCCCGCGCGTGAAGGGGGCATGATCGCACCACTTCGCTCCGCCAGCGAGCCCGCCCATTACCCCAAGCCCACCGAAGCGACCTTCAGCCAGGCGTTGACGTTGCTCGAGAAGTCTCTCCCCGAGCACCACGCCAAGCTCGCCTCTCTGCTGGCAGAGGGCCGCTTTCACGAGGTCGACGCGATCCTCGCCGTTCTGGAAGGACGTGACCCGTGAGGGCCCGGATCCAGCGGCTTACCATCGAGGGCGTTCGCGGCATCCTCCCGGAGCTCGTCATCGACCTGGACGGGAAGACGGTGCTGCTGCGCGGCGACAACGGGACGGGAAAGTCCTCGATCGTGCAGGGCCTGCGGCATGCGGTATGTGGCTCCCCGCACGGGTCGGGGGTGTCGATCCCTGAGGACTGCTTTCGCCATCGCAACCTGCCAGCCGGAAGCTCTCCGCGCGTGGTCGTCGACCTGTCGAACGGCGGAGTCGTCGACGTCGGCCGAGACACGACCAACCCGCATGGTGCGCGCTTCCGGGATGCCTGCACGAGGACGAACCCGTTCTTCCGGCGCGACGAGCTGCAGGACCTGCTGACGGTCAGTCCGGGCGATCGCTTCAAGTACTTGAAGCGCTTCCTGGACCTGCACGTCGCGGATCGGCTCGTCGACAACCTCAACAAGAAGCGGAAGGCGCTCGACGAGGCCGCAGAGCGCAAGCGCGTTCGCCTCGAGGAACGAACGGAAAGCGTGCTCAAGACACTCGGCGCGCCTCATGACCGGTCAGGGACACCTGATCTTCTGGCGTACGGCCGCTCTCGGGCAGCCCGGCTCGACGTGACCGTGGCGCCCGACTGCGACTGGCCTGGTCTCGTTGCAGCTTGCACCGAGGCGGCGACGAAGGCCGGCTCGGCCGAGCTCGCGGAACGCAAGCGGCTGCTGACAAACGCACGCGCCCGAATCGCCGAGCTGGTGCCGCCCAACCATCCGCGCACGTCGCTCGACCCGCTTCGTCTCGCGGAAGCCGTGCTTCACGAGGCGGATCTCTCCGACCTCCTCGACCGCGCCCTGGCCCATGTCGAGTCGCACGCCGACCTCACAGAATGCCCTGTGTGCGAGCAGCGGGTCGACGCCGGGAAGCTCGCGGCTGCGCTCAAGGCAAGGCTCGCGAGCCTCAAGGAGATCAAGGAGGCGAAGGTCGCCGCGGAGACGCACGCGGCCCAGTGGCATGGCTTCTTGACGGAGCTGGGCGCGCTCGAACGCCTGGCGGCCTGCGACCCCTCACCCCCTTCGCCCCTGCGAGAGGGGCGTGCCCTCCTCGAGCACCTGGAGGAAACGGAGGGCGAGACGATTTCCGTCGCGATCCTGGGGCGAAAGGTGCAGCTGCAAGGGTCGCTCGACCGCGAGCTCGATGACCTCCGTGCGGTCGACCGAGCGGCGGAGCTCGAGGCCCTGCGCACGGCGGTGGACGCTGCTGCGAAGGACGCCCCGGAAGTCGATCGCCTCCGGGGTGAGGTCGAGTCAGCCGATCGGTTGCTGTCGCAGCTCCAGACGATCGAGAAGGCGGTGAGCACGGCGCGGAAGGCGGTGTTCGAGGCGGAGGTCAACGGCGTTAAGGCCACCTTCGAGCGCTTCTACCGCTACGTGCATCCGGCGGACGACCCTTCGGAGGTCACCGCCGCGCCCACGCTTCGCGTCACCAACCGAGGCAGCGGCACCGCCGAGCTGCTCGGGGTATTCCTCGGAGAGACCGTCGGCGATCCCCGGCATCTGTATTCGGACGGCCACCTCGACACGGTCGCGATCTGCCTCTTCCTTGCGCTCCGCCACGCTCGTGCTCGCGATCCGGAGGACCCCAGGATTCTCGTGCTGGACGACGTCATCCTCTCGATTGACGTCGCCCACACCGATCGCCTGCTCGAGCTGCTTCGTGACGAGTTCGACGATCACCAGATCATCATCGTCTCGCACAGCGAGCTCTTCATGCGTCGTTGCCAGCGCTACCTCCAAGGGGCGAAACGCCTGGACATCAATCGATGGACGCCGCAGGACGGGCCGCGAATCGTCGGTTACGTCAGCCACGTAGACCTGCTGCGCTCCGCCCTGGACAACACCGGGTCCAACGAACAGGTGGCGAACGCCCTCCGCCCCGTCCTCGACGACTTTCTGTCAGAGGCGTGCGACGCCTTCGAGGTCGCTCTGCCAACCGGTCGGCATCGCCCCCTGACGCTCTCGGACTACTGGGAAGCGCTGAAGAAGAAGCTCAGGAAGTTGAGCGACAAGGGTGTCATCCCGACCCTCGATGATCTTCTCAGGTCGACCGAGGATGCTGGCTTCTTCCGCAACGCGCTCGGTGCACACCTCAATGAGTGGGCGCTGCAGGTTCCGCTCGCAGCCGTGCAGCGCCTCGCCGTAGGCATCCTCGGCTTGATCGAGACCCTGCAGTGCACTGCCTGCTCGGCGATCGTCCACCCGGTCACCCCCGATCAGCCGCAGACGATCTTCACCTGCCGCTGCCCCCGAAAGCAGGGGCCGACCTGGGCCGGCGCACCGAAGGCGTGTCAGACGAACGGCGCCTCGGGCGTGGAGGCGACATGAGCAACCACCCCGCCGCCTTCAACCCGAACCTCCACCTCGAGCTCCGCGACGCGCCCAACCCCGTCGAGCCGTATCCGCACCAGCTCACGACCTGGGACAAGATGAGCCGCGTCTTCGGGGACGAGCAGCGACTCGCCGGCCTCGTCGTCCTGCCGACAGGGGGAGGCAAGACGATCGTCGCCGCGAGCTGGCTCCTCCGCCACGTCATCGCGAAGGGCGGCCGCGTCCTCTGGCTCGCGCATCGCCAGGCGTTGCTGCGCCAGGCTTTGGGGACCTTCCAGCGCCTGGGCAACGTGGCGTATCCGGACAAGAAGACGCTCGACCTCATCGCGGTTTCCTCCGAGTACTTGCGTTGGTCGGCCGTCAGCCCTGAGCACGACGCCATCTTCGCGTCGGTGCAGTCCTCGGTGCTCGACGCGAACCGGGGCTTCGTGAAGGAGCTCCTCGCCTCTGCGGGAGACCGCGCCTTCGTTGTCGTGGACGAGGCTCATCACGCGGTCGCGCCTCGTACGCTCGAGCTCCTCACTGAGATCAAAGCGGCCGGCGTGCGGCTGCTCGGCCTGACGGCGACTCCCATCCGGATGGACGACGGCGACCAGCGCCGCCTGGGCGCCCTCTTCGACGGCACGATCATCCATCAAGTCAGCCGGCGAGAGCTGTCGAACGCCGGAATCCTGGCCGCGCCCTCCATCGAGACGGTCAAGACCTCGATCAACGTCGAGAAGGACATGGACGCGCAGGACCTGAAGTACCTCGAGCGGTTCGGCGAGCTGGGCCCCAAGGTGCTCGAGCGCCTAGGCAAGAGCGCGCACCGAAACAAGCTCATCGTCGAGCACTACGCGAAGAACCGGCAGAAGTACGGGCCGACAATCGTGTTCGCGACGGACACGTTGCACGCGCAGACCCTCTCGGAGGAGTTTCGCAAGGCCGGCATCGAGCGCGTCGACCATGTCGACTACAGCCGGAAGAACGCGTCCGCGATCATCGATCGCTACGCGCGTCGCGAGCTCGACGTGATCGTCAACGTCGAGATGCTGACCGAAGGCTTCGACGCCCCGCACACGCGCACGGTCTTCATTGCTCGCCCTACACGCTCGGAGAGCCTGGTGGTCCAGATGGTCGGGCGCGCCCTTCGCGGCAAGAGGGCAGGCGGGAACGACGTCGCGAACCTGGTCACGTTCCTGGACACCTGGAGCCAGTACGACGTGCTCGGCGCGGAGTACGCCCTGGATGGCGGCGGGGATGTGTCGGCACCCGAGCTGACGACGCGCGAAGCGACTCCGCTCGTCCTGATCCCGCCCGATCTCGTTCGGGCCGCCTACTCCTTGCTGCACAGCAACGTGAAGGGCCAGCTGGTCGGCGTGCACGGGTGCATGCCGCACGGTTGGTACCGCTGGGAGGAGGAGTTCGACGACGACGTGCAGTCGCGCACCGTGATGGTCTTCGACACGCAGCGGGAGGCGCTCGACGCCCTGCTCGAATCGTTCCCGAGCGCGGCGAGCATTCCGGAGGCCATCTCGGAGGAAGTAGCGAGCGCGATCATCCGCCGGCACTTCGCCGACGTTCCGGATCCGCTGCCGCGATGGGCTGACATCAAGGCGATGCTCGACGCGCGCCGCAAGGGCTGCGAGCTCACGTACGTCACCTTCGAGGAGAAGCGCGCGTTCGATCCCGCGGACCTCGCGAAGGAGGTCGTGGAGAAGCGAATGGACCCCGTGACCGAAGCGGAGTTCCTCGGCAAGGTGTGGCTCGACCATCCGGCGTGCGCGGTGGTCTACCGCGGTGACGAAGCTGCCTTCCGCGAGGAAGTCGGCCGCGAGCGGACGAGACTCCTCAACGCGAGCATTGCGAAGCCTAAGGTCGATCCCGTCGTCTCGGCCGTCGTCCCGCAGGGCCCTCCTCGCGCGTGGCCCGACGGTGCCGGCCGCCCGCTCACCGAGCTCATGCAGGACGTCATCTCGGTGAAGCGCCACTTCCCCGGAGGCGCCCCCATGATCGGCGAGCTGCGCTGGATGGCGAGACCATCCAAGAAGCTCTGGGGCTTCTTCCGGTTTCAGGACAAGCACCTCGCGCTGAACCCGCTCTTGAACTCGCCCGACGTGCCCCGATTCGTCGCAGAGTTCGTCCTCTTCCACGAGCTCTTGCATGGGGACATGCCGAGTGCCGGGCACAACCCGGACTTTCGCGCACGCGAGCGCCAGTTCGCGCCAAGCCCGCCTGCGGCCGAGGAAGCGAAGAGCATCGGCATCGCGCCCGGCCCCAGCTCTCCCCCCGACTTCTGGCGGGTCCGCGCCGAGATGTTTCTCGACACCTTCGAGCGGTACTTCGAGTGGAAGCGCCCCGGCCACCAACCGGCGCTGTGAACGGGCCACTGTTGCGGTAGGCTTCGACACCGTGGGGACCACGCCGACTGTTCCGCCCGCCATCGAAGCCAAGCTGCAGGAGATCGAGAGCGCCACCGAAGCCATGGTGGCGCTCGAAGACGAGATTCGGGCGCTTCGCAGACGAGTCGAGAGTAGCGACGTCCCGGCCATTCACCTCGGTCTCCGACAGATCGCCGAGGCGCTCCTGCGCCACTCCTTGAAGGCGACGCAACTGGACGTGCCCCGCGGGCCGGACGGAACGCTCAACCGCTTGAAGGACGCGCTCTACAACAAGCTGAAGGAGGAGCTCGACTCGTCCTTCTGGCGTCACCTCGGGACCATCCAAACACACGTCAACGCGCACACCCATCACCAGGAGAACGACGTTTACCAGGCTGGCGGGCTGCTCGGCCGACCCAGCCCCTGGGACGAGGTCGAGTCGGCGATGCACGCTCTGAAGTGCATTCTGCACACGTTCGTCCAGCAGTGGCCTCCGCCGCCGAAGCCGGTCACGGCGAGCCCGCCACCGCCGACGGAAGAAGACGCAGAAGACGAGGCGCCTGCAACCGACCGCGCGCCGCCTTCCTTCGAGGGGATCGCACCAACCGATCTCGCCGACGTGACCGCCAAGGCAGCGCTCGAGAACGAGGCCGTGCGCGCGCAGCTCGAGAAGATCACCGGCATGCACCGCCGCGGGGTCTCCAGGCGCCTCAACGCCGCGCACGGCAAGACCAAGATGAAGAACCTCTTCCCCGACGCGTTCCAGCCGGAACCCGACGAGGACACGCAAGAGGACGAGCGGGGCTTCGACTACGAGACCATCGGCAACCTGTCGATAAAAGAGGCTCGCGACAATGACCTGTCGCACGACATCGCCGTTCTCACCAACCGCGACCCCGCCTCCGTCCGCCGCAAGCTCGCAGGCCTTCACGGCGGTGGCGTCGTGCGCCGCCAATTCGAGTGGTACGACCCGCAAACCGTCGGCGAGCTCACCGTGCGGACCGCGCTGAGCTACAACCTCGCGCCGCTGCTCGCGCGGGAGTTCCGGGTGTCGCGTGCCTCGATCTTGGCTAGGTTGCGAGGGGTGCCGGGGCAGACGAAGCTGCGAACGGTCTTCGAGCAGCTTGGGTGAGCCATCCGACAGCATTCAACGGCGGCCGCTGCCCGGTCGCGCGAACGGACGACGACCGGCAAACACGGTTGCCGATCCGGTCAATACCTTCGCCCGGTTCGACTGCTCATCGCGAGGGCATCGCCGGTCACCTTGGGTCGCCGCTTGGCGACGGATTGGCTCAAGGTTGGTCGCCTCCTCCTCGATGGAGCTTCCGAAGCTCGGCCAGCAAGAGAGCCTCGAACCGGTCACGGAGAACTGGGTCTTCGCGAAATCGGGCGAAATAGCGCTGCTGAATCCTTTCCTTCGTGACCTTCGTCAAGCCGAACTTCGATAGGACGCCCTCATCGTCCTCTCCGCTCAGTAGCAGCTCCGCGCGCATTACGGCGTAGTCCGTGAGTGACAGGTCGTCCCTCGGGCTCGGCTGCAGCAACGCCATGACCCGCGTGCGAACATCCTCCGGCACCGGCAGCATCACCGTCTCGCCGGCGTTCGTTGCCGGGTCCAGATTGGGAGGGCCTGTGATCGCCCGCAATCGCTCAGGGCTGGTGGCTCCGGCGAACGGTAACGCTGCGGACTCCTCCGAGACCGGGGGCAGCGTGACATCAGGATCGAAACCGGCTATGGCCTTGGCACGGTCTCGCAGCTCGGTTGCGAGCGGGGCGAGCACCGTGCCGCCCGCGTCTGGAGAGGGCTCGACGGGAGGCGCGGGCGGAGGCGCAATGACCTGGCCAGAGAAGGGAAGGACCCGAGTCGGCGGTGTGGCACCAAGCACGGTCTCGTCGGGGCTCGCGACGGGCGGCGGAGCGAGGAGATAGCTCGGCAGGTGGAGCTGTGACGAAGCTTGCGGCCTCGGCATGGCGACCCCGGATGAGTCGGCCACCTGTGGTACCGATGGCTCGGGCCGCCGCGATTCGTGGACCTCGGCAACCACGGCATCACCACCGGAAACGTCCGCCGCGTGCGCAAGGGGCACCAAGGAGCGCTGGCCCAGTGCATCGAGCATTGGCTTCGTGGTCGCGACCTCATCCGTCTTGCGAGCGAACGCCTCACCATAGCATCGCGCCAGCACATCCACATCGCGGTCGAGCTCAGCAGCGATTGCGGCCATCCAGTGCTCGCGCGACCGCTCGAACAGAGCCGAGCCGACGGCCAGGCGCTCGAGCACCTCGCTTCGGCTCACGTGCCGAAAGTGAGCGAGGAGCGCGACCACCTCGGCGTATCGTTCGAGATCGAGCTCGGGCGCCTCGGCACGATCATCGTGATCCGCGCTTTTCCCCAGAGACACATCCGGCATTGCTACTTCCCGCCACAGTTGAGGTTGACGACGCCCCCATTGACATCCACCTGCCCCGTCCCCTCCACCGTAACTTGCGGCGCCTTCACCGTGATCGATCCGTTGGCAGTGATCGAGACCGCCCCGTTACTGTGGAGGTAGAGCGCTCCCTTGCCATGGACGCTGGTCAAGCCCTTCCCGTTGATCAACACAGTCGTCGCGACCTCCTTCAGCGTCCCCTTCGCCGTCAGCGTCATATCGGTGCCAGCGCTCGCCGTGAGAGTCGAACCAGCGCTCAAGGAGATCGAGCCGGCACTCGTACTAGCAGCCCCTTTCACGCGGACCGACTTGTTGTGCCCAACCTGCTCGGTGGCATCGTGCAGCGTCTCTTGGCGGAAGTCGCGTTGCGCGCGGAGCTCGAGCACCTCCTCCCCCGCCTTGTCCTGCATGCGAACCATGTTGTACCGCTCCTCGCTCGACGTCTTGTCGCGCGGCGAAGAGCGGCTCTTCCAGACCGAGACCGTGGTGTCGTCCGTATCCGGCAGCTTCAGAGGCGAGGGGTACACCGCGTTGTGAACGCGCCCCACCGCGATCGGCTCGTCCGGATCGCCGTCGAGATAGGAGACCACGAGCTCGTCACCGACGCGTGGAAGCATGACCATTCCGTAACCCTGACCAGCCCAGGCCTGCGAGACGCGGATGAAGCGTGTGGGCTTGCCCTCGATCGAGGTGGCCCGGCGGTCCCAGGTGAAGCGGACCTTCACGCGGCCGTACTTGTCGACATCGATCTCGTCGGCTCCCTGCTGCTTGCCGACCACGAATGCCGTCTGGGTGCCGTGGATTCGCGGCTTGGGCCTGCGAGGTGGGCGATACTTGCTCGTCGCAGGAATGGTCTCATGGGAGTGGTGCACGATGGCCCCGCCGTCTTCGTTCACGCTTACTCGGCTCCGCGACGCGACCACCAAATGCTCGCGGTTCACGTGCTCCACCGGATGCCCAGTCAAGGCAAAGCGTGTCCCAGCAGCCAGTGCGAAGCTCGCGCCGAGGAGGTAGACCTCGCGCGACCTCCTCGCTTCCTCGAGGAGCTGGACCGCGCGTCCTCGGTCCTCACTTGAAGCGAACTGCCCCACCTCGTAGGTGTACGCCTCGAGTTCTGCCTCCTCGTCGAACAGCCCGTCCCGCACTTCGGCCTTCGCCTCGAAGTCGAACGCGGGGCGCTCGAAGTCGTAGTCACGTAGCGTCGTGACGGACGTCTCGATCCCCGAGCTCACGAGGACACTCGAGACATGCGGGCCCTTCGCGATGAGCGCTCCCTCCGGCGGAACGTAGGGCACCGGATGCTCGACGGCGGGAACGGTGGCGGTATCGTCCGTGAGGACGAGCGCGGACCCGCCGGGCTCTGCGCCCATCCACGACAGATGCTGGTGATGGTCGAAGTAGAACGCCACGCCTTCGTCCGCGAGCACGCGGCTGAGGAAGTCGAAGTCCGTCTCGCCGTACTGCACGCAGTACTCGCGCGGGACGTGCGGCGCGCAAGCGTTCGAGAGCGGGGCGATCCGGGCCCCGTACTTCGCGAGCACCGACGCCGCGATCTCCGTTACGCTCTGGTCCTGGAAGATCCGGTGATCCCGGCGCCGTGTCGTCAACCAGAGCTTTGGCACGACGACGATCTCGTAGCGAGAGATACCTTCGGCGAGCGAGGATAGCTGCCGCATGCGGCTGGTCATGCCATCGAGACGCCGCAAGTAAGGCTCCTCACCGAGCTCGACCTTGATCGGGTGACCGACGACCTCGCGAACGTCGAAGGCCGGGTTCTTGAGGGAGAGCTCGAGGATCACCTCGGAGAGCTCCGAAATGGCGCTGCGTACTTCGTACCGCGTGACGCAGTCACGCAGCCGAATCGGGACTGCACCGCCCGTGATCTCGATCTCGACCTTCAGTCCCCTGTTCATGATCAGCTCCTGTCGGTGCAGGCCCTATCTCGATCAACCGTCGTGAAACCGCCCGAGATCACCCCGGGTCGCTTCGTCGAGCGTGCCGGCGCCATCGCCCACGCCCCGCCATCTCTGGTAGGCCGCGATGGCGCGCGTGGTTTCGTCGCTCTCCACGCCGTCGACAGGACAGGAGAAGCCGAGGTTATCGAGCCGTGCCTGCACGCCCGTCAGCTTGGTGACCGGGTCGAGCTCGCCGAGCGAGATTGTCCAGCGGTCCTCTTGGTCGGCGATCCCGGCGGGCCACATCCGGAGCTCCGCGGCGGAAGCGTCGCCCGGGATGGGCACGTCGATCATCCCGCCCGGCCCGACCGAGCCCTTGTGGCTCTGGCCCCCGACCAGCAGCTCATAGTCGTTCGGCCGGCTCCCTTCGAACCGGATCCGAAGCCGCGTCGGGAGCGCCAGCGTGCGGTAGGTCGCTCTCCGGTCGGTCATGCTCTGCTCTAGATGGGGATCCGGATCAGGTACGAAGATGACGTCCCCCAGCTCGAGCACATTGGGGTTCGGTCGGCGGGCGCGAAGCTCGGCGTTCTTCGGGTCGTCGAACACCGTGCGCCAACTCGCGAAGCCGAACTTGCGCGAGATGCTCGACACGCACTCCCCAATGCCGACTGTATGGTCGAATCCGGTTCGCTTGCCAGTCCCGGGCCCACCCGGCACGCTGCCCCACTCGCGACCGTCGATCTCAGGGAACTCGATCTCGCACAGGCCGCGGGGCAGGCCTTCGATGCGCACGAATCCGTCGAAACGCGAATTCGATGCGTTCGACGAGGGCGGCGTGAAGCGGAGCGGTGACGCGAAGCGCACGTTCGCCGGGTCGAGGAGCTCGATCTCGATGAAGGTACCCAGCACCGGATCCACCCTGGGGGGCGTGGGCGAGATGGGCTCGAAATGAGGCTCCTCTTGCCCAGCCGCCGCACCGCCGGAGCGAGGCTCCAAGATGAGCAAGTCTCCCCGCTCGAGGGCACGGCCGAGAAAGTCAGCAAGAACGCTCGCGACGTCGCCGAGTCCCCACATCGGGGTCGCCAAGTCGCCGTGGAACAAGCGATGGACGTCCAGCAGCACACGTTGCGCATCAGCGTCGACAACCAAGCGCCGAAGCCACCCGAGCGCGGCGCTCGGTCTCAGCGCTTCGAGCGAAGGATCGACTCGGCTCCCCCCGAGGACCAAATAGAGCCGGTCGTGGCCGCGACCGGCGAACGTCCAAAAGGGCGGATCGACTCGCGTCACGGCTCCTCCCCTCTGCCTCGCTGTTGGAGGAATTCTTCCCACGTGAGCTGCGTGGGTAGGTCATTGGAGTTGAGCAGAACGCGCTCGCCGTCGATGGCCACGTCATCATCGGCGCGGACGCGAACGCCACCGAGCCGGGCAGTCAGGTCGACCTCGCGCCCGACAAGGTGCAGCTCGTTTCGAGCCGATACCCGGAAGTCTTCGCACGAGATCTCGACCGCTCTTGTGGCAGCGACTTGGAGCGCCGCGGCCTCGAAGCGCAGCACGGGCCCCGCATCGGTGAGTAGGACCGTGAGGACGCAGGCACCGTCCCGGCCACGGATGGTCAACCAGTCGCCGTCCTCGGCAGGTTTCACCTCGACCCGCCTTCCCGACGCCAACACGAGGCCCTCCGCTTCCGCATCTTTGGCCTCGACGCTCACCAGACCACCTCGAACGGCATCCGCCCGACCTCCTCTTCGCCATAAGGGCGCAGCGCCCGTCCCGTGCCCCTCCAGACAACGGTGACCTGCTCTCGATCGGGCTCGATCACGATCGAGCTGAGGACCGGCTCGACGTCAGTGAGCCGACCTTTCCGACCGTCGATTCGCATTCGCTTCGGGGGCGCGGGCACGCGGAGCTCGGTCACGCGTGCTGTGCTCGAAAGATTCTCGAGCACGATCTGCTCGCCGCCTACCATCCAGGGCACCGCCAGACCAGGTGATGCCCCGTTCGCATGACGCGCATCTGGGTGCCGGGAGAGTACGCCTCGCTCCAAGTCCGCTGCACGCAACGCGCCGGATCGAACCTCGGGCGCAAGCTGTGGCGCGGCCGTATCCGGAACGATGCCGAAGTAGACGCAGCGCGGAAACCAGAGCAGACCGAACCATCCGAGCCCCGCGGGGATCGGCATCGGCGCCCACACGAAGCCCTCGCCCGCAGACCTGCGCTGCGGCGTGAGAGGGTCGGCCGGGTCGTCGAACCGGGGAAGCTCATCCAAGCCATCTTCTCGAGCGCGACCCGTGATGGAGAAGCCCTTCCCGCATGGATTCCTCGGGTACGCAAACGGATTGGCCGCGAAGATCTCCGGCCGGTCATCGAGCAGCTCACGCAAAGAGTCCAAGGGGTGCCCTTCCGTCGCGAGGTACGCCGAGTCCTCGCCTCCGAAAGCGTCCGCATAGTCGAGCCTGGTGGGCTCGACCTCCTCCGGCACCGTGAACGCTCCATCCCGCAGGATCCGACGCCGGCCGAGGACCTCGATGATCTTCTCACGCTTCTCCTCGCCTGCGACTCGCACGTGCGCGTTGAATCGCTTGCAACTGGCAGGTGGATGGGCAGTCCCCAAAACGACGACATCCGTCGCAGGCTTGTACGCGTAAAGGTCCGAGTCTGCGAGGAGCAACTCGGGCGCGATGTCCGACACGACAGGTGCAGCAAGAAGCGCTTCGTCTTCGCCTTCCACCAGACGGCCGCCTTCCAAGCGGTATCGCCGCTTGGCGAGCACCGAGAGGATCGGCGCACCTGCACCATCAATACCCGAGACCTGCAGCGCAGCAACCGTCACAAGAACACCCTGTGCTTGGGGTCCTCGATCTCGCTTGGCAGATCGTCCCAGAAGTCAGCCGGCAGCTTCACACCCTCCGTCGCCTTGTCGTAAATCAGCTTCGTAGCCTTCTCAATAAGGGCCTTCGCTTCAGGCGTTTGAAGGACCTGCTCAAAACCCTTTCCGAGAATGCGTGCGATGGCCGGCATCACGTACTTCGCGAATATCTGGCTCTTCACAACGCTGAGCACTGTATCGAAGGCTATCTCGGCGAGTCCCGCGATGAGGTCACCCTGGGTCATCCCGGCGCGTACCGTGCTCGGTGCCGAGACATACCCCGTCAGCTGGCGAACCGGCTCACAGCAGTTCAGGTTCACCGTAACCGTCTTGAATACAGCGACGGCGACCGGCCGCCCCTCTGCCCGAACGGTGCTCGCACCGAATGCCGACTTGGACTTGCTGCTGACCCAGATGGCCGGCAACAACATGTTGTACTGCGCGTGCGGGATGAAGGGTCCTATATCCGTCGAGCGTTGAAGCGCGTCCTCAAACTGCACCCGTACCTTGGGGGCGTGCTTCACCGTCTTCGCAAACTGTGGAGATGCCACGCTCGCACCGCCTCGGAGGGGCGCGTATGCAAGGTGCGGAATAAGCGGAGTCTTCGAGGGCGACGGTGGCATGACCGCATCGTGCGGGTCAATGCCGACCATCTCGTGCATGGGCCGAAGGAGATTAAACGCGCTCATGGGGAGGAGTCGCTCCCGGCAGTGCTGACTCTTGGGATGCAAAGAATGCGACCGCCCTCCATGTCAGTCACGTAGAGGAATGTCCCATCCACGGCAAGGCCACCAGGGTATGGAACCCGCCCAAGCGGCTCTTCGGTCGCAGTCGATTCGTTGAACCTCACAACCAAACCTGACTCCTTTATGGCGAACAGCTCGCCCGCTTCGACGGCGAACAGCCGAACCCCGTCCAGTTGCAGCGGGCGAGCGAGGCCGTTGCCGCCGCGGGCGAGGCTCACGACCCAGCCCCGGCTGGAGACCAACACGTCACTGACCCTCGGCCAAAGCCTATCGAGCGGAGAGGGCCTCTCCTCGACGCTGCGGGGCGCTACCTTGACCACGAGGAGCGGCTCTCCGGTGATCTTGTGTTCGTGCAGTACCGGTCCGGAAGCCCACCCTCCCGCCTCGAACCACAGGAGGCCATTGTTGTCGACCTTCAGTTCGTCGGGACTGCTCTGACCGGACACGATGACCTTCACGGCTCCGCCGCGCTTGGGTACCCGGGAGATGGCTCCGTTCTCCTGCCCCACCCTCGTGGAGAAGTAGACGAAGTCTCTGTCGATCGCGACGGAGGTCGGCACGCCCGCGGGCGTGGCAAGCACCGTGACGGGTCCGCCCGAGATTGGCACTGCGCTCACGCTGCGGCCCACAACGGGGACGGTCGAGCTGCCCAGCGTAGCGAAGTACACACGCTCGGCGTCCACCGCCAGATCGACGGGCGCTTCAAGCCCAGAGGCCAAGACGGTCACGTCTCCTCCCGACGTCAGCATCTTACAGATACGGCTCCCGCGCGCCGTGTCGCCGTGGTCGATCCAAAAGAGCCACCCATTGAACAACTTCAGCTCCTGCGGCCTCTCGAGCCCGGCGATGACCACTTCTGGCTTCGACAGCCTGGCCGGCGCTGCGTGAGGCGCCACGGCCGCTGGAGTGCTCGTTGCAGGTGAAGCTGACTGACTTTGCCATTGGCCCGGTCGCCATTGCCCTGACCGGGCGCTTCGCGGCGCGCTGCAGGCCAAGGCGAGAATTACGACGGTAGCGAGCCCGGCGAGATCTCGACCTCGCCGCAGCGCCCTCGGGTTGCCTGCGGGTTGCCGAGGGCGCATGGCCACGCCAGCACAGCCGTCACGGCGCCGAGCCCCGATTGTGCCTGAGCGACGACTCATGGCTGCTCGTACTCCTGGACGATCTCGTCGATCCGCCAGCGCTCGGTCTGGTCCTCCCGCAACTCCCGGTCGACCGGCGACGCCCAAACCAGCGTGCGGAATACCCCTAGAACGTCCTGCGGAGTCTTGCAGATCGAGCTGGGAACGCCACCCCCGTAGTAGCGAGTCTGTCCGCCGTGGGTGAACTCCACGCAGGCTTCGAAGTTGTTGAGCACCGTACCCTTCGCGTAGACCTCGCCGACCTTCACCTCTCCGGCAAGGAAAGCCTGCTGCATCTTCATCTTCCCTCCGACGAGCTGCGTTCGAAAGATGCGACTGGTCCCAGCAGCGAGCGAGTGAACGTGGTGCTTCTCGCTGTACACGTACTTCTCCTTGTCTTCATCCCGGGGAATGAGGTAGTCGACTTGTGCCGTGGCGCCGCCGTCCACGAAAGGATCGGCATAGACAGCGACCAGGTTCAGCTCCCCGGGACAGCCGATCTGGAGGAGCAGACCTCGAATGAGGCGGACAATCGCTTGGCATTCGGCGAGCTCCTCTCTGTAGTCGATGATGGGCCATGCCCCGCATCGTGCCATCCCGCGCCCGGCATTGACGTAGCTCGGATGGTTGAAGCGTTCGGGCACGTTGGGGCTCTTGGCGAGCGTGTAGTCGGTCACCGAGGTGTTCAGCATCATGACAAGATGGTGAGGCTCGTTTCGATCCAGAGGCATCTTGGTCTCAGGATGCGGGAATGTGATCCCTTGCCGCCAGCGGTCCTCCGTGAGCGTGACGGCCGCGTGCATGCGCTTGTACGTAATGCCGTCTTCGAACGGCGCCGGCTCTGGATGGTGGGGGTTCTTCAGCGGTTTCCCGCCCGGGTCGGGCCTTGCGTACGTGACGTAGAGCCGGTGCGGTCCCGTTGTCCCCAAGTCGAACGTGCGCCCCGCCGTCTCGGCCTTCCAGGTGAGCGTCCATTCGAGCGCATGAAACACCTGGTCCGCGAGCGGCGCGTCCGCCGTTAGCTTCAACATGCGGTTCGGCTTTCCACCGACCACCACTGTGGCCCTGAAGGTGAACGCATCCGGCGCGCCCGAATCGCTCGGCTTCAGGCTCGGAATGGCGGTAACGACGCAATCGACGGGATCGGCGTCGGCGGATTGGACCGACAGTTCGATCTCGATCTTGAGCTGCGTGGCTTTGGTCACGCTGGCCGGGAAGCTCTTACCGGCTCGCAGCCAGTGGGCGCCGCCTTGCTTCTCGGCGTAGCGCTCGCCGCCGGCGGCCCAGTTGTCGCTCTCCGGGGTGATGTCGGTCAGCAGCCGGTGATCGTCCAGGAAGATGACGCGCTCCACCTGGATCTGCGTGATCTTCTTCCGCAGCGCATTGTGGTGCGTGAGCCCGCCCGCGGTGCGCATGAATCGAAGCTTGCCGTGGTGGATCGTCTTCAAGCTTGCACCTCGGGCAACGGGGCCGGCGGGGCGAGGCCCGGCGGAGGGGTCCAACGGAGCTCACACCGTCGTAGGTCGCCGCGCCGGAGGGGGTAGATGAAGGTGTAACGGTAGGTAACGAAGAATCGCTGGCGTGCCGGCTCCACACCGATCTGGTCGATCCGCAGCGGATCACGGTGCTCCACCTCCCCAATGCGCGCGAACGCGACGACTGGCTCGGTGGGCAGTTGAAACGCGAGATCGGGCCCCATGCCTCGGACGGTGACCACCTCGCCGGCTGCAACGCTGGGGCAGACGAACCGAGGGAATGCCATGTTGTGGATGCTGCGCCGGACGGCAACCACGCGGCCCTCCCGCACGACGGCGGCGGCTCTGACGCGCGGCGGAAAACCTGGCGGACAGATACCAGCGCCCACCGGTTCGGGGCGATCGTCCCAGGCGCGGATCAGGTTGTCCGGATCCTCGATGTTCGGCAAGAGCCCGCCTTCGGCCAGCTCCTCCTCCAGATAGAACCCACGCCCGCCGGGATTCTCCGCGAATGGGACCGCCAGTTCGTCGTAAGAGGCGACGCCGCCGTAGCCTCGCTCGAGGTCGAGCGGTATCCGGATGAAGGGAGCAGGCGATGTGGGCACCAGCCGCTCGCCCTGCCTCACCCAAGTGCGATCGCCAAACACACGGACGCGCGCACTGAAGGCGCCCACTTGGATCGAAACATCCACCTCGGTCGCAGGCTCGGCGTTCGGAGATGCGGCCTCACCGAGCAGGAGCAGGTCACAGCCCTCTCGGTCGAACACATCGTCCGACGGCATCCGCCCGCACGGCCCGACCCATGGTGTCGGCGTCACGAGCCACGGCTGCGTTCGCGTCGGCGTACACGGCTCGCCGATCTGAAACGTTGCGCGCGCGATCGCAGCCGCGGCGATGCGATCGCCGGCGACGGCCTGGCGATGCAGGAACGCGGGAAACGGGGTTCGATTCTGAAAGTCCATGCGCGCTGAGAAGGAGCTACCTGCAGTCGCAGAGAGGATCTGCCGGGCGACAGTTGCAGACGCCCGTCTTCGGAACGTGACACGTCGTTCCATCGGCCTGTCGGCTCAAGTCGCTGTGACCCGGCACGAGGATCGACCACCGCGGCGGATCGTCTGACGCGTCGAACATCACGTTGGCCTCTACGCTTGACGGCACGCCCGAGCCAAGCACGGCCCTCCACATCGAAGCATAGTCGCAGACGGGCAGCGGGCGCGAACCACTTCCATCTGCCATCTTGAGAGCGCGGGGCGTAACGGGGTGGACCTCGATGAGCAAGCAGGGACCGTTGGTCTCCCCGCACGTTTCCCGAGCATTCGCCACAAGAGTGTACGATCCCACGTCTCTTCCCGGCGGCTTCGACTGGTCGATGTGGTCGGCGACGTAGACCATCTGGAATGCATCCGGCTTCGTGATATCCAGCGTCGGGCCCGGCGCTGCAGCCGTTATCGAGATGCGGCTCAGCCGTGCGGCTGGGAAAGCGCGTGCGATCGCTGTGTCCGCTTTCTCCATCAGGGCTTTCACTTGCGCGCGAGCCGGGTCGAGGCCTTCGAGCGGGATTACGGCTGCATCGCCGGCCAGAGCTCGCGGACCAGCAGAGTTGCGCCCTCTTTCATCGATCCAATCGCGGTGGTCCTGGCTGGAGGAACGCTCGCCGCAGGCAAGCAGGAGCAGGGTGGTGGCTGCGATGGTCGGGCTGAAGCCGAATTGCCGAGAGCAGCCCCTCTGGCAGTCGCTCGACCAATCCGAGTTCCAGTCCGGCTTCGGCATCGGCTCGGGCGTCGGCATCCGTATCCTCATCGGCTCCCGCCCTTCGTCCCTCAATACCCTTGCTTCTTCGCCGTCAGCCCCGCCGCGCCGGCGTTGCCGCTCGCGTTCGCGTTCCCGCCGGCGCCACCGGCTGCCGGGGTGGCGCTCACCGTGATCGCGCTGTCGTCGAGCTCGGGCGCCGTGCCGGTGTACGCGAGACCGAGCGAGGCGCCGCCGGCGCCGCCGCCACCGGGGCCGCCCGTGCCGCCGGTGCCACCGGCACCGCCCGTGCACGCCTGCACGGGGCTGCCGCCGCCCGCCGCACCAAAGCCACCTTGACCGCCGAACTGCCCGTCGCCGCCTTCCCCGCCTGCGCCACCAAGGCCAGCAGTCAGCGTGACGTCGGTGAGCGTGAGCATGGCACCCAGGCTAAGCAGCGCAATACTGGCCCCACCTTGGCCTCCGCCTTGACCTGCGAGGCCGCCGCAACCACCAGCGCCGCCGCTACCGCCGCTCGGGCCCGTGACACCGGCCAGGCAGCCGTTGGATCCGTTGCCTTTGCGCCCACCACCGCCTCCGCCGCCCTGGCCAATGGTCCCGTTGCCTCCGTCCCCGCCGGGCTGTCCCGTAAGGCCTGTTATGGCAACTGTGGCCACGGCAGTGCCGGAGAGGCCAGCGTTGCCGGCGGGTCCGGGATGTCCGTTCTCGCCGTGCCCGCCGTTCACGCTGCAATCAAACCCGCCCATGCTGGGTTCGCCCACGCCGCCATCGCCGTTCGGGTTGCTCATAAGCGGGTCTGGAGTCCCAGGGTTTCCAGGCGAACCAAGGGCCAGGTCACCATCCCCACCCTTTCCGCCCGTGGTCGTGCCCCCGGCGGGGCAGGCCGCAAACGCTTTGGTAGCCCCCCCGTCAACGCCACACGCGCCGCCCGCATTGCCATCAAAGCTCATCGCATCGCTCTGCCGCCCCGGGGCCTGCCCGCTCTGGTCCGCCCCCGCGCCGCCAGCAGCACCATTCCCCGCGACAATGTCCACCTGCAACAGTGTCGCCACGCCCCCATCCGCGATCACCGCGATGCTGTCGTTGCCGTCACCATCCGCGGCGTCGAAGCCGGTCGCATTCGCGCTCGTGATGGCAAAGCCCTGCACGTGGGCGTTGGTCGTGGCCGAGAGCGTCAGCACGACCTCGTTTTCGCCAGCCGTCCACGCGGTCTTCGTGGGCGTGGCCTTCCAGTCGCCACACGTGACGGCGCCCACGAGGCGTTCGGAGGCCGAGAGCTCGATGGGCTCGTTCAGAGACGGGCCCGTCGAGCAGACGTACACCGGCTTGTTCATCGGGTTCGCCGCCAGCGCGTCCGTCAGGGTCCCGTAGGGCATGGCCTGGCTGCCGTCGCCGGTCGGTGCGCCGGGCTCGACGAAGAGGCCACACGACGGATCGAGGGATTGGTTGGGTTGGAGAAGAAGCGGGTCGCACTCCATGGGCAGACCGGTCGTGGTGGTACCGCCACCGGAGCCTCCGGTGGACGCGGAGGTCGTGGAGGCTGTCGTGCTCGAGCCGCCTCCGCCATCGGGCGTACAGGTGTAGCCCTCGGGGCAGGTCTCGGCGCTGTCGCCGCAGGCGAGGAGGAGGACGGTGGTGGCTACCATGGGCAAGCTGTAGCGGAGCCGCCAGGCCCACACCGTCTGGCCGCCCCGCTCCGCGGAGGGGAGGCGCGCTGGCGCCGCTTGGCTGGACTGGGTGAATCGCTGGCTCGGCTGCATCGCTTCGTCTCCTGCCCTCACGGCCACGCTTGCCGCAACTCCACCAGTCCATCCGCGCCAGGTCCACCGACGTTGCCCGCACCACCATTGCCGCCATTGCCGCCCGGCGCAGGCGCAGCTGCTATTGCGATCGTCACGCCTGCATTTTCGGTCGGCGCCGCGCCTACGAAAGCGATGCCTACCGAAGGGCCGCCTCGACCCCCGCCACCGGCTCCGCCGCGGCCACCTTTGCCGCCGGGCCCTCCCGAGCAAGCGCCACCCCCCATTCCGGGTCCGCCTTCGATTCCCCCATCCATGCCCTCCTGGCCTGCGTCGCCGGCCCCGCCCGTGCCACCCGCACCCGCGGTGAGGGACACGTTGCTCAGGCTCACGGTCGCGCCGAGGCTCACCAGCGCGAAGCTGCCGCCGCCGCCACCACCACCATTGCCGGGTGCGCCGCCGCAACCTCCAGCGCCGCCGCCGCCTCCGGACGGACCGCTGCCGGTGCAGAGGTTGGCGCCGCCGCCACCGCCGCCGCCTTGGCCCGGCGTGCCGGTTGATCCGGTGCCGCCCACGGGGCCGGCGTAGCCGGCAGACGTGAGCGTGCCGAGGTCCGAGGGAGCGCCGGCGCCGGGGGTGCCCGAACCGCCGGCTGAACCGACCTCGCCGTTCTGGCAAGGCTGCCCCACCCCCAAAACGGCTTCGCCAACGCCCCCCTCTCCGGACATGGAGATGGGCTGACCGTCGCTTCCGTCCCCTCCTGTGGTCCCATTGGTGCCGCTGCCGCCAATTCCGCCCGCGACGTCGGTCCCCTGGCACACTTGTTGTCCTCCTCCTCCTCCTCCTAGGACACCCACCGCGCCCGTGCACCCCGTTGCGCCATTGCCACCGTTCGCGGCCGCGGGCGTCGGCTCTTTCGCCTGCGGTGCGCCGGGCGCTCCCGTGGCTCCCGCCCCCGCCACAATCGTCATACGTGCCAGGTCCGCGGTCGTCGCGTCCACCACCAGCGCGATGCTCGAAGCACCAGCGCCGGAGGCGTTCGGGCTCTCCACGTCGAAGTCCTCCAGCTTCGTCGCGCCCGCACCCGCGACCACGAGCGCGGGTACATCCGCATTACCGAGCAGCTTCGGCCGAAGCGTCGCATTGTAGGTCCAGCCGCTGCAATCCAGCCCGCCGAAGACCGACCGACCGCCTGCAAGCGTGAAGGTGCCGGTGAAGGTGTCGGTGCCGCAGACGTACACGGCTTGCGTGGCGGGGACGTTCTGGAGCGCTTGCGCGAGATCGCCGGTGGGATCCGCTGGCGTGCCGGTGCCCGTTGCGCCGGCCTCGACGAAGATGCCGCATGTGGCCGGCACGCTCGTGCCGCTCGGCAGCATCGAGGGGATGCAGCCAGGGTCGATGGTACCGCCTTCGCCTCCTCCACCCATCGTGCCGGACGACGACGTGGTGGTCGTCATCGTGGAGGACGTGGACCCGCCCTCTCCACCCGAGCCGCCGATTCCGGCACCGCACAAGGATGCATACTCATCACAGACTCCGCCGACGCAGGCACCGTTCGCGAGGGCCAGCGCGGCGAGGAAGAGACTCGTGCGCGTGATCATCAGAAAGTTCCTTCCAGAAGAAAGCCGTTGCTGTGACCGAACGTGGGGGAAAGGCGAACAGCGCTCGGGTCTTTGTCTGCGCTACCGGGGATCACGAGGTAGAGGACGGCGCCGAGGCCAGCGGCGGCGGCGATGCCGAAGCCGGCGATGCCGAGCCCACGGAAGGTGTTCACGTCGGAAAGGGAGTCGTCGATGTCGGAGCAGGCTGCTCCATCCGGACCGCAGGCGCCCGAAGCGCGATTTGCGGCGGCGTCGTCCGCGTCGGACTGAGCGCCCTCGGAGACGACGATTCCGGCGATTCCCAGGCCCAAGCCAGCCGCGCCGGTGATACCCAGGACGATGGCCGGCCAGATTGGTCGCCCGGTGTCCGGCGGGGGTTCTTCGTTCGTGCTCGCTGGCTCCAAAGAGAGCGATACCGTCTCCGTCTCGCCAGCTCGCGCGACGAGCGTCATGGTCGCCGCCTTGTAGCCAGGCTTCGAAAGGGTCAGAGCAACCTCACCCGGCATGACGTACGTCGGCTCGTCTCCGAGGGCGATCGCATCGGGTCGACCCCGCAACGCCAGTGTGGCGCCCGAGACATTCGTGCGAACGACGACCGCGCCACATTGCTTGCGAACTTCCGCGAAGAGGGTCTCGATCTTCTGTCTGACCTGATCGCTCTCGCTGACGTTCAGGTTCTTGCGCGCGAACTCGAGGTGCTCTGCCGCCTCGGCGAACTTCCCTTGCTTGTGCTCCATCTGCCCGAGCGAGGTCGCGATGTCGACCGCGCGCTTCTTCGCCCACGCGGCCTCGGCTCTCTGCTCCGCCTCGGCGTAGCGGCCGGCGACGTAGTGGTCGCGAGCCTCAGCCATGAGCCGCTCGACTTCGTCCGCGGGCTGAGCGCCCGCAACAACAGGTTGGACGAGCGCCGCGCACGCGACAGCGGCGAACAGCCATCGGGGGCAACGAGCTGACAACGGTCGTCCTTCGTTCATCGCTTCTTGTCCATGTCGAAGATGAGATCGCTCGAGGGTGTTGGTGGAGGGGTGGTTGTCGTCGGCGGGCTCGTGACGTCTGGCGGAGCTGCCGACGAAGCTTGAGGGCTCTTTCGGGGCTCGGCCGTGGTCTTCGGTGTCGGTCGGTCCCTCGCAACGACGCTACCGGCTGCATCGGGCACAGCACTCGTCGACTCCGGCTCGGCCACAGACGGCTCGGCCGAAACCGTGGGCACGGCCGAGCCGACACTCGTCGCGGCGCTCGGACCCGATGCGGACGGCGCGGCAGACGGCGAAACAGCTTGCTCCGAGTTCGGCTCTCGCGGGAGCAAGAACACCAGGAGCAACACGGCGATCGCCAGCGCGACGATGGCGAAGAGCCAGGTGCGCCGGGAGCTCGGCTCGCGCTGCACACGCGGCGCTTCGAGGGCGGCGGTGTCGAGGCGGCGCGTCTCGCGCTTGACGGCTTGCACGTCGGCTTCGCCGAGGGAGAGGGCGAGGCCGTCTGCCGGGGCGGGGGCGGGGCCGAGGCCGGGCTTGGTGGGAACGACGGGCTTGGCGATCTGGGTGGGCGGGCCGATGGCGGGGCCTTCCGCGGCTGTGCCGCTGGCTGGGCCAGCGAGCTCATCGGCGGCTTGGTGAGTCCTGCCCCCAATGGCGGGTGCTCGCGCGGCTTCGCCGCGCTCCGCGCCCGCCCGTTTCCCCCAAGGGTGTGCTCGCCCCGCGCTCCGCGCGGGGACGGGCTCGCTACGCTCGCCCTCTGCGCACGCCCGGGGGAAACGACGCCTCGCGCTCTTCCACGTAAGACCCTGCGGTGGATCCTGGGTGCGCAATGGAAGACTGCTCGAGCAGCGCCGTGCGCACGAACGACCTGACACGAGGCTCACCGTCGTGTCCTCGACCCCGCCGGAGCGGCTGGGCGCTGTCGCCCACGGCGCAACCGTGTGCCGCGCCCGCTCCCCTCGCGAGCTTGGCTTCACCACACGGCCTGCATGACCGGGACGGCGAGCGCCGTTGCACGCAGTCGGGCGCGTCACAGCGCTTGCGCCAAACGGGCGACGCCCAGCCGCTCCGGCAGGGTCTCGGAGGTCACCTTGGCTATCTCGCGCCGCACTGTCATCGCCGCTCGTGCCGCCTCCATGCGCGCTGCTCTCACCACCACCGAAGCGCTCCTCTGGCAAGAGCTTCGCGGCTGCCGGCTCGGCGTGTGCTTTCGCAGGCAAGTGCCGGTCGGCGCTCGCTACATTGCCGACTTCTGCGCACCATCCATCGCGCTCATCGTGGAAGTTGACGGGGGCTATCATCGGCTTCGCTCTCGCGCTGACGCGCGTCGGGACAAGCACCTCACAAACCTCGGCTACACCATCCTCCGGCTCCCCGCAGACCTGGTCCTCCACCAGCTGGGCGCGGCGGTGGGCCTCGTGCGCGCCGCCGTGCTGGCCGCGCGCTCGTAGGATGGCTGGTTGCAGCGTGTGCCCCGCTCGTCGCAGCTCGGGCATTCGTGATGCACGTCGTCAGCTCAGGGCACGGTGCAGATCTCGGCCGCGCCAGAGAAGTCCATGATCGAGCAAGCTGTACCGGGCAGACCATCGTTCCCTGAATCGATTCCGTTTCCCATGCCTGTTCCACCCATCCCACCTCCACCCTTCATAAGCGTGGTTGAAGCGTCCCTCATGGGTGCGGAACCACCTACAAACACAATAGGGGTCGAGTGTCCGCCCCGACCGCCTCCGCCGCCTCCGCCGTTTCCGCCTTCTCCACCATTTCCACCGTCGCACGCCGGCTGCAGAGGCCCCGGCTCCGTCCCGCCCGAGCCGCCCGAGCCTCCCGAAGCTCCCGGCTGCCCAAGACCACCGGCGCCCCCCTGACCACCGGCAGCACTCCGCAGCGTCGAATTGCCAATGCTCACGTCAGCACCCAGCACCACCAAGGCGAAGCTCGCTCCGCCTCCTCCTCCGCCAGCGGCTCCGGCGCCACCGCAACCTCCAGCGCCACCACTCCCACCACTTGCACCAGCGCATCCAGCCTGGCCTTTCGCGCCGCCGCCACCGCCGCCGCCCTGCCCCGGCATTCCTATGCCGCCTGCACCGCCAGTCGCACCAACGAATCCAGTTGACGCGAGCGTCCCCATCGCCGAGCCTGGCGAGCCTGGCGAGCCTGGCGAGCCATTGTCTCCACCGCCGCCGACCCCAACCGCGCACGACCAGCCTCCACCCATGTTCGGTTGACCGAGACCACCAGCGCCAAAGCTACCCGTTTGGCCGTCGTTGCCGTTGGTGCCGTTTGGGACAAGGCCGTTGCCGCCGCCTCCTCCAATCGAGATCAGTCCGCCACCGCAGTCGTTGACGACCTGCATGGCGCCGTTGTTCTGAATGGTGCTGTCGCACGCGTCGGCCCCGTTGTTGCCGGATGCCCCAGTTGCCCCGTTCGTCTGAGACTGGTCGGCACCTGCGGCCCCCGTCGCCCCAGCCCCAGCGACAATCGCCATGCGCGACAGGTCCGCGGTCGTCGTGTCCACCACCAGCGCGATGCTCGACGCACCCGGGCCGGAGGCGTTCGGGCTTTCCACGTCAAAGTCCTCCAGCTTCGTCGCGCCCGCACCCGCGACCACGAGCGCTGGGACATCCGCATTCCCGAGGAGCATCGGGCGAAGCGTCGCGTTGTAGGTCCAACCGCTGCAATCCAGCCCGCCGAAGACCGAGCGACCGCCTGAAAGCGAAAATGTCCCGGTGAAGGTGTCGGCTCCGCAGATGTACACCGCTTGCGTGGCGGGGACGTCCTGGAGAGCTTGGGCGAGGTTGCCGGTCGGATCCGTCGGGGTCCCGGTGCCCATTGCGCCGGCCTCCACGAAGATGCCGCAGGCGGCAGGCACGCTCGTGCCGCTCGGCAGCATCGAGGGGATGCAGCCAGGGTCGATGGTTCCGCCTTCGCCTCCGCCGCCGGTGGACGATGTCGCGGAGGTCGTGGTGGCTGTCGTGCTCGAGCCGCCGGCTCCTCCTCCGCCCCCTACAACGGCGTACGGCGGACAGGTCCCGTTGAAAAACTCCTCGCAGACGTCGCCATTGCATCCAATGGCGGCGACCACCACGACACCCAGACCAACAAGGCAAGCGCGACGCATCAGAACGACCCTTTCCAAGAGATACCGATCATCGAAGGACCCACGATAGGTTGAACGGTCGCCGCCCCGGCTACGGGTTCAGACGGAACCAGCAAGTACACGATCATTCCAACTGCGGACGCCGCGCCAACTGAGATCGACACGATGCCGCCTGCGCGCAGATTGTCCTCGAGATCGAGCGCGTCGTTCGCCTCTTGTTCGCAGGACGTGGTCCAAGGCTGGCACCCGGCGGCGATCTCTTCGGCATCGCCGTGTTTGCTCACCCCGACAACCACCAGCGCGATGCCAGTTGCGAGACCCGCAGCGGCGACGCCGCCCAGCAACACCGCCGGCCACACCGGCTTGGGTTCGGGCAGAGGCTCGATCGGCGAACCGCCACCAACTCCGGTGGAAGCACTTGGCCCACCGCCCTCAGCCGCTGCGCCCGTGCCTTCCGTGCCACCTGCATCCATCCGCTCCGGCTCGAGCTTGAGCTCGATCGTCCTGCCACCGCCTGCTGTGCCGTCGACCTGTTCGCTCTTCGAAGCGTAGCCCGGGAGGCTCAGCGTCACTTCATGTTTCCCTGGGTCGAGGAACAGCCGGAGCGGAGCGGTTCCCATGACCGTCCCGTCGACGCGAACCTCCGCCGGAGGCACGCTCGAAATCTCGAGCAGCATCAGCTTCTGCCGCACCTGAGGGAAGCGCTTCTGCACCGACTCGGTTTGTTGCGGCTGTGATTTGTCGTCTCGCTGGAGAAAAAAATCGAGGTGCATAGCGGCCTCCCGGTTCATCCCCAGCTCGGCCTCGCAGACCCCCAGCAGGGCTGCCACAGTTGGGTTCTTGTGAGAGTCCCAGACCCCAGCAGCTCTTGTTCGACACAAGCCCCAATCTTTCTTGGCCGCGGCGGCAAGCGCCTCCCGGAACACGGCTTGGGCCGCTTCCGAGAGGTCCGGCTCGCCGGCCTGGGCTGCGCTCCCCGCAAGCAGCGTTCCCATAAGTGACAAGGCAGCGATTGCGCGTCGGTTCATTGTTTCCAGTTCCACTTCTTGTCGGAAAACTCAGTCTTCCCAGGGCTCGCGGACTTGGCCGGACTTGAGACAGGGCGGCCTGTGGGGACGGGGACGGTCGCGCTCGGCTGTGCAGCCGCCGAGGCTTCCGGCTCCGCCGAGACGGCAGGAGCAATCAGCGAGCTCGCAGCCGCGGCGACGCTCGTTGCCGGGCTCGGGCCCGACGACGATGGCGACGCCGAAGGCGACGCGGCTTGCTCGGTATCAGGTTCTCGAGGCAACAAGAACACGAGCAGCAGCACGGCTGCAGCCAACGCGAGGATGGCGAAGAGCCAGGCGCGCCGCGGCTTGGTGTCGTGCTCGGGGCGGGGCGCTTCGAGGGTGGCGGTGTCGAGGCGACGCGTCTGGCGCTTGACGGCGGGCTCGTCCGCTTCGCCGAGAGAGAGGGCGAGGCCGTCTGCGGGGGCGGCGGCAGGACCGAGGCCGGGCTTGGTGGAGACGGCGGGCTTGGCGAGCTGGGTGGGCGCGCCGATGGCGGGACCTTCCGCGCCGGTGCCGCTGGCTGGTCCGGCGAGCTCATCGGCGGCTTGGTGAAAACCCTTCTGGACGGAGACGTGGGCGGCAAAGCCCTTCCGCTGGGCGTCGGCAACGTCGGGCGAGGGCGGTTCGAGGTCGTCGAGCGGCGAGGGCGCAGGGACCTTGTCGGGGACGGTCTTGTGATCGTCGCGAGTCATGGCTGGCTTCCGGCGAGATCGAACCAATACACGAGCAGGACGCTTATCGTGCCGGCGACGGCGAGGCCAACCAGGAGGAGGACCCATTTGGGAGCGGTACGCCAGACGCTCGGCGCGGAGTCGCTTCGCGCGACGGTTGCAACTGCTGACGTTACGCGGCGCTTGGGGGCTCGGAGCTGCTGCGGAGCTTCCCCGGATCGGGCGAGGGTCTCGATGAGGACGCGATCGGGCTTACCCGATGGCAGCAGCATGATCTCCACATCCCCCAGGCGCACCGTGCCGTGTCGCTGCACGGCGTGCATGATGACGAGCTCGAACGAGAGGTCGTTCGTGAGACGAGCGACACCGTTGGTGCTGCCCGCATCCTCGATGGCGTAGGTCAGTGCATCGGACGAGGCCTCGCCCGTGACGTGGGTGTAGCTGGCGTGACGCCCGCTGACCGTCGGGTGATCGAGGACCACGTCCGCGCGGGCGGGATCGGCGCCGAGGAAACCGCGCTCGCCGACCTCGAAGCGAAGGCCTCGCATCTCGCGAGGCTGGAGCACGAGGAAGCTAGGCCGGCTGGACGCGGCGTACGTCTCGATGCGCGGAGCAAGGCGAGGTCCGGCCGGCGCGTGGCCCGTGGCAGGCGCGTTCTCTACGGGCAGCTGAGCCGCAACGCGGGCCTCCGGCGGGGAGTGAGACGATACGGCCGGTGCAGGGATGGGAGCCGGCGCCATTCGCGCTCCGCGGCGCTCGAAGCTCGCGAAATCGCCGTGCACAACACCCGCCGGGAGCAACACAGCGCGCACGTCGCCGAACACGACGACATCCCCCGAGCGAAGCGAGCCGATGTCGCCTTCCGCCAGCGCGCGATCTTGGACGGTCGTGCCATTCGTGCTGCCGAGGTCGGAGAGCGTGAAGACCGGCGCGTCAGGATCCATCACCACCGGATCGAGGCGCGCGTGGCGATTGGATACAGTGCCGTCATCGAGCACGAGGCTCGCGAGCCCAGGGTGCCGGCCGATGACCAGTCCCTCTGTCAGCACGAAACGAAGGCCACGGAGCGCAGCCGGCGAGAGGACGGCGAGGCTGGGCTCGTCACATCGATCCGTCAGCGGGATGCGCGCGCAGGGCTCGGGCACGTCCACGATAGGCGCGTGGGGTGTGGAGGCACGCGCCGCCTGCGTTTCTTTCGCGCGCACGTCCTTCGGGATCGTAGGCTTGTGCGGCATGCGCGTGACGAGCGGAGCGGACGCACGAGCCTGCGGTGCAGCGAGGTACCCGCGAAGGGCATCCGCGAACGCTCGGCACGACGGGAATCGGTTCCTGTAATCGCGATCGACCGCGCGACGGAGGATCTGGAACAGCGGGGCCGGCACCAGGTGGGGCGGCGGCTCGGGGACGTCGCGATGCACGTTGAGGCGCGCAATCTCCTGTGGGTCGCGCGGCGTACCGTCGAGGTGAGGATGGCGCCACATCATCTCCAGAAGCACGTAGCCGAGGGCGAACTGATCGACGGCTCCGGTGATGATCCCCCGCGTGATCTGCTCCGGCGCCATGTACGCGGCGGTGCCGATCGTCACGTCTTCCAAGCTCGTGTGGGGCGAGAACTGGCTCTTCGCCGCGCCCCAATCGAGCAGCACGATCTGCATCGCGCCGCCGCGAGTATCGAGGATGAAGATGTTGAGCGGCTTGATATCGCGGTGGACGACGCCCTGTTCGTGCATGCCGTGCAGGCCTTCGGCGACGAGCACCCCGAGCCGCGCGGCGGAGTCCGGCTCGAACGTCGCGCCCGACGCAAACTGCTGGCGCATGTAGCTGTAGAGGGTGCGGCCCTCCAGCTTGTCCATGATGTAGTAAGGACCGACGACGGGGTCGTCCCCCACGTCGTGCACGACCACGAGGTAGGGGTTCCGGCCGCCCGCGTGCATGAGGAGCTTGCCCTCGGCGAGGTGCTTCTTCTGCAGAACCGCGTGGTGTGGTGAGCGGTACTGCTCCTTGAGGAGCTTGATCAGGCAGCGGCGCAGGCTCTCCGGGTGCGTCGCTTCATACAAAAGGGCCATGCCGCCTTCGGCAAACAGGCCGCTCACCACATAGCCCTTGAAGATGGTCCCTGGCACCAGTGCGCCCGACTGCGTCTTCGCGGTCGCTTGCGCCTTGCGCGGGGCGAGCGCGGCTTGCTTCGCGAGCGCGTCGATGTCGAAGGCGGGCGGATCGATCGGCGTCGGCTCGTCGAAGGGCTGCGGAGCCGTCGCGGCGGCCTCGAGCGCCTCGATCGCGGGCGAGCCCATCTTGAAAGTGCCCTGAGGGCCGACACCTTGCGTGCTCGACATGACGTTCGCCCCGCGCGGGAGTTGAAGGTATCCGAAGCCGCGCTCGTCCGGCAACCGCTCGGCAGCGCGCGCGCACCGCGCGAACACGAGCGAGGCGACCGTCGCCAGCGCCAGCACGATGAAGAGCGCGAGCGCGATTCGAAACAGGCGGTCACTCCGCGACACGCGTGCTGCAGGTTGCATCTCCAGCGCCGTGCGAGCCGGCGTGCGCGGGAGCTGCTCGGGAGCGGCGAGCAGCTCCGTGCGGCGCGGCAGGAGTTGGGGCAGGAGCGGGCCAGCCGGCTTTCGCTCGGCAGGCTGAGGCTCGACAGGGATCGGTGAGCTCTGGTACGCGGTCGCCTCGTCCGCGGGCGTGGATGCGGGGCGCGAGGAACCGGCCCTTCGAGCAAGACCACCCCGCGGCAAGAGCGAGAGCGCGAGGAGCTCTCGCCTCATCTCGGCGGCCGAGACGAACCGCTCAGCCGGGCGCTTCCTCAACGCGCGAAGCACGAAGGCATCCACCGCGTCCGGGATGGTGGGCACGTGCGCGCTCGGCGGCTCGGGTGCCTCGCTGATGTGCGCCTGAAGCAGCTCGTACGAGCTCCGCCCCAGGAACGGAGCACGCCCCGTGATGAGGAAATACAGGAGCCCGCCCGCGGCGTAGAGGTCCGCCCGCGCATCCACCCCGGCCGCGGCGATCTGCTCGGGCGCGGCGTACATCGGCGTGCCCAGCATGAAGCCCTGCTGGGTCTGGATGATGGTCGAAGCTGCCGCCCCGCGCGTGTCGGCCGAGACGATCTTCGCGATCCCGAAATCGAGGATCTTCACCCCCCTGGGCGCGTCGCCGACTGCGTCTAGATAGAAGACGTTGTCCGGCTTGAGATCACGATGAACCAGCCCGGCACCGTGCGCCGACTCCAATCCTTCCAGGACCGCAGCGAGGACCCGACGCGCTTCTCCGAGGTCCAAAGGCGCCTCACGCCGAAGCACCTCCTCCTTCAGTGTCCTGCCACGCAGGAGCTCGGTCACCAGGAAGGCACGCTTCGACGCGGTGAACCCGAAGTCGAGTACCTCCACGATGTTCGGGTGCCGTAGCCGGCGGAGCATGCGGCCCTCGGCGAGCAAGCGCTTCGTCAGCACCTCGTCCATCTCCTCGTCCGGCGCTCGGACGATCTTCATGACGGCCTCGCCCCCGAGCGCCCGGTGCTCCACCACGTGCACGTCCGCCGTCCCACCCCTCGCGAGCCCGCGCACGTGCCGGTACGGCGTGCTCCCCAGCTCCTCCGCGATCCGCAGCGGCTCCTTTCCCATCGACCTATCCATCGGAGCCAGCGCGGGAGGATGGACAGGTATTTTTCGAGCCGGCCCTGTGTCCATCTCAGCGCCCTCGCTCCGATGGATGCTCGTGACGATCACCGCCCTACCCGGAGCCCTGACACTCGAGTCCTTTCTCCCCGAGCCTGCCCTTCGCCTCGAGTCGGGGCGGGCTCTGTACGTGACGAAAGACCCCTTGGGGGAGCTGGTTCGCGTCGTCGGGATCGACGGGCGGCTCGAGCTTTCGGTGGTGCTGACGAGCGCAGGCCCCGTGCTCAGGATGCGCGCCCTCTCGCTCCAGCTCGAGGCGGAAGAAATCGGCCTTCACGCCAAGAAGATCGAGCTCGAGGCGGGAGAAGCGCTGAGCCTGCGGACCGACGGCCAGCTCGACGAGACTGTGCGCGGCCGGCGGTGCAGCACCGTGCTGGGAAGTTCGGTCGCCCAGGCGCGCGACCATCGGATCGTTGCGGCCTCGGGGGAAGTCCAGGTGCGCGCGGCGGGCGACGTCCGGGTCAACGGCGAGAACGTCCTCCTCAACTGCTAGCCGCCATGCAAGCCCAGCTCGAATCAGTCCAGCGAGAGATCCTCGCGTTCGTCTCGGAGCCCGACCGCTGCGTGCTCGCGCTCCGCGCTCGGCCCGAAGCCGTAGAGCTCGCGCTTCGCATGATCGCCGCAATGGATCAACGCGGCGCGCTGGGAGGACCGTGCGTCGCAGGACCGGCGGAGGCTGAGGACGGCCAGACGCTCTTTGGCACCATCCATGCCGGCATCGAGCGCCACTTCGCGAGCCTTCAGAAGCGACCGCGGGACGCCCTGTTTGCTCCGCGCTGTTCCGAGCTCGTCATGCCGCAGGTGGAGTCGACCACGGCCGAGGGAGCCGTCTCGCTCGTCGAACAAGCTGCAGAGCGGCTCGCGTACGTGGCATCGCGACTGATTGTCGTCGCAACCGCCGACGACACGACTGCCGAGCCGGTTCGCCGCGCGCTCTGCGGCTTCGTGCGCCTCGTGCGTCATCCCCGCTCACGTCTCCTGCTCCTGGATGGGACCACGAGCGGCCTCGTCTCGCCGGAGATGACCAGCCTCGCGAGGGCCGCCGTCGTGGAGGTCAGTCCGGCTGCGGGCGATCCGCGACAGCGCCTCCAGGCCGCGCTCGCGCCCGAGCACATCACCCTGCTGCTCGCGCGGCATGGCTCCGAGGACACCGCTCGCTTCGTCGAGCAGGCGAGCCCATGCACGGTGGTGCCACTGGCCGTGCCCTACACGCGAGCATCCGAGTTCGAGGCGGCGCTCCTCGGCCAAGCGATCTCCTTGGCCGAAGCGCACGCGGTCGATTGCGCGCCGAGCCCGGATACCCTGGAACTCGAGCACGCGTTCGAGCTCCTCGGGCGGACGCAGCAGGCGCTGGATCCGAAGCGAGCCCTTGCGATCGTCCTCGATCCGAGGCCGCTCCAGCAACCGCAGAAGCTCGCGGCGGTGCTCGCGAAGATCGAGCGGCTCCCGTTGCGCCCCATGGTGAAGCTGATCATCCTCGACCGCGAGGGAACCATCGCGGGTGCGTTCGAGCCGGCTCGGGTCACATGCTCGTCGATGGAGCTCGACCTCGGCGCAGAGAAGGTCGCCGGAGCGGCGAGAGAGAGGCTCGCTTCCGGCGCTGGCTCGAACGAGGAGCGCTTCACGTTGCACCTCTCGCTCTCGGGGGAAGCCTCAGCTCGCGGCGAGTCGGCGCAGGCGATCACACACGCGCGCGACGCGCGAGCAATCGCGTCGACGGCGGAGCAGATCGCGGGCGCATGCCTCTTCGAGGGGCAGGCCGCGTACCGAGCGGGGCAGCTCGAGCACGCCGCTCACGTTCTCGGTGAGGCGATCGATCTCGAGCAGCCTCAGCCCATCTCCACGCCGATGTTGGGCGCGCTCTGCTTGGCGCTCGCGGCGGTCGAGCTCGAGCGCCACGAGTATCCGACCGCGCTCGAGCTCTACGCCGCCGCCGAGCAGCTCTATGGCAAGAGCGGCCTCGTCCTCCACGAGGTCACGGCGTTGGCTTGGCGCGGTGAGGCCGAGCGCCGGGCCGGCGACCGGGACGGCGCCGACCGGACCTGGGCGAAGGGCCTCGAGCGGCTCGCCTCGGTGAGCGAGCACCTCGAAGACACCGCCCGACCCCTACGCGCCCAGCTCTTCGAGCGAAGGGCACGCCTGCTCCGCGACCTCGGGGACTCCGCCCGCTCGGACGAGATGCACCGCCACGCCTGCAGGCACGACCCCGAGCCCTTCGTGCCCGCCAAACCATGAGAATGCCCATGACGCTACCCGTACGCCTCGAACTGCCGTCTCAGCCCGCCAGCATCGTCGTGGAACGCGTCCAGCTGGCGAGCGCGCTCTCGGAGCCTTGGCTGCTCCAGGTCGACGCCCTGCTGGACGACCCTTGCCTTTCGTTTACCGAGGTCATGGGCCAATCGGCGCGGCTCACCCTCGAGGACCAAGCGTGGTGCCCGTCGATCGAGGGGCTCGTCGCCGGAGTCCAACAGACATCTGCCGAGCCAGGTGGGCTCTCTGGCTATCACCTCACCATTGCACCGCCGGCGTGGTTGGCAACCCGTGGCCGCGAGCACCGAATCTTTCAGCACGTCTCGGCGGACGCGCTCGCTCGAGAGGTGCTCGCGCGGTACGGCCAGAAGGTCTCCTCTCGTCTGACAGAGTCACGCGAGGAACGTGAATACGTCGTGCAATACGGCGAGACCGATCTCGCGTTCGTGCAGCGGCTCCTCGCGGAGGAGGGGATCGTCTTCTTCTTCGACCTGGAGTCGGGCGACATGATCCTTGCAGACGAGACCCGCGCGGAGCTGGGGCCCGCCGCGTCGCTCCCGTATCGGCGAACCTTGAACCACAACTTGCGCGAGGCCCATGTTCACGCCGTGAGCCGCAGCGCCGTGCTCGCGGCCGGCCGACTCATGCGAACCGACTTCGATCCGGACAAGCCCCGCTTCCTGCTGGGGGCCAATGCGCCGGAAGGCACCGACCTCTACGGTCCTGAAGGCAAGCTGGAGGTTCACGCCCACGATCCGGCGCAGTTCACGGACGTCACCAAGGGCGAACGGCTCGCGCAGTACGAGCTGGAGGCCGTGCGCGCCGCCGCACGTTCCATGACCCTGGGAACGAGCGTGCTGCTCTTCCCGGGAGCCGAGATCACCCTATCCCAAGCCCCCCTCGACGATGCGTCCGCACCCCTGCTCGTGACTCGAGCCTTCGCGCAGCTCGTACAGGCCCAGGACGCGGCCCCTCGATGGGCGGTCTCCTTGGCCGCGCAGCCGAAGAGCGTGCCTTACCGAGTCGCTCGAATCGACAAGCCGCGAATCGCGGGCACCCACACCGCGCTCGTGGTCGGCGAGAGCGGACAGGAGATAGACGTGGACGAGCAGGGCCGGGTCCTGGTCGCGTTCTCGTGGGACCGGCGAGGGCTCCGGGAGGGAGCGCCCACCCGGCGCGTGCGCGTCTCGCAGGCATGGGCTGGCCCAGGATATGGGCTGGTGACGCTGCCGCGCATCGGAAACGAGGTGGTGATCAGCTACCTCGACGGCGACCCCGACGAGCCGCTCATCATCGGGCGAGTCCACAACGCGGTCGCGCCCTCGCCTCTCAAGCTGCCGCAGGAAAAGACCCGGTCGATCTGGCGTAGCCGCAGCACCCCTGGCGGGGAAGGCGGCAATCATCTCTTGTTCGAGGATCAGGCCGGCGGGGAGCTGGTGGAGCTTTTCGGCCAGCGAGACATGAAGGTCCACGCCCTTCGGGACGCGGACATCACGTTCGGCCAGAACGCCAGGCAATCGGTGGGGGCGAATCACGACATCTCGGTCCAGGGAGATCAACGCGTGAGCGTGAGCGGGAACCAGAGCACCAGCGTGGGCGCGGCCATGAACACGCAAAGCGCGACCTACTCGCTCAAGAGCGGCCCCATCGGGGTGCAAGGAGATCTCATCAGCCTGCTCGCATCGGGGACGGTCGCCGCACAAGCCACGACAGTCTCCCTATCCGGCAGCGCCACGGTTGTGCTCGATGCGCCTGACGTCGTGGCGTCCGGCTCCGGGACGGCGACAGTATCCGCGCCAGTCGCGACGCTCGCAGGCTCTGCAGTGGCTTCGGTGAACGGGGCGATCGTCACCGTCCAGGGAGTGAGCATCGTGCTCGGCTCGGCCACGACGATCGAAATCGGTGGAGCCGCAGCGGTCACCGTCTCCGCACCTAGCGTGACCGTGAACGGCTCCGGCACGACGAACGTGGGTGGGGGCACGGTCAACGTGAACGGCAGCACGGTCAACCTCAAGGGCGGCACCGTCAACATCAACTGATCGAGGACACCCATGCACTTCGAACGCTGGGTCTTCATCCAGGCCCTGGTGGAGCTCTGCGCCCGAAAGAAGCCGCCGGTGGCGACGGAGGAAGTCTTTCGCGCGCTCGGCATCCACGCCGCCGATTACAACACGGCCGACCGACACTACCGCGAGGTCATCGTAGCAGGCATACGCGACGGAGACCTAGGACCAGCGAAGCGCTATGCGGCTGAGCTCGAGATCCATCGACGGGAGCTCGCAGCAAAGCAGCCTTCACTCGACGTGGTGACGCGCGCCGAGAAATTGGTGGCGCCGCCGGCTCCGCCTCAGCAAGGGTCGCCCGACGAAACGGCGATGTTGCCGCTCCACGTGCCCAACGTGGTGCTCCCGTTCGGCAGCGCTGTGTCGGCCGCGAATCGTTCCGACATGGCTCGTCCTGATGCTGGCGGCAGCGCTCCGGGGGCGCTAGCCGCCGGCGCAGCCGCGGCTGCCACGATCGACTGCGACGAAACCCAAGCCGTCGACGTGTCGAGGCTGCGCGAGGCGCTGCCTTTCCTTCGAACCGCCGGTCCGGATGAGGACACGGCTGTTGCTGGCAAGCCCGTGAGACCGCCCAAGTGAGCGCAACACAGAAAGCGGCACGAAAGATCGGCGAGCGGGCGGCCACCGACAATGCCGGATCTCAGCCCGCCGCGCCAAAGGACTCTGGTGGGGTCGGGACGGCCATCCTCGCAGCGGTAGGAGAGGGCTTCGCAAAGGCCATCGCCGTCGAGAAGCAGGCAAGCGCGCCGATCGCGGCGATTCCCTTCCCCGGCCTTCCCGCGGCGCGGATCTGGGACCTGATTCTCGGACTTCCGCACGCACACGGCCATCCACCCAACCTCGTCCCTCCTGCCCCGCCCGTTCCTCTGCCGAGCTGCGGGCCAATCATTCCCCTTCCCTACGTGTCCGGCGCGGACTCCGTGAAGATCGAGGGCGGCGCGGCGGCCCGCTGCGGCGACTTTGGACTCAGCATCTGGTGTGGCGGCTACGTGCCGATGATCGAGATCTTCACCGGATCGGCGTCGGTCTGGATCGAGTCGGCCCGCGCCGCCCGTACCGGCGACATCACGAAGCATTGCATCTTCTCCAAGCTCAGCTCCGCTGACTGCCCGCTCGGGCCGCCCATCGGTGCCATCGGGGGCGGCGCCGGCAACGTGTTCATCGGCGGCGCCCCGATGCCCTCGCTCACCGGGCTGGCGCTCGAGGGCGCGCTGAAGGCGGCGGGCAAGGCCGCTTCAGCCGGGAAGAACGCAGCTCGGGCTGCGCTCTTCCGTACCGCTGGCACTGCGGCAGACGTCGCAGACGACATCCTGCAGCGTTTCCTTGCGCACGTGAAGATCGGCGGCGACGATGCCTTCAAGGCCGGCGTCATCGCCGATTTGAAGAAGATGGCCAAGACCAACGCTGGGCTACAGCGCATGGATGACCTCGTGAAGAGCGGCCAGCGGCTCGAGATCAAGCCGGCACGCGAGCTCACGGTTGGAGAGCACTCGACGAGCGCAGCCGGAAAGGCTCAAGCCGTGGCCGACCACGCGGGCTCGCAGAAGCCTTGGGTCTACGATCCGGCGGGCCCTCTTCAACATCCGAAGAACGGGCAAGCCGTTCGCCTGACAGCCGAGCAAGGGATACCAAGCGGCTCGACGGTCTACTACGAGCCCGGAGTCGCGCTGGGGCCGGGCAACCCGAGTGATGTTGTCCTCTTCCACGAGCTCACCCACAGCCAGCACATGGCCGACGGGAAGCTCAATCAGCTAACAAAGAGTGACCCAGGTTACGTCCAGACCTGGAAGAACCTCGAGGAGGAGGCGACGGTCGCGAAGGAGAACGCGTACAGACAGGAGTCAGGCCTCCCGATTCGAGAGACCTACTACCCGAAGAACCCACAGCCGTGAGGGCAGGCATGAACACCGATCTTGACTTGAAGGTTCGCCCCGTCGTGCACGCCAGCATGCTCGAGCTGCACGTGGAAGCGCAGAACCTGTCGCAAGAGCCGCTCTACCTCCAGAACGTCTTTCTCGGCGAGGAGACGGGTTTCAACGACAACCGTCCCCCGCAAGGTGCGTCGACCGACGCCGCGAACGTGCTTCCGCTCGGAGAGGGCAAGCTCCTGATTCATCAGGGAACCCGCGAGCCAAACTACTGGCCGGAGTACATGGTCTTCGGGCCGCGTTACCAGCGCCTCCTGCCGGGGCAACGGCTCGCGTACGTCATTCACCTGCGGATCCCCCTCTTCGAGTGGATCCCACGGAGCTCGGCCACTCTTGCGGCGCAACCGCAACGCGAGCTCGTCCAAACTGCGCTCTTCGTGGTGGAGTACTTCGCCAGCGGGGCGCCGCAACCCGAGGTGGACGGGTACCCGGGCGTCTTTGGTTGGCGCCAGTCGAGTCGGTCCGGTGCAGCGGCCGCGCTCGTCACCTTCGAGCAGCCACTTCCGATCCAGTGCGCGGGCCCGCCACCCAAAGAACGCTCGGGCTTCGACCCGGGAGAGCACTGGATCCCCCGGATGACACACCGGCAGCTCCTTCGCCGCGCGGGCCAGCTGCCTGCTCCCTACGACCAGCCGTATCACGTGCCGCATCCCGCGGACGCCGCTGAGGTTCGGTAGGGAGGCCCCCGATGAAAGAGCTCTTGAATGAGTGGGGGGGAGTCGTCCTTCTCAGCCTCCCGCTTACCTACGGTGCTGTCATGAAGATCCGCGAGTGGCGGCAGCGCCGGCAGAGCGCTGCTCGGCTCGCCGCCGCGCTCGAGGCCGCGAGCAACGGTGGTCCGGGCGTACACCACGGCCCCGGCTGGGTGGTCCAGAACGACACCCAGGGCTCGCGCATCCACTACGATCCTCGCCGCTGACCTTGTCGATCGAAAGAGGCCTCATGTACCTTCAGGACATGGACGATGACGCGCGAGAAGCCCTCGTGGAATCGCTCGTCGCCGAGGCGCTGGAGGGGTTCGACGGCGTCGTTTCGGCGGCGCAGCTCGAAGTCATCCGCGCCACGCTCCAGGAGGAGCTCCTATTCAGCGAGGAGGGCCGGCGCCTCGTCCGCCAGCTGATGCCGGATCCGGTGGTCGGCGCGAGCGGCGACGTGATCCGAGAGCCTGGTGAGCCGGCTCGGAAGGAAAAGGCGAGCGGCGAGCAGTGACGGCGCTGACGGCCGCAGAGCAGGCGCTCGTGACGGAGGCGTACCCCGTGGTGCACGCCGCGGCTCGGACGTACGCCCGTCGATTCACTGGAATCTCCGAAGACGAGCTGCGGAGCGCGGGGTACGAGGCGCTGCTCGGGGTGGTGAAGCGCCACGACCCATCCAAGGGGTCCTTCGTCGAGTTCGCGAAGCGCAGCGTCTACGGTGCCGTGCTGGATGCGTGCTTCGCGATCCGAGGGTGGCGACGCCGCGGCCTCGATCTCGCGCGCGCTTTCCAGCAAAGGCACCCTCTGCAGGCTGACGCTTCGCCAAGAAGCCTTGAAGCCGTCATGACCGGCGGCGAAGAACAACCGCGCGAGTCCGCGCTAAAGACCATTCGCTCACGTGCCGCCGCCCTCGCAACGGTCCTCATCGTCTCCGATCCACCCCATCAAGAGGATGAGCTCGTCGCACAGGAGACATACAATCGCAGCCTTCGCGTGCTCTCCGCGGTCGTCGAGCACCTCGGGCCTCAGGAGCGCACCGTCGTTCATGGGATTTACTGGGAGCACCGCACCCTCGCGGAGATCGCAGCCAGCCTCGGCGTCTCCCAGAAGACCGTCCAGCGCCTCGCGGAGCGCGCGCGTGAGCAGCTGAGAATCGCACTGCTGGCCGAAGGCATCGAACGCGCGCCCGAAGCGCGCGAGACGTGAGCTATCCGCTCACCCCGCACCGACCTACAGCAGGAACACCCTCACCAGGATATCCGCAATCCCGATGATCGCCGCGCCCGCGATGAGGCCCGCGCAGATCGGCTCGTGGCCGCCGACCCAGCGCTTGTAGCCGGCGGTCTCGGGCCTTGCGCCGTGTTTCTTGTGCATCCACCAGAAGAGCGCAGCGCCGGCGAACATGGCGAGCGTGGAATTCGGCGGGATGACCACGCCGAGGCCGATGGCGAGCGGGCTGAGCGGGAAGCGGTTGCGCGTCTTGATCCGCAGCACCTCCATCACGAGCCCCGCCAGCGCCGCGACGATCATGGAGATGACGATCGAGCGGGTGAGCAGGCTGCCGCTGCCGCCGCCGAAGATCGCGGTCACGAGATCCGACACGCCCTTCCATTGCAGGGCCGAGGGGAACGCGAACTGCCCGCCCTCCGGCGCCATCACGGCCTGGACGCTCTTGCCCGGCGCGTAGTCCGAGAGGAACAGGAGGTAGTAGAGCGGGGTGGAGGCGAGCGCGCCCGACACGACGCCGATGACGTGGCCGACGGCCTGCTGCCGCGGCTTGGCGCCGAGCATGTAGCCAGGCTTGATGTCCATCAGCAGGTTGCTCGAGTTGCTCGCGACCTCCACGCACATGACGCCGGTCATGAGGTTGGTCGGCGGGTGCTTGGGGTCGAGCGCACCAAAGAGAAACTGCGGGATCTTGCTGAGCGAGCTCGACGGCGTGATGCCGGTCAGCGCGGTGCTGCTCGCGGCGATGAGCGCCAGCACGATGATGAGCGGGACGGCGAGGAGCCCGAAGGCCCAGCTCACACCGAACCACGCGTTCGCCATCCACGCGGCGACGACGCCGAGGATGGGCACACCGATGAACGAGATCTTCACTGGGAGCTCGATGTGCCCGAGGACGTCTTTCGTCTCGGCATCTCTCTTCTTCTTTCCGAGCCCGCGGAAGGCCTCGATGAACACTTCCGGCTTGGCGAAGAGACCAACGACCGACGCGACCACCATGATGACGATGCCCCACCAGAGCGCCCAGTTGTTCAAGATGTGGACGCGGGTGAAGGTGCCATCCGGTCGCGGCGGAATCTCGCCGATGCCGATCATCCACGGGACGATCACGAGGAAGTTGAGCGCCATGCCGACGAGCAAGCTCATCGCCACGCGGATGCCCATCAGGCCGCCCGCGCCGACCATGGCGAGGTCGAGTGACAACGTGACGCCGAGCGAAGGTAGCGGCACGCCCGCGAGCTTCGGCATCGGCGCCCAGCCCTTCTCGACGAGCCAGTAGTACGCCGCGTCGAGGTCGTGCGGCAGGTGCCAGGACGACTTCAGCCCGAGCCACTTCTCTTGGACGAGCTTCATGATGTTTTCGCCCGACAGCACGCCGATGCCACCCGCGAGGGCCGCGGCCTTCGCGAGGACCTTCGCCTTGTACATGCCAGCGCTGCCGCCGCCGGCGGTGTAGAGCGCGTCGAGCACGACGCCGCAGGCGGCGCCCTCCGGGAACGGCTGCTGCTCGTCGTTGATGAAGCGCCGCTTCATCGGGAATGCAACGAGGACGCCAAGAAACGAGAGCGTCATGTTGAACAGCATCATCTGCCACCAGGGGATGAGCGCATCCTGGATCCACATGTACGCGGCGATCCCCGAGACGAGCGGCGTGGTCATGTAGCCGGCCGCGGTGGCCACGCTCTGCGACGCGTTGTTCTCGAGGATTGTCATGTCGCGCACGCCGATCCGCGACATCGTCCGGAACGCGGCGTACGCGAGGATCACGCTCGTGAGGCCGACCCCGAGCGTCCAGCCGGTCTTCGCGCCGATGTAGAGGTTCGTGGCCGAGAGGACACCGCCGAGAAAGAAGCCGGTCGCAGCGGAGCGGACCGTCAGCTGCGGCATGTCCCCGCGGTAGACCTTCTCGAGCCACCACGCGTCCTTCTGGGCCGGGGTCCACTCGCGAATCTGCTCGGCGGTGAGGTGCTCGATCGCCATGCGGCGGACTATGCCGCGAACGAGCACCTTGGGGCTAGCATTCAATCAAGCGCTTGCGGCTCGAGGTTGGAGCGATTCTGCCAGCCGCAGCCGAGCGCCCAGTCCGATGCCGCGTACGACGCCGAGACCTTTCCGGTGAAGCCCTGCCGACCGAGCCTCACATTCCGCTCGACCGCCCCCGTCACCGCCCCGCGAGCCTCGTAAGCATGGCCGCAAGCCGGCCAAGCAGCGACAGCAGCTCGCCCGACTCCGCCCTGGTTGCCAGCCCCAGGTGCTCCAGCGCCTCCACACACGCGGCGGCCTCGCACGCCTCCGCCCGCGCGCCCCGCAGCCGCTGGGCCCGGTCTGCGCCGATGCGCGCGGCACCCTCGCTGAGCTGGAGGAACGCGGACTGGCTTGCTCGCCGGAGCTGGTCGCTGAGCGGGCCGTAGCCACGCGGTAGCTTCTTTGCGAGCGCGTCCGCCTTCCCGAGCGCCTCGAGCGCGACACGGTAGGCGTCGAGCGAGTGATGGGGGAAATGCGTGAACGTGGGAGCCTTGTCGTTGGGGCGGCTGGTCATGCCCCATCCGGCGCAGGCCCCGTGACGAAGCCCTCGCGCCGATCGTCTCGGGCTCATGATCACCGCCCCTCGCGAGGGCTTTGGCGCGGGGCGTGCGCCCCAAGGCGTGACCAGCCGCCCCAACGACAAGGCGCGCGCTCTCGAGATCCGACGCCGATTCCCGATGCCGATTCCCGATGCCGATTCCCGATGCCGATTCCCGATGCCGATTCCCGATGCCGATTCCCGATGCCGATTCCCGATGCCGAGGACGATTACGATGCCGAGATCGGCATCGACTTCGATATCGGCTTCGGCTTCGGCTTCGACCTCACACCCGCGCGCTCCGCCGTCCGATCCCCATCGCGACCACCGCCGCCACGATCTCCACCCCCGCCGCGATCGCGAAGAGCCCCCTCCCGCCCAACCAATCGAATCCGTATCCCGACACGGCGAAGCCAATCAGGCCTCCGCCGCCGAAGGTAATGGCGCCATACAGGCCCTGCCCGCGCGCGCGCTGCTCGGCCGGGACCTCCCGGGCCAGGAAGCCCATGGCGGCGACGTAGAAGGCCCCGAAGGTGAAGCCGTGCAGGAGCGAGAGGGCGACGATGCCGCTCGCGCTCGTGGTTGCGCTCATGCCGAGCCACCGCACGGCGCTGGCGAGGAAGGCGATAATGAGCACCCGCCGCGGATCGAAGCGCTCGAGGAACCTCGGATAGAGGAGCATGACGCCGATCTCGGCGACGACGCCCACGGCCGCGGAAGTACCCACGACCCAGTTGGGCAAGCCGAGGGCGTGCACGTGGAGCGCGAGCGAGCCGTGGTAGGGCGCGCAGGCGATCCAATGCAGCGCGCTCGCGGCAAGGAGCGGCGTGAGCAGGCGGCGGAGGGCCGGGTCGAACGCCTCGACCACACGCGCGGTGGAGATGTCGCTCCGCACCGTCGCGGCGAGGACCGTGGCGGCGGCGAGGAAGACGAGCGGGAGGAGGAGCACGCCGCTCCCCTCCGCCTCGACGAGGAGGCCGACGCTGAGGGACGTGCACACGAACCCGATCGATCCGAAGAGGCGCAGATGCGAATACGACGCGCCCGCGCGGCGGACGGCCTCGATCGAGAGCGAGTCCACCAGGGGGACGATCGACGTGACGAAGACCGCGTACAGGAACAGCCCGGCTGCGTACCCGGCGAATGAGCCGGCCAGGAGGAGCGTCGCGAACGCCGCCGTCGTGCCGCCGGCCATGATCGTGAGGACGCGCGCGTGTTTCCCTGTCCTGTCGGCGAGCGAGCAGAAGATTCGCGGGGCGACGAGGGCGATGGCCGGCTGGATCGCGAGGAGGAAGCCGATCTCGGTCGCGGTGAGGCCTCGCCGCCCGAGGTAGCCGGGCAAGAACGGGAGCGTGACGCCCGTCGACGCGAAGTAGAGGGCGTAGACCCCGGCGAGGGGCGCGAGCGAGCGGAGCCGCCGCATCAGGGGTGCCGCGTAACGACAACGGAGCGCGGCAGCAAGCAGAGCGTCTCGTGGACTCCGCCTGCGCCTCGTGCGATCACCCGGCCTCGTGAGCACCCCGATCATCCAGGATGACTGCGGCATCTGCCGATCCGTGCACGGCGCATCGCGAAACCCCGCCGAGATCGTCTTCGAGAACGACCTCTGGCACGTCCGACACATGAGCGCGCCACACGGCGTGGCCGGCTGGATGATGGTCGTCACAAAGACCCACACGCCAGGCCCGTGGGCCTTCGACGACGAGCTCGCCTCATCGCTCGGCCCGACCCTTCGGCACCTCACCTCCGTCCTCTTGGAGGTCACCGGTGCGCTACGGATCTACACGGCTTGGATGGGCGAGAGCTGGCCTCATTTCCACGCGCACCTCGTCCCTCGATACGCCTCCACACCGAACGACGCGAAGGCCTGGGGCGTCTTCGATCTGCTCCGCGCCGCGGGCGCGGGCGAGATCCAGGTCGACGCGGCGGAGGTGGCGCGCCTCACCGCCGCCTACCGCGACGCGCTGGCAAAGTCGCCTCCGCCTGTCAGCGCGGCCCGTTGAGGAGCACGAGCAGGCGCCGCTTGAGCTCGCCGTGCGCGCGCTCGGCGCGCTGCTCCACCGTGCGTCGCCCCTCGTCGCCGCCGATCTTCAGGAGGGCACGCGCAGCGCTCTCGAGGACGGGCACGCTCTCGTTGTCGTCACTCGTCACGCGGAAGAGGCGGCTGAGCCCCTTGCCCCCGAGGACACGTGACAGAACCGTGATCGCCTCGGCCCGCGCGGCCAGGCTCACGCCTTGGAGGGCTTGCGCCGCGGCGATGCGGATCTCCTCGCTGCCGCTCGAGAGGAGCGCCTCGATCCGCGCGACGCCGGGCAGCTCCAGACCGCCGACGCGTTGGATGCCGATGAGCGCCGAGAGCTGGACTCCCTCGTCCGAGTCCGCGAGCGCGGCGGCGAGCCTGGGCCGCGCTCGCAGCCCGTCCGTCGCCACGAGGGCGCCGAGCGCGGCACGACGGATGGGCGCCGCGACGTGCGACGTGAGCGTCTGCGCGAGCGCGCTCACCTCCTCCGAGCCGCCGTCGGGCAGGGCGCGGAGGAGATCTTCGATGACGGTGGTGTTTGCTTCCCCGTCGACCGCGGCCTGACGAAGCGTGCGCGCGATCGCCGGCATGCCGGTCCGCCCGACCTCCTTCAGCGCCGCCATGAAGCGCTTGCGGCCTCCGAGGTCGAGCCCGGCGCCGAGCTGGAGCCTGACCTTGCAGAGCGCGTTCGCCGCGGCGAGGCCCATCGTCGTGAGCACGAGCTGCGCCGCCTCGTGGGATGCCTGCGGACCGCGGAGCAACACGAGCGCGAGCCGCTCGAGGAAAGCCGCGTCCTCGAAGGTGCCGAGCGCCTGACGCGCCAGCCTCCCGCGGAAGGGGTGCATCGTCATCGCGGCGTGTGTCGCGAGCGCTCGGAAGCACTGGGAGAAGGCGACCAGGCGCCCCTGCTTGAGGAGGATGCGCATCGCCTCCTCCAGCACGGCCACCTCGCTCGCGTAGCTCACCTCGGTGTTGGCCATCTCGAGTGGGGCGAGCCCACGTTCGGGCGCCTCGAGGATGGTGAGCGCCCGCTGGTCGGCGCGCCGCTCGCTCCGGAGGCTCTCGGGCACCTCGTCCGGACCGATGAGCGACTTGGCGAACAGGTTCCGGAGGAGATCGTCCGACTGGCGGCTCCGGTCCGCGGACAGTCGGCGAGCGAGCATCCGCACCAGATCGATCGGCACGTTGCCCGTCTGGTTGAGCAGCTCCCCGGCGAGCGTCGCGAGCAGCCGGGCGCAGACCGGCTGCGCGAGCGCGCCGCCGATCGCACAAGCGACGTCCCACGCCGAGATCTTGCACGCGGCGCCGATGAGGTCCGAGCTCTCGAGCAGGGCGCGCGCGTCCGATGCGGACGCGAGCGAACGGAGCGCGGCGACGAGCGCCTTCTGGCGTGACGTCGCGGGGACCTCGGTCATTGCGAGGACAAACGCGACCTGGGTCGCGTGCAGGTCGACCAACCACGACAAGGACCGGTGGCGCCCGAGCCGCGCGTGGTCGGTGATGAGGGTCGCGTGGGGGAGAGACGCCGAGGACGGTCGCAAGCCTCGGAGGCGCTTCACGAGCGCGTCGATCTGGGGACCGTCCAGGCCCTCGCGCAGGGAGAGCGCGATGACCGTCTTCGTCGTGAGCAGCTTGCCGAGCTCGGCCGCTGCCGGGCCGGGGCTCACCTCGGTGAGCGCGACGGGCTCGGTCGTCGAGTCGTGGACGTAGAGCTCCGGGCGCGAAGGGTCTCCGCGCAGGAAGGTGAGCTGCCCTCGTCCGGAGAGCAGGAGCCCGAACGCGACCGCGAGCCCCTCCGTCGGGATGTCGCGCGTGAGCGTGGCGAGCATGAGGTCGATCACCGTGGGCAGGCCGCTCTGCGGATCCCGGAGCGGGAACACCGTTCCGTCCGGCGCGCGGCGCCAGTCCGACCGCGACTCCACCATCCACTCCGAGCGGCGCCGCGAGATTGGCGCGTCCTCGAACGGGTCCGGAGCCGGGGGCGGAACGGAGGCGCGAGCGGGGGGCGGGACCGAGGTGCGCAGGGCCCGGAGGGCGTTGCGGAGCTCGCGGGCGTTGGCGAAGCGCTGCTCGCGGTCCTTGCTCATCGCGCGGAGGATCACCGCCTCGAGGCGTGGATCGACCTCGGGGTTGAGCTGCGAAGGCGGCACCGGCGTGCTCGCGAGCTGCATCGAGCAGATCCTCCGCGGGTCCTCGTCCCAGAAGGGAAGACATGCGGTGGCGAGCAGGTAGAGGAGCACGCCGCACGCGTACACGTCCGCCCGGGAGTCGAGCGGCTCACCTCGCACTTGCTCGGGGGGCATGTACGCGGGCGTCCCGCAGGCGCCGCGGTGCGTGGCGAACTGCTCCCCGCGCAGGTCCGTGCTCATCGCCAGACCGAAGTCGCAGACCTTGACCGCCTCGGCGGGCTCGCCGTCGTCATCGACGGTCTTGATGACGAGGATGTTCTCCGCCTTCACGTCGCGGTGCACGATCCCCCGGTCGTGCGCGACGGAGAGCGCGGCGCAGACCTGCGACATGAGCGAGGTGATCCGCGCGAGCGGCATCGCACCTTCGTTGGCGACGACGTCTCCGAGCTCGGGCCCCTCGAGGAGCTCCATCACGATGTAGAGCAGGCCGTCGTCGTCCTCTCCGAAGTCGAAGATCTGACAGATGTTCGGGTGATCGAGCCGGCTCGCCGCGCGCGCTTCCCCGTTGAAGTGCGCGGTGAACGTCGGGTCGTGGGCGAGATCCGCGTGCAGGACCTTGATGGCGATGGGCCGATCGAGGAGCAGGTGGCGCCCGCGATACACCGCGCCGGCCGAGCCGCTGCTGATGGCCGCCTGGATCTCGTATTTGCCTCCGCCGAGCAGGCGGCCGACGAAGGGGTCGTCCTCGATGGGGTCGAGCTCGATCTCCGAGATGCGCTCGCCGAGAAGCACGTGGAGATCGTCGGCCCCTTGAGCCCCGTACGGCCGCAGCGCCATGAGGTGCTCTCCGCGCGCGCGGCCGGCGAGCTCCCCCAGGACCGTGACCGGTCGCTTGAGCCCCGGGGCCGTCAGCTCGACCGCGTACTTGACGCCGGGATCGGGAGCCTCGTCGACGGGGAGCGGTATCGTCGCGTGGTCGAGCGCGGCGCGCGCGACCCGCTCGACGTCCTGCGCGGTGGGCAGATTGGCGACGAGGAGCGGCAACAGATCGTTGTTGATCGTGCCTTTCCGCGCTCCGTCCATCCGACTGGGGATCTCACGTCGGCTGACCACCCGAGTCAACCGGAGAGCGGCGCTCGCGGCCTCGAGCCAGGACGCACACTGTCCAGACGCGCCGCTCGGCGTGACAGAACGATTACAAGCTCTTCATCCACAGCTCGAGCGCGTCCGCGATCGGGCCTCGCTCGACCGCCCCGAAAGGTAACACATCCGTCGCGGTCTGCTTCACCTCGTCCGGTGCGTGTGGCATCGCAAACGACCGCGACGCCCACTCGAACATGGGGACGTCGTTGAACCAGTCGCCGATGACGGCAACCCGGTCCTCCGGGACCTCGAGCTGGCGCGCCACCTCGGCGACGCCGGTCGCCTTGCTCGTCCCCCGGGCGACGAACCGCACGACCCGGCGGGCGCCGAAGCCGAAGCTCATGAGCTCCACCGCAGGCGCCACGTGGGCCAACGTCTCCTCCACCCGACGCGTCACCTCCTCGTCGCCGATGCCGACCAACATGACCGTGGCGTCAGGCTCTTGCCGCCAGACGTCCGCCGCGAGCACGTCCGGGTGGGTCGTGATCTGGTGCGCCCAGCCGCTGACGTAGCCGTGGTGCTCCCGGCCGCGCTCGCAGGAGTGGATGGCCTCGTGGGTGAACACGAAGCTCGACAGCGCATGCTCGACGAACGCGCCGAGGATGCTCTCCACGTGGTGTACCGCGATCGCCCGCTTCGACAGGATGCGCTCGGTCGCGCCGCAAGCGATGACGCCGCCGTCGGCGCAGACGAGGGGCGCGTCCAGACCGAGCTCCTTGGCGACGGGGTGGGTCCGGGTCGTCAGGCGGCCGGTCGCGATCGTGACGATGACCCCCGCCTCGCGGGCGCGCGTTATGGCTTCGCGGTCACGCGGGTGCACGCCGTCGAACCGGTCCACGAGGGTCCCGTCGAGATCGGTCGCGAAGAGGGCGCGCGGTGCCAAGAGGAGTTTCCTTAGCACGCTTCGAGCCTGATACGGTGCGACCATGCAAACGGGGCAACTCGGCGGTCCGCTGACGCTGCAAGATCCGGCGACGGGCCAACAGGTTCAGGCGAACGTGTCGGGCACGTTCACGTTCCAGGTCCAGGGCGATCCGAACCAGTACCTTCCCCACCTCCAGTCCGCGCTCCTCAACGCGACCGGCAGCGTGCTCCAGCAGAAGCTCTCTCAGAACCAGGTCGCGTTGCCGACAATCGGGCAGAGCCTGCCCTACTTCTTGCAGGAGATCATCGCCGCGAGCGGCGTGCAGCAGATGGGCGCCCAGGTGGGCCAGCTGCAGCTGAACGTGCAGGTCGCGCAGCCGCAAGCCGTGCAGCCCTACCAGGGCCAGCTGCCGCCCGACCCTCACACGCAGATGCAGAACCGCATGGCGCAGATCGCGCAGGAGAAGCTCGACCCGCGCAACTACGACTACGAAGCGCGGGTCAACATCGGCGGCTTCAAGCTCAAGGCCAGCACCGACAAGGGCTTCGATACCGAAGGCCTGACGAACCAGGTGAAGGAGAAGGCCAAGACCGAGATCATCTGGTGGGGCATCGGCTGCGTGGTGCTCCTGCTCGTCGTCGTCGGGCTCGGCGTGCTCGGCTGGTACGTCTACGCGAAGTTCAAGGAAGGCGAGAAGAAGGGCAACTGGGAGAGCGGCAGCGCCGAGCCAGCGGGCGAAGCCAAAGACGCGAAGTGGGACGGCAAGTCGCCCTACAGCTGCGGGGCCGGCGACGTCGTGAAGATCAAAGGCGTGAAGGCGCAGCTCAAGAGCGGAACCGCCATCACCGCGGGCGCGAACTGCCAGCTCGAGCTGGAGGACGTCGAGATCGACGCGCCCGTGGGCATCCAGGTGGGCGCGAGCGCGGTCGTGACCGTCAAGGGCGGCAGCGTGACCGGAAAAGACGCAGCGGCCAAGGCGCTCGGCAACGGCAAGATCGTCTTCAAGGGCACCAAGGTCACGGGCAAAAAAGAGCAGCTCGGCGCCGCGAAGATCGAAGGCCCCTGATCTACTCCTCGACCACCACCCGATTCCTGCCCTCTGCCTTGGCGCGGTAGAGGGCGGCGTCGGCGCGACGCAAGGTCGCGTCGAGCTGCTCCCCCGCTCGCCAGGCCACGGCGCCCGCGCTGACTGTGATGCGCGCGGCCGTCCCGGGGATGGGCTCGGCCGCCACGGCGGCGCGCAGACGCTCGACGACACGCGAAGCCGACACGAGATCGGTCTCCGGGAACAGGACGACGAACTCCTCGCCGCCGTACCGCGCGAGAATGTCGACGCGACGCAGGACGCGGCGCGCGGCCGACGCGAGCGTGCGCAGGGCTTCGTCCCCGACCGCGTGACCGTGCTCATCGTTGAGCCGCTTGAAGTGATCGACGTCGATCATGGCTGCCGACAGGCCGCCGCCGTACCGCTCCACACGCGCCACCTCCGCCTCGGCCAGCTCGAAGAAGTGGCGGCGGTTGTGGATGCCGGTGAGGCCGTCGGTCGTGGCCAGCTCGCGGAGGCGCTCCTCGAGCGCCTTCTGATCCGAGACGTCGCGGACACCGACCAGGAAGCAGGCCTCACCGTCGAGCATCATCGACCGAAGGCTCAGCTCCGCCCAGAGCTCGCGCCCCGTCGCGGTCCGCAGTCTCACGGCCTGCCCCTCGACGAAGCCTCCCTCCTCGACGGTCCGGAGCACGCGCTCCCGCTCGGCGGCGTCGACCCAGAAGTCGACCGTGGTCGAGCCTCCGAGATCATCGAGGCCGCGCTCGAACATCGCGGCGGCTCGCTGGTTCGCGTCGAGGACGGCGCTGTCGCTCGCTCTGGTGAGGACGAGCGCGACCGGCGCCGTCTCGAAGATGTGGCGGAGCCGCTGCTCGGCGTGCTCGAGCTGCTTCGTCCGCTCCTGGACGAGGTCCTCCAGGTGGGTCCGGTACGCCGCGAGCTCCGTCATCTGCGCGAGGTGCTCCGACGCGCCGAGCACCATGGCGACGAAGTCCGCCAAGGTCGACGCGAGCAGCTCCTCCCAGAAGTGCCACTTGCGCGCCGGCCCCACGTGCTCGTGGCACACGATCCCGACGAGCTCCCCGCGCAGGAGGACCGGCGCGTCGAGCATGGAAGTGATCCCGTTGGGCTCCAAGTACTTCGCGGAGAGCTCGCTCGTCCGGTCGTCCGTCCTGGCGTCGTGGGCTGCGATCGAGAGCGCGCTGCGGAGCGCGGCGAAATAACGCGGCACCTCGGTCCCGGCGATGCGGGTACCCTTCGAGTGCCTGCCTCGTTCGGTGTCGAAGAGGTTCGCGCACTCGATCGCGCCTCGATCTTCGGTGAGCTTCCAGACGCTCGCTCGCTTCACCCGCAACACCTGGGCCGCGACCTCGGTCACCTGCTCGAGCGCCTTGTCGACGTCACCGTGAGAGAGTGCGTCGGAGCGCATGAGCGCGGCCACGACCCTCCGGATGGGGCGGAGGATGTCGTGGACGTCGCGCGAGGACGGCGGCGCTTCGGCGGAGGGGGTCTGGCTCAAGTGGCCCCGAGAATACCCCGGTTGACTCGGCCCGCCGTGACGTCGATCATGGTGGACGATGGTAGTCCTTCGGCGCGGCTTTCTTGCGGGCGTTCCTGGTGCCATCGCCCTCCCGCTCGCGACGCGGGTCGCGCTCGCTGGCGATCGAGGCCCATCCGATGCGTTCGCCGGTCTCGAGCCGGGCGCCATGGTCGGCTCGTGGAAGGTCCTCCACGTCGGGCCGCTGTCACGCGGCGGGCGCGTCATCCTGATGCGCGGCGCGGGGGACGACAGGTTCGAGCTCGAGGTGCTGCTGCGCGACGCCGAGGGGCCGCGCCCGCCCGGGGAGAGCGGCAAGTTCGCCGTGTTCGTCCGCAACGCCGGCAACGGCTCGACGAGCACGGACGAAGATCACGGCCTCGCCGCCATGAGCCTCGCCGCCCACCTCCGCACGTGCGAAGCGCCGATCGACCCGGCTGGGTTCCTCACCATGCGGGAGCGCTCCGCCACGTACGCGCGCGAGCTCGAGTAGCCCCGTGAGGGTGGCGGTCGTCTTTCCGCCCCTCGAGGTCTCGGCCGACTTCATCGACTACCCGTATTTTGCCGACCTCGGCGCGGTCCAGGCGGCCGCCGTGTTGCGCGCAGCCGGCCACGACGTGACCCTCGTCGACGCGCTCGCCCGGCCCGGCGCCACGCTCACGTGGCGCGGCGAGCGCGTGGAGCTGGGCGCCGACGCGTCGAGCGTCGTCGCCGCGATTCCGAGCGAGATCGACGCGGCCGTCGTCGCGCTCTCGCCCTTCTCGGTGCCGCCGCGCCGGGACGCCGCGGTCGGCGCGGTGCTCGCGGCGCTCCGCGCTCGGAGCGAAGCCGTCTCCATCGTGCTGGCCGATCTGCACCAGGGCGGTCAGCACGTGGTGGACGCGAGCGCGGCCGAGGTGCTGGCGAGCTACACAGAGGCAAGCGCCTATGTGAAACACGAGGCCGAGGTCTCCCTGCTCGAGCTCCTGGCCGACGCGGCTTGGGTCGGCTCCCCGACGCGAGAACGTCGAGCGATCCGCGGCGTCGATCCTCCGTCGCTCGACGATTTGCCGCTGCCGGCGTGGGACCTCGTCGACGCCGTGGCCTACTTCCGATTCCACGAGGCCGTCGTTCGATCGCTCGGCCGCGGGCACTGGGCCTTCCCCATCGACGGCGCGTCGCTCCCGGCGCTCACGTCACGCGGCTGCCCATTCCGCTGCACACACTGCTCGAGCAACCCCAGCGCGCGCGAAGGCGGCGTGCTCGTGCGGCCGAAGACCCAGCGCCGTTATTCGCCCGCCTACCTGGACCGCCTCTTCACGCTGCTCCGGACCCGCGGCGCCCGTCGCGTGCACGTCCTCGACGAGCTCGCCAACGTCAACGAGGCCCATTTCGATGCCGTGCTCGATCTGGCGGCCCAACACGAGCTCGGACTGGAGGTCCCCAATGGGCTCCGCGCGGATTACGTCCGCCCGCGCCAGCTGGCCAAGATGAAATCGCTCTCGACCACGCTGAGCGTCAGCGCCGAGAGCGGTGACCAGCGCGTGGTGGACGAGATCGTCGACAAGCAGCTCGACCTCCGCGAGATCACCCGCGTCGCGCGGGACGCGCGAGAGGCCGGGATGCCGCTGCTCGTCCATTTCTTGATCGGGACACCCGGCGAGACGAAGGCCGAGATCAACCGGACGCTCGCGTTCGCGATCGAGCTCCACGAGGAGCACGGCGCGGAGCCAAGCCTCCAGTTCGCCACACCGCTTCCGGGCACGCCGCTTGAGCGGCGCGCAATCGATCGGAGGATCACCCTGCCGGTGGTGGACGACTGGGGCCCGCTTTTTCAGAAGGAGCCGTCGCTCGCGACCGAGGAGGTCTCGCTCGAGGAGCTCCGTCGCTTCAAGCAGACCTTCGACCGGCGCCTCGCCGCCTCGCGCGGCCCCAAGAAGATCATCTTGAACGCCACGTACCGGTGCAACAACCGGTGCACGTTCTGTGCGACGGGCACGCGCACGCAGCTCGACGGCGATCCGACGAGGCAACGCGAGATCCTCGTCAAGTACCGCAAGCTCGGCGTCCGCCTCCTCGACATCGACGGCGGCGAGCCGACGCTCAATCCTGGGCTCCTCTCCTTGATTCGATTCGCGCGGAAGATTGGCTACGAGCGGGTCAACGTCACAACGAACGGTCGCATGGCGAGCTACGACCGCTTCGCCGAGGAGCTGCTCGGGAGCGGCGTCACGTCGGTCCTCGTCTCCATTCACGGCCCGGACGCCGAGACACACGCCCAGAACGTCGGCGTCGCCGAGGCGTTCGACCAGACGGTCGCCGGCGCGAGGAACCTCGTCAGGCTGGCGCCGCCGGGCGTGGAGCTGGGCGCCAACGTGACGATCACGAAGTCGAACCACAAGAAGCTGCCCGAGCTCGCCGCGCTCGTGCACGAGCTCGGCTTTCGTTGGCTGAACATCCAGTTCTTGACCCCGTTCGGACGGGCGACGAAATGGGTCGCGCCGGACACGGCGGAGGCCGCGCGCATCGCGATGGCGACCATCGACGCCTTCCGCGACCGGATGCGGTTCCAGGTCATCAACCTGCCGGCTTGCTTCATGCCCGGCTACGAGGAGCACCTCGTGGGCGATCTCCTGAAGCTCGAGCGGCACATGATCTTCGTCAACAACGACGAGGTGAACCTCTTCGGCTACCTGCGCGAGCGGCGGTCGAAGAAGCCGGTGTGCGATGCTTGTCCGCACGCCGTCTTCTGCGGAGGCTTCTTCGACCTGGAGGACGCGCCCGAGCCCACGTGGCTGCTCTCGCCCGCCGATTTGGTCCGCCCCACGCGAAGCGACATTCCCGAACGCCCAAGACCATGACAAGTGAACAGCTCGCAAACGATGAATCCGATGGCGTGCTCGCCCTGCGCGTGCCGTCATCCGCATATCCCCGGGACGCCGTCTACGCGGCCGCGTTCTCCTTCATCGACCGTGCGTACGTCATGCTCCGTCGACCCGACGAGGCCCATATCGAGATCGCGCTGCGGCCAAAGGAAGGCAGCGCCGCGGTCACCGCGGCCGAGCTGGAAGAGGCGCTCGGCGCGGCAAAGCTGACGGTCGAATCGGCGGAGGCAGGACGCGCCTGGGTGGAGGGCATCGTCCTTGGCGCATTCGGCGCGCCCGAGCCCACCGAGACCGAGACCGCGGCCCCTGCTTTGCCCGACCTCGACCCGGAAGACCTCGCGGCATTCGACGACCCGCTGGGGATCGCCAAGAGCTGGGAAGAGAAACACAAGAAGCCGTGAAGGCGCTCGTCAAGGTCGGCTACGCGTGCAACGAGAACTGCACGTTCTGTCATACGGCCGACGTGCGACACCAGAACGACTCGGCCGACCGTGTGGAGTGGAAGATCGAGCGAGCGAAAGCGCTCGGCTACGACATGGTCGTCCTCTCCGGAGGCGAGCCGACCATCCGGCCTGAGCTCCGGCGCTGGGCGGCCAAGGTCGCCTCGCTCGATATGGATCTGGGCCTCGTCACGAACGGGCTCGTGCTCTCCTACCGAGGCCTGGCCGACGAGCTCATCGAGCAGCACAGGCTTCGCTACGTCTACATGTCCCTCCACGGCGGCACCGCGAAGGTGCACCGGTCGGTCGTGCGCGCCGACACCTTCGCGCAGGCGCTCGCCGCCATCGACAACCTCGAGGGGCGCGTGCCCGACCTGACGATCAACTGCGTCGTCACGACCGCCAACCTCGAGAGCCTCGGCGGGCTCGTCGACCTCCTCGCCGAGCGAAGCGGCCTCACCCTCAAGCTCTCGATGACGCAGCCCAAGGGCGGCGCCGCCCACGCCTTCGACGTCATCGTCCCGGACGTGGAGGCGTGTGCACGCGCCATCCACACCGCCATCACGCGCGGCATCGAGAGGGGCGCGACCATCCGCTTTGCTCACGACGGCGTCCCGCTCTGTCTCTTGCCGGGGCTCGAGGACCTCTACGACGACCTGAAGACGCACCGCTACGCGACGATGATCGAGGCCGACGAGGACGACTTCGTCCCGGTCGACGACGTGGCCAAGATCCACCCGCCCGCGTGTGACGACTGCGCGTTGAAGGGCCCGTGCCCGGGCCTCTACCGCGGGTACGCCGAGTCACGCGGCGCGGGCGCGCTGCGGCCGGTGCTCGGCAGAGGGCGCTCGAACTCCTACAACCTCTTGCCGGAGCGCGATTTCGCCGGGCAGCCGGGCCCAGCCTGCCCGGTCCGCGCGGTCGGCGTGAGCCCGTTCGATCGCGGCCGGACGCTCCTGCTCAAGCTGCGTGATCGGCTCCGGCTCTACCGCACCGAGACGCGCGACTTCACCGACGCGGAGCTCGCTTCCACGAAGCTCGAGCGCGAGCAGATCTACGTCGACGTCTCGCGCAAGCTGTTCTCCGACGACTTCGCGCGCGACCTCCGCAAGCTCACGCGGAGCCCGGCGTGCGCGAGCTGCCCGGACGACGCGCGATGCACCGGCGCGTACGAGCCCATCCGGGCCGACCTGTTCTCGCGAGACGACGCGCGCGTGCGCGAGATCCTCGCCGGGCTGCGCGGCCGCATCCTGGACGTGGGCTGCGGAGAAGGTCGCTACCTCGACGCGCTGGCGCCAGCCATGGACCGCGGCGACGTGACCTACCTGGGCCTCGATCCCGAAGAAGACCGCCTCACCCTGCTCGCGGCGCGCCACCCGCGCGCGTCGTTCCTCGCGGCGCGCGCCGACGAGCTTCCTGCCGAGGGAGAGCCGTTCGACCACGCCCTCTTTCTTCGGAGCTTCAACCATCTCCCCGATGCGCGGCGCGCGATCTCGGCCGTGCTCGAGCGGCTCGCCCCCGGCGGCACGCTCCTGCTCGTCGACAACGTCGCCTTCGGCCTGGTCCGCGAAGCAGCGGTCGCCAAGCGCGCGGAGGCGGCGCCCGCCGGCTTCGAGCACCACCGCAACGACGGAGCGACCGAAGCGCTGGCGCGCCTCGACGGCCTCCCGCTCACGCTCGTCGAGCGACGGGACGTCGCCCGCGACACCTCGAATCAGTGGCTGCTGCGCTTCGAGCGGCGAGCGGTATCATGAAGCCCTTGGCCACGCGCACGCCTCATCGATTGCCGGTCGTCCAGTCGGGACCGGACACGGCCTGGACCGACTTCCAGAACGACGTGCTCGCGCGGTCGAAGACGCTGGCCCACGAGAGCGCCGCGCACGAGAAGCGAAACTGGGTTCGCCTCAGCTACGACTGCAACAACCATTGCATCTTCTGCCTCGACTCGAACGCCCACGACGGGACGATGCGCGCGGCGGCGGACATCAAGACGCAGATCGTGGAGGGGCGAAAGCGCGGCGCCGACCGGCTCATCCTCTCGGGCGGCGAGCCGACGATGCACAAGAATTTCCTCGACTTCGTCCTGCTCGGGAAGAAGGCCGGCTACCCCAAGGTCCAGACGGTGACCAACGGGCGCATGTTCCGGTACCCGGAGTTTCTCACACGGGCCGCCGACAACGGGCTCGACGAGATCACGTTCTCCTTGCACGGCCACACGGCGAAGCTGCACGACGCGCTCGTCGGCACGCCCGGGGCCTTCGAGGAAGAGGTGGCCGGCCTCAAGGCGGCGCTCGCCTCGGGGCGGTTCATCGTCAACGTCGACATCGTCATCAACAAGCGGAACGTCCAGCACCTGCCGACCATGCTCGAGACCTTCCTCGAGTGGGGTGTGCGCGAGTTCGATCTGCTCCACGTCATCCCGTTCGGCAACGCGTGGACCGAGGCGAGGGAGCACCTCTTCTACGACCTGGAAGAGAACCTTCCCTACCTGCAACAGGCCTTTGCCTTCGCACGGCGACCGGACGTGCACGTCTGGCTCAATCGCTTTCCGCCGCCCTACACGGAGGGCTTCGAAGATCTCATCCAGGACCCGTACAAGCTCAACGACGAGGTCCGCGGCCGCCGCGAGGAGTTCGACCGCTATCTCTCGCTGGGCGAGAAGCTCTCGTGCCGCGAGCCGGAGCGGTGCGCGGTCTGTTACCTGCAGAGCCTCTGCGACGGGCTCGACGAGACGCTCGCTGCCGTGAAGGCCGAACGGATCGATCGACTGCGCGTCGAGCGCCGCCTCCCTGTCGGGGGCTCGCTTCCAGTCGCGGGTTCGGTATTGCTCATCGCGGCGGACGTCGCGGAGGCGAAGGCGCTGGCGGCCAAGCTCCCGCCCGGCGCCCGGCTCGAGCTGCGGCTCGACGAATACCGTGGGCTCGAGGCCGAGCTCGCGGACCCATCTTCGGCGTTCGCGAGCCGCGTCGACCGATGCCACGCGAAGAGCCCCGAGCAGCTCACGCGCCTCGCGGCGATGGCGGAGCCGTTCGAGATCGTCGTGGATCTCGACGTGGACACCGCGGCGGCGCTCCGCGCGCTGCCGGAGGTGCCGGCGCGCGTCGTCCTCCGCCAACCGAACTACGACCGGGCCTCCGCCGCCGCCGAGCGCGACGTCGCGGACCTCGAAGCGCTGCTCGCGGAGCTCCCGCCCTCCGTCCAGATCGAAAACGTACCGCCCTGCATCGCCGGCTCACGCTACCGACCCGAGCCACGCACGGCCGACGTGGCCGTCCTCGGGTCGGACGGCAGGCTCGTCATGACGGCGTTCACGCAGCGGTTCGTGGAGGACGGCTTCTATACGAAGCCCGTTCGTTGCCGGACGTGTGGGGAGAACACGCGCTGTCGCGGCGTCCACGTCAACTGGGTGCGCGCCCACGGCTTCGCGCGTTTGTCGCCTCTTCGGTAGCCGCGACATCGCGCTCGGCCTCGGCCTGCTCTTCGGCCCCGGCCGAGTCGATCCGCACGCGCGCGGCGCGGCGCTCCGCACACGCGCGAACCGAGGCGGCGACCTCGCGTGTGAGCGCGTGCACGTCTTCTTCGCGCTTTCGCGTCACGCGCGCGAACGAAAGACGGGCAATGACGAGCGACGCGATCACACACAGGAGCATCGTGACGAGCCCCCAATCGGGTCTCTTGAGCGCGCCCCCGATGACGCCTGCGGCGCCGCCGCCGAGCCCGAAGCCGAGACCGCCGACGACCCCGCCGTAGAAGGCGCCTATCAGACCGCCGAAGCTCTCCTTGAGGATGATCCGCGTGGACTCGGCCCCCGCGCGGATCTCGATCTGGAGGAGGCGATAGCTCTGACCGCCCATCGCCACCCACGAGAGCGAGCGGCCGATGGCGTTGAAGGTCCCGACCTCGCCGAGCCGCTCGCGCAGCACCGCGCCGACCTCTTCGTGGTCCTCGACCTCGATGCGGACCGGGACCTCGATCTCGGTCGCGACGCTCGTGGGCCCGCCCAACAGAGCGCGGGCGAGGCCCGCGCTCCGCGGGGGCGGGGTCTCGCCTATCTCCACCGCCGCCCGCTGGACGAAGGCCGGATCGACGCCCACCTCGGTGGCGGCCCGCTCGAGATCGCGGAGCGTGAGACGCCGGTACGGACCGCGCGCGCCGCCGCCGGCGCTTTGCCGTGCCAGCTCGAGCGCCCGGGCCAGGACGCGCGCCGCTTGGTCGGGGTCGAGCTCGTCCGGGCTTGCCATGCCGTGCTCAGTCGACCGGCGGCCCCGCCTCGATGGCGCGGCGGTAACGCTCGCGCCGCGGCTCCTCGCGCAGGATCTCGTACGCCTCGTCGAGCACCTCGAGGATGAGGGTCACGTCGGCCTGGAGATCGGCGGTCTTCGCGGTGAGGAGGCGGGACGGCTCGAGCGACCGGCGAAGGTCGAGGTAGGCGCGTTTGATCTCGTACGAGGTCGCGCCACGACCGACGCCGAGGAGCGAGAAGTAGTCCCCCTCCCGAACCAGCGCCACGCGCGCTCGTACACGAGCCCTGACAGCTTCGTCATCAATCGGATCGGGGGCCTCTCGCGGAGCTGCCTTGGGTCGCGGCGCGGGCGCGTGAACAGCGAGCACGTCCAGCTCGACGAGCGCGCGCACGACGCTGACGATCTCCGCCGACGGATCCGGGCAGACCTCCTCCACCGTCTTGCCGGCCGCGCCCAGGGCGGCCGCTCGCTCTTCATCGGACAGGGCGCACTCGGAGAGGAGCGCGGGGCGGCTCCCGCTGTCGAGGCGAGCAGACGCCCCGCCCAGCGCCGCGAGCGAATGCTGCGGCGCGAGCACCCGCCGCGCGGTCTCCACGAACACCTCGGCGCCGGTCGACCCGCCGAAGACGCCCGGCTCGAGCTTGAGGCGTCCGTTGGGCTCGTCCTCGATCTCGACGGTGCCGGGGCCGCTCGCCATGGCGCGACCGACCAACCACTCCGCGTGGGCGCGGAGCACCGGCCAGAGATCGTCCTGCGCGAGGTGTCCTTGAGCGATGAGCGCAGCGCCCGCGTGGCGGCCCGATGGAGGCAGCTTTCCGGCCATTCGCGCCGCCACGGCTCGGTCGATGTCGCCGCGGCTGACGAGGAACGCGACGAGCGTCTCGTCCGCGATCTCCGACGTGGCCGTCACCACGTCGCCCTCCGAGAGCACGATGCGCCGGACGCCGGTGTTCGTCGTCAGGGACAACGTGCCCGTCATCCGTCCGGCGATGGCGCGGGCAAGCGGCTTGAGGCCTTCGGCCGCGCCGAACACGACCGGCATCGCGGTGGACTCACGGCGAGCCGGCGCGGAGGTGGCCACGGAGGTGCGCGGCCGCGACAGAGCGGCGCTCGCCGGCTGCATGGTCATGATCGGCGGGCCGGAGTCGCGCGCCGTGCCGGACGCCGGCATGGGGATGCTCGGGATGACGAGGACCGGCGCGTCGTCTTGGGTCGCCTGCACCGCGTGGCGATCGAAGGCGCGGCCTTCGGCGATGTCTCGCGGCTCGCGGAAGCGGACGGGCGGTGACAGCGGAGGCGCGGTGAAGAGGCCGTCCGGCTGCCCCGGCATCTCGGTCGGCGCGAGCGGCTGCGCGGGCGCCTCGAAGAGCTCCCCGGGCCCGAGCGTGTGGAGGAGCACGGGCGGCGAGCTCGCGAGCACGCTCGGCTGGACGGACTCGGCGGCTGTCGAGACGCGGACGGGCTCCGGCGTGCCGACCCCCGTCGCGACCCGTGACGGCGGCGGGGTGCCGGAGACCTGGCTGCGACCTTGCTCGAACGGCGAACGTCGGGACGTCGCTTGTGTGCCCGCCGCGGCGGGGGTGCTGGAGCCGAGGTGTGTTCCCGAGGTGAGGTGTGTGCCCGAGCCGACGTGCGCCCCGTCGCCCGCGTCGATCCCGCTCGAAGAGCTGGAAGCGCGCGGGATCGGCGTCATCGCGGCGGGGCTCAGGCGTATCGATCCGGTGCCGTCCGCTCCCGGCACGCGGCCGCCGGTCCCTTCCAGCCCGGTCCCCACGTTCTCCTCGAAGGCGTCGAGGGGCTCGTCCAGGATCGCGAGCGTCTCGGGAGAGAGGACAGAATCGTCATCGCTGGGGGCGGGTGAGCTCGACCGGCGGTCGAGCGTGGAGCGAACGCGCTCCTCCGCTTCGGCGATCTTCCGCGAGAGCTCGGGGCTCAGCGCGACTGGCTCGAGGAGCAGGCCTGCCGCGAAGCTCCCCTCGCCCGGATCGATGAAGGCCCCGAGCTCGAGCGGGTCGTCCGAGATCGAGAGCTGGGAGACCGGAGGGATGCTGTCGGCCGCAGGCGGCACGCTCGGGCGCGGGGCGTACATCGGCGGGGGCGTGGTGCCGCGCCGCGCGTAGCCCGGGCCCGCGGGGCTCGCCAAGGAGGTGATCCGGTCGACCAGGCGAGCGACGTCGACGGGGCGCTCGAAGACGCTCTCCAGCAAGCTCACGTCCGGCAGCTCGGCGGCGCGGAGCGGATCGCCCACACACAGGACCTCGAGGTCGTCCGCGCGAAGCGCGCGGGCGGCCTTGACGGTCGCGATCGCGCCCGGCTGGTCCACGTCCACGACGAGGATCCGCGGGACCTCGCTCACGACGCGCGACTCGATCATCCCCAGCGGAACATCGATGACCGCGAAGCCGCGCGCGCGCAGCGCCGCCGCGATCTCCTCCCCCTCCACCGAGGCGTCGGCGAGGAGGATCACGTCCCCTCCGAAGTCCTCGAACAGCTCGGACGGATCCGCCGGCTTCGCCTCGGGCGGCAGCCGAGATTCGGGTCGAGCTTCGTTCGGGGGCGCGGACGGAGGCACGGGCGCGACCGAATCTACCAGACAGAAGGGGAAAGGTTGCCGCGGCGAGCGTCCGCGGGCAGAAGAAGGGTCATGCGGGAGACAGGCCAATGAGGGTCCCGGCCACCAAGGAAGAGCTCCTGATCGTCGCCTGGCTCGTGCTCCTCGTCATCGTCGGCACGAAGCTCGGCAGCATCGGCGAGCTCATCGCCAGGGCGCTGCACCGGCGGCGATGATCAGCCGAAAGGCAGCGGCCATCGGCGGATCGGTGCTCCTCCTCGCGTCGGCGGGCCTCTACTACGGCCTCTCCCGGCCGGAGGCGCCGTCGGCGGCGCTGCCCCCGCCGGCTCCGAGGCCGGCCATCGCGGCGGTCCCCAAGGGCGCCACCGCCGTCGTCACCTTCGATCTGAAGGAGCTCCGTGCCTCCCCGCTCGCCGCGCCCTACCTGGCCGGCGAGAGGACGATCGAAGGCCTCGGCCGCATCCGTGACGCCTGCGGCTTCGATCCGCTCACGATGGTGAACGAGCTCGTCCTCGCGGTCCCGGAGGCCTTCGACGCGGAGTTCGGCATGGCCGCCACGGGCACCTTCGGCGACGGCCCGGTGGTGGACTGCGCGACGAAGGTGATCGGCTCCCGAGGCGGCAGGCCGGTGAGCTCCTCGGTCGGCTCGTTCCGGACCGTGCGCGACGTGGAGTCCCCTTCGAGCGGCGAGATCGCGGTCCGGCCCGGCGGCCCGCTGCTCTTCGGCGGGGGCGGCTACCTCCGCGCGATGATCGACGCCGTCGACGGGTCGCTCGCGGCGCTCGAAGGAGGAGACCCGCACCTCGCGCTCCGCACCGAGCTCGACGGACACGACACGATCACGGTGACCATCGTGCTCTCGAAGAAGCAGCGCGAGGTCGTCGCCCAGGAGCTCGCCGCGGCGGGCGGCGCGGCGCCGGCGCCCATCGGGGCCGTCGCCAGCGCGGCCGCGGGCCTCTCGCTCCAGGGCAACACCGCAAAGCTCCGGGTCGTCGTGGCGTGTGACGACCCCGGGTCCGCAGCCTCGCTGCTCGCGTTGGCCGAGGAGGCCAAGAGGAACGCCGCAGCGAGCAAGCCGGCGCTGCTGCTCGGAGCCGAGCCGCTCCTCGCCCGGCTGTCGGTCGAGGCGCGCGGCCCTCGCCTGATCGCCTCCGTCGACGCCAGCGTGGAGGAGATCGAGACGATCCTCGATCGCGCGATGAAGGTGCGCGCCTTGCTCGAGGCGCAGCGAGCGATGCCCGCCCCGGACGCCCCGACCGCGAGCGCCAGCGCGCCGGCGGCGCCCTCGGCGGCCCCGACCGCGTCGGCGCGGCCGCGCTGATCAGGCCGTCGCGCGTTCCGACTCGATCGCGTCGACCACGATCTCCGATCCGTCGGTCCCGACCAGGGCCACGGTCCCCTCGTGGAGATCACCCTCGAGGATGAGATCCGCGAGCGGCGCTTCGACGAGCCGAGCGATCGTACGTCGGAGCGGCCGCGCCCCGAGCTCGGGGTCGTAGCCGCCCGCCTGCAGGATGGCGTCGACCACGCCCGGCTCGATCTCCAGCCGGATCCCGCGGGCGTCCATCGCGCGGGCGAGGCCGTCGAGCATCCGCTCGGCCACGAGCGCGACCTCGTCACGCGCGAGCGGGGCGAAGAAGAGCACCTCGTCGATGCGGCCGTAGAGCTCGAGCGGCAGGTGCTTCTTGGCCGCGTCGACGGCGACGTTCTGGAGACGCGAGCCGTCGTCGGAGATCGCACGAGCGAAGCCGACCGCGCTCCCCTTGCGCTCGGCCGCGATGGCGCGAGCGCCGATGTTCGACGTCATCACGACGACGACGTTCGTGAAGTCGATCTTCCGGCCGCGCCCGTCGGTCAGCCTGCCTTCGTCGAGCACCTGCAGGAAGGTGAGGAGCACCTCCGGGTGGGCCTTCTCGATCTCGTCCAGCAAGACGACCTGGTAGGGGCGACGCTTGACGGCCTCGGTCAGCTGCCCGCCCGCTTCGTGCCCGACGTATCCCGGCGGCGCGCCGATCAGCCGCGCGAGCGCGTGAGGCTCCGCGAACTCGGACAGGTCGAGGCGGGTCATGGCCTCCGGCGAGCCGAACAGGACCTCCGCGATCGCCTTGGCTGTCTCGGTCTTGCCGACGCCGGTCGGCCCGAGCAACAGGAACGACCCGAGCGGGCGCTGGTGGCGGAGCCCCGCCGCGCTCTTCTTGAGCTGCGACGCGATCCGCGAGAGCTCGATGGAGTGGCCGACGACCCGCTTCTTCAGCTCGGCCTCGAGGCCGACCAAGCGCTCGCGATCGTTCTGCAGGAGGCGCTCGACCGGCACGTCGGCGAGCTCCGCGATGACGTCGGCGACGAGCTCGAGCGTGACCTCGTGGCCTGCTTTTCCAGGCGCCGCGAGCCGCCGCGAGCGCGCGCCGGCGAGGTCGAGCGCGCCGATGGCCTTGTCGGGCAAGGCGCGGCCGGGCAGGTAACGAACCGACCAGCCGATCGAGGCGGCGACCGCCGTGTCGGGGTAGGTGGCGCCGTGGTGTTTCTCGAGCGCGGCGGCCGCGGAGCGCACCATGAAAAACGCCGCCGCCTCGTCGGGCTCCTCCACCTCGACCGGCACGAGCCGGCGCGCGAGCTGCGCGTCCGACTCGATGTAGCGCCGGTAGGCGTCGAGGCTCGTCGCGAAGAGCATGGCGACGTCCCCGCGCGCGAGCTGGGCCTTGAGCTCGAACACCGCCTCGTCTCCCGCCGTGAGCAGCTCGTGGACGTCGTCGAAGAAGAAGACGATGTTGTCATCGACACGGCGCGCCTCCTCGAACAACGCGGAGAGCCGCTCGGCGAGCGCGCCGCGGGCCGCGGCGCCGGAGAGGAGCTGCGAGGTCGAGACCTCCACGAAGCGGGCGCCCTTCGTGCCGAGCTGCGTGGCGACCAGGCGCGCGACCGCCGTCTTGCCCGCGCCGGCCGGTCCGACGAGACAGGGCGCGTTCGCCCGGTGTTTGGAGAGGACGTCGATGACGCGGGCGACGTCCTCCTCGCGGCCGGAGATCGGCAGCTCCTCCGCCGAGGACTTCGCGGTCAGCGCGTCGATGAGGGGCGTGCGCGCCTCGTGGCTCTGGTCCGAGGAGCCAGCGGCGCCGTCCTGGAGCTGAGGCTTGCGGGTGTGGCGCTTCGCAGGCGGAGGCGGCGTCGGACGAGCAGGCGCGGGGCGCGCCGGGGCCGGACGTGGCGTGATCGGCGCGGCCACGATGGCGCGCGGCGGCGTGACGACGACGGGCTGCGCCTTCGGAGCCGGGGCCGGCGCAGGCGCGGCCTGGGACTTCGGGACGAGCGGCACGACGGCCGCTTCGACCAGCCGCCGCGGTCCGAGGGGCGCAGCCGTGACCTCGGTCCTTCCGGCCGGGACCACGGCGCGACGGACACCGACCGCGCCCGAGACGCGGGCGAGCGCGATCGCGCGGAGCCGCGTGACGTCCACGCCCGAGAGGGTCAGCGCGCGATGGGCGGCCGACGTGCGATCGGCGAGGAGCGCCACGAGCACGTGAAGCCCGTTCGGCTCGACGTGTGCGAGCCGAGAGTCGGGCGACAAGGTCCCCTTTCCTCGCTCACCATCCGTCGACACCGCGCCGCGGGACCGCTTGGCGATGTCGCGAGCCTCGGCGAGGGTCCTCCCGATGGCGTCGGGGGTCTCCTCCGAGAAGGAGCGCCCGGCCTTGAGGACGTTGTCGCGGTCCAGCCCGCGCTCCACGAGCAGGTCGGCGCCGGCGCCGCCTTGCGCCGCGACCGCGGCGAGCAGATGCACCGTCGTCGGGGTCTCTTTGCGGCCTGTCGCGAAGTCGATCGCCAGCTTGCGCAGCAGGGCAAGCTCGCTCTCGGAGCGTTCGGTCCGAGCGGGGCGGGTCACCGTGCGGGCTTCGCACGCGAGAACGTGTCGGGGCAAAAAACAGGCGCGCCTCGCCGACCGGTGCCTTCGCGAGCCAACGAGGGTAAGAGGCGCCCATGAAGCCCCGAGCCCTCTGTGCCATCGCGCTTTTCGTCGGTCTCGCCGCCTGTCAGATCACGACGACGGAGCCCGTTTCGCCCGAGCCGGAGCCCGAGCCCGCCGCTACGCAGACGCCCGCGCCCGTTGCGACGAGCGCGGCCTCGACGAAGCCGAGCGAAGGCGACCTGCTCGACAAGCTCAAGAACGAGAAGGTCTGCACCGAGATGGGCTGCGTCGACGGGTTCCACGTCGGCGTCGATCCCGAGGTCTGGCCGAAAGGCCGCTACCAGCTCGAGCTCGAGGCGGACGGAAAGAAGTCCACCTGCGAGGCGAGCCTGCCGCTGCCCGCTTGCGGCAAGAAAGCGGTCTCCTGCAAAGGCGACGTGGAGGTCATGATCGGCGAGTCCGGCTGCGCCCTTCCGCCCGAGCAACACGGCCTCGGCCCCTTCACCTTCAAGGGCAAGCCCGCGAAGGTGGCGATCACGGTCAAACGTGGCGGCAAAGAGGTCGGCAAGGCCTCGTTCTCTCCGGCCTACAAGACGGTGCAGCCGAACGGCCCTTCGTGCCCGCCGACCTGCGAGCACGCGACCGACAAGATCACGGTCAAGTGAAGGCCGCCGAAGCTCGCAGGCCGAGCTGCCCGCACCAATGACAGAACCGTCACTCTAGACCGCACCGCTGCGTGTCCTCGGACCGGCGCGCAGCGGCGGCTCGTCCGGTTCCGGAGGGGCACCCGCGCGGGGTAGCCGCCCGCCCGCCGCACCGGCGAGTCCGTTCAGTCGGCCTTGATCAGCTTGGACTTTCAGCCTGCCTCGTTCTCGCGTAGGAAGGCCTGGTCACCATGCTAAGGCTCCGCACTGCGCTCGCTGTCTTTTCGGGTCTCGCCATCGTCGGGACCGTGTCGTCTGCCTCCGCCGAGGAGCCGACCTCGAAGCCCGCCGCGACCAAGCTCTCCAAGTCGAACGGCGGCACCATCGAGGTCGCCGCCGTGAAGGCAGCGGTCGGGGGCTCGGCAGGAACGGCCGGCGTCGGAGCTTCGGCCGACGCGCCGAGCGGTCCGCCTCCGGCGGCGGACTGGGAAGAGAAGTGGGTTCCGTGGGACACGGGCGAGGCCGAGGCCGACATGGGCTTCGCCTTCTTCGGCCACCTCGGCCTGGGCAGCCGTCTCAACGAGGGGCCCGCGGGTGAGCCGGCGGCCCCGAACGGCCTGCGCATCGGTATCACCGGCATCTTCCGTCCGATCCGCTACTTCGGCTTCGGCGTCGGCTTCGAGCACGCCGACATCGAGCGCACCCGGACGGACCTGCCGGACCAGCACTCGTACGACGACGCATACCGCGAGATGAACAACCTCTGGATCGACGCCCGCGCCTATCCCCTGCGGTTCGATCCGTTTGCGATGTACGTCAACGTCGCCGGCGCGTTCGCTTTCCAGAACGTGCACACCTCTGCGTTCGTGAACCCCACGCCCGAGAACCCCGCGACGGGCACGACGTTCAAGTGCGACGGCAGCGGGGACGTCGGCATGGGCATGAAAGCGGGCGTCGGCGCCGAGCTCGCGCTCGCGTCCGGCGCCATCCTCTGGGCCGAGCTGGGGCCGGACTACTACCTCCTCTCCGAGCAAGAGCTCGAAGGTTGTGACCTCGGCGCAGGCAACGCGTTCGTGTTCGGCTTCCGTGGCGGCTTCGCCGTCGGCTTCGAGCGCACGCGCCTCCAGAAGGAAGCGCCGCCGCCGCCGCCCGCCCCGAAGGACTCGGACGGCGACGGCATCGCCGACAACCTCGACGCGTGCCCGTCGGTCGCCGGCGTCGCCAACGCCGACCCGAAGAAAAACGGTTGCCCGCCCGACCAGGACGGCGACGGCTTCCTCGACGCGCAGGACGCCTGCCCGACCGAGCCCGGCGTGGCCGATCCGGACCCGAAGAAAAACGGCTGCCCGCCGCCGAAGGATCGCGACGCCGATCTCGTGACCGACGAGCTCGACGCGTGCCCCGACATCCCGGGCATCAAGACGGAAGACCCGAAGACGAACGGCTGCCCCGGTGACACCGACGGCGACGGCTTCCGCGACGATCAAGACGCCTGCCCGCAGGAGAAGGGCCAGGACGATCCCGATCCGTCGAAGCGCGGCTGCCCCAAGCTCGTCCGCGTGACCGACAACGAGATCATCATCCTCGAGCAGGTCCAGTTCGACTTCGGCAAGGCCACGATCAAGAAGGACAGCGATCCGCTCCTCGACTCGGTCGCCCAGGTCTTGAAGGAGCACCCGGAGATCCTGAAGGTCGAGGTCCAGGGTCACACGGACAACAAGGGCTCGAAGAACGTCAACACGAAGCTCTCGCAGGACCGCGCCGCCGCGGTGCAGAAGGCGCTCGAGAAACGTGGCGTCGAGTCGAGCCGGCTCGTCTCCAAGGGCTACGGCCCCGAGAAGCCCATCGCCGACAACGCCACCGACGACGGCCGCGCGAAGAACCGCCGCGTGCAGTTCATCGTGCTCGACAAGAAGGCGAAGGCGCCGCTCCAGGTGCCGCCCGCGGCGCCGGCGCCCGCCCCTGCGCCTGCGCCGACTCCCTGAGCCCACGACGCAACAGCGTGGACCTCGGTCCACCCCGGTCGACATCTTCTCCCCCGGCCCGCCCGCTCACTCGAGCGGGCGCGCGCGGGGGAGCGTCGTTTCCACGCGACTGGACGCGAGGCGAGCGTAGCGTCTATCGTTCGCTGATTCGTCCGAGGAAAAATGTTGGGAGGTCGCCCGCGCTCGCCCTCGTATCACGCGCGGAGCGTCCCTCTCGAGGGAGCTCGAGACGACCTCGCTGGAGCACGCCTTTGCTATGATGGGACCTCAAACGAACGAGCCGCTTAGGGCCGCGAACTATCCTCCCGGTGGCTACGGCCCGCCCCCCGGCGGCGGCGGCTACGGCCCGCCCCCTGGCGCTCCGCCTGGCGGTGGCAGCTACCCGCCCGGTCCGCCGGGTGGCTATGGCCCTCCGCCGGCTCCTCCCGGCGGCTACGGCGGGCCGCCCGGCCCCGTCCAGGCGCAGCCGCCCGGCGCCCCGCCCGGTCCGGCCCCCGCGCCGGCGAAGGCCGCAGGCAAGGGTGGCCTCATCATCGGTCTCGTCGTCGGCCTCATCGCGCTCGGCGGTGGAGCAGCGGCGGCATGGTGGTTCTGGATGCGGTCGACCGGGCCCGAGCTCGCGGTCTACATGCCGAAGGACACCCAGGTCTACGTGGAGGTCCCCAACATCACGAAGGCGCTCGTCAGCTTCGTGGGCGTCGACGCCATCAACGACGCAGAGCTCGACCCCGAGAAACACAAGGGGGAGATCATCGAAGGCTTCTCCTCGTCGTTCGACGTCAGCAAAGACGAGGCTGAGTCCTTCCTGAAGAGCGCGAAGTCGGTCGCCGTCGGCGTGCGCGATCTCAAGGAAGACGACCAGGGCGGCGTGCTCATGGCGTTCTCGTCGAAGGGCGATGTCGAGCCCATCCTCGGTTCCAAGCGCTTCGACAAAGACGGCGACCTCGCCGGCGGCACCAAATACAAGGTCCTCCGCAAGGACATCGACGATCTCGACAAGCTCGAGAAGATGTCGACGTGGGAGAAGGCCTTCAACGGCATGGGGGACCGCAAGAAAGAGAAGGGCGAGGACAAGGACGACAAGAACGCCTGTGTCTGGTGGGAGAGCAAGGCGATCCTCGGCTGCGGCGACGTCGACTTCATGGAAGACGTCGGCAAGGTCATCAGCGGCGACAAGGAGAGCCTGGCGAAGGCCAACGAGACGTTCGCCAAGGCCAAGTGGCCGGCCGGCTCCTCGCTGCTCGTCTACTTCGATCCGGACGCGATCGACGAGAAGGACGTCAAGAAGGACTTCTTCGACGGCACGGGCCCCATTCTCGGATCCGCGCGCTTCTCGGACGCCGGGCTCATCATGAGCGTGCACGCCGAGCTGAAGGGCAAGAAGCTCCCGAGCGACAAGGTCTACGGCAAGCCCGCCGACCTGACGCTCTACGAGCGCCTCCCGGCCGACACGTTCGCCTACGTGGCGTTCTCGACGAAGACCGAGGCCTCGTACAAAGACTTCGAGAAGGACCTCATCAAGTCCCTCGAGGAGACGGACGAGAAGGCCGGCGAGAAGTTCGAGAAGGGCCTCGAAGAGATGGAGAAGACCCTCGGGTTCTCCCTCGAGGACGTCTACAAGGCCGCCGGCGACGAGGCGATCCTGGCCGCGACGGCCAGCGGCAAGATCGACCTCGAGACGGTCATCAAGAAGGACAAGGAGGCGCTCGACTACTTCGGCGTCGTGCTCGCGCTCCACGTGAAGGACAAAGACGCAGCGGAGAAGGTCATCAAGGGCCTGAAGGAGACCGCAGAGGACAAGGCCAAGGGCTTCGTCGAGGTCGACAAGGCCGACGGCGGCGGGTTCTCGGTGAAGGCGAAGGAGGGCGACTTCCCGGAGGCCACCCTCACCATGGTCGATGACAAGTACCTGGTGCTCGCTGCGGGCAATGCGAAGCGGGTGAAGTCCATCCTCGGCGCGTTCGGCAAAGAAGGCGACACGCTCAAGGCGGACAAGGCGCACGCGAAGGCGCTCAAGGCGCTCTCGGGCAAAAACGCCATGTTCCTCTGGGTCGACACGGGCCGTATCGCCAAGCTCGCCCTCGAGATGGACGACGACATCAAGAAGAAGATGAAGAAAGAGGGCGTGCCGATCGACGCCCTCGTCCTCGAAGGCGACGACCGTCTCACGGGAGCGCTCGCCGTTCGCGTCGACGTGAAAGACGGAACGTGGACAATCGAGGCGGAGGACCTCAACGGCCTGCTCGCGTCGGTAGGCGGCGCCGCAGCCGGCGTGGCGCTCCGAGGCCTCGGCGGAAGCGCGATGCCGAAGCCAGTCCCCGAAGAGGGCGGCGGATCCGGCGGCGGATCCGGCGGTGGCAGCGCGTTGCCGTCCGACATCGCCGTCACCGGCGTTTCCGCCTGCGACGACTACATCAAGAAGACCTGGGCCTGCGCCGAGAAGATGGGCGGACAGTCGGGCCAGGCCTTGAAGGACAGCCTGAAGCAGTCGGCCGAGGCATGGAAGAAGGTGGCCGCCACGCCGGCCGCCCGCACCGCGCTCGAAGACGGCTGCAAGAAGGCGAGCGAGGCCATGAAATCGCTCTGCCCCTGAGCGGCGTCGGGCCCTTCTCGTAGCTGGGCCCACGAAGCGAACGAGGCCGCCCCCTTCGGGTCGCGGCCTCTTCTCTTTCCATCCACCCCGGGGGCTCGCGCTCTACTTGAGCGAGAAGAACCGCTTGATGCGCCCGATGAGCTGGCTCGACTCCCGCTCGACCAGGTTGGAGCGCTCGTCCGCCGAGACGCGCGCGGCGTGCTCGTCCAGCTTGATCTGACGCTCGGCGAGGACGTGACCGAGCGCCGAGATCACGTCGGGGTTGGCGCGGAGCACGTGCTCGAAGGCGTCGTGATCGATCACCAGGAGCTCACACTCCGTCACCGCCTTCACGGTGGCCTTGCGCTTCTCGCCCGTGACGAGCGCCATCTCTCCGAAGAACTTCCCCTTCGCCAGCCGGGTCACCTCCATGGTCTCGGTGCCGGCCTCGAGGACGACAGCGACCTCGCCGCGAAGGATGATGAAGAGCTCGTCGTCTTCGTCTCCCTGGCGGACGATGACCTCCCCGGGCGAAAACAGGCGCGTCGAGGCGCGCTCGGCCAGCTCGTGGAGCTGCTGCTCGGCGACAACCTTGAGGAAGTCCACCTGCTCGAGCGCCCGCTTGCGCTTCTTGGTCCTCCGCTGGGCCTCGCGCTCGCGGCTCTCCTCCGAGTGCTGCTGGAGGTGGACGGTGCGGCTCGGGTACGGCAAGACGACGCCTTCGCGCTGGAACGCGTACCAGACCCGGTCGCGCACCCCGCCGTCCACCGCGTCGCGCCGATGGAACTGGTCGGTGAAGATCCGGATCCAGTACTCGACGCCGGTCTCGGTGAACGAGTTGGTCACCACGCTGGGCGCGGGCTCGCTGAGCACGCCGGGCGAGTCGCTGATCGCCTCGAGAATGATCTTCTGCACGCGGCGGGGCGGCACGTCGAAGCCGACGTGTACGAAGATGTTCCGGCGCGAGGCGACCGTCGGCCGCGTGTAGTTCCGGAGCGGCGCCTTGGCCAGGAGGCCGTTCGGGACGATGATCTCGATCTCGTCTAGCGTGACCATGCGCGTCGCGCGCCAGTTGATCTCGAGCACCTTGCCGATGTTCTTCGGCTCGTTGTCGTATTGGATCCAATCCCCGACGTCGAACGGGCGCTGCATCTGCACCGCGAGGCCCGCGATGAGGTTGCCCAGCGTGTCCTGGAGGGAGAGACCGATGACCGCGGTGAGCAGCGCCGAGGTCGTCAGGAGCTGCCCCGGCTCGAGCCCCAGCTCGCGCAAGACCCCGAGCAGCAGGACGAAGTAGACGACGCCCTGGAGGATGTCGCGGATGATCTTGGGGAGCGTGCGCTTGAGCCTGCCCGCGAGGATGGCCTCGACGAAGAGGAGCACGGCCGCGCGTCCCGCCGCGATCAGGAGGAACGCCAGCGCGAGCGTCTTCGCGATCCGCCACATGGGCGCGCCCTCGTCCAGGACGAGCTCGATCGTCTTGAAGACGAAATGCGCGAGGAGGAAGTAGAGCGGCTGCCGCAGCGGCCGCCGCTGCCCGGGCCCGAAGAGGAGGGCCGCGGCGCCCAGCAGCACGAGGACGACGCTCACGCCGATCGTGGCGCCCGACGCGCCGCTCAACGTCTTCTGGATGTGCTCCAAAGCCGAGAGCGCGACTCTATCAGGTCTTCATCAGGTGCTCGCGGCGGATGCACCGACCGCCGAACGCGAGGCCGCGCCAGCTCGGGATCGAGACGACCGCGGCCGGGCCTCGGCCGTCTGGGGGATCATGCCGGCCCACATGGTGCTCACGTATTCGCGCACGTACGACTCGCGATCGATCGCCTCGAGCCCACGCCGGGCCACGACCAGCTCGGTGAAGACGTAGCCGGACACGGCCCCGGTGAACGCGCGCGCCAGCACCTTCGCGTTGATCGGCCGGACGCGCCCCAGCGCGGCCTCCGCCGTCAGGTAGTCGGCCACGAAGCGCTGCATCTTGAGCGGGGGCGGCTCCTCGTCGTTTCCGAACGGCATGCACTCGTTCACCTTCGGATTCGACCAGGACATCATCGCGATGGGGAAGATGCGCTCGACGTACGCGATGGAGTCGAGCAGGGCCGCGCGCAGGTTCTCCTCCACCGAACCGACACCGACGCGGCTCGGGAGCTGAGCGACGGCGGGTGGCGTGTCCTGCACGTCGAGGCCCATCGCCGCGCGGAAGAGGTCCGCCTTGGTCTTGAAGCGCTTGAAGAGCGACCCCTCGCTCACGCCCGCGCGCTGCGCCACCTCCGCCGAGGTGGCGAGGATGCCCCGCTCGAGGAAGACGGCGCGCGCGGCTTCGAGGATCGCCTCGTTCCGGATGACGGTGGGTCGAGCCATGGCGGTGCCTCATAATTGAGCACTCACTCATTTTCATCAAGTTAAGAAGTGAGGCCTTACTTATTTTCCGGTGTCGGGCCGCGCCGGCGGTGTAGACCGGAAACGTCATGTTCGGTCGCACCCTCGACGTCGCAACCTCCTGGCTCGCCTCAGGCCTGACCGTGGGGCGGGGCCTCCGGGTCCGCATGACCGCCAGGCAACCGGAGGCCCTGCTCGAGCTCTACGAGTTCGAGAGCTGCCCGTTCTGCCGGAAGGTCCGCGAGACCCTGAGCGAGCTCGACCTCGACGCCATGATCTACCCGTGCCCGCCGAACGGGACGCGCTTCCGACCCGTGGCCATCGAGCGCGGCGGGAAGAAGCAGTTTCCTTTCCTGGTCGACCCCAACACCAAGCGAGAGCTCTACGAGTCCGACGAGATCATCCGCTATCTGGCCCACGAGTACGCCGACGGCGTGGTCCCCCTCGCCGAGCGAATGGGGCCGCTCACGACGCTCCGCTCGGGGCTCGGGAGCTTGCCGCGAGCCGGGCGGGTGCATGTCGTCCCCTCGAAGGCTCCGGCGACGCCCCTCGAGCTCTGGAGCTTCGAGGCGTCTCCTTTCTGCCGCATCGTGCGTGAGGCGCTCTGCAACCTGGAGCTCCCCCATGTCCTCCACAACGTCGCGAAGGGAAGCGCCAAGCGCGACTCCTTCGTCGCTCGATCCGGCAAGATGATGGTGCCGTTCCTCCACGACCCGAACACCAAGTCGAGCCTGTTCGAGTCGGCCGACATCGTGCGCTACCTCGAGGATACGTACCGAGCCTGAGCCCCGGCGAGTCAGCGGCGCAGCGGCGCGCGGCGCGCGAGCGTGGCCTCGACCACGGCCGAGGCTTCGTCGCTGGCGACCGCCTCGAGCGCTGCTCGGAGCGTCGCGTCCACCGTCGTCTCCGCGGCGACTCGGACGCGCTCGCGCCCCCCGGAGCCGGAGCCGGCGAGCGCGACCGCGGCGGCGACGCGGTCTTCGGCGCGCGCGGCCGGATCGGAGAGCAACGCGGACACCGCGCCCGGGTCCACGTAAGCATGACGGTACTGTGACTCTCCCTCCAACACGGCCTTGGCGGTGCGAACCCGGTCTCGAAAGGGCCCGTGGAGCTCCAGTCCGGCGCGCGCCTGGTCCGCCGCAGCACGGGCCTGCTCGATGCGCGCCGCGAGCCGCTCCGGTGTATCGCCGACCAGCGCGTCGGTTCCAAGCGGCATGCGCAGCGGCGCGGCGCTCCCTCGGACGACGATCTCGATCCCACCGGAGTCGGTCAGGAAGCTCTTGGCTCGATAGGGCGTCACGCGTTCGATCTCCGACCACGGCAGGAAACGCTTCCGGCCGAGGTGCCCGTACCGGACGCCGTCGAGGCCGACGGAGAACGAGCCCGGGACGGCGGCGAGGAGGGCAGGTACAAGCAGCAGACCGATGGCCATCATCGCGACGAGCGGTGGCCACCCGAGCGGCACGACTGCGACGGCGAGTGAAGCGACGAGCACGAACGCGGCGAGCAGACCGCCGACGAACCACCGGCTCGCGAGCCAGGGCGAGAGAGTCACGAACCTCGCGGCCATTCGCTGGGCACCGAGCCCCAGGGCGTCCAGCAGCCGGTGTGCCTCGCCTTCGTCCTCGAAGTGCACCACGATCGGTTGGCGGAACCGCGACGAGCGGAGCTGGACGAGCGCGCCGTCTGCCACGGGAACGACGACGCCGTGTTTGAGATCGGCGCGCGCGACCCTCTGACGGCCGACGACGAGCGCCGCGTCGGTGAGCAGGATCTCCGTCGCCGCGAGCCGCGCGACCCGAGCCCGCTGGTGCGCGATCGCTCCCGAGCAGATCGCGGCCAGCGCCACGAGACCTCCCACCACGGAGAACGCCTCGCCAGCGCCGAGCACGTACGCGAGGGCGAGCGCGGCGCTCGAGACGAGCCCCAGCGCGGGGACCGCTGAGCTCCGCCAGTCCCGAGCCAAAGGGGAGCCACGGAAGGTCTGACGCCCGGCCATGAAGAGGATGGAACCGGCTCCGCTCACCCCCGTCAACGCGGCCGAGCGCGCCGCGGCCCGCCGATTGCAGCACCGGAAAGCGACATGGAAGCCAAAGCGAGGCTATTCGGCCATCCGATTCATCAGATGTTGGTCCCGATCCCGTTTGGGCTGCTCGCCGTCGGCGCGCTCATCGATATCGCGGGCCGATTCGTCGACCTCCCCTGGCTGACGGTCGTGTCGTTCTACGACATCGCGATCGGCGTGGTCGCCGCGCTCGTGGCGGCCGTGTTCGGAGCGATCGACTGGACCGCAATACCCAGCGGGACGCGAGCGAAACGAGTCGGATTGGTCCACGCGCTGGCAAACGTCACGGTGGTCCTCCTGTTCGTCTTTTCCCTCTTCGTTCGAGCCGACGAGACCGCGTTTGCGGTCCCGCCGGCGGCGCTGGTCGCCGAGGTCGCCGCCCTGGCGGTCGCGCTGGTGGCCGGCTGGCTCGGCGGCGAGCTGGTCGATCGCCTGAGCATCGGCGTTCATCCGGACGCGCACCCGGACTTCCGACCTCGACGCAGGCGACACGCACACGTGCCGCAGCCCGGCCTGGGGCACGGTCAGCGCGCCTGACGCTCACCCATCGTGTGCTCGTCGCCGACCAATTCCGGGGGCATGGCGCGTGGCGCGCTCAGCGCTTGGCCGCGCCGATGACGCCGAGGTCGAGCTGACCGTCCCCTGCCGCGATGCGCTCGTCGAAGCGCGCGCCGAGCGCCTCGAGCACGGCGCTGCCTTCGGGCGCTCGCGACAAGATGTCGAGCATGAGGCCGAGGTCCTTTCGGGCCATCGAGAGGTGGAACGAGGGCGCGTAGTTTCCCGCTGCCATGCTCTTGCCGCGGTAGGTGAGGACGTTGGCGACCTGGAAGTGCTCGAAGAGCGAGAGCGCTTGCGCGGGCTCGATGCCCTCGGCGCGTGCCATGGCGAAGACGTCCGACAGGCCTCCGACCAGCGCGAAGATCATGGCGTTACCGAAGAGCTTGAAACAGGCGGCGGCGTCGGGCCTCTCGCCGAGGTCGAGGACCTTGCCCGTCATCGGCGTGAGGTGCTCGCGAGCGGCGTCCACGCGCGCGCGCGCTCCGGACACCAGCATGATGCCGCCGGGGTTCCGGCACATCGCCGGAGACATGAAGACCGGCGCGTGTACGAAGCGCACTCGCGACCACTTTTCGACGCGCTGGCGGACGCCGCCGGGGCTCGTCGTGGAGTGGTCGACGACGAGCGTGCCGTCGGCGAGCGCGGGCCCCGCCGCTTCGAGCACCGAGTCGACAGCGTCGTCATCGGAGAGCGCGACGTGCACGCGCTCCGCCCCGCGGGCGGCTTCTTCCGGGGTCCCGGCGACCGCGGCGCCCAAGGCGGCCAGCGCCTCGGCTTTCTGGCGACTGCGGTTGTAGACCGTGACCGAGAGACCACGGCGGAGCATGGCTTCGATCATCCCGGCGCCGATGAGGCCGGTCCCTAGCAGTTTGATGAAAAAGGCGACGTCGTTGTGCTTGATGAGGGAGGTGCTGCTCTTTCACCCCCCCGGCCCCCCTCGCTTCGCGAGGGGGGTGCCATCGAGAAACAGCAACAAATCAGCCGCATT
>WBZM01000105.1_pt1 | contig 139060 bp, 108 predicted proteins | sample 5204271 | NCBI WGS metagenome assembly WBZM01 (sample SAMN12344346, study PRJNA552823) | activated sludge metagenome | biome: Activated sludge suspended growth; feature: Nitrification reactor; material: Wastewater; isolation source: activated sludge from nitrification reactor of wastewater... | reverse complement strand
AGCGAGGGGGATCACCTCTTCCCATTCCGAACAGAGCAGTTAAGCCCCTCTGCGCCGATGGTACTTGCCCTAAAGGCCGGGAGAGTAGGTCGCCGCCAACCTTTTTTTTCTTCTTCTCATCGAAGCGTGCCGGAAGGCCCGTCGGGACACCTCCCGACGGGCCTTTCCTCGTTTGAGGAGGTGCCCAATACGGAAAATTCCTGGCCAAAATTCGAGGCGTGACAAAAGTCACGCTACCGAAATGCACAAAGTCACCATTGAAGCATAAAATATAAGATAAAATTGTCCGAAATTCTTTTTATCTTGATTAAAAGCTTCTAACATGAAAAAACAAGTCTTCCTTTTGATTTCCTTTGCCTTTGTGGCCTACCTGATGTCTTGCCAATCATCAACTAAAGACGAAGGAGCCTCAACGGCAGCAGCTACAACAGCCCAACCAGCACCAACTGGTGGCGGACAAGCCAGCGTTGCTGATGATAACTCTGAACCCAACGTAGTGAAAGTAGCTGTAGGTTCTGCCGACCACACCACACTCGTGGCCGCCTTGAAAGCTGCCAACCTTGTGGATGCAATGGCCAATGTGGGCCCATTTACCGTATTCGCCCCCACAAACGCTGCTTTTGATGCACTTCCCCCAGGCACCGTGGAGGGTTTGCTAAAACCAGAGAAAAAGCAGGATTTGACAAACGTACTGAAATACCACGTGACCACCTCTTCGCTATCGGAAACCATGCTTTCCGACGGCATGACCCTCGGCATGGCCAATGGTAGCAAGACCACCATCAAGAAATCTGATGATGGCAAAATCATGATAAACGATGCCAATGTGCTGGGTGCGGTCAAGGCCTCCAACGGCATGGTCTATGTGATTGATAAGGTGCTGCTGCCGAAATAGGTAAGTTTTTTTGACAAAAAATAATTGATTCGATCAACGGGCTGCCATAAGGCAGCTCGTTTTTTTTGCCCCTGCGTCCGACCCCTGACATTGAAAAAACAGGAAACAGTTTGCCACTTCATGGGCTTGGCCTAACTTGGCCGTCTGCTAAATCATCATCCATGAAGTTACTGAGACACCTATTTTTGCTTTTGCTTGCAATACTTCCCGCCACTATTTGGGCGCAACCTGAAATAAAGGGGCACGGAGAAAATGGCTGCGGCTTTTACCACATGAAGTTTGACCCGTCTTATTGGGGTGAAGACCGTGAATCCTGCGGCAGCAATGCCCGTAGCGACAGCATTGACATCCTCAACTACGATGTGACCCTTGACGTGCGCAATTTCACAAGCCAAACCATAAATGCCTCGTGTACCATCACTTTTTCGCCTAAACAAGATGGACTGGATTTTCTCCCGCTCGACTTGCTGGAACTGACGGTGGATTCCGTTGTGCAAAACGGCACTTTGTTGGTTTTCGACCGTGACACAGCACTGTTGAACATACATCTGCCCGCTCCGCTCAACATCGGCGACACAGCGGCACTAACTGTTTTTTATCATGGAAAGCCCAAAGCAGACCCCAGTTGGGGGGGCTTGGTTTTTGAAGATGGTTATGCCTACAATCTTGGCATCGGCCTGAAATCCAATCCTTACAATTTCGGGCGTAGCTGGCATCCTTGTTTCGATAATTTTGTGGAACGTGCGACTTATGACCTAAGCGTCATCAGCGACAGTGGTCGTCGGGGCTTTGCCATAGGGCAGTTCCTCGGACAGACCGACTTGGGCAATGGAGCCATATTGCGCCAGTACCGCATGGATTTGCCCTTGCCTACCTACCTTGTTGGAACGGCCACGAGCACCTACGGTGAGGTTCACCAACATTTTTCCGGTCAATATGGCGACTACCCCATGCTGTTGGTGGGCAAAACGGGCGATACGACCCAAATGAAGAAAGCCTTCAAGTATTTGGATAAAGCTGTGGAAGCTTTTGAGTCATGGTTTGGCCCCTATCGTTGGGGACAAGTCGGCTATGTGCTCACCACTAAAGGGGCGATGGAACACGCCTCCCTCATTGCATTTCCTGACTTTACCATTACTGATTTTAATAATAGCACAGGTGAGCCTGGCTATGGCATGAACCGCCTCATGTCACATGAGTTAGGGCACCATTGGTGGGGCAACGTGACGACCCTCAGCTGCCCATCCAATATGTGGATAAAAGAGGGCAATGCGGAATACAGTTCCCACCTGTTCCAGGAGTTCGTTTTTGGCAAGGAGTATTTTAGGAAAGTCGTCAAAGACAACAATGTATTTGTGATAAAAAATGCCCATTTGGACGACGGTGGCTACTTGCCCCTTTCCGGTCTGCCTTATGAAAACACCTATGGTACGCACACTTATGAAAAGGGGGCAGCTATCATGCACAACCTCCGAGGCTACCTTGGCGACTCGCTTTTCCAAAAAGGCATGACTTCCATCTTGAACAATTATGAATACCAGTCGGTGGATGCTGAACTGTTCCGTGACCACCTCACCGCCAGTACGGGTGTTGACATGACCTCTTTCTTTGATGACTGGATATTTTCGCCCGGCTATGCGGTATATGAATTGGACTCAGTACAATATGCGCCTGCGGGCAATAGCTACTCAGCAAGGTTGTTCGTGCAACAAAAACGCCACCATAACCCGCATTTCCATACGAATGCGCCCATGGAAATCACGTTTTTCGATGAAAATTGGCAGCCGCACACGACCCAGTTCATGACCAACGGAGAGTTTACCGAAGCTACGGTGGAGGTACCGTTCCAACCAGTCTGGCAAGTGCTGAACGACAATAACCTACTCAACCTTGCCCGACTACAAGACCGCAAAGTGGTCAGCTCATCTGGCAGCCTCAGCCTCAGTTATTGCGACCTTAGCAATTTTCAAATAACGGAATTGCCAGCTGGTGATTCGGCACTAATAAGCTGCATCCACTACCTCGGCGCTGCCGATCCCGACCCCAGCGGTATCCAGCTTTCCGCCAACCATTACTGGCGCTTTGGAGGGATTGTTCCCCAGGGTCTCAAGGCCAAGGTCACGCTTAGCTACCGCGGAGCCGCCGACACCGACCTCGACCATGACCTGACGAACATGCCGGAGGATAGCCTTACGCTTGTATGGAGGCCACGACCGGGCGTTGCTTGGGGGCAGTATCCTTATTATAAAAAAATTCCACTTAGCAACAATGACGGCAACGGCTTCATCCGAATTGACACGCTGCTGATGGGTGACTACGCTTTTGCCGCAGGTAGCCTGCCCTTGGCCACCGGGTTGTTCGATTTGAGCAATGGCAGCAAAATGGAAATGTCGCTCTACCCTAACCCGACTTCCGCCCAATTGACGGTTCAGGCAATGTTCCCAGCTGGTAAAAACTCAGGTGAACTGGTGATTCACGATGCGATAGGCCAATTGGTGAAAAGGACACCTGCACAGATTACGGGTGGGTTGTTGGCGCAAACGCTCGACGTCTCAACCCTTCATGCTGGTATTTATTTTCTCAAAATCTTGGATGAGAACGGAATGATGATGGCTGTGGAAAAATTCATTAAGGAATAATAAGCACAAGCCGCATTCCAAAAAAATAGAATGGCAATTGCTGGTAAAGCGGTTGCCATTCTTTCATTTTCTTAACTTTGGCCGTGGCGTTATTATAGGCCCACTTCTTTCAAAATCATCATTTTTAATGGAAAAAACAACTCGTCGCAACTTCGTGAAGACTGCCGCTGCTGCCGCTACTACCCTACCGTTAGCCGCTGCTGGTACGGTCGAATCAAAACCTAAAGGCATGAAAGGCATCTTCGTACACCAAGTCTATTTCTGGTTGAAAAACCCAGGCAGCACCGCCGACCGTGACAAACTCGTCGAGGGACTGAAAACCCTCACCAAAATCAAGCACATCAAGTCGTGGCACATCGGCGTACCGGCAGGCACCAGCCGTGATGTGATTGATGGCAGCTATGCCATTTCGTGGCTGAACACCTTGAAGGATAGGGCAGCGCAAGATGCCTACCAGGTTGACCCTATCCACTTGGCATTCGTTGAGAACTATAAGCATCTGTGGAGCAAGGTGGTGGTCTATGATGCAATTGATGCCCCACAATGAGAGTTGCTGCACTGACCAAGTATAGCCTAAAATACTGCTTTGCTGAGTTGACATAGCCGAGTGGGTTCGATAAAAATTGAGTTGACCTGCTGTGAAAAGTTCACCGTTGAACCAGTTGCCATCTTCCGGCGGCATGGACGGTTGACTGTTTGCAAACTATAATGATACCCTATGCGCCTACCGCTGGTCAACGACCCGCAAAGCAACTATCTTCAAGAAAGGCTAATTGTGTAGGAATAGCCTCCGGCATTGGGCTGCTGTTCCGAAATTTGGGTTGTATCCGAAGTTGTAGTCACGTAATTAAGCTCAATTTGGGTTGGGGAAACAGCCTGTACATTTGGCAGCTTGAAATGAATCTGCATCGTCTTGTGGTGGATGACCCGAAGCCCCCTTGGCACATCCACTTGGAATTTCATTGACTTCACCAGCCGGATGGCCTCTTCGTCGCAACCGTGGCCAGGCCCATGCCCGATGATTTTCGCATCAACAACATCACCTTTGTGGTCAATGTCGAAGCGCACGCTGACCGTGCCTTCCACCCGTTGCTCAAGCGCCTCGGCTGGGTAGCGCATTTGCTCCGCAATGTATTTTTTCATGGCCTTTGGTCCACCTTCGTACCAAGGTTGTTTGATGAAGTTCTTATCCTTCGCAGGTTTTTGCATGGCTATTTTTTCGATGTTAAACTGCCAATGGATGCAATCTGTTACCTCAAGTGGTCAAAACCATTCCGATAAATTCAAGACAAACCGGCAAGGTACCGTTGCAAGGCCTCCAACTGTTCCTTAGTGCCGAGCAGAATGAAGCTGGAGTCTTCCGAGAGCACTGTGTCTGGCCCCGGGTTTACGATGTAGTTGCCGTCGGCACGTTTGAATCCGATGATGTTGGCCCCGGTCTCCCGGCGAATGTGCAGGTCGCTGATGGTCTTGCCCCGGCAGGCTGAGGGTAAATTGCGGTAGTGTATTTCCTCGAACTCAATATCCGATTCCGACTCGCGGGTGATATAGGAGAAAAACTCCGTGGCTCCCGGCTTGCTGACCAATGTGGCCATGTAGAAGCCGCCAATCTGCTCCGGCATGATGACGTGATTGGCGCCCGCCAGCCTTAGCTTTCGCTGCGATTTGGCTTCCGTAGCTCGACTGATGATGTTCAGGTTGGGGTTGAGTTGGCGGGCCGTCAGTACGATGAACACGTTTTCGGAGTCGTCGGGGAGGGCCGTTATAAGTGCCTTGGCACGGGTAATGCCCGCCCTTAGCAGGGTCTCGTCGTGTGTGGCATCGTCTTCAATGTAGAGCACCTGCTCGTCGCTGCGCTGAATTTCCTCTATAACGGACGTGTTGCTTTCCACCACTACGAAGGGGGTCCGATGGTGCAGGAAGTTCTGCGAAACCTCCCTTCCATAGCGCCCATAGCCACAGATGATGACGTGGTTGCGCAATGCATCTATTTTTTTGTTGATGGACATTAGGTGCATTTTTCTGAAAATCTCGCCGTTGATGACGTAGTAGGAAAACACCGCCAAGGCATAGGCAAAGATGCCGATATTCGACAAAATCAGGATAGAGGAAAACCATTCGCCAGCCGGGCTGAGATCCCTTACGGCCCCGTAACCCACGGTGGCGATGGTGATGGTGGTCATGAAGAATGCCTCCCTGAAATTGTACGCCTCCAACCACATGAACCCTACCGTCCCTATCACAAACTCACCAAGTATCAGTCCCCCCGCCAAGCGGTTGCTCAGCACAGAGCGGGGCACTTTCAGCATCCCCTTTTTGATGGAAGGCTTGATTGGTTTCATCGCTTTGCAATGGCCTACTTCGACAGCGTTCCGCTGCTTCCAAGAAAGGATGAAACGAAAATTTTGCTTTGAAAAATTTTCGTTCCACCCTAAAGATATTCTTCTCGGCGGCTCTGGTGGCCCTGCCGCCAACTGCCGAGGAGAAAGTCTTTAGGGGCGGCAAAATGGATAAGCTTCTGCTGCCATTTTTTACTTCAACAGCTTCTTAATCTTGTCATAAGCGGCCCTATTCGAATCATCGCCCCGGCAGTTCAGGCTCTGGGCTTTTCGTTCGATGTCCTTGACCCGATTGCCGGGGTCAGGATGGGTACTCAGAAACTCAGGCGGCGTACCAGATTTGTCCTGTATTTTTTTGAAAAACCCGGCAGCCCCGGCTGCATTGAGGTTGCTTCCGCAAAGGTAATGCACGGAATGTTCATCCGCCTCGGCTTCGTGCTTTCGGCTGAACTTCAGCGAGGCGAGGCTCAGTGCCATTTGTTCGACCATTTTGGCGTCCTTCCTCCCTGTCACCAATTGCCGAACGGCATCAAGGCCATAGAGTTTGGTCATCTGTTTCGTGGAGTGGCGCAGGGCAGCATGCGCAATTTCATGGCCCATCACCCCGGCCAATTGGTCTTCCGAATCGAGGAACTTGATGAGGCCCGTATAAACATAAAGGTGGCCGCCCGGCACGGCAAAGGCATTTAGGGTCTTGTCGTCCTTGATGATTTTGACCTGCCAGTCGAAGTCCTTGGCATGGGCCACTTTGCCCGATTGCAGCAATTTCTTCGTCAGGCCCTGCACGTATTTATACACCTCTTCGTTGCCCTTTTCTGGTAGGATGGGGAACTTGGCAGGGTTGCTCTCTATCTCCTTGCTCACCTGTAGGCCAATGGCCTTGTCGTCTTCAACAGTGAAGAGGTTGAAGTCTTTAAGCCATTTTTGGGCACTGCATGGGAACGAGATGGATACGGCAATGGCAAGTGGCAGCAGGATGATTTTTTTCACGAACATGGTGAAACGGATTTGGTTGCGTTTGCGAAAAAAGGCCAACCGACCAAGGCTGGTGCTTCTTCAAACGAACCTGTAAACCCGGTTTCGTATGTGGACAATGTTGCCAAATCTTTAAAATGTAGAAGCTGCATCAAAATTCGTTGCGCCGAAGGCGAAAATGACTTATGAGGCAGCCTCAATTTGAAATGGCGATGTTGAGAAACAAACGGCTCTCTTACTTGCCCAAAAACTCGGCAATCAACCGATGAAAATGGTGCACCCCCTTCTCCATCGTTGGCGAGAAACGTCCCTGTTTGTAAAACCTTGATTGGATGCCCAACTGCACGCTCTCCACTACGGCCTCATCCTCCATTTCCGTTATTTCCAGTTGGTTTTCACTCCGGTTGAATGGCTGGCTTTCAAAGCGATAGGTGCGGAAGCTGACCTTGGTTCGCTCATGGTCGAGCGGCTCCACAACGTTCAGGGACAGGCCCCAAGGGTAGAAGTTGAGCATCAGGTTGGGGAAGAGCCAGTAGTAGTAGGCATAGATTTTTTTGCCGAAATCCAGATGGTTGGGCGGCAGGTCAATATTCGGTTGGCCTTCGTCCGCTATCCCGATTTGCAGGTTGCAAAAGCGGAACAGCTCGTAGTCGTATTGCTTGAAATCCAAGGCCTGGTTCAGTGCCGGATGCACGAACGGAATGTGGAAGCCTTCGAGGTAATTGTCGCAATAAAGTGCCCAATTAGCCTTCACATTGTACTCCTGCGTGCCTTCCTGTTCGAATCGCAGGGATTCCAATGGCAGAACCCCAACCCGCTCCATGATGGGTCGAACGGCCTCCTCAAAGTCAAAGGCGGGCTGGAGCGAAACGAAGACCATGCCCATCCATTCCTGCATGGGCACCTTGGCGAGGTCATCGGCAGGAGAGGGGAAATCCTCCGCCTCCTTGAACTCCGGCATGGACTTGAAAGCGCCATCCAACCGAAAACATCGGCCGTGGTAGCCACAGCGGAGCATCGAGCCGTGGTTGCCAGGCTGCTCCACGATGAGCTTTCCCCGGTGGGTACAGACGTTGGAAAGGCAGCGCAGTACGCCCTCTTTATCACGAACCAGGACCAAAGGCTCATTGAGCACGCCTGGCAGCAGGGTGAACGGGTAAGCGTCGCCAGGGTTTTTCACCACTTCGGCATCGGCCACATAGAGCCACGAAGCGGCAAGGACTTTTTCCTTGACTTCGTCAAAAATGGCCCGGTCAGCGTAGAAGCGCCCCGGCAATGTGGAGGCTTGGCGGATGTTGGCGGAAATTTGCATAGCGGAGATTGGTTGAATTGGGGGATTGGTTGAATCGGTTAAACTGGTTGAATTGGGTTCAGTCCCGCCCCAATTCAACCAGTTTAACCAATTCAACCAATTCAACTATTTTTCTTCAGTTCTTTTCTGCGTCCAATTTCAACAAAACGCCCACCATGATGGAGTAGGCGATAAGGCTGGAGCCGCCCTTGCTGAGGAAGGGCAGCGGGATGCCGATAATGGGCATCAGGCCCATCGTCATGCCTATATTGATGAAAAAATGGACAAACAAGATACTGGCAATGCCATAGGCATAGAGGCGGTTGAAGTCGGAACGTTGCCGTTCGGCAAGCAGTACGATGCGCGCCAGCAGGGCGACATAGAGGGAGATGATGAAAAGCACACCGATGAAACCCTGCTCCTCCCCAACGGCGCAAAAAATAAAGTCGGTGGTCTGCTCCGGCACAAAATTGCCTTGGGTAAAGGTGCCTTCCAAAAAACCCTTACCCGTAAGGCCACCGGAAGCAATGGCCATCTTGGAGTGGTTGAGGTTGTAAGCGGCCCCTTGGGGGTCGGCCTCCGACGGCTTTAGCCAAACAAGGATGCGCTCTTGTTGGTGGTGGGCCAAGGAATTGAAACCGAAATTGGCCATGAACGCCAACACGCTGCTGATTATCACAGAACCAACGACGAACGTGACGAGGCGTTCCTTCTTTTTAATCCATTGAAAAACGCCAACACCTATGAAGATGGACAGCGCCCCCACCAGCACCAATGCTGATTGGCCGTATTGTATGCCCAGCACGCCTGCTGTCAACAGCAGCACGAACCCGGCCAGCCAATAGGGGCGTTTATTGGTGTTCCAAACAAGTATCAGTGTGCCGACGGCGGCAAGGATGCCAATCAATTGAGTTGGAGGAGTGACCAGCCCTGCCGCTAATATGGTTCCCGAAAGCAGTTCAATGATGAGGATGGTAGGCGAAAGCCCCTCCCTGAACAGTACCAATTGCAGTGCCATGAAAACGAGCGCCGAACCTGCATCTGGTTGGAGCAAGAGCAGGATGATGGGCACTACAAAAAAAGCCACGGCATAAGCGATGGTCTTGGGTGAGCGCAGGTTGTTGGCATAGGAGCCAAGGTAGCTTGCCAAGGCGATGACCGTCCCAAACTTGGCAAATTCCGAGGGCTGGAAGGTGATGCCCCCGCCAAAGTCGAACCAGGCCCTGGCCCCATTTATTTCCTTGCCCAATATGAGTACCAAGCCCAGCATCAGCATGCAGGCAATGTATATGATATTGGCGAAGGTCCGCCAAAACTTACCATCAATCAGATAGGTGGCAATCAGGGCTACCAGTGCAATACCTACCCATATAAGCTGTTTGCCCGCAGGGTTTTGAAGGAATTCGACAAAACTTTCCCCGTAGCCGCTCTGTCCGTACCCCACCGTATATATCATGGCCCAGCCGATGGATACCAATGCCAAGTAAATGGAAAGGATGATCCAGTCAATCTGCTGTCTATTGCGTGAAGCCATTGGGAGGATTGAAAGATTGAAGGATTGAAGGAGCGTATCGTTACAGCCTTCAATCCATTTAATCTATATATTCAACGATGCGTAGCAAGCGGATGCCTGCCGAGATTTCAAAGGTTATGTTCCGGATGGTTCGCTCTGGGATGGTACGGTTCAGGCCAGTATATGGGTCACGCACATTGGGTATGTCTGGCTGCCTGTACTGGTAGGAGAAATCGGGGTTCACGGTGAATTCCAGTGTGGCACCGACCAACTCTGCCAATTCGAACTCGAAGCCGCCGCCGAGAGAAACGCCGTAATTCCAGCGCCTCACAAAGCCGTTGTCGGGGTAATAAAGCCCGCCGTTGAACTCATTGGCCTCCTTGTACTCGTCAAGGTTGGTGTCCAATGTGTAGTCGCCCCGAAGCCCTAATAAATAATAGCCCTTCATGGTCTCGGAGAGGGGATATTTTCGTTTTGCGCCCAATACCGCCGACAGGTTTTTGAAGATGAACTCTTGAGTGGATAGGCGGAACAGGTTGCCGTTGATAGTTTGAAAACTTGCGTTGCGCAAGGCACTTCCCTTCAAGTGGTAGCCGATCTGTGCAAACAGAGAGAACTGCGCCGTTTCGTCAATGGATTCGGCTGAAATGGCCCCGTGGTACTTGAAGAGGGGGCTTTGGTCGAAACTGTTCCATTTCTGGACACCAAGCGAGAGGCCTCCTTTGATAGTATAGGCTGTGCCCTGTGCCAGCAAACCATTGAAAACGAGCAAGGAAAGGACAAATAGTGTCAGTATTCTGAATTTCATGTGCTGCATTGTTTCACGTTGAAAGATACGGCTTTCCATAAAAAGCACAGCCAAACCTTATTTCAGTTTGGCTGTGCTTTTTGCTCTGCAAAGCTATAAAACAAAGCTGAACATCGGTCAGTGTTGGTATTGCTTCGCAAATTAATCAACTGCCGCTGTCGCCGATACCCTACTTCACCTTCAGCTTCTGCCCTATCTTGATATTATTGTCGAGTAGGCTATTGAGTTCCATCAACTGGTTCACGGTCAAGCCATAGCGCCTTGAGATATTGTAGAGTGTATCGCCCTTTACGACGGTGTGGAAAGTGCCATCAACAGGCTCCACAACTGGGCCTGTGTCGCCTGGGGTGACAGTTCCCTGGCCAGTAGTCGGTTCGGGAGTGATGGTATCGTCGTCCATGAAGTCATCATCGGGGTCGAGCAGCGGAGGTATGGTTTCAGAGGGTTTTGTTTCCGTGGCAAGGCGAGGCTTGTAGGCTTTCCCGATGTTGAAGCCTTTGAGTTTTAGGCGCTCGTTCACTTGGACTTCCTCGGTGGATGCAAGGCGGTTGCGCTTGCGCAGCCTGCGCTCTTTTACGCCATATAACTGGGAGATGGCAAAAATGGTCTCGCCCGGTTTGACATAGTGCCATTTTTTCCCTCCCCGCACTCGGCATCGCTTGGGCTGTAGATATATTCGGGTGTCGTTGGGCAGGGGCTGGTCCACTTGCGGCAATTTGTCGTTGTACCGCTCCAACCGTTTGATGGGGATGCCTGCTTTTTGGGAGATTTCCTCCACCGTCACGCTGTCTTTTGCGAAAACAACCCTGACATCGTTCACCTTGCGTACATCGAGACCAGCGATGAGGTCTTTGGGCTTGTCGGGCCGTCCGTCGGGGAACTTGTCGTCAGAGAAGCGGTCTAAATCATTCAAACTATAGGTTTCAATGATGCGGATGAGCATATTGTCGTAGTTCCCTGCCGTGGCGTAGCCAGCTTGCTTGAGGCCCCTCGCCCACCGCTTGTAGTCGGTGATGTCCAGTCGGAAGAGGAACCCGTATCGGTTGGCCTTGCGGGGGTCACGCAAGAACTCAGAGTGTGCGATGTAGCTGTCCTCCACGTTCTTGTACTTGCGGAAGCACGACTTTTTGATGTTTCCAAAATCATCGTAGTCGTCGTCCTCCATTTCGTAGGTCTTGCCGGCCCAGTCGGTGTGGCATTTGATGCCAAAATGGTTGTTGGCTTTTCGGGCCAGGTCGCTTTTGCCAGCACCGGATTCGAGCAGGGCCTGTGCCAGCTTGATACTGGCGGGGATGCCGGCCCGGTTCATCTCTTTGACGGCGAGTTTTTTGTACTTGTCAATATAAGCTTCGTAATCGCCGTTTTGGCCAAATACGGGGGCCAACAAAAAGGCAAATGCAAGGGTGAGGACAAGGGATTTATGCTGCATGAAGTTGTGAAGTTGAATGTTGATATTGGGCAAAAAACACATGTACCAGTTTTTGGCAAGAGAAACGGCGGCGGGCAAAAATCTATTGCACAGTGGCACAGCCAATCACTTTCTGGCAAAGATAAAGCCATGTCTTCGCATTTTCTTTCACAAAAAATGCAAGAAAGTTTTACATATTATCTTCCTTGTATATTTTAGCGTCCGATTCTGAAAATCAACGGGAATAAGCGTTTTTCAACAGCGAAACACTTCACCACACTAATCCTAGGCGTTATAAAAAAAGCATGAACACACAGGCCCGTAGGTACCTCTTCATAGATTACGAAAACCTCCTCCAGGTTAAGTTCAAGAAATTGGAGAAGGTAGCTTCAAAAATCTTCATCTTCGTCGAGTCGAGCCAAGAAACCGTGCCACTCGCACTCGTGCGCCAAGCCCAACGTTCTGGCAAGAACCTCCGCTGGATTGTCATCAACAACCCAGGGGGCGGCAAGCTCAACTACCATATTGCCTTCATCATGGGAAAACTCCACCAGAAGCTCGAAGACGATGTGGAGTTCGCCGTTGTGTCGAACGACGCTGAGTTCGACCCCCTTATCAGTTTCATCAATACCACAGGCCGCAGCTGCATCAGGGTCAAACGCAAGCAGGACGAAAGTTCCGTTTACGAAGAATCCAGCCTCAACTACAGCAAGCCACCTGAATTCGTGGACGAATTTTCTATGTCTTCCTTCAACAGCCACGACGACGATGACGGGATGCCCGTCTTGGTAGAAGATGAACTTATCACCCGCACGGCCGAGGAGACCGTCAAGCGGCTCATCCGCTCAGGAAATCGGCCCGCAGAGATTTCAACGCTGAAAAATTACATACTTTTGCACAGTCAAGAAGTTTCCCTTCACGGCAACGTTGACCGGATTATCCAAAAGCTGAAGGATACCAAGGACATCGAAATCCAGAAGGGGGAAGTAATCTACAATTTCTAAAGTGGTGATTGGTAACTGGTGATTAGTGATTCGTAGGTGCCATGCGTTGTAAACCGGCGCACTGACCCTATTGGAAAATTCACCGCTTGCCGTTCCAAGCACAAAAAGAAGACTGCGCAAAAAATGGAAGACATTAATGCTTTGATGAAAACCTCGGAGGACGCAATGAACGCCTCCATTGAACACCTTCAGTTCGAACTTTCAAAAGTCAGGACAGGCAAAGCCTCCACCAACCTTCTCGCCGACATTGCGGTCAACTACTACGGAGCTATGACTCCCGTGAACCAAGTGGCCAGTGTCTCCACTGCTGATGCACGCACCATCGTCATACAACCGTGGGAGAAAAACATGCTCCGTCCCATTGAGAATGCCATTTTCGAGGCCAATATCGGCATCACACCGATGAACGATGGTGAGGTCATCCGCCTGACCATCCCACCCCTCACCGAAGAGCGCCGCCGTGACCTCGTCAAACAGGCCAAGCACCACGGCGAGGAAGCCAAAGTTGGTATCCGCAGCGTCCGCCATAAGGCATTGGAAACCATCAAAAAAGCCGTGAAAGATGGTTACCCGGAAGATGCCGGAAAGGACAAGGAAGAAGCGATACAGAACCTCGTCAACAAGTTTACCAAGACGGTTGACCATTTAATAGAAACGAAAGAGAAAGACGTGATGCACGTGTAGGGTTTATGATTGGGGGCAATGCCTCTTTTTTTAGACCTCTTCGTAAAACATTTTCCTAAATCATGTCAAATAGAAAAGGCCCGCTTGTTCAAAGCTGGGCCTTTTGTATTTGTTTGACAAACAGGCGATTAGCTCATTTTTTCAATCCAATCTCCCTCAACCGCTCGTTCAAATACTCGCCAGCGGTGATCGGCTCATAAGCCAAGGGCTGTTCGGTGGTCACAGTAGAAGGCAGGCAGGTCAAGTCCATGTCGCTGCGAGGGTGCAGGAAGAACGGAATGCTGAGGCGAGGATTGTGCCACTCCTCCCTCGGCGGGTTCACGACCCGGTGCGTGGTGGACTTGAGGTAGTTGTTCGTCAGGCGCTGGAGCATATCCCCCACATTGATGACGATTTCGTCCTGCTCTGGCACTACTTCCAGCCATTCGTTGTCCATCGTTAGCACTTGCAGGCCGCCAGCCGATGCACCTACCAATAAGGTGATGAGGTTGATGTCCTCGTGCTGCTCGGCTCGGATGGCAGAGGCAGGCTCCTGCGTAATAGGCGGGTAAAAAATGGCCCGCAGGATGCTGTTGCCGAGGTGGATGTGTTTTTCAAAATATTCCTCCCCGATGCCAAGGTGGATGGCAATGGCCCGCAGCAATTGGCCGCCCGATTTTTCAAACGTGCGGTACAACTCCTTGCCGAGACGCAGGAATTCTGGCTGTTCGGCCACCTCGACATTTGGCGCATAATGCTCCGAATCCACTTCCCCGGCCACGGGTTCTTGCCCAATCTGATAGAACTCCTTCAGGTCTGCAACCTTGGATTGCTTGGCGTGCTCCTTGCCGAAACTGGTGTAACCCCGCTGGCCTGCCAAGCCCGGAATCTCGTACTTGCGCTTAACGTCTTCCGGCAGTGCAAAGAACGCCCTGCTGGCAGCATAGAAATCATCAATCAACTGCTTGGGAATGCCGTGGTTGACGACGCCCACGAAGCCGATTTCGTGGAAGGCCTTGCCCAATTCGGCCACGAACTCGGTGCGCTGCTCGGCGTTGCCTTGGGTGAATTTGGAGAGGTCAACGAGTGGAATTGCTCTTTTTGCCATGGTTGAATCTGATTGCGCAACTGGCGTTGCGGATTTGTTTTTGATAAAAAAATCAGGATGAACGGACTGGCAAAATTAGTTTTTTCCAACGTAAAAAAATCAAGTTGGCAGTTCGGTAGTTGGCAGTAAGTGGCCAGTTGCTTGGTCAAGGCCGAAATGAACGGCACGAGACTTAATGGCCACAAGACTGCAACCTGAATGCCCACCGCCAACTACCGAACTAAACTTACCTTTGTCACATGGACCAACAACAACCACAGTCCCTTCCCATCAATTCGTTCATGTTTCATGCCGCCTTTTGGGTGATATACTGGGTGTTTGCCAGTATGCAGGATGTGGTTTTCATCTCGCAGTTCAAGGACACCTTCAACCTGCCCACCGTGCTCGGCTCCATGGGCGTCGTTTACTTCAATTACTATTATTGGATACCCAAGTACATGATAAAGCAGCGCCGGGTGCTGTTCTATGCCGTCAGCATACTGAGCATCATCTTGCTGAACTCTTGGTTGGTCTATCTTGTGATGCGGCTGCTCTTCCCCAACAAGGAGTACTATTTCTCGTGGGAGCCTGCCTTTATCTTCTTCGTGGACACCACGGTGCTCGTGGCTTTCACAACGGCCTTCAAGTTCATCCAGCAGTGGTTCGAGCGCAGCAACTATGCAGTGCAATTGGAGAAAAAAAACCTCGAAAGCGAGCTGGAAATGCTCAAGTCGCAAATCAACCCGCACTTCATTTTCAACACACTGAACACCATCTATTTTTTGATGGAACAAAAAGAGGACGAAAAGGCCAAGGAGGCCCTGCTCAAGTTTTCCGACACGCTCAGCCACCAACTCTACGATTACAACAAGGACTGGATTGACCTCGGCAAGGAAGTGGACTACCTGCAGAACTATATCGAACTACAGCGTCTGCGCCACGATGAGGAACTGCTCGACCTCCGCTGCGACCTGCCCGACCATGTGAACGGCTACGTCATAGCGCCCATGCTCCTCATCCCTTTTGTCGAAAACGCCTTTAAATACAGCTCCAACTCGACGGGCTACCACGTTGGCATCCAACTTTCGGTGAAGGACGGCGTTCTTGATTTCACCACTGAAAACTCCATTAACCAGAACAACCGCAACCAGGGAAGGGTCGGTGGCATTGGCTTGCAGAACGTGCAGCGCCGCCTCGCCCTCACCTATCCCGACCGCCACGAACTCAACATCGAGGACGACGGCACGACTTATAAATCACACCTTAAAATCAAGTTGAAATGACCGATGAGGTTTAGAGGGTTTAGGAGGTTTAGGAGGTTTAATTGGGGCCTGTCTAAACCTTCTAAACCTCCTAAACCCTCTAAACCAAAAAGAAATGAACATAAAATGCCTCGTTGTGGATGACGAACCACTTGCCCGAAAAGGTATCGCTGGGTATGTGGAGCAGACGCCTTTCTTGGCACTCATGGGCACTTGCAAGAGCGCCGTGGAGGCCAACGATGTGCTGCACCGGGAGCAGATAGACCTCCTCTTCCTCGACATACAAATGCCCGACCTCACGGGCATCGAGTTCATGCGCTCGCTCGACAATCCGCCCGCCGTCATCTTCACCACGGCATATCGTGACTATGCCATTGAAGGTTTTGAATTGAACGCCTTGGACTACTTGGTGAAGCCCATTTCGTTCCAACGCTTCCTGAAGGCGGCGAACAAAGCGCTTTCCCACTTTGAAATGTTGCGGCAGAACCAACAAAAACCCGCCGAAGCGCCAACCGAAGCACCGGAGTATTTTTTCATCAAAAGCGATGGCCAGTTCATCAAAATCAAGTTGGCCGACGTGCTATATTTTGAAAGTGAAAAAGACTACGTCTTCATCCATACCGAGCAGAAGCGCTACCTAACCCTGCTGTCCCTCAAGCAGTTAGAGAAAGAATTGCCGCCCGACAAGTTCCTGCGGGTACACCGCTCCTACTTCGTCGCCCTCGACAAAATTGACATGGTGGACGGCAACAACCTCGTCATCAAGGGCAAGGAAATCCCCGTCAGCCGCAGCTTGCAGGATACGATTTTCAATACGCTGATAGCGGGGAGGTTGTGGAAAAGGGAACTTTGATAGGATTGCGGATTTACGATTTCGGATTGGAGGTGACGGTAATTTGGAAATGCTATCTCCGTAGGCATTGCACTTCGTGCACTTCTGTAGGCAATGGCAAATCCAGCAGCCTGACCATCCGCTCCAGTGTGGCCCGTGGAATATCCTCCCTGCGCCTGGCAAAGACGTTTTCGAGGCTCGTTTCCAAATAGGTGATTTTGAAAAAAGGGTTGTAAACACTTAGTAACCCAATGATTTTCGAGCGCAGCTCGGAGGTCAGGTTCGTGGCATTCCAAACGAAAGGCTGCCGTGCGGCGGCGTATTTTTTGGCCAAATCCTGTGCCCGTTGGATGACGTGCCCTTGCCCCGTGCTGTCGCCGTGCGCCACGCCCATTTCCCGGCGCAGGTCGTCAAGGCTAACGACGGGCAGTTGATTGCGAAGCAAATAAGTATCCTTGCCGCTGCCGGGAATGCCAGCCAGGATTTCAACGGTAAACTTCGTATCGTCGAAAAGCTCCGCCGGGTAGCGGGCATCCGTGAAAAAATAGCGGAACTTGCTGTGCTGGTTATGAAAGGGATAGGGCTGCCCAAAACAGTTGTTTTCGATGCAAAACTCCTTGAAATACTCACATCGTTCCAATAGTCCGGCTCGGTCGTTGCAAATCCTGCCGAGCACATCGGCTTTGGCCAGCAGGTAAACGAGGTAGTTGTCCGACCGTAGGCTGCCTGCTATCACCGCCGACCAGGGGTTCGGTTTTTCCAACGACCAGAGCGGCAGCCCGTGCAGGCGAACCAAGCTACAAACTTGTTCCCGCAGGTCGAAATCCACGTTCCAAAGGATTTCACGGGTCATTTTCTCGCCCACGGCGGCATGGCGGGGCGAAGATATTTTTCCATCCTCCACCACAGTGCAGGCGGGTTTGGCCACATCATGGAGCAGTGCCGCCGCCAGCAGGGCGGCCCTGTCCCGCTCTGGCAAATCGGCGTACTCAGGCAGGGCAAGCAGCGCCTCCACTACCATTTCGGTGTGCGTGCCCACGTCGCCCTCTGCGTGGTAGTCTGGCTCTTGCGGACAATCATAAAGCACTGAAAACCAGTCGCTTGCCCACAGCGATACCCAATCGGGCAGGTCACTCTTCAGCAGCAGCCCGTTCAAACCAAAGTTTGGCACGCTGCCAGTTTTTTGTCCAATGCTCATCGGTTTGCACATGATTTTTTCGGACGTATTTGAGGACGTTCTGCTCGAAATCATCCACCTGAAAACGCCCAGCCTTGCGGAAAACGAAGCCCTCGCACTCGCCGCCGAGGCAGCTTCCGAACGCCATGCCCGCTTTGATTTTTTCTTCTATTTCCTGTTTTGAAAAAACGCCCCGCTCCACCACCGGCACGGTGGGCAGGTCGAGCAGGGCGGCGTAAAATTCGACCTCGTCCCAAGCCAGCCATTCGTCGCCCTGCCGGATGGCGAAGACGTAGAGGTAGCTTTCAAGCCGTTGATATTCAATGCTGTGTATGGCGTAGAGGTTTTCGCCGAAGACCTCCAAGTCGCCAAGCGAGTGGCGGCATCGCTCCCAGATTTCCCGCATCTTCACGGCCCAAGGGCTGGTAGTCGGGGCAGCATGGGAGCGGGCAAAAACGCCCTCGGCCTTCAAGCAGGTGTTCTCGCCGTCCAGCTTTTCGGTCATCACCAGTTCGTGCTGCAAAATGCCCGCCCAGCCCGAAGCGATGCGGTCGTCGGAAGTAGTGCCCGGCGAAAACGGGAAGTGGTAGGTACGAGGATATTTGCGGGATTCCATGTAAAAAGCTTTGACGGCGGGTGGAACGAGCCTTTTTTCGAAAAAATTCCAACGTGGCTTATAAATGGCACATATGCCTTCAATCCGCATTTCTTTGCCATTCCCGAAGGGAACCACAATCCGAAATCCCAAATCTTCCTACCTTTGGCCGTCACTGATTTTTGTCAGTAAAAATTAGTTGTGAATTCGATTCATTCATTCAAAGTGGAGGGGATTGCGGGAGAGACGCTGGATTTTGCCGCCCTTGCGGGCAAAAAAATCTTGGTCGTCAACGTTGCTTCGGAGTGCGGCCTTACGCCGCAATACCAGCAATTGCAGGAACTGTACGAGACGTTTAAAGATAAATTGACAATAGTGGGGTTCCCCGCCAACAATTTCGGCGGGCAGGAACCGGGTTCAAACGACCAGATTCAGACCTTTTGCACCCGGAATTACGGCGTCACCTTCCCGCTCGCAGCGAAGGTGGACGTGACAACCCACCCAGTTTACCAATGGCTGACTCAAAAGGCGCTCAATGGCGTTCAAGACAGCGAAGTAACCTGGAATTTTCAGAAATATGCCCTTGACGAATTGGGGCAACTCGTCCATGTTTTCCCGCCTGCTACCAGTCCACTTGATGAGGAGGTTATTGAATGGATTAACAAGTAGAACTGGAAATTGAGAAATTAGGAAATTGGGAAATTGAGTACCCAGCATCTAATTTCATAATTTCCCAATTTCTCAATTTCCATCATGCAGTTCCGCACCATCATAGGTCAATCTCAGCCCAAGTCCCTCCTCCAGCGCATGGCGGACAGCGGGCGCATCCCGCACGCCCTCCTGCTCTTGGGCATGTCTGGCAGTGGCGACTTGGCCTTGGCGGTGGCGTTTGCGCAGTATGTTCTTTGCCAAAACAAGCAGGATGGTGATGCCTGCGGGCAATGCGGCCAGTGCAGCAAGGTGGAAAAGCTCGTCCACCCCGACCTGCACTTCTCCTTCCCGACCGTGGGCACGAACGTGACCAGCGATGCGCACATCGCCGACTGGCGCTCCGCAATGGCGGAGAACCCGTACATGGACGTGAACCAGTGGCTGCAGCGCATCGGGGCGGAGAACAAGCAGGGCAATATCAACAAGGAGGAATGCGTCGCCATCATCCGAAAATTGAGCCTGAAAGCCTTCGAGGGCAACTATAAAATCCTCATCATGTGGCTGCCAGAGTACCTCGGCAAGGAGGGCAACCGCCTGTTGAAACTCATCGAAGAGCCACCGGAAGACACCCTAATTATTCTCGTGGCGGAAAATCAGGAACTGATTTTGAATACCATCCTCTCCCGCTGCCAACTCGTGAAGGTGAACCGCCTGCACGACGAGGAAGTGGAAGCTGGATTGATGCAACGAAAAGGGCTTTCGATGGAAAAAGCCCGCTCCATTGCCCACTTGGCGGCAGGCGATTTCAACGAGGCCCTGAGCATTGCGGCGCAGCCGCACAAGGACAATTCCAACCTGTTCCTTGATTGGCTGCGCAAATGCTACCAAGGAAACGGCGTGGAAATGGCAGCCTGGACGGAAACTTTTGCCGACCTTGGCCGTGAAAACCAAAAGCAGTTCCTCCAGTACGCCCTGCATTTCATGCGGGAGTACATGCTCCTGAAAACCACCGGCAACGACCAAGTGAGGCTGCTGCCGGAAGAACTGAAAACCGCTCAAAACCTGAGCAAAATCATCGGGTTTGGGCAAATCGAGCGCATCACGAAGCTCTTCAACGATTGCTCGTTCCACATCGAACGGAACGCCAACCAGAAGCTGCTTTTTTTAGATGCCTCCATTCAATTGAACAAGATATTGAGGTATTAGGTATTGGGGTATTGGGTATTCAATGTGAATATCCAATACCCCAACCCAATACCCAATTTCCCAATACCCATTTTTTATGGCATGCGCAGGATGTACAACTTGTACCAGTGGAACGCCGGCGGGCTGCGGTAGCACCAGCAGTTGCGCCAGCGGAAGCTGCAATAGACTGAATACATTTGACTGGCTCACTATTATGGACATCGAGGATGTTGATCCATTCCAGGTCGTGGAGGTCAGCTTCAAGAACGGCTCACGCAAGGCGTTCTTTTTCAACCAGCCCTACACCCGTGCCAGCACTGGCGACATGGTGGTGGTGGATACCCAAACGGGCTGCGATGTGGGACGAATCTCACTTTCCGGCGAACTCGTGCGGCTGCAAATGCGCCGCAAGCGGGTGCCTGTTGACGGCTATTTTCCGAAGGTCATCCGCAAGGCGAACGAGCGTGACCTCGAAAAGCTGGACGAGGTGCGTGTGCTTGAAAAAGAGACGATGGTGCGTGCCCGTGCCATTGCCCGCACCCTGAACCTCAACATGAAAATCGGGGACGTGGAGTACCAGGGCGACGGCAAAAAAGCCACGTTCTACTACACCGCCGATGGCCGGGTGGACTTCCGGGAGCTTATCCGGCAGTTTGCACGGGATTTTAAGGTGAAAATCGAGATGCGGCAGATTGGCGCACGCCAGGAAGCCTCCCGTGTGGGCGGCCTTGGCCCCTGTGGTAGGGAGCTTTGCTGCTCCACTTGGCTCACCAGCTATAAAACAGTGGGCACGGCAGCCGCCCGCTACCAGAACCTCGCCATCAATCAGGCGAAGCTCTCCGGCCAATGTGGTCGCCTCAAATGCTGTCTCAACTACGAGTTGGACACCTACATGGAGGCCCTTTCCAGCTTCCCCGATGACGCCGACAAGCTCAAGACCAAGGAGGGCATGGCCGTGCTCGTGAAGTCCGACATCTTCAAGGGGCTGATGTACTATGGCTATGAAAAAGACCGGGGCCGTGGGGCGTTGTTTGCCCTTGCGATAGCCCAGGTACGTTCCGTTCGGGATGCCATCAAAAAGGGTGAACTGCCAGAAAGCCTTGCATCCTTGGCTGTGGTGACTGACACCTCCGCCGTGGACGACGACGAACCAGACTACAACCAGTCCAGCGACCTCTCCGGCGTGATAGAACTGCCGATGGACGAGCGCAAGAAGAAAAAGAAAAAGAAGAAAAAGCCCGGTGAACGAGGCGGCGAAGGCCAAGCCCGTGAACCAAGGCAAGAAAATAAATCTGCCGACGGCGGCCAGTCTGGCGAGAAGAAAGAAGGTGGCGGCAATCGTGACCGCAACCGGGACAGAGGACGTGACCGCAACCGTGGCGACCGCCGCCCATCGGGCGATGGCGATGCCCAAGCCAAGTCGCAAGAGCCAAGGGAACCAAGGCCACCCCGTGAGCCAAGAGAACCTCGTGAACCGAAAGAGCCTCGTGAGCCAAGAGAACCAAGGCAGCCCGGCCAAGAAGGCGATGCCCCAACAGGCGAGCGCCGTGAAGGTAGCGGAAATCGCAGAGGTGGCCGTGGTGGGAAGAACCGCAGGGGCGGGAAGAACCGAGGCGGTGGTGGAGGTGGTGGTACGCCGCCTCCAAGCGGGGGTGGTGAATAAAACTATTGAGGAATGGGCCAATTGTAAAAAGTTGGCCCATTCCTTTTACTCCACCACCTCAAAAATCAATTCGTTGCTTTCCAATTGAACGGCAGCGGTCTTGGTGCGGACGATTTCAAGGGCTTCTGGGTCGCCTCCGCATTTAATGTCGGGTTTGTTTTCGTAAAAAAACTTGATGCCGAATTTCCCAACAAGATGACCTACTTGTGGCCGTCCGATCCATTCTGATAACTTGATTTCTTCTTTTGGGCGCAAGGTTAGTATTTCAGCCCTTTTCAAGCCATTAACAGTACCACAGCCTGAGAAGTATTCAAATTTTTCCGGAAATTTTTCTGGATGCTTTTGATAATAAGGATAAAATTCATCCATGTAAAGTGGCATATCAATAATCCTCCATGACCACATAATCATTGGAGTCCTCTTTCCTGACAAACTACCATCTCCTGGCTGAACCAAATTCACCAACTTATCCCCATTATTGATGAGGAAAACTTCCACATTTGGATATGTACCTTTTTTTATTAATTGCTCTTTTGCCCTAATTTCCAGCCGAACATCAACGGCTTCTAAGGCATCAGGATAGACAAATTTATCAGTGCCACGACTTCCAAAGGAAAGAATGCAAGCTATGAGTATGATTGGGTATTTCATGGTTGAGAATCTTTGTTTAGGAAGGCCAATCCATTGCAAACTTAATCCATCTAATGACGTTTTTCAAGACCATTGTCACCTGAAAGGAGATTACCTTTGCGCCCGCCTCATAAACCATATTGTATCAAGTAACCAGCATCCAGCAAATGAAATACGACGTCACAGTCATTGGCTCCGGCCCCGGCGGCTATGTGGCCGCCATTCGTTCTGCCCAATTGGGCTTAAAGACCGCCATCATCGAGCGCTACAACGTGCTCGGCGGCACCTGCCTCAACGTGGGCTGCATCCCCTCCAAGGCGCTGCTCGACAGCAGCGAGCACTACCACAACGCCAAGCATACGTTCGAGCAGCACGGCGTCGGCGTGAGCGGCCTCAAGGTCAACATGCCGCAGATGATAAAGCGGAAAAACGAGGTCGTGGACGCCAACACGAAGGGCATTGATTTTCTGATGAAGAAAAACAAAATTGATGTCTATAAAGGCCACGGCTCGTTCGTGAGTGCCAATAAAATCAGCATTGCAAAGGCCGATGGCACGACCGAGGAAATCGAAACGGACAAGACCATCATCGCCACCGGCTCGAAGCCCATTGTGCCGGAGGCATTCAATTATGATAAAAAACGGGTCATCACCAGCACCGAGGCGCTGAACATTGACAGCGTGCCCAAGCGCATGGTCATCATCGGCGGCGGGGTCATCGGCTTGGAACTGGGGTCTGTCTATGCCCGCCTCGGCACCGAAATCGAGGTGGTGGAGTTCATGGACCGCATCATCCCGACGATGGACAGCGATTGCAGCAAGGAACTCCAACGGTCGTTGAAAGGGCTTGGCTTCAAGTTCCATCTCGGCCACAAGGTGAACACCGTGAAGGCCACCAAGAAGGGCGTGACCGTGGAGGTGCAAAAGCGGGACAGCGAAGAGAAATTCAACCTCGAAGCAGATTACTGCCTCGTGGCCATTGGCCGCCGGCCGTACACCGATAATCTGGGGCTGGAAAATGCGGGGGTGACAAAGGACGAGCGTGGCCGCATCGCCGTTGACGGCCATTTGCAGACCAACGTGCCGGGCATCTACGCCATCGGCGACGTGGTGCAGGGTGCTATGTTGGCCCACAAGGCCGAGGAGGAAGGAGTTTTTGTGGCAGAAACCATTGCCGGGCAAAAGCCGCATATTGACTACAACCTCATCCCCGGCGTGGTCTATACATGGCCGGAAGTGGCCGCCGTCGGTCAGACGGAAGAGCAGCTAAAGACAGCGGGCATCCCGTATAAAGCTGGCAAGTTCCCGATGAAGGCGCTTGGTCGTGCCCGTGCCAGCATGGACTTGGACGGCATGGTGAAGATGCTGGCCCACAAGGACACCGACGAAATCCTGGGCGTTCACATCGTTGGCGCCCGTGCCGCCGACATGATTGCCGAGGCCGTGGCGCTGATGGAGTTCCGGGCCAGCGCTGAGGACTGCGCCCGCATGAGCCATGCCCACCCGACCTATACGGAGGCCATCAAGGAGGCGGCGCTTGGGGCAACGGGGAACAGGGCGTTGCATATTTGACCGAGCCATTGAGAAAGAAAAAGGTGATGCTGCATGTCGTGGCATCACCTTTTTTTTGTGGTAATTTGATAAGTTTGCCTATTAGATCAACCAAAAATATCTAACATACTATGCCCAACGAAGACAACTTCATCCCCGGCATCTACAACTACTGCGACCGCTGGTGCGAGCGCTGCAAGTACACCGACCGCTGCTATAGTTACCAAATGGAAGTGGAAGCAGGTCTAACGGAAGAAGAAAAGGATAGCTCCAATCCAAAATATTGGGAGTACGTGTCCAACAACATGGCCAAGGCGCTCGAAATGATCCGGCAGCACGCTGAAGAAATGGGCATTGACCTAGACAACCTGCCCGAAGTGGAAGAGGAGCAGCCCAGTGAAAAAGTGGTGGAATTGGAGGAGCAATGGAAAGCGTTGCATGACGGCTACTTGGACAAAGCCGATGCTTTTTTTGAAAACAGCAAGGAGTATTTCCCCGAAAAAGGCCAAGAATCCATCCGCTGGGTGGAGATGGGTATCAAAGGGGAAGAGGAAACACTGGCCAAATGGCAAGACGTTGCCGACAAGCGGGACATTATCGGGTGGTATATGTACTTCATCTGGGCCAAAATTGCCCGGGCACTGAACGGCTATGACGAAATCTGGGGCAATCCGCTCGAAAGCGATTCTTACCGCACTTCCCGCATCTTGGTAATCGCCATTGAGCGGAGCATGGCGGCCTGGCAGGTGTTCTTGGAGGCTTTTCCTGAGAAGGAGGACGAAATCTTGGACATGCTGGCCCTGCTTGAAAAACTGCGGAGACAAGTGGTGACCGTTTTCCCTGATTGGCACAAGACCCTGAGTGAGGTGGTGTGGTAGGCTCCTCGCCGCATTCCAAAAGTGTTCGCTACTCCAAATTTGCCTTGTGCATTTCAAAGTACGGCTAGTTAATCCTTCCCACTTCCCCCAAACTTTGTATTTTTCGCCCAAGTCCTAACTAAAAAAATAAAGCAATACATGACGAATCAAAGACCGTGGCTGCAAAACTACCCCAAAGGGGTACCCGCCAACATAGACGAGAACACCTACCCATCGCTGGTGGCCTTGCTGGATGAGACCTTCAAAAAATTCCCCAACAACAAGGCCTTTTCCTGCATGGGCAAGGAAATGACCTATGCACAGGTGGACAAATACTCCACCCAGTTCGGGGCATACCTACACTCACGGGGCTTGGAACCGGGCGACAAGGTGGCGCTTATGATGCCCAACCTGCTGCAATATCCCATCGCTCTTTTCGGATGCCTGCGGGCTGGGCTGGTCATCGTGAACACCAACCCGCTCTATACGCCGAGGGAAATGCGCCACCAGTTCACCGATTCCGGTGCAAAGGCCATCGTCATCTGCGAAAACTTCGCCGCCAACTTACAGGAGGTGCTGCCCGACACGCAAATCAAGACCATCATCGTCACGAGCATCGGCGAAATGCTGGGCTTCAAGAGTATCCTCGTCAACTTCGCCGTGCGCTATATCAAACGGATGGTGCCAAACTACAACCTGCCCAATACGGTTACGTTTTCCACTGCATTGGCGCAGGGCAAGCAGTTCACCATCAAACCATTCCAGCAAGGCCCCGATGATGTGGTTGCGTTGCAATACACGGGCGGCACCACGGGGGTGGCCAAGGGCGCCATGCTCACCAACCGCAACCTAGTGGCCAATATGATGCAGATTCGTGCTTGGATAGGCACTGCACAAATTGGGACGAATGATGTCGGCCTTTCGCCCCTTCCTTTGTACCATATTTTTGCTTTTTCGGTCAATTGCTTGGCACTGTTCAGCCTGGGGGCGCTCACTGTGCTCGTGGTGAATGCCCGTGACCTGCCCTCGGTTATCAAGGAGTACAAGAACTACAAGGTGACGATTATGACAGGGGTGAACACCTTGTTCAACGCATTGCTTAACCACCCGGACTTTGCTTCGGTGGACTTTAGTTCACTCCGCTTCGGCTTCGGTGGCGGTATGGCCGTGCAACGGGCGGTGGCCGAAAAATGGCGAAAGGTGACGGGTGCGCCCTTGGTTGAAGGCTTCGGCATGACGGAGTCCTCGCCCGTGGCCAGCGTGAACCCGCTTGATGGCTCAGGCAGGCCGGGCTGCATCGGACTCCCCGTCTCCAGCACCGATATGCGTATTGTTGATGAAAATGGGAACCCATTGCCGCAAGGCGAAACAGGCGAAATCCAAATCAAAGGCCCGCAGGTGATGAAGGGCTATTATAATCGCCCAGATGCCACCGCCCAAACCATTAAGGATGGCTGGCTCTGCACGGGCGATATCGGCATGATGCATCCCGATGGTTATTTCCAAATTGTTGACCGCAAAAAGGACATGATTCTCGTCTCTGGCTTCAACGTTTATCCAAATGAAATCGAGGACGTGGCTATCGAGCACCCAAAAGTGCTGGAGTGCGCCGCCATCGGTGTACCGGATGAGAAATCGGGCGAGGTGGTAAAGTTGTTTGTGGTGAAAAAAGACAATTCCCTGACGGAGAAGGAATTAATAGAACATTGCCGCAGCGGACTGACGGGCTACAAAGTACCGAAGTCCGTGGAGTTCAGGAAGGAACTGCCGAAGACGAATGTGGGGAAGATTTTGCGAAGGAAGCTGAGGGAGGAGCAGGGGTGATTATTGGCTAATGATTTAGCCGTTCGCCATTATCTGACTGCTGTAGGCTGCCAATATCAGCCAGTCGGAACAGGAGAAGTTAATGGCGAGCGGCTTCATCTTGTTACTTATGGCCTTAAATTGAATTCTTTTATTTCAAAATAGCAATCCTCGCATACCAACTTAATATTTGCCAATTCCATGGATTCTTCATTCCATCCGTCATTGCGAAGCCGTAGTTTTTCGCACTCACTGCACCATGCCTGCAAATCGTCGTCTTCGTCGATATCCATACCTTTATAGGAAGGGAAAGCCTCCTCGAAGCCTGTTTTGGTATGCTTGTTTAGGTGTTGACAAATAAATGCCATCCTTTTCTGGCCATGCTTTCCACATTCAATAATCTGGTCTTTTATTCTTTGCGCCCTATCATTGTCAATCCTTTCTTTGACTACCATATAGATGTAGAGATGGTCGCTCAATACTCTGTACCCGCCAATGCCATTTAGGATTCGGTTTGATATGGCAACAAACTCCCAACCTTCGTTTATCCCACTTTCAAAACAACCTTCTGACAATCTTTCAAATTGTTCCTTTTCTCCAAATTCCTTTACCGCTATCGTAGCTTTCCTATTTTTCTCTACGGAATGTCCATTATTCCAAGTCCACATCCATGTGCCTGATTTGGTAGAAAATGTGCCAATAGGGATGTACTTAAAGTTGATTTCCTTACCTTCCGATGAAAAGGTCAACAAGCCCGTTTCTTGGTTGTAGAACCAATTGGCATAGTTGTCAATGCTGTATTTTTTTCGAAATTCTTCTTGAATGGTTTGAAAAATCTCGAAGGAGTCGGACAGGAAATCAGCGTAGGTCATGTTAATTCTTCAACAAATTCTTGAACCTCGGTCGGTGCGGTGTCACGTCGCCCAGTTTGGCCTTCTTGGCGGCTTCGTAATCTTGGTAGTTGCCCTCGAAGAACACCACCTCGCCTTCGTCCTCGAAGCTGAGGATGTGGGTGGCCAAGCGGTCAATGAACCAGCGGTCGTGGCTGATGACCATGACGCAGCCAGCGAAATCGTCGAGCGCATCTTCCAGCGCCCGTAAGGTGTTGATGTCAATGTCGTTGGTAGGCTCGTCGAGGAGTAGCACGTTGCCGCCGTCCTTTAGCGTCATGGCCAAATGGAGTCGGTTGCGCTCGCCACCGGAGAGGACGCCTGACTTCTTTTGCTGGTCGTTGCCCGTGAAATTGAAGCGGCCGATGTAGGCACGGGCGTTCATTTCATAGCTGCCCACCTTCAAAATATCCAAGCCGCCGCTCACCACTTCATAAACTGATTTTTCTGGGTCAATGGCCGAGTGGCTTTGGTCAACGTAGCTCACTTTCACTGTGTCGCCGAGTTTTATCGTGCCGCTGTCGGGTTTCTCTTGGCCCATTATCATGCGGAAAAGGGTCGTCTTGCCCACCCCGTTCGGCCCGATGATGCCCACGATGGAGTTTTTCGGAACGGAAAAACTGAAATTCTCGAACAGCACCCGGTTGTTGAATGCTTTGTTCAGGTTCTCTACTTCTATCACCACTTCACCGAGGCGAGGGCCGGGCGGGATAGTAAGTTCCAGTTTTGATTCTTTTTCCTTGGTCTCTTCACCAGCCATCTTGTCATAAGCGTTCAGACGGGCCTTGCCCTTGGCTTGGCGGGCCTTCTGGCCCATGCGAATCCACTCCAACTCCCGTTCGAGGGTCTTGCGGCGCTTGTCCTCGGCCTTGGCTTCCAGCTCTAGGCGCTTGGCCTTTTGCTCCAACCAACTGGAGTAGTTGCCCTCCCACGGGATACCTTCGCCACGGTCGAGTTCAAGTATCCAGCCCGCCACATTGTCGAGGAAGTAGCGGTCGTGCGTCACGGCGATGACCGTGCCGGGGAACTGTTGAAGGAACTGCTCCAGCCAGTCAATGCTCTCGGCGTCGAGGTGGTTGGTCGGCTCGTCGAGGAGGAGGATGTCTGGCTCGGAGAGCAGGAGGCGGGCCAATGCGACCCGGCGGCGCTCGCCGCCAGAGAGGACTTTCACCTGGGCATCGTCGGGCGGGCAGCGCAGGGCGTCCATGGCCCGGTCGAGCTTGTGGTCGAGTTCCCAGGCGTTGTTGCTTTCTAGGATGTCCATCAGTTCGCCTTGGCGCTCGATGAGCTTGTTCATCTCGTCGTCGCTCATCGGCTGGGCGAATTTGTCGTTCACCTCGTTGTACTCCTTCATGTACTTCATCAGCTCGCCGACGCCCTCTTCCACGATTTCACGGACGGTCTTCGTTTCGTCAAGCTCGGGTTCCTGCGGCAGGTAGCCGATTTTGTGCTGCTTTTCAAATTCGATTTTGCCCTGATAGTTTTGGTCGAGGCCGGCGATGATTTTCAGCAGGGTGGACTTACCGCTGCCGTTGAGGCCGAGCACGCCGATTTTTGCACCATAGAAAAAGGAAAGCCAGATGTTTTTCAGGACTTGCTTTTGGGGCGGGAACGTCTTGGAGACGCCCGACATGGAGAAAATGATTTTGTTGTCTGCCATAGCGTTTGGATTGCGGATTTGCGATTTCGGATTGGGAGCCAAGTAGAAATGGCAAAGCCTGAATTGGGTGGCAAAAATGGGGTAAGTTTTTGAGAAAATCTCACTTCACCGTCAAATCCAACGCCCGTAGCCGCCACTTGGTCACTTCGCCAGCCTTGTTCCGGTGGATGCGGTAGGTACGGTGCTTGAATAGTTTTTTCAGGGCAATACCAATCCCGCTGCTGGTGACGGGCACGGTGAGCAAGACCCCGGCATCGAACCCATCACCTTCGATGGCTTGGGCTACCAATCCATAAGTCAGCCAAACAGCCGCAAAGTTTATCATCTGGTTGCCCAGTGGCCTCGACCACTTGGCGGGCGTATAGCTGCGGAAGGCCACTATGCTGTCCAAGTCCACATGGCCACCATTGGCGAAATAAAGGAACTGGCGCTCATAGTGGATATCGTCAATAACACGGGTGTACCACTGGCCATTGTTGAGGCGGAAAGTGATTTCGTCGCCGGGTTGGTACTTCTTCGTCTTGGTGCTGTGCAGGCGTTCGAGCTGGAGGTATTTTTGGCCGAAGGCCAAGGATGCCAAGAAGGTGAAAGCCAGTGCCAAGAATGCTATTTGCAAAACTTTGATTGTGCGCCGATTGTAAAATAGTTGGTGGTGCTTCATAAATCGTGTTTTCAACATTGCTCGAATTTGTCAGGCGTTAAACTGCATTTTACCATAAATGGATAATAGTTCATCAATCTTAGCATGGAATCTTTCATGGTCGAACCCCCTGGGATTTCTTTTCATTTCCGCAATTCCTGATATACCGTCAAGGATTGATTTTTTAAGCTCAGCAAACTGTTCAGTTGGGGTTAGCTGCCCATGTTTTGAAAAATCAAATTGGCATACAACTGTGAGGGTTCGCCATTTGGCACTATAAAGTTTATATCCAGCAGTACTCGTAAATGAGTTAAGCCGTCCTTTAGCGTCAAAAATTTCATACCCAATACGAAATGCCCTAACATCATTGCCACATGAAAATCCAACCAATTCATTTGTCAAAAAGCATTCAATCGCCTGTAAATCATACTGAATTTTGCTATCATCAACCTCTATTGTTGTGGTAACAATGAACTTAAAAGAAATTGAATCAACTGGTTTTCTCATTATTCCCTCTGCCAATGATTTGCTAAGAATAAAATCTCCATGTGCGAGAAGCACTTCAAAATCAGCAATCAAGGTATTCAGGTCAAATTTTATAGGCTGCGCCAATTCTCGTTTCCAGTAGTTCAATAGAAATAAAACGCCATTCAGAGCAATCTTTACTTTTTCAGAGGCATTTAACCTTTCGAAACACTCGGCATCCAGATGTGCGTAAAGGACAGCGAATTTGTCCTTGGTGTAAATGCCATCCCCATGCCTTCCAAATTCAATTTTTTCCTCGATAAAGAATTTGAAACGAATCTCCTTGATTGCCATCCCATAGCCTTTCTCCATAGTGAAGTCCCTTAAAATACTATTGACTTCATTCATAATATCTCGATACCCACCATACTGTAAATGTGGGTTGAAATCAATCCACATCCCCAAATTCATGGTTGGCGTTTTTTTCATGGCTTTAGTCATCAATAATTTACAAAGGAGGGGATTTCGGAACGTTCAGGTTGGCAACGGCAATGTTCTTTTTAAAAAACAAGTGAATCATCGTCTGCATCGCCTTGTGTATCTGCTCTGAGGGCAGGTCTTCCTTGCCCGTGTAGAGCACCATGCAGGCGTACTGCTGTTGGCCGCCTTCCAGTCTTCGGTAAAGGCGGTGCTTGTTCAGCCGCCATGCCTCCCGCACCTTCCGCTTGATGTGGTTGCGGGCCACCGCCGACTTGTAGTTCTTCTTCGGCACACTGACCGTGAACTGCACTGGCGACCCACCCGCTGGCATTGGCGAAGCCGACCAAAACAACCGCAACGGATACACGCCAAACGACTGCCCATCCTTGAACAGGCCGCCAATGATTTTAAGGCTCTTGAGCCGCTCCGCTTTCTTAAAGGTGTATTCTGGCATAATGGCTGCGAAATTGGACATTTTTCACCAATAAAAAAGCCAATGGTCAAATGCCAACGTCACATTGCAATTTACCTACCTTTGCTCTTTATATTGAGAAATTAGAAATTAGAAATTAGAAATTAGAGCTGCAATCCAGCATCTTGTATCTAATATCTAATCGCTAAAGTCTCTCAATCCCCGCAACATGGGTGCGAGAAATGAAGATGCCATCATCGAGGAAGTAAAGCGGCTTTTCGCTGGCCACCTCGAACAAAATGCCTTCCGCAAGACGCCGGAACGTTTTGCCATTTTGGAGGAAATCTACCGCCGCAGCGACCACTTCGACGCCGAGGCGCTCTATATCCACATGAAGAACCAGAGCTACCGGGTGAGCCGGGCCACGGTCTATAACACCCTCGACCTGCTCGTGACCTGCGACCTCGTGAAGCGGCACCAGTTCGGCAAGAACCTCGCACTCTACGAAAAATCCTACGGCTACAAGCAGCACGACCACCTCATCTGCGAGAACTGCGGCAGGGTGTTCGAGTTCTGCGACCCCCGCATCCAGCAAATCAAGGACATGATGGGCGAACTGCTCAAGTTCAAGGTCAACTACCATGCGCTGAACCTGTACGGGGAGTGCAACGGGGCCTGTGAGCGGACGGCGCAAAAAACGAGCGAATCATGAGATTGAGCGTTGATTTAAAATTCGAGCAATTGCTGGCCTTCATCAGCCAATTGCCCCTTCGGGAAAAGAAGCGGCTGGTCAAGGCCGTCATGCAGGATATTGACCAGCAAGAAAAAGAGCCGACCAACCTGCAAAAACTCTTGCTCTCTGGGCCGACTTGGACAGATGAGGAGTACAAAGCTTTCCTTGAAGCGCAATCAGAAGTGAACCAACTCGGAAAAAATGCTACTAATTGACACTTCGGTGCTCATCGAATATTTTCGAAAAACGAAAAAGGACGAGACCTTTTTCTATAAGCTCGCCGAAACGCACGCCGCATTTTGCATCTCTACCATAACCAAATACGAAGTCTTGGTGGGCAGCAATCCTCAACAGGATAGTTTTTGGCAAAAATTGCTGGGAAGCATTGCCATCATCCCTTTTGATGACGCAACAGCAGTAGAAACCGTGCAAATAAGGAAAGAGCTCAAAGCAAAAAGTGAAAACCTCGGATTCGAGGATATGGCTATCGCTGCAACTGCCCGGCAAAATGGCTACCAGTTAGCGACTCTCAACGAAAAGCATTTCAAAAAAATAACCAACCTAAACTTGGTTACTCGATAAAGCACCAACATGACAATAGACGTAATCCTCGGCCTGCAATGGGGCGACGAGGGCAAAGGAAAGATTGTTGATTATTTGGCCACGCAATACGACGTGGTGGCCCGCTTTCAGGGCGGCCCCAATGCCGGGCACACGCTCAAGTTCGACGGCAAAAAATTCATCCTGCACACCGTGCCGAGCGGCATCTTTCGGCAGGAGTTGGTCAATCTCATCGGCAATGGGGTGGTCATTGACCCCATCACCTTGGAGCGGGAACTGGCCAACCTCGACACCGCCGAGGTAGAGTACCGCAGCCGACTTTTGGTAGCAAAAAAAGCGCACCTCATCCTGCCCACCCACCGCCTGCTCGACGCCGCCAATGAGGCCGCAAAGGGCAAGGAGAAAATCGGCTCCACGTTGAAAGGCATCGGCCCGACGTACATGGACAAGACCGGGCGCAACGGCCTACGGGTCGGCGACACGCTGCTGCCCGACTTCATGGAGCGGTACAACTCCTTGAAAAACAAGCACTTGGGCCTATTGCAAGCACTGCCGAAGGTGGAGTTCGACCTCGAAGGCGATGAGCAAAAATGGTTCGCCGCCCTGAACACCCTGCGCTCGCTCACGCTCGTGGACGGCGAGTATTTCATCAACCAGCAACTGAAGGAAGGCAAGCGCATCCTCGCCGAGGGCGCACAAGGCTCCATGCTCGACATTGACTTCGGCACCTACCCTTATGTCACTTCGTCGAACACCGTGACGGCGGGCGTGTGCAGCGGCCTTGGGGTTGCTCCGCAACGGGTGGGCGAGGTCATCGGCATCACGAAGGCATATTGCACGAGGGTCGGCGGTGGCCCCTTCCCCACCGAGCTATTGGACGAAACGGGCGACTTCCTCCGCACCGAGGGCGCCGAGTTCGGCAGCACTACCGGGCGGCCAAGGCGCTGCGGCTGGATTGACCTGCCGCAACTAAAGTACACCATCATGCTCAACGGCGTCACGCAATTGGCCATCACGAAGATTGACGTGCTGAACAAATTTGAGCAGATAAAGGCCGCCACCCATTACCGCCACGACGGCCAAGTGACCGACCAACTCCCGTTCGACCTTTGCGGAGCAGCCATCGAACCTGTTTATGAGGACTTCGAAGGCTGGAAGCAGCAATTGGACGCCGCCAAGGATTTCGACGCATTGCCGAAGGCAGCCCAAGCCTACCTCGAAGCGCTGGAGCGGTACTTGGACGTGCCCATCACGATGGTGTCAACGGGGCCGGAGCGGGATAGTCTGATTTTGAAGCCGGTGCCGATGGAACTGCCTTGGTGATAATTTGCTTCGCAATCCAAAACCATTCTGACCATGCGCCCTTATTTTTTCCTCTTAGCAATTGCAGTCCTCACTTCCTGCTCCACCGGAGGCCCCGTCGAGGTAGGCGGCATCACCGTGGAAGCTGGGCTGCGCCAATTGGCCGACCAACAGGATTTTGACTACACGGGCTTCCTCGACAAGGCGCTGAAAGGGGACGACGCTTCGCTCAACGAGGTCTTGAAATTCAAGACTGGGCTGGACAGCGCCGCCACTGCCGGGCATGGTTTGGTGCTGAAATCCCTGCTCAATAAACTGGGGGACGAGCTTTTTTCCCAAAAAATAAGTCCGCTCTCCATCGAGGAAAAGCAGAAGATTTGGGCTGGCTTGGAGGGGGCAGGCGCCGCCTCACTGAAGAACGAATCCCCAATGACCTTCAAGGCACTCATGCCCATTCAGCCGCCTGCGGAGATGAACGGCCTCTATGTTTTCGATGGAAAAAACAGCAGTTTCCGGGATTGCGCCAAGCCCGATGCCCGCTATCTGGTGGTGGACGAGACGGCAGGGCAATTGGAGCAGCACTACCGCCGTTTGCTCAAGTTTCCGTACCCGGGCCAGCCTATTGTTGTAGCATTGAAAGGTGCTGTGGCTCCCTATTTTGGCAGCTTGGAATTGCCCGATGGCATGGAGGGTTTCCTCGTTGTGTCGGAAGTAATGAAAGCGGAAGCCAAAAACTTCCGAAACACCTGCATACCCTACAATTTTTGGGCACTGGGCACCGAGCCGTTTTGGGCAGCGCAGGTGTCGGAGGCAGAGGGCGTCATCGAGTACCGGGGCATGGACGACGAGCGCACGAAATTTTTCGCTTTCCAGCCTCCGGTGGCTGAGAAAAAAACGCTGATTTACACGGGCATCAACCAAGAGAGTGGCGATAATATCCGTATTGCTGTGGACAGCCTGCCCTGCGGTGACGGAATGTCGGACCGAACGTATAAAATTACCGTAAGGCTGACCATCAACGGGAAGGAGGTCAATGGCTGTGGGATTCCGTTTGAGCACCTACGAGATTCTATCAAGTGAACCTCGCAAATTGAAGCCAATTTTTAATTTGTTCATAAAAACAAGCACCACTATTCTAAATTTGACCCGAATTTGAAACATTTACCAGCCTGATTCAAAACCATTCGTGACACAGGAACCCGCCTCGGCATGAATGATTTAACATATTTTGAAATAAAATAAGTGCCACTCCGCAATTTTTTCATCGGCAAGAAATCACTGCTCAAGTTTCAGCACGTCATTGACAACTTGGTATTCGGCTTTGCCATACTTGGCTTTTTTGCCATTTTCGCCGATGTCGGCCAGTTGAAACCTGAGTGGAACGGAGTCTTCGACGGTATTTACAGGTTTACGCTCGTGCTATTCTTCCTGCTGTTTTGCTTCAGGTCCTATTCCAATTTCTTCCTGTTCAAAAAAAAGCGAGAGAAATGGCTGGCCATCATGGAACTGGTCTTTCTGGGCGTGCTATTGCTGTCGCAATGTAATGCAGGTTTTTTCGAGTCGCTGGCTTCAAGGGAGTTTTTACAGTTGGCCATCTTTATCATTTTCGTGGTGGAGATTTCCACCCGGAGCCTCCAGTTGGAGCGGATACAGGTCAACCCGGCCCTGCTCTTCATCTTCAGCTTCCTCATACTCATTGTAGTCGGGGCTTTTGCGCTGATGCTCCCCATATCCACCGTTTCAGGCAGTTTCCCGTTCATAGATGCACTTTTCACGAGCACGAGCGCCGTCTGTGTGACTGGCCTCGGTGTGGTTGACACAGGTACCTACTTCACGCGATTCGGGCAAAATGTGATACTCGCCCTCGTTTCGTTGGGTGGCCTCGGCGTAATGACCTTCACCAGCTTCTTCGGCCTGTTCTTCCGGGGCGAAGCCTCTTTCAAGAACCAGTTGATTTATAAGGATTTCACAGGTGCCGACCAGTTGAAGGACGTGTTTTCGACCATAGTGAAAATCGTTTCCTTTACCATTGGCGTAGAGTTGTTTGGTATGCTGCTGTTATTCGTCAGCCTTAGCCCCAAGGATTTCGGCTATGATATTGGCGAGCAGTTGTATTTTGCCTTTTTCCATTCCGTTTCGGCATTCAACAACGCAGGCTTCCAATTGAAGGCGCAGGGGCTTTATGACCCCATCCTGATGCACAACCATTTCTTTCATACCATCGTTGCCCTGCTCATCATCTTTGGTGGCCTTGGTTTTTTCATCTCCTTCAATATCGTTGACTATTTTAGGGAGCGGTTGTTTGCCCGTTTCCGGCAGTGGTTCTTGGGCGAACCCCTCAAGCATGTGCCTTGGGTCATCAACTTCAACAGCCGTATTGTGCTTCGCACAACGGCCATACTGTTGGTCGTAGGCACCGTCCTTTTCTACATCACGGAATACAATTCTTCGTTGAAGGAGCATGGCGGAGTTGGCAAATGGTTCGTGGCCTTCTTCATAAGCGTGACGCCCCGCACGGCCGGCTTTAACAACATAGACATGGCCACCCTTACTCGTGAAGGCATGCTGATAACCCTGCTGTTCATGTGGATAGGTGCCTCCCCTGGCTCTACGGGCGGTGGAATCAAGACCAGCACCTTTGCCGTGGCCACCATGGGCATCTTCAACATTGCCCGCGGTCGCGACCACGTGGAGTTCGCCATGCGGGAGGTGGCCAACGAATCACTGCTGAGGGCGTTTATTGTAATTTCCCTCTCGTTGATTGTCTTGGGCTTTTCAACTGTGGCCGTCGGCTATTACAATCCTGAAATCGCCCTTGACAAAATCGTTTTCGAGGTGTTCTCGGCCTTTGGCACGGTAGGGCTTTCGTTGGGCATTACTGCCCAATTGACTACTGCCAGCAAAGCCATCATTTCACTCACCATGTTCATTGGGCGGGTGGGCATGTACACCGTACTGCTCGGCTTTTTGAAAAAAGCACTGGACACCAAGCACTATCGGTATCCGGTTGAAAATGTGATTATTACTTGATATTGGGGATTGAGTTATTGGGTATTGTTGGCTGACAAATACCCAATAACCAATAACCAATAACCAATTTCAAACCATGAAATTCATCATAATTGGCCTCGGCAATTTTGGGGCATCGCTCGCCATCAAGCTCACGGAAATGGGCCACGAGGTCATCGGCGTGGACAAGCGTGTGGAGAAAATAGACGCCGTGAAGGAACGGCTCACGTTCACGGTGGCTTTGGATTCCACCAACCCGGAGGCCATCAAGAACCTGCCCGTGGAGCAGTCCGACGTGGTCATAGTGGCCATCGGCGAGGACGAGGGCAGCAGCATCCTCACCACTGCCCTGATGAAGCAGCACAACCCCAAGCGGCTCATCAGCCGGGCCATCACCGTGCTGCACCATAGCGTGTTGGAGGCAATGGGCGTGGACGAAATCATCCACCCAGAGGAGGAGGCCGCCTACCGCCTTGCAAAGCGGCTCGAACTGCACCAAATCATTGACTCGTTCGAGATTTCGGAGAAATACTCCATCTATGAAATAAACCTGCCGGAAGACCTCATCGGCAGGACGGTCGCCGAGACCGAGTTCCGCCAGCGGTACAACATGAACATCATCACCATCATCCGTAAAAAGAAGCGGAAAAACATCCTCGGCGTGACCCGTGAGGTGAAAGATGCCATCGGTGTCGTAGCGCCTGATACGATATTGCAGGAAGGCGACTTACTGGTCGTTTTCGCAAGGAAAGAAGATTTGGATAGGTTCCTCAATGGATAAACCCCATTGCGCAGCAAAAATTATTGCGTTCTTTTGCTCCCGACATTCCTTCAAGCCAAGCGACATCAATCATCTGAAAAATGGTAACCATCCACGAGGCATCCAGCCGCAGCGAAGTGCTGGAATTCGTCAAATTCCCTTTCGAGCTTTACAAGGACAACCCCAATTGGGTGCCGCCGATCATCCATGACGACATGGTGACGCTGCGCAAAAACCCAGCGTTCGAGTATTGTGAAAAATGCTATTGGGTGGCAAAAAAAGGCGGCAAGATAGTAGGGCGCATCGCCGGCATACTGAGTCGGGCCGAGAACGAAAAAACGGGCAAGAAGCTCGCCCGCTTCGGCTGGATTGAGTTCATTGACGATAGGGAGGTGTCTGCGGCCCTTTTCAATACAGTCGAAAATTGGGCACGCCAAAAGGGCATGACCCAGATGCATGGCCCCCTTGGCTTCACCGACCTCGACCGGGAGGGCATGCTCATCGAAGGCTTCAACGAGCTTGGCACCTTCGCCACCATGTACAACTATCCGTATTATCAGGCTCATCTGGAGGCAAACGGCTATGGCAAGAGTACCGACTGGGTGGAATTCGAGATTGACGTGCCAACGGAGATTCCGGCCCGCATGACCGAGTTCTCAAAGAAAATAGCTGAACGTTTTGAACTGCGCCAATTGGAAGGAAGCCGCTCCCAATTGAAGCCCTATGCACCGAAAATTTTCGAACTCATCAACCAAGCCTACCACGACCTGTATGGCACAGTGACATTGAGCGATGCTCAAATCAAATTCTACACGGAGCAATATTTCACCTTCATCAAAACCGATTTCGTCTCGGTAATTTTGGACAAAGTAGGCAAGGTCATTGCCTTCGGCCTTACGATGCCCTCTCTATCAAGAGCCGTACAGAAAGCCAAGGGCAAGTTGTTCCCGTTTGGCTTCCTCCATATCCTCGGTTCCATGCGAAAGAACGACCGGGCCGATTTCTACCTCATTGCCATTGACAAGGAGTATCAACGCAAGGGCGTTCACATCATGATATTTGAAAAGATACTGAAGAACTATCAAAAATTCGGCATCAAAAAAGTGGAAACCAACCCCGAACTGGAGACCAACATCCATGTGCAGGCCATTTGGAAGGACTACAATCCCCGGCAGCACAAGCGGAGGCGGTGCTTTATTAAGGACTTGCAGTAATTGTTTGATTGTTGAATTGCTTGATTGCTGCCCGAATGGCAACAATCAAGCAATTCAACAATTTTAACAATCCAAAAAATGAAGAAGATACTCATTACTGGCGCATCTGGCTTTGTCGGCAGCCACCTCGTGGACGAGGCGCTGCGGCGCGACCTCGACGTGTACGCAGGTGTGCGCAAGTCGAGCAGCCGGGAGTTCCTACAGGATGAGCGCATCAATTTTGTGGAACTGAACTATGAGGATGTGGGCCAAATGGCCAACCTTGTGAAGCGCAAGCAGTTCGACTATATCATCCACAATGCCGGGGTGGTGGCAGCGCCCAAGCTCTCGGATTATATGCGGGTGAATTTTGACTTTACCAAGAATTTCGTGGACGCCGTCATCGCCTCCGGTGAAGTGCCAGAGAAGTTCACTTACATCAGTTCGGCAGCCAGTTATGGCCCCGTTTCCAGCAAGGATTTGACCGATTTCCTGAAAGAAGAAGATCCGCAGCGCCCCATCAACACCTATGGAGAGGCCAAATTAGCTTCTGAGCGATACCTTGCGTCACAACCCGAATTCCCTTATGTAGTCATCCGCCCGACCGGGGTCTATGGCCCCCGCGACCGTGATTTCCTCACTTTTTTCAAAATGGTCAACAGCCATTTCGAAGGGTATATCGGGTTCCGAAAGCAGCATCTTGCATTTGTCTATGTAAAAGACTTGGTGCGGGCAGTACTGGACGCCACTACCCATGCCGACGTTCACCGGAAAGGCTATTTCATCTCCGATGGCCGCTACTATGCCCAATGGGACTTGGGCCGCATTGCGAAGCGACTATTGCATAAAAAGACCCTGCGCCTGCACATACCTGTGACCCTCGTGCGGGGCGTGGCATGGCTACTGGAGCAAGCAGGAAAGGCATCGGGCCGCTACCCAGCGCTTAACCTTGAAAAGGTGCGAATACTTGAAAGCCTCAACTGGAAATGTGACATCGAGCCACTAAAGGAAGACCTCAATTTCCAACCCCAGTATGACCTGGAAGAGGGGCTGGAAGAGACGCTGGCTTGGTATAAAGAAAATGGCTGGCTATGAAGATTGCGGATTAAGGGATTGCGGATTGGCCCGCAGCACGTTTGAATCCGAAATCCGCAACCTCTAAATGTAGCCCAAAATCCTCAACATATCCTCCGGCTTCTGCTCCTCCTTGTAGAGCTTGTCCACAATATTTCCCTTGGAATCCTTGTAAATCAAGATGTGCTTGGGCGCTGGTATGAGGCAGTGCTTGATGCCACCGTAGCCACTGAGCGAGTCTTGGTAGGCCCCCGTATGGAAGAAGCCGACGTAGAGCGGCTCCTTGCTCTTGTCGTCAATCACGGGCAGGTAAACCCGTGTGTCGTGTATCTCGGAATTGTAGTAGTCGGAGTTGTCGCAGGAGATGCCACCCACGTTCACCCGGTGCACTTCGTTGTGCCATTTGTTGACTGGCAGCAGGATGAAGCGCTCGCCAATGCCCCAAGTGTCGGGCACGGTCGTAATGAGTGAATTGTCAATCATGTACCAAAGCTCGGCGTCGTTTTGGCGCTTCTGGCCAAGCACAGAGTAGATGATGGCACCGCTCTCGCCCACAGTATATTTGCCAAACTCGGTAAAGATGTCTGGCTCCTCGATTTCTTCCTCTTGACAAGCATTAAGGATGAGGTTCACGATTTCACGCACCATGTAGGTGTAATCGAACTCCGAGCCGAGCGAGTTGCGGATGGGCATGCCGCCGCCGATGTTCAGGGCCTCGAGCGTGGGGCATACTTTTTTCAGTTCGCAGTACATCTTAACGGCCTTTTTCAGTTCGCCCCAATAATAAATAGTGTCCTTGATGCCCGTGTCCACGAAGAAGTGGAGCATGGTCAGCTTGAACTTAGGGTTCTTCTCAAGGCGGTCTTTGTAGAAACTGATGATTTCGGAAGCCCGCAGGCCGAGGCGGCTGGTGTAGAACTCGAAGTTAGGCTCTTCGTCGGTGGCCACCCGCAGGCCGAGGTTGCATTGGCCCTTCACCATTTCCTCGTAGAAGGCCAGTTCCTCCTTGTTGTCGAGCACGGGAATGACGTTCTCAAAGCCCTCGTTGATGAGGCTGGAAATCTTCTCTGCATATTCACGGGTCTTGAAGCCATTGTTGACAATGATGGTCTGCTTGTCAATGAACTCTTCCTCGAATAGGCGACGAACAAGATCAATATCGAACGAACTGGAAGTCTCTATTTCAACATCGTGCTTGAGCACCTCCTTCACCACATAGCTGAAGTGGGAGCTTTTGGTGCAGTAGCAATAGTTGTACTTGCCCCGGTAGCCACTGGTCTTCATGGCCTTTGTGAAAAGGTTGCGGGCCTTCTTGATTTGGGCACCTATCTTAGGCAGGTAGGTCAGCTTGAGCGGCGTGCCGTATTTTTTTATCAAATACATGAGCGGTACGCCGTTGAAAACGAGGTTGCCATCTTCGATATCGAAACCCTCCTGCGGGAAGTAGAAGGTCTGGTCAATCAGGTCAAAATAGCGGTTTGAAATCATTTCACAAAGGATTGAAACACGGTTGTTCGCAAAATTTCATAGTACGCACCATCAGTCCATGCTATGAGCTGGCAAAAGTAAATGCTTCTGAAAAAACAGCGGGACTAAATGTGGAAATGGGAGTTTTTGCCCTTCAATTGCGGTGTTTCCAACCTATTCAGTAATTTTTTTTGAAACAGAGTTGAAAAAAAGACAATAAAACACTTTTTGTTTTTAAAAATAATTACCTTCGCATTGTATTTAAAACAAAAATTCTCACCAACTAAAACTTTTTCGTCATGGGAATCTTGAAAAAAATCCTGTTTGTCATTTTGGGCATCATTGCCCTTGGGCTTCTGGTTGCGGCATTTTTGCCAAAACACTACGAGTACGAGCGCAGCATTGACATCAATGCTTCGAAAGAGGTCGTGTTCAACATCGTAAACGACCTAAAAACCCAAGAAACTTGGGGGCCTTGGGGGAAAGAAGATCCTACTATCAAGAACACTTACAATGAAGTGCCCGCTGGTGTCGGCCAAGTCAGTTCTTGGACCTCGGAAGGTTCCGGCAACGGCAAGCAGACCATCACTGAGTCCAATCCACCTACCGCTGTGAAAGTAAAGGTCGAGTTCGAAGGACAAGGTGGCGGCGACGGCTGGTACAAGCTGGAAGACGGAGAAAACGGCGCCACTAAAATTTCTTGGGGCATGGCGTTCGACTCACCTTGGCCAAGCAATATTTTCACTGCTTTATTCGCTGGCAAGATGATGAACAAAATGTTCGACAGCGGCCTTAGCAGCCTAAAAAAGATGGCAGAGGAGCAGGCCGCAGCCGCCCCTACAGCCGCCCCTTTGAATGTACAGGAAATGGATTTCAAGGGTATGACCTACCTTGGTATTCGTGAACAGACAACCTTCGAGGAAGCCATGAAGCAATCCTATTTTTCAGAGCGCATCACCAAAATCATCGGCATGATGGAGAAAATAAAGATGCAACCTGCCGGCTCTCCAACAGGTGTCTTTTATGTTTGGGACGAAGCCAACAAAAAGACTGATATGGCAGTAGCAATGCCCATTGCCCCCGGCACTGCTGTGGCTGGCGACCCTAATATCAAGGTCTTCGAAGTGCCTGCAAACAAGGCGCTCGTGGTAGATTACTACGGCCCCTATGAGGGCATTGCCAAGGCGCACGAGGCACTTGGAGCCTACGTGAAAGAAAAAGGCCTAACAGAAGTAGCCCCCGTTCTGGAAGAATACGTGACCGACCCTGAAGTGGAGAAGGATCAGTCGAAATGGTTGACAAGGGTTTATTATTTCGTGGGAGCAAAGAAGTGAGTATAGCCGCTGTATTTTGCATAAAAAAGCGAAGCCCTGACACAACCTGCGTCAGGGCTTCGCTTTTTTATGCAAAAATCACCGCTGAATTCCTTGTGGTTTTTGTCCGAAAAGCTAATTTCGGCGGTGCTTTTGCACTGATTTCAACACTAACCAACCATCACAGAAATATATGTCAACCAAGAGCAAGAAACGCAACGAGTCTTTGGACAAAAGGGACAACAAGAAGTTTTTCATGGCTGTAGGAGTCGCCGTACTGGTGCTCATGCTGCTGATGTTCTTGATGTACAGGAGCATCTAAGCATCAGGGCTTCAATTCCCCCCGTTCGGCTCAAAATTCTGGAACAGTGCCCTTAGTTCCGAAGCTTCCTCAGGCTTCATGCGCCCGCTCAGTACCAAGCGTACCTCCCGGCGGCGGGCTGCGCTTTCGTAGAGTTTCTCTTCCTCGCTGGTAAGCGGTATGACTTCCGGTACGGGCTTGGGCTTGCGGGTTTCGTCCTCAATGGCCACGAAGGTGAAATAGGCATGGTTGCATTTTCGGGGATTGCCACCCTTGATGTCGGCAGCGAAGACTTCCACAAATATTTCCACAGAGGTGTTGAACGCCCTCGTCACGCGGGCCTGCAGCGTTACGATGTCGCCGAGGGCAATGGGCTTGTGAAAGGAGACATGGTCAACGCTGGCCGTTACTACGTGCGCTTCGCAGTGTTTGCCTGCGGCAATGCTCGCCACCACGTCCATCCAGCGCATGAGGTTGCCGCCCATGAGGTTGTGCAGTGGGTTGGTATCGTTGGGCATCACCATTTCCGTCATGGTAGCCACTGATTCGCTTACTTTTTTTGGTTTCAATTCCATAGGTAGTTGATTGGTTGGCAGGTTTGGCAAGTCTATCTAACCCATTAGCGTCCTCCACGCATCGCCCGAAAACCGGGACTCCCTGAAGGGGTGGCCCTAAAATATTCTCCTCGGCAGTTGGTGGCTCTGCCACCAACTGCCGAGGAGAATATTTTAGGCCCACCCTCTCTGGATAGCACTCACAACTTATGTTATCTAATCATCACCCCTTTCCGCTCCAAAATTGGAATAGTGGTGAAATTGTCCTCCGTGATGCTTCCCCGCACGAACACGTACCGTTTGTCGTACATATAGCCGTCGTAGGTGAAGCTGACCCAGTACTCGTTGGCAATGTCGAACAGCTTGGTCTGGATAGGCTCAATCAAATGAGCTTGGTGCGGGCCAACTTCGTTGAAAAAATGGCGGAGAATGGTCGTTTTCATCTGTTCTCCGTCAATCTCGCCGTAGCCCCGGGAGTTTATCAATACATTTTCGATGGTGTCCGCCTTGAGGTTTACCAAGTAAACGTCCCACATTTCGTCGTCTTGAATGCCGTTTTCAAACCTTGGTAAAATTGCGATGGCCAGTTCTTCCACTTTGTATTCTGGAATATCCTTTTTCATGGGCCATAAGTCTTGGTTGTGCCATTAAGGTGTCATTGGCGGTCATTGGTCATTTCAGTCATTAAGCATTATTGTGTAATGACTAATGACCAATGGCTAATGACAAAATGATTCCTCGGCATTTGAAGAAATAGGAAAACAAACGCCTACGCAAATTCAAAGCCGAAAAGCTCTGCAAGGTGAATGCGCAGTTTTTCCTTGACCTCGTGCTCGTCCATAGTGTGCCCCAGCTCGTTAGCCAGGGACGTAACGTCTTTGTCTTTGTCGTTGATGCCGCAAGGTATGATGTGGCGAAAGTAGCCAAGGTCGGTGTTCACATTGAAGGCGAACCCGTGCATCGTCACCCAGCGGCTGAGGTGCACGCCAATGGCGCAAATCTTACGCTTGGGCAGCCACCCTTTTTGCGGCAGCCAAACACCCGTGTACTCCTTGATGCGGTAGGCATCCGTGATGCCATAATCGGCAAGGGTGCGGATGACGGCCTCCTCCAAGTAGCGCACGTAGCGGTGGACATCCGTAAAGAACTCGTCGAGGTCGAGAATCGGATAGCCCACGATTTGCCCCGGCCCGTGATAAGTAATGTCGCCGCCCCGGTTGATTTTAAAGAACTCGATGCCTTTTGCCTGAAGGCCCGCTTCGTCGAGCAGCAAGTGCTCCTCGGAGCCACTGCGGCCAAGGGTCATCACAGGAGGGTGCTCGCAGAACAGCAGGTGGTGGCTGATGGGCAATAGCCCCTCGCCCCGCTCCTTCCGCTCCCGGTTTTCCCGCTTCCGTCGGATTGCTTCTTCGTGCAGCCCTTGCTGCAAGTCCCAAGCCTCCTTGTAGGGGATGCGCCCCAAATCCTTATAAATGACCTTTTGCATGGTGCTCCGCAACGGGTTTATACCCCTTTTTCAAAAAGCGGTGCGAAGTTAGACAAATGAGTGAAAAAACCAAGCTTTATTTAAGTATTCTGGAAGCCAGCTATTTGACGGTTTTCGAACTGTAAATCTCCGTCACTACTGGTTTCAATACCCCTGTCCATTTGGCGTAGCCACTGGCGTTCAGGTGCAGTTTGTCTTCCACGAAAAGGGTTGGGTCAGGTTCTCCATTGGGGCCTAAAAGCTCCTTGCTGATGTCAACATAGCGCAGCTTGTCCGGGCGGCTGTTGGCGAACTGCTCCACCATAGAGTTGAACTGCTGGATGTTCTTCCAAAGGTGCCAACGGCTGGGCGAGGGCTTTGCGGAGATGAAGACGACGGTTGCGTTGGGCAGGTTCTTCTCCGTCTCGCCAATGTATTTTTTAAAGTTCTGGAAAGCGACTTGTGGCGGGGTCTCATCGGCAATATCGTTTTCGCCGCAATAATAGACGATGACGCTCGGTTCGTAATTATAGACCAGTCGCTTGGCGTAATAATTGATTTCGGGCGTGGTGCTGCCACCGATGCCCCGACCAATTACGGGCAGCGGAGCAAAATCCTGCGCCACCGACGTCCAAAGCCGGATGCTGGAACTACCGACGAAAACGATGCCGCCTTTGGCTGGCATTTGCGCCTGGTCGGCAGCCTCAAAGGCTTTCACCTCGTTCTCGAAGCGGTCAATCTTCGTGGTGTCGCCACGTGGCACGAGGCCAGCTTGGCTATGTTTGCCGGGTTCGTTTTTGCAACCAAAAATTGCGGCCAGCACAAAGGCCAGCGCAGCAAGCAACAAGTGATTTTTCATGGTGAAATGATTTATGCTGTGATGAAAACCATGCAAAGCTGGCTTTTGTTGGCCGCTTCGCAATACTGACTTTGGTTTATAGCCCGCCATTGGCAAACAAAGATACTTCGATAAGAGACTTCCCACAGGTTTAACATACCTGTTTAGCGTCATTCCGTTCATCGCCGATAGGCGGGACTCCTCAAAGGGGCAGCAAATTGGTTTTTCGCTGATGCGAAAAACCAATTTGCTGCCCCTAAAAAATTCTTCTTGGCGGCTGTTGGCTCCGCCAACAGCCGCCGAGAAGAATTTTTTAGGGTGAGTCGAAAATTTTGCTTCGCAAAATTTTCGACTCACCCTTTCCAGGAAGAAACTGCTTATCTGCTCGGCAAAAGCGAGGCAATACTTAGTTTTGACCCACAATTCGACTTATGCATAAAATCGGCATCATCGGCGCTGGCTCCATGGGGGCTGGCATAGCGCAGGTGGCGGCAACTGCTGGCCACGAAGTTTTGGTTTTTGACAGCAACCAAGCGGCTTTGGAGCGGGCACAAGCCAATCTGCTAAGCAGCCTCAACAAACTGGCTGAAAAGGGAAAGCTGGACGACGCCACGGCCAAGGCCATTTTCGGGCGCACCTATTTTGTGGACGATTTGGCTGCCTTCGACGCAACAGGGCTGGTCATCGAAGCCATCATCGAGGATTTGACCATCAAAAAATCGGTGTTCAAGCAATTGGAAAGCATCGTCAGCGCCGATTGCATCTTGGCGACCAACACCTCATCGCTATCGGTGGCAGCCATTGCAAGTGCCTGCGAACGGCCGGAGCGGGTACTTGGCATTCATTTTTTCAACCCCGCCACCTTGATGCAGTTGGTGGAAATAATACCCGCCGTGCAGACTTCCCCCGATGTTGCGAAGCAGGCAAAACTGCTGATTGAAAGCTGGGGAAAGCTGGTGGTAATGGCCAAGGACACGCCCGGCTTCATCGTGAACCGGGTGGCACGCCCCTTCTACGGCGAGGCGCTGCGCATCCTTGAAGAGGGCATCGCCGACATCGCCACCATTGATTGGGCCATGACGGCGCTCGGCGGCTTCCGAATGGGGCCATTCACGCTGATGGATTTCATCGGAAACGATGTGAACTACACGGTGACGGAGACGGTGTTCCAGTCGTTTTTTTACGACCCCCGGTACAAGCCGTCGTTTACCCAAAAGCGCCTCAGCGAAGCGGGCTGGCTCGGCCGAAAGACGGGGCGGGGCTATTACGATTATGCGGAAGGAGCCACAAACCCCGTTGCGCAGCAGGATAAGGAGTTGGGCGAGGTTATCTTTGCCCGCATCTTGGTAATGCTCATCAATGAGGCAGCGGATGCCCTTTACCTGCGCATCGCCAGCCGAGACGATATTGACCTTGCCATGACCAAAGGGGTGAACTACCCCAAAGGGCTGCTCCGCTGGGCCGATGAGATTGGCATCGAAAACTGCGTCCACATGCTTGACGCCCTTTATACCGAGTACCTCGAAGACCGCTACAGATGTAGCCCGTTGCTGCGCAAAATGGCCAGGGCGAAAAAGTCTTTTTATGGAGAATAAGGAAAAAAGCTACGCAACGAGGGTCGTGGATGCCATGCACAACAACGACCCGTTCAGCCAATGGCTCGGCATCGAGCGGGTGGAGGATGCGCCAGGTCGCTCCGTGCTCCGCATGACCGTTAGGCCGGAGATGTGCAACGGTTTCGGCATTGCGCACGGGGGCATCACGTTTTCGTTTGCCGACAGCGCTTTTGCCTTTGCCAGTAATTCGCATGGCCGCAAGTCGGTTTCCATCGAAACGTCCATCTCGCACACGCTGGCCACGCACCCCGGCGATGTACTGACGGCGGTGGCCGAAGAGGAGCACTTATCCAACAAGATTGCCAATTACCGGGTAACGGTGACGAACCAAGAGGGGAAGGTGGTGGCGCTGTTCAAGGGGATTGTTTATCGGATGAGCAAGGAATGGGAAGTGTGAGGATTAGGTTCCCTTCGGGAATGACAAAGGATTGTGGATTGCACCACATTGTTCGTTGGCGGGACAAAAAAAAACGTCTGCCTCGAAAATCAAGACAGACGCATCAAAACAAAACGAAAAACCAACTTTAAACAAGTCTTTTTATGCCTGTAATAACCGTCTGGAATGTTGAAATGTTGCCCAGCCGATTGTTAATAAACTCTTAAAATGGGCCAAAGTTCCTTTATTTATTGGGGTCTTGGGCCTTTAGCTTCACGCTGATATTTTCCTGTTTACCACTGCGGTTCACCACCAACGCTACAGTTTCACCAGCCTTGGAGCCACCGACCACTTCCAATAAATCAGCCGAAGATTTCACGTTTTTACCGTTGGCTAACACGATAACGTCGTTGGGGAGCACGCCAGCATATTGCGCAGCACCACCGTCCACTACACTTTCAACAAGGACGCCCTGCGAAATGTTCAGCCCAAGTTCGTCGGCAGCGGCATTGTCCAAATCGGCGATGTTGATGCCGAGGAAGCCACGCTGGTAAGACCCGTTTTCGATGATATCGTCCACGATGCCAATGGCCAGATTGATGGGGATGGCGAAGGAATAGCCCTCGAAATAGCCAGTTTGCGTTGCAATGGCGGTATTGATGCCCAGTAGTCGGCCATTAGCGTCCACGAGTGCACCGCCGCTGTTGCCGGGGTTCACGGCTGCATCGGTCTGGATGAACGACTCGATGGGGGCCTTACCCTTGATGATGTTGATGTCACGTCCCTTGGCGCTGATGATGCCGGCAGTCACCGTGGAGTTGAGTTCCAATGGGTTGCCCACGGCCAGCACCCACTCCCCGATTTTTGCTTCGTCAGAGTTGGCAATGCGCATGGTGGGCAGGTTTTTGGCATCAATTTTCAACACAGCAAGGTCTCCATCGGGATACGTGCCGATGATTTTTGCGGGATAGGTCTTGTTGTCAATGGTCGTGACCTCCACCTCGTCGGCGAACTCCACCACGTGGTTATTGGTGATGATATAACCATCCTGCGTGTAAATGACGCCCGACCCCGTGCCCTGCTTGGGTTGGTTGAAATTGAAGAACGGGCTTTGAAGGAAGGAGTCGTCGTTGAAGAAGTTCGGCCAAGGCTGGTTTTGGCGCTGGCGGTTTTCACGGGCTTTTTTCTCGCTCTCCTTGGCCGAGATGTGTACAACGGCGGGCGTAGCGGCGGAAGCAGCTTGTGTAAAGTCAAATGGAACATTGGGTGTCGGGCCAACATTGACGTTGTTCACCCGTTTTACAAAGGATTCTTGTGAGGCGGTCGCCAATGGCTGGCCGCCCTGTAGGGCGAAATAGCCACCGAGCGTGATAATCCCGCCAATCATTCCGGCAATTACGAATTGAAATACCTGTTTCATGGATGAATTAGTTTTTGATTGTTCTTCAAAGTATCGCCTTTTAGGCGTTTAGTTGCACAATGCAAAAATAAACGCCCGTGCCTGCGGCTGGTTATTCCCCAAAACTGCTTTAACGACAAATTAACAGGCAGTATTTGCAAGGCCAAATGGTCTTTACGCAGTTATTGGAGGGACTGCCTTCCTTCTGTATCAAAAATTAATCACCTCCATTTTCATAATGCCCAACCAAATTGGAACTTTCACGCTAAGTTTCCTTTTTTTGCTCCCCGAAGACTGACTGCCCGAATGGGCGATGCCATCATGTTTTACAACCTACCTGATTTCCATGAAATACTCCGGCCTGAGACCGAATTGGAGGTGAGGCTATTGGAAAACCCTTTGTTTCAGCAGGGCCTGAACTGGGGCAAGCCCCGTTTCGGCCACCCCGAAGGAAAGGTCGGCTACCATGTACAGGACGTGCTCGCCAATGTGGAACGCCACGCAAAGACATTGGAAGAGCGCCAGCAACTGCGCCTCATTGCCATTGCGCACGACACGTTCAAGTTTCGGGAGTTCGAGTTGGGACGACGGGTAAAGCACCACGGCCTCATGGCGAGGGAGTTCATGGAAGCGCATATCAACGACGCTGCCCTTTTGGACATCATCGAACTGCACGATGAGGCCTTCTACTGCTGGCGCAATGCCCATCTTGAGCAAAACCCAGTTTTTGCTGGCGAAAGATTGGAAGCCTTGTTGGGGCGCCTCGGTGACAATCTGCCGCTTTATTTCGACTTCTATAAATGCGATACGCAAACGGGCGACAAGGTGCAAGCCCCGCTTTACTGGTTCGAGCAGGTGGTTGCATCGCTGTAAGAATCAACCTTGCCCTATATTTGCCCCATGAAAAAATGGAACCCAATCAATTTCCTGATTGCCTTCGTGGTGGCTGCCGGATTGTTTACAGTTGCAAAGCAATTCTACATGAAACCCGCCGTGAATGATGGCGAAAAAGCGCCCGACTTCGTGGCCGTCTCCCCTTCCAATTTCGGTTTCAAGCTCTCCGACCTAAAGGGCAAGTACGTCCTGCTCGACTTCTGGGGAAGTTGGTGCGGCCCCTGCATCGCCGAAGCGCCCGACCTGATTGCCTTGCAGGAAAAATTCGGCACGACCAAGTTCAAGGATGCCGAAGGATTCACTATCGTAAGTGTAGCAGTGGAAAAGGATAGGCAACGCTGGACAGCGGCCATCGAAAGGCTGGGACTGACGTGGCCCTATCAGGCCATTGACCCCGTCAGCAATTTTAGGTTTTTCGACTCGCCCATCGCCAACGACTATGGGGTGAAGCAGTTGCCCACTAAGTTCTTGATTGGGCCAGAGCGGAAAATAATAGCGGTGGATATGCCGCTGGAGGTAGTTGAAAAATACCTGACGGAAAGGGTTCAATAGCTTATTCTTCTTCCAGTTTTTTCATCAGCGCAGGTAATTGCCGCAAGGCAGCAAGCTCCCGTTGCCGCACTCTGATTTCTTCGGCGGGAATGCCGAAGTACGCCTTGTTGCCTTCCAAATCCTTAGAGACGCCTGATTTTGCGCTCACCACTGCCCCCGCCCCGATGCGCACCCGTGCTGCCACGCCCACCTGTCCGTACAGCACCACGCCGTCTTCGAGAATGGCCTTGCCACCTACGCCGACCTGCCCAGCCAGCAGGCATCGCTTTCCGATGACCGCCCCGTGGCCTACGTGCACTTGGCAGTCCAGCTTGCTGCCCTCGCCGATGACCGTATCGCCTGAAACGCCCTTGTTGATGGTACAGCCTGCCCCAATTTCCACATGGTCTTCTATGACCACCCGACCACCGGAGCGCCATTTTTTGAAGCCGTCCGCATTTTTTTGAAAATAAAATGCATCTGTGCCGATGATGGCCCCGGCCTGTATGTTCACATGGTTGCCGATTTGGGTGTAGTCGCCGATATAAGCATTGGCTTGGATGTAGCAATTGCGGCCAATGACCGCATGATGCCCGATGACCACACCCGGCTCAATGATGCTGGATGGATGAACATTGGCACTATCGCTGATGGTTGCGTTCAGTGGTCGGAAGGGGCGGTGCTCCCGCACGATGGAATCATAGGCTTCGAATGGAACGTTGCAGAGCAACAACACCTTGCCCGGCGGGCACTCCACCGTTTCATTCAAAAAAATAAACGTCGCTGCCGATTCGAGCGCCTTTCGGAAATACTTGCGGTTGTCCACGAAGGTGATGTCGCCGGGCTGTACTTTGTGGATTTCGTTGATGCCAGTGGCCAGCAGCGTTTCGTCGCCAATGATGGTAGCCCCGGTCTTCCGTGCAATTTCGAGGATGGGAATTGGGTGAGGGAATTTCATAGTAATACGGCTGACGGTTGTCGGCCTACGGCTGACGGTGGACGACCCGTTGGCCGTCAGCCGTCAGCCGTCCACCGTTATCCGTTTATCCGTTTATCCAGCCTTTGGATGCAAGGTACTCCGCAATCTGCACCGCATTGGTAGCGGCGCCTTTGCGGAGGTTGTCGGCCACAATCCAGAGGTTGAGGCCGTTTTCGATGCTCTCGTCCCGACGGATGCGGCCCACGAAGACCTCGTCCTTGTGGCGGGAGAAAAGCGGCATTGGGTACTGGAAGTTGTCCACATCGTCCACGACGACAATGCCGGGAGCCGTTTCGAGCATGTGGCGTACTTCGCCCAAGTCATAGGGCTTGGTGAACTCCACGTTCACGGCCTCGGAATGGCCGCCGAGCACAGGCACCCGCACGGTGGTGGAGGTGACGGCAATGCTATCGTCGCCCATGATTTTCTTGGTTTCGTTCACCATTTTCATCTCCTCCTTGGTATAGCCGTTTTCGGTGAACACGTCAATATGCGGCAGCACGTTCTCGAAGATTTGGTACTTGTAGGCCATGTCCTCGGCAGATGGCGTGAAGCCTTTTTGTTCCAATTGGTATTGCTTCACTGCCTTCACGCCCGTGCCCGTGATGCTCTGGTAGGTGCTGACGACGACCCGCTTGATGTTGAATGCCTTGTGCAATGGCTCCAACACGACCACCATCTGGATAGTGGAGCAATTGGGGTTGGCGATGATTTTGTCCTCCGGCGTGAGCACGTGGGCGTTCACTTCCGGCACCACGAGCTTTTTCGTGGGGTCCATGCGCCAAGCCGAGGAGTTGTCAATGACCGTGGTGCCGACCTCTGCGAACTTGGGTGCCCACTCTTTCGAGGTACTGCCGCCAGCCGAGAAGATGGCCACATCAGGGCGGGCAGCGATGGCTGCCTCCATGCTCACGATGCTGTACTCCTTGCCGTTAAAATTGATGGGCTTGCCCACAGAGCGCTCAGAGGCAACGGGCAAAAACTCCGTCACCGGGAACTTGCGCTCCTGCAACACTTCCAACATGACCGTGCCAACCAGTCCGGTGGCCCCAACAACTGCAACTTTCATTTTTTTATCAATTTTTACCAAAGGCCAGCTCCAGCATTTTCTTGCTTTTAGCAGCTTTGGTTCGTTGAAAAATAAGGGGGCAAAGATAAGCCCTTGCCTATTTTTTGGGTATTGTAAAAAATACTGCCAGAAAGATTTGAAAGAGTAGGTTGGGCGCTATTGGCCGAGGCATTAGCTTTGCCGAAACAAGAAATAATTCAAACACGAACTCAATCATGAAGCAAAACAGGCAATTTCATTGGCTTTTTCTCTTTTCATTCTTGCCAGCGTTTTTGTTGGCGCAAGATGGTTTCCCTACCCTTGTGGGCAAGTATAAAATGAACAGCACGGCAGGTGGCTCCAATATGCTGGAAATAGGGAAGGACTCTGTCATGGAGATTTACTCCTTGGCTGGTGGCTCCACGTTGCGCCTCAAAATATTGGAAGTGAGTAATGGCAAAATGACCGTAGCGCCCATTGCCGAAAACCTCAATACCCACCATGACATGGATGTGCAGGTAGGCATAGGCATTCAAAAAACCGATGTGGGGCCGAAGATTTCGCAATGGCGTTATGGCTTGGAGGGCGGCGTGTTGTCAATCATTGATGAAAAAACTGGCAAGAAAGAAGTGGCCATAAACTGCGCCACGGGCATCTGCGATTTGCAAAAGGATTACCTAAGGCTGAGCAAGATAGAGGTGGACTTGCCCTATGACAGCACCCACCGGTACGAGGCTTTTCCGATACCGGAAGAGACGAGATGTTTCTATTACGGCTCCTTTAACCCATCATTTGCGGCAATATATGGCAGTGGCAATGCCGTTTGCGTCAATGGTGATTTTGTCAATCCGGTGTTCTTACCTACTGAAATTCAAGCCATGCCAGCGCATAATCCAACTTCCGAGCTTATAGTGGTTGGCTTTATTGACCGAAAAACAGGGATAAACGACTTGAAAACGTTGTTGGGCCACCTCACCAACGGGGGCATCCACGAGGTCTATATTGCGGTCAGGGAGAATGCAGTGGTTTCCCAGCCGCTACAGGTCCGGTTGGCAAAACTGGAAATCAACTCGCTTAAAAATGCGAATTATACGGAAAACGTTGAGGATTGGATTAATAGGGGAAAATAGCTGATTTTGCTGCAAAAAACTACTGCAGCAGTTGACCCTTTCGCAGTTTTTAAGGTACAATGAACTGCGTTTTATTGATGCGCCCATTGCCGACATCGCCTATTTTTTCTCGGAAGACAAAGTGGCCTTCGCCAATGGCAACGATGGCCGCAAGCACATCATCGAATACACCCTCGACCAATTGGAGGGCTGCCTCGACCCCCGCCAGTTCTACGGGTGGCGGAGTTTAAGAAGTGGTTGAATGGGGAGGTGTGAAAAATTCCCCATTTTGTTTCTCAGTTTTCAAAAGAGTGATTTGCATGAATTTTATGGAAATTGATTTTTTGAACATAAATTTGCAAAATTGATTTGTAAATTTATGTTCCAATGATAACTCGCAACCTAGCCGAACACATAAAGGCTGCTCAAGGAAAATACCCAGTAGTCACCGTCACAGGCCCTCGACAGGGCGGCAAAACCACACTGATAAAGTCCCTCTTCCCTGATATTCCTTATTTCTCAATGGAAACCCCCGACCTGCGCCAGCAGGTGAGCGAAAACCCAAGGGAATTGTTTGCCCGGCATGGCCATTGCATGGTGTTGGATGAGGTACAACGGACGCCAGAGGTTTTGTCCTATATCCAAACCATTGTGGATGAAGACCCCAATGCGTTTTTTGTCTTATCGGGGTCGCACAATATGCTGATGATGGAAAACGTGAGCCAGACTCTTGCTGGCAGGACGGCCATTTTTTATCTATTGCCTTTCTCGATGGCAGAGCTGGGCACAGCGGGTATTGTGGCTGATAAATACGAAGAACTGTTATTTAAAGGTGCCTACCCACGGCTTTATGACAAGGGCCTTGACCCTGTCGGTTTCTATCAAAGTTATATCGAAACCTATGTACAGCGGGATGTGAGGCAAATCAAAAACATCGGTAATCTCAACCTATTCAGTCGGTTCCTTGCGATGTGTGCCGGGCATATCGGCCAGATTGTGAACTACTCAACACTGGCGAACCAAGTGGGCGTTAGCGTAAGTACGGCTCAAAGCTGGCTATCCATTTTGGAGACTTCGTTTATTGTTTATCAACTAAACCCCTATTTCAGAAACTTCAACAAGCGCATCGTGAAATCGCCAAAGCTCTATTTTTACGACACGGGCCTTGCTTGTTCCTTGCTGCGGATTACTAGCTTGGATGCCTTGGAAAATTACTATCAAAAAGGCAGCCTGTTCGAGAATTTTGTCATCAATGAAATATCAAAAACATACTTCAACAAAGGCTCCCGCCCCCCCATCTACTACTGGCGGGACAGCACAGGCCGGGAAATAGACCTCGTGATTGACCTCGGCGGACGACTCTTGCCCATTGAGGTGAAATCCGGCAGAACCTTCAATTCCGATTTTTTCAAAAACATCGAGTGGTGGGAGGGCGTTGCGGATATGCCCTTGGAAACTGGCGTGGCCATTTATGGTGGCGACACCGATTGGGAGACGGCACATGGCAAGTTGGTTTCATGGAAGCTTATGCAAAGCTTGTTCTGAATGGTATCAATAGCCAAGTACAAACTTATCGAATCAATCCTTGAAAGTCGGGCGGCGACTTGAAGTCGCCGCCCGACTTGGGTCATCAAAAAAATTTAATAAGACAGCCCCAAAATATTTGTTATACATTACGATTGTGTTACATTTGTAGCACTGCTTCCCCTGTTGGCTCCCCGCCAAAAAGGCAAGCAGCGAATCAATTTTATTAAACCAAATAATTCAAACAACATGCCTTTACACAATCTAATCGTGAAGCACATCTCCGCTGAACACAAGACCGACGTCAACAAGCATATTGACGACATTGACACGGTACTTGAAAATTATGTGGTAAACCTCAGCTCCGAAGAGCGCCAGAAGTATGGCAGTATTGACGAAAGCAACAAACTCTTCGCCAACAAGGTCATGGACTACCGCAACTCGGAGCCGAACCGCAGCAGCCCCCAAGTGGACTGGGTGGAGTTCGAGGCCGACTATTCCGACCGGGTCACTATCGAAGGCTGGATTAACCGCCTGAGGAGTATGATAAGTAAATTGGAGAATGCCAAAATCCTGCACGACTTCGACAACTACCAGAACGGCCTCGTGGATTACAAGTACACGCAGTACATGGACGACACCGAGGAGGACGGCTACAGCGTGAAGCGGCAGGAATTGGCGCAGTTCTTCAAGCGCCCCAACAGCGGCGATGCCACGGGCGGCACACCACCTCCTACTCCGCCTCCGGCAGGGTGATGGAGCCACCGCAGCAGTTACAAGAAGGGGGATTTTTCGGCAACTGTCCGAAAAATCCCCCTTCTTTTTTATAAATCTCTGATTATCAGTTGCTTGCATAAAATCCTGATTTCAAAAAAGGCCGGATTTCGGGTCGGTGAACCCCACGGTGGGGTCGGTGGACCTCAAATTCGGGTCTATCAACCTTAAATTGGGGTTGTATGACCCGAAATTTCGGGTTGGGGAACCTCAAGTTCGGGTCGGTGAACCCGACGGTGGGGTTGGGGGACGTCAATTTGGGGTTGGGGGACTCGGTGGGTGGGGTTTATGGGGTTTTTGAAGTTACTGCTTCAATATCAGTGTAAATTGGGGGGAGGCACAGCGAGAGGTCAAGTTACCGCTTAGCAGCAAGAAAATACATTAATTTCGCCTTGCTCTACACTGACCATCTGCAAGCAAACACAGAAATCATCAGTTGTTTTTTTCAAAGCTAAAATAATAGACAATGAAAATCAGCGCTTTTTCTTATATAAGGAATGGATTCAAATATGGCTACCCATTTTTGCAATCAATACAGTCAGTACTGCCACTTTGCGATGAATTCGTTATTGCTGTTGGTGATTCAGAAGATGGGACTAAAGAAGCAATACAAAACCTTAAAAATGCAAAAATCAAAATTATAGACACAATTTGGGAAGATAATTTGAGGAGTGGAGGTAGGATATTTGCACAGCAATCAAATATTGCGCTCGGAGGAATAAGTGGCGATTGGGCTTTTCATATTCAAGCAGACGAGGTTTTACATGAAGATGATTTATTCAAAATAAAAACGAATATGGAATGCGCAAACGAAGAATACCATACAGAAGGATTGTTGTTTGATTTTTTAAATTTTCATGGTAGTTACAGTTATTTAAATAACACAAGATATCAACATAGAAAAGAAATTCGAGCCTTTAAAAACAACTTAACCGTATTTTCCTATCGAGATTCACAAGGGTTTAGGAAATACCCTTCTTACGAGCAGTACTTGTCAGGCTACAAGGGTGATAAACTTCGAGTAAAATATATTGGAGTGCCGATATATCATTATAGCTATGTAAGAAATCCAAAATTGATGAACTATAAATCAAAGCATTTTGAAACATATTGGCATGAGGATGAGTATGTCAACGAGAAATACCAGTCCATGGAAGAATTTGACTATTATAAAATAGCAAGAGTAAAACGATTTGAAGGCCAACATCCATCGGTAATGAAAGACCTCGTGGAAACAGGCGACTGGGGTTTTGACCCCAAGAAATTGAGCGGAAAAATTTCTATTAAAGACCGCTTACTCTATTGGATAGAAGACAAAATAAACCATCGAATAGGTGAGTACAAGAATTATATTCAAGTTGGATAATAAACTGGTGCTGGCCCTGTAAATTGAAAAACGCCCCTACTTGTTGATAGCTATGCTAACATTCGAACCAAGGTTACGGCCTCTGACATACCTGTATTTACCACGCACCTCCACCGCTAAAAAAAAGAGAATTACCTTGCGTCAAATTCCTGACAGCTCAAAACAGGCCTATGTCCCTCCCCTTAGTTGACAATCAATATCGCATCGAAAAAATGCCCGGCAAGGGCGGCTGGAGCTACGTGGTCATCTCGGAAATCCCGAAAACGGCGAGGCAGTCCATGGGCTTGGTCAGGGTGCGTGGCTTTATTGATTCGTATGAGCTGAAGCAGTTCAACCTCCTGCCCATGAAAGATGGAAAGATGCTGCTGCCGCTAAAGTCGGCGGTGCGCAAAAAAATAGGCAAGCAGGAGGGCGACCGGGTGCATGTCGTCCTCTATGCCGATGACTCAGCGGTGGAGGTGCCGGATGATATACTGACCTGCCTGCTGGAGTCCGACCGGGCCTACCAGTTCTTCCAAACACTGTCCGACAGCAACAAGAAATACTATATTGACTGGATAGAGGAGGCCAAAAAGCTGGAAACCAAAGCCGATAGAATTGGCAAGTGCATTCAGATGCTGGAAAAGGGGCAGCGGTTTTATGACTGGCCAGCGAGGGAGGATTAGGCACCTTTTAAGAAAATCCTAAAGCCCCACCGCCCCTGCCCACATCCCATCAAAACCCCTACCTTCGCCCTCGCCTTTAAAATCGGCATACCTAAAGCAAAGGGTAACTGTATGGAGGGAAAAAAATTTCATTTTTTTCCCTCCATACAGTGATTGGGTGTTTTTGGAAAAATTTTCAATTTTTCCAAAAACACCCTTCGTTTAGGTATGTAAATCGGCACTTTTCACATGGAAAAACAAGACCTCGGACGCACGGAAATAGCCTCGCTCGGCGAGTTTGGCCTCATTGAGCATTTGACGAAGCAATTCGAAATTCAGAACCCTAGCAGCCACCGGGGCATCGGCGACGATGCGGCGGTGATTGACAACACGGGCTACCTCACCGTCGTGAGTACCGACCTGCTGGTGGAGGGCGTCCACTTCGACCTGATGTACACGCCGCTGAAGCACCTTGGCTACAAATCGGTGGTGGTCAACCTCTCCGACATCTACGCCATGAACGCCCAGCCGAAGCAGATAACCGTGTCCATCGCCGTGAGCAACCGCTTCAGCGTGGAGGCACTGGACGAGTTTTATGAGGGCGTGAACCTCGCCTGCAAGTTCTACGGCGTTGACCTCGTGGGCGGCGACACGACCAGCTCGCTCAAGGGCTTCCTCATCAGCGTGACGGCCATCGGGCAGGCGAAGGAGGAGCAGTTGGTCTATCGCAGCGGCGCCAAGCCCGGCGACCTGCTCTGCGTCACCGGCGACCTCGGTTCGGCCTACCTCGGCCTGCAACTGCTCGAACGGGAGAAGCAGCTCTACCTTTCCAATCCCGGCATCCAGCCCGACCTGGAGCAGCAGGACTACCTCGTGGGGCGCTTCCTGAAACCGGAGGCCCGCAAGGACATGATTGACCTTTTCCGCCAAAACGGCCTCGTTCCCACGGCCATGATGGACGTATCGGACGGCATCAGTTCCGACCTGATGCACATCTGCAAACAGTCGGGCGTTGGGGCCATCATCGAGGAGGTGGGCGTGCCCATCCACAACGACGCCAAGATGCAGGCGCTACAGTTCAAGCTCGACCCCCTCACCTGCGCCCTCAACGGCGGCGAGGACTACGAACTGCTGTTCACCATTGACCCCAACGACCTCGAAAAAGTGCGCCTCCTGCCGGATATTTACATCATGGGCGAGATAGTGGAAAAGAGCGAAGGGGTGAAGCTGCATTCAAGTGGTGGAAAGATTCATGACCTTGTTGCACAAGGATGGAGGCATTTTTGAAATCAAGCATTGAGTTGGCTACGCCGTAAGGCAGGACTTCATGTAGGTGCATCGTGTTGATTTTTTGCCTCAGCAAAAAATCAACACGATGCACCTAAAAAAATCCTTCTCGTAAAACAAAGGAAACACCCATTTTCAAATGCACTGGATAGACTGGACAGTCATGCTCGCCGTCCTCGGCGGAATCATCATCTACGGCATGTGGAAGACCCGCAGCGTGGACAACGTGCGGAGCTACCTCATGGGCGACCGTGAGCTGAACTGGTTCACCATCGGCCTATCCGTCATGGCCACGCAGGCGAGCGCCATCACCTTCCTGAGCACGCCGGGGCAGGCCTTCGATGATGGGATGCGTTTCGTACAGTTCTACTATGGGCTGCCCATTGCGATGGTCATCTTGTGCATTTTCGTGCTGCCCATTTATTACAAACTCAATATTTACACAGCCTACGAGTTTTTGGAGCAACGTTTCGACCTAAAAACCCGAACGCTGGCGGCCATCCTGTTCCTGTTTTCGAGGGGCATGGCGGCGGGCTTCACCATTGCGGCACCGAGCATCGTGCTGGCCAGCATCATGGGCTGGAACCTGCAATGGACCATCATCGCCACGGGCGCCGTCGTCACGATTTACACGGTGTTCGGCGGTACGAAGGCCGTGAGCGTGACGGGGCAGCAGCAGATGATGGTAATTTTAATCGGCCTGATTGTAACTGCGTTCCTAATTGCCGCCAAGTTCCCAGCGGACATGAGCGTGGGCGACGGCTGGGCCGTGGCACGGGAACTGGATAAGACGGACATTGCCGATGGCAAATGGGACCTCTCCAACCGCTACAACCTGTGGTCGGGGCTGATTGCCTCGGTCTTCCTATTCCTATCCTATTTCGGCACCGACCAATCACAGGTGCAACGCTACCTGAGCGGGCGCTCGCTGCGGGAGAGCCGTGCCGGCCTGATTTTCAATGGTTTGATAAAAATCCCGATGCAGTGGTTCGTGCTTTTCACGGGGCTGATGGTATTCCTGTTCTTCCAGTTCACCGAGCCGCCCGTGCATTTCAACAAAGCGAACCTGACGATGCTGGAGCAATCAGAAAAATACCGTCCGCAACTGGACAGCCTGAAGGGGCAACACACCGCCGTTTTTCAACAAAAACAAGTGGAAGTGAGAGCCTTGGTGAACGCCCTGCATACGGAAGATGCCTCGCAAATTGCGGCAGCAAAAACCAAGGTGGCCAACCTGACCGCCCAGGAGGTGGCCGTGCGGGATCAGGTGGACGGCCTGCTGCGCAAATATGACGCTGAGAACGACAAGGTGAAAATAGAGCCAAACGATAAGGACTACGTGTTCATCACCTTCGTCGTCAATTATTTGCCGAAAGGCATGATAGGACTGTTGCTGGCGGTTATTTTCTGCGCCGCCATGTCGAGCATCGCCTCAGAACTGAACGCCCTGGCCACTGCCTCGGTCATTGACATCTACCGCCGTTCCATGCGGCCAAACGAGCCTGACCACCATTATTTCGGGGTGAGCAAATGGCTGACGATTGGATGGGGGGCACTGGTCATATCTTTCGCCTCGGTCACGCTGCTGTTCGAGAACCTGATACAGGCGGTGAACATCGTGGGGTCGCTGCTCTACGGTACCATCCTTGGCATTTTCGTGGTGGCTTTTGCCATGAAATGGGTGCGTGGCACGGCCGTCTTCTTCGCCGCCCTCGTGGGTGAGGCGGCGGTGCTCTCCGTTTATTTCTGGGATAAAATGGACGGGAAAGAGGACATCGGCTTCATCTGGCTGAACCCCATTGGGTGCTTGACGGTGATGGCAGTGGCGGCGGTGTTGCAGGCGTTTATGCCGAAGCAGCAGGTTTAAGCGGTCTTTTTATTCAGCCTTCATTTCGAGGGATTCCCATGCAATACTTGATTTTTCATTGTTTATGAACTTGTCATATTCTTTTGCTACATCAGTGCGCACCCAATGGGCACTTCCCAGGTGGTAAATCTTATTTGATGCCTTCCCAAAAATTATTGACCCAGCCCCTACTAAAGGCAGGTGCTCATATATCGAAATCGGCTTCACCCCATACCTCAAATCTTCTTGAAAAAATTCAGGAACCAAGTTGATTTCCCAACAACTTTTATGTTCTTGCATAAATTTAGGCATTGCAATCAGGAGAATGTTTTTCTTGTTTACTTTATAAATAATCCATTCGTCAGGTGTGATGAATTCAGAAAAATCAATCCTCGAAAGCTGGTCTTCTTTATTTATGGGGCAAGCTTTTTTGTGAAGCATAAATGCCAATACTGATGCCAATGCTTTTTTGGTTTTGGATTTATAAACAGGTATTTTCAATTCCACCTCATCAATTCCACCTGAGTGTTTACTATCTTTTACTTCCAAGCAAGACCTATTTATCCTATCACATATTTCTTCCCTTGTCATTTTTTTAATTTTTAAGGATTACTTTATTGTGCATAATATAGTGGAATAACATGGTGAAGTTTGGAGTAGTGAGTGTTTTAATGCAAAAACCTCCCCTTCCCCACCAGCAACGGCACCACCAACAGCAGCCCAATCACGCCGAACAGCAGCATACCATAGTTCGGAAATCCGATGAGTTGCGCAGCAATGCAAAACAGCACCATGCCGAGGCCGAGCGCCATGCCTTGCCACCAAGCCGATTTTTGACCAGCTTTCAGGCCCTTTGCAATGAAGATGCCCCAGATGCCCGTCAGCAACATGGTGAAGGAGCTATAGACCCAGATGACCCGGAAAGTGTGCGCAGTCTCCGGCCCGGCATTCTCCTTGGCGATGATGTCGTTGATGGCCGGATAGCCGCTGAAACCATGCACGAGGGAGGAAAGTGCGAGCAGGATGCCCGCAGCGAGAGCGAAGTTGCCAATGGTGTTGTGCGATTTCATGTGCCGATTTTTTTTGCGACGAAGAAAACAAAAAGATACGACGGCAACTGGATTCGGGGCATAAAAAATGGGCGTTTGATGCCAATTGGCACAAAACGCCCATTATGTAAAGGTACTTGAAACTTAGGCGTCGGCCTTTGTACCGTCGTCCGTTTTCGGCTCAGCATCCGCTGTTGCTTCATCGGCCGCATCCTTCTTCGTGAAGGACTCCTTCAAGTCTTGGATCTTCTCGCTGGCATTGGCCCATTCTTCTTGAGCGGCGTCTTTCAGCTTCGTGCCAGCCTCTACGACCGAGTCCTTGGCCTTTGTGAGCAGTTCGCCGGGGTCGCCGATGTGCTCAGTGACGCCTTCTTTTACGTAGTCCTTTGCTTCGGAAAGCTTCTCGCCAGCGGCGGAGGCAAGTTTGCCCGCATCGTCGGCCAGTTCACTGGCAGTCTCTTTGATGTCGGCAGCGACTTCGGAAAGTTGCTCTTTAGCCTTGGCCATCAGGTCGGACGGATTGCCCACGTGCTCTTCGAATTCTTCTTTTACCTTCTCTTTCGCTTCCGACAGTTTTTCGCCGGCGGCGGAGGCCAGTTCGCTGGCGTCTTCCATCACGGCACTGGCACCTTCCTTGATATCGGCGGCCACATCGGCGAGGCCAGCTTTTGCCTTGCTGAAGAGGCTGGAAGCACCTTCGGCCATATCGGTAAGGGCATCCTTGGCTTCTTCTTTTACGGTATTGGCCGTCCCGGTGGCATTGTTTGCAGCGGTATTGGCAGTTTCGGCTGCCTTCTCATCGGCATTACCGAACAGCTTCTTGAAAAAATTTTTCATTGTGAGTTGATTTAAAAATGGTTTAACGAATTGAGATACAACGCTTTGCGAAGCGTATAAGTTTGCTCATTTAACCAATTCGACATTGGAGAGTGAGTACATTAGCTTGTTGATGTCCTTGGAATTGAGGTGCAATACCCCTTTGATGGTGATGGGGTCGGCGGTAAATGGCACGGGGCTTTTGGCCTTAACTTCCATGACCGTCTCCGGGCCTGCGCCGCCGCAGAAGAAACACATGCTGTAGGGATAGGCTGAAAACACGAACTCCTTGTGGCTTTTGTAGCCTTCCACCGGGATGATGTACCCCTTTATGACTACTTCCTTTCCTTCCAGTTTTTGAAGGTCGGCGCTGAAGATGGGCACGTCCACCTTAAAGCCTAACATTTCATCATATTCTTTTTTGTAGGTGACCTTGCCGAGGGTCTTCCACATATTGTCCTGCGCTTGCAGGCATATGCTGAATGCGATGGCAAATGCGGTAGTTGCAATGAAAGTTTTGAAACTCATTATTTGCATGGTATTGAAACGGTAAAAACGTTTGGGGTCACTTTTTAGGGATGTGAGCGTGTGAGCGTCGTGAGAGCGTGAGAGAAGGGATGGGGTTATGTCTCATTTTCTCGTTGCCATTCACGCTTCAATAACGACGTAAGCGTGACTTATGTTGAAATGACCAGCAATTATTGCAGCACACCACTGCGCTTCTTTTTCGCGTAGTGAACACCTGCGCCAAAAACCCAGCCCACCGTGCCCCGCTTCGTCTTGATTTTCACGTAAGGCTCGGTGGCCTTCTCCGTGCCGAGGTTCACGGTAAAGCTGGAGTCGGTGACCTCGTCCATGTAATAGACCTCGTCGAAGAGCTTCAGTTCGCCCAACAGTTCGCCTTTCAGACCGGGCGTCTTGCGCACTTTCAGCTTGTCGATGGTGACGTAGAGCTTGGAGCGGCCAGCGTCGGGGTTGGTGGCGGATTGGGCCGTTTTGCCAGTCGTGGCAGCGCCAGTCGTGGCATTGGTGGCAGCCGGTTGGGCGGCCGTGGTAGTGGTTGCAGGTGCGCTGCCGTCAATGGGCTGGTAGGTGTCCGGCGAGGAAGCGGGCTGCTGCTGGGCAGCGGGTTGCTGCGCAATGGGTGGCGGCAGTTTCTTATTGGTGGCTTGCGCCAAACTGTCTTCTTGTGCTTCCACAACGGCTTGGTCTTGCGCTTCTTCCTTGTGGGCGTTGCATTTGGAGGCCGTCCACATCAGGAAAATAATGGCGAGCAGACCGATAACAATATATTCAACTTTTGATAGGAGTCCTTTCATCTTAATTAAAGGGTTTTGAACTAAGTTTGCGGTGCTGGTTTGCGGCCACGCAGCCAAGGAGTCGAATGGGGTGCTTTGTTTCACAAAAAAGCACCCAAAACTATGAGAAACTTGAAAGCCCAACAAAAAAAATGAACGACCTGCTTTATAAGGTGGCTTTGACCAAGATTCCGATGGTTGGTGCCGTGACGGCAAAAGTGCTCGTCAGCTATTGCGGCGGCCCACGGGAGGTTTTCAGCACCAAGAAATCCGAACTGATGCGCATATCTGGCATCGGGGAGGTCATCGCCACCAATGTGCTCGACCCTATCGTGCTCGACGAAGCGGAAAAAGAGGTGGAGTTCCTGACCAAACACGGCGTCAGGCCCATTTTTTACCTGCATAAAGACTACCCCCAGCGCCTGCGCAACCTCAACGACGCCCCCGTCATGCTTTATTACAGCGGCAACGCTGACCTCAACAGCCCACGCACCGTTGGCATCATCGGCACCCGCACGCCCACAGCACATGGCTTGAGCATCTGCGACGAACTGGTGGAGGGGCTTGTTCCCTACAAGCCACTCATTATCAGCGGATTAGCCTATGGAATTGACGTTGCGGCGCATAAAAAAAGCCTGGAAAATGGGCTGGAAACGCTGGCCGTACTGGGGCACGGCCTCGCCCGCATTTATCCACCACAGCACAAGAAGATAGCCATGGAAATGATGCAACAGGGAGGTATCATCACTGAGTTTGCCAGCCATGTGGGGCCGGAGCGGGAGAACTTCCCCATGCGCAACCGCATCGTGGCGGGGCTTTGCGATGCCATCATCGTTGTGGAAACGGCCACACGAGGCGGCTCCATCATCACCGTGCAGCAAGCCAATGGCTATGGCCGTGATGTGTTCGCCGTGCCGGGCCGCATCAAGGACAAGTTCTCGCAGGGCTGCAATTACCTCATCAAAAAAAACATGGCACAGCTCCTCGAAAGCGCCGAGGACGTAGCCACTGCGCTTCGCTGGAGCCGGGAGGATGGTCAGCCTTCGGCCAATGTGACCCAAGGCCGCCTCTTTGACGAACTGACCGAACCCGAAAAAAGCATTGTGGACTTGTTGCAAACCAACGAGGAAATGGGCGTTGACCAACTCAGCTACGCCACCTCCATCGGCCAAAGCGAACTGGCGGCCCTACTGCTCAACCTGGAGTTCAAAGGGCTGGTGCGCTCCCTGCCCGGCAAGCGTTATGTGCTTTGTTGATTTTGTGCCAATAAAAGTGCCCATACCTACATCTTAATTTCAACACGACTGTTTCATCGGCGGGAAAGCGGATTGCAAAAGTTTAAAGCTACTTTTGCCCCAATTTTCAAGATGTCCTCAATTGATGCGATAAAACGGCCCATCGAGCACGAACTGGAAAAGTTCGAGCAGCACTTCCGGGGAGCGCTTCGGAGCCATGTGCCGCTGTTGGACCGCATCATGTACTATATCGTGCGGCGCAAGGGCAAGCAGGTGCGGCCCATGTTCGTCTTCCTCAGCGCACAGATTTGCGGCGGAACCACCGAGGCCACCTTCACCGCCGCCTCCATGATTGAACTGCTGCACACCGCCACCCTCGTCCACGACGACGTGGTGGACGAGTCGGACGAGCGCCGTGGCTTTTTCTCCATCAATGCCCTCTGGAAAAACAAGGTGGCCGTGCTCGTGGGTGATTACCTCTTTGCGCAGGGGCTGCTTTTAGCCTTGAAAAACAAGGAGTTCCGACTGCTGGAAATCATCTCGGAGGCCGTGAAGGCCATGAGCGAGGGCGAGCTGTTGCAGCTCGAAAAGGCCCGCCGATTGGACATCAAAGAGGAGGTTTATTACGATGTAATTAGGCAAAAAACGGCGTCGCTCATTGCGGCAGCATGCAGCGCCGGGGCAGCTTCCAGTACCAAAGACGAGACGGTGATTGAGCAGATGCGCCTTTTCGGCGAAAACCTCGGCATTGCCTTCCAAATCAAGGATGATCTATTTGATTTTGGAACGGACGACGTGGGCAAGCCCCTTGGTATTGATATTCAGGAGAAAAAACTCACCCTACCCCTCATCTACGCCCTCGAAAACGCCAGCCGCAGCGACAAGGGCCATATCATCAACCTCATCAAGCGCCACAGCGACAAACCCGAAAAGGTGAAGGAGGTCATTGCCTTCGTGCAGGCCAGCGGCGGCCTCGATTATGCCAAAGCAGCGATGGAGCGGTACAGCGCAGCGGCTTTTGCCATCCTCGACCAGATGCCCGAGTCAGCAGCGAAGACGGCGATGCGGGAGTTGGTGGTGTATGTGACGCAAAGGAGGAAGTGAGGGGATGGTCGCAATTTGCGGCCAAACTACTGGCCTTCAAAACCTTTTGTTTTTTCTATTATTTTGTTTGTTAATTGCTCGAAATCATTATATGCATTTCTGACAGCTTCCTGATGCGCTCCAATCGCTCCGTCGGCAGGTTTTAGGAAAAATATCGGTTTATTTACCTCCATTGCCATTGGAACTAAGCTTCTGTAATGTTTTAAAAGCGCTAAGCAGTTAGAATCATTTTCTACTTCTACATTAGTAGCCTCTATTCCAAGGATTGCACTTTCATAAATAGAAGGAATTTTTTTCGCCCAACGAAAATATGCCTGTACTAAGCGGCTTTCTTTGATTCCATGTTGAGAAACTACATATCCGGCAGGTTTCATACTTCCTTGTGGCAACAGCAAAGAAGGCTCGGGATTTCGAGCCAGTCTGTCTTTCCATTCGATTCTCCATTCTTTCAAAGTTTTGCCAACGTTACTCATACCTTGAACTGAAAATAAATCGGCTCCAACAGGGATTATGACATAATCTGCAGCTATGAGGGCGGCTCGATTGATGGCACCAAGATTTGGCCCCATATCTATTAAAATGAAATCGGCATTAGTATTAGTTCCTGCATTCAACATGATGCGGTAGAAGGCAGAGACCTTACGGAAGGCAGGTTCTTTTCTATCTACACATTCTCCCCAGCTTTTGCTCAATTCGTCTTCAAATGAGGAAAGTTCAAGATTCCCGATTATTAAGCTTAACTTCTCCGAAATAGCTTCTACATGCACATCCGCAATATCACCAGTGCCTTTTATGAGCGGTTTCAAGGCTTCCATTATGCTCAAATTTGCTTCGATGTTTTCATACAACCCTGCTTCGGACAAAAACATGGACGACAAGTTGGCCTGTGGGTCTAAGTCTGCAATTAGAACTTTATACCCTAGTTCTGTCATCATGTACGCCACATGATATATGAGGGTGGTTTTACCAACACCGCCTTTATTGTTGAAAAATGCAATGCTTTTCATACTGCTTGTGATTGAAAAATAATTACCAAAAACTGTGTATTTAACGATAAATCAAAAATCGCTTCAGGATTTCCATTATCTTTCAATACACTTTGAGCGTTGGTTATCCCAATATTGAAACGATTGACGTATCCCAGATTTTTCATTGCTTCCGCAATAGTAGGGTTCCTGTAATCGCTAACCCTAGGGAAGTTTTCTCTTCTAGCATCACCAAATAAACCTCCAGGATTTCTTATTTCAATCCTATCCGAAAATTCATGTACTAAGATAGGAGAGTTTGATTCATAGTCTCTATGAATAACAGCATTCATAAATAACTCCCGCAAAGCCCAAAATGGATAGTTCTTAGCTTGAAACTCTTTTAGGCCGCCCGATTTCACTGGCCTTTCCTTGATTATATTGACTTTGATAAAGTCTTCCAAAGCGGGCAACATGTCAATGAGTGCTCCAGAAAACTTTTTTTCACTCAATACAGAGTCGGTTGTACCCTTTCCATCAAATTTTACATACTGAATGTAAGCGCCGTAGTAATAAAATAATGGGTTTATTCCTAAAAGCAAAAGCCCTGCATTTGTCGGGCAATCATGTGGCAAATCATATAGCCTTAATGAGGAAAGTTGTTCCTTTGTATCCCTGTGATTTGCAGCTACAATTTTTGGGTCAACAGCACTTCGGAGATATGTTTCTTTAAAAAGCCCTAAACTAATATCTTCAATTTTTGCTTGAGGGCACGCTCTATCATCAAAGCTTCTAGATAGCGAGGTTCTTTTTTCTGCTAATCTCCTCTCTTCTGTTTCGTTTGCAATGGCCTTGGTAGGTCCTGTTCGTATCCATATCCTCCCTTTATATCTTACAGGAGGATGAAATGATGGGTGTACCTCAACAACAGCTATTTCGCCTTCTGGCAAAACATAACGCTGAATGGTCATTGCGGGCTGAGGTAATATCTGGCCATTATGTCTGATAGCAGCCAAGTTTTTCAGCAATTCATCTGTCACTTTGGTGTCATTTGGATTCCCCTTGTCATCAACACCAACTAGTAAATACCCAGGCTGACGATGATTTGGGTAATCATTGGCAAAAGCGCAAATAGCTTCACTGAACTTGTCAGTATTCGTTGTTGAAATGGTACGTTCAATCCTATCAGGTTCTAAATCCGAAAGCAACTGACGAATGAAATCACTAGTTTCATCGATATGTTCGGTTTTTGCCAAACTCACCTCAATCCCCACCATCACCTCATCCGTCAACTCCACCTTTTCCCCTTCCACCTCGCTCGCCAGCACCAGCCCATCCGCCAGTACCTCCGCCATGATGTACTCCCCGAAACCATCCACGGCAGCCGCCACCACGGGGTGGTTTTCGATGCGCAGGTTGATGCGGTCGGTGACGTTGAAGTCTTTGTCCTTGCGCAGGTTCTGGATGCGGTTCACCAAGTCACGGGCGATGCCTTCGGCCTCCAGTTCCGGCGTAAGCGTCACGTCGAGGGCAACGGTGAGCGGGCCATCCGAGGCGACCTTCCAGCCGGGCAGGTCTTCGGTGGTCACCACGAGGTCTTCCGGCGTGATGTCGTAGGCGGTGCCGTTGGCTTCGATGGGCATCTTGCCCGCCTTTTCCAAAGCGTTGATTTGCTCGTTCGTGAACTGCGCAATCTGCTCGGCGGCGGCCTTCATGTCCTTGCCGAGCTTGGCGCCGAGGGACTTGCCTGTGGCGTCTTTAGCGCCAAAATTGGCCTTCGCCTGTTTTTTCAAAAGCCCAGAGGCATCGGTGATGTACTCGATTTGCTTTACGTTTATTTCGCTCAAAATCAAGTCCTTCACGCCGTCCACTTCGGTGATAAAACGCTCGTCGAGCACGGGCAGCAGCAGTTTTTGCAGCGGCAAACGTACCCGCAGCCCATTGCCCTTTCGGATGCTGAACGCCAGCGAACAGATGCGCTGGGCATAGTCCATGCGCTTTTCCAAGTCCTTGTCAATCTTGCTTGGCTCAGGCTTCGTCAGGTCGCCCAGGTGTATGCTCTCGTGGCGCAGCGGGGTGTTTTTTTGCTTCGCAAAGTCCTTGATGGGGGCGGTCAAATTGCGGTACAGCCAGTCCGTGAAGAAGGGCGCAACGGGCGACGCCAACTGCCCGACCACCATCAAACACTCGAACAGCGTTTGGTAGGCCGCATTTTTGTCATCGCTCATTTCACCCCGCCAGAAGCGGCGGCGGCTCAGTCGCACGTACCAGTTAGACAGGTGCTCGTCCACGAAGTTCTCCACCAAACGGCAGGCCCGGTGCGGCTCGTAGTCGTCCATGGCCGCATGGTAATCTGCCACTAACGAGTAGAGTTTTGAAATCACCCAACGGTCGAGTTCCGAGCGTTTGGCGTAGTCCATCACGTTGAACTCGTCCATCGTCCACTTATCAATATTGGCGTAGGTGGCGAAGAAATTGTAGGTATTGAACAGCGTCCCGAAGAACTTCCGCTGCACCTCGCCGATGCCCTCCACGTCGAATTTGAGGTTGTCCCACGGCGCTGCGTTGGAAATCATGTACCAGCGGGTGGCGTCGGCACCGTATTTCGCAATGGTCTCAAATGGGTCAACGGCATTGCCGAGTCGCTTGGACATTTTGTTGCCGTTCTTGTCCAGCACGAGTCCGTTGGACACCACGTTTTTAAACGAAACTTGGTCAAAAGCCATCGTGGCAATGGCGTGCAGGGTATAGAACCAGCCCCTCGTTTGGTCAACGCCCTCGGCGATGAAATCGGCGGGGTACATATTGTCGAACGGTGCCTTGAAAGGGCGGTCGTCGCCAGCCTTCAGCTTCGCCAAATCCAATCCCCACTGGGCATAGGGCATGGAGCCGGAGTCGAACCAGACGTCAATGAGGTCGAGTTCCCGGCGCATTTCCTGACCATCTTCCGACACCAAAACGATGTCGTCAATGTACGGGCGGTGAAGGTCGGCGGGCACCGTTTGCGACAGCCCCAGTTTTTCATTTGCTTGCGCAATTTCAGTTTGTAGCTCCGCAACGGAGCCGATGCACTTCTCCACCGTGCCGTCCTTAGAGCGCCAGATGGGCAGCCCGATGCCCCAGTACCGGCTGCGGCTGAGGTTCCAGTCCTGTAGGTTTTCGAGCCATTTGCCGAAGCGGCCCTCGCCCGTGCTGGCAGGCTTCCAGTTGATGGTCTTGTTGAGTTCAAACATGCGCTCCTTCACCGCACTGGCCTTGATGAACCAGGAGTCGAGCGGATAGTAGAGCACGGGCTTGTCGGTGCGCCAGCAATGCGGGTAATTGTGGGCGTACTTGGCCACGTTGAGCGCCTTGCCCTCCAGTTTCAGCTTCACAGCGATGTCCACGTCCACGTTCACGTAGTCGGCTTCGTCCTTGTAGTTTTTGACGAAACGGTTGCTGAACTCGCCCACGTTTTCCTTGAACTTACCCTGCTTGTCCACCAGCGTGAGGGCGCCGATGCCGTTGGCCTTGGCGGCCTTCATGTCGTCGGCACCGAAGCTGGGGGCTGTGTGTACGACGCCCGTGCCATCCTCGGTGGTCACGAAGTCGCTGACCAGCACCCGGAAGGCGTCGGTGTGGAATTCGCCATCGTAGCCGAGCATGGGTTCTATCTCATTGCCGAAAGGCAGTAGCTGCTCGTAACGGATGCCTTCGAGTTGCTTGGCTGAAATGGGTGCGCTCTGTTCCAACACGGTCGGTTGGTTTTTGCCACCAAACCACTTGCTCACGAGCGGCTCCGCCATCACCACGCTCACGGGCTGGTGCGTATAGGGATTCTCCGTCTTGATTTTCACATAAGCAATTTGATGACCGATGGTCAATGCCGTGTTCGATGGCAGCGTCCAGGGCGTGGTCGTCCATGCGGCGATGCGGACGTCTTCGTTGTCGTCGTCGAAAAGATGCACGGACTCAGCAGTCCGTGTTACTTTGAACAGCGCCACCACCGTCGTATCCGTCACCTCCCGGTAAGCGCCGGGCATGTTCAGCTCGTGCGAGGAAAGCCCCGTGCCCGCCCCCGGCGAGTAGGGCTGGATGGTGTAGCCTTTGTAGAGCAGCCCCTTGTCGTACAGGCGTTTCAGTATCCACCAGACGGTCTCGATGTACTCGTTTTCGTAGGTGATATAGGGGTTGTCGAGGTCCACCCAGTAACCCATTTGGCGGGTGATGTCGTCCCATTCGTTCTTGTAGCGCATGACGGTCTCCCGGCATTTGTGGTTGTACTCGTCCACGGAGATGGTCTTGCCGATGTCCTCCTTGGTGATGCCGAGTTCCTTTTCCACGCTGAGTTCGATGGGGAGGCCGTGGGTGTCCCAGCCGCCCTTGCGCTCCACCCGCCTGCCTTTCAGGGTCTGGTAGCGGCAGAAGATGTCCTTGATGGCCCGTGCCATGACGTGGTGGATGCCCGGCTTGCCATTGGCGCTGGGCGGGCCTTCGTAGAAGACCCAGGCATTGTCGGCGGGGCGCTGGTTGACGCTGGCCTCGAAGATTTTGTTGGACTCCCAAAATTGGAGGAGTTCTTGGTCGATTTGGGGGAGGTTTAAGGATTTGAATTCTCTGTACATGAATGGCTATTTTTGAAAAGTCGGCAAAATTAGAAAATCAAAAAGCCCCGGCAAGTGCAACCTGCCGGGGCTTTTCGTTCCTCTCAAAACATCAGCGCCTCACAAGTTGCCGGGCAACGTGGGAATAATTATGCTGATGATAATGGAAGATGGTAACATACTTTGCTGTTTTGCGGCGCGAAGATAGGAAACTTCTTCTTTTTTGGAATTTAACTCATCTTTATCCTTTAAAGTTTCGTGCCCGGGAAATGGGTTGGATGCAAGGTTGAGAACAACACCGAGGTCAATGCAGTCCTGCCTATCGGTGCAGGTTGGAGGCGGCGGGGCAAATTATTGGGTGAATCAAAAACAAACAACGATGGATAATTCAACAAGGCTAAAATTCAAGCAGAAACAGCTTGCAATGTTTATTTGGTCACTATTTCTGATGGCCCATGTTGACGCCCAGCCCTTTCAGGTTGGCCACACCTCCATCACTTTCACCGACCCTGCCCGGAACAACCGCAGCATACCCTGCGAACTCTACTACCCGGCAGATGCAGCGGGTGACAATGTTCCACTGGCTTCACAAGGCGGCAATTTCCCCATCATCAGCTTCGGACACGGCTTTGTCATGACCTGGGAGGCTTACCAGAACATCTGGGAGGCAGTGGTGCCAGAGGGCTTCATCCTCGTTTTCCCGAAAACCGAAACGGACTTTTCACCCTCGCACCAGGATTTTGGGTTAGACCTCGCCTTTGCCATCGTCAAGGTGCGGGCACTGGGGCAAGATGCAGGCTCCCTGTTTTTTAATCGCATCACTGGCACGAGTTGCGTGATGGGGCACAGCATGGGCGGCGGGGCTTCTTTTTTGGCGGCGCAGTCAGACACGTCCATCACTGCGGTGGCCACGCTGGCACCAGCGGAAACGTCCGTATCGGCCATCGGTGCAGCGGCCAGTATTGTTAGACCGTCCTTGGTTTTTGCTGGGGCAAACGACTGCGTGACCCCACCCTCCGCACACCAGTTGCCCATGTACGAAGCACTGGCCAGCGCCTGCAAGACCTACGTCAGCATCATTGGCGGCAGCCATTGCCAGATGGCCAACAGCAATTTTCCTTGCACTTTTGGCGAGTCCACCTGCACCCCTGCACCCACCATCAGCCGGGAGGAGCAGCACCAGGTCATCGAACGTTACCTGCTGCCCTGGCTCAAGTTTCAGTTGAAAGGTGATTGTACGGCAGGCCAGGTGTTCGACGCCACCATTAGCGTTGATTCAGCAATTACCTACCAGCGCACCTGCGAACTTTGCCCGTCCACTGGCACCGGCGAGGCGGCTCCATTGCCCGAATCCTCGGTTTTCCCCAATCCATTCAACACGAAAGTCAGCGTTGCTATTGCTGGGGGTCAGCCTGCGCAGTTTTTGCTTTACGGCCCGGCGGGTAAGTTGGTCTTTCAGGAAAGTTTCAGGGATTCGCTTTCCTTGGACACCAGGCACTTAGCCAGCGGCATTTATTTTTATGAAATAAAGAGCCGTAAGTCGGTAACCATTAAAGGGAAATTGGTCAAGGAGTGAGGCAGACGGCGTGGAAACTGTTGAAATTGCCGTTTCGGAAAGTTATATCTTGAAAAAATAAGGGGCTGTAACAGCGTTTTATTGCTGTTACAGCCCTTTGATTTCCCTTGGCTTTACTGCCCCGCAGGCTTCATTTTATTGAACATGTACCGCCCAATTTTCCAGGTGCCGCCTTCTTGGACGAGCACGAAAAGTTCCCGGTTTTCTTCGGGCACGGTTATGCCAGCAGCAAGTACGTCCGTTGTGCCCCTCGAAATGGTGCGGGCGAAGGCAAGGTCGCCATGCACCACGATTTCATCTACGCTGAACTTGATGTTGAGCTTGATTTTGCTGAAAACATAGTTGTACGCATGCTCCACTGCATCGTGCCCAATGGCCGAAGGCGCTTCCGATGGCATGAACACCCCATCCCGTGCGTAAAGGGCCAGTACAGCTTTGGTGTCGGATGCGTTCAGTGCTTTTTCATAGGAGAAAAGCAGGTTTTCAATGGCGGATTTTTCTGTTGAATTCATATTTGCTTCATTTTTAAAAGTGGAAGAATTAGATTCCGTCTGCGCTTGCCCAGCAAGGGTAAGCAGCATAAATAAGGTGGAAAGAATCGATTTCATGTGCCTTTTTTTTGTGAGAATGATGGCACAAAGTTGCAGCCAACGTGGGGCGGTAGCCAATGAAGCAATTTAAGAAAAAACCTTAATGTAGGTTAAGAAGCTTTTAGATTTAGGCCATCAGGTTGCGCCTGATTTTGCTGAGAAATTCGGGGGTGACACCAATGAAAGAAGCGATTTGCACCAGTGGGATGCGGTTAAAAAGGTGGGGATATTTTTCGAGAAAAAGCAGATAACGCTCTTCGGCGGTCGTGCTGATATTTTGCAGCACCCGGTGCTGCATGCCAACGAAAGCGTTCTCCGTCAGCACCCGGAAATAGCGGTCGAAGGCAGGGTGTTTCACATACAAGCCAATCAATTCTTCCTTGGAAATGCGCAGCACCTCGGCAGGTTCAAGGGCATCAATGTTGAAGCGGCTGGGCTGGTCGAGGTGCAGGCTGCCGATGTCGGCAATCCAGCCGTTTTCGGTGGCAAATTGGAGCACATGCTCGCCGCCTTTGCCGTCCACCAGGTACATGCGCAGACAGCCGTTGAGCACAAAATTGTAGTGCCTGCAAATATCACCTTCTTGCAACAGGTACTGCCGACGACGAATTTTCTTGATGGTGGCTTTGTCCGACAATGCCCGCTGGGCTTCCTCATCCAGCGGGATGATTTTTTCGATGTGCTGTATGAGTGGTTGGATGTCTGTCATCATTTCTGAATTTTGGACAACATAAATCAATGTCCCTCCAACCACCTCCTAGCATTCAAAAACCCCTCAATCCACGGCGAAATGTCATCCCCCAACCGCTCAGCCGGGTAATTCGCCCAGTTCCACCTGAACATAGAGCGTTCGAAGTGTGGCATGGTGGCCAAATGGCGGCCATCCGCACTGCAAATCATGGCAGCGTTGTAGTCGCTGCCGTTCGGGTTGGCGGGATAAGCCTCGTAGCCGAACTTGCCCACGATATTGTACTCGCTCTCCGGCAGCGGCAGGCTGAACTTGCCCTCTCCGTGGCTCACCCAGATGCCGAGGCGGCAGCCTGCCAACGAGTGCAGCATCACGGAATTATTCTCTGGAATCACGACCGAAGTAAAAATGCTTTCGTGCTTGTGCGATTCGTTGTGCAGCATCCGGGGCGGCGTGGCGTGCTCCGGGTTGATGAGGTTCAGCTCCACAAAAAGCTGGCAGCCGTTGCAGATGCCGACGGACAGCACATCGTCCCGTTTGAAAAAATTGTCGAGCGCCCGCTTGGCTTTTTCATTGTACAAAAATGCGCCCGCCCAGCCTTTTGCCGAACCGAGCACGTCGGAATTGGAGAAACCGCCCACCGCACCGATGAAGCGCACATCCTCCAGCGTTTCCCGACCGCTGATGAGGTCGGTCATGTGGACGTCCTTCACGTCAAAGCCGGCGAGGTACATGGCGTGGGCCATTTCCCGCTCGGAATTGCTGCCCTTTTCCCGGATGATGGCGGCCTTGATGCGGGACTTGCCCGTTTCCCTATCAGGGCGTTTTCCCGTGAAATTTTTTGGGAAAACATAGTGCAGCGGTTGCTTTTTGTAGTTGTTGAAACGAACCTCTGCCAAGCCGTTCGCCGTTTGGTGGCGGTCGAGGAGGTAAGAAGTTTCGTACCAGACATCCCGCAGTTCGGCCACATCGAATGTGTGCGTTTCAGCGCCATTTTTCACCAATAAAACAGGCGTGGAAGTGGCGTGTCCTATTTTGAAATAGGAGATACCTGCCTCGTTCAGCAGCGTTTCTATTTGAATACCGCCGAACTGGGATTCGGCGGCACATTGAATGACCACCCCGGTGTTCTCCGCAAAAAGCAGTTTCACCGAATCGGCTTCGCCAATTTGGGTCAAATCCACCTCCGCCCCAAGGTCCACATCGGCGAAGCACATTTCCAACAAGCAGGTCAGTAAACCGCCAGCGGAAACGTCGTGGCCAGCGACCACGAGGCCGCTTTTTATCAGGTTTTGAATGGCGTCAAAAGCATTGGCGAAATAGGCTGCGTCGTTGACCGAGGGCGCTTTTTCGCCAATGCGGTTGCAGGTTTGGGCAAAGGAAGAACCGCCCAATTCAAAACTATCTTTCGATAAATTCAGGTAGTAAATCGAGCCTCCTGTTTTTTGCAAAACAGGCTCCACGATGGCATATCGGTCGTCGCAATGTGCCGCCGCCGATACGATGACCGTGCCCGGCGACAAGACCTCGCCGCCGTCGGGGTACTTCTGTTTCATCGAAAGTGAATCCTTGCCCGTGGGGATGTTGATGCCGAGCGCAATGGCAAAGTCCGACATGGCCTCAACGGCGTCATAGAGGCGGGCGTCCTCGCCCTCGTTGCGGCAGGGCCACATCCAATTGGCGGAAAGGGAAACGGAGCGCAGCCCTTTCTCCAGCGGCGCCCAGACGATGTTGGTCAGCGCCTCGGCGACGGAATTGCGGCTGCCCGCCACGGGGTCAATCAGGCCGCTCACTGGGCTGTGGCCGATGGAGGTAGCGATGCCGCTTTTTCCATCAAAATCGAGGGCCATCACGCCGCAGTTGTTGAGGGGGAGCTGGAGCGGCCCGGCGCATTGCTGCTTGGCCACGAGGCCACCCACGCAGCGGTCCACCTTGTTCGTCAGCCAGTCCTTGCAGGCCACAGCTTCGAGTCGCAGCACGTCCCGGATGTAGGTCTGAATTTGCGAAGCGGAATAATCCACATCTGCGTATTTGCGAAGCAAATTCTTGTCCTGCATGATGGTCTTCGGCGAGCTGCCGAACATATCAGCCATCGCCAAATCCATCGGTTTGTCGCCCTTTGAAGAGGACTGGAACGTGAAGCGCATATCGCCCGTCACGTCGCCAACCTCGTACATTGGTGCCCGCTCCCGCTCGGCGATGTTGCGCAGCGTTTCGATGTTTTTCGGTGAAACGACCAAGCCCATCCGCTCCTGCGATTCGTTGCCGATGATTTCCTTCGCCGAGAGCGTTGGGTCGCCGATGGGCAGTCGGTCGAGGTCAATCTTCCCGCCCGTGGCCTCCACCAGTTCGGAGAGGCAGTTGAGGTGGCCGCCCGCCCCGTGGTCGTGGATGGAAACGATGAAATTCTCCTCACTTTCCACCACGCCCCGCACGGCATTCGCCACCCGTTTTTGCATTTCGGGGTTCGAGCGTTGCACGGCGTTGAGGGTGATGGCCGTGTTGAATTCGCCCGTATCAGCGGAGGAAACCGCAGCGCCGCCCATGCCGATTCGGTAGTTGTCGCCGCCCATCACCACGATTTTGTCGCCTGCTTCCGGTTCGCCTTTGAGCGCTTGTGCTGCCTTGCCGTAGCCGACGCCGCCAGCCAACATAATGACCTTGTCGAAGCCAAGGCTGCGCCCGGCCTCCTCATGCTCGAAAGTGAGCAGGGACCCAGCGATGAGCGGTTGTCCGAATTTATTGCCGAAATCAGAAGCTCCGTTGCTGGCCTTGATGAGGATGTCGAGCGGGGTTTGGTAGAGCCATTTGCGTTCAGCCATCCCTTTTTCCCAAGGGCGGTCTTGCAATAATCTGGAATAGGCTGTCATGTACACCGCCGTTCCCGCCAGCGGGATGGAGCCTTGGCCACCGGCCAGCCTGTCTCGGATTTCACCGCCAGAACCCGTGGCCGCTCCATTGAACGGCTCGACGGTGGTGGGGAAATTGTGCGTTTCGGCCTTTAGTGACAGTACCGAGTCGAACGATTTTTTTTCATAAAAATCAGGCACGTCGGGGCGCTTGGGGGCAAATTGCGTGAGGGTCGGGCCTTTCACGAAGGCCACATTGTCCTTGTAGGCGGAAACGATGTCGTTGGGGTGGGTCTGCGATGTTTTTTTGATAAGCTTGAAAAGGGAGGTTTCTTTTTCCTGGCCGTCAATCACAAAAGTTCCATTGAAAATCTTGTGGCGGCAATGCTCGCTGTTCACCTGCGAGAAGCCGAAGACCTCCGAGTCGGTCAATGGGCGGCCAATTTTTTTGGAAACGCCATTCAAATATTCGACTTCTTCTGCGCTGAGTGCCAGTCCTTCTTGCTCGTTGAAAGCAGCAATGTCCTCGATTTCGAGGATGGGCGCCGGCTCGATATGAATGATGAAAATGTCCTGGTTCAGCTCCGCAAACCTCTGCGAGAGCATGGGGTCGTAGCTGCCGCCCTCGTTCAACCTGAAATACTCCTCCATGCGCACGATGCCGTGGATGGCCATGTTCTGTGTGATTTCCACGGCGTTGGTGCTCCAAGGCGTGACCATCGCAGCACGGGGGCCGACATAGGGGCCGGGGACGGTTTCCGCTGGAATTTGCGTTTCGTTGCCGAAGAGCCAAACGAGCTTTTCCACGTCCTGAACGGACAAGGCTTGGCTGGTCTGCACGGCGTAAATTTTGGAGGAGGGGTTGCCGAAGAAAAGTATCATGACGGGTGGCGAGTTACGTTTGATTTAGGAAGGCGCAAAGGTATGGCTTGAGGGGATTGTTGGCACAACTTGAAGGTCAATAAAAAGCGGAGAGTAGGGAAAGAAATAATTTTTGACACTTCAACCGAATAGGCGATAATGTTGAAGCCCGGCAAGTGCACAACCTGCCGGGCTTCCCATTGAGGTATTAGCTCAATATTTCACCACCTGCTCCCGGAACCCAATTTGCCCTTCCTTGCCGGTCACGCCAGCCAGCACGTACATGCCCGGTGGCAGGTCGGAGAGGTCAATCGTGGTGTGGTTGTCCGTGAAGGTTGTCGAGACACTTCTCACCAGCCGCCCATCCGTGGTGGTAACCAGCACGGGCAGGGTGCCTTCGTATTCATAATCCATCTGAACGGAACAGTTAGTGGGGTTGGGGAAGACCTTTAGCCCATCCACCATGGGTGGGTTGGTAGTGTTTTTCGTGAAATGTTGCTCCGCAAAAGCTACGGCTGCAGGGCCGAGCACCATGCCGATGTGGCGGCCCGGTATGTCGTCCATCGGTGGGTGGATGCCGCCCCAAATGCGGCTGAGACTGCACTGGTCGGAGGCATCCCGGTAAGTGGCCCATTGCAGGGTGATGTCCTCGCTCGGCCCGTCCTCGAACACGAGGTAGAGGTTTTTCTCGCAATGGAACTCGCCCATGCCCCCCGGAAAATATGGGTCTGCGGTGATAGCCGTGAGCACCTCTGCTGCGGTGCGGCTATAAGTGCTATGGCCGGATATGAAACCCGGGAACGGTGGCGTTACGAAGGTGGGGCGTTGGTATGGCCACCAAAAATCGGCCCTAACCCAATCTACGCCCGCTACGTCGGTAGCCGGGGCCTGCACATAGTTTGGGCCACGCCAAGCTCGCATCTTCAAATCGCCGATGTACTCGCCCTGTTGGCCTTGCAGTGGGTCGCCAGCTTGTATTAGCTCAATGAAACCGGGGACAAGCGGTAGGCCGCCGGGGTGGTAATTCGGCAGATTGGGGTCGGAGCTTTGGCCCAGTTCGGCCATGCCCCGGATGGCGGTGATGGGTCGGCTGCTATCGTACCAGCCCTTGAGTCCCCAAGCCGTCACGGCTGCATCGTGCATGGCACCACCGAGTGCAAAATAGGTTTTAACGTCCCATTCCAGCGTATCGAGTTCGGGGCCTTGGCCGCGCCATTTTCGCACGAGGCTCGGCTGGTCGTTTACGTAGTTCCATACCTCGAACCAGTGGCCGGGTGGGGTGGTTGAGTTTGGGCCATCGGCCCAAAACTCGGCCAAGACCCTCGCGTAATTGCCTCTGTGTACGATTTGCGGAGCATAGGGCTGTCCAGTTTTTGGGTTTACAGTATGGCCGGGGCTTTGGTCGCCGCCATTTTCCCAATCATAAAAATTGCGAAGCCCTGCCCAGTCGTTCGGGTAATCGGTGATGCCACCGATAGATGCAGGGGATATGTCCCAAAGCACCCCATCGGCAGGGTCTAAATGGGATGACCAAGCGCCAACCAAAGAATGGTTCCACTGGTAATCGGCCCCAATACCGCCGGGGCCCGCCATGCTATGCTGAGGCACCAAACCTGGGTCGTGAAAGACTACATAAGGATAATTGTCCCTTGAATAAACATCTGCCTCGTTAGGCAGCAGGGCAAATGGCAAAACTTGCCCCCATTCTGGGGCAAGTGCTATCTGCTTGTTGCCGGGGATGGGATTGCCGCTCTGGTCAATGATTTGCGACATCTGGAGCGGTTGCCAACGGTTCATGTCAACCACGCCAGAGGTGCCGGGCACGTCCACTTTCAGCGGTGGGTTTGCGGGCTGGTAGAAGAAATTTGCATAGTTGTTGGCTTCGTTGGAGCCGTCCTGAAGGCCATAGTCAATGATGGCTTGCGCAATGTAGTTGCCCATGCCAGCCGGGCTACAGGCGTATTCGGTAGAGGTAAAATTGGGGTCATAGCCAAGCGACAGCATGAGGTTGTCCAATTCGAGGAGGGTCAGGTCGGCACGGGGTGAGTTTGCGAAGCGGTGCTTCAACAGCCGATAAGCAGCATAGCTGATGGCCTCCTCCTGCGCAGCTTTTGTGTCCACAGCATGAGGCACTGCGAGCAGTTCTGTTTTGAAGCCGTTGACTTCTTTTCCGATGAGGTAAGGCTCGGAGTTGTCGCTGTAAACTGCCCAGGCGTCGTACATCGCCACACTGGTATGGAAGAGGTTGCGGGCATGTACGGTAGGCCGGGCAAGGTCGCCGCTGATGGCCGTGAGGAGCATCTCGTTCCAACGCCTAGCGACGGAATGTTGTCCCCAAATATTATTGAAAACCAAGAGTGCAAGCGCAAAAAGGGTAGTTTTTCTTAGCATAGCCTTGTTGTTCTTTTGGGTAAAGATACAGTTTGACAAAGCTTGTTGGTTGGTGGAAAGGACTTAAATATTTGTTAGAAAATGAAAGAAGCCGCTACGTATGCAACGCAGCGGCTTCTTTTTCAACTTGAAAAACCAATCCTTTTATGGCTTTCCGACCTTATCAAAATCCCCAGCCTTCACGTAGCTAAACTTCATTGGATCCACGTATTTTTTCATCGCAGTATTGATTTGCTCCGGCGTTAGCGCCATGATTTTCTTTTCCAGTTCGGCATCCCACATCATCGTGCGGTCGAGTTGGAGGTAGTTGTTCAAGGTGCCGGAAAGGTTGCGGTCGTCGGCCCGGTTCATGCCCCGGTTTTGGATGTAACCAGTCTTGGCGGCCTCCAGTTCCTCGGCGGTGAAGCCCTCCTTGCGCATTTTTTCGATTTCATCCTTGAAAGCGACCTCCACTTTGGCGGCATTCTCAGGAGCACAAATGGCATAGGTCTGGAACGTGCCCGACTTCTCGTAGCTACTGGCACTGATGCTACTGCCCACGCCATAGCTCAAGCCCTCTTTCTGGCGGATACGCACGGCGAGGCGGCTATTGAGGAAGCCACCACCGAGCATGAAGTTGCCCATCACGAGCGCCGGGTAGTCTGGGTCGCTGTCGCTGATGTTGAGCGGCATACCTGCGATGAACACGGCATTAGCCTTGTCTGGCGTCTTGATGTCATTACTGCTCGGTTTAACCTCTTTGTAAACTTGCGCAGGGCGGGTGTATCCGCTGGGGCTTTTCCAGTTGCTGAACTGGTCGAGCGTCACCTTCTTCACGGCCTCTTTGTCGAAATCGCCTACGACGGCAACGGTGGCGTCAGTCGTTCCATAGAACTTTTTATAGAACGCCTTCACGTCGTCCAGCTTCAGGTTTTTGATGGCCTCGGCTTCCTCGTCCAAGGTCATCACCGCCCGGATGTCGCCCTTGGGGTAGTGGCTGTTCAGCGTCCGCATGAAGCTGGTAAATGCCAGCGCCTGTGGGTCGCTGCGCTGCGATTCGAGGGAAGCCAATTGCTCCTCTTTCAGTTTGTCAAATTCCTCTTGCGCAAACGCTGGATTCTTGAGCATATCGCCCACCAGTTTCATAACTTCCACTAAGTTGTCGTGCTCCGTTTCGACGTTCACGCTGGCCGTTGCACCGCCACCAAAGATTTGCACACGGGCCTTCAACTGGTCGAGTTTGTCCTGAATCTGCTGGCGGCTCATGGTTTTTGTGCCCTTGTCGAGCATCATGGCGGTGAAGCTGGCGGCCACATCTTGGTTCATCAGCGTTTTTTCATCGCCAAAACGCAGCGTCATGCGGGCCGACACGCTGTTGCCCCTTGTTTCCTTCGGCAAAAAGGCGAACTCGATGCCCTTGTCCGTAGCCTCGCCACGGGTGGTTCGCTTCTCGATATTATCCGGTGCTGGGTCGAAGTTTTCGCCTTCGGCGATGGGTGCTTTGCCTTTGTAGTTGGCCAGCAGGGTGTTGAGGTCTGGTGCATCGGGTATCTCGGCACGATCTGGTGATTTGTCTGGCATGAAAAGGCCGTTGGTGCGGTTGCTCGGCTTGAAGTATTTCTTTGCTACCGCAATGACGTCCTCCGCCTTCACCCCCTCCACGAAGTCACGGAACAGGAAGGCCAAGCGCCAGTCGCCCATAGCAATGTACTCACTGGCCCGTAGGCCCACGGTGCTGCTGCTACGGAAGCCCAGTTCCCAGTCCTTCAGCAGACGCTTCTTCGCCCGGTCAACCTCCTCGGCGGTCGGTGGGTTGGAGGCCAATTCGTCCAATACTTTCAACATCGTGGCTTGGGCATCGGCCAGCGAGCTTTCCATGCGCACGTCGGCATTCAGGTAGATAAAACCACCTTCTTTGAGTGCTGGCGCAAACGACCATACCGTGGCAGCTTTTTTCGTTTCCACCAAAGCCTTGTAGAGACGCCCGGCGGGTTCATTCGTCAATATTTCATCCAGAACAGCCACGGCGGCGTACTCAGGGTGGGCGCCCGGAGGGGTGTGGTAGAGGCAAGAAGCCACCTGCACATCGCCCGTGCGCTTGAGGGTCACGCTGCGCTCGCCGTCCTGCGTCGGGTCCTTGGTGTAGGTCGGGATGAGTTCACGGGTCGGCTTCGGTATTTTACCAAAATACTCCTTCACGAGCGCCAGCATCTTTTCAGGCTCGATTTTGCCAGCCACAACGAGCATGGCGTTGTCGGGCTGGTAATTCCTTTTGTAAAAAGCCTGGAGCCGTTCGATGGGCACGTTCTCCAAGTCGGCACGGGCACCGATGGTCGAGTTGCCGTAGTTGTGCCAGAGGTAGGCCGTGCTGAGCACCCGTTCCATGAGGATGCTGGAGGGGTCGTTTTCACCCATCTCGAACTCGTTGCGCACGACGGTCATCTCACTTTCGAGGTCTTTCTTCGCAATGAAAGAGTTCACCATGCGGTCGCTCTCCATGTCGAGCGCCCAGCGCAGGTTGTCCTCGGTGGCGTTGAAAGTCTCGAAATAGTTGGTGCGGTCGTACCAAGTGGTGCCGTTCGGGCGTGCGCCGTGCTCGGTCAGTTCCTGCGGGATGTTCGTGTGGTTGGGCGTGCCCTTGAACACGAGGTGCTCCAGCAGGTGCGCCATGCCCGTTTCACCATAACCCTCGTGGCGGCTGCCTACTTTGTAGGTAATATTGACGGTGATGGTCGGCTTGGAAGCATCGGGGAAGAGCAGGAAGTGCAGCCCGTTGCTCGTCAGCTTGTACTCGGTAATACCCTCCACGGTCGTCACTTTTTCGACGCCTTCGGGGAGTTTGATTTCTTTCGGTGCGGCGTTTTGCGCCCAAATTGGCGCAGCCAAACAGATGGCCAGAAAGAGCGTGGCCAGCCGGGATAAAGTGCTTTTTCGTTGCATGGTTGAATTGATTAGATAATAGAATTTAGACGTTGGACTATAGATGGGGAGATGCCAATTTACATGCTCCTTTCTATTGTCTAATGTCCATTGTTTTAATGTCTCAAAAAAGAAACGGAAAAACGGTGTGAAGATACACCAATGGACATGTAGCGTTCATACCAGTTGCCAAACCATCGTTTTGCTTCGACGAAAGGGCGGGCAGGCGACATTTTAAAACCTAAAATAATCCTCCACCACCTCCTGCAAATACGCCTTCCCCTCTTGCTTGATATGCCTTGTAATATAAGTGTCGGCCGGTTTCACGAAATCCGTGTGGCCGTCCTCTTTGTGCCAACAAACCTGGCCTTCCTTTTTCACGATGCAGCACCCCTCGTCCAAACTATAAAAAGCAAGGCGGGGGCCATGCGGGTTGAAGAGGTTGTTGCTGTATTTATAATCGGTGGTGGGCAGGCCCAATTGCGCCAGCAAGGTGGCCGCAAGGTCGGTCTGCGAGGCCGGCTGCGTGTCGGTGGCACCACACAGTTCTTCCTTTATTGGCTCGCCAAAAAACAGCAGCGGGATGCGGCGGCTCTCCGGCTGCCAGGGATGCCAGTTCTTCGGCGAAGGGCGGCTATGGTCGGCGGTGACAATGAAGACCGTGTTCTTGTACCAATCCGTTTGACGAGCCTTTTCCATAAAATCGCCGAGGCAACGGTCGGTATAGACGATAGCGTTCAGGTAGCCATTGTCCTTTCCGCCCCAATCAATTACAGGCTCCATCGGAATATCGTAGGGAGAATGGGAGCTAAGCGTGAACATGGCCGCAAAGAACGGTTGCCGCTCCTTGCCAAGTTCCGACAACTGCCGCTCAAACAGGTACTCATCGGCCACACCCAACTTGCAGCGGGGGATGGAAGCGTCGAAATCCTCGCCCTCCACGATGCGATCGAAGCCGTTGAAGTAAAGGTACGAGCGGATGTTTCCATAGCTCAACTGCCCGCCGAACAGGAAGGAACTTGCATAGCCTGCCGCCGCCAGCTCGTTTTTGATGCAAGGCAAACGCCTGTATTTATTGGGCATTCGGATGATGGTCGTCTTGGGCTGCGCAGGGAAAGCTGATAGGATGGCCGCCATGCCCTCGTCGGAGCGGACGCCGCTGGCGTGGCAGTGGGTGAACAAGAAACCGTTCTTTGCAAGCCCATCAAAATTTGGTGTGAGGCCGGGGATGCCGCCGCAGGCACCCACCACATCCGCCGTCCAGCTTTCGAGGATGACGAGGACGATATTTGGCTTTTCGATAGAAAAAATGCGGGTAGTCGAATCCAGCTCTGGCCGGGTCATTTTATCGAAAAGCGCCTTGGCATCCGTATCAGGCATGATGTGATACCGCTTGTCTGCTTCCCTGCCGTGGATGCAACTGCTCATCAGGTGAAATACCGAATTGGTTGCTGCCAAGTTCAGCACATCGTGTTTGGAATAGTAGGCGTCGCTGACTTGGATCGGCACTTCCTGCAAGCCGCCCCGTAGGCCGATAGCAAGGAGGCAAGGAGTTAGCACCGAAAAAAGCAGGGCCTGCCAGTAGGGCTTTCGGATCAGCGAAATTTCCTTCCCTACACCCATTTTTTTGAACAACCAGAAGCCAACCCAACTCAGCAGCAGAATTGCCATAGTGCCTAACACCAACTGCCCTGTGGTGGCCGTGCGAACTACCTCCGAAGGTGTGCCAAGGAAGGCCAACGCCTTGTAGCTCAGCTTTGTTTTCCACTCATCATAAAGAGGTAGCTCCGCAATGGTGACTATGCTTGATAGCACTATTAAGCTACTTGTAAAAACCCGGATCAGGCGTAGGAACCATTGCCTTTCCGTCCAAATTGCTGCCGCAAAAAACAGGTAGGGGATGGCCATGAAATAACAGGTCATGGCCATGTCAATGTATATGCCATTGAAAGGTAGGGCTATCAGTTCGCCTGCGGGTAGTGCTGTCATTGCTTCGGCATTCCACAACACGAAGACCAACCGGGCGACCTGAAAGAACACCAGCCAAGCGAGGAATTGACGTAGAAAATGGATATGGATTTTTTGTGCCAATACGCAAATCAACTGAACAGCACCACCATGAACAGCAGCACCGTTGCCACAAAACCTACCATGAATATATTGTAGGAAATGGACAGGAACCTGTATTTCCGGTCGAGCACCTTGCCGAGGTTGTAAAGGTCACGGGTCATGTTACCATACAGCAGGTCGCTATCACGGAACACCTCGTCCATCAGTTGCTCGTAGCGTTCCTGCTTTAGGGCGGTGAAGTTTCCGAAGAACATAAGGTTACGCTTGGCCTGCTCAATGGGCGTCGAGTCGTTGATGAACGACGTGACCTTGGGCCGGGCGGCCAACACGGCGAAGATGAGCGACGAAAGCCCGGTGACGAGGAAGATGACCACGGGCATCAGCACGGCGGGGTTCGTCTCGGTCATGTTTCGGTACGAAATCACCGAAATCATCACGGAAATCAGGATGGCGTTCACGCTGATCATGATGTTCGCCTTCTGGTCGGCGATGGCGCTGAGGTTGATGTGGGTGCGGTAATTCGTGCGGAAAAAAGTCTGCGCCCCTGGCGATAGCCTATCTTGCAAGCCTTGGAACTTCTTGTCTCCCTGCTGTTTCTGTTGTGGCTGCTCCTTGCGCTTGCGCTTGTCCTGCCTGTCTTTGAGGGCGAGAATCTGGTTGCCCACGACAGGTTCGAAGGTCAGTTTTGCATGGGACGTAAAAAAGCGGACGCCCAACAACAACTGCATCTGGTACGCCTCCCATTCTTCTTTGGTAAATTGACGGTTCACCAGCAGTTCCTGCTCCAAGCGCATCAGTGGGGAGTTCTCCAAAAAGCTGCCGCCATAGTGTACAGCGTTCACCGCGTCGGAGAGCAGTTGGCCCTCCTTGGTGTTCATGGCCTTTCCGTTGAACAAAGCCCGGATGGTCTCTATGACCTTCGCAACCTTGTCGGTGGGGTACTGTGGGTGGGCGCTAAAGAACTTCTCGGCCTTTTCCACGGCCTTTGGCTCTGGGTTTTGGTATTCAAACAGATAGCCCACATTGCAAAACCAAGCGGCCAAGGCTGCCGTCTCCCATTCCGAGGCGGTAGAACCATTGGCTTGGGCAAGGCTGTTCACCGTCTTTGCGATTTCCACCGTTTGACGATAGGTGTGGAACACCAAGCGGGCATCGTTTTTCTGGTTGAAAAGGTTGAGGACGTACTGTTGTGCCAGCGAGGCGATGTCCGTTTGCGAGATGATTTCTTCCGATGGGCTGTGCAGTTCCCGACTCATAAATTGTGTTTGTTTTTGGTAGCCAAAAAAGGCAAAGCAAGGTAGGATGTTTTATTTGAAAAAAAACAATTTCAGCTTATCGTTTTGATTTCGTTGAAATAACGGCGTAAATGCTAACTTTGGTCGCACGTAGGAAAACAGCTCCTAAACTGAGGGACAAAAAATAATCACTGCTTTTTATTGATACTTGTCCAGCTTTTTTCGTCCTAACCTACGTGTTGCCGCTTGCGGCGATTAATTCACCAAAATAAAAAGGAATCACATGGGTAACTTGTTTGATTTACTTCATGGTCATATGGATGAAAACATCATTGACCAACTCAGCAGCAAAATCGGTGGTGCTGACCGTGCGCAAACCGCTACCGCTGCGCAAGGCATCGTATCCACTTTGCTAAGCGGCCTTGCCAAGAACGCCTCCACACCAGAAGGCGCTGCCAGCCTGAACAACGCTCTTGAGCGCGACCACGACGGCGGCCTCCTTGGCAACCTGATGGGTCTCATCGGTGGCCAAGTGGCTCCTGAACAATCCCGTGCAGCCAATGGCACTGGCATCCTCAACCATATCCTCGGCCCACAGCAAAGCGGTGCGATTGAGATGATTTCAAAAACCAGTGGCCTCGACAGCGGTCAAACTGGCAACCTGATGACCATGCTCGCACCAATGGTAATGAGCATGCTCGGCCAACAAAAGCGCCAGCAGGGCCTCGATGTTGCGGGCATTGCCGGTCTGCTTACCAATAGTGTCAGCCAGCAGCGCCAAGCCGGAAACCCATTGATGGACATGGCCACCCGCTTCCTCGACAAGGACGGCGACGGCTCCATGATGGACGATGTGGCTGGCATGGTGGGCAAAAGCCTCCTGAGCAACCTGTTCGGCAGGAAGTGATTTAGATTGAGAAATTATTGGAATTGGAAATTGAGCAGCGCGTTCAAGAACCTTTTTCACAAAATTACGCATGGGCGTGGCTTCGGCTACGCCCTTTTTGTTTTATAAAACTTCGGGTTGCACCTTTGCCACCAATCACTATTCACCAACTATCACAATGAATTCCTTCCTCGAAATCTCCCCTTCGGTAAAAATGGCCCTCGGCAATGGCCAGCCGGTCGTCGCCCTCGAAAGCACCATCATCTCGCATGGGATGCCCTACCCTGAAAATGTAGAAACAGCCTTTTTAGTAGAAAAGACAGTTCGGGAAAATGGCGCAGTGCCAGCCACTATCGCCATCTTAGATGGAAAAATGAAGGCTGGCCTCTCTGAAGCTGAAATCGAATATTTAGGAAAAACGGGCCGAGGCGTCGCCAAGGTCAGCCGCCGAGACCTGCCTTTTTTATTGGCCGATGGCCAACCGGGCGCTACCACCGTTGCCACCACCATGCTCATTGCTGAAATGGCGGGCATCCGCATCTTCGGCACGGGCGGCATCGGCGGCGTACACCGGGGCGCTACCGAGACAATGGACATCTCCGCCGACCTGCAAGAACTCGCCCGCACCAGCGTAGCCGTTGTTTGCGCTGGCGCAAAGTCCATCCTCGACCTCGGCCTCACCTTGGAATACCTCGAAACCCACGGCGTGCCCATTATCGGTTACCAGACGGATGAGTTCCCTGCCTTCTACACCCGCCGCAGCGGCCACCCCGTTGACCGCCGCCTCGACTCCCCCGCCGACATTGCCAAAGTATTGAGAACCAAGTGGTTGGCAGGTTTGCAGGGTGGCGTCATCATTGCCAATCCCATCCCCGAAGCGCACGAACCAGAAGCAGCCCCCATCCAAGCGGCCACGGAGGTGGCCATTGCGGAAGCAGAGAAACTGGGCATTAGGGGAAAAGATGTATCGCCTTTTTTGCTCGCAAAAATCAAGGAACTGACGGGCGGCGAGAGCCTTCGGGCGAACATTGAACTGGTGCTGAACAATGCAAGACTGGCGGCGAGGGTGGCGATGGAGATGGGGAAATAAACAAGCGGGGCCGACCAGATTGCTCTGGTCGGCCCCGCTCATTTTCCTTATATTTAAAAGGCCAATTCTATCAGAACAACCCCTGAATAATCATCTCCTCCGTAATCCCCTCTGCCTCCGCCTTGTAGTTCCGCACGATACGGTGGCGCAGCACGTAATTGGCGATGGCTCGCACGTCCTCGATGTCCGGCGAGTACTTGCCGGAGACGGCGGCATGGCATTTTGCGCCAAGCACCAAATATTGCGAAGCACGGGGGCCAGCGCCCCAAGAAATATAATCATTCACTTTTGGTGTAGCCCGCTCCGTGCCAGGACGGGTCTTCGTGGCGAGACCAACGGCATATTCCAGCACGTTGTCAGACACAGGTATTTTGCGCACAAGTTGCTGAAAAGCAAGGATTTGCGTATCGTTCAGGATATGCTTCAGGCTTGCTTTTTCGGCCCCGGTCGTGTTCTTTACCACATTGATTTCCTCTTGGTAAGAAGGATAATCGAGCGGAATATTAAACATGAAACGGTCGAGTTGCGCCTCTGGCAATGGGTATGTACCTTCCTGCTCAATCGGGTTTTGCGTCGCCAATACAAAGAACGGGGCGGGCAGCGTGTGGCGTGTCCCGGCCACGGTCACCGAGCGTTCCTGCATGGCTTCCAGCAGGGCGGCCTGCGTCTTGGGCGGCGTCCGGTTAATCTCGTCGGCAAGGACGATGTTCGAGAAAAGCGGCCCTTTGTTGAACTTGAAATGGCGGTCTTCGTCGAGGATTTCCGAGCCGGTGATGTCCGAGGGCATCAGGTCGGGCGTGAACTGGATGCGCTTGAAGCCAAGGTCTAAGACCTCGGCGATAGTGCTCACGAGCAGTGTCTTCGCAAGGCCTGGCACACCCACCAGTAGGCTGTGGCCATTCGAGAACAGCGAGATGATAACGGCTTTCACCACATCGTCCTGCCCGACGATGACCTTGCCGATTTCTTTTTTGAGTTCTTTGTAAGCACTTGCCAAAGCGTCCACCGCTTCGACATCGGATTTGTAGGTTGACATATTTGTTATCGGTGGACGATTGACGGTGGACGGTGGACGGTGCTTCATTGCGAAGCGACCGAAAACTGCCTTGTGTCAACCGCATATTTACGTGATGTTTTTAGAACCTGTTAAGAACGGCCTACCCATGCCTTTTGTTTCGAGGCACTGCCCCCCAATCCAAAATCCGCAATCGCAAATCCGCAATTGAGTTACCCTTTCGTCCAAGTCGCCCCTTCCTTCCCGTCCTTCACCACGATGTCGAGTTCCTTGAGCACGTCCCGGATTTTATCGGAAGTGCCCCAGTCTTTGTTGGTGCGGGCGGTCTGGCGCATGTCGAGGATGAGGCGCATGAGTCCGTCCACCACGCCATCGCCGGAGGAATCGAAATTCTCTTCCTGTAGGCCGAAGATGGTGAAGATGAAGTCGTTGAAAGTCTGCTTCAGGCGGGCAAGGGTTGCATCCGTCAGGTCGTTGAACGAGAGTTGGCCACCTTTCAGGCTGTTCACTTTCGTCACCAAATCAAACAAGCTGGCCAATGCCTTCGGCGTGTTGAAATCATCGCACATATCGGCGAAGGCTTGGTCAATGGTGGCATTGATGTCCTTGTCCAAGCTGCCCGCCGAGCCGCCGCCGGGGTGTGCCATCGTTTGCAGCGTCTTGTGCGCCTCCATCAGTCGGCGGTAGCCTTTTTCGGCGGCTTGCAGGGCGTCGTCGGTGAGGTCGAGGGTGCTGCTGTAATGCGATTGCATCATGAAAAACCGCACTACCATTGGCGAATACGGTTTGCTCAGGTGCGGACTGGTGCCTGTGAACAGCTCGCCAGGCATCACCGAATTGCCCTCGCTTTTCGACATTTTTTTGCCGTTCAGGAGCAACATATTGCCGTGCATCCAGTAGTTGCAGGGAGCGTGGCCGCAGGCGCCGTAGTTCTGGGCGATTTCGTTCTCGTGGTGCGGGAACTTGAGGTCGTTGCCGCCGCCGTGGATGTCGAACTTTTCGCCCAAATACTTCGTGCTCATCACCGAGCACTCCAAGTGCCAGCCGGGGAAGCCGACCGACCAAGGTGCTTTCCAGCGCATGAGGTGCTCCGGTGCCGCCTTTATCCAAATGGCGAAATCCGAAGGGTGGCGCTTTTCGTCCTGGTTCTTCAGGTTGTCACGACTCTCGGCGAGGAGGTCTTCGATTTTGCGGCCAGAGAGGGCACCATAAACGCCGTGCTGCTCCGCAAATTTCAAGGTATCGAAATAGACCGAGCCGTTGGCCTCATAGGCCAAACCGTTGTCAATAATGGTCTGCACCATTTCAATTTGCTCCAAGATATGCCCCGTGGCCCGTGGCTCGATATGCGGCGGCAGGAGATTGAACACCTTCATCATCTCGTGGAAACCGTTCATGTAATGCTGCACGATTTGCATCGGTTCGAGCTGTTCGAGGCGGGCTTTTTTCGAGATTTTGTCCTCTGCGTTCGAATCGGCGTCGCCTTCGAGGTGGCCCACGTCGGTGATGTTGCGCACGTAGCGCACCTTGTAGCCAAGGAACTGGAGGTAGCGGAATACCACGTCGAAGCTGGTGAAGGTACGGCAGTTGCCGAGGTGTACATCGCTGTAAACGGTAGGGCCGCAGACGTACATGCCTACTTGGCCTTCATGGATAGGCTCGAAAACTTCTTTCTTGCCGGTATAGCTGTTGAAAATCTGTAATTCGTTTTTCATAAGGGCGCAAAGGTAGGGATTCGTTGCCGGAGGCATATATCCCGTTTTGTCGTGATTTTGAGTTTTTTCTGAAAAAATATGCTCAGAAATGATGGTACGAATAATGGTGGGAAGTAGTTCGATTCAAGTTTGACAAAATCGTTTTGCGACCTCAAACCATTTTTAGTCGAGCATAAAAATTCGTCAAGCATTTGTTCATCTCCTCCATTTTGCCAAGTATTGCGCTGAACGTGCGAAATGTTACTCAACTTTGACCCCACAAGCCTGTTTTTTTGCACGCACCTCAGATTTTAAATTGGTTAAAAAATGAACGAATCAAATAAAGAAAAAACCTACCGCATCATCGAACCCGGCAGCGTGCCACGCCACGATTTCCACCAGTTCATCGTGGGGGCCATAGGGCCACGGCCCATCGCCTTTGTGAGCACGGTGGACAAGGACGGCAACCCCAACCTTGCACCCTATAGCTTCTTCAACGCCTTCAGTTCCAACCCGCCCATTTTCGTTTTCTCCTCCAACCGCCGGGCGACGAACAACACGGTGAAGGACACCCTCTCCAATGTGCGGGAGGTGCCCGAAGTGGTCATCAACGCCGTGAACTTCCCCATCGTGCGGCAGATGGCGGTGGCCAGTGCGCAATTCGACAAGGGCGTGAACGAGTTCGAGAAAAGCGGCCTGACGCCCGTGCCCGCCGACCTCGTCCGGCCCTTCCGGGTGAAGGAATCGCCCATCAACATGGAATGCAAGGTGACGGACATCATCACCCTCGGCGAACAGGGCGGGGCGGGGCACCTCATCGTTTGCGAGCTATTGAGGATGCACATTCTGGAAGATGTTTTGGACGAAAAAGGCCGTATCGTACCCGACAAACTCGACCTGATGGGCCGCCTTGGACGGGCGTACTACGTGCGGGCCAGCGGAAGCGCCATCTACACCATTGCGCAAGCGATAGAACAGCCTTGCATCGGCTTCGATTCGCTGCCGCAAAGCATCCTCAAAAGCCATGTGTTCAGCGCCAACAACCTCGGCCAGTTGGCAGGTTTGTACGCTGTGCCGACCAAGGAGGAAGTGCAGGCATTGGTGGATGCCGACGCCCGTTTGCAAAGCATTTTGGCTTCGCCAAACCCACAGGACGAGCTGCACCGCTATGCGAAGGAGGTGATGGAACGGGATGAGGAATCGAGGCCGGAGGCGGGCAAGATTGCTTGGGCTGGGGAGTATTTATTGAGCTAAAATGAAACGACGCCAACTGCTTCCGATTTTCTTGTTTTTGCTGGCAAAAACGCTTGGCGTCAACGCCCAAGACACCCGCGCCTGTGCCCCCAACGACCGCTCCTTCCAAGGCTATTCCTTCATCAATATGGACATCCTGCGGCAGGAGGAGCGGGTGGCGCTCGCCCCGCTGTTCATGCGCTTCGACCGACTTTACAGCGACTATTTCGACACGGTGAAAAAGGCCAACGAAGATGACAACCTAAAGGAATGGGGCGAGCGGTTCTGCGGCGATGTGAAGGCAGCCGACCTGCATTACATCATTTACCAATCCAACACAGACGAACTCGACCTGCTACTGACGGCCACACAGAGTAAGTCGCTCCAGATACCTTCCAGCCTCTACGACAACAGTTTTGCGCAGTTTGTTTTTGAAAAAAAATGCGTGGAGACCATCTCCTACCTGCTCTTTGCGAAGCAATGCGAACCGCACGTTGTGGCCACCGACCGCTGGCAGGCGCCACAGCGGGACGCAGCGGCCATGCAGTCGCTCATTGCCGAAGGCACCCGCCAGTTCAAACGCACGAAGTCGGCTTACATACGGCTGCGCTATGCCTACCAAATCATCCGGCTGGCGCACTATGCCGGGCTGCACGAGCAGGTACTGGAGCTTTGCGACGACCTGCTGGCGAAGATTGACAAAAAGGCCGCCCGCTGGGGCCAAAGCATCATCCCTTGGTGGATAGAGGGGCACCGGGCGGGGGCTTTGTTGCGGCTGGGCCGCAATGTGGAGGCCAGCTACGCCTACTCGCAGGTCTTCCAGCATTGCCCCGGACGGCGGGCCTCGGCCTACCAGAGTTTTTTGATAAAAACCGACGCCGAATGGGAGGAGTGCCTACGCCTTTGCCATTCAGACGCAGAGCGGGCCACGCTCTACGCCATACGGGCGGCGGCGGCAGAGAGCAAGGCCGTGGAGGAGATGGAAAAAATCTACGAACTCGACCCTACGAACCAGTTGCTGGAAGGGCTGCTCGTGCAGGAAATGCGCAAGATGGAGCGCAACCTGCTCGGCCTTGAGTTCAACGACCAAAAAGAACGAAACAAACGCTACCATAAGCTGCCGAGGCCATACGCAGGCACGTATGTGATTGAATTGCAGCGTTTTGCACGCAAGTGCAGACAGGAAGGCAAAGTGGCGAGGCCGGCGCTCTGGTACTTGGCGGAGGGCTATCTGGAGTTTTTGGCGGGCGACTACTACGCCGCCGACAAGACCTTCAACGCCGCCGCTTCGAAATTGGACAACGATGTATTGGAGGAGCAATTGGCCATTTTCCGCATTGCCCTGAAAATCGCTGCACTCGAAAAAGCGGACGCAGAATCGGAGGAGTACGCCTACGACCTCATTCACGAAGAAAAACGCTACGGCATCTACAAGAGCCTTCCCGATTTCTTGCAGGATAAAATGGCCTGGCTTTTCCAAAAAGCGCAGCAGCCCGGCAAGGCGTTTGCCAGCCAGTACCACCTGCGTGACCTCGCCCCGAACCCGCAGCTTGAACTGCTCGACGACCTCATTGCCATGAACCTAAAGCAGGACAAGAGCCTGCTTGAATCCCGTTTGGTGCAGGCCTACCCCCTCAACGTCTTGCTGGACATGAAGGCCACGCTGCTGATGGGCACCGGCCAGTTCGAGGCGGCTATGGAGACTTACAAGCGCATACCCACCGAAGCCTGGAACGACTTCGGGCAGTTCAACCCCTTCCGGGAGACGTTCAAGGACTGCATGAAATGCAACGAACTGCGCACCGACACCGTCAGCCTCAGCACGATGATGAACCGGGGTGAGCTGCTGCAAGAACTGCTCGACCTCGAGTACAAGGCCAAGGGCGACCTCGACGGTGCTGCCCGCCACTATTACCTGCTCGGCCTCGCTCACTACAACATGAGCTACTACGGTTTTGCCTGGAAGGCGATGGACTATTTCCGCAGCGGCAGCACTTGGTCGAAGCTGCACCGGGCCAAGGCCGAGGAAGGCGACAGCCGGGTGTTCGATTATTGGAAATTCCCCTTCGGCAACCGGGAAAACACGGGCTTGGGCCGTGCGCTTTACTGCTTCAACCGCGCCCGGGAGCTTGCGAAAGGCTCCGAACTGGCCGCCAAGGCCGCCTTCCAAGCTGCCCGCTGTGAGCAGAAGATTTACTTTCAATCCATCCAGTACAAGCCGGAGCCTTGCTGCAACCGCATCCCTCGCATTCCTATTGGGCACATGCCGAACTATGAATTGTTGAAGAACGAGTACAGCGGCACGGAGTTCTACCAGCAAATCGTGAAGGAGTGCAAGTATTTTGCGGCTTATGCCGCAAAATGACCGATAGATTTTGCCACAATTTCACCTAAAGAATTCCCTTAAATTGCTATTATTGCCTCTGCCTAAAGTCCTGACCCTTTGCCCATCTGAAATGCTGAGTCACATCCCTTAAGCTGGTTTTAAACAGACACACAAAGCAAGGATGAATCGAATCGAATCAAACACTGCGTTGATGGCATTGGTATGGCTGTTGGCTTGTGCAATGGGCGTTGCTCAGCCCGTTTTCATCAATGAATTTTTGGCATCCAACACCGATGGCCTCACCGACGAAACTGGCCAACACGACGATTGGGTGGAGCTTTACAATGCCAGTGCCGACCCGATTGACTTGGGCGGCATGTACCTCACCGACAACCTTACACAACCCACCAAATGGCAAATACCTAACACGAATTCCGTTGCCACGACTCTACAGCCCAGTGGTTTCTTGCTGATTTGGTTGGATGGGGAGCCAGTGCAAGGGGTTTTGCATGCAAATTTCAAGCTAAGCGCAGGGGGCGAGGAACTTGGCCTTTTTACGCAGGGTGGCAGCCAAATGGATGTCCTGAGTTTTGGCCCGCAGAGCGCCAACGTCTCCTATGGCCGCAACACAGACGGGGGTGCGGAATTTCAGTTTTTCACAGCGCCGACGCCGCTTATCTCAAATGATGGAACGAACGGTGGCAGCTTTGCGGAAGCACCTACGGCTTCCTTGGTGGGCGGTTTTTACAATGGAAACATCGAGGTTTCACTCACGACATCGGCCCCCTCGCAAATACGTTACACCCTCGACGGCAGCGAGCCAGACATCAATTCAACGGCTTACAACGCTCCCATCAACTTGGCCCAGAATACGACCCTGCGGGCAAGGGCTTTTGTCCCCAACCACCTGCCCAGTCCCATCACTACACACACCTATTTTTTCGATGCAACGCACACGATGCCCGTGGTGGCATTGTCGTTCAAGCCAGATGATTTCTTTGACCCAGCGTCGGGCATTTACTCGAACCAAGACCAAGACTGGGGGCGGCAAGTACAGGTCGAGTTTTTTGAAGACGATGGCAAACTGGCCTTCAACCAAGCGGCCACTGCCGAAATTCATGGCACGGGCAGCACCAGTTTTGCACAAAAATCATTGAAAATCAAGGCATTGGCGAACAACGGAGATGGCTATTTCCAATACCCTATTTTTCCAGACCAGCCTTTTGAGGAGTATAAAAACCTGTTGCTGCGCAATGGCGGACAGGACTGGAACGTGACCTTGATGCGGGACGGCTTCGTGTCCAGCCTCGCCTCCGACCTCGGCGATTTGGATGGAATTTTGGCGGAGCCAAAACTGCACCTGCAAGCCTTCCGGCCTGGCGTGGCCTACCTCAATGGCCAATACTGGGGCATCCACAACCTGCAAGAGCAGATGAAGTCGGACTATGTTGCCCAGCATTTCAACCTACATGAAGATGAGTTCGATTTGATTGAAAACGATGCAGAGGTGGTAGCGGGCGACATGGACCGTTGGAACGATTTCGTGGATTTTTTGAACTCGCATAGCTTCATGAACGAAGAGCATTACAAACAACTGCAAATCCGCCTCGACCTGCCCCATTTCATGGACTATGCCGCCTTCAACATCATCGCCGACAATGCCGACTGGCCGGGCAACAACCTGCGCCGCTGGCGGGAACGCAATGGCAACGACGCCCGCTGGCGCTTCCTCAGTTTCGATTTCGACCTCAGTTTTGGCCTTTTGAAAATCGAGGGAAATAATCAGTTTTTCAATACGGGCGACGCCTCGGCGAACTCCCTCGCACGGGCGCTCGATGCCACTTCCAACAATTGGCCAAACCCTTGGTGGACGACCCTGCCGCTGCGCAAGGCGATGGAAAGCCCCGACTTCCGCCACGGCTTTATCAACCGAAGCGCCGACTTCCTCAACGTGCTTTTTGCACCCGAACGGGTCGGCAGCCGGATTGACGAATTCGAGGCTATGTATGCCCCAGAGATTCAACGCCACTTCGACCGTTGGTCTCCGGGCTGGAACCCCTGGGACGACAACCTGCTGATAATGAGGCAGTTTTCCAACGAACGGCCCGGCCATGTGAGGCAGCATTTCGTTGACTTTTTCGATGAAATAACCGGTACGGCCAGCGTCAGCCTGAGCGCCGAACCTGCCGATGGCGGCGGCATCCATATCAGCACGATTGATTTGCCAGTCACAAAATTGCCGTGGAACGGCACCTATTTCATGGGCGTCGAAGTACCCCTGCAAGCCGACCCTGCGCCGGGTTTTGTCTTTAAAAAATGGTCGGATGCTAGCACCGAGGCCGCCAAATCACTGAACCTAAGCGGCGACATGTCCATCACAGCCATTTTTGAAAAAGGATCCAAGGCCACCAACGCCATCGTCATCAACGAAATCAACTACCACTCGCCCGACGGAGGCGATTGGCTGGAGCTTTTCAACCCGAACGACCATGCCGTGGACATCTCTGGTTGGGTGCTCGAAGATGAGAGCGGCGACTATTTCAGTCTGGCGGACAATACGATTTTGGGCCCTGACGGTTATTTGGTTTTGGCGGAAAACTCGGAGGAGTTCAGTGCTTTCTACCCACAAGTTGCCAATGTTTTGGGCAGCTTTGGCGATGGCGGCCACGGCTTCAAGCTGAACAATGGCGGCGAGTTGGTCAGCCTGAAAAATGCCGACCTTGTGCTGATTGACTCGGCGCGCTACGACGATGAGCTGCCGTGGCCAACGGATGCGGACGGTACGGGGCTTTCCCTGCAACTCAGCGGCTGGCAATTGGACAATGCACTGCCCGAATCTTGGGTGGCGCAACTGCCGACGCCGGGGCAGCCCAACCTCGTTGCGCCCAATGCGCAAACCATTGATTTTAAGCCAATTGGAAACCAATTCACGATTGCGCTTCCTATTGTTTTACAGGCCACGGCCACCTCTGGTCTGCCTGTCAGCTTCACGGTGATGGATGGCCCGGCCACTGTATCGGGCGATATTCTGACACTGACGGGGCTGCCCGGCCCCGTCACCGTTCGGGCCAGCCAGCAGGGCGGCGGCGATTGGCAATCTGCACCGCCCGTCACCCAGAGCATTGAAGTGTATTTGCCGCCAAGCAATGACACCGGTTCTTTTTTCCCGTACATACTGCCCAACCCCATCCGAGGTTCGCTCGGCGTAAATTTCAAGAGCGAAGAAGGCGGCGATGTAGATTTGATGGTCACCACAGTGAGCGGGGTGGCCTTGCTCCGCAAAAAAATCGAAGCGGTTCCAGCAGGCAGCCATTTCGTTTCGATTGACGCTTCGGAGTGGCCCGTCGGTTTTTATTTCCTGAGCATCCGAATCAAAGGTCAGCGGCAGGTGGTGGTGCCTTTTGTGAAAAGCTGAAGCGTTTTGGCCTACTGCCACTACCTTTGCCTCGTCCTTTCACGAAGTGCATTTTTATGACCAACACACAAATCGAAACCGCCCTCGCCGACCTCTTTGAGCAGTGGAGCGGCCAGCGCCCCGACCTCGTGCTACCCCTGGCACCCAGTGGCTCGCCACGAATATATTATCGTTTGACTGGTAACGGGAAAACAGCCATTGGCACCTACAACCTTGACCGCAAGGAGAACCAAGCGTTCATTACCTTCTCCAAACACTTCAACGCCAAGGGGCTGCCCGTGCCCGCCATCTATGCCGAAGACCTCGACCGTAGCGTGTATTTACAGGAAGACCTCGGTGCCACCACCTTGTACAGCTACCTGTTGCAGGCGGGCGAGCAGTTTCCCGATTACCTCGTTCAGTTGTATAAAAAAGTAGTGGAAAAACTGGCACTGCTCCAAATTCAGGGCGGCGAAGGATTGGACTACACAGCCAGCTACCCTCGTCCGGCCTTCGACAAGCAGAGCATGCTCTGGGACTTCAATACCTTCAAGTATTACTTCCTGAAATTGGCCAAAATCCCCTTCGACGAGCAAGCCTTGGAGGACGATGCCCACCGCTTCGCCGATTGGCTGCTCACGACGGATTGCTCGCATTTCATGTTCCGTGATTTTCAGGCAAGGAACATCATGGTGCGGGGCGGGGAACCTTATTTCATTGATTATCAGGGCGGTAGGCAGGGTGCTTTGCAATACGACCTCGCTTCGTTGCTCTTTCAGGCCAAGGCCAACGTGCCGGAGACCGTGCGCAAGGAACTGCTCGACCATTATTTAGATACCGTTTCGACCCTACAACCCGTTGACCGGGCGAAGTTCTTCGAATACTTCCACGGCTATGTGCTCATCCGCAGCATTCAGACCTTCGGCACTTATGGCTTCAGGGGGCTGTTCGAGCGGAAGGAGCATTTCATCAAGAGCATTCCATTTGCCATCCGCAATGTGGAGTGGATATTGGCGAACGCCCATTTCCCCATCGAACTGCCGGAACTGACGAAGGCGCTTCGGGCGGTCGTCGCATCGAAAAAATTCGAGCCATTCGACCGCACGAAAGGAGCGGCCAGCCTGCTCACCGTCACCGTCAACAGCTTCAGCTACAAGCGGGGCGTACCCGCCGACCCCAGCGGCCACGGCGGCGGCTTCGTGTTCGACTGCCGCTCCATCCACAACCCCGGTCTTTATGAGCCTTATAAAAAATTGACGGGACGAGACGAGGCGGTTATTAACTTTCTGCAATTGCACTCAAATGTGGAGGAGTTCTTGAACCAGGTTTACTTGCTCGTAGATCCAGCCATCGAAAACTATATTGAGCGGAGCTTCACGAACCTGACCGTCAATTTCGGCTGCACGGGCGGGCAGCACCGTTCGGTCTATTCCGCCGACCAATTGGCGAAGCACATCACCGAAAAATACGGTGTGAGGGTGGCCGTCACACACACCGAACAGGAACTTAAAGGCTGGAAAAATTAGGGGTCAATGTGGTTGCCTGCGGGAGCCACCGCCGTCGGATACCCGTACACCTATCCGGCTGAGTATCAACCAGATAAGCAGCCCGACGAAAGCGATGATGATACCAAGCACCAAAAACAGCACACCTACATATGGCACCACGACGCCCAAAAGGATGAACAAACCGCCCACCAGCATCACAATGAAGCCAACAAAACCAAGGCTGATGCGCTGCATCCATTTCCATGCGTTCCGCAATCTATTGGTTTGCTTTGCCCACCACACCTTGAGTCGGCTGGAGCGTTTTTCTTTTTTTATGTGCTTTGCAGCAATACTTTGCGTTGCAATTTGGGCGGTTGGAAATGCATTGGCGGCGCTCGAAGCGGCGGCAAGCAAGCCCTGTGGCTGAGCCGCTAGTAACAATACCGTGAAAAGGGTCAATAACAGATTGGCTTTCATCGAAAAATTGGAATTTGCTTTGATGGTTTTGTTCGTTAGCGTCTGAATGATGTCCGCAAACACGCTCTGCCCCTATTTCATCCAATAAAAAAAGGGCTACTCCAACCACAAATGGTCGGAATAGCCCCTTCAAGTCCTAATTTTTCAATTCTAATTTTTTATTGCTTCGCAACAACGAGGCGCTGCGCTATGGGTCGCCTGCCTGCTGGGGTCAGCTGCACGAAGTACATGCCGTCCGTCCAGTCATTGATGCGCACCTGATGGATAGCTTCGGTTACTTCTTCCATCTGCTCCCTGTGTACCAAGTGCCCGAAACGGTTGTAAACATCAATCGTGACCTGGCGGCCTTGCAGCTTCGACATTTCGATAGAAAACGACTCGCTGGCCGGGTTCGGGAACATCGTGAACGCCGCCACTTTCTCAAATTCAACCGAAATCAACTGTTCCACCAGCACATTGCCCGAGCGGTCGTACAGCGTCAGTCGGTAGTAGTTCGTACCCTCAATGGGTGCAGCGTCAATGGACTGTATGGCCACCTGTTCGGATTGGGTTGGCTCGGCAATGCCCGTGAGCAGCGGCTCGGTGGCCTGGCCGTCCAACAGTTTTTCCAATACCCAGAAGCCAGCATCGGCGGGCGTTTCGAGGATGCCAAACACGCTGATTTCCTCCATATTTGATTGCGCAGCAAGTTGAATGGACGCCTGACGGTTGCCCGTTTCTTCGCCATTCAAGCTATTGGCAATGTTCACGGTATAGTCTTCCACTTCACCATTGGGAATAGTCTCGCAAGGGGTTGGAGCGGTGGTGCCCCGTTTCATCGAAACCCTCATGCGGGTCGGGCCCGTGAGCGCCGTGGCCGGGATGGCGATGTTTCCGTTCACGTCGAAAGTGGACGTGCCATTTGGTGGAGCGGGTACAGCTTGCGCAAACGCCACCTCGCCCGGCTCTTGGAAAGTGCCGTCGTGGTTGTAGTCAATCCAAACCTTCCAATATTCATCATAGGTGAACCAACTGAAGCCAGCGGTCAGCGTGATGGCTTGACTTTGCCCTTTCACGGCGTCAACAGTCAGGCCGGTAAAGTCACTGTAAGCCATCTTACCAGAAGTCTGGCTGAAACTTCCGACGGCCACACCAGCCACCCAATCGTGCCAAGGGAAGGCACTCGTGGAGGCACAGTAGCTCACCCCACCGCCGCCATTGCTGCAAGCCGATGGAGGCGTCACGGTCATGGCCTTGGTGCAGGTAGCGGTCGTGCCGTCTTGTATGGTGAAATTGATGACGCCGCCATTGATAGGATAAGGCCCCATGAGTGTGGTAGCGCCATAGGGGCCGCTTTGCGGCGCACCCAAAATAGTCGTCGTCCAGCCGCTGCCCGTATTGGCACCAGTGACGGTCAGGTTGAAAGTATAAGTGTCGTCCGCAGGGTCGGTCGGGGTGCCGTTGTTGTTGCAGATGGGCGTGCTGGCCGTGGCGTTGATGGAGCAAGGCGTCACACTGGAGCAAGGCGCTGGTGGCGTCACGCTCCCCGTGGCGGTGCAGGTTGCTGTCGCAACGTCTGATACCGTGTAATTGACCACGCCGCCGCTGATGGCCAAGGGGCCGATGGCCTTGGGCGTGCCATAGCTCCCGGTATAGGCCGTGCCGCCGATGGTGGTTGACCAAGTGGCTCCGGTTCCGTTGCCGTTCACGGTCAGGTTGAAGGTGTAGGTGTCGTCGGCTGGGTTGGTGTTCGTACCGTTTGCGTTGCAAAGGATATTGGAAACGGACGATGTAATGCTGCAAGGCACGGGGCCACCGCTCACGAGGTTTATCACGTAGTCCTCCACCTCTCCAGCCGGAATGGTTTCGCAGGGCGTTGCGTAAGCACCCCGTTTCAAGGAAACCCGCATGCGGGTGATGCCGAGGTCGGCGGTGGCAGGAACGAGAAGCGTGCCCGTTTTGGTAGCACTTGGCGTACCGAGCGGTGGAGCGGATGTGATGCCCGAATAGGCCACTTCGGCAGGCTCTTCAAAGGTTCCGTTGCGGTTGAAGTCAATCCATACCTTCCAGAATTCATCGTAGGTCTGCCAGCTATAGCTGTTTTCGAGGGTGATGGTGTAGCTCGTGCCCGTGTTCAGGTCGGTGCTGACGGCGCTGTAATAAGTGTAGAGCGCCTTGCCGGAGGTGTTGTCAATCGTGTTGAGTTCCACATTGGTAATCCAGTCCACCCAAGGCGTGCCGCTGCTGGCGCAATAGTTGGTGGGGTTGCTTCCCGACACGCTGATGACCACACTGCCCGTCTTGGTGCAGTTGTTCGCATCCGTCACGGTGACGGTGTAAGTGCCGCTGTTGAGGTTATTTATGGTTGCTGCCGTGGCACCTGTGCTCCAAGCGTAGGTGTAGGGCGAAGTGCCACCAGTGGGCGCTGCCGTTGCGCTGCCGTTGTTGGCGGGGGCACTGGTCTCGTCCACCCCGGTCACGTTGGCATTGAGCGGCCCTGGTTGGCTGATGTTGACGATGAGCGTACCCGTGTTCCCGCCGTTGTCGGTGGCCGTTACGGTGTAGTTGCCTGCGGCAAGGTTTGCGATGCTCGCAGTGGTAGCCCCATTCGACCAAGCGTAATTGTAAGGCGCTGTGCCATTGGCCACCGTCACGCTGGCGCTGCCGTTGGTCGCTCCGTTGCAATTGACATTGGTTTTGTTGGCCAACTGCACGTTGAGCGAGCCGCCCTGCCCCGTTGGGATGACGAAGCTGGCCTTGTAGTTTGCCCCGTTGTTGTTCGCACTGATTTGGGCATTTGGCGTGCCGTTGTTGTCGAAGTCCACGTCCGATTCGAAGTAGATTTCGATGAAATAGCTGCCTGGGTTCAGGCCTGACAGCAAGTTGATGTTCGGGTTGCCCTCCCTCGTCTTGGTTCGGTAAGCGCCATTGGCCACAGTGGTCAATTGCGGCAGCAAAAAAGGCGTAAAACTGCCCGGCGTGCCGCTCTGTGGGTAGATGCGGTAGAACAGCTTGGCGTTCATCACGTTGTTGTCGCAGCTTTCCCAGGTCTGCGACTTGGCCTTGGTGATGTTCAGGCTGGTGGGCGAACCGAAATTGTGGCCGGGGAAAACGGTCAGGTAGGGGCAACTCGATACCTGGAACGTGGAGGTGATGCCGTTCACTTCGATGTCAATCTGCGTGGAACAGTCGGAAACGTAGGCGTACCCGCAGGCCATCGTCTTCTGTTGGAAGAAAAGGGTGAAAATTGCCGTTAGGCCGATGCCGAACAGCAGCTTACATGGGTTCATAATGATTGTTAGGTTTGGTAATAAACTGTGTTAAACCCTGCAAGCACAGCGAAACATGCCATGCAGGGCGTTGGTCAAATCTTATTCTTAAAGCTGTGTAAAAATCGGCTGGAGGAAGGGCCGCAAGTTACTGCTTTTGTACAATGTCCAAACTTATTAGTGTGAATGAGATTTTTTCAGACGTGCCTAAATTGGAGGGAACCTATGTAAAGGAATGCAAAGTTAACAAGCGATTTTGATTGTGCAAGTTTTAGCGGCTTAAAATCAGGGTTAATGGTCTTTTCATTGTTACAAGGAATTCGTTTCTACCATTTCCTTCAAGTACGGAAGCAGCCCCGATGCAATCACCGCCTGCCCTTGTTCGCTCCAATGACAGTTGTCAACGGCTTTGAGCGGCAGCTTTTTCTCGAGCATCGTTTGCTCTAAAAGCCGAGCGGGTTCTTCCTGAAAACTGGCCCCATTTGCCTCGAAAATACGCTTCATCTCGCCCATTTGCGGCTCGTAGATGTCGGCAGAGAAGGCCATCAGCTTTGTCCCTTCGGGCAACCGCTTGCGGATCATGGCCACGATGCGCTCCGTCGTTTTCACCGACTCGTCGAAGAGCGGGTAGTCCCTTTTTTGCGTAGCGACATAGTACTCTCCTACCCGTTTTTCCTGCTTGAAAAGGTTTTGTTTCACGCCGTCCCAGCGTTCCTCCAACCAGCGGAAGAACCAAATTGGCTCCTTCAACCGTTGCCAGAACGAAAGTGGCCTGCGGTAAAAAACACTGCCATCTTTAGCGAGGTAAGGCCGACGTTGCCCAACTTTGTAGCCGCAGGCGATTTCGAGCGGGGCATGATTGTCAATAAAATCGTTGCTGCACGTCTCCCATACCACTACGTTGGGTTTGATGCGATCCACCCATTTGTCCAGCACCATGTACTCCTGCAAAGTGCCGAACCCCGCATGGCCATAGGCAAATACCTCTATGCCAAGGCTATCGGCGAGGATATTGTAAAAAGTCTGCTCGTTGCCCGCCTCGATACTCGCCGTGTAGCTATCGCCGAGGAACAGTACCTTGGGGCGGGTGCTGGCCGTATCGCCAAAAGCCTTGAAGCCGTTCTGGTCGTAACGCAGGCTGATGGGGTAGGGCTGCTTGTTCACATCCTTCATCTCCCCGGTGTAAGTGTAGCCGGGCTTCATTTTCCAGCCGAGGTAGTCGTCTTTTTCCGCAGTATCGTAGGGGGGGGCGAGGGGGTTTTTCTTGTAAAGTTCTTGGTATTTCAGCCGCACAAAGGCCTCTCCGGCACCCACAACAAGCACCAGCATGATGACAAGCAAGATGAGGCTGTACGACAGTTTTCGGCCAAGACTTAACGGTGGTTTGGACATAGCGGCGCTTGTTTTTTGCTCGGCCTCCCGGCCAATAAAACATTGCAAAGCAACGAAGTTCAGCTCAAATAGCCCTGTATTTTTCCATCAAATGGCTTTGTTTCCGATTCGGCTGGATCGTGAGGCAGGTCGGCAACGTTCAGCAGCAAGTTCAGCCCGTCATCCAAGCCTTCGAAGGCCAGCCAGATGCCGGGCGGCACGGTCAGTCGTTGGTAGTTTTCGAGGGATAGCATCACCTCGTCCTTGAGGCGGAAAGTCGGGCTTCCGGGCCGGTCGTCGTGGAGTAGGAATCTGATTTTGCCGACAGGCACAACGAGGTTCAAGGTCAAACAGAGGTGGCGTCGCCAGCCCTTGACCTCGCCTTTTTTTACCGTAGAAAAATACGCTTCGCCGAAGGCGACAAAGCCTTTATCGGTGCTGCGCAATGCATGCAGCACGTCCCCTTTCTCACCGGGCATAATGCGCAGTGGCGTGAGCCGACAGCCTTGTATTTTCATCGGAACATCCATGCAGCTTTTCGATTGGCAGCGGTTTGGGTGAAAAAATCAAGTTGGCGTAGCGTCAACGGAAGCATGTTTTCATTTTGGTAAAAATGGCGGTACCATTCCCCAGTGAGCATTGTTGCCTCTTCGAAACTCAGCAAGGGCTTCCAGCCCAACAGTGCATGAGCCTTGTCGCAGTTGAGCCGCAGCAAATTGGCTTCCTTGAAGCCGGGGCTGTCTTCCACTACGAACCGCTCCACCCCACCACTCGGCCAGTGGACGGTCAATGCCTCCAGCAAGTCAAGCACGGTACGGTTCTGGTTGGCCTTGGGGCCAAAATTGAAGGACTCGCCATTGAGGTCTGGCTGTTCGGCAAGCAACTGGCCGAGACGGAGGTACCCGCTCAACGGTTCCAGCACATGTTGCCACGGACGGGTGGCATTTGGTTTTCGCAGATGCACTGGCTTCCCTTCCGACCAAGCCCTGATGCAGTCTGGCACGATACGGCCCTCTGCCCAATCGCCCCCACCGATGACGTTGCCGGCACGGGCTGTGGCAATTTTTACAATACTGTTTTTATCCGAAAAAAAAGAACGCTGCCATGCCCGCACGGCCAATTCAGCCGCTGCTTTGGAGGCCGAGTATGGGTCGTCGCCACTGAGTGGGTCAGTTTCTTTGTAGCCGTGCAGTTGCTCCCGGTTTTCATAGCATTTGTCGGAAGTGACCATGACCATCACACACGGTAGGCTGAGTTGCCGGACGGCTTCGAGCAAATGAGCATGGCCGAGCAGGTTCGTGGTCAGGGTTTCGAGTGGGCTTGCGTAGGATTTGCTGACGATGGACTGTGCAGCCAAGTGAAAAACAAAATCGGGCTGGATGGCCTCCAAAGCGTTTTTCATATAATTAAAATCCCGCACATCACCTTTGTAGTGATGCAACTGGTCGGCGAGGCCCAATACCTCATAAAGCGAGGGCTGGGTCGGAATATCATTTGAAATACCATATAATTTGGCACCGAGTTGAAGCAACCATTTAGAGAGCCAAGTCCCCTTGAAGCCCGTGTGCCCCGTGACGAGCACCCTTTTTTTATGGTAAATATTTGCGAACAAAAGGCTGTTTTTGACAGCGAAGGTAGGCGTTGTTGGGCAGTTTAGAGGGAGGCAAAAAAAAGTCCCGGAGCAAGCTGAGACCAGTTCTGCTCCGGGACGCTAAGGTGAATTCTTGTTCAGTTTCCGTTAGGCGAAAGCCCTTCCGTTTGCCAAAGGATGATGGGTTGATGTCTTTGGAGGGCGAACGGAATTAGATGTTGCTTTAACAATTGGTATAAGATGCAATTGATTTATAAGGCAAAATACATGCCAAAAATTTTAAATACAAACATTGGTCATCCCAAATTTTCAATAGGTGGCAATCAGATTCGAAGCATAAATAATAGCGGCGGCGGCATCTTCGATGCCGCCGCCGCTATTATTTATGGTTTTTCGGTGGTTTTGCTTCGCAAAACCACCGAAAAACCATTTTTTTGAATCACTCCATCGCTCAAAATTCGGAATGATTCATGTTTAGAATTATCTCCAAAAAAACGCTTTACAAGTCAATATTAGGCCGCACGTTGTCGCCATCGGCGTAAAACTCGGTAATGATTTTGACGACCTCCGATGGCTCGTCCACTACCCAGAAAAGGTTGAGGTCGCCGGGATTGATATTGTGCTCCTGCTCCAGCATGGCCGATTTTATCCAATCTATCAACCCTTCCCAGAAGCTTTTTCCAACGAGGATGATGGGTACCCGGTCAATACGCTTGGTCTGCACGAGGGTAAGCACCTCGAAGATTTCATCCAAGGTGCCGAAGCCGCCGGGCATGACGACGAAGCCCTGCGCATATTTCACGAACATGACCTTGCGCACGAAGAAGTAACGGTGGTCAAGGTTCTTGTCGTTGTCAATATATGGGTTGTGGTTCTGCTCGAACGGCAGGTGGATGTTCAGGCCCACGCTGACACCGCCATAGAGGGATGCACCCTTGTTGCCAGCTTCCATGATGCCGGGGCCACCGCCTGTGATAACGCCCCATCCAGCCTCGGTCAGCATTCGGGCTATGTCCACGGCCATTTTATAGTAGGGGTTTTCGGGCTTGGTACGTGCGGAGCCAAATATGGAGATGCATGGCCCTATCTTGTTCAACCGCTCGAAGCCGTCCACGAACTCGGACATCACCTTGAACATGGTCCAGGAATTCTCGCCCTTCAATTCAGCCCATTGCTTCATCTGGTGCTTGGCAACAATGGGTACGGAGTTTTGATGCTCGCTCATTTTATATTGGTTTATAAAGGTTGATCAGGGTTTATGCAGGTTGATACTCAAAAGCAGTATCTGTTTAACGCAATAGGTTGTTTTTGAAAAATTGCATGGCAATTTTTCAAAAACAACTAAAAATTACTCTCCGGCAGCGGCGGCTCCGCCGCCGCTGCCGGAGAGTAAGAGGGTTTTGGGTGCGTTCCGCCCCCAAGCCCCCTGCACGCTAAATAGATACCAAAAGCAAAAGGGTGGCAAATTTAAGCCATTGAAACCACCGATGCACTGCTTTTTTGCCATGAAAGCAATTTGTTTATTGAAAAAAGCCTGCCGGAAATCGCTCCCGACAGGCTTTTTTGATTTTATGAAATGACTTGGCTGCAACCTGCCAGTTGGATTCACTCTGACCGTTGGAACGGCCCAACATAGTTTATCACATCTTCAGCCGTGATTTCGTTGCCGCTGAGGATAATGAGACGCTCCACGACGTTGCGAAGCTCACGGATATTGCCGGTCCAATTGACGTTTTGCAGTGCAACAAGCGCCTCTTTCGTTACTTTTTTGGAGGCAATGCCGTACTCGTTGCATATCAGTTCGATGAAATGCTCGACGAGCATGGGGATATCGCCACGGCGGTCGTTGAGTGGCGGTACCTCAATGATGATAACGGCAAGGCGGTGGTAAAGGTCTTCCCGGAAGCGCTTCGCCTCTATCTCCCTGCGCAGGTCTTTGTTCGTTGCGGCGAGCACCCGCACATCCACCTTGATTTCCTTGTCGCCGCCTACCCTGGCTATTTTGCTTTCCTGGAGCGCACGCAGCACCTTGGCCTGAGCGTCGAGGCTCATGTCGCCAATTTCGTCAAGGAAAATGGTGCCGCCGTTGGCCTGTTCAAATTTGCCGAGGCGCTGTTTGTGGGCTGAGGTAAAAGAGCCTTTTTCGTGGCCAAAAAGTTCGCTTTCGATAAGCTCCGATGGAATAGCAGCGCAGTTCACTTCCACGATTGGCCCTTTGCTGCGGTTGCTTTTCTCATGAATCCACCGGGCCACCAACTCCTTTCCCGTACCGTTTTGGCCAGTGATGAGCACACGGGCTTCCGTTGGGGCTATCTTGTCAATGGTCTCGTTGATTTTCTTCATCCCATCCGACTCGCCGATCATCTCCTGCGTTTTATAGCTGGAGACCTTTTGCTTCAGCACCTTGGTTTCGGTGATGAGGCTCGACTTGTCGAGGGCATTCCGCACGGTGATGAGCAGGCGGTTGAGGTCAGGTGGCTTGGAAATGAAATCAAACGCACCCTTCTTGACCGCCTCAACGGCAGTGTCAATATTGGCGTGGCCGGAAATCATCACCACCGGGGTGTCAGGTGCCAATGTCTGGATGCGTTCAAGGGCCTCCATTCCGTCCATCTTCGGCATTTTCACATCCATGAGGATTACATCGTACTGCGTCTTTTTCAACTGCACGAGGCACTCCAACCCATCAGCGGCTTCGTCCACCTTGAATTTTTCAAACTCAAGGATTTCTTTCAACGTGCGCCGGATGGGCACTTCGTCGTCAACAATTAAAACTTGTGCCATAGTGAGACTATTCTGTTATTAATCTTTGGTTTACGTATTTTGATTTTACTTTATTGGGGTAGCTATGTTTGTACGCCAAAGGTAGCGAATTGGTTGCAATCCATTTATAATACGTCATGTTTTTGCCCAAAAGCTGCAAAGGCATTTAACAGCACTACCACATTTTAGAAGCTCGGTGAAGGGAGTTTAATGTAAGTGTCCTCTTAACTGAAAGGGATGACGATGGTGAGCAAATTATCCTTAGAATGCTCAAAAATAAGAAAATATTTGTGTTTTCCACAAATGTCGCCTAAAAATTCTTTGTTGCTACTGCCCGCTTGGTGGGGGCAGGTCTTTTACTTGCTTCCGACCACGCACTATGGCCAGGAAACACTTCCCTTCCGTTTCGATTCCTTTCAAGTCGAAGTTCTCCATGAGGTACCCTATCATCTTCGATTCGCAAGCAACGATGGTGTCCCCTACTTCTACCAATTTGGGGTGCTCGTTGATGCGGATATCGTACCCCCCCTTCCGGTTCAAAAGGCCAGCGTAGAAATTGACCTGCCCGGTATGGACGGGCGCTATGATGGTGAACGTTTTGAACTCAGGCTTCTTCTCCAACACCTTGCGGAGCAAATAGCCATAAGACATCGTGCGGTCGGGCATTTTGGGTTTATAGACTCGGTCAATTATCCTGTAATATGGCAAAACAAACAAAAACAGGCAAATCGAAAACGCTGCCGTGAAAGCAGCTGGTCGGTGGTTGCCACCTTTCCAAAAACGAACCACTGCATCACAAACCTGGAAAAGCCCAATGCCCGCCAGCAGGGCCATCGGCGCATAGGCTACCACATCATAATGCTCGGTCATGGTGCCAGACGTGGCCACAAAAAGCAATTGAACGGCAGCGCACAAGAACGCCAACAGGCTGGCATCCCGAATCGGTGAACGCTCCTTCATGAACAGCATGGCCAGTGGGCCAGGCAACATGAGCAACCAGGGCATGAAAAAATCCTTGTTCCAAAAACGTTCAAAATAATGCGTCCAAGGATGGTCATGCCCCATGTAGGTCGTGGTGTATCTGTCGGCCATTTCATGAAAAAAGGCCCGCTCCACGAAGCCCGGCAACTGCCTTTCGATGTACCAAAGCCAACTGCCCAATGCCGCCGCAACAACCAACAGCGCCAGCCATGTGCTGCCCCTCTTTACAAGGTTCCAAAACTGTTTTTTATAAATAGCGTAAATCAAAAAAGCAGGAAAATACAGCAAGCCGAAGGCGTATTTCGTCAACACGCAGGCAATGGTGAAGGCTGTCAGCATCGCCAACCAACCAAGGCGCTTTCGGTCGTCGGTGGCTTCGATGTATTGGTAAAAGGCAAGGGTGCCTGCTATCATATAAAAGGCAAGGGCGGCATCGTGGTCGCCCGTTCGGGCGGCGTGTTCTCTCATAAAACCGAGCGACGTGACCAGCACGAAGCCCGCACAATAACCGATATGGATATTCCCCAAGGCCTTTTTGGAAAACCAAAGGAAAAGGAAAACGATGCCGAGCGAACAGAGTGCAATGGGCAGCCGCAGTGCCAGTTCGTTGATGCCCAACAGTTTTATGAAAGCCACTTGTATCCAGGTGGTGAACGGCGGTTTGGTGCTCCGGTGCTGCATGCCATCGTCCACCCAAAGGGTGTAGTCACGCATATACTTGCCCTCTTCGGCCATATAGGCAGCCCGCATGGCAAAGAGCGATTCGTCCCAATTATTTATCGGCTGCCAATCCAAGTGCAGGAACAAAGGGAAGTAAATTGCCACACAGAATAGCGTGAATACCAGATATTTGCGCCAGTGCTTGTTAATCATCTTGTCGCAAAGGTAATTTTTCCGTTTCAACCAGTGACCGGAACAAGCTCCTCCTGTCAAAATTGTACATCATTATCACACCATAAACTCCGATTTATGAAAGCACTTCCCTTCATCCTTATCCTTTCTTTTTGCTTCGCAATACCCAACGCCAATTCCCAAGAGGTGGAAATGGATGAAGTGGTGACGAAGCCCTCCAAGCCTTCCACCAGCAGCAAGGTCTATGAAAGCGAAGAAAACATGGTCATGGGCAGCCACAATTCCCTTGTGCTGATTACCGAGGTCACCAGCGAAAAGCTCGTAGAGCGCAATTGGAAAGACTTCATGAAAGACTATGACGGAAAGACCAAAGGCACTAAAGGTGGAAAGGAAAACGTCACCACCGAAGCGTCAATCGTAGGCATTGGCGGCGTGTCTTCCCTAAGCATCTACAGCCGCACCACCAAAAACATGGACGGCTATGTGGAACTGCTCACTTGGTTCGACCTCGGCGAGGAGTACCTTGATTCCAGCCGGAAATCACAGTACCAAGAGGCAGAGGAAATGCTGTTGAAATTCGCCCACAAAGTGAAGATGGAAGGCACCAAAATCGAACTGGAAGACGCCGAGAAAAAGCTGAAGTCCTTCGAGAATGAAATGGACAAGCTAAAACGTCAGAACAGCAATTACCACAAGGACATCACCGATGCCGAAAAGCGCATTGAAACCGCCAAGGAGAATATCGTGAAAAACGAAGAGCAACAAGCCGATGCCACTCAAAAGATTGACCTTCAGAAACAGTTGGTCGAGGAAATCAAGCAGCGGCTCAGCGATATGAAAAAGCAGTGACAGCCTATTCCTTCCAATAAAAAAAGGTGGCGGCCCCCAACTGGGCCGCCACCTTTTTCATTTGTCTTCCCCTATCGTTTCGTGTGCTGTTGAATCCAAGAAAGGGTGGATAGTTTTGCTTCGCAAAATTCAAGTTCCGCACTAAAAATGGTTCTTTGCCTTGTGTTCAATTAGCGTCATATCACGCTTCGCCGAAAGGCGGGACTCCTCTTAGTGGCGGCAAATTGGTTTTTTGCTGAGGCAAAAAACCAATTTGCCGCCACTAAAAAATTCTTCTCGGTGGCGGGCGGCGGAGCCGCCCGCCACCGAGAAGAATTTTTTAGTGTGAAACGAAAATTTTGCATCGCAAAATTTTCGTTTCACACTTTCCGGAGAGCAGCGACAAGCCAAGCAGATACGTCACTCCTTGACTATTTGACCTTCACGAAACGTGCCGTTTCAACGCCTTCCCCAACCTGTAGGCTTAGGAAATAGGTGCCAGCCGAAAGCCCAGAAACATCAAGCCTTTCCTCGTTCATGCCTATGGTGGCCACCCCTTTGCGGAGCAGCACCACCTCTCCCAAAGCGTTCGTTATGCGCAGGGTAGCTTCTCCGGTCTGCCCTGAAGCAAAGCGGACGGTCAGGTGTTCGTTGGCAGGATTGGGCAGCAGCAAGAAATCGGAAAGCTGCGCCTCATCCGTGCCTAAGGCAGTGCCACTACAGGTAAAGCTGTATGCCTGCAACCATCCACAGCCTATGGCATCCGTGACGGTGAGCGAGATGGTGGCCGTACCGTTGCCTGCCAGTATCGTGGCAGTTCCGGCGTTGGCATTGGCAATTTCCCAACCCTCGCCATCCACGACTGCCCATTCATAGGTGTAGGGCGCTGTTCCATTGACGGCATTGGCCGTCAGCTCATAGCCGCCGCCGCAATCCAACAAGCTGGGAAGCTGCACCTCTGCCCCGAAAATAGCATCGGTGATGACCACGGTCAATTCGTGCTGCGCTGTATTGCCGCAGCCATCCGAGGCCGTGTAGGTGAACACACGAGAGGCCGTTTCGCAATTGCCCGTGGCGAGCATCTCGGTTTCAATGTTGACGCTATGGCAATTATCGGTGGCGGCAGCCGTTGGTGGCAGCCAAGCCTCGAACTCGGCCTGCGTCATTGTCAATTCGGTAGGCAACGGTTCAAAAACCGGAGCCTCCGTATCAGCCTCGGTGATGGTTTGCGAAGCAAAAGCCTCATTGCCGCAGGCATCCACCAGCTTCCAGGTGCGGGTGAAGACCTCACCGCAGTTGGTAGAGGTCACCCCATCTTCCATCGTCATGGCAACGCTGCCGCAATTATCCGACACGGATGGGTTCGCAAACTCCACAGGTTGCCCACACTCGATGGTCTGGTTGTCAATCGGCGTGGTGAATACAGGGGCCTCGGTGTCCGTCACGGTTATTTTTTGCTGCGCAATGGCCGTTTGGCCACAGGCATCGGTCGCCGTCCAAGTTCTGATATGCTCCTCGCCGCAGGCCAAGGGCAACACCTCATCCACATGCGTAAGACTGGCCACGCCACAGTTGTCGGTGGCTTCCATACCATCGAATTCGACGGGTGCTCCGCAATTAATGGTTTGATTGTCGGGCGATGACGTAAAAACAGGTGCCTGTTCGTCGGTTTGGACGATGGATTGGCTGGCAGTGATGGAATTGCCGCAGGCATCCGTGGCCGTCCAAGTTCGGATATGCTGCTGGCTACAGGCCGATGGGATGATGTTGTTTGCTGTTGCAATGGTAAAACTCGAACAGCCATCCGTGACCGTCACCGAACCGAACTCCACGGGGTCGTTGCAGCCGATGGCCTGTCCGGCAGGCACGCTGGTGAAAACCGGCGCCACATCATCCACGATGGTCATGCTTTGCGAAGCAGTCACCGCATTGCCGCAGGCATCCGTGGCCGTCCAGGTACGGGTTACGGTCTGGCTGGCGCAGTTCAGGTTGCCGCCATTCGACCACGTGTCCAAATGGGTAATGGTCAGTGCCGTACCGCTGGCACAGTTGTCCGTCACTACGGGCGTCGCGAAATCGGGCATTGCGCCCTGCGCACAGGACATTGTGATGGGTTCTGGCAAGGCGGCAAAGCTCGGTGGCGTTTGGTCGGGCTGTATGGTTATGGTCTGCTGCGCAATGGTCGAGTTGCCACAAACATCGGTAGCCGTCCAGTGGCGGGTAACGGTGGTCGGCATGTTGCAATTCCCCGCAAGCGTTTCATCCACAAAACTGATGGTCAACGCACCGCAAGCAGAGTGGCAAACCGGTGTGCCGAAAACGGCATTGCCCGTGCAGTCCACTATTCGGTTGGCTGGAACATAGCTAAAGGCGATGCGATTGCCATTGTTGAAGCCGGGCAATACCCATGCGTTCGTAATGGCAGTGGTCGAGTTCCCGCACTCGTCGGTGGCCTTCCAAGTGCGCACGATGTCGTAGCCGTACCATACGCCGTTCACCTCGTGGCAGTCGCCCGTACCGATGATGGAGTCCTGAAAGGTAATGGTCACGTCGCCACAGTTGTCGAAAGCAATGGGGCTTGGGAAGTTGATGGGTTCGTCGCAATCGAAGAACTGGTCGAAAGGAACAAAGGTGAAGGTTGGCGGCGTGGTGTCGGGTGTGGTGGTTATTTGTTGCGCAAAAGTCGAGCTATTGCCACAGACATCGGTTGCCTTCCAAGTGCGGGTAAAGTTGAAACCGGTTGTGCAGGTGCCCGTTTGCCCGCTGTCAACATAACTCAGCGTGGTTGCTCCGCAATTGTCGAATGCTACGGGCTGGTTGAGCGCCCCTCCGCAATCAATGGTAAGGCTGGTCGGCGTATTGGAGGCGAAGGTGGGGACTTGGGTATCTGGCCCGGTGCTGATTGTTTGCGAAGCGGTGGCCATATTGCCGCAGGCATCGTGGGCTATCCAGGTACGGGTGATGCTGAACGGCTGGCTACAGCCACCGGGGTTGTTCACTACGTCGGAACTGCTGATGGCAAGGCCGCCTGCCGGGCAGGTCGTCACGGCCACTGGCGTACCAAAGCCGGGGTTCTGGTCGCAGGTGGTGGTGATATTCGATGGAACGAAAGTAAAGGTCAATGAAGAGGGTATCACAATTTGGGTCATGGTGATGACCTGGGTGGCGGTCGTCACAAGGCCGCAAGCATCGGTGGCCGTCCAAGTACGGGTGATGATATTGGGCAATGGGCAAGCACCTCCGGTCTGCGTTTCGCTGAATACCACGTTGACGGCGGAGCAATCCGTGACCGTTGGTGTCTGCACGGGCGGCACGTTAGGGCACTCGGCAGTGACGTTGGCTGGCACGTTGCTGAACACGGGCGGCTGGTTGTCCACGATATGGATGGTCTGGAAGGAAAAGCCCGCATTGCCACAATCATCATATACCACCCAAGAGCGGTTGATGGTAAGGCTGCAAGCTGGGCCACTCGATGTCTCTTGGTAGTTGACGGGGAGGCTGGCCGTACAAGGGTCGGTGGCCGTGACGGTGGGCGGGGCAGGCACTTGCTCGCAAGGTGTGAGGGTCAGTTCGCCGGAAGGCGCACCATTAAGCACGGGCGGCTGGTTGTCTGCTACATAAATCGTCTGTGAGCCGGTCGCAGTATTGCCACAGTCGTCGGTAGCCGTCCATGTGCGGATGATGATGCGGTCGCAAGTTGGGCCACTGCTCGTTTCGCTGAAAGTGACCTGAACATTAGGGTCGCAAGCATCGGTGGCAGTCACATTGGCAGGTGGCGGGATGTTGCCACAATCGGTCAAATGCAGTGTGGTTGGTACGTTCTGAAGCACGGGGTCTTCTCCGTCCGTGATGGTCAGGTAACCGATGAAAATGGTCTGGTTGCCACAATTGTCGGTACCCGTCCAAGTGACCTTGATGGGCTGGCCGTTGCAGGAATTGGGCGGCAGCCCAGTAAAATCATGGGTAAAAGTGACAGGCCAACTGGCGTCGCTCCAGTTGCCTTCGTAATTGAGCCAATGGTCAAGGTCTGCAGCGGCATCGGGGTCGCCACAGTTGAGGTCGAGGTTGGTGGGCTTGATGCAAGACGGCCCTTCCGTGTCCACGAGTGTATAAGTGGCACAAGTCGTGAACACGTATCCGCAACTGTTGGTGCCTGTGAAAGTCACGTCAATATGGCCGTCAATGAAGCTGCAATCGAACACCCAGTTTTCCATATCGAAATCGCTCGTCCAGGTGGTGGGGCCGCAGCCGGGCACGCTGAAACTGGCTCCTCCGTGGTTGTTCACCCAGTTTTGCGGGCCATCAAAATAGTTCGTCATGGTGGCTTCCAGTGTTACGTCTTGAGCAGGGGTGGCCACCACACCTGAGGGCAGGTTGTTCACCACGGTAGGGTTGCCGAAGCCTCCGCCGAGGTCGCCGCTGAGGTCGGTTGCGATGTAACTGCCCGCATTGCCACCGCCAAAGGCCGTGTTGCACATGGCGGACAAGGCACCCGGCACATTAGGGTTCAGGGCCACATCGAATTCCACGACCAGTTCTTGGCCCGCAGAGAGCCAGCCAGTGCCGGGGTAAAACAGGTTGATTTGGTCAACGCCATCGTAAAAAGGATTTAGCATGGGTGGCCCCGTGGCAGTGGAGTAGGTTATTTGCGGAGCAGAAACGATGCCGCCAGCGCCATACGCCGTGCCGAAGTAAAAATTGAGGTCGTCGTAAAGAAAAAGTTCTTTCAAACCGCCTGCATTGTTGTACATCGAAAGCCGCACTTTGAAAACGGGCGTGGTGCCATTGCCTGTGCAAGTGTTCAAACCATAGCTGTTGACGGGCGTCACGGTCTTTGTAATCAGGAGCGAGGGGAACCCGATTGCGCAAGCGCCAGAAGTATTGGGCGGTGCAAGGGTACAGGCATATAGGTCGTCATACTGGCAGCGGGGAGCACATAGCTCAATGGCGAAAGGCTCACCTGTCTCGCCGGCGCCATTCGTGCGCCAGTATTCCACACAGACCTTCGTCACGGGCTGGTTACCAGTAGTAGCTTCCCACCAAATGCCCTTTCCATAGCTGGAACCGCTGAACGTGATGCCAGATGCGTTGATGGTAGGGGCAGGGGCATTCCCACCTCCTGTCATACTGACGGCATCGGCACCGAGCCATGCCTTCACCCGAACCCGTTCAGGGCCTGCGAAAAAGCGGTGCTCCTTGGAATTGACACGCAGGGGGCGGGCCTCGTCCAGGGTAAAGCAGTACATATTGCCACCAGCATTGATGGTCTCACGGGTATTGTCGAAACTGTAGCGACCGTATGTGCGGGGCGGCCTATTGTTCAAAAAATTGGGGGCACCGGAACCTGTGGAAGGGTCGGCATCAATCTCCATAAAATTGATGGGGTCACCGGACTCATCGCAGAATCCCGTCTGAAAATCTTGAACGGGCTGGCCAATATCGAGGCCGAGGCCCTCTGGGCTTTCCATCCATCCCCACCGACTGACAGGTGATGCGCCACCGCAAGTTATGGCCGGATCCGCCACACATTTGACGCCCTCTATGCTTAGGCGGAACGGCTCCACGGAGGGCAGTTCGCCCGCTGGGGCATAGTATTGGATGCAAACCTTGGTGACGGGTTGTGCTCCTGTGTTTGCCGACCACCACAGGCCGCCGCCCAGTTTGCCATTGGCATTGAAATGGACGTTGCCAGTACCGTTGCCAGTAATGGTGGCATTGCCGACAGGGCCTTGGTAGGCAGCAGTTAGGGTTACGGGGTTCACGCCGTTCAGCGCCGAGATTCGGATGTTCTCGCCATTGGAAAAAAACGCATGTTCACGGCTATCGAGTGCGACTGGGGCGGCAATACTTAGGTCGAAGCAATACTGCACACCCGCAGACCCCATGTTTTGACGTGCCAAGAAGAACGAATTATTGCCCCACCTGCGGGGCTGCCTGGCATTGATGGCAGTGGTGGTGGCTGCATTGGGTGCTGGGCCGGAGGTGATATTGAGCAGAATGGGGTTTGCCCCGCTGCATATACCTGAGTTGAAGTTGTTCACTGTGCCGCCGCCTTGCAGGAGCAGGCGTTGCGCAGCAGAAAGATTGCCCCACGCACCTATGGCTTGCGGAGCCATCACCACCCAAGGTTGGTAAACATTCCAGGATTGTAGGAGCACGAAAGCCAATGCGCACATTGGCAATACCAGTGATTTAAATAGTAATCTTCGAAGGCTTGCTTTTTCCTTGCGGAAAAGCAGTTGCAGGGTAAAATTGTGCATGAATCAAGTTTTTGAAGATGAAATGGGACGTTCCCCAACAGTTATGTTGAATCGAAAAACAGGAGCATCGGATTTTGCTCCCAAGTGTGTGGCGCAGCGCCAAGAGGTAAGATGTCCGAAAATGTAGCGGCTAAGATAAAGGAATTAATCAAGCCTACAAAAGTTGTTTTCGCCTTTTGCACAGTAGTTAACCCTGATTCAAACTCGAGTTTCGGAGGGCCAGAAGCATATCCTCATCAGCGGTTTTTGCCCATTTGGCATCCATCCCCGAAAAGGCGGCCTCTTTCAATTCCACCCAGTTTTTACTACAATAAAAATAGAGGAAGTAAGTATTTATGCTGATTGTCACCCAGAATTGGTGGTTCATCATATTGCACCGCACTATGCCTTTTCTATTTTAGAAATTCGCCCTCCGAAAATAAACCCTTCCCTACGAACCGGATGCTTCACCAAGCGATTAAGAACAAGACTACTGTGCGGAACACACAGTATGAAACATATAAAGGTTAAAGATTAACAACTGACACCTAAAATCTTTTTGACCGATTCGATTGGAGTTGGGCGCCGGGAGACCGGCGTTCTTTTTTTAGGCCCATACCTGCTATTTAAATAGCGCCTTCCTTTCAAAACTGGTTTTCATTCGTCATTTCTTTCCAATTTTTTCAAATGGATTAACTTCGCCGCCACATTCGATTGCGGATTGCGGATTTTTGGATCGCGGATTGACCGTGACACCACATCCGCAATCCGCAGTCCCAAATCCGTAATCGAAAAATGAACTTCGACAAACTGGAATCAGGTGTAAACGGCTACCTCGACGCCGCCCTTTCCGATGGCAAGATTGACCCACAGAGCTACGACATGGCCAAGAAGAACACCTCGGCCTTCCTTCAACAATGGCTCACTGACGAAAACTTCCTGCGTGTATCGCCCAACGTGCGCAAGGGCATCCTCGCCGCCGCCGATGCGGGCCGCTGGGAAGACATCGTGAATACCTTCCGCAAGAAGATGAGCTTCGGCACAGGTGGCATCCGCGGCTTCATGGCCAACGACCGGGAGAGCATCGTTCGCATGAACAACGAGGGCCTCGACGCCCCCATTCTCAAAGGCCCCAATACCATTAACAATATTGTGCTGCTGCTCACGAGTGCTGGCGTGGCCAAGTTCGGGCGGGAAAAGGGCTTCGACAAAATCGTCATCGGCTACGACAGCCGGGTGCGGGGCGGCGACTTCGCCAAGACCATTGCCGAGGAGTTCCTCGCCTACGGCTTCACCGTTTATCTCTTCGACGAGGCTTGCCCGTTCCCAGAGGTGACGTTCGCCATCCCGTTCGTGAAGGCGCAAATGGGCATCCTGCTCTCCGCCAGCCACAACGACTACCGCTACAACGGCTACAAGCTCTGCTGTGGGAACGGCTCGCAGTTCGACCCCGAAGAGCGCACCGATATGTACAACAACTATATCGTAAAGGTGACGAGCGACGACATCAAGACAACGCCCATTGCGCAAGCAGGCAAAGGCAAGGTCATCTGGCTCGGCGGCAGCGAAAAACTGAAAGGCGTGGACTATCATGGCCACAATGAATTGATGAACATCCATGATGCCTACGGCAATCAGGTGAAGGAATTCCTCTTGCAGGACACCACCACCAAGAAAGACCTCAGCATCGCCTACTGCGCCTACCACGGCGCTGGCCGCAAGCTCGTGCCGAAGCTCCTTTCGGACATCGGATTTAAGCATGTCAATATCATCCATGAAAACGGGCTGTACGACTTGAACGGCCTCTTCCCCAGTTTCAACAGCGACCCTGGCTTCGAGCAGCAGCCCGACCCAGGCGACTACCGGGCAGGCGACGTGGCCGTTAAGGCGTTTATCAAAGAATATGGCAAGGCCAAATGGGACGCCACCGACGTGCTCATCGGCACCGACCCCGATGCCGACCGCTGCGCCCTCACGGTAAAAGTGCCTGAAAATCAACAAGCTGTGTATGGTGGCGACTATACGCTGCTCCCCGCTGACGAGGCTTGGGCCGTGCTGCTCTGGTACCGTTTGAAACTGGACAAAAGCATCAAAAAGAAGAATTCCTTCATTGTGCTTTCACACACCACTACCGATGCGCTGACGCTATTGGCGAGGAAAAATGGCATCGGCGTAGTTAAGACTTGGGTCGGCTTCGCTGCCCTGAGCGCCTCCGTGCGGGATAGCTGGAACGGCCAGTTGGTCGAGGGCCTTGCCGAAGGCAAAAAAGACCCGAACCAGCCGCTCGTTGATATGGTGGTGATGGAGACACAAGACATGGGCAAGGGTCGCAAGTACAACCTCGGCGCCTTTGAGCAGAGCAACGGCTTCGCCCTGTTGGGCAATCCGCCGAAAGACTTGTTTTCTTTGGGTGAAAAAGGGCACGTGCGTGACAAGGACGGCACTTTTGCAGCCATCCTCCTCGCCGAAATCGCCCAATGGGCCAAGGACAACGGCACGACCGTGTTCGAGATTTTGGACAAAAAGATTTATCTCGACAAGGAAATCGGCTTGTTCTACAACCACTACGAACCCGACCCGATTGACGGCGAGTACCCCGGCATCGAGGGCGACCGCCAGAAAAAGGCCATCCTGCGCCGGGCCTTGGGCTACTACCAAATCGCATTAGCTGGCGGGCTGACCATCGGCGGCGTACCGGTCACGGGCGTGGCCATGTACCGCACGGGCAAGTACGACCACGTGTATCCACCCACACACGATTGGGTCTTCCCCGACGAGGGTATCCGCTTCTATTTCGGCGACGAGTACAACCACCTCACGGTGCGCCCATCCGGCACGGGCAATGCCCTGCGCCTGCACATCCAGATGCACACTTTCGACGTGAACGGTCGCAACCTCATTGGCAAGAAAAAACTGCTTCGCAAAACGGCGATGAAGATTGCGGATGATATTCGGGTGAAGTTGGGAGCGCCGAGGTCTTAGTTGGCAGTTTGACAGTTGGCAGTCGGCAGTCGGTGGCTGCTCGGCTAATCGGAAATCGTCAATCCAACAATCGTAAATTAAAAAACGCCCCGCCAGTCACTACGACGGCGGGGCGTTTGCATTTTAGCCAGCGGCTAACTTTGGCTTATTTCTTCAGCAAATCACGGATTTGCTCCAAAAGCACGATGTCGGCTGGTGGTGGAGGTGGTGGTGCAGCGGCCTCGGCAGCTTTCATTTTGTTCATGGCTTTTACAATCATGAACATGACGAGGGCTACGATGAGGAAGTCAATCACATTGGTGATGAACGAGCCGTACTTGACGGCAACCTCGGCAGCGGTCTCTTTGCCATCGGCACCTACAACAGCAGGGGTGAGCACCCATTTCATATTGTTGAAGTCAACACCTCCGGCCAACTGGCCAATCAAAGGTGCAACGATGCCATCGGTAAAGGCAGAAACCACTTTGCCAAAAGCACCGCCCATCACGAAAGCAACCGCCATGTCAATCAGGTTGCCCTTCATCGCAAAGTCCTTAAATTCTTTCCACATAGTTAAACTTGTTTAATTGGTGAATAAATTAGTTTCGATAGAGACGAAGGTAATTGCATGAGTAACAAATCAACAAACAAACTTCATTTATTTTTTCATCCAACAAAAAAATTCATGTTTGCATCGCTAAAAAAATTGCCAAATAAAAAAAGCCGTACATCTGCACGGCTTTACAAATTATAATCTCATGAACGAAAAACGAAAATCAAATAATGGATTCAACTTCTGCTATCACTCGCTTCTTTTCTGCCTTGAAGTTGAAAAAAGCTCCCCTCCCAAAACTGGGAGGGGAACCCGAATAGGTTGATGGGAAATAATAATGTTGTGCGATTTCAAATACAACTGCAACCGGGAATTGGGCATCGGCTTGGGATAAATCGGTTTTTGAAAGACAGATTTGGAATAAACAATGTAATCGGTTCAAATAAATCGGTCGTTGGGCTTTTATCGCACGATTAACTTTCCTTTATGGACGAGCCGCCCATCTGCGGCCAACTGGTAGGCATAGCTGCCCGAAGGCAAGCCATTCCGAAGCAGGCGCAGCTTGTTGCCATGAGCTTTCTCTTGGCGAACGGGTCGTCCATTTATGTCATAAACATTTATAGTCAATGATTTGCATTGCAGGTTCTTGGCCTCGAACTCAATAGCCGAGGCGAAAGGATTGGGCCACGCTGCAACTGTCACGCCCTCTGGCAGTTCAGGCGTTTCCACATCCGAGATGACGACGAAGTCGAGCAACGAATCGCCGCCGATGACATGGGTGTAGGTAGCTGTTTGAACAGGTTCGTCGAAGCCCATGAACACGGTGGCAGTGTTGTCAATATGCGTCCCCGTGGGGTTGTCGGCGATTTGCGAAACCCTGAACCTCACAAAACCTTCCGAGGATGGGCCGCCGCCGGGTAGCAATTGCAGGTTGTCGAAAGTGAACTTCAACACGCCGCTGCCATAGACCTCGAACCCGTAGGGGTGGCTGCTACTACCAGCCGCCACCGTGCTGATGTCGAGAAAATGAGAAAGCGTGTCTCTAACGACCAAGCGAGTAATGGTATCCATGCTGACGTTCTGGAAATAGACATGGTACTCGATGTCGGTGTTAGCTGGGATGAGGTTTTCACTGTTGTGTAAATAGCCCTTGGGATAGCCTCTAACAAAAATGTAATCGGTAAAATTTTCAATGCTTTCTTGTGCGTCAACTGCGGTAAATGGGTCGTTTTCATCTTCCTGAAGTTCGGTCACATATCCTGTGGTGTAGTCCCCTGGTGTTGTCGTGCAGCCTTCCACCGCCACGGTCGGGTAGCTGTTGCCGGGGTGCCCCTCCGACTGCTCAGCGATGAGGCGGTAGGTGGAGCCGTTGGCGGGGATTGTATGTTCTATTGTTTGCCCTGCCAATAAAGAGTATGATTGCTGAAAGCCAAGTATTTGGTCTTCGATGACAATAAAACCCTTCGGCTCATTCATATCGCCAATTCCATCGTTTATGATAGAAAACTTGATAGAATCCCCAGTACAATAGCCGTTGACTTTGATGCTTGACTTATCCCATTCAGGTGAGTCGGGAAGGCAGGAAGCATCGGGTTGGATGTGCGCTCTTAGAATATATGCCTCTCCCGATTGCCCATTGCAATCTGAGGCGACAAACACCTGAAAGCTGCCACAATCGTCCAAGTCAAGCTGGCCAACCGCAAAAACAAGCAAGCTATCGTTTTGCGAAACAAGCGGTATGGTAGCGCCTGTGTAGCTGAGACCATTGTCCAAGACCACATTGACCACTGTAGTCGGCGAAACGGCAGTACCGATATTGCAATAATCAACGGTGTAGGCGATGTTACTGCAATTTTGCACCACAGGTGCAGCAATGTCCACTTGCAGCAGTGGGCACTCCACTGTGGTGAGCATTGGGAAGTTGCGCACCAAGGTGTCGTATTCCACTGTAAAGCTGACATTGTAGCCAGCGATACAGGCGTCCCAGTATTGGTTTTTGGGAAGAACGCTCACAAAATAATCGCCAGGGGCAATGGTAATGTCAAAATACCCGTTTGCGTCGGTGGTACCAAAAAACGTTTGGTCGTTTGAAACGGCCTTAATTAACCAATCGTTCAAGCCCAGCTCTCCGTTCTGGTAAACGCAATCGCCACCATCTTTGAATACCCTACCCGTGAGATGGTTGGTATAGACGCTGCCATCTGCTCCAGTTTTGACGAAGGTCACATCGTTGAAAAAAATACCGAAGAGCGAGTTGTAGCCAATGGCCACGAAGCCGCCGTCTTGGGCCTTTGCCACCCCTTGGGCTATGTCGGCATGGCTGCCCCGGCCTATGTTATTTGTCCAGATGTTGTTGCCGTCACTGTCAAAGCGGGCAAGGAAAGCGTCCACATTTGCAGCCGACACTTCCGTGAAACCTGCCACAACGATGTCACCATTGTCAGCCAAAAGCAGGTCATTGATTTCATCGCCGAGCGAACCGCCAAAAGTCTTCGACCATATTTCGTTGCCGTCGAGGTCAGTCTTGAGGAGCCAAGCCTCGGAAGTTGCACCACTATAACCTGCAAGCACTACCGCATTGTCAGCGGTGATGGCAATGTCCCTCAGTTGGTCAACATCATTGTTAAGTCCAAAGTACTTATTCCAAACTTGGTTTCCATTGAAGTCAACCTTCACGAGGTAACCATCCTTGGTGCCATTGGCAGCATTGTCAGCGGTACCGACCAAGAGGTAGCCATCTGTCAGCTCCACTACACTGTAGCCATCTTCATCGCCAGCAGTACCGTAGGTTTGGCTCCAGACTTCATCGCCTTGGGCATCAACTTTTATCAGGTAGGCGTCTTTTTCGCCGTTGCCGAAGCTGGAGGTGGTGCCAACGATGAGGTATCCTCCGCTCGCAGTAGTTGGGATGATGCGGAAACCTTTGTCATCGCCAGCGCCACCAAATTGTTTGCTCCATAGTTTTTGGCCGTCGGCACTGATTTTTAGGAGTAGGACGTTTAAGTCGCCCAGTTGAGTGGGCCTGAGTTCACCGACCACCAAATATCCTTGGTCGGGTGTTTCGGTAATGGAATAGCCAAAAGAAGTAAAACCGTCGTCGTACAGGTTCGACCAGACTTCGCTGCCGTCCACATCGGTACGGATGACATATACCTGATAACCATTGCCTCCGCCGGTGCTCTCGCTGGAGCCTACGCCGACGTAGCCGTGGTCTTGTGTTTGTAGAATGGATTGTCCCTGGTCGTCGTTGTTGCCCCCGAAGTAGATTTCCCAACCCTGTGCATTGCCTTGAAGGCAGGCCAGCAGGGCGGCCAAGAGCATCAAGACCCTTGCAAGGCCGAGTGGCCTGTGGGCAATTATGCTGGTGGAGGATGTCTTCAACGATGCAGTCATGGGCTTATCTTTCAATCTGTTCTTGGATGACGATACAAAAGTGTAGGCTACTTTGCCTACAATCAAAGACAAAAAACGACGTTTGTTGAACATTTTCCGGTCATTTAAAACCATATTATTCATCAAAAACCTTGCAAAATACCTGTAAATATTGAATTTTTGCATGAATACCGATTTTGAGATTTGTTGAAAAAAATAAAGTTAAAGCTGCTCATTTTTTATGGAAAAAAGTCATCTCGTTCACATTTTGCGGGTTTTGGACAAAAAAGAGGTCAAGGAATTGCGAAAATGGGTGAATTCACCCGCCCACAACCTGCGACAGGATGTGGTTGACCTTTTCGAATATTTAGTGGCAGGGCAGCACCTTCATTCCGAGAAGCACCTTGAAAAGGAGCGGGTCTTTCAGGCGGTTTACCCCAACAAAACGTACAACGATGCCGAAATGCGGCAGGCAATGCACTTCTTGCTAAAGGCCGTCGAGAATTTTTTGGTGTACAACGAATTGTTGAAAGACGAGGTACGCACCCAGACCATGTTGGCCAAGGTTTACCGAAAACGGCAGCTCTCCAAGCAGTTCCAGAAAACCATTGAAACGGGTAGGGAAATACAACTGGCTCAGCCCTACAGAAACCACCAGTATTTTGAAAACGAGTATTTTCTCCAATTCGAACAGTACACCTATCTTAGTGGGCTTGGGCGAAACACGCCGTTGAATCTACAGGAAGTCTCCGATGCCAACGATGTGGCATATTTAGCCAACAAGCTACAATTGAGTTGCATCATGTTGTCACACCAAGCAGTTTTTAAGACCTCATATCGGTTACAATTGTTAGATGAGCTTCTAACTTATCTGGAAAAAAACCAGGATTTACTTACGACTTCTGCCATTTCGATTTATTACCACCAGTTCAAGGCGATGCGGAATCCAAGCGATGAGGCACATTACCGCCATCTTAAAAGGGAAATATTTGAAAATGGTCATTTGTTCCCAAACGAAGAGATGCGGGTGATTTACTTGCTCACCATTAATTATTGCATCGGTAGGATAAATGCAGGAGTGGAGCGGTACTGGTCAGAGTCATTTGAACTTTACAAAGAAGGAGTGGATAAGTTGATTTTCTTAGAAAACGGAATAATGTCTCGATTTACATTTGGGAATATCGTCATGGCAGGTTTAAACCAGCAAGACTTCATCTGGGTAGAAAATTTCATACTCAACTATAAGCAGTACATAGACGAAAAGCACAGAGACGACTTTGTACAGTTCAACATGGCTCGTTTACTCTTCGAGAAAAAAAACTACAATGCTGCCATGAAATTGTTAGTCTCTCTCGACTACGACGATATCCTTATGAACTTACTCTCGAAAACAATGCTACTGAAGATGTATTATGAATTAGAAGAATTTGACGCACTTGACTCCCTAATTGAGAGCATGAGGAGCTATGTTCAAAGGAAAAACGTCATGGGATACCACAAAAGCAGCTTTAAGAACTTAATTGCCTGCATCAAAAAATTATTGAAAATACTTCCGGGCGACACAACCCATGTCCAAAAATTTAGGGAGGAGGTACTCGCACTGGATCCCTTGATGGAGCGCAAATGGCTCCTCGCCCAATTGGATAAATTGTAAAGGATTTTGCGATTTTTGCGACCCTTTTAAAAACGGCCCACGGCTTACGGTTGACGGCTTACGGCCCGTCAACCGTAGGCCGTAAGCCGTAAGCCGTGAAAAATGAGTCAACGGAACAAACTTCAAAAATTTGCGGAAGTGCTCAGCTTCCCGAACGTGTTCGAAAACTTCGATGCCACCAACCCTTCGTTATCAGGGGAGAACGGGCTGCCCGTGGACATGAAGGGCCATTGGGCTGAGCGTTGCTTCCAAAACTCGAATCCCATCACCCTCGAACTGGCCTGCGGCAAAGGCGACTATGCCATTGGGCTAGCGCAACAGTTCCCTAGGCGCAACTTCCTCGGTGTGGACATCAAAGGCGCTCGCATCTGGCGGGGAGCAAAGACGGCACTGGAACTGGGGCTGAACAACGTGGCCTTCCTGCGCACCCGCATCGAGCAGATTGCCTTGTTCTTCGAGCCGGGCGAGGTGGACGAAATCTGGATTACCTTCCCCGACCCCTTCCTGCGCAACAGCAAGTCGAACCGAAGGCTGACCTCGCCCATGTTCTTGAAGGAGTACCGCAAAATACTCAAGCCGGGCGGCTATGTGCATTTGAAAACCGACGACCCGACGCTGTTCGAATTCACCCTCGAAGTGCTGGCAGAGGAGAAGGGCGTGCAGATTGAATACCAAGACCACGACATCTACGCCAAGCCGCTGCCCATGCCGGAACTGGAAATCAAAACCTTTTATGAGAAGCAACATTTGGCCATCGGGCGTACCATTAAATACGTAAGATTCAGGCTGGGGGCATGATTTTGAACTTTTGTTTGCATGGCGTAGTTGAATTGCCTACTTTTGCACCGCTTTTTAACAATTGTAATCCTTTGAAGTAAACGTTCTCGAAAGCCGATTCAGGTCCCATAGCTCAGTTGGTTAGAGCATCTGACTCATAATCAGAGGGTCCTAGGTTCAAGCCCTAGTGGGACCACCTACGAAGCCCCGGTTGCTCATGGCAAGCCGGGGCTTTTGTTTTTTTAGTGATTCAAGGTAAGCAACAACCGTCCATACTGCCCAAATCACGTCATTTGCCGAAAAAACTCATTTATTTTATCCTGAAATTTAGATTCTCGAAATTAACTTTGCCTTTCACCGCTTTCCCACTGAATATCCAATCCAAAACGTCTGTCCCATATCTATTCCAAAACTCACCACTTTTGACGCTGGTGGTCAACCAAATAGAAGAACAAGGTCTATATTGAAAGAAGAGAATACACAGAGCGAGTGCACATGACGCATTCGGTTGCACCGTATTTTGCCTTCTTTTGCCAACATCCAGCGGTTCGAACAGCAACCAAATTGATTGCTATGGACTACAAACTGCACTGATTCGAGTGTTCATAAAAAGCGACCGAAGCATTTCGGCAGCGACTAACATAACAAAAAATGAAGGTTAAACTTTCCCTATTGGCAGCAATGCTGTTCACATTCGCTTCCATCAACACCATCAACGGACAAGCATGTGACTGCATTACCACCGGAAACTGCCCGGTAGGCATTGAAGACAACGGCACTTTCCAAGGCACCCTTGACGTCACCGTCAACGGCCCCAACGACCTTGGGCAATGCCCGCTTACCTCCCTCTGCTTCTCCATAGAACACACCTGGGTCGGCGACCTTTCCGTTTCGCTTACTTCGCCCAGTGGACTCAACTATCTGGTGATGGCCGACGCCAACAACGGCCCCGGTGGTTGCGGCACCAACGCCGATAATATTGATGTGTGCATTGTGCCAGGAGGCGGCAATCCGCTAACAGGAAACACAGAATACATTTGCAACGGTGGCGGTTGTTCAGTTGGCACTTGCTGCCTCGTCGGAACTTGGACGATGCCTTGCGGAGGGGTGGCAGACCCCGTTTCCGGTGCGGTACAGGCGCCAAATTGCAGTTTGAACGATTTCAACCTCCCAGGTAACCCCGCCAACGGCACCTGGACCTTGACCATCAACGATATCTGCTCCAGCGACGTGGGGCAATTGCTCAACTTTTCGCTCACCTTCGCTTGCGGTGCAACTTGTGTTTCCTGTGCGGCAGATGGAGGAACCCTAAACGACCCTGATGTTCAGGGTTGCCAAGGAAGTGCCTCCTTGAACCTCAGCCCAACCCCCGTTTACACTGGCAACCCGGCGCCCGACCCCGGACAGTACGGCTACAATTGGGTAATAGCCAACTCCGGCGGCACCATCATCAATGTGAACCCTACTGCCAATATGTCAACCTTCCCGCCGGGCAGCTATACTGTTTGCGGCTTTTCCTACTTGTTGGCAGCACAGGGCAATTTAAACTCCCTTGTCGGTCAAAACCTGATAGCGGCCCAAAACCTGTTCGACTCCCCCACTGCGCCGTTCTGCGGCGATTTTTCAGATGACTGCATCGAAGTCGTCATTGGCCCAACCATACCGCCCTCCACATTGGACACCTTTGCTTGCCTTGGGCAATGCCTTGACCTTGGCGGCAATTTGGTTTGTTCGTCAGGCCCGGTCACCTTCATATCCTATCTGGGCTGTGATAGTATCGTTGATGTAACCCTGACCATCATAGAACCTATCACGACCAATGAAACTGTGACAGTTTGCGCCGGTGAATGCATTTTTGCCAACAACCAATCCTATTGCCCACCCGGCCCTGCCGTCTTTACACTGCCTAACTGGCAAGGCTGTGATAGCACCATTGTTCTCAATTTCGATGAAGTATTGACCGTCGCCACAATAATACCTGCCATACCACCACCTCTTAGTTGCAACGACCCGTTCATTATCCTTGATGGTCTTAGTTCAATTCCATCCAATTCATCTTATTTATGGCAAGGACCAAACGGCTTCATTAGTGACAACGGAGTCATTACTGTGGACCAACCAGGCGATTACACCCTAACTGTCACCAACAATGCGCTGAATCCGCCCTGTACTGCCACTGCAACGGTCACGGTGGAGGGGTCGGTACTGCCGCCAGATTTGCAGTTGAACAGTCCTCCGCCAAGCATTTGTGCCGGCGATGCATTCGATTTGACCTCACTGCAAATCATTGACTTGAACAATACCAACCCAACCATTACTTTTCATAGCGACACACCAGCCACGCCTGCCAACGAATTGCCCACCACCAGCGTATCGCCACTGACAACGACGACTTACTATGCGCTGGGGACAGCAGGAGCCTGCTCCGATGAACTACCCATCACGCTCACTGTAAACCCGCTGCCTGTGGGAAATTTCACGGCAACTTCGCCCATTTGCCTCACCAACTCTTCAACAGTCACCTTTACTGGCTTAGCCCCCCCCGGCTCAAACTATATTTGGAACTTTGGCGGCGGCACAGCCACGCCGGGGAGCGGCCCTGGGCCACATACCGTTACATGGGGAACGGGTGGCACCAAAACCATCACGCTCGTAGTGGAAGCTAATGGCTGCCAGTCCACATCAGAGTCCCAAACAGTTGAAGTAAGCACCCAGATACCACCGCCTGTCATCAATTGCGACCCCACCTCCAATAGCATAACCTTCACCTGGCTGCCCGTGCCTGGGGCCACAGGCTACGATGTTGTGGTCATAAACGGCCCAGCAGGAACCATGAACGGCCCGGAAAGCTATGTTGTGGACAATCTCAACCCCAACCAGCAAGTTACCATTTCGGTAACGGCTTTATCGGGAAACGCCTGCCCTGACAATTCCGCCCAACTGACCTGTCAAGCTCAGGACTGCCCGCCCGTAAACGTTACCATTGACCCTGTACCCGACATTTGCCTCACCAGTTCCACAGGTACGATTGTACTTTCTGCTTCGCAAACGGGTGGAAATGGGAGCGGCACTTACACATGGTCAGGGCCGGGCGTGAACCCTATCACGGGCATTTTCAATCCGGTTACTGCCAATGCTGGCACCCATACCATAGTAGCTACCTACGAGGAAGGCACCTGTACCTATAATGCTTCCATCATCATCAACGTTTACCAGACGCCCTCAGCCACCTTTACGGCCACATCGCCCATTTGCAGTCCAAATGCTGCAACAGTGAATTATACTGGCAACGCCTCCAATGCGGCATCCTTTACTTGGAACTTTGGCGGGGGAACTGCCAATCCGGGTACTGGCCCTGGCCCGCACAGCGTCACTTGGCCGCCAGTGGGCGGCAATTATTCCATTTCGTTGATGGTCGAAGAAAACGGTTGCAACTCAGCCACTACTACCCAAACCGTGGACGTTGGTACGCCACTGCCGCAGCCACAAATCAACTGTAATACCACAACGAATTCCGTGGAATTTGTTTGGGACCCCATCCCTGGTGCAAGCGGCTACAACGTGACCGTGGTGAGTGGTGGCACAGGTGTGGCCACATCTGATACTTCCATGCTGTTCAGTGGGCTTAACCCCGGCGACGCAGTCACCATCCAAGTCACTGCCCTCGACCCCGGCCCTTGCAATGACGTAACCGCACAGGCAACCTGCATTGCACAGGACTGTCCAGCAGTCAACATCAGCATCACGCAAGTGGACGATATTTGTTTGAATGCAAATGCAACGCCCATCACCTTACAAGCAAACGTGACAGGTGGTACTGGTGGCGGAACGCTTACTTGGGTCGGAACTGGCGTCAGCCCAAGCGGGGTATTCAACCCTCAGCAAGCAACACCGGGGGCCAACCTTCTAACCGTCATTTATGAAGAAGGAGATTGCAGCTACACCGAAGATATCACCATTGATGTAATAGCGCAGCCAGTTGCCAGTTTCACGGTATCATCACCTATCTGTACCAATGAAAACACATCGGTTTCCTACACTGGAATGGTGCAACCGGGACTGACTTTCGACTGGGATTTTGGTACTGCTGATGCCTCGCCGGGAGTCGGACAAGGGCCACACCAAGTAAGTTGGGCCACTGGCGGCCAACAACCCGTGACGCTTACCGTCACCACGGCGCAAGGCTGTGCTTCCGAGCCGTTCTCGGCAATCGTTCAAGTGGATGAACCCCTCATTGCACCCGCCATCACCTGCAATACAACGACGAATTCCATTGAGTTCACTTGGCCTAACGTGGTTGGTGCTACCAGCTACGTAGCCACACTTGTCTCCGGTACACCGGGCGTTCAGAGTTCGCAGAACAGCTATGTCATCAATGGACTTCAACCGGGCGACCAAGCCACTATATCATTGACCATTTCCAATGGAGGCGCTTGCCCAAGCGTGACCATTCAACAAAGCTGCATCGCACAAGACTGCGACCCTGTGACCATTGACATAGCTCCCATTGATGATATTTGCCTGACGGCCAATGCAACACCGGTCACAATCCAAGCAATACCTTCCACTACAGGCGGTACCTTGGTTTGGTCTGGCGATGGTGTCAATGCCAGTGGTGTGTTCGACCCTACCCAAGCCGACCTTGGGGCCAACCTGCTCACCGCTACTTATACATTGGGCGATTGTATTTATACCCAAACCACAACTGTAAATGTGCTTTCAGTTCCCATATCCAGCTTTACAGCACCCAACGCAGCCTGTGTGGGTGAGGATGTGACTGTAACTTTCGGTGGTACCGCCTTGCCCAACGCAGTATTCGATTGGGATTTTGGCACTGCTACCGCAACGCCCGGCACCGGCCTTGGCCCTCATACCGTTTCTTGGCCAACAAGTGGCCCACAGCAAATTTCGTTGACAGTCACATCAGCACTGGGATGTGCATCGGAGCCGATGTCCGAAACCATACAAGTCCAAGACCCGTTGCTGCCTCCTGTCATCAATTGCAACACCACGCTCAACTCCATCGAGTTCAGTTGGCTCGATGTCACTGGCGCAACGAATTACGGAGTAGTCGTGATAAATGGCGCAACAGGCAGCCAGACTTCGCAGAATACTTATGAAGTGACTGGCCTGATGCCCAACGACCAAGTGACCATAGAATTGACAGTCTCAAACAACGGCCCATGTCCCCCTGTCTCGGTACAGCAGACTTGCGTTGCACAGGATTGCTTACCTATTGTGGCAAGTGTTGACCCTGTTGCTCCGATTTGCCTTGGCTCCGTCAATACCGTTCAACTTACTGCGACACTTACAGGTGCTGCAGGTGGGGGCACGGGTACTTGGAGCGGCCCTGGCACAAGCGCAAGTGGCGTTTTCAACCCTGCCACGGCTGGCGTTGGCACACACCCTGTTGTTTATACTTATGTTGAAAACAACTGTACCTACCAAGCAGGAGGCTCGGTGCAGGTACTTCCGACGCCTACGGCCATTTTTAGTGCTACCGACAACATCTGCATTTCGGATGAAGCGACTGTGACCTACGGCGGCAATGCCCCGGCCAATGCCACCTACACCTGGAACTTCGACGGCGGTACAGCTACGCCCGGCACAGGCCAAGGTCCGCATCAAGTCAGCTTCCCTTCCGCTGGCCAATATGACCTCACGCTGACCGTAACGCAAAATGGCTGTACTTCCACGCAAGTCACCCAAAGCGCACAGGTTGACCCAGAGCTGGTTGCACCCGATATTGACTGCAACACAACAGTGTCCTCCATTGAATTCACTTGGGATGCAGTGCCAAATGCAACCGACTACGAGGTGACGGTTTTAAGTGGCCAAACAGGTACTCAACCCTCTCCGACAAGCTATTCGCTTACTGGCCTTCAGCCAAACGAAACGGTAACCATTGAACTCGTAGTAAGCGGTAACACCGTTTGCCCACCCGTCACAGTGGAGCAGACTTGTACGGCGGTTGACTGTCCGAACGTAACAATTGATATTGCACCGCTTGACCCCATTTGCCTTTCGGCAAACACGGGAACAGTTCAACTTCAGGCCACAGTCACTGGTGGCACGGGCACGATTGGCTCGTGGAGTGGCCTCGGCGTGAGCAGCGCCAACGGAACCTTCAACCCGAACACGGCAGGGGTGGGTACTCATACGCTGACTTTTGTTTACGAAGAAAATAGCAGCTGCAGCTATGATGAAACGACGCAGGTTGAGGTAGTGGCAGCCCCGGTGGCCGATGCTGGCCCCGGCGGCGAAATCACTTGCATGGACAACCAAGCCTCCGTTCAATTGGGAGGCCCAGGCACCTCCACTGGCCCTAATATTATCTATGAGTGGACGACAGGCGGAACCCCTATCCCCACTGGCTCCGATATTCCAAATCCAGTGGTCACGTTACCGGGTACTTACACCCTTACGGTCACCAATACGGCTTTGGAGAATTGTGCAGACACTGACCAAACTGAGGTTTCTGCAAGTACCGATATCCCCAAACCAGAAGTGACCATTGTACCAATCAGTTGCTTCGGCAAAAATGATGGAGCCATTTCCGTGGTGAATGTGACAGGTGGTGAGCCGCCCTATCTTTATGCCATCTATGGAGGTTCGTATGGCTCTAACGGGAACTTCACGGGACTGGCACCGGGCGTCTATGTTGTTTCGGTAATTGATGCATCTGGCTGCGAGGCGACCCTCACCGTGGATATAACCCAGCCACAAGAACTGAACGTGGAGCTTATCGCCATCATTGAAGGAAGTGGGAACGTCATTCGGTTGGGTGATACCACAGAGTTGCAGGCACTTGTCAGCCTGCCACCCGACAGCCTCGACAATATCACTTGGCATCCTGCGGAAATGGTTAATTGCGACACTTGCTTGAACGTGTTCACTTCGCCAACCCGTGAAACGACCTTCACCATCACCGTTGAAAGCAACGGCTGTGAGGACAGCGACCAACTGACGCTTTTTGTCAAAAAAGACCACCCCATCTACGTACCCAATGCCTTTTCGCCGAACGGCGACAACAACAACGATTTGTTCATGATCTACGGTGGAAAGGAAGTGGTCAAAATTCGTTCGTTCCTCGTGTTCAGCCGCTGGGGTGAAACGGTGTTCCAATACTACCTCTTCCCGCCCAATGAACCAGCATATGGCTGGGACGGCAAGCACCGTGGCGAACCATTGAATGCTGCCGTGTTCACTTGGTTTGCAGAGGTGGAATTCGTGGATGGGGTAGTGGAACTTTTCGAAGGAAGCGTGACGCTAAAGCGGTGATGCTTCCTTGGCGCTGTGCCGCAATTTTTAATGAGATAGTATGCGAATAGAAACGAAATGGGCCATCGTCCCAAGCGTCATCATACTGTTGTGGTTGCTCCTTGCGCAGGCACTTGGGCTTTTCACTGCAGAAAACTTTGGCATGGCTAATACGATAAGTGTCGTCATCAGCACACTGACCTTTGCGTTTACCTATTTTATGGTCACCAAAGAAAAACGGGACCGGGAATACAACGGTGCCATGACTTGGAGCGAAGGCTTTTGGGCGGCTGCCCGAATGACACTGATTTATATCCCCATAAGTAGTTTTGTGCTCTATTTTTACATCCAATACCTGAACCCCGGGTACAAAGCATTCATCGTGAGCGATGATTTTGGCAAAGACCCTATCAATACTTTCTTGAAAGGTAATTTGGTAAGTTCGTTGCTGTTCGGTGGGCTTTTTTGCTTGGTGTTTCCGTTGTTCACCCGAAGATCCGTTGAACAAAAACTGTAATCATCGGCTCCGCCAATACATCTTGAATGACAACGCTGAAAAAATATTTAATGGTAATAGTAGCCAGCCTCACGCTCTTGATGCTGGGCTGCAAAAATGAGCAAAGCAACTCCGTTCCCGAAACGCCCCAGCCCGAAACGCAACCCTTGGCCGTGCCCAAGTTCGAGCGCGACTCCGCATTGGCTTTTGTAAAAAAACAAGTGGACTTCGGCCCCCGTGTACCGAACACCGAGGCGCACAAACGTTGCAAGGACTGGCTTGTGGCCCAGTTTTCAGCTTATGGTTTAAAAGTCACCGAACAGCCATTCACGGCAAAAGCCTACACGGGCAAGACGCTCAATGGCATCAACATCATTGCGCAGTACAAACCCGAAGCCACCAAGCGCATCTGCCTTGCTGCCCATTGGGACAGCCGCCATATAGCTGATTCTCCACTGAGCGAGGGGCGTCAGAAAGAACCTATCCTCGGTGCTGATGATGGCGGAAGTGGGGTAGGTGTGCTCCTCGAAATCGCCAGGACATTGCAGGCCAATCCTCCAAAGGAACAAGTGGGTGACCTTGGCGTTGACTTCGTGCTGTTCGACGCCGAAGACCACGGCGACGATAGCGACACGAATCCCAATCCCAACAGTTGGTGCCTCGGCTCCCAGCATTGGTCGCACAATATTGTGCCAGCTGGCTACAGCCCTAAGTACGGCATACTACTCGACATGGTGGGAGCCAAGACCGCCCGGTTCACCAAAGAGGCCGTGAGCATGAACTTCGCCCCGACGGTGATGAACAAGGTGTGGAAGATTGCGCAGAACCTCGGCTATACCAATTATTTTGTGGAAGACAAGACAGGTGCCGTCACCGATGACCATTACTTCGTGAACACGATTGCCAAGATTCCCATGATAGACATCATTGGCAAATCAACCGAAACCCCGACGGGATTTGGCGCCCATTGGCACACCCATAAAGATGATATGGCCATCATTGACGTACGTGCACTGAGGGCTGTTGGACAAACCTTATTGGAAGTGATCTACCAGGAAGCGGCAGGAAAATTTTAGGTTGACCATCGTGGTCATTGGTCGTCACGGCAAATGACCAATGACTACTTCGTCAGCACGTCAATCACCGTCTTCAGGGCAACGAACATTGGCTCCCGCCCCTCTGCGGTTAGGGTAAACGGCTCCCCTTCCTCTGTTTCAGCTTCGCCGATGATGGCGTCCTCCACAAAGGCCATCAGGTCTTCTTCCGGCGACTTTTCATAGAAAACATCCAACCTCTTGGAGAAATCGGGCGATTTCGAGGTTTCCATCAAAGCCCAGTTTACTTCTTCGACGGTGCTGATTTCTTCTTCAGTGGCAATCGGCAGTTCACCTGGTTTGGCTTCCTGCACGGAGTTGTATATCACCAAGGCAAGGTATAGCAGGAAGTCTTCCTCGTCCTGCGAGAACACGCCCTCGTTGTCACCGATGAGGTAGGAAAAAATGGCGGGCTGTTCATCGGCAAAATCCTGAACGGCCTGCTCATAGTCTATGGCTTGGGTGTCGAATTTTTCGAGCACCTTGTCAATGATGTCTTCTGAAATCATAAGGGAAAATGAAAAGTGAAAAGTAGAAAGGCAAAAGTAGTAAGTACGCTCTTGAAATTAGTTTAGATTTTAATTTTCCGCAAATTGCTGTTTGTCAATGCTTTGAGCTACCTCGAAACTCAAAACTCATAACTCGCCACTACTTATATACCATGTTCATACTTTTGCCTTTCTACCCTGCACTTTACACTTAATGAAACTTTACCTCCACGACATCCGGAATTTCCTCGGCAAACTGACACTTCGCCGGGCTTGGAACGTGGTAAAGATTTATACCTCTTACCAACTTACCCGCATGGCAAAGCGCCCCATCCAATGGGGCCTTCCGATGACCATCTCACTGGAACCTACCACGGCCTGCAACCTTCGCTGCCCCGAATGCCCCAGCGGACTTCGAGCCTTCACCCGGCCTACGGGCAACCTACGGGAGGATTTTTTCCGAAAAACCATTGACGAACTGCACAGGGATTTGATGTACCTCATCTTCTATTTCCAAGGCGAGCCTTATATCAACCCAAAGTTCCTCGACATGGTGGCCCATGCCCGCCAGCGTGGCATTTATACCATCACCTCCACCAACGGCCATTTTCTAAATGATGAAAACGCCCGCCGCACCATTGAGGCGGGGCTGGACAGGCTCATCATCTCGGTGGACGGCACAACACAGGAGACCTACGAGAGCTACCGCAAAGAGGGCAAACTGGAGGTCGTGCTGCAAGGTGCCCGCAACGTGGTGAAATGGAAGCGCCAGTTGAAATCCCCGACGCCACACATCATTTTCCAGTTCCTCGTGGTGCGGCCCAACGAACACCAAATCCCCGAAATCTATCGCCTCGCCAAGGACATCGGTATTGACGAAGTCAAACTGAAGACAGCCCAGGTCTATGATTACGAACATGGCAATGACCTCATCCCGACCATTGGCAAATACGCCCGATATGCCCAAAAACCTGATGGCACTTGGCAGGTAAAGAACGAATTGCTCAACCATTGCTGGAAGCTATGGCATGCCTGCGTCATCACTTGGGACGGCCTCGTGGTGCCCTGCTGCTTCGACAAGGATGCCCTGCACCGACTCGGCGATTTGAAGAACAAACCCTTTCGGGAAATCTGGCATGGGGAAGATTATCAGCGCTTCCGCAAAAAACTGCTGGCCGGGCGTGACCAGATTGACATCTGCGCCAATTGCACGGAGGGGTGCACGGTATGGGCCGAGTGAATTTTGCAAAACTATAAAAGTCAAGCGGCGACCTGAAGGCGGACTCCTTAAAGGGGCGGCAAATTGTTTTTTGCCTCAGCAAAAAACAATTTGCCGCCCCTAAAAAACTCTTCTCGGCGGCTGTTGGCTCCGCCAACAGCCGCCG
>WBZM01000104.1_pt1 | contig 139082 bp, 117 predicted proteins | sample 5204271 | NCBI WGS metagenome assembly WBZM01 (sample SAMN12344346, study PRJNA552823) | activated sludge metagenome | biome: Activated sludge suspended growth; feature: Nitrification reactor; material: Wastewater; isolation source: activated sludge from nitrification reactor of wastewater... | reverse complement strand
TCACGCAGTGCGACCAGTACACCCGAAGCCGGTCGCGGATCTTGCCGCCGAGCAGCTCGTAGCAAGGCACGCCGAGGATCTTGGCCTTGGCGTCGAGCATCGCGTTCTCCAGCGCGCCCAGCGCCTGACCGACCACGCCGCCCTGGCCGGGCCGGGTGATGCCGCGGAGGTCTTCGCGGATTCGCTCGTGGTTCATCACCGACTGCCCCACGACCCGCGAGGCCAGGCTCTGCACCACCGCGCCAACGCCGGGCGAGCCGAAACCCTCGTCGAACTCGCTCCAGCCGACCGTGCCGTCGGCGGTGGTCAGCTTCACGAAGTAGTAGTTGCGCCACGCGGCGCTGCACGACAGCGTGGTGATCTCGGTGATGCGGGGATCGGCCATGAGCGTTTCCTTTGTGGGGCGGCGGCCCGACGGGTGGGCGGCGGCTGCTGCATTATCGAGGCTCGACTCCGAACCGAGGAAACCGCCATGGCCGAATTCGATCCGATCGCCTCGCCCACCGTCCGGGTGGCGCCGCACCTGGAGCCCGCCTTCGTTCACGCCGCCGACGTTGACGCGGCGCAGCGCAAGATCGCCGAGTTCATCCAGCGCCGCGGCAAGCGACCCAACTTCCTGATCTACCTGATGGACGACGTGGGCTGGGGCGATTTCGGCTGCTACGGTGGCGGCATCGCGGTGGGCGCGCCCACGCCCAACTTCGACCGGCTCGCGCGCAGCGGCCTGCAACTCACCTCCTGCTACTCCGAGCCGAGCTGCTCGCCCTCGCGCGCCACGATGATGACCGGCCGGGTGCCGAACCGTCACGGCCTGCACCGCCCGCCGATGTACGGGGAGCCCGGCGGCCTGCAAGGCGAGCTGACGGTGGCCGAGCTGCTCTCGCAGGCCGGCTACGTGACGCAGGCGGTGGGCAAGTGGCACATGGGCGAGAGCGAGGCCTCGCAGCCGCAGAACGTCGGCTTCGACGACTTCTACGGCTTCCTGTCGGTGTCGGACATGTACTCGGAGTGGCGCGATCCGCACTACTTTCCGGACATCGTCTATTCGGCCGCGCGCAGCGAGTGGATCAAGAACATGCCGTTCAATCGCTGCTTCGTGCACGCCAAGCGTGGCGGCAAGGCGCAGAACGTCGAGGAGGTGACGATCCCGGTGCTCTCGCTGCTCGACCAGAAGTGGTGCGAGTACTCCGAGAACTTCATCCGCGAGCGCGCCAAGGGCGATCAGCCCTGGCTGCTCTATCACAACACCCGGGGTGCCCACTTCGACAACTACCCGAGCGAGCCCTTCCTGGGCCAGTCGCCGGCGCGCCATCCGTACAAGGACACGCTGCTCGAGCTCGACCAGATCATCGGCCGCCTGGTGGACACGCTCGCGCAGACCGGGCAGCTCGAGGACACGCTGATCTTCGTCACCTCCGACAACGGGCCGCACATGGAGACCTGGCCCGATGCCGCCTACACGCCGTTCCGGTGCGCGAAGGGCTCCACCTGGGAGGGCGGGGTGCGGGTGCCGGGGCTGCTGAGCTGGCCGGGCATGATCGATGCGGGGCGCCAGAGCGACGGCCTGTTCGATTTCAACGACGTGATGCCCACGCTGCTCGCGCTGGCGGGCGCCTCCGACAAGCTGCCCTCGGACCGCTACATCGACGGCGTGGACCAGAGCTCCTTCCTGCTGGCCCCGGACGGCAAGTCGAACCGCAAGTACCACTACTACTGGCTGCAGGACAACTTCTCGGCGCTGCGCTGCGGCGAGTACAAGCTGATGCGCATGGCGGTCAGCGACAACGACGCCGACGCCGCGGGGCCCGGCGGCTTCACCGGCGTGCTGCAGCAGTTCGCGTACTCACGCCTGTACAACCTGTACCTGGACCCGAAGGAGACGCACAACTACCTGACGCGCAAGCTCGCCTACGTGGAGGCCTTCCAGCTCGGCATGCGCCACCACCTGGGCACCTTCCGCAAGTACCCGCCGAAGAAGGTGATGGGGCTCGCGGCCAAGGACGCGCGGGCGCAGGACTGAGCATCCGCGCGCGGGCGTGTCCGAGAGCAGTCCGACGCACGCGCGACCAACCCGAACCGGAACCACCATGAACAGACCCCATGAAGCGGGCGCGTCCCCGGCCCTGGTCACCGACTGGTCCTACGAGGGCGTCGCGCGCCGGCGCGAGCGCTTCCTGTCGCCCTCGTTGCGCACCTTCACCGCGTTCGAGCGGCCGCTGCTGCTGCAGCGTGGCGAGGGGGCGCACGTGTGGGACGCCGACGGGCGGCGATATCTGGATTGCCTCGCGCAGAACCTGTGCATCAGCGTGGGTTATGCCCACCCGCGGGTGAACGCGGCGGTCACCGGGCAGATGGCCTCGATCGCGCATGTCACGACGATGTACCTGCATCCGGCGCCGGCCCACTTCGCCGAGGAACTGGTGGCCCGGCTGCCCGCGGGCGTGGACTGGGTGGTGCACCTGGTGAACAGCGGCGCCGAGGCGATGGACCTCGCGGTGCTCGCGGCCCGCACGTTCACGCGCCACTTCCAGATGCTCAGCCTGCGCAACTCGTACCACGGCATGCACTTCGGCACGATGGCCGCCACCGGACTGAGCCTGACCCACCAGCCGGTACCGGGCGCGCCCGGCTACGTGCACGTGCACAACCCCGACCTGTACCGGGGTGCCTATGGTGAGAATGTCGCCGGCTACGTGGACGACATCCGACGGGTGATCGACTCGTCGACGCCGGGGCAGGTGGCCGGCCTGGTGATCGAGCCGATCCAGGGCTATGGCGGGGTGATCCCGCTGCCCCCGGGGTACCTGACCGCGGCGGCCCGCCTGGTGCGCGCGGCCGGCGGCGTGCTGATCGCCGACGAGGTGCAGACCGGCTTCGGGCGCACCGGCGACCACTACTGGGGCTTCGAGCGTGACGGGGTGTTGCCCGACGCGGTGGTGATGTCCAAGGGCATCGGCAACGGCTTTCCGTTGGCGGCGGTGGCGATGCGCCGCGACATGGCCGAGTCGATGGCCCAGCGCAAGTTCTTCAACACCTACGGTTCGAACCCGATGGCCTGCGCGGCCGGCCGGGCGGTGCTCGCGGTGATCGACGACGAAGGCCTGCAGCACAATGCCCGCGTGGTCGGCGACCAGATGGGGGCCACGTTGCGCCGCCTGCGCGATGCGCACCCGGTGATCGGCGATGTTCGCGGCCACGGGCTGATGCGCGGGATCGAGTTCGTGCGGGATCGCGCCACGCGTGAACCGGCCGAACACGAGGCCGGCCGTGTGCAGGAAGGTCTGCGCGAGCGCGGGGTGATCGTCGGGCGCTCGGGGCAGTACAAGAACGTGCTGCGGATCAATCCGCCGCTGTGCCTGACGCTGGCCGACGCGCAGGCCTTCGAGGCCGCGCTGGAAGGGGCGCTGCGCGCCCTGTGAGCCTCAGGGCCGGATCTTGAAGCGCGTCTCGCCCGGGGTCAGCACCCGGCGCGAGAGGCGGGCGAAATCGCACAGCAGCGAACGCGTCTTGCGCGGGTCGATGATCTCCTCGACCCAGAACTTCTCGGCGGTGCGAAACGGCGAGCGTAGCGCGTTCAACCGGGTCTCGATCTCGGCCAGCTTGGCCTTGGGATCCGGCGCCGCGTCGATCTCGGCGCGGTAGGCGGCCTCGATGCCTCCCTCCAGCGGCAGCGAGCCCCAGTAGGCCGAGGGCCAGGCATAGCGGATCGAGCGACGGTCGGCCGGCTGATGCACCACCGCGGCCACGCCGAACGCGTTGCGCACGATCACCGTGCACCAGGGCACGGTGCTCTGGTTCACCGCGGCCATCGCGCGCACGCCGTGGCGGATCGTCGCGGTCTTCTCGGCGTCCAGGCCGATCAGGAAGCCGGGGCAGTCCATCAGGTAGACCACCGGCAGGTGGAAGGTGGTGGCCAGGTCGACGAAGCGCACCACCTTCTGGCAGGTCTCGGCGTTCCACGACCCGCCGTAGTGGTAGGGGTCGCTGGCCATCAGCGCCACCGGCATGCCCTGCAGGCGCGCCAGTCCGGTGATCATCGAGCGGCCAAAGTTGCGGCCCATCTCGAAGAACGAGCCCCGATCGACGACCGACTCGACGATCGGACGCATCTTGTAGATCTGGCGGCGGTTGCGCGGGATCACCGACAGCAGGGCCTCGTCGGTGCGTGCCGGGTCGTCGTTGCAGGCGGCCACCGGCGGCAGTTCGTGCACCGAGGACGGCAGGTAGGACAGGAACCGGCGGGCGGCCTCGAACGCGTCCGCCTCGGTCTCGACCGCGAGGTCGATCGCACCGCTGCGCGTCTGGATCTCGGTGCCGCCGAGGTCCTCCTTGGAGAGGTCCTGGCCGAGGCGCTTGACCACCGGCGGGCCGGCCACGAACATCGCCGAGGCGCGGGTCATCACCGAGAAGTGGGTCGAGGCGAGCCGTGCCGCGCCCAGGCCCGCCACCGAGCCCAGGCCCAGGCCCACCACCGGGACCTGCGAGAGGTTGTCGGTGCACAGCAGGTAGGACTTCGTGCCGCCGATGCCGCCCGGCAGGTTCGCCGCGCCCTTGGTCTCGATCGTCTTCACCGAACCGCCACCGCCCGAGCCCTCGATGATCCGGATGATCGGCAGGCGGAACTCGGCGGCCATCTCCTCGGCCATCAGCGGCTTGGCCGAGATCGACGCATCGGCCGAGCCGCCGCGCACCGTGAAGTCGTCGCCCACCACCACCACTGGCCGTCCCTCGACCTGGCCGCGCCCGAACACGCAGTTGGCCGGCGTCAACGACTGGAACTGCCCGCGCTCGTCGTACTCGCCGATGCCCGCGAGCGCGCCGACCTCGTGGAAGCTGCCCGCATCGAGCATCTGGTCGATGCGCTCGCGCACCGTGAGGCGACCCGCGTCGTGCTGGCGCTTGACCTTGTCGGCGCCGCCCATCTGGTGGGCGAAGGCCTGGCGGCGGTCGAGTTCGTCGAGTTCGGGTTGCCAGCTCATCGGTTTCTCCGTGCGGAATGGGGCGTCGGCGTCGGTGCGGCGACCGCGTCGAAGTCTGCCACACGCGTCCGGGCGGGCATTCCGATGTTCGAGAGTCGGCGCGCGGCCCTGGTTCGATCGGGCCGATTCGGCAGGGCGCGCCGGCCCGCGTGGGGCCGGCGCGGCGCGTCAGTCGCGCGTCTGGACCGCGTAGACCTTCTGCACGATCAGCCAGCGGCCGTTGATCTTCAGCAGGTTGAGGTAGTCGTGGAAGTAGCGCGGCGGCAGCTGGCACTTCACCTTGACGAAGGCGGTGGTGGGACCGGATTGGTCCAGCCAGAGGATGGCGTCGTCGCGCGCGAGGTTGCGCGAGCGCCCCGAGGGCCGCTGTCGCACGGCGTCGAGCCAGGCGTCGCGCGGCAGCACCGAGACCTTGCCGTCCTGTTCCCAGGTGAGCGCGCTGGTCTCGTGAAAGACGCTGGCGAGCTTGTCGGCGTCGCCGTCGTACAGGCCGTCGAAGTAGGTCTGGATGGTGCGTTCGATCTCGGTGCGGTCGGTGGACACGGCGGGTCTCCGGGGTCAGGGATCGATCACGGCGGCGCAGGCGTCGGTGGGCAATGCCAACGGGTGTCCGACGACGGGCACCATCTTGATGACGGTGGATGCCAGGCGGCAGGGGGCGGCCATCACGCCGCAGCCCGACAGGGCGGCGACACAGACGGCCAGGAGCAGGTGTTGCAGGGGCCTCATCGAACGGGGTCCTCGATTGACGGTGGGATCATCGCATGCGGCGGCGGATCTCGTCCTCGACGAATTCCAGGCGGTCCTTGCCCCAGAAAATCTCGTCGCCGACCACGAAACTGGGCACGCCGAAGATGCCGCGGGCCACGCCCTGGTCGGTGCTGTCGATCAGGGCCTGTCGGATCCCGGCGCTTTCGGCGTCGCGTTCGAGTTCAACGGGGTCGACCCCGAGCGCGTTGACGATCGGCCGCAGACCGGCGTACTCGGCGATGCTGGCGTCGTCGCGTTCCCAGTAGGCCTCGAAGACCCGTTCGACGAAGGCCAGCTCCAGTCCCTTCGGGCGCAAGGCCAGCGCGGCGCGCGACACCCGGCTGGACTTGATCGGGAACACCGTGGGAAAGCGGAAGGGCAGACGATGCTTCTCGGCCCAGCGGGCGAGGTCGCGCTTGCGGTTGGCCAGCTTGGCCGGCGGCTCCTCGAGCACCACGTAGCGGTTCTGGCGGAAGATGTGCCCGAGGTTGAACGGGTGCAGCACCAGCGTGGCACCGGTGCGCTCGAGCACCGGCTTGACCAGCTTCAGCGCGAAGTAGGTGTTGGTGCTGCCGATGTCCCAGTACAGTTCGACGACGGGCGGGGTCTGGCCCATGGCATGGCCTCCTCTCGATTCGGGTCCGTCCCGACTATAATCCGCCCTCCCATGCGCATCGACGACATCCGCGAACGCCTGCGCGCGGCGGGCGCGAAACCGGGACACGAACAGTGGGTCCTGCAGCGTTGGGTCCAGCGCCTGCCCGAGGACCACGGCCGGCATCGCCCACAGGACTACCTGCCGCGCGCGCTGCGCGACGACCTCCCCGCCGTGTTCGAGCGCCTCGAGTCGCTGGTCCGCCTGCGCTCGGTGCACTCCGACGAGGACGGCGCCGAGCGGTTGCTGCTGGAACTGGCCGACGGCCAGACCATCGAATCGGTGCTGCTGCCGCGTGACGGCCTGTGCGTGTCCACGCAGGTGGGCTGCGCGGTGGGCTGCGTGTTCTGCATGACCGGGCGCGACGGGTTGCTGCGCCAGCTGGGCAGCGCCGAGATCGTCGCGCAGGTGGCGCTGGCGCGTGCCCGCCGCACGGTGCGCAAGGTGGTCTTCATGGGCATGGGCGAGCCGGCCCACAACCTGGACGCGGTGGTCGAGGCGATCCAGCTGCTGGGCGAGGCCGGGGCGATCGGCCACAAGAACCTGGTCTTCTCGACGGTCGGCGATCCACGCGTCTTCGAGCGGCTGCCCCGCGAGCGGGTCCGGCCCGCGCTCGCGGTGTCCCTGCACACCACGCGGGCCGACCTGCGCGAGCGTCTGCTGCCGCGCGCTCCGCGGATCGACCCGGCCGAGCTGATCGCGATGGCCGATGCGTACTCGCGCCTCACGGGTTACCCGATCCAGTACCAGTGGACCCTGATCGAGGGGATCAACGACACCGACGAGGAGGCCGACGCGATCGCGCGGCTGCTCGCGGGACACTACGCGGTGATGAACCTGATCCCGTACAACGCGGTGGCCGACCTGCCCTACCGACGCCCGGCCTGGGAGCGGGCGGCGGCCCTGTCGCGCCGCCTGCATCGCGCCGGCGTGCTGACCAAGCTGCGCCACTCGGCCGGCCAGTCGGTGGACGGCGGCTGCGGCCAGCTGCGTGCCCGTGCCAGTGCGGCGGCCGGACCCCGCGTCACGGTCTCGCCGCTCGTTCGACACCGTGCCCGCCCGGTCGAGACGTCCACCCCCGGAGACCCCCGATGACGAGCCCCACCCGCCTGCCCACGTTCTACCTGCCGCACGGCGGCGGTCCGTGCTTCTTCATGGAGTGGACGCGAGGCCCGGCCGACACCTGGGCCGGCATGGCGGCTTTCCTGCGCGGCTTGATCGGCACGCTGCCCGAGCGCCCCCGGGCCGTGGTCGTCGTGTCGGGGCACTGGGAGGAGCCCGCGTTCGCGGTGAACACCGCCACGCGGCCCTCGCTGCTGTTCGACTACTACGGCTTTCCGCCGCACACCTATCAATTGCGCTATCCCGCACCCGGCGATCCGGCACTGGCCGTGCGGGTGCGCGAGCGCCTGGAGGCGGCGGGTTTCGACACGCTGGCCGACGAACAGCGCGGACTGGACCACGGCGTGTTCATCCCGTTCCTGCTGATGCTGCCGGACGCCGACGTGCCGATCGTCGAGCTCTCGCTGCGGGCCGACCTGGACCCCGCCGCGCACCTGGCCGCCGGGCGTGCCCTGGCGGGCCTGCGCGACGAGGGCGTGCTGCTGGTGGGCACCGGCATGAGTTTTCACAACCTGCGTGCCTACGGCCCCAACGGCACCCAGGCCTCGCGGGTGTTCGACGACTGGCTCACCCGCGCGGCCACCGCCGAGCCGGCGCAACGCGAGGCGGCGCTGGCCGACTGGTCGGCCGCACCGGCGGCCCGTGCCGCGCATCCCCGCGAGGAGCACCTGCTGCCGTTGATGATCGCCGCCGGCGCCGCGCCGGGCGAACTCGGACGCAAGATCTACGAGGAACAGGTGATGGACGTCACCCTGTCCGCATTCCGTTTCGGCTGAGGTGACCCGATGCAACTGAGCGCCAGCGGATTGTCGATCGAGGTGCAGGACCACGGCTCCACCGCCGACGAACCGGTGCTGCTGATCATGGGCCTGGGCATGCAGCTGGTGGCCTGGCCCGATCCGCTGATCCGGGACCTGATCGGCCGCGGCTTTCGGGTGATCCGCTTCGACAACCGCGATGTCGGTCTGTCCCAGGGATTCGATGCGGCGGGCGTGCCCAACCTGGCGTGGCAGTCGATGCGTCACGCGATGCGCCTGCCGGTGCAGAGCCCCTACGCGCTGGACGACATGGCGCGCGACGCGCTGGGCGTGCTCGATGCCTTGCGCATCGAACGCGCGCACATCGTCGGCGTGTCGATGGGCGGGATGATCGCGCAGCTGATCGGCCTGAGCGCGCCGGCGCGGGTGCGCAGCCTGACGCTGATCATGACCTCGCCGGGCGGACGCGGCCTGCCCGGCCCCACCGGCAAGGTGCGCGCGGCACTGATGACCCGGCCGCCCGGATTCCGTTACGCCGACGATCCGCCCGGTCAGCGCCTGCGACCCGATTCGCGCGACGTGCCGGCGCTCGTCGAGCACGGCGTGCGGCTGTGGCGCCTGATCGGCAGCCCGGGCTACCGCGAGAGCGACGACGAACTGCGCGCGCGGCTGCAGCGGGCGGTCACCCGGGCGTGGCGACCGCAGGGCACCGCGCGACAGCTCGTCGCGATCATGGCCGCGCCCGCGCGCCGCGAAGCGCTGGCGGGGCTTCGTGTGCCCACCCAGGTGATCCACGGTCTGGAAGACCCGTTGGTGCCGATCGAACACGGCCGCGCGCTGGCCGCGGCGATCCCCGGCGCGCAGAGTCACGAGATCCCGGGCATGGGGCACGACCTGCCCGATGGCCTGTTGCCGGAGTTCGCGGCGCGGATCGCCGCCCTGGCGGGCAAGGCATAGGGCCGAATTCCCCGTGGGCGCGGGTCGTCGCGCCTCGGGCACGGCGGCTGGCCGCTCCCGGGTGCCTGCCCCCGGCTATGATGCGGGTGAACGTCACCGCGTACGGCGGCCCGAGGCGACACAGATCGCCCGGCCGTGGCCCCCGAGGAGGAGTCCGATGGATCAGTTGTCGGGACTGGATGCGAGCTTCCTGCATCTGGAGACCGCCGAGATGCCGATGCACGTCGGGGCCGCCCACGTGCTCGAGCTGCCGCCGGGCTATCGCGGCAATTGGACGGCCCAGTTGCGTCGGCACCTGCGCGAACGCCTGCCGCTGATGCCCGCGCTCACGCGTCGCCTGCAGGCAATGCCGATGAACCTGGCCAATCCGGTCTGGGTCGACACCGAGGTCGACCTCGATTTCCACGTGACCGAGGTGAGACTGCCCGCGCCCGGGGGCCCGGAGGCCTTCGCGCGCCTCGTCGGGGAACTGCACGCCGAGCGCCTCGATCGCGACCGGCCCTTGTGGCGCTTCGTGGTCGTCAAGGGCCTGGGGCCCCGTCGGATCGGTCTGTTCACGCGCCTGCACCACGCGGCCGTCGATGGGCAGGCCGCGGTCGCGATCGCCCAGGTGATCCTGGACCCGACACCGCAGGCGCGCGAGCCCGGCGCCGCGGCGCCGCGCCGGCGCACCGAGTCCTTCGGCACCGGCGAGCTGCTCGGGGCCCTCGTGTCAGGGCAGTTCACCCGGATCGCGCAATCGCTGCGGGCCGCGCCGGCGCTGGCCAAGGCGCTGGCGGCCAGCGTGAAATCGCGCGCGGGCGAGGCCGGCGGCGAGCAGGGCCTGAAGGCGCTGCTCGCCGGGCTCGGGCCGGCCCCGCGCACGCCCTTCAACCACACGATCGGTGCGGCGCGGGTCTTTGCGCCGGCGCGATTGTCGCTGGCACGGGCGAAGGCCTTCGGCAAGGCCCACGACGCGAGCCTGAACGACGTGGTGCTGGCGGTCTGCGCGGGGGCCTTGCGCGACTACCTGCGCGCCCGCGATGCCCTGCCGCGCAAGCCGCTGGTGGCGGCGGTCCCGGTGTCCTTGCGCGAGGCCGGCGACGTGCGCTCGAACAACCAGGCGTCGATGACGGTGGTGGATCTGCCCACGCACCTGGCCGATCCGCGGCGTCGCTTCAAGGCCCAGCTGGCGGCCACCGCCCGGATGAAGGAGGGCCTGAGCCGCTGGAAGTCGCTGATGCCCACCGACTTCCCGTCACTCGGTCTGCCTTGGCTGATGAGCCGCGCCGCGAGGCTGGCGGGCAACGCCCATCTCGCCGATCGGCTGCCGGTGATCGCGAACCTGGTGATCTCCAACGTCCCCGGCCCGGGCTTCCCGCTCTATCTGGCCGGGGCCCGGATGGATCAATACAATCCCACCTCCATCGTTGTGCACGGCATGGCACTGAACATCACGATCCAGAGTTACGACGGCCACCTCGAGTTCGGTCTCGTGGGGTGCGCTCGGGCGGTCGACGCGATCAGCGAGCTGGCCGCCGGCATCGAAGCGTCGTTCGAGGCATTGCTCGCGGCGCACGCGGTGCCGCCCGTGGCCGCGCGCCCATCGCGGGGCGCGCCCAGGGAAACGACGGGCGCGACCCGCCGCCGGAAGGCCAGCGCATGAGCGCGCACACGGTACGCGCACCGGGCCTGGCCAAGCTGATGCTGGAGGCGCGGGCGCCCTGGGAGCTGGCGGCCCTGTGGGTGGCCGAACCTTTCCTTCGCCACCTGCCCCCGGGTGATGGCCACCCGGTGATGGTGATCCCCGGACTGGCGGCCAACGATGTCAGCACGCTGCCGATGCGCCGATTCCTGCAGCGTCGCGGCTTCGAGGCCTGCCCGTGGAACTTCGGCTTCAACCTCGGCCCTCGGCGTGGCGTGCTGCGCGGCTGCGTCGAGCACGTGCGGGAACTGGCCGAGCACCACGGCGGCCGGGTCAGCCTGATCGGCTGGAGCCTGGGCGGCATCTACGCGCGCGAGATCGCCAAGCTGGTGCCCGAGCACACCCGCAGCGTGATCACGCTGGGCACCCCGTTCACCGGCGACATGCGGGCCAACAACGCGCGCTGGGTCTACGAATGGTTCAACGGGCGCGCCAGCCTCAAGCCGGAGATCGAGACGCAGCTGCGTGTGGCGCCGCCCGTGCCGACCACGTCGATCTTCTCGCGCTCCGATGGCATCGTGCCCTGGCAGGCGAGCCTGAACGAACCCTCGGACACCGCCGAGAACGTCGAGGTGCCTGCCAGCCACACCGGCCTGGGCATGAACCCCGCGGCCTTGTACGTGATCGCCGATCGCCTCGTGCAACCGGTCGAGGGCTGGCAGCGGTTCCAGGTGCCGGCGGCGATGAGCTGGCTGTTCAAGCATGCCTAGGACCTGTCAGGGTGCTGCGCGAGCCTTCCCATCATGTTGACCGGCCCCGGACCATGACCCCACGCCCTGGCGCGATGCCGCTTCCTGCCGGCGCTGCCCACTAGCCGCCGGACCGCACCGACATGTCCGAGTTCGACGCGCTGCGTCGCTATCGCGATCTGAACCTGCCAGTGTGGGTGCACGACCCGCACGAACACCGGCAGGTCTGGGCCAATGCCGCGGGCCTGCGTTTCTGGCGCGCCGACAGCCTCGAGGAGCTGCGCTCGCGCAGCTACTCCGACATGTCCGAGGCCGCGCTCGCGCGCCTGTCGCTGGCGATGCAGGCGCACGCGCGTGGCGAGACCACCCGCGAGCGCTGGACGCTGTACCCGAGGGGCGTTCCCGAGGCGGTGCAGTTGCATGGCTCGGCGGTCGCGCTGCCCGATGGCCGACCCGGGATCCTCTTCATCGCCGAACCACCGGACGCGCAGGACCCCCAGCTGCTGCGCGGCGTCGAGGCGCTGCTGCACACGCCGATGCTGGTGGCGCTGCACGAGCTCGACACCGGCGCGGTGCTCTACCGCAATCCCGCGGCCGAGCTCGCGCTCGGTCCGGTGGCCGAACACCGTGGCTGGGGCGCGTGTTTCGTCGACGGCGCCCTGGCCGCCGAGACGATCGCGGCCGCGCGCGACGGGCGGATCAGCCGGCTCGAGGCGCAGTTGAGCACGCGTGCCGGCCCGAAATGGTTCTTCATCGACGTGCGCATCACCTGGGACCCGGTGTCCGGTCGGCGGGCGGTGCAACTGAATGGCCACGACATCTCCGAGCTGAAGGCGGTCCAGGCGGCGCTGCAGGCCGCCACCGAGGCCGCGCAGGCGGCCAATCACGCGAAGTCCGCGTTCCTCGCGAACATGAGCCACGAGATCCGCACCCCACTGAACGGCGTGCTCGGCGTCGTGCAACTGCTCGAGCGTTCGCCGATCTCGCCGGAGCAGCGCCGCTGGCTCGAGATCGCGCGCGACTCCGGCCATCTGCTGCTGTGCCTGCTCAACGACGTCCTCGACCTCTCCAAGATCGAGGCCGGCCGCATGGAGATCGACCGCGTGCGCTTCGACGTGCGCGAGCTGATCGGCACCGCGGTCGGGCCCTTGTCGATCGACGCGCGCCAGCGCGGCCTCGAATGGCAGCTGACGATCGACCCCTCGGTTCCGGCCGAGGTGGTCGGCGATCCGATCCGTCTGCGCCAGGTGCTGCTGAACCTCGTCGGCAACGCGGTGAAGTTCACCGAACGCGGGCGGGTGGGCCTGAACGTGTCGATCCGCGACGGCGGACCGGGCGTGCGCGAGCTGACGATCGAGGTGCGGGACACCGGCATCGGCATCAGCGCGGAGGCCTTGCCCCGGCTGTTCTCGCCATTCAGCCAGGTCGATTCCAGCGTCAGCCGCCGGTTCGGCGGGTCGGGCCTGGGCTTGTCGATCGTCGACCGGCTGGTCCGGTTGATGGGCGGCCAGGTGTCGATCGACAGCGAGCCCGGCCGCGGCACCTGCGTGCGCTGCACGGTGCAGGTGCAGGCGCCGCCGAACACCCCTGCGCAGGCCGCCTGAGCGCGCCCCCTTTTTTCGAGAGAGCATGAACATGGTGGAAGTCGAGGTGACCGATCAGGTCCGTGGGTTGGGGCTCGAGGAGTCGGTCGGTCTGGTGATCCAGGGGCAGCCCGTGGTGATCTGTCGAACCGACGCCGGTCTGCGCGCCGCCGCCGATCGCTGCACGCACGCCGACGCCCGTCTGAGCGAGGGCTATGTGATCGACGACAGCATCGAGTGTCCGCTGCACCAGGCCCGATACGATCTGGCCACCGGCGCGCTGATCGAGGGACCGTCCTGTCCGGCGCTGACGATCTACCGTCTGCGCGAGGCCGACGACCGCGTCTGGCTCGAACTCTGACAACCACGGCCCAGGAGGCTGCGATGGCCAAAGCGTTTCCGACCGACCACCCGTTCCTGCGCGGCTACTACGCGCCGGTGCACACCGAGGCCGACGCGCCGCACCTGCCGATCACCGGCGAGGTGCCGGCCGGTCTGCGCGGCACGCTGTACCGCAACGGCCCCAACCCGCAGTTCGCGCCCCGGGGGCCGTACCACTGGTTCGCCGGCGACGGGATGATCCACGCGTTCCGGATCGCCAACGGACGGGTCTCGTACCGCAACCGCTGGGTGCACACGCCGAAGTGGGCGCTGGAGAACGCCGAGGGCGAGGCGCTCTCGGGCTCGTTCGGCCACCCCGCGTTCTCCGATCCGCGGATCGTCGCGCTCAATTCGACGGTGGCCAACACGAACATCGTCTGGTTCTCCGGGCGGCTGCTGGCGCTGGAGGAGGCGCACGCGCCGTTCGCGATCGATCCGGTGAGCCTCGAGGCACGCGGCTACGAGACTTTCGGCGACGGTCTGGTCGGCCCGTTCACCGCGCACCCGAAGTTCGATCCGCAGACCGGCGAGATGGTGTTCTTCGGCTACAGCGCGAAGGGCCGCTTCTCGCCGTGGGCGAGCGTGCAGGTGAGCGACCGTGACGGGAAGGTGACGCGGGCCGACCTGCTCGAACTGCCCTTTGCGAGCATGATCCACGACTTCGCCGTCACCCGGAACTGGATCATCCTGCCGGTGTTCCCGCTGACCGGCTCGATGTCGCGTGCGATGGCCGGCAAGCCGCCCTACGCCTGGGAGCCCGAGCTCGGCACCCGGATCGCACTGATCCCGCGCCACGGCGACATCTCGCAGACGCGCTGGATCGACGCGCCGGCCTGCTACGTCTTCCACCCGATGAACCACTTCGAGACCGACGATGGGCGCATCGTGGTGGACGTGATGAAGTACGACGTCGCTCCGCTCTTCCCGCGACCCGATGGCTCGCCCACCGGCCCGGGTTCGCCGCCGGCGTTCCTGTGGCGCTGGACGATCGACCCGTCGGGGCAGCGTCCGGGTCTGGAAGAACGCCAGCTCGACGACCGCGCCGGCGAGTTCCCGCGCTTCGACGAACGCTTCGCGATGCGCGAGTACCGCCACGGCTGGATCGTCAGCGGCAACGTGGCGGAGGTGCGGCGCGGCCCCGAGGCCGTCGACGGCATCGTGCACTACGACCTGCGCACCGGGCGCAGCCACGCCTGGATGCCCGACCCCGGCGACCACTGCGGCGAGCCGGTCTTCGTGCCGCGATCGGCCGATGCGCCCGAGGGCGATGGCTGGGTGCTGTGCACCGTCTACCGCGGCACGCAGAACCGCAGCGACCTCGCGGTGTTCGAGGCCACCGACATCGCCCGGGGCCCGATCGCGCTGGCGCACCTGAGCAGCCGGGTGCCGGCCGGCTTCCACGGCAACTGGCGCGATGGAGACTGACCGATGAGCGACGCCGCGCCGAGCGATGACCTCGCGAACAGCGATCCGAGCCGACTGGGATGGATGCAGGGGTCGCCGCCGCCGCGCGACCGCCAGGTGCGTTTCGCCGATGGCGACACCCAACGCTTCCCGCAGCGGCGCTGGGCGCTGTCGCACATGCGCGAGCTCGTCCCCACCGCCAATGTCTGGCGCGGCGACGGACCGGTGTGGCGGCTGCCCCGCTCGACCACGAGCGACGAGTCGGCGCTGGACGCGCTGGCGTTCCAGACCACCGACGGGCGGCCGATGACCTGGGCGCGTTCGCTCGAGGAGACCTGCACCGATGGCATCGTCGTGATGCACCGGGGGCGCATCGTCTACGAACGCCACGTCGGCGCGCTCGAACCGCACCTGCCGCACCTGGCCTACTCGGTGACGAAGTCCTTCGTCGGGCTGCTGGCGCAGATGCGCGTGCACGCGGGCGATCTCGACGACACCCGCCTCGTGCCGCACTACATCCCCGAACTCGCCGGCACCGCCTACGCCGATGCCACGGTGCGCCAGGTGATGGACATGCTGATCGGGGTGCGCTACTCCGAGACCTACGACGACCCGGCCGCCGAGATCTGGGACTACGCCCGGGCCGGCGGCATGGTCCGACGCGAACCCGGCTACTCGGGTCCGGAGTGCTTCTACGACTTCCTCGTCACGCTGCGCAAGGAAGGCGAGCACGGTCGACGCTTCGACTACAAGACGGTGAACACCGAGGTGCTCGCCTGGATCCTGAAGCGGGTCACCGGCCTGCGGCTGTCGTCCCTGCTGTCGCGCACGATCTGGCAGCCGCTGGGGTGCGAGAACGACGCGTATTTCAGCGTCGACCCGATCGGTGTGGAAGCCGGTGGCGGCGGCCTGTCGACCACGCTGCGCGACCTGGCCCGCGTCGGCGAGATGATGCGCTGCGACGGGTGGTCCGGTCTCGGACCGGTGGTGCCGCCGGCGGTGGTCGCGTCGATCCGCGCCGGGGGTGATCCCGCGCACTTCGCCGCCAGCGGCTACACCCACCTGAAGGGGTGGTCGTACCGCGCGATGTGGTGGGTGTCGCACGATGCGAATGGCGCCTACGAGGCGCGGGGCATCTGCGGCCAGAAGATCTACGTGAACCCGGGTTGCGAGGTGGTGATCGCGCGCTACGCCTCGCATCCGAGAATGCCCAATGCCGCGATCGACCCGGTCAGCCTGCCCGCGATGCACACGATGGCGTGTGCGCTGCGCGCCTGACCCCCACGAGTGCCCGACATGCTGCCCCGATTGAACGAGCGCATCGACCGCTTCGAATCCCCCTTCCGCCGCCTCGATGCGCTGATCGCCGACCTGGCGCCGAACCCGTCGAAGGCGCCGATCCTGATGCACGTGGGCGAACCGCAGGATCAGCCGCCGCCGCTGCTGGCGCGGACGATCGCGGCGCACGACCAGGAGTGGAACAGGTATCCGCCGTCGTTGGGCACGCCGGCATTCCTCGCCGCGGCCGCCGGCTACGTCGACCGGCGTTACCCCGCGGCGCGCGGTCGCATCCGGGCCGATCGTGAACTCTCGTCGGTGGCCAGCACGCGCGAGGCGCTGTACCTCGCGGCCTCGGTCGCGGTCAGCCCGTCGCGCGGCGACGCGCTGGCGCTGATGCCCAATCCGTTCTACCAGACCTACCGGGTGGCCGCGATCATGGCCGGCGCCGAGCCCCGCTACCTGCACCACAGCGGGTTTCCGGCGTTCGAGGTCGACCTCGACGAGGTCGACGACGCCACCTGGCGCCGCACCTCGATCCTGTACCTGTGCTCGCCGTCGAATCCCGATGGCCGCGTGATGCCGCCCGAGCGCATCCGCCAGGCCGTGACGCTGGCGCGGCAACACGGCTTCCTGGTGGTGTTCGACGAGTGTTATGCCGAGCTCTACGACACCGAGCCACCGATCGGCGCGCTCGAGGTGCTCGCCGGGATGGACGCCGGCGAGACCTGGCTCGACAACGTGCTGGTGCTGCACTCCTTGTCCAAGCGCTCGAGCGCGGCCGGCATGCGTTCGGGCTTCGTCGTCGGGTCGGTCGCGGTGATCGCGGCGCTCAATCGGGTCCGACTGAACGGCACCGCCTGCACACCGGCGCCGCTGCTCGCGGCGGCGGCGGCGCTCTGGTCGGAAGACTCGCACGTGGACGCGATGCGCCAACGCCTGCGGGCGCGTTTCGACATCGCCGACCGCCACCTCGGGGGCTATCCCGGCTACTACCGTCCGCCCTGCGGCTTCTTTCTCTGGTTGAAGGTGCCCGATGGCGCGCAGCTCACCCGGCGCCTGTGGGCCGAGCAGGCCCTGAAGGTGTTGCCGGGCGAGTACCTGACGCAGCCCGAGCCCGATGGCCGAAACGATGGCCGCGAGTTCATCCGGATCGCCCTGGTGCAGGACCTGCCGGTGACCGACGAAGGATTGGGTCGGGTGGCGTCCCTGCTGCGCTGACCGCGCGCGCTCACGCTGCGGCGACGCCCCGGTGGGGGCCGGTTCTCAGTGTTCGATCAGGTGCAGTGCCGACCAGATCGAGGCGCTGAGCACCAGCAGCGGCACGCAGACCAGCACCGGCGAGATCAGCACCAGCTGCCAGACGAGCGACAGTCCGTCGCCCACCAGGTTGGCCAGGCCCAGCGAGCAGCCGCCGGTGGTCGCGTAACGACGGATGTAGATGGGCAGCAGCCGCGCCCGCGCGCGGTTGCGCCGCAGGGCCGCCGCGTTCTCGAACACGTTGCCCTGGTTGCAGTCCTCGAAGATCCAGCCGAACAGCCAGTAGCGGTACCACAGCGTGCGGGTCCGCAGGCACGGCGTGCGTGAGGCGTCGGGGCTGTCGTTGTCGTCGTGGGTGGCGCAGGGAGCGGTCATCGACGTCCTCCTGGCGGGAGCGATGGGCGGGTGGCGCTTAGCTTACGTCAAACTTACGGAAGCGAGACGACCGTTTGGCGGGCGAAACCCCGCCATCTCCCGCCGCAGTGTCAATTCGGGCGACACGACATGTGTCGCATCACGTGGCGATCGGTCCTGCGGCGTGCGCCGGGCCGTGCGCTGCGTCACGGCCGGCCGCTCGTGCCCTGCCTATCGTGGGCTCCTCCCCACGAACACCGAAAACCCACCATGACCTTCGCCCTTCGCTCCTGCCTGCGACGCGCCGCCCACCTGGCGATCGGCGCCCTGTCGCTGGGGGCCGTTGCGCCCGCCTTCGCCGTGTCCGTCCAGTTTCTCGGCTGGAACGTGATCGGCTCGCCGCGTCCGACCGTCAGCGTGGCCGCGCCGATCTCGCAGAACGTGCGCGCCGGCGAGTTCCAGCTCCTGGTCGATTCGCTGCCCGAGACCTCGTTTTGCATCGAGCTGACCCAGACGATCAACCTGCCCTCCGGTGTCTACACCGACTTCACGCTGGTCGACCCCTCGTCGCCGGTGCTGGGCAGTCGCGCCTTCAACGGGCTGCAGCTGGGCCGCCTGAACAAGCTCTACGAGAACCACCTGGCCGAATCGCGCACCAGCATGGACAAGAGCGCCGCCTTCCAGGTGGCCGTGTGGGAGATCACCTACGACGGCAAAGGGGCCTTGGATCTGGGCAATGCCGGTTTCAGGCTCACTGGCCTGGGCACCGTGGGCAGCATCGCCAGCGGCTGGCTCAGCGGGCTCGACCAGGCCCAGTCCGGCCAATGGCAGTTCTCCGCCCTGGCCAGCCCGTACCACCAGGATCAGTTGATCGCCCGTCGGGTGCCGGTGCCCGCCACCGTCGCGATGCTCGCGCTCGGCGGTGTCGCGCTCGGTTGGCGCGCGCGCCGGCAGCGCCGCGCGGCCTGAGACCGCGCACCCCTCGGGCGTGTGGACACCCCCTAGAATGGGGGCCGTCTCGCCACGTCGCCGATCGCCCGAATGAATCCCCGACCTGCCGGTTCCCACGACACGTCCACCGAGATCGACCTTGCCGGCCGACACCTGGCCGACTGGGAGGCGATGGGTCCGCACCGCACCGGTACGCCCGGTGAGCGGGCCTCCGCCCGGTGGTTGGCCGGCCTGGCGGCCGACGCGGGCCTGCGCGCGCAGGTCAGCGAGTACGCCTTCCTGAACGCCCAGCCGGGCGTCTGCCGCCTGGCGCTCGACGAGGCGGTGATCGAAGGTTATCCGATGCTCGACGGCGGCCAGACGGGCGCCCAGGGGCTCCAGGGCCGGCTCGCGCTGCCCGGGGGAACCGGCGAGATCGGGCTCATCGAGGTCGCGCCGAATGGCGAGTACGACCCCGGGTTCCGCGCGGCGCGGACCGAGGGGGGCTGGCGTGCCCTCGTGGCGGTCACCCGGGGCGGTGCGCCGGGCTTGTCGCTGGTCAACGCGGGGCACCTCACCCACCCCGACGGACCCCCCGTGCTGCAGGTGTCCAGCGACGAGGGCGATCGGCTGCGCGAGGCCGCCCGCCTCGGGCGGATGGCCCGGCTCACGGTCGAGATCGGCCGTGTCGAGGCCCGGGCGTGCAACGTGGTCGCGCGGGTGGACGACGGATCGGGACGCCCGCCACTGGCGGTCGTCACGCCGCGCAGCGGCTGGTGGCACTGCACCGGCGAGCGCGGCGGCGGCCTGATCGCCTGGCTGGCGATCGCGCGAGCGGTGGGTGGCGCACGCCCCACGCGTCCGGTCGTCATGACGGCCAACAGCGGCCACGAGATCGGGCACCTCGGCATGGATGCCTTCGAGGCCTGCCACCCTGGTCTGCTGCGGGACGCCCACGCCTGGCTGCACCTCGGCGCGAACCTCGGCTGCCGCGGCGGCCGGGTGGTCGTCCAGTCCAGCGACGCCTCGTGGCTCGCGCTGGCCCGACGTCGGCTCGGCGCGCAGGGGCTGGCGATCGCTCGCGAACTCGGGCCGGGCGAGCGCCCCTTCGGCGAGGCGCGCAACATCTTCGACCGGGGAGGGCGCTACCTGTCCCTGCTCGGCACGGCCGGCCCGCTGTTCCATCACCCCGACGACCGCCTGGACACGAGCGTGGACCTCGCCGCGGTCGTGGCGATCTCGCGGGCGGCGGCGGAACTGGCCCTGGATCTCGTGGGGTGAAGCGCCCGCCCGCGGCGGCGCGCCGGCCACACGCGCTACCATCGGGTCTTGGCGCATTCCTGCAGGAGTAGTCCATGGCCACTTACACCCAGTTCGTCGGTGACGCGCGCATCGACGCCGCCTTCAATGCGCTGGGCGATGCCCCGCTGCTGCCCGTTGGCGTTTCCACCAGCAGCAGCCTGAGCCTCTCGGCCCAGGGAGTGCAGGTGACCCTCGGCGGGTCGAACCTGCGCTACGACAGCATCAATGGGGAGTTCACCGCGGGCACCGTGAACACGCTCGAGGTCCGGTACCAGAATGGGCTGTTGTTCCGGTTCGACGGCGTGAACTATTCTGCCACGGCGTTGAACAGCATCGACCTCTACACCGCGGGGCTCGGGGGCAACGACCTGCTGGTGGGCTCCGGCGAATCCGACATCCTGTTCGGCAGCGAGGGCTCGGACACCTACCGTGCCGGCGCCGGCAACGACGAGATGAACGGCACGCCGGGTGGCGACCTGTACGACGGGGGCGCGGGCCTGGACAAGGTCTTCTACAGCGGCCTCGCGTTCAATCAGGTCACGATCACGCAGCAGGCGACCACCACCTTCCAGGTGCGCGTCGATGCGAACCGGATCGACACGCTGGTCGATGTCGAGACCGCGGTGTTCAGCGACCGCAATCTCTCGCTGCTCGAGTACGCCCTGGGCACGCCGGTGGCGCCCGACGCGAAGGGCACGCAGGTGTACCGGTTCGCCAAGGTGGCTTCGGGGCAGTATTTCTACACCGGCAGCGCCGCCGAGCGCGACGGCATCATCGGCAGCCTGCCGGGGTTCCGCTACGAGGGCCCGGTGTTCAATGCGCAGGACAACTGGGTCACCGGCTACTCGCCGGTGTATCGCTTCGCGAACCTGAGCAACGGCGGCTACTTCTACACCGCCTCGGCGGGAGAGCGCGACCTGGTGCTGTCCGACTACCCGCAGTACCGCTACGAGGGCGCGAGCTTCTACGTGCCGTCCGCGGCCGGACCGGACACCGTGCCGGTGTACCGGCTGGCCAACGTGCAGACCGGCGGTTACCTCTTCACCACCAGCACGGCCGAGCGGCAGTTCGCCAACACGCTCGGGTTCTTCCGTGACGAAGGCATCGCGTTCCACGCGCCGGCGACGATCGCGCTCTCGGCGCAGGACGACGGGCTGGCCGCGATGCCCGCGGACGAGCTGTCGGCGTACGCGGGAGCCTCGGGCGCCGACTGGTTGATCTGACCGGCGTCGGCGCGCCCGTCAGCGCGCCGATTCCCGGCGCCCGATCCAGATCGTCGAGGCGACGATCACCGCGCCGCCGAGCAGCGCGGTGACCGAGGGCACGTTGCCGAAGATCGCCAGGCCCAGCAGCGACGCCCAGATCAGGTCGAGGAAGCGCATCGGCTGCATCGCCGAGATGTCGCCCAGGCTGAACGCGCGGGTCATGCACAGGTGGGCGACGGTGCCCAGCAGTCCGCACAACAGGAACGCGCCCCACTGCGTCAGCGTGGGGGTCTGCCAGAACGGCAGCGCCATCGGCAGCGTGAACAGCATCACCGCGACGTTCTGCCAGAACACGATCGTGCTGGGCGAATCGTGGCGCGTCAGCGCCTTGTTGATCAGGAACGAGGCCGCGAAGAACGGTGACGCGCCCAGCATCACCAGACTCCACCACCCCCCGCCCGAACCCGAGAGATGGGGCGCGAGCACGATCAGCACGCCGGAGAATCCGATCAGCGCGGCGATCCAGCGGGCGGGCGTCACCTTCTCGCCGAGCAGCAACGCCGCGCCCATCAGCACGAACAGCGGCGTGGTGAAGCCGATCGCGGTGACGTCGGCCAGTGGCAGGTGGGGCAGCGCGACGAAGAAGATGCTCAGCGCGGCGGTGTGCATCGCGCCGCGCCAGATCAGCCCGCGCGGGTTGTTGGGCCGGTAGGCGCCCAGGCCGTCTCGCATCAGCATCGGGGCCATCACCAGCAGCCCGAACACGTAGCGCAGGAACTGCGCGAGCATCGGATTGAGCTCGAGCGTCATCAGCCGCATCAGCGCGTTCATCGTGCACAGCGCGAGACCGCCGGCGGCCATCCAGAGCATGCCGCGAACCACCGGGCGTTGCCATCGGCCGACGGGCGGGGCGCTGGCGGGGGTCTCGGCGGGGGGCAGGCTCACGCGGACGAGTATAGGGGCAAGGCCGCGAGGCCGATCGGCGGACGTCCGGCGCGCGTTCCGGGTATTGGCACCGGGCGTGATCGACTATCCTCGGGCCCGGCGGGTCCTGTCGAGACCCGGGCCACCGAGGATCAGGTCCATGCAATCTTCCGAGCGCGCGGTGCTGCGCGACATCGTGCTGGTGGGCGGCGGGCACAGCCACGTCGGGGTGATGCGTCGCTTCGCGATGCGGCCGGTGCCCGGCGTGCGGCTGACGGTGATCTGCCGGGACACCTTCACGCCGTATTCCGGAATGCTGCCGGGCTACATCGCCGGGCTGTACTCGTTCGACGACGTGCACATCGATCTCTCGCGGCTGGCGGTGTTCGCCGGCGCGCGCTTCTATCGCGACGACGTGATCGGGCTGGACCGCGATGCCCGCCGGGTGCTGCTGCGCCACCGGCCACCGGTGCCCTACGATCGGCTGTCGATCAACATCGGTTCGACGCCCCGGGTCGACCTGGTGCCCGGGGCGCGCCAGCACACGGTGCCGGTCAAGCCGATCGCGCAGTTCAACGAACGCTGGATGGCCCTGCTCGCGCGCGTCGCGACGCGTTCGGGCCCTTGCACCGTGATCGTGGTCGGCGGGGGGGCGGGCGGGGTCGAGATGGCGATCTCGATGCAGGTGCGCATCCGCGGGGAACTGGTGCGACTCGGCCGCAACCCCGATGACTGGCGCTTCGAACTGATCACCGGACGCGGCGGCGTGCTGCCGACGCACAACCCCCGCGTGCGCCGGCGCTTCGAGAACCTGCTGCGTGAGCGCGGCGTCGTCGTGCATGCCGGCGTCGATGTGGTTGGGGTCGATGAAGGGCGCCTGCGCACCGACGATGGCCGCGAGCACCTGGCCGACGAGGTGATCTGGGTCACGCGCGCCGGTGGCGCGGCCTGGCTGCGCGACACCGGGCTGGCGCTGGACGACGACGGCTTCATCCGCGTGCGGCCCACGTTGCAGACCGAGACCGACCCGCTGATCTTCGCGGCCGGGGACATCGCGTCGTGGCCGGACCGTCCGCTGGAGAAGGCGGGCGTGTTCGCGGTGCGCCAGGGCCGCCCGCTCGACGAGAACCTGCGCCGCTCCTTGGCCGAGGAGCCGTTGCGCGACTACCGGCCGCAACGCCGATGGCTCGCGATCATCGGCACCGGCGACCGTTCCGCGGTCGCCTCGCGGGGCGCGTTCAATGCCAGCGGCCCGTGGGTCTGGCGCTGGAAGGACTGGATCGACCGTCGCTTCATGCGCCGCTTCCAGGATCTCGAGCCGATGGCGATGGCCGACGCGCCGGCGCCGGCGGGTCTGCCGGCGGCGGGCGTGAAGCTGCAGGCCGAGGAAGCCGCGCAGGCGATCTCGGCGATCGCGATGCGCTGCGGCGGCTGTGGCGCGAAGGTGGGTGCGACGGTGCTCTCGCGCGCGCTCGGCGGCCTGACGCCGATCGAACGCGACGACGTGCTGATCGGCCTGCACGCGCCCGACGACGCGGCGGTGGTCCGGGTGCCACCGGGCAAGGCGATGGTGCACACGGTGGACTTCTTCCGCGCGTTCATCGACGACCCCTATCTGTTCGGCAAGGTCGCGGCGAACCACGCGCTCGGCGACATCTTCGCGATGGGTGGCGAACCGCAGTCGGCCACCGCGGTGGTCACCGTGCCGCAGGGCCTGGAGGCGAAGGTCGAGGACGTGCTGTTCCAGATGATGACCGGCGCGGTCGAGGTGCTCAACGCGGCCGGCTGCGCGCTGGTCGGCGGACACACCGGCGAGGGTCGCGAACTCGCGCTCGGCTTCGCGGTGAACGGCCTGATCGACGAGGACCTGCACACGGTGCTGCGCAAGGGAGGGATGCGGCCGGGCGACGTGCTGCTGCTCACCAAACCGATCGGCACCGGCACCTTGTTCGCGGCGCATGCGCGGCTGCAGGCGCGTGGCGACTGGATCGATGCGGCATTGGCCTCGATGGTCGTCTCGAACCGGGAGGGTGCGCGCTGCCTGCTCGAGCACGGCGCCACCGCCTGCACCGACCTGACCGGCTTCGGGCTGCTCGGCCACCTGGTGGAGATGACGCGGCCCTCGGGTGTGGACGCGAGCCTGGATCTGGCCGCGCTGCCGGTGCTGCCCGGCGCCGAGCAGACGGTGGCCGCCGGCATCCTGAGCTCCCTGCAGCCGGCCAACGTGCGCCTGCGCCGCGCGCTGCGCAACCAGGCCGAGGCGGTGAACCACCCGCGTTACCCGCTGATCTTCGATCCGCAGACCGCGGGCGGCCTGCTGGCGAGCGTGCCGGCCGATCGTGCGTCGGCCTGCCTGGCCGCGCTGCACGCGCTCGGCTACACGCAGGCCTGCGCGATCGGGCGCATCGAGGCCGCCGGCGAGGCGCTCGAGCCGATCCGGCTGGTGGTGTGAGTCGCGAGCGGGTCCGAGCCGGCGCGGCCCGGCCTCGCGCGGCGAGGCGCGCCGGCGCCCGTGGCCTGACGCTCAGCCGTGGGTCTGGCGCTTCTTCAGGTCGCGACAGTCGATGGCCCCGGCGCGGGGATCCTGCCCTTTCTCGAAGAGGCGGTGCTTCTGCAGCTTGTTCGTCGAGGTGAACGGCAGCTGGTCGCGGAACACGACCCAGCCAGGGGCCTTGTAGTACGCGAGCTGCGACACGCAGTGCCGGGCGAGGGCGCGCGCGGTGTCGGCCTCGGCGGGCACGCCCGCGGAAAGGACGATCACCGCCATCACCTCCTCGTCGCGCATCTCGTCGGGCACCGCGAGGACCGCCACCTGATTCACCGATGCGTGGGCGAGCAGCACGGCCTCGACCTCGCCGGCGGAGATGTTCTCGCCCGATCGGCGGATCATGTCCTTGCGCCGGTCGATGAAGTGGAACATGCCCGTCTCGTCGACCCGGACGATGTCCCCGGTGTGGAACCAGTCGTCGCGCCAGGCCTTCGCGGTCGCCGCCGGGTCGTCCAGGTAGCCCGCGAAGAAGCCGCGCCGCGGATCGGGTCCTTCGCAGCGGACCAGCAGCTCTCCGGCGGTGCCGGCCGGCACCGGCCGACCCGTCTCATCGGCGACCATCGCCTGCAGTGGCGCGGGGACACGGCCGAACGCGCGCGTGTCCACCCTCCGGGGCTCCTCGGCATTCAGGAAGAAGCGCCCGGTCTCGGTCATCCCCCACACCTCCACCAGCGGCAGTCCGAAGCGTTGTTCGAACGCGGCGTGCAGCGTCGGGTCGCAGCCGGCGCCCAGCCCGAAGCGCGCGCCGTGGCCGCGATCCAGCGACGAGGGGGGCTGCTTGATCAGCGCCGGCGGCATCACGCCCAGGTAGTGCATCGCGGTCGCGCGCGAACCGGCCAGCTCCGACCACCAGGTGCTGGCATGGAAGCGGTCGGGCACGATCAACGCGTTGCGGCTCAGCACGACGCCGGCGAAGTTGTTGATGCCGCAGTTGATGTGGAAGACCGGCAGCGGGTTCAGGATGCGCTCGTCGCCGATGCCCAGGCGCACCAGCCCGCCCATCGACGCGTACGCCCGCCCCGCGGTCAGCACGTACTCGTTCGTCAGGATGCAGCCCTTGGGCAGTCCGGAGGTGCCCGAGGTGTAGAACAGGCCGATCTCGGCGCGCCAGGGGTCGGCGCTGCCGCGCGAGCACGCGGGGGCGAGGGGCAGATCGGTGTCGATGCGCGAGGCCTCGACGATCGGCGGCCACGCCCGATCCTCGGGGGCCGGCACGGCGAAGGCCTCGCGCACCGCACGGGCGCGCTCCTCATGGGCCATCACCAGGTCGCTGTGCGAATGCGCGATCTGGTAGCGGATCTCGCCGCCCCGGTGGTCCGGGTTCAGCGGCACCATCGAGGCGCCCAGCCGATTGAGCGCGAGGAAGTGGAAGAAGTGCTCGGGCCCGTTGCCCACGCCCAGCGCCACCCGGTGGCCCTGGCCCCAGCCGCGGGCGGCATAGGCGCGGCACAGCCGATCGACCTCGGCGGCGACCTGCGCGTAGGTCCACTCGCGCGCGCCCCGTGATGGCGGCACGGCGAGCAACACCCGCTGCGGCGCGTCCCGGACGGCATCGGCGAAGGCGTCGTGGAGGCTTTTCATCGGATCCCCTGGTGTCGCACTGCCGGCATCTTCGCGCCGGGCGGCGCCCGCGACCACCGGGTGCGGTTCGATCGGTGCATCGTGGGGAGGGGGGCGCGTGGCCGGCTTGTTATGCTGGGCGCCCCATCGCCGTCACGACCCCGCCGAGGGGCCCGCCGCCGTGAAACCCTTCGAATCCGAATTCCACCCGATCCGGGGCATCGAGTACCACTGTCGCGTCTGGGGCCCGCGTGGCGCGCCCTTGCTGTTCCTGCTGCACGGCAACCAGGACGTGTCCGCGTCGTGGCAGTTCACGGTGGACGCCCTCGCGGCCGACTGGCGCGTGGTCGCACCGGACTGGCGCGGCAACGGCCTGTCGGGCTGGAGCGGCGCCGACAGCTACTGGTTCCCCGACTACATCGGCGACCTCGACGCGCTGCTCGACCTCTATGCGCCCGAACAGCCGGTGCGGCTGGTCGGTCACAGCATGGGGGCGTCGATCGCGTCGCTGTACACCGGCGTGCGGGGCCCGCGCGTGTCCCACTTCGTCAATGTCGATGGCTTCGGACCGCCCGGCACCCGCCAGGACCCGGCGCCGCGGCGGCTGGCCAAGTGGCTGGCCCAGCTTCACGAGGACACCTCGCAGCGGCCCTACGACAGCTTCGAGGAGTTCGCGTTGCGGATGCAGTCGGAGAACCCTCGCCTCACCGACGCGCGGGCCCGATTCCTCGTCGAGCACTGGGGCAAGGAAGACCCGGCGGGCGGCGTGATCCGCCGCGCCGACCCCGCGCTCAAGCGCATCAATCCGATTCCGTTCACCTACCCCGAGCAGCTCGAGATCTGGCGCCAGACCAGCGCCTCGGTGCTGTGGGTCGATGGCGCGCAATCGGGGCTGTGGGCGCGCCTGATGTCGCGGCCCGGCGAGTTCGAGGAGCGTTCCGGCGCCTACCAGGACCTGCAGATCGAACACATCGACGATTCCGGCCACAACGTGCACCACGACCAGCCCGAGGCGCTCGCGCGGGTGATCGAGGCCTTCCTGCGGCGGGGGTGACGATGATCGACTGGCACCGCCGGGCCTGGGCCCGCTGGGTGATCGCGATGAGCGCCCTGGGGACCGGTGGCGCGGCACAGGCCCAGGTCGATCCCGCGCTGCGCGAGGCCTTCCTCGCCTTCTTCCCGATGTACGAGATGGCGCGCCTGCGTCACCTCGCGGTGGACGAACCCGCCAATCCCGTGCGTCGCGCGGTCAACCAGTTCCAGCACGGACGCCGGCTGCTCGACCACACCGCGCGCAACGTCACCGCGCCGAACAACGACACCTTGTACTCGTCGGCCCGGCTCGATGTCAGCCGCGGCCCGGTGTCGATCGAGTCACCGCACTTCGGCAAGCGGTACTACTCGCTGCACCTGATGAACCAGTACACCGACAACCTCGCGATCCTCGGCACCCGCGAGGGGGGTGAGGGCCCCCTGCGGGTGGCGGTGGTCGGGCCCGGCTGGCAGGGCGCGGTCCCGGATCACACCCACCTCGTGCGCAGCGACACGAACGAGCTCTGGCTGCTGATCCGGGTGCTCGTCGATGGACCGCAGGACATCGCCGCGGTGGCGTCGCTGCAGGAGGCGATGCGCCTGCACGCGCCGGCCGGACCGTTCGAGACGCCGCGCGTGCGGCCCCGCAAGGACCCGGACCCGGCGCTGTTCCTCGCGGTGATCAACGAGAGCCTGGCGCGCAACCCGCCGCAGGGCGCGATGGCCTCCCGCGCACAGGCGGCGCAGGCCTGGGGCATCCGGGCGGGGGTGCTCGACGCCTGGGAGTCGCTGGATGCGGGTGTGCGCGCGGCCTGGACCGCCGCCTGGCCCCACTTGATGGCCGAACTGGTGAACCCCGCGCGCCGACAGACGCGGCGCATCGGTGGGTGGGATTTCCCACCACCGGGTGTCGGACGCTGGGGTGACAACCTCTACCTGCGGGCGTCGGTGGCCTTGCGGGGCATCGCGGCGCTCGACCCCGAGGAGACCCTGTACCTGAACACCTTCAACGACATCGATGGCCAGCCGCTCGACGGGACGGCCCGTTACCGGATCCGCATCCCGGCCGACGGCGTGCCGGTGCGCGGCTTCTGGTCGCTGACGATGTACGAGGTGCTGCCCGATGGCCGGATGTTCCTGGTCGACAACCCGATCCGGCGGTACTCGGTCGGTGACCGCACCCGGGGCCTCGCCCGCCAGCCGGACGGTTCGATCGAACTGCTGGTGCAGGCCGATCCGCCGGCCGACCCCACGAACTGGTTGCCCGCACCGCGGGGGCGCTTTCGCTTCAGCCTGAGGGCCTACCTGCCCGACCCGGAGCTGGTGGCCGGGCGACGCGAGTTGCCGCGCGTCGAACGCCTGGCGCCCTGAGGCCACCGATCGCGTCGCGCCCGGTCGCCCAGCGGGCGGCCGTGCCGGCGTCAGCGCGGGCCGACGGCGGCCCCGGCGAGCAGATCGCGGTACAGACGAAGGTATTGAAGCGCCGACGCCTGCCAACCCACCGGCTGCGCCATCGCGGTGCGCATGACGCCCTGCCAGGCGTGCGGCGCGTGGTACAGGGCGACCGCCCGATCGATCGCGTCGCCGAGCGCCGCCGCGGTCGGCGCGTCGAACACGAAGCCTGTCGCGCGGCCCTGGTCGCGGTTCTCCGGGCTCGCGTCGGTGACGGTGTCGGCCAGGCCGCCGACGCGCCGCACCAGCGGCAAGGTGCCGTAGCGCAGGCCATAGAGCTGGGTCAGACCGCAGGGCTCGAATCGCGACGGCACCAGGATCACGTCGGCCCCGGCGATCAACCGGTGCGCGAAGGTTTCGTCGTAGCCGATGCGCACCGCCACCCGGCCGGGGTGCGCGCGGGCGGCGTCACGGAAGGCCTGCTCGAGCGCGGGGTCGCCACTGCCCTGCAGCACGAGTTGCGCCCCGGCGGCGAGCAGCCGGGGCAACGCGGCCAGCAGCAGGTCCAGTCCCTTCTGTTCGCTCAGACGACTCACCACGCCGAACACCGGGCGCGCCGCCTGCGGCTCGAGGCCGGCGATCGACTGCAGTTCGCCGCGACAGGTCGACTTGCCCATCGGTGAGGCGGCCGAGTAGGGCGCGGCCAGGCACGCGTCGGTGGCCGGATTCCAGACCGCCTCGTCGACCCCGTTCAGGATGCCGCTGACATGGGCCTGCCGGCTGCGGATCACACCGTCCAGGCCCTGCCCGAACTCGGGCGTGGCGATCTCGCGCGCGTACGTGGGGCTGACCGTGGTGATGTGCTGCGCGTACTTCAGCCCGGCCTTCATGAACGAGAGCTGCCCGTGGTACTCCAGCCCCTGCGGCTGCAGGAAGCGCGAGGGCAGCCCGAGCTGGGCGAAGTCGCCCAGCGCGAACAGGCCCTGGTACGCGAGGTTGTGGATCGTGAAGACGCTGCGCGCCTCCAGCAGCGGGTGCGCGGACAGGTAGGCGCAGCCCATGGCCGCGTGCCAGTCGTGCGCGTGCAGGATCTGCGGCGTCCAGTCGGGGTCCAGGCCCCCGGCGGTGAGCTGGGCACCCACCCAGCCGAGCAAGGCGAAACGCACGAGGTTGTCGCACCAGTCGTGTCCGTCGGGCCCGTGGTAGGGGCCGCCCTCGCGGCGATAGAACAGCGGCGCGTGCACCACGTAGACCGGCACGTGGGTGAACGGCATCGTCGCCAGCGAGACCCGCACGCGGGCCGCGCCGAAAGCCGGGCCGCCTTCCCAGACGGTGCGCGGCTGGATCACCGCGTCGGCGATCGCCGGCAGGCCCGGCAACACCAGGCGCACCTCGGCGCCGGCCTCGATCAGCGCCTGGGGCAGCGCGCCGACCACGTCGGCCAGTCCCCCCGTCTTGACCAGCGGAAAGACCTCCGCCGCGCAATGGAGCACTCTCATCCGGACGCGCTCAGGGGGTCAGTCGCGCCAGCATCTCGGGCGTCACCAGCGTGATGCCGGATTCGGTGCGATAGAAGCGGCTGGCGTCCAGTGCCGCGTCCTCGCCGATCACCAGGCCATCGGGGATCACGCAGCCGCGGTCGATCACGGTCTTGTGCAGCCGCGCGCGGCGCCCGACCTGCACCTCGGGCAGCAGCACGCTCCAGTTCACCGTCGCGTACGAGTGCACCCGCACGCTGGAGAACAGCACCGAGCGCTCGAGCTGGCCCGAGACGATGCAGCCGCCCGAGACCAGCGACTCGATCGCCATGCCGCGGCGATCGCCCGCGTTGTGCACGAACTTGGCCGGCGGCAGCTGCTGCTGGTGGGTGAGGATCGGCCAGCGGTTGTCGTAGAGGTTCAGCTTCGGATCGGTGGCGGTGAGGTCGATGTTGGCGTCCCAGTACGCGTCGATCGTGCCGACGTCGCGCCAATAGGGCTCCTCGCCCGCCCGCGTGCCCACCGCGCTCTGCTCGAAGGAGTGGGCGGCCGCCTGACCCTGGCGCACCATCTTGGGGATGATGTCCTTGCCGAAGTCGTGGCTCGAGGTCGGGTCGACGATGTCGCGCGCCAGCTCCTGGTACAGGTAGTCGGCGTTGAAGATGTACACGCCCATGCTGGCCAGTGCGCGGTCGGGCTTGCCGGGCATCGCCGGCGGGTCGGCGGGCTTCTCGACGAAGTCGGTGATCAGGTGGTTGGCGTCGACGGCCATCACGCCGAAACCGCTGGCGTCCTGGCGCGGCACCTCGATGCAGGCCACCGTGCAGCCGCGGCCGCGCGCGACGTGGTCGGCCAGCATCACCGCGTAGTTCATCTTGTAGATGTGATCGCCGGCCAGCACCACGATGTAGTCGGTGCTGCCATAGCTGGCGAGGATGTCGTGGTTTTGGTACACCGCGTCGGCCGTGCCGCGGTACCAGCTCGCCTCGTCGATGCGCTGCTGAGCGGGCATCAGGTCGAGGAACTCGTTCATCTCGCTCTTCAGGAAGGTCCAGCCGCGCTGCAGGTGTCGCATCAGGCTGTGGCTCTTGTACTGCGTGAGCACGCCGATGCGTCGGATGCCGGAGTTCAGGCAGTTCGACAGCGCGAAGTCGATGATGCGGAACTTGCCGCCGAAATAGACGGCCGGCTTCGCACGACGGTCGGTGAGGCTCATCAGGCGGCTACCCCGTCCGCCGGCCAGCACCAGCGCGACGGCACGTTTGGGCAGTTCGAGGCCCTGGGCGAGATCGATCGGGGTCACGGGGATACTTTCGCGAAGGTGAGGCCGGTTCGTCTGTCCGGATCGTACCCGAGCACCCCACGGGCGGGCGCTGCGGGCGGCCGGGCGGAAATTGCGTTCGACCGGCGGTTCAAGCATCGTTGCATTTCCCCCGCACCCCGTCGATCCCATGTTCCGCAACCCCGCCGACCTGCCGCCGTCCGCCGCCCCGATCTCCCAGGCACTCGAGGACCACCTGCTCAAGACGATCGGCGTCGAACCGGCCGAGGCCACGCCGACCGACCTGATGCTGGCCACCGCGCAGGTCGCGCGCGAGCGCCTGTCGGCGCGCTGGGTGCGCACGCAGGCCGAGGAACACCGGCGCCAGGCGCGGCGTGTCTACTACCTGTCGATGGAGTTCCTGATCGGGCGCACGCTGGGCAACGCGCTGGCGGCGCTGGAGCTCGACGACGCGGCGGGCCAGGCGCTGTCACGCCATGCGCGCCGCCTCGAGGAGGTGGCCGATCGCGAGCCGGACGCGGGCCTGGGCAATGGCGGCCTGGGTCGTCTGGCGGCGTGCTTCCTCGATTCGCTCGCCACGCTGGGCGTGCCGTCGATGGGTTATGGCATCCGCTACGAGTACGGCATGTTCGCGCAGGAGATCGATGCGGGCCGCCAGGTCGAGTACCCCGATCCCTGGCTGGCCGATGGCACGCCCTGGGAGTTCCCGAGGGCCGGCCTGAGCTACCCGGTGCGCTTCGGTGGCTGGGTCGAGCACCAGGGCGACCGTCCCGTCTGGCGCCCCGCGGGCGAGGTCGCCGCCAAGGCCCACGATCTCGTGGTGCCCGGCCACGGCACCGACGCGGTGTCGACGCTGCGGCTCTGGAAGGCGGTGGCGCCGGCGCACATCGATCTGCACGCCTTCAACACCGGCGACTACGCCCGCGCGGCCGGTGTGAAGAACGAGTACGAGAACATCTCGTGGGTGCTGTACCCCAACGACAGCACGCCGGCCGGACGCGAGTTGCGGCTGCGCCAGGAGTACTTCTTCGTCGCCGCGTCGATGCAGGACATCCTCGGGCGGCACCGGGTCGAACACGGCGGCTTCGACAACCTCGCCGAGCAGGTCGCGATCCACCTGAACGACACGCACCCGGCGATCGCGGTCGCCGAACTGATGCGGCTGCTGTGCGACGAGCACGGCATGGCATGGGCGCCGGCGTGGGCGATCACGCAACGGGTGTTCTCGTACACGAATCACACGCTGATGCCCGAGGCGCTCGAGACCTGGCCGGTGTCCCTGCTGCAGCACGTGCTGCCGCGTCACCTCGAGATCATCTTCCGGATCAACCAGGAGATGCTCGACCACGCGAACCGGGTGCGTCCCGGTGACCTCGGCTTTCTCGCCCGGCTGTCGCTGATCGACGAGCACGGCGAGCGTCGGGTGCGCATGGCCCACCTGTCGATCGTCGGCAGTCATCAGGTCAACGGGGTCTCGGCGCTGCACTCCGAGCTGCTGGTGAAGACGATCTTCGCCGACTTCGCCGAGCTCTGGCCCGAGCGCTTCACGAACGTGACCAACGGCGTGACACCGCGTCGCTGGCTGGCGCAGGCCAACCCGGGCCTGTCGCGGCTGCTCGACCGCACGCTGGGCGCGTCCTGGCGGGTGGACCTCGATCGCCTGGGCGAGCTGCGCGCGTCGGCGCAGGATCCGGCGTTCCTCGATGCCTTCCTCGAGGCCAAGCGCCACAACAAGCGGCGCCTGGCTGACTGGATCTCTCGACACCTGGACATCGCGGTCGATCCGTCCAGCCTGTTCGACGTGCAGGTCAAGCGCATCCACGAGTACAAGCGCCAGCTGCTGAATCTGCTGCAGGTGGTCGCGCGATACCAGGCGATCCTCGACGACCCCCGCGCCGACTGGGTGTCGCGCACCGTGATCTTCGCGGGCAAGGCGGCCTCGTCGTACGCCACCGCGAAGTCGATCATCCGGCTGATCCACGACGTGGGCGAGGTGGTCAATCGCGATCCCCGCGTGGCCGGTCGGCTGAAGGTGGTCTTCGTGCCGAACTACGGCGTGTCCCTGGCCGAACTGATCATGCCGGGTGCGGACCTCTCCGAGCAGATCTCGACCGCGGGCACCGAGGCCTCGGGCACCGGCAACATGAAGCTCGCGTTGAACGGGGCGCTGACGATCGGCACCGACGACGGCGCGAACATCGAGATCCGCCAGCAGGTCGGCGACGAGAACATCTTCATCTTCGGCCTGCGCACCCCGGAGGTGCTGGCGCTTCGCCAGTCGGGCTACCAGCCGATGCGCCACTACGAAGGGGACCCGCGGATCCGCCGGGTGCTCGATGCGATCGCCGGTGGCGCGTTCTCGCCGCAGGAGCCGGGCCGCTATCGCGGGTTGGTCGATTCCCTGCTGTGGGGCGGCGACCACTACCTGCTGCTCGCCGATTTCGACGCCTATCTCCAGGCCCAGGCGCGGGTCGACGACCTGTTTCGCGACCCTCGGGCCTGGAACCGGCGCGCGGTGCTCAACGTGGCGGGGATGGGCGCGTTCTCGTCCGATCGCACGATTCGCGAGTACGCGCGGCGGGTCTGGCGGATCGAGACCGGGCGGTGAGCGACGCGCGAGGGCCGATGGCACCGATCGCGCCGTCCGGACCGCTCAGCGAGGCGGACATCGGGCGGCTGCGTGGGGCCACGCACGACGACCCCTTCGGCGTGCTCGGCCCCCACCCGCAGGCCGATGGCCGATGGCGGGTCCGCGCCTGGCTGCCGGGCGCGCGGCGGGTCGAAGTGCTCGAGGCGGGCGGCTCGCGGGTGCTCGGCGAGCTCGAACGCCGCCACGACGAGGGCTTCTTCGAAGGTCTGGTGGCCTTGCCGGACCGACGCTATCGGTGGTCGGTGACCTTCGCCGATGGGGCGGCCTGCGTGTGCGAGGACCCCTATCGCTTCGGGCCGATGCTGGGCGACACCGATGCCTGGCTGCTGGCCGAAGGCCGGCACCTGCGACCCTACGAGGTGCTCGGCGCGCACCCCTGCCGCATCGACGGCGTCGACGGGGTTCGTTTCGCGCTCTGGGCGCCGAACGCGCGACGTGTCAGCGTGGTGGGCGACTTCAACCGCTGGGACGGCCGGTGCCATCCGATGCGCGCGCGTCGCGAATGCGGGGTCTGGGAGATCTTCCTGCCGGGGGTGGGGCGCGGCGCCCTGTACCAGTTCGAGCTGCTCGATCCGCAGGGGCGATTGCTGCCGCTGAAGGCCGACCCCTACGCGTTCCAGGCGGAGCGGCGGCCGGCGCGCGCCAGCGTGGTCGCGGCGCTGCCGGCCCCGGTGGCCGCCTCGACCGTCCGGGCCGCGGCCAATGCGCCCGATGCGCCGATCGCGATCTACGAGGTGCACCCGGGCTCGTGGCGGCGGCACGACGACCCGGCGCAGCCCTTTCTCGATTGGGATGAACTGGCCGAGCGCCTGGTGCCGTACGCCGCGGGACTCGGCTTCACGCACCTGGAGCTGCTGCCGGTGGCCGAGCACCCGTTCGACGGGTCCTGGGGCTACCAGCCGACCGGCCTGTACGCGCCCACCTCGCGCCATGGCGACGCGCAGGGACTGCGGCGGTTCGTGGCGGCCTGCCATCGCGCGGGCCTGGGCGTGCTGCTCGACTGGGTGCCGGGCCACTTCCCGGCCGACGAGCACGCGCTGGCCCGCTTCGACGGAACGGCGCTCTACGAGCACGCCGACCCCCGCGAGGGCGTGCACCGCGACTGGAACACGCTGATCTACAACCATGGCCGCGCCGAGGTGCGCAACTTCCTGGTCGGCAACGCGCTCTACTGGCTCGAGCGCTTCGGCGCGGATGGCCTGCGCGTGGACGCGGTCGCGTCGATGCTCTATCGGGACTACAGCCGCGAGCCCGGCCAGTGGGTGCCCAATGCTCAGGGCGGCCGGGAGAACCTCGAGGCGATCGAGTGCCTGCGCCGGATGAACGAGGTCGTCGGCGAGCAGCGCCCCGGGGCGGTGACGATCGCCGAGGAATCGACCGCGTTCCCGGGGGTCTGCGCACCCACCTCGCACGGCGGCCTGGGCTTTCACTACAAGTGGAACATGGGCTGGATGAACGACACGCTGCGTTACATCGCGCGCGACCCGATCCACCGCCGGCACCACCAGGACGAGCTCACCTTCGGGCTGATGTATGCGTTCAGCGAGCGCTTCGTGCTGCCGATCTCGCACGACGAGGTGGTGCACGGCAAGGGGTCGTTGCTGGGCAAGATGCCTGGCGACCGCTGGCAGCGGCTCGCCGGCGTGCGCGCGTATCTCGGCTGGATGTACGCGCACCCGGGCAAGAAGCTGCTGTTCATGGGCTGCGAGTTCGCCCAGGCCCGCGAGTGGCGCCACGACGCCGAACTCGACTGGCACCTGCTCGACGACCCGGGCCACGCCGGCGTGCAGCGCCTGGTCGGTGACCTGAACCGCTGGTATCGCGAGACGCCGGCGATGCACCAGCGCGACCACGACCCGCGCGGCTTCGAGTGGATCGACCACCGGGACGCCGACCACTCGATCGTCGTGTTCACGCGGCACGGGCACGATCCCGACGCGTTGACGCTGGTGCTGTGCCACTTCACGCCCCAGGTGCATCGGCACTACCGCGTCGGCGTGCCGCGCCCCGGGCGCTACCGGGAGCGGCTGAACACCGATTCCGCGCACTACGGCGGCAGCAATGTCGGCTCGCCGTACGGCGAGGTGCTCGCCGAGGCGGTGCCCTGTCACGGTCGCTCCCACTCGGTCGTGTTGACCGTGCCGCCGCTGGCGATGGTCGCCTACGAGTGGTCCGCGTGAGCGGGGTCCTCGTGGGCGCGTGCGCCGAACCGGGTCGGCCCTGGCCGCTGGGTGCCAGCGTCGTCGACGGCGGCGTGAACCTGGCGGTGTTCTCGGCCCGGGCCACGCGCGTCGAGTGCTGCGTGTTCGACGGCGATGGACGGCACGAGATCGCCCGCCACGCGCTGACCGCGCGCACCGGCGACATCTGGCACGGCCTTCTGGCGGGCGCGGGCGCCGGCCTGGTGTACGGGATTCGTGCGCATGGTCCCTGGGCTCCCGGCGAGGGCGACCGGTTCAATCCGGCCAAGCTGCTGCTCGATCCCTGGGCGCGCGAGATCGTCGGCGAGTTCGAGTGGCGCGACGAACACCGGGGGCACCGTGCGGCGCGCCCCGACCTGCGCGACGAACGCGACAACGCCGCCTGGGCCTTGAAGTCGCGGGTCGTCGTCGATCCCGATCCGATCGATGACGCGACCAGGCCCCGGATCGCGCCCGCCGATCGCGTGATCTACGAGCTGCACGTGAAGGGCTTCACCCGACTGAATCCGCAGGTGCCGGCCGCGATCCGCGGCACCTACGCCGGCCTGGGGCACCCGGCGGCGATCGCGCACCTGCGCTCGCTGGGCGTCACCACGGTGAGCCTGCTGCCCGTTCAGCAGCATCTCGACGAGGAGCGACTGGTCCGCCAGGGGCTCACCAACTACTGGGGCTACAACACGATCGGCTTCTTCTGCCCGGAGCCCCGGTACGCGGCGGCCACCGGCGGCGCGGCGGTGCGCGAGGAGTTCCGGGCGATGGTCAGGGCCCTGCACGACGCCGGCATCGAGGTCCTGCTCGATGTCGTCTTCAACCACACCGCCGAGACCGACGAACAGGGCCCGACCGTCTCCTGGCGCGGGCTGGACAATGCGTCGTGGTATCGGCTCGATCCGGCCGATCGCGGGCGCTATGTCAATCTCAGCGGCTGCGGCAACACGCTGGACCTGTCCCGGCCGATGGGACTTCGACTGGCGCTGGACGCGATGCGCCACTGGGTGCGCACGATGGGCGTCGACGGCTTCCGCTTCGACCTCGCCGCCGCGCTCGGACGGGGCGCGCGCGATTTCGAACCCTGGGGTTCCTTCTTCCAGGCGATCGCGCAGGATCCGGTGCTGTGCACCACCTGCCGTGTCGCCGAACCCTGGGACCTCGGCGAGGGCGGGTATCGGCTCGGCGAGTTCCCGCCCGACTGGCTGGAGTGGAACGACCGTTCGCGCGACGCCTGTCGAGGCTGGTGGCTGCTCGGCTCGATCGGTCGGGGCGAATTCGCGCGGCGCTGGTGCGCGTCCTCCGATCGCTTCGAGCGTCCGGGGCGCGCGCCGTCCGCCAGCGTCGAGTACGTCTGCTCGCACGACGGCTTCACGCTGCGCGATCTCGTCAGCCACGAGCGACGGCACAACGAAGCGAACCGGGAGGGCAATCGCGACGGCCATGCCCACAACCTGAGCCGGCACTTCGGCGTCGAAGGCGAGACCGACCGTGTCGAGGTGCTGGCCTTGCGCGCGCGCGCGCAACGCGCATTGCTCGCGACCGTGCTGCTCGGACAGGGCACGCCGATGCTCGCGGCGGGCGACGAGATCGGCCACTCCCAGTCGGGCAACAACAATCCCTACTGCCAGGACAACCCGATCACCTGGATCGATTGGGCGAGCGCCGATCGGGCGCTGCTCGATTTCGTTCGCACCGTGCTGTCGATGCGTCGCGCGCATCGTCCGCTGGGCCCGGGCTGGCACCACGGCACGGCCGACGGGCTGGGGCGCATCGACCTGAGCTGGCTCGAACCCGAGGGCGGACCGATCTCGGGCGGGCAATGGGACGATCCGAGCCGGCGCGCGATCGGTGCCTGGCGCCGTTCGACGCCGGGTGACGGTGGTCCCGCGCACCAGCGGCTGGTGTTGGCCAACGCCGGTGACCAGGCGATCGTGTTCCGCCTGCCGCCGGGCGCCTGGCGGTTGCGATTGGACAGCGCTCGACCCGACGGCCTGCCCGACGAGGACCGTGCCGTCGAATCGTCGTGCTGGCTGCCGCCACTGACCCTGTGGCTGCTGACCGCCGACGAGCCGGCCGTCGCGGTGGCGTTGGAAGCGTCGCAATGAGCCGCGAGCGCGCCAGCGGGGTGCTGCTGCACCCCACCAGCCTGCCCGGTCCGCACGGCAGCGGCGACCTCGGCGAGGCGGCCCGGCACTTCGTCGACTGGCTGGCCAGCGCGGGCCAGCGCTACTGGCAGGTGTTGCCGCTGGGGGGCGTCGGCCCCGGGCACTCGCCCTACATGAGTCCGTCCGCGTTCGCGGGCAACCCGCTGCTGATCGACCTCGCCGACCTCGTCAGTCACGGCTGGCTGACCACCGCCGACATCGAACCGGCGCAGCCCTTCGGTGACGGCCCGGTGGACTTCGAGCGGATGATCCCCTGGCGGATGTCGCGTCTGGCGCTCGCGGCCCAGCGCTTCGATCGGCAGGACGACACGGTGCGGCGCGAAGCCTTCGAGGCCTACCGGGCCGAACAAGGCGCCTGGCTGGACGACTACGCGTTGTTCATGGCGCTGGCCGAGGCGCACGCGCCGCTCGGCTGGTGCGATTGGCCCGCCGCACTGGCGCGACGCGATCCGCGGGCCCTGGCCCAGGCGCGGGCGCGTTGGGCGCCCCGCGTGCGGTTCTGGGCGTTCTGCCAGTGGCGGTTCGACCGGCAGTGGCAGGCGCTGCGCGACTACGCCCACGCGCGCGGTGTTCGGCTGATCGGGGACGTGCCGATCTTCGTGGCGCACCAGAGCGCCGACGTCTGGTCTCGACCGACCCTGTTCGAACTCGATTCGAGCGGCCGGCCAAGCGTGGTGGCCGGCGTGCCCCCGGACTATTTCAGCCCGACCGGCCAGCGCTGGGGCAATCCCCTGTATCGCTGGCCGGCGCATGCGGCCAGTGGTTACGACTGGTGGTGCGCGAGGCTTCGTGCCAGCCTGGCGCGGTTCGACCGGGTGCGCATCGACCACTTCCGGGGGCTGGCGGCCTACTGGTCGATTCCCGCCGACGCGCCCACCGCGGTCGAGGGACGTTGGGAGCCCGGGCCGGGCGCGGACTTCATCGAGGCGGTGCGCGCCGCGCTCGGTGAACTGCCGGTGATCGCCGAAGACCTGGGCATCATCACGCCGGACGTGCTGGCCCTGCGTCGTCGTTTCGGCTGGCCGGGCATGCGCATCCTGCAGTTCGCCTTTGGCGGCGACAGCGCCAACGCCTACCTGCCGCACAACCACGACGTCGACTCGGTGGTCTACACCGGCACGCACGACAACGACACGACCCGCGGCTGGTGGGCGTGTGCCGACGAGTCGGTGCGCGGTCACGTGCGCGCGTATCTCGGCGTGGATGGCAGCGACATCGCCTGGGACCTGATCCGCGCGGCCTGCGCGAGCGTGGCCGACCTGGCGATCCACCCCATGCAGGACGTGCTCGATCTCGGCGGCCAGGCGCGAATGAACCGACCCGGCGATGCCGAGGGATGGTGGCGCTGGCGCTTCCAGTGGTCGCAGGTGGATGATCGACCCGCGCGCCGCCTGGCGGAGTTCGCCCGACTGTATCGCCGCGACGGCACCGCGCCGCCCGACTGACGCGACGGCCGATGCGGCCTCGAAACGGCATCGATCCGGTGCACGCGCGCGGCTCAGCGTCCCGCGACGGTGCACGAATCCGCGATCAACGGGAGACTCGGTGCGCTGTTCCGCGCATGTGTCGGGACTTCTCGATGCCACAGTGATGCCACGGGCCCTGGGGCGCCGGGTCGATGGGCGGCCCGGGACCGATGGCCCGGGATCATGATGCACCGATGATCGAGGCCAAGATTCCCGGATCCAACACGCCGCGTGACGACCACGGCGGCTTCTTCTCCTACCACGGGCTTTGGGCGCCCGGCGTGCGCCTGTTTCGACGGATCGGGTTCGCGGCGAAGGCCGCGATCATCTCGCTCGCGATCCTGCTGCCGATGGTGGTGTTGATCGCCTCTCAGCTGCATGCCCGCTATCAGCAGGCGATGAGCGCGCGTCAGGACGCCACGCGGCAGCACGTGGAAGTCGCGCACGGGGTGCTGGCCTGGGCTCACGCGCAGGAACGGGCGGGCGCAATGACCCGGGACCAGGCGCAGCGGGTGGCCAGGCAGGCGATCGCGACGATGCGCTACGACCGACAGGAATACTTCTGGATCAACGACCTGCATCCGCGCATGGTGATGCATCCGATCAAGCCCGAGCTCGACGGCCAGGACCTCACCGAGAACAAGGACCCGAGCGGGTTTCGACTGTTCCAGGCCTTCGTCGCGAAGGTGCGAACCGAGGGTCAGGGCTTCGTCGCGTACCAGTGGCCCCGGCCCGGCAGCGATCGGGCGGTGGACAAGATCTCGTTCGTCAGTGGCTTCGCGCCCTGGGGCTGGGTGATCGGCTCGGGCATCTACATCGACGACGTGCGTGAGGCGTTTCGTCAGGAGATCGTCTGGACCGTCGCGGTCCTGCTCGGTGTGCTGGTGGTGGCGGGCTACCTGTTCCTGAGCTTCTATCGGGTGATGCATGGTGGCCTGCGCGAGACGCGTAGGCACCTGCAGGCGATGACCGACGGCGATCTGACGACCTCGCCGTCGCCGTGGGGGCGGGACGAGGCGGCCGACCTGATGGTGGCGCTATCGACGATGCAGGAATCCCTGCGGGCGATGGTTCGTCGGGTCCGCGAGAGCAGTGGATCGATCGTCGATTCGGCGCATCGGATCGCCAAGGGGTCGGACGACCTCGCCCGTCGGACCGAAGCCGCGGCGGCCAGCCTGGAGGAGTCCGCGGCGACGATGACGCAGATCTCGGTGACGGTGCGCAACACCGCCGAGCACACCGAGGAGGCCTCGGGGGTGGCCGCGCAGAATGCGACGGTGGCCGCCTCGGGTGGCGAGGCGATGCACGAGGTCGTGAGCACGATGTCCGCGATCCGGCAGTCCGCGGGCAAGATCGGCGAGATCATCGGCACGATCGACAGCATCGCGTTCCAGACCAACATCCTGGCGCTGAACGCCGCGGTGGAGGCCGCGCGCGCCGGCGAGCAGGGGCGCGGCTTCGCGGTGGTGGCCAGCGAGGTGCGCATGCTCGCGCAGCGTTGTGCCGACGCGGCCCGCGAAATCAAGCAGCTGATCGGAGGCAGCGTTCAGCAGGTCGAGTCGGGGGCGACGATCGTGCGTCGGGCGGGCGATACGATCCAGCAGATCGTCGAGGGGTCCCGGCGGGTCGATCGTCTGCTGGGCGAGGTGGCGCTGGGCGCGCGCGAACAGAGCCTGGGCATCGGGCAGATCGGCGAGACCGTGCAGGAGCTCGATCAGGTGACGCAGGAGAATGCGGCGCTGGTGGGCGAAAACGCCTCGGCCGCCGCCGCGATGCGCGAGCAGGCCGACACCCTGGCCCAGGAGGTCGCCCGGTTCCGCTTGCCGGAGGACGGGCGGCACGCGAGGGCGCGCTCGTGAGGAGGCTGCCTTGGCGTGTGGGCTGCGAGGCCACGGGGGTCACCGTCCGCACGCCGGCGGCGACCGTTCGCCTGACCGCGATAGGTCCCGACACGCCGGGTTCGTAGCGTGGTGAACGAACCCCCGGTGGTCGGGATGCGGCCTGTCCGCGCGCACCGGGGCGCTGAAACCGTCGACGATTTCCCGGTGTCTCCCACCTCCCAGCCTCCGACCCCCGGAATGTCCAGCGCGACTGCCCGGACCACAGACCGATGCGAACCCTCGCGGGGCGCGCGCCTGTTGATCGTCGATGACGACGAGGTGTTGCGCACGCTGGCCGCGCGCACGCTGGGCAAGGCGGGTTTCGACGTGCAGGCGGTCGCCGGTGGCGACGCGGCGCTGGCCGCGGTCGACGCGGCCGGCTTCGATCTGATCCTGCTCGACCTGATGATGCCGGGCATGGACGGCTACGAGGTCTGTCGTCGTCTGCGTGCCCATCCCCGGGCCGCGCGGGTGCCGATCCTGATGCTCACCGGCCTGGACGACACCGAGTCGATCGAGCTGGCGTATTCGCACGGGGCGACCGACTTCATCACGAAGCCGATCAACTGGACGCTGCTGTCGCATCGGGTGCGCTACGCGCTGCGCTCGGCCCAGGCCGCCGAGGCGATCACGCGCAGCCAGGAGAGCCTGGCCCGCGCGCAGCGGCTGGCGGGCATGGGCAACTGGTCGATCGATGGCGGCGGCGGGTTCGCGTGCTCCGGGGAGTTCCGTCGTCTGTTGTCGCTGGGCGAAGGCCCGGTGTCGAACGAATCCCTGCTGCGCCGGGTGCTGCCCGAGGATCGGCCCGTGCTGGAACAGGCCCGGGAGCGGCTGTCCCTGCGACGCGAGGGCTACCAGCTCGAGTACCGGATCCGCGAGGACGATGGCTCGGTCACGACGCTGTTCGAGCAGGCGGCCCCGGTCGTCGATCCGGGCGGTCGGGACGACGGATTCGAGGCGATCACCCAGGACATCACCGAACGGGTGCGCGCCCGCGAGCGGATCCGCCAGCTCGCGCACGACGACGAGGTGACGGGCCTGCCGAACCGCCGGTTCTTCGACGAGCTCGCCACACCCTGGCTCGAGCGGGCGCGTCGCCACGCCGGTCGCTGTGTGCTGATGCATGTGGACGTCGACCGGTTCAAGGGGGTCAACGACGCGTTCGGTCGCTCGCAGGGCGATGCGGTGCTTCGGATCGTGGCCGATCGACTTCGCCAGTGGCTGCGGGGCAGCGACGTGCTCGGGATGGCCGGACCGGCCACCGAGCGGGGCGTCGTCGCCCGCATCGGCGGCAACGCGTTCACGATGTTGTTGCCGGACCTGCCCGACCAGGCGCAGGCGGGATTGGTGGCGCAGCGGCTGCTGGCGGCCATCGCGCAGCCGATCGAGGTGGCGGGTCAGTCGCTGGTGCTGACCGCCAGCGTCGGCGTGGCCTTCTTCCCGGACGATGCGGCCGACCTGGCCGGCCTGGCGCGTTGCGCGGAGCAGGCCCTGTACGCGGCCAAGCTCGGCGGGCGCACCCAGCACCGTTTCTTCGACGAGGCGATGAATGCCCGCGCGGCCAGTCGCCTGGTGCTCGAGGCGCAACTGCGTCGGGCGATCGTGCAGAACGAACTGCGGGTGCACTTCCAGCCGAAGGTCGATGCGTCCAGCGGCCGCGTGGTCGGGGCCGAGGCGCTGGTGCGCTGGCAGCACCCGCAACGGGGCCTGGTGCCGCCGGGCGAGTTCATTCCGCTGGCCGAGGAGACCGGGCTGATCCAGCCTTTGACCGACTGGGTGCTGGAGAACACCTGCCGGACGATCCGTGGCTGGCGCGACGAGGGGCTGCCGGTGGTGCCCGTCTCGGTGAATCTCGGGGCGAGCAGCCTGGGCGATGCGAGCCTGATCGGCAAGCTCGATGCGTTGATGCAGCGCCACGGGCTCAGCCCGGCGTGTCTGACGCTCGAGATGACCGAGACGATGCTGATGCGCGACATCGAGGCCGGGGTCGCGATGCTCGAGACCTTGCGCACCCGCGGCTACGGCTTGTCGCTGGACGATTTCGGCACCGGGTATTCGTCGCTGAGCTACCTGAAGCGCTTCCCGATGAGCGAGCTGAAGATCGACCGGGCCTTCATCACCGATGCCGCGCGCGGCCAGCGCGACGGGGCCTTGGCCGCGGCGATCATCACGCTCGGGCGCGAGCTCGGGCTGACCGTCGTCGCGGAAGGGGTCGAGGAGCGCGAGCAGATGGCGTTTCTGTTGAGCCACGGTTGCCTGGTCCACCAGGGCTTCCTGTTCTCCCGCGCCGTGCCGCCGGACGAGTTCGAGCGCATGCTGCGCGATCGCCTGGCGCTGCCGATCGACCCGGGCTCAGGCCGGGAAGAAGGCGGGAAACCGGCCCGGCACCTCGAGCATCGGGCAGCCGTACAGCTCGCCGAGGGTCCGGGCGTTCAGCAGGCCTGAAGCGGGCCCGCAGGCCAGCGGCCGGCCCTCGCGAATCATCAGCACCTGGTCGGCGATCCGCGCCGCGTGGTTCGGGTCGTGGCTGCTGAAGAGCACACCGAGCCCGTCGTCACGCAGACGCGCCAGTTCGCGCAACACACGGGCCTGGTGCGCGATGTCCAGGTTCGCGGTGGGCTCGTCGAGCAGCACCCAACGGGCCTGCTGCGCCAGGGCGCGGGCGATCAGGACGAGCTGGCGTTCGCCGCCGGACAGGCGGGACAGGCGCCGCTCGGCCAGGTCGTCGATCGCCAGCCGGCGCAATGCCTCGTGCGCGGCGTCGTGATCGCGAGGGCCGGGCGAGGACCAGGCGCCGTGCCAGGCCAGGCGTCCCATCAGCACCGTGTCGATCACCCGATGGCCAAAGCCGTCGGAGGCCGTCTGCGGCACGTAGGCCAGGCGCCTGGCCCGATCGCGGTCGGGCAGCGCGGACAGGGGCGCGCCGTCGAGCTCGAGTCGGCCGGCCCGCGGCGGCAGCAAGCCGAGGAGGGTCTTGATCAGCGTGCTCTTGCCGCTGCCATTGGGGCCCAGCACCACCGTCACCTGCCCGGGCGGGAGGGTGAGCGTGAATCCCTCGCCCACCCGGCGATCCGGGTAGCCGATCGCCAGCTCCGTCGCGCACAGGCTCACGGCGCCCCCCGTGTCGAGCGCCGCAGCAGCACCAGGAAGGCCGGCGCGCCGATCATCGCGGTCAGCACGCCCAGCGGGATCTCGGTCGGGCCCGCGGACCGGGCCAGCGTGTCCACGAGCAGCAGCGTGCCCGCGCCCAGCAGCGTGCTGGCCGGCAGCAGCCGCGGGAACGAGGGACCGACCAGCATCCGCGCGGCGTGCGGCACGATCAGGCCGATCCACCCCACCACGCCCGCGGCGGCGACACTGGCCGCCGTCAGCAGCGTGGCCGCGGCCACGACCACCCAGCGCAGCCGGCGCGTGGGCAGTCCGAGCGATCGGGCCTCGTCATCGGGCAAGGACAAGGGGTTCAGGGTCCACCGCAGCGCGATCAGCGCGACCCCGCCGAGCACCAGCGCCACCGCGAGCCCGAGCAGGTCGGCGGCGCGCACCCCGGCGAGGCTGCCCAGCAGCCAGAAGGTCATCGCGGGCAACTGCTGCTGGGGATCGGCGAGCGTCTTGACCAGGGCGGCCCCGGCACCCAGCAGCGCCCCGATCACCAAACCCGTCAGCAGCAAGGTGAGTGGCGGGTCGTCGCCCCCCGCCCGCGCCGCCAGCCCGTAGACCAGCGCGACCGCGAGCAGCCCACCGAGGAAGGCGGCGACCTGCACGCCCGGGCCGCCGAACGAGAACAGGATGCCCACCAGCGCACCCAGTGCGGCGCCGGCCGACACGCCCAGGATGTCCGGCGAGACCAGCGGATTGCGGAACAGACCCTGGAAGGCCGCCCCCGAGAGGGCCAGTGCGGCGCCGACCATCAGTGCGGCGAGGACCCGGGGCCCGCGCACCTGCATCACGATCGTGTCGATCAGCGGCGCGGGGGCGTCGCTCCAGCCCAGGCGTGCGCCCAGCACCTGAAGCAGATCCGCGGGCGTGACCGGATAACGTCCCACGAGAAAGGCGACCGCCACCGCCACCACCAGCCAGACCAGGGCCACGACGACCCCGCGGGCGCCGGCCGGGCGCGGCGGGTTCTCGGCGAGGGGGCGAGGGGTGGACATGGGCGGGTTGGGCGCGGGCCGTGGCGGGGCGTCGTCCGCGGCGTACCGGTCGCGGCGTGGTGCCGGGGACAGCCCCGCATGTTAACGGGGCGCGCCGGGCTTGCCGTCGATGAGGGCCGTCCCGCACCGCGACGCCCCGGCGCGTCCCGTCACCGCCGGTGGCGCTGGGGCCCACGTCCCTGCTGACGGGGCGGGTTCCCGGCGCCGCCCCGGTGGCTGCGCGATCATGCGGATCCGGACCGGGTTTCGCCGGCCAGCCAACCGGATTCAGACCATGTCCCTCGCTTCTGCCGCGGCGCCCGTGCGATTCGCGTTCGACAACACCTTCGCCCGCGAACTGGCGCCCTTGTACGTCCGTTGGCGTCCGGCGGTGGCCCCGCAGCCCGCACTGGTCCGCCTGAACCACGAACTGGCCGAGGAACTCGGGCTCGACCCGTCCTCGCTGGCCGGCGATCAGGGCGCGGCACTCTTCTCGGGCAACGCATTGCCCGAAGACGCCACCCCGCTCGCTCAGGCGTATGCCGGGCATCAGTTCGGCGGGTTCTCGCCGCGCCTGGGCGACGGGCGTGCGCTGCTGCTGGGCGAGGTGATCGACCGCGCGGGCCGGCGGCGTGACATCGCCTTCAAGGGCTCGGGCCGGACGCCGTTCTCCCGGGGCGGCGATGGCAAGGCGGCGCTCGGTCCGGTGCTGCGCGAATTCCTGATCGGCGAGGCGATGCACGCGCTGGGCATTCCCACCACCCGCGCGCTGGCCGCGGTGACCACCGGCGAGGCGGTGTACCGCGAGGCGGTGCTGCCCGGCGCGGTGCTCACCCGCGTGGCCGCCAGCCACCTGCGCGTGGGTACGTTCCAGTACGTGGCGGCCCATGGAGACGAGACGCTGCTGCGTCAGCTGGCCGACTACGCGATCGCGCGGCACGACCCGGCGCTGGTCGCGCAGCCGGGGCGGCACCTCGCGCTGCTGCGCTCGGTGGCCGAGCGTCAGGCCGCGCTGGTGGCGCGCTGGATGGGCGTGGGTTTCATCCATGGGGTGATGAACACCGACAACATGACGATCTCCGGCGAGACGATCGACTACGGTCCCTGCGCGTTCATGGACGCGTTCGATCCCGCGACGGTGTTCAGTTCCATCGACGCCGACGGGCGCTATGCCTACGGCAACCAGCCGGTGATCGCGCGCTGGAACCTGGCGCGCCTGGCCGAGACACTGCTGCCGCTGATCGACCCGGATGTCGACGCGGCGATCGCGGCCGCCACCGTGGTGATCGACGAATTCCCCGGACGGTACGAGGCGCATCGACAGCAGGTGATGCGCGCCAAGCTCGGGCTGAGCCGCGCGGGTGCCGACGATGCCGCGCTGATCGACGAACTCCTCGGGCTGATGCACGCGCAGCGCGTCGATTTCACCTCGGCCTTTCGCCGACTCGCCGACACGCTGGACGCAGCGTCCGGGGGCCCGGACTGGTGGGCGTTGTGGCGCGAGACCGAACCGGTCCGGGCCTGGCACGCGCGCTGGCAGGCGCGCCTGGCAGGCGAGGGCGCCCGGTCAGCGCAGGACACCGCGCGCGCGATGCGTGCGGTCAATCCGATCCACATCCCGCGCAACCACCGTGTCGAGGAGGCGCTCGAGGCCGCGGTCGCCCACGGCGACCTCGCGCCCTTCGAGCGGCTGCTCGCGGTGCTCAAGCGCCCCTTCGACGCCACGCCCGAAGGCGCCTACTGCGCCGACCCCGCGCCGCCGGCGCTGACCGCCGGCTACAAGACCTACTGCGGCACCTGATCGCCGCGCGGCGCGCTGACCGGGTCTTCGGTGCGCTGGAACCGGTAGTAGAGCGCGTTCAGGTAGCGGGCCACCGCGCGCACGTCGTCGTCGCTCCAGTTCAGTCCCGCGTTGGCCTGCCAGCGCCCGACCTGCAGGCGAAGGCTGGCCCAGTCGGTCACGCTGCGCTGGGCGCGCCAGTGGACCTGGGCCGCGTGGCACTGCTGACAATGCGTCGTGTACAGCAGTTCGCCGCGCGATTGCGCCCACGCGCTCCCGCTGGCGAGCATCGCCAGCACGAGCACCTCCACGAATGGCCGCATGCGCATCGTCTCAGCGCTCGGCGGCACGCGCCTTGGCCTCGTCCTCGGCCATGTGACGCAGGAAGAAGCGGATGTAGTACACGCCCATCAGGCCGGTGAAGGCGATCACCCCCAGGCTGAGCAGGCCGATGTCGGTGGAGAAGAGGATTCGCAGGGCATCCATGTCATTCGTCCTCGATGACGGTCAGGACTCCATTGGGAACCCCGGGCGCGCGAACGTCATTGAGCAATCGCAAAGCCCGTGGTGTCGCCGTCGGGGTGGCGGATCACCCGGAAACCCTCGGCATCGCCGGGCGCGACGAAATGGCGCGTGAATTGGTCGAACTGCGCGTCGTCGGTCTGGTAGGGGTGCTCGCCACTGGCGTTGCGCGCGCGCAATCGGGCCTTGCAGACGGCGTCGGACACGTCCAGGAAGTGCAGCCGGTGGTCGACGCCCGCGTCCCGGATCAGGGTCATCGCCCAGGCGCGGGTGGCCAGTGTGTTGGCGGGGAAATCGAGCACGACGGACATGCCGGATCCCAGCAGGGCCACCACGTGGGGTGCGACCGCATCGCGCAGACGCGCCGAGCAGCGCCGGTAGTCCTCGAGCGTGTGGATCTCGCCCGGGAAGAGCCGGGGGAGCCAGTCGTCCTCGGCCAGGCGGATCGTCAGTGGCTGCGTGGCCAGCGCGCGGCACAGCGTGGACTTGCCCGCGGCGATCTTGCCGCACACCAGGTGAAGGCGGGCGGGCGGCCTGGCGGGCGCCAGGGGCGCGTGGTGGGTGTCGGGCGTGTCGGCATCGGATTCGGGCATCTCGGGTCTCCGGGTGAGGAGCCCGACAGCGGGATCGGTGAGCACCCGCCGGTCGGGCGGGTGGGTCGACACGAACGCGACGCGCTACCCCGCCGATGGCCGGATCGGCCGAATCGGGAGAATGGGGCGACGCGTCGGGGTGGTCATCGGATGGGCGTCGGTGTTCGCGCGGTCAGCGTATCGGATCGCGGGCCGGACGGCCAGTGCCGGTCTGCCGCAGGCGCCACAGGGCCTGCAGCACCCGTTGCGTGGCACCGTCGTCGCCGCCGATGCGGTGCGCGATGCCCAGCTCACGCCACAGCACGGGCCGCAACGCCCGGACGTGGATGCGCTCGTCGCCCGCTGCCGCCGCCCCCTCCCGAGGCAGCAGCGAGGCGCCGTAGCCCGCCGCCACCAGGCTGCGGATCGCGTCGTTGAAGTTCAGTTCGATGCGCGCGCGTGGGGCGTGGCCCGCCTGGGCGAACCAGGCCGCCGTCAGGCGTGACAGGCGTGTGCCGGCGTCGTTCAGGATCAGCGGGCGGGTCGCCAGCCAGCCAGGCGTGACGCGGGCGGGCGCCGACCAGGTCGCCGGCAGGTAGGCCATCACCGGGTCGCGACGCCACGGCGCGACCCGGACGCCAGCGACCGGTGCCTGGGGCAGTGCGATCAGGCCGATGTCCAGTTGCCCCGCCGCCAGCCGGGCCATCGATTCGGCCGAGGTGAGCACCGCGACCTGGACGTCGATCCCGGGGTGTTCGCGGGCCAGGGTTTCCAGCGCGGTGGGCAGCAGGTGGGCCAGCGCGCCGGTCGACGCACCGAGCCGCACGCGCCCGTGCCGGCCCGTCGCTTCGCGGCGCACCGCGTCGACCGCGGCGTCGGCCTCGGCCAGCAGGCGCCGCGCCCGCTCGATCAGCGTTCGACCGATCCCGGTGGGTGCCACGCCGCCGGGCCCGCGCACCAGCAGGCGCGTGCCGAGCCGGGACTCGAGCTCGGCGACGTGCAGCGTGACGGTGGGCGCCGCCAGGTGCAGCGCCCGGGCCGCGGCGGCGAACGATCCGAGTTCGGCGATCGTGACCAGGGTGCGCAGACGGTCCAGGCTCAGTTCCCGCATGGCGTTCAGAATTCCTGAATGGCTCCTTCGAACATTATCAATTGCCTTCCATGCGCGGGCCAGCACAGGATGGCGGGCATCGACAACCCGTCTGGAACCCGTGATGCGACCGATCCTCTTCGTCGATGGCGAGCAAGGCACCACCGGCCTTCGGGTGATGGCGCGCCTGCGCTCGCGCGACGACATCGAACTGATCACGCTCGCGCCGGCGCACCGCAAGGACCCGCATCGGCGCGCGCAGGCGATCAACCGCAGCGACATCACGCTGCTGTGCCTGCCGGACGCGGCCGCGCGCGAAGCGCTGACCCTGGTGGAGAATCCCGGCGTGCGCATCCTGGACGCGAGCTCGGCGCATCGCACGGCGCCGGGGTGGGTCTACGGCCTGCCGGAGCTCTCACCGGGCCAGGCGGCCGCGATCGGATCGGCGAGGCGGGTCAGCAACCCCGGCTGCTTTCCCACCGGCGCGCTGACCTTGCTGCGCCCCTTGATCGACGACGGCCTGCTGCCGGCGGACGCGCGACTGACGATCCACGCGGTGTCCGGCTACTCGGGGCGGGGGCGGGAAGGGGTGCAGGCGCACGAGGGGCCCGACGCCGCGAACGCACCGGCCCTGCAGGTGTACGGCCTGGGTCTCGATCACAAACACACGCCGGAGATCCAGCAACTGGCCGGACTGACCCATGCCCCGGTGTTCGTGCCCGCCTACGGCCACTACCGTCAGGGCATCGTGTTGACGATCGGCCTGCATCGCGACGCGCTCGCCGGGGGCGCGACGCCCGGGCGGCTGATGCAGTGCCTGCGCGACCGGTATGCCGGGTCCGGCCGCGTGCGGGTCGTCGAGCCCACACCGACCCTGGACCCGACCGTCCTCAACGACACCGACGGGCTGAACCTGTCGGTGCACAGCGATCCCCGGGGTGAGCGAATCGTGCTGTCCGCGGTCTTCGACAACCTGGGCAAGGGCGCCGCGGGCGCCGCCGTTCAGAACCTCTCGCTGATGCTGGGCACCGCGGTCGTGACCGCGTCGGCCGTGCCCGCCTGAGACCCGGGCGCCCGCGAGGCCGCCATCGGCTCGACCGGCGCGCGGTGCGCGCGGCGGATCGCGCGCCGGCCCGCGGTCTTGCCTTCGTACATCGCGCGGTCGGCCGCCTTCAGCAGGGCCTGCCAGTCGTCCCCGTCCTCGGGCGCGAGGGCGTAGCCGATCGTCGCGCTGACGCCGAGTTCGAGCCCGTCGATCTCGAAGGGGGCCTGCAATGCACGGGCGACCTTGCGGGCGATCGCCTGCGCGTCCTCTGCGCCCGACAGTCCCGAGAGGGTCAGCACGAACTCGTCACCCCCGGTTCGGGCGACACAGTCCTCCTGGCGCACGCAGCGCCGCAGGCGGGCCGCCACCTCGATCAGCAGCCGGTCGCCGGCGTCGTGTCCGTGCTGGTCGTTGACCGGCTTGAAGCCATCGAGGTCGAGCATCATTACCGCGGCCGGCGCCTGCGTGGTGGCGGCCGCGATGATCGGGCCGGCCTGGCGCTGCAGGCCGCGGCGATTGGCCAGCCCGGTCAGCGGATCGGCCTGGGCCAGCGAGCTCAGCCGGCGGCGTTCGCGTTCGGCGTGGGCCGCGGTGTCCCGGATCAAGGCGTTGCGACGCCCGAGCACCGCCATCCACATCAGTGTCTCGAGCACCGAACTCGCCTGGAAGACGTGCAAGGTCCACGGGTTGACCGGCAGATGGCCGCGCAGCAGCAGCGCGATGCTGACCACGCCGATCGCGTACGCGGACCAGCCCAGCAACATGAACGAGGCGCCGGGTTCGCCGTCGCGGGTCCGCTGGATCGCGACCGGCACCGCGATCGCCATCGGCACCACGCCGACGAGGTTCACCAGCATGTGCACGGCGCCGTAAGGGATCACATCGGTGCCCTGGCCCACCAGCGTCGTCGCGAAGAACGCCGCCAGGGCACGCAGCGCGAGGGAGGCTCGGGGATGGATCTCGCGCACGCGCAGCGCCTGATCGGCGAACAGGGCCGAACCGATCAATCCGATCTGCGCGCCCAACAAGGGCGCATGGCGCATCATCCACGGCGACTCCGGCCACAGGTGCTGCGAACCCAGGCCGTGGAACGAGAAGAAGAAGCCGGTGACGCCCGCCTGGCAGATCGCGTAGTACAGGAACACCCGATCGCGGGAAAGCACCCAGTTCACCAGGCTGTACGCGAGCAGGCACAAGCCGATGCCGGCCAGCAGGCCCTGGACGAGTTGGAACCGGACCTCGTGCACCGGATAGGCCGACGCCCGGTGCAGCACCATCGGAACCAGTGACGAGCCCTCGGAGTCGATCCGGATCAGCAGGTCGTGCCGTGCCCCGGGCGTCATCGTGATCGGCAAGCCCATCGTGCGCGAGGGCAGCGGGCGCTGGGCCAGCGGCATCTGGTCGCCGGTCAGCGCACGCGTGAGCAGGCGCCCCTCCCGTGCGACGAACACCTCGACGTTGTCCAGCGTGGGGAAGTTCGGCTCCAGGATCCAGCGTCCCTGGTCGTTGGCCGGAACCGTCACCGCCAGGCGAAGCCATTGCGTGCCGGGATGCACGCCCAGATTGGCTTCGGGAACGCTCGGGCGCACGAACCATTCCGGGTGCGCCAGCAGCTCCTCGGGGCTCAGACCCGCTCGCGCGGGGTCGGCCAGGATGCGCACCGCCGGCCAGACCGCGACCTGGGGCTGGCTGTCGCTGAGCGTCAGCACCGGGCCGCTGGCGCGTGCCGGCGTCACGACCGCCAGCAGGCACCACAAGGCGAGCCCGCTCAGCAGGCGCAGCCAAAGGGGGAAGGGAAGGCGCATCGAGGTGCGGACCTGGCGATTCCGGGGCCAGCGGCCGGCCGACGATGCGCCGATCCGGGCGGGCTGGCGATGGCCGCCCGTGTTCAGATCGGCGAGGTGTTCATGCCGCGCTGGCGAAGGTCGTCCAGCACGTATTCGCGCATCGCCGCGAGTTCGCGCGCCGATTCGAATGCCAGTCCCTGACGGTCGGGCCGGTCGGTGACCAGCACCTCGGTGAGGTAGGTGTTGAGTTCGCGCGGGGCGTACCAGAGGATGCACAGCCGGTTGACGATGTGCGGGTAGCGGACCGCGGTGTCCATCAGACTGAGCTTGAAGGGCAGCTCGTTCAGGAACTTCACCGTGTCGTCCGGCAGGTGCCTGAGCGCCTCCGGAATCGGCATCGGATCGGGGCGTGCGGCGGGCTGCGGCGCGGGCTTCGCCGATGGGGCAGGCGTGGCGACGACGCGCAGGTCGTCGAAGAGTTTTTCGGTCCCGGACATTGGCGTGATTCCCCTTGGGGCGGACGGACGGGTGCGGATGGGATGATCGTCGCGAAGCCCCGCTCCCGTCAGTCCGGGTCGCCCGAGCGCCCCCTCGGGCCGACGGACGGTGTCCTGCCGCGCGCCGTCGGAATCGCGGGCCCGCCGGTGAGGCCAGCGGTCGCGAGCGCGGCGAAGGCCGGATTGGTCACCGCGCGGGGGCGTGCGCGGCCTCGGCCTTCGGTGCGCCATTGCTGATGAAAGCGCATGAATGCGCCGATCGGCAGGGGCGTCGACACCAGGTAGCCCTGGACCTCGTGGCAGCCGGCCTGCGCCACCGCGGTCAGTTGCTGCTCGGTCTCGACCCCTTCGCAGACGGTTCTCATGCCCAGCGTGTCGGCGAGCTGCGAGATCATCTGGACGATCGCGCGGGCGTCCTTGCGCAGCAGCATCTCGTTGACGAAGGCGCGGTCGATCTTCAACGTGTCGAACGGGAATCGGCGCAGATAGGCCAGCGACGAGTAGCCGGTGCCGAAGTCGTCTAGGCCGATGCGCAGACCCAGCTCGCGCAGCGCGTGAAGCTGGCCGAGCGCGTGCTCGGAGTCGTCGATGAACACCGACTCGGTGATCTCGAGCTCGAGCTGGGCCGGACTCGCCCGGTATTCCTGCAAGGCATCGCGGGCGAGTGTCACGAGGCTCGGATCGCGCAGCTGAAGCGGTGAAACATTGACCGAGACGGTCAGTCCGGCCAGCGGTCCGGCGGCGGCGCGAAAGGCCTCGCGCAGTGCCCATCGGCCGAGACTGTCGATCAGACCGGCCTGCTCGGCGATCGCGATGAACTCGGTCGGCGCGACCTCGCCCAGGTCCGGATGCGTCCAGCGCATCAAGGCCTCCGCGCCGACGATGTGCCAGCTGGCGATGTCCACCTTGGGCTGCCAGTGAAGTGACAATTCGCCCCGCTCGATCGCATGGCGCAGCCCCTCGCCGACGGTGACGCGCCGGTGGCTTCGCTCCCCGAGAGAAGGGGTGAAGAACGCGTGCCGACCCCGACCCGCCTCTTTCGCGGCGTACAGGGCGGTGTCGGCCTGCACCAGCAGGGAGTCGACGCCGGCACGGGCATCGCGCCACTCGGTGATGCCGACGCTGGCGCCGACCCGGACCTGTCGGCCCTGGATCTCGTAGGGGCGTCCCAGGGTCTCGGTGATCCGATCGGCCAGGATCGTCGGTGCGGCGAGGTCCGGCGCCGGCGCGAGCAGCACCGCGAACTCGTCGCCGCCGAGCCGCGCGACCAGTTCCACGTCCCGCACGCAGGCGCGGAGCCGTTCGGCCACCGAGCCCAGCAGGTCGTCGCCGGCGCTGTGCCCCAGACTGTCGTTGACCGCCTTGAAGTGGTCCAGATCGATCATCAGCAGCGCGCCACCGTCGCCCCGCGCCAGCGCTGCGGCCAGGGCGGAGCGCAGCGTCACCCGATTGGCCAGCCCGGTCAGCGAATCGGTGTGGGCCAGCTCGATCAGGCGTTGTTCGTTGTCCACCTTGTCGGTGACGTCGGCGATCACGCCGCGCCAACCGACGGTGCGTGCGGACTCGTCCATCAAGGGCTTGCCATTGATCGTCAGATGCCGGCGCTGGTCGTGCAGGTTCAGCGTCACCGGGATGTCGCGGAAGGGTCGTCCGGCATCCAGCGCGCGCGTCAAGGTGGCCGCGCCATCGGCGCTGTGTGTCGTCAGCCAGTCGAGCAGCGAGCGGTCGCGAAGGTCGTCGGCGTGAACGCCCAGCAGGTCGGCGAGCCGCGGTGACAAGTGCTTGAGCTCGCCGCCGAGCCCGGTCTCCCAGAGCGCCTCACCGGCATGCTGCTCGAAGTCCTGCAGCAGCACGGCGAGCATCTGCTCGTGGCGCACGGCTTCGGCTTGCGATCGCAGCAAGGCGGTGGACTTGCGGAACGCGAACACCGCGCCGAGCATCACGATCGCCGCATAGAAGGCGAGCAGCGCGGCCACGCCGGCGAAGGTCGGATCGCCCGCCCGCCACAAGGCCGTGGCGCCGGCCACGCAGAACACCAGCGTGTACGCGAGACTCGCGTGCGGCAGCGGGCTGAGCAGGAAGGCGCCCGCCCCGAGCATGCCGGTGACCAAGGTGGCGATCAGCAACTGCTGGGAGGGACTGGCCTGCGGGAACCAGATCATCGGCATCAGGCCCCAGACCCCCGCCAGCAGGCCGGCGTGCCAGGTGGCGTGCTTCACCGTTCGCCGTGAGGCGGTGTCGCGCAGGATGCGCCGCCGCCGCCAGGCGCCGAGCATGCCCTGGGCCGACACCAGCATCAGGCCGAGCCACCACCACCACAGGCCCGATGGCAGATCGGCCCGGAAGGCCCACAGCACCAGCGCGCCGTTGGCCATGTTGGCGGCCATCGCGAACGGGGTCAGCCGCCCCACCGCATTGAAGTGGGCGCCGCGGATCAGGGCGGATTCATGGTCGCCGGCGTGGTAGAAGCCCCGGACGGCTTGGCGGATCGCGGGCCATTCGGGCGAGAGAGGACCTGGCATGGCGCGATTGGGCCCGATGGCCCCGGACCGCGCCTGCATCGCCGGGCGCCGCGGCGTCGTCCGGCCGCTGATCGGCGGGGCGCGCGTGATGCGGATGCCTCATGCGGGCCATCGCGCCGCCACCCGAGGGGCGGCGAATCCACACGGGTCGACCGACCGTTCATCGGCCGGCATCGACGGCTCACCCGCACCTGGCCCGTGCGCGGTCAGGGCGAGGGCGCGAATCGTCGGACCTGAACCACCGTGCCGACCGAGTCGGTGCGTTGCAGCCAACCGGCCAATGCCTGTCCGGAGGCGTTCACCGCGAGGCCCGCGTCGAAGCCCGCGACGCTGCCCGCGGGCGCGCGACGCCTTCGGTGGGGCCGACCCGCCGCTCGGCCCGACCTCATCCGGTGGTCGGGGCGAAACCTAGGGTCCACAGGCCGTCGATCGTGGGACCGTGGCCCGATGCTTGTCGAACGCCCAGGTCGGCATCGCGGTGTGGCGCGTCGAACCCGGCGGGGTCAGTGGTCGTCGAGCAGGCAATAGCCCACGCCGCGGACGGTGCGCAGGCGCGACTCGCCGATCTTGCGACGCAGGTGGTGCACGTGCCACTCGAGGGCGCTGAAGGCCATCGGATCACCGAGCGGCGACAACGCCCGCGCGAGCCGGTGCTTCGTCACCGTCTGACCGGCCTGGCGGGCGAGTTCGACGAGCACCTGGTACTCCCGCGGCGTGAGCGCGATGGGGTCCCCGGCGAGGTGGACCTCCCGGCGTCCGGTGTCGATGCGCAGGCTGCCGAGCGTCCATTGCGTGGCCGCCTGGCCCGCGCAGCGGCGCACCACCGCCCGCACGCGAGAGGCGATCTCGATCGGCTCGCACGGTTTGATCACGTAGTCATCGGCGCCCATGTCCAGTGCGCTGACCCGGGCGGCCAGCGCGTCGCGCGCGGAAAGCACGATGACCGGCAGGCGCAATCCGATCCGGCGCCAGTGGGCGAGCAATTCCAGGCCGTCGCCGTCGGGCAGCCCCAGATCCAGCAAGGCGCAAGCGAAGCCCGGTTCGTCGTCGGCGCCGACGGGGTCGGTCAACGCGCGCGCGTGGCGAACGCCGCGCACCCACTCACTGGTCAGGCCATGGCCGGCGAGCGCGCGTTGCCATTCCGCACCGAGTTCGAGATCGTCCTCGACCAGCAGCAGATGCATCGCGACCTCGACGCGAGGCTCACCGCGTCGACGGCGCGGTCAGCAACGACCGGACCAGTGCGTCGGCGAGATCATCGGCGAGCGTGGCCACGCCGCGAACCACGAAAGGGCCGCCGTGGCGCCAGTGGACCTCGGTGCGCGAGACCGTGGGCCCTCGTCGAGGGTCGTGGAAGACCAATCGGAGGCGGACCTCCGTGCCCCCTTCGACCACCGTGGGCGAGCCCACCTTCAGGATCGGGCCAAGCTCGGTGACCTCGATCCACAGCCGGGCGGGCGCGTTCGGCGCGGTGGACGGCGTTGCGACCGGGACTTCGTCGTCGTCCCAGCGCTCGATCGCCGCCACGCTCAGGCAGGCCGCCCCGGCGACGAATCGCTGAAGACCCTCGCGCACGGCGGCCTCGCGGCGCTCGGGCTCCTTTTGGTCGGCACGCCAATGGGGGCGCCACTGCAATCGCATCGGCAGCGGTGCTTCGCCCGCCCGGCAGACCGGTGCGGGGGGGGGGGCCGTGCCCGCCCACTCGACCTGCGTGCTGGCACACCCGGCCAGCGCCGCGACGATCAGGGCCAGCAGGGCCGGCAACAGGGGGCGGGCCGGCGCGGGCCGTGGTGGGTTCGAGGGCATCCCGCATGCTAGCCCACACCGGATTGGCGTTTCCCCAGGGACGGGTTGTTCCCCCGTCCGCCCGGGTGGGCGCTTTGCGCCGGTCCGGCCCCGCCCTAAGCTGGCGGTCCGATGTCTGATCGTCGAGATCCGCCGTGCGCCTGCGACACCTGTTTCAAGCCTCCATCGCCCGACGGCTGGCGCTGACACTGCTGCTCGCGTGCGGCCTAGTGTGGTGCGCGATCTACGTCACGGGTCGCCTCGGTGTCCACGCACCGGACGTGGGCAACTTCGACCGTGAGATGCGCTTGTACGCCGGGGCGGCCAAGGAGGTGCTCGAGGCGTCGACACCGGGAAGCGATCCCCGCCCACCGCTCGAAGGCCTGGCGGCCACGCTGCGCTGGAATGCCCGGGTCCATGGCACGCCGGCGGGCTTCGTCGCGTTTCGGGTGTTCGATGCGCGCGGCGGCCTGGTGTTCGCGGTCGGGGAGGCCCCGGTGCAGGCGCCGGCCTGGGATGGGCGGGAGGGCTTCGTCGAGGAAGCGGGCGCATCGGGCCGCGATCGCCTGTTGCGCACCCACTCGAGCGACGGACGCTATCGGATCGAGGTCTCGTCGTCGCGCCGCAGCCGGCAGTCGGTCTATGACGAGGTGATGTTCAGCCCGCAGGCGCTGCAGCCGCTGCTGTTCGGATTTCCCCTGCTGCTGTTGCCGATCTGGTTCGCGGTGCACCGGGGGCTGGCACCCCTGAGGCGCTTGTCGCGCGCGCTGGCCGCGCGGGCGCCGGACGACGTCTCGCCGGTGGCGGTGCCGGCAGTCGTGCAGGAACTCGCGCCGCTGGTCGATGAACTGAACGCCGCCTTCGCCCGACTGGGCGCGGTGCTCGAGCGCGAGCGGCAGTTCCTCGCCGACGCGGCGCACGAGCTGCGCACGCCCCTGGCGGTGATCGGCGCGCAGCTCGACACCCTGCGCCAGGCGCACGACGACGCGTCGCGCGCGGCGGCGATCGATCGTCTGGAGGCCGGCCTGCGACGGGCGGGGCGATTGACGCACCAGTTGCTCGCCCTCGCGCGTCTGGATGCCGACGTCGAGGATCAGCCCACCGACGTCGACCTCGCCGACCTGTGCCGGGACACCCTCGCGGCCCATGCAGTCGCGGCCGACGCGCGCCGCATCGAGATGGCCTACCTCGGCCCCGACAGCGTGCCGTGCCGCTGCCCGATGTCGGCGATGGAATCGCTCGTCGACAACCTGGTCGGCAACGCGGTGCGCTATGGCCGCGACTCGGGACGGGTTCAGGTGAGCCTGTGCCGCGACGCCCAGGGTGTGATGACGCTGCGCGTCAGCGACGACGGCCCCGGCATCGCGCCGCAGGCCAGCGGGACGCTGTTCGAGAGGTTCCGGCGGGGTCCCGGCGTGAGGGGCTCGGGCGCCGGGCTCGGACTGGCGATCGTGCGATCGGCGGCGCGCCAGCTGAACGCCTCGATCGCCGTGCATCCCGGGCTGGATGGCGCGGGTGTCGCCTTCGAGGTGCGCTGGGACGGAACGAGCGTCGCGCCGCCGCGAGCCTGAAGCGCAAAGCCGGACCGCCGTCGACGGTCGCGGCCGCGGCTTCTGTGCTATCTGTACGGCGAACCAACGCCGCAGTGACGATCGGGGCCGGCTCGGCACCCGGCGATGCCTGCGCCACCTGGAGACCGCCATGAGTGATCGCTTGTCGCGCCGACGTTCGTTGCTGCTCGCGGGCAGCGCGGCCTGCCTCGCATCCGGGCTGCCGTCGGCCGCCCTGGCACAGAGCCCCTGGAAACCGACCCGCCCGGTCACCTTGATCGTGCCCTACAGCCCGGGCGGGGGTACCGACGTGATGGCGCGCCATCTCGCCAAGGAGATGTCGCGGCGCTGGGACCAGCCGGTGAACGTCGAGAACCACCCGGGTGCCGACGGCCTGATCGGCACGCGCCGCGCGATCGACTCGCGCCCGGACGGCCACACCTACGTGGTGCAACTGCCCTCGCTGCTGCTGATCCGTCACCTGCCTGCATTCAAGGGCGTGGACCCCGCCAGCCAACTGGTCCCGGTGTCCGCGTTCTCGGTGCTCTCCGGGGTGTACGTCGCCAACACCGCGATTCCCGGCAACAACCTGGCCGAACTGGCGAAGCACTGCAACGCGGCCACCACGCCGTGCTCGTTCGGCACCACCGAGAACACCGCCCGGTTGCGGCTGCGCATGCTGGCGCGCGACATTCCGTCGATGATCGTCGTGAACTACAAGGGCGGGGGGCAGTTGATCACCGACCTGCTCTCGAACAACGTCAACGTGGGGTCGATGGGATACACCGCGGTGCTCCCGCACATGAAGTCGGGCAAGCTCAAGGTGCTGATGAGTTCGGGCCGCCAGCGCTCGCCGATCCTGCCCGATGTGCCGACAGCGGCCGAGTCCGGGTTCCCGCAGCTCACTGGCGAGACTTGGTATGGCCTGTTCGGACCGCTGGGCACACCCCCGGCGATCGCCCAGGCGGTGGCCGCGGTGGTGCGCGAGTCGGTCAAGGAGGAGTCAATCCAGAAGGCGTTCGGGATCCTCGGTGCGACCACCATCGGTAACTCACCCGAGGAGTTCGCGAAGATGGTGAGCGAGGAGGACGAGCGCCTCACCACGCTGGTCAAGCGCTTCCCGATCGAGTGAGGTCCGACGCCATGACCGAAGACACGAGCCGGTTCGCCGACGCCGCGCGGCGTGCGGGGCGCGATGCGTCGGCCTGGGCGGTGGCCGATCTGCAGTCCGACCCGCGCTGGGTGATCACGCTGGACGACGACGACCGTGCCGACCTGCTCGGCACCTTGCGTCGCGGGCTGCGGCCGGGCGCGGCGCTGCTGGACTATCGGCGCGCGGATTTTCCCTTCGGCCAGCGGGTGCTGGGTCGCCTGCACGCGGCGGTCGACGAGGCCCAGCATGGCCGGGGCATCGCGTTGCTGCGCGGGCTGCCGCGAGAGGGTGTGTCGGCCGACGAATTCGAAGCGCTCACCTGGGCGATCGGCCTGCACCTGGGGGTGGCGCGGCCACAGGACCGGCTCACGCGCTACATCAACGCGGTCAAGGACGTCGGTGTCGACTACCGCAGCCCGACCGGCCGCGGCTACTCGTCCAATGCGGAGCTCGACTTCCACGTCGACAGCGGCGACGTGGTGCTGCTCAGTTGCTACAACCAGGCGCCCGAGGGAGGCGACAGCCTGTGCGCGAGCGCGGTCGCGGCCTGGCGCCAGCTCGTCGACGAACGCCCCGACCTGGCCCGGGTGCTCGAGGAGGAGCTCGTGCCGTTCAGTCGGCAGGGCGAGCAGAGCGAAGGCGAGGCGCCGTACACGATGACCCCGGTGTTCGCGCGCACCGCGCGTGACGTCTTCTGTGCGTGGAACCGCAATCGGATCCAGAACGGGATCCGATTGCCGGATGCGCCGCCGATCTCGCCCCGATTGCGCGAGGGCGTCGAGTGGCTCGATGCGATCCTGCGACGGCCGGCCTTCCTGTATCGGATGCGCCTGACCCCCGGCGACGTGCAAGTGCTGTCGAACTTCACCGTGCTGCATTCGCGCACCGCGTTTCGCGACGACCCGGTGGCGGGACGCCAGCGCACGCTGTTCCGGCTGTGGCTGTCGACCCCGAACGGCTGCGCGCTGCCGCCGGCCTGGCAAGGCAAGTGGGGCGCGATCGAGCCGGGCGTGGTCAAGGGCGGCATGCGCGGCCACCAGTACGACGAACACTGTGAAGCCTTCGAACGACGCCAGGCCGCCGATCTCGGCATGCGCCTGGCCTGACCACAACCCTGACGAAAGACACCCCGATGACCTCGTTTCCCTTGCCGAACGCCACCCAGGACCTCACCGGACAGGTGGCGCTCGTCACCGGTGCCTCGGCCGGCCTGGGCCGGCGCTTCGCGAAGGTGCTCGCCGCGCAGGGGGCCAAGGTGGCGATCGCGGCGCGCCGGGTCGACAAGCTCGAGGAGCTGGCCGCCGAGATCCGCGCGGCGGGCGGCACCGCGCTGCCGGTGTCCCTCGACGTCACCGACGCCGCGCAACTGGTCGATGCGGTCGCCAAGACCGAGGCGGCCTTCGGTACGGTGACGATCCTGGTGAACAATGCGGGTATCCCGGACGCGCAGCGTGCCCACAAGATGTCGGTAGAGCTGATCGACCGGGTGCTCGACATCAACGTTCGCGCCCCCTGGATCCTGTCGTGCGAAGTGGCGCGCCGGCTGATCGCCGCCGAGAAGCCCGGGCGCATCGTCAATCTCGCGTCGCGTGCCGCCTATGCCTACGATGGTCGTGGCGCTGCGCTGTACGCGACCTCGAAGATGGCCGTGGTGCGGATGACCGAGACGCTGGCGGTCGAATGGGCGCGCTTTCACATCAACGTGAACGCGATCGCGCCGGGCGCCTTCTCGTCGGAGATGATGGACGGCATGATCGCGCGCATGGGCGACATCACGAAGAACTTCCCGCGCCCGCGTCTGGGCGACGCGGCGCAACTGGACAGCACCCTGCTGTTCCTCGTGTCGCCGGCCTCGGAGTTCGTCACCGGCACCACGGTGCGGGTCGACGACGCGCAGGGCGGGCGCTGAGGGCGCTGAGGGCGCCGCGGCCTCGCGGCCGACGCGGGGGGCCGCTTCGGGACGCCACTGAGGCGTCGTGGCGGTTCAACGGGGAGAGGCGAGCAGCGTGTCGTCCACGGCGTCCACATCGGAGACGCCCGAAAGCTTCATCGCCAGCACCAGTTCGTCGGAAAGCAGACGCAGCACGTGCGCAACACCCGCTTCGCCCGCGACAGCGGCGCCGAACAGCACGGGTCGTCCGATCGCGACCGCCGTCGCTCCCAAGGCGCGCGCCTTCAGGATGTCCACCCCGCGACGCACACCGGAGTCGATGATGATCGGCACGCGGCCTCGCGTCTCGATGGCAATATCCGGTAGTGCATCGGCGCTGGCGATCGCGCCATCGAGCTGGCGGCCGCCATGGTTCGAGACCCACAGCCCATCCACCCCCAGGGCGACCATGCGCCTCGCGTCGGCCGGGTGTTCCACGCCTTTGATCAGCAACGGCCCCGTCCACCGATCACGAAGCCGTGCCAGGCCGTCCCAGTCGAAGCCGGCGTCCAGGCTGCGTCCCACGCTCGCCGCGATCGTCAGGCCCGCGCCTGCGCCATCCAGGTAGTCCCGCACGTTCTCGAATGCCGGCAGGCCGCCGCGCAGCATTCGACAGGCCCAGGCGGGATGCGTGAGCCCGTCCCAGGCGGTTCGCCAGCCCAGGCGCAAGGGGATCGAGATCCCGTTGCGAAGATCACGCTCACGCTTGCCGCCCGCCTGCAGATCGACGGTCACGACGAGCGCACGATAGCCGTAGTCTCGCGCCCGCTGCACGAGCCGGTCGTTGAACTCGGGCTTGTTCAGCACGTAGAGCTGGAACCACAGCGTGCCATCGACCGCGCGCGCCATCCGTTCGAGGCTGGTCGTCGACATGGTCGACAACGTATAGGGGATGCCGCAAGCCGCTGCGGCACGCGCGATCGCGATATCCGCCTCGGGCCAGGCCAGCATGCAAGAGCCCATCGGGGCCACGAGCATCGGGGTGCGTGCGTCGGTGCCGAAGAGCCGCGTGGTGGTACGGGGTTGCGACACGTCGTTGAGCACCCGCCTCACGATGCGCCGACGCTCGAAGGCGTGGCGATTGTCGTGAAGGGTCGTCTCGTCCTCGGCACCGCCATCGATGAACTCGAACACCGCGCGTGGCAGTCGGCGTCTGGCGGCGCAGCGCACCTCTTCGGTGTTGAGCAGCCGAGGCAGGCAGTGGGTCATCTCGGTGTATCCAGGGTGCGAACGGTCACGTCGGGAAGTTTGACATCGGATGAGGGATCCACAGGCTCGGCGAATCCAAGTGATTGAAATGGCAGGGATGCGGGCCGCTGGCATCCGAATTGCTTGCTGGTCGATGGCGTGTCGACGTCGCGAGAGTTCAGGTTCGTCGCGGCACGCCAAGGGCGCGCAGCCGCGTGTCATTCCCGGGAGATGCGATGGAACGAACTCTATTGGGCCTGTGCCTGGCCTCGTTGATGACCGGTGTCGTCCAGGCAATGCCGGTGACAGTCACCTTTCAGGCGGGCAACTTCGCGGCGATCGGTGGCAGCGATCCCATTCCCCAGGCGGTCGTGAGCGGCAGCATCACTTACGAGGCCCCGACCCTTCTGGGTGACATCACCGCGCTGTCGTCGATCAACCTGACAATCGCCGGCCACGTGTACACCGTGCCCGAGCTCACCTTCGACAGTTCCTCCACCACGCAGAACATCGGCGGGCTGATCTACGGCATCAACGGACTGGCCGCCGGCAACGACTTCCAGCTCGTCTGGGAGCAGGCGACCAGTGCGCCGATCGCCTTTCGTTACACCATTCCGGGCACCAACACGGTGTTCAGCGGCTCCTTGACGCAATTCAGCCTCGCGCCGGGGGCGACCGTACCCCTGCCGGCGAGCGCCGGCCTGCTCGGGCTCGGTCTGGGGCTGATGGGAGTCCTGCGCACTCGCTCGCGCAGTCGCTCGGCAGGGTGATGCGGGGGCGCCGAGCAGGTCGGCGCATCAGCCGCGATCGCGAGCAGGTCCATCCTCGCGAACCAGGTCGGCCGCCTTCTCGGCGATCATGATCGTCGGCGCGTTGGTGTTGCCCGACGGAATCAGCGGCATCACCGAGGCGTCGACCACCCGCAGGCCGGCCACGCCGCGCACGCGCAGCCGGGCATCGACCACCGCGTGCGGGTCATCGTCGGGTCCCATCCGACAGGTGCCCACCGGGTGGTACATCGATTGCGCGTTCGCGCGCAGGTAGGCGGTCAGCGCCTCGTCGCTGTCGTGGCCCGGGCCGGGCAGGGCCTCGCCGCGGGCGTGGCCCGCGAAGGGGGCGGTGGCCGCGATGCGCCGGATCAGCCGCAGACCGGCCAGCAGCGGGGCGATGTCCTGGGGGTCGGTCAGGTAGTTCGCGACCATGTGGGGCGGGTCGCGCGGATCGGCCGAGCGCAGGCGCACCTGGCCGCGCGAACGCGGTTGCAGCAGCGCGCACGAGGCGGTGATGTACGGCGCGGGGTCGGCGGTGTACATGCCCTGGCGGCTGATCATGCTGAAGGGTCGCATCTGCACCTGGAGGTCGGGCTGCGCCAGCCCGGGTCGGGTGCGGGCGAACACCCCCACCTGCGCCGCGGCGGTGGTGAGCAGGCCGCGTCGCGTGAACAGGTAGCGCAGCGCGTCGGGCAGCATCCGGATCGGGCGGGCGATCCGGTGGTTGATCGAGAAGGCCGGGTCCACCGCGATCAGGCAGTGCGCGTAGAGGTGATCGTGCAGGTTCGCGCCGACCCCGGGCAAGTCTCGCTGCACCGGGATGCCCAGCGCGTTCAGCGCCGGGCCCGGACCGACGCCCGAGAGCATCAGCAGTTGCGGCGAGTTGATCGCGCCGCCGCATAGGATCACCTCGCCCGCCGCAACGAAACGCGTCCGACCGTCGCGGCGCAGCTCGACGCCGCGGGCGCGACCCGATTCGATGCGAACACGCTCGACGAACGCCCCGGTGCGAATCACCAGATTGGGCCGGTGCCGCACCGGGTGCAGGAAGGCCCGCGCGCACGAGGCGCGAACGCCGTCGCGGATCATGAAGTGCAGGTAGCCCACACCCTCCTGGGTGGCGCCGTTGAAGTCGTCGTTGCGCGCCAGGCCGGCATTCAACGCCGCCTCGACGAAGGCCTGCGAGGCCGGGTGCGGCTCGCTCAAGCGCGAGACCGCGAGCTCGCCGCTGCCGCCGTGAAGCGCGCTCTCGCCATCGACATGGGCCTCGCCACGCTTGAAGTACGGCAGCACGTCGCGCCACCCCCAGTCGGGCAGGCCGAGGTCGCGCCAACGGTCGTAGTCGGCCGGGGTGCCGCGCATGTACACGTGGCCGTTGATCGCGCTGCTGCCGCCCAGGGTGCGTCCGCGCGGCCACTGCAGCCGGCGGCCGTCCAGGCCGGGCTCGGGGTCGGAGGCGTATCCCCAGGTCAGGCGCGGGTGCGAGACCACGCGCGGCACGCCGGCCGGGATCTTCAGCCAGGGGTTGGTGTCGGGCGGGCCGGCCTCCAGCAGCAGCACGCGCCGGGCGGGATCGGCCGAGAGGCGGTTGGCCAGCACGCAGCCGGCCGTGCCGGCGCCCACGATCACCACATCGAAGGATTCGTCGGACACGGGGGGCGTCGGCGAGCCAGGGATGTCAGGCGCACCGCGCCCGGATGAACTCGCCGATCTGCGCGCACGCGTCGCGGCCCTCGGAGAGGATCGGCGCGAAGAACGGGAACACGTGCGGCATGTTCGGCCACACCGAGAGGCTGCCGGTGTTGCCGGCGCGGTGCAGCCGCTCGGACAGCCCGATCGCGTCGTCCAGCAGCACCTCCGCCGATCCCACCTGCACCAGCACCGGGGGCAGGCCGGAGAGGTCGGCGTACAGCGGCGAGGCCAGTGGCGTGCGGGCGTCGGCCTCGCCCAGGTAGAGGCGGGCATAGGCCTGCAGGCCGTCGGCGTTGACCATCGGATCGGCGCTGGCGCGAGACACGAGGCTTGCGCCCTGCATCGCGAGATCGACCCAGGGCGAGATCGCCACCGCGCTGCCCGGCAGCGCCAGGCCGAGCTCGCGCAGCTTCACCAGCGCGGCGATCACCAGGCCGCCGCCGGCCGAGTCGCCCACCATCGACAGGCGCGAGGGCGACAGCCCTTGCGCGAGCAGCCAGCGCCAGGCCGCGGCGGCGTCGTCGACCGCGGCGGGGAAGCGGTGCTCGGGTGCGAGCCGGTAGTCGATCAGCAGCACGCGCGCGGCCGCCGCGGCCGAGACGTCGAACGCGAGGCGTCGGTGGGTGCCGATCGACCCGATCGCGTAGCCGCCGCCGTGCAGCATCAGGATCGCGCGCGAGTCGTCCGCACCGGGCGCGCTGACCCACTCGGCCGGGACGCCCCCGGCGTCCACCGCCTGGCAGCGCGCGTCGGGCGCGCCGCCCATCAGGTCGGCGAGCTTCTGGTAGCGCTCGCGCATCTCCGGAATGGTCAGCCCGGCCGGGCGGGGGCGAGAGCGCAGCAGCGAGACGAGGGCGTCGAGTTGGGCGGTGGACATGGTGGCGGTCTCGCGGCATGGGGATGAGGGTTCCGAGGTCGACGGCCTGGCGCCGGTGCGGGCGTCGAACCTCGCGTCCTCGGGCGACAGGCGACAATACCGCATGAGCTCCTCCGACCCCCGTCGCCACAGCCCCGCGGCGGAACGCAACGGCCCCCCGCTGCTGGCGGCGCTGCAGGCGCGCCTGCCCGCGCACGGGCTGATGCTGGAGATCGCCAGCGGCAGCGGCCAGCACGCGGCCCGCTTCGCCGCCGGCTTGCCTGGCTGGCACTGGCAGCCCACCGAGGCCGATCCGCGCGCGTTCGGCTCGATCCGCGCCTGGTGCGCGGGCGTTCCCCGGGTGCGCGACCCGATCGTGCTCGACGTGCTGGACGAACCCTGGACCGAGGCCCTGCCGCGTCCGGTCGACGCCATCTTCTGCGCGAACCTGATCCACATCGCGCCCTGGGCGTGCACCGGTGCGCTGATGCGCGGCGCGGCAGGCTGCCTCGCGCCGGGCGGCGTGCTGCTCACCTACGGACCCTACCTGGAAGACGACGTGCCGACCGCGCCGGGCAACCTCGCGTTCGATGCCGAACTGCGCGCCCGCGACCCGGCGTGGGGCGTGCGGCGTCTCGCCGACGTGCGGGCCGAGGCCCTGGCCGCGGGGCTGCACCTGCGCGAGCGGGTGGCGATGCCGGCCAACAACCGGCTGCTGGTGTGGGCGCGCGAGCGCTGAGCCTGCCGAGCCGACACCCTTCGACCCGTTCGTACCCGAATCGACAACGCCTCCGGAATCGTCATGCCCCTGCCCGCCTCGATCACCTCCCGACTCCGCCTGCCGCTGATCGCCGCGCCGATGCTGCGCATCTCCGGCGTGGACCTCACCGCGGCCGCCTGTATCCATGGCGTGATCGGCTCGTTTCCCACCGTCAACGCCCGCGAGCCCGAGCAGCTCGACGCCTGGCTCACCGAGATCGAGCAGGCCTGCGAGCGCGCCGAGCGGCCCACCGCGCCGATCCTGCCGAACGTGCTGATGCGCACCGACCCCGCCAAGCTCGACGCCGACGTGGCGGTGCTGGTCAAGCACCGGGTGGAGATGGTGCTGGCCAGCGTGGGCTCGCCCGAGAAGTACGTGAAGCAGCTGCACGATGTCGGCTGTCTCGTGCTGGCCGACGTCGGCTCGATGCGGCACGCGCACAAGGCGCTGGAGTCGGGGGTGGACGGCCTGGTGCTGCTAAGCGCCGGTGCCGGTGGCCAGACCGGCTGGGCCAACGGCATGTCCTTCGTGCGCGAGGTGCGTGCGATGTACGACGGCCCGCTGGTGCTCGCGGGCGGGATCTCCGACGGCCAGGCCCTGTGGGCCAGCCGCGTCCTGGGCTGCGACCTCGGGCTGATGGGCACGCGCTTCATCGCCACCGAGGAGGCGATGGCCGATCCGCGCTACAAGTCGATGCTGATCGACAGCGGCCTGGACGACGTGCTGTTGACGCGCGGCATCAGCGGCATCGACGCGAATTTCCTGCGGCCTTCCATCATCGCCTGCGGGCTCGACCCCGAGGTGGTCTCGCAGCCGGTGTCCAAGGAGAAGTCGCGCGAGCTGTTCAGCGCCTACGCCGGACAGATGCGCGGGCCCAAGCGCTGGGTCGATCTCTGGAGCGCCGGGCACACGGTGGGGGCGGTGCAAGCGGTGCGGCCGGTGGCGCAGCTGGTGGACGAGCTCGCGGCCGAGTACCAGCAGGCGATCCATCAGACCCGCGAGATGGCCGAGGCGTCGGCGGGTGCGCGCTGAGCGATGGTCGGTGGCGGGATGCGGGGGGGCAGCGCTGTCCGTGCCTAGGCGTCGCGCCTGACCGACGTGGGGGGCGACACGGACGCGGCCGGATGGCGCAGCACCAGCCACAAGGCCAGCCCGATCAATCCCGCGCCCATCGCGTGCGCGAGCGTCACCGGTTCGCTCAGGAACAACCACCCCCACAGCACGCCGAACAACGGGATCAGGAAGGTGACGCTCAGGGCCTTGATCGGGCCGACGTCGGCGATCAGCCGGAAGTACAGCACGTAGGCCAGTGCCGTGCACAGCAGGCCGAGCGCCCCGATCGATCCCCAGACGCGCGCGTCGGCCTGCGCCCAGCCGCTGGGTTGGGTCATGCCGGACCACAGCGCGAACGGCAGCAGCAGCGCGATCGCGCCGAGCTGGCTGCCCAGGGCCACCAGACGGCTGTCGAGGCCGCCGCGCTCGGTGATCCAGCGGCGGGTCAGGAAGCCGGTCAGGCCATAGAACGCGGTGGCCACCAGGCAGGCGCCGACCGCCAGCAACACCTCGTGGCTCAGCGGCACCGGGCCGGCGCGGGTGAGCAAGGCGACGCCCAGCAGGCCGATCACCAGGCCGGCCAGTTTCGCCGGGGTCAGCCGTTCGCCGAAGGCGAGAAACCCGATGACCGCGCCCATCAGTGGCGCGGTGGCGTTCAGGATCGCGCTGTAGCCGGCGGGCAGGGCCTTGGCGGCATAGGCGAACATCAGGAAGGGCACGCCCGAGTTCAGCGCACCGAGCGCGAGCGTCGCGCCGAGCAGCCCGCGATACCGCAGGCCGACCTTCATCAGCGCCACGATGCCCAGCAGCCCCAGTGCGCCCAGCACGACCCGGCCGAAGGCGGTGGGCACCGGCCCCAGCGCGGGTGCCGCGATGCGCATGAAGAGGAAGCTGCCACCCCAGAGGGCGGCCAGCAGGATCAGGCGGACGAGGCTGGCGGGGGGCATGGTGAACGGCACAGTGTCCGCCGGCCGCCCGGACGATTCAAACGAATTGTGCTGCGCGAGCGTTTAGAAAAGCTCAACACCTGTCTTCGCTTGCCGACGCCTTCGGGCGGCGCCGGGCGCGACCTCGCCAGCGCCCCGGATCGACGCCTCAGCCGATGCCCGCGACGAACAGTGGCCGCCCGAACTGCCAGGCCAGGCCAGCCAGGCCCGCCCCCAACACCACGCGGATCACCCCGAGCTTGAAGTGGAACAACGCCACGCCGGCGGCCAGGCCGATCAGGGCGGCGCCCCACTCGAAGGGGCCTCCCGAGCCTTGAGGCCACAGCACGTGAAGCGCGAAGAACAAGGCCAGATTGACGATCACACCCACCACGGCCGCGGTGATCGCGGTGAGCGGCGCGGTGAACTTCAGGTTGCCGTGGGTGGACTCGATGAAGGGTGCACCCAGCAGGATGAAGAAAAACGAGGGCAGGAAGGTGAAGAAGGTGACGATGCCGGCCGCCAGCGCGCCCGACAGGAAGAGCGCGTCGGCACCGAGCACCGCTTTCGTCCAGCCACCGACGAAGCCGACGAAGGCCACCACGATGATCAGTGGCCCCGGGGTGGTCTCGCCAAGCGCCAGTCCGTCGATCATCTGCGGTGCGCTCAGCCATTGGTGGTGATCCACCGCCCCTTGGTAGACGTAGGGCAAGACCGCGTAGGCGCCGCCGAAGGTGAGCAGCGCCGCCTTGGTGAAGAACCAGGCCATCTGCGTGAGCACGCCCTGCCAGCCGAAGAGCGCGCACAGGGCGCCGATCGCGAGCAGCCACAGCGCGCCGAACGCGAGCACGATCCGGCGCAACCGGGGCCAGGTGAAGCGCGCGTGCGCGGGCAGTGGCGTGTGGTCGTCGATCAGGGCGGGCCCGAGGCCTTGGGCCGCGGCGCCGTGCCCGCCGCCGACCGCGAAGTGCGCGGGCGAGACACGACCGCCGACGTGACCGACGAGGGCCGCGGCCAGCACGATCAGTGGGAACGGCGTGTCCAGCGCGAAGATCGCCACGAACGAGGCGAGCGCGATCGCCCACAGCCAGGCATTGCGCAGGGTTCGCGACCCGATGCGCCAGGCCGCGTGAACCACCAGTGCGGTCACCGCGGGCTTGATCCCGTAGAAGACCCCGGCAATCACGGGCAGGTGGCCGTAGGCCAGGTAGACCCACGACAGGGTGATCAGCAGCAGCAGCGAGGGCAGCACGAACAGGCCGCCGGCGACGATGCCGCCCCAGGTCCGGTGCATCAACCAGCCCAGGTAGGTCGCGAGTTGTTGCGCTTCCGGACCGGGCAGCACCATGCAGTAGTTCAACGCGTGCAGGAATCGCTTCTCGGAGATCCAGCGGCGGCGCTCCACCAGTTCCTCGTGCATCAGCGCGATCTGGCCCGCCGGACCGCCGAAGCTGATGCAGCCCAGCTTCAGCCAGAAGGCGAAGGCGTCGGCTCGGGGGACGGGCGGCGGCGCGTTGTCGTCGGGTTCGTTCGGCACGGGAATCGCACGGATGGGGATTCGGCCACTATCGCATCCGGAGGCGATCATCGCCAATCGACACGTTGCCGGGATTCGACTCGGGTCAGAGCAGGCCCCAGTCCAATGCCAGCTTCCCTTGCGAGCGCCGCGATTCCAGCATCGCATGGGCCTGTCCGGCCTGGGTCGGCGAGAACACGCTGACCGCGACATCGCGGATGGCACCGCGGGCGATCATGCCCAGCACCGCGAGCGCGCTGGGCCGCCACAGCCCGGGCGCCGACACCGACAATCCCCCCAGCGAGTAACCGCAGACCATCCAGCTGCCCGCGCGCAGCCGCTGGATCGGCACGGTGGTGTCCGAATGAAAGCCGGCGTCGCCGAAGTAGACCGCGCGCCCCAGCGGCGCGAGCACCTGGCCGAGCGAGGCCAGGTGGGCGCCGCTGTTGCCCTCCAGGTAGAGGTCGACGCCCCGGCCCTGGGTGTGCGCGGCGATGGCGTCCGGGAACTGGTCGTAGGTGAACGCCGTGTCGTAGCCGTGCGCCAGGACGAATGCCCGCTTGGAGGCGTCGCCCACGGATCCGATGACGGCGCCGGCGCCCAGTGCCCTGGCCTGCTGACCGAGCATCGTGCCCACGCCTCCGGCGGCGCCCTGGACGAACACGGTCTCACCGTCGGCGAGTCGGCCCATCCGGGTCAGCAGCTGATGCGCGGTGACGCCGGTGCAGGGCACGCCGATGGCGCGTTGTGGGTCGACCCGCGCGTCCTCGGTGTCCAGCGGCACGGCGAGCGCCGCCGGGACCACGGCGTGTTGCGCATAGCCATGGCGCGCGAACGCGGCCACCGGCTGGCCCGGCCAGAACCCCTCGACACCAGCCCCGAGCTCGTCGACCGTGCCCACGATCTCCATGCCTGGAATGAACGGCACCTCGGGCGAGGGGATGACGCCGCGGCGCACGAGCGTGTCGGCGTAATTGATGCCGGTGTAGCGCACGGCCACCCGGAGTTGGCCGGCGCCCGCGCGGGGGGTGGGCACTTCCCGGAGCTCGAGGCGCTCCGGGCCTCCGTTCTGGCTGACGACGACCGCTTTCATGGGTACTCCGGGCGAGGATCGGGGATTGTCGCCTCGAACACACCGGTCGGAGTCAGATGGGCGAGGCGATCACCTTTCACTCATCACGCGAACGTCGCGCGCCGCCGGGGGCGCGACACATCCCGTCGACGTCACGGCACGTCGATGACGACGTTGCCACGCTTGTGGCCGGTGTCGACATACCGGTGCGCGTCGGCCATCTGCGCGAGCGGGTAGCGCCGGTCGATGACGGGCAGGAACCGCCCGGCCGCCGCGAGTTCGGCCAGCACCTGCAGATCCTCCGCGCGCTCGACGACCGGGCCGGCGACGATCCGTCGGCGGCTCGTCAGCCCCACCCACGGCGCGCTCAGCATCTGAGCCAGGCTGGCGACGACCAGCAGCAGGCGGCCCTCCGGGGCGAGCGAATGCCGGCAGCGCGCGTAGGGGGCGTTGCCGACGAGATCGACGATGAGGTCGTAGGTCTGGCCGTTGCGGCAGAAGTCCGTCTGCGTGTGGTCGATGACGTGCACCGCGCCGAGCGCGCGGACCATCGCCGCGTTGGCGGCGCGGCACACGGCGGTCACTTCGGCGCCGAAGGCCGTCGCGAGCTGGATGGCGGCCGTGCCCACACCGCCCGCCGCGCCATTGATCAGCACGCGCTCACCCGGCCCGAGCTTGCCGCGCCGAAAGAAGTCCAGGGCGGTGCTGCCGCCGAAGGACAGCGCCGCGGCCTGCTCGAACGACAGGTTCTCCGGTTTGCGCGCGAGCGCGGCGGTCTGGCGCAGGCACTTGAACTGCGCGTAAGCCCCCATCCGCAGGCCGTCGATCCCGAACACCGGATCGCCGACCTTGAACCGGTCGACCTGGGCGCCGACCGCCTCGATCACGCCGGCCAGCTCGACGCCCAGCACCGGTCGGCGGGGTCCGCGAATCCCGAGCGCGGCACGCGCCAGCAGGCCGAAACCGGGCGGGACCCGCAAAGCGCGCACCCGGCAGTCTCCCGACGTGACCGTCGTTGCCATGACCCGGATCAGCACCTCGTCGGGCTTCGGTGTGGGCGGCTCGAGCTCGGCCAGGCGAAGCACCTCCGGGGGGCCGTAGCGGTCATGGACGATGGCCTTCATGTGCGTTGCCCGTGTCCGGGATCCCTTCGTCGGCGAGTGCGGTGTCAGGCGCGCACTCTACCTCGGCGCAGGTCGCGCCGACCTTGTCGCGGCCTTGGGGGAGCAGCCGCTCCGCGGCCAGCTGTCGAAGACAAGCGTCAGGAGCAGATGAGTAGGAACCATGGCGAAGAAGTTTGCATATGTACGGTGGACTGACGTACAGTGTCGTCAGTTGAACGGAGGCTCCATGGCCACAGGGGAATCCCCCCGCACCGCCCGCGTCGAGGCGCGCATAGCGCCTGATTCGCTGGCCATCGTCCGCAGGGCGGCCGAGCTCCAGGGCCGAAGCGTCAGTGACTTCCTGGTCGCTGCGGCGCTGAAGGATGCTCAGCGCACGATCGAGGAGGCTCAGATCATTCGTCTGTCCGTGGACGATCAGCAGCGCTTCGCCGAGCGGCTGCTCGAGCCCCCGACCCTGGCGCCGGCCATGAAACGCGCGCTCAAGGCTCGCCAGCGCCTGCTCGACGGCGCGAAGTGACGGCGCCATTCCGTGTCGAGGCGCTGGCGCCCGCCCACGCGCGGGACACGTTCTCCTGCGGCGTCCAGGCGCTGGATCAGTACCTCGTCATGCAGGCCAGCCAGGATGTCCGGCGCCGCGTCAGCGCGTGCTACCTCGCGGTTGAAGTCGGTTCCGGTCGTATTGCGGGCTACTACACCCTCGCGGCTGCTGGCGTGCCGCTGAACGACCTGCCGCCCGAGGTGACCAGGCGACTGCCCCGCTACCCCAGTGTGCCCGTCGCCCGGGTGGGCCGGCTGGCCGTCGACCAGGCGTTTCACGGTCGGAAGCTCGGCGCGGCCCTGCTCGCGGATGCAGCTCTCCGTGCCGCTCGATCCGAGGTGGCGGTTTATGCCTTGATCGTCGACGCCAAGGACGATGCCGCCGCGGCGTTCTATCGCCACCACGGCTTCGAGCCCATCGGCGGCAAGGCCTGGCAGTTGTTCGTGCCGCTGCAGCGGTTCAAGCAGGCGCCGCGCTAGGCACGGACGGTAAGCTCCCTACTCCACCGTCACCGACTTCGCCAGATTCCTCGGCTTGTCCACGTCCGTCCCGCGCGCCAGCGCCGCGTGATACGACAGCAGCTGCAGCGGCACCACGTGAAGGATCGGCGAGAGCAGCCCGGCGTGGTCGTGCAGGTTCACGATGTTCACGCCGTCGCTCGGTTCGAACTCGGCATCCTGGTCGGCGAACACGAAGAGCTCGCCGCCGCGGGCGCGCACTTCCTGCAGGTTGCTCTTGAGCTTCTCGATCAGCGCGTCGTTCGGGGCCACCACCACCACCGGCATCTGGTGGTCCACCAGCGCCAGCGGCCCGTGCTTCAGTTCGCCGGCGGCGTAGGCCTCGGCGTGAATGTAGGTGATCTCCTTGAGCTTGAGCGCCCCTTCCATCGCGATCGGGAAGTGCACGCCGCGGCCCAGGAAGAGCGCGTGCTCTTTCGGTGCGAAGCGGTTGGCCCAGTGGCGCACCACCGGTTCGCACTCCAGCACCTTGTTCAGCGCCGCCGGCAGGTGGCGTAGCTGCACCAGCAGTTCGTGCTCGCGCTCGGCGGGCAGCTGGCCGCGCTGCTTGGCCAGCACCAGCGTCAGCACGAAGAGCGCCGCCAACTGCGTGGTGAAGGCCTTCGTGGAGGCCACACCGATCTCCGGGCCCGCGCGCGTCAGGAAACGCAGCTTGCTCGCGCGGATCAGCGCCGATTCCGGCACGTTGCAGATCGTGAGCGAATCGGTCATGCCCATCGACTGCGCGTGCTGCAGCGCCGAGATGGTGTCGATCGTCTCGCCGGACTGCGAGATCGTCATCACCAGCGTGTCGGGCAGCGCCACCGAATCGCGGTAGCGGTACTCGCTGGCGATCTCCACCGCCACCGGCACCTTGGCGACGCTCTCGATCCAGTACTTGGCCACCAGGCCCGCGTGGTAGCTGGTGCCGCAGGCCAGGATCAGGATCTGCCGGGTGCGCGCGAAGATGTCCTCGGCCTGCGCCCCGAACAGGCCCGCCGACAGCGACGAGCCGTTGGTGACCATCTCGAGCGTGTTGGCGATGGCGCCCGGCTGCTCGAAGATCTCCTTTTGCATGTAGTGGGCGTAGTTGCCCAGCTCGATCGAATCGGCCGACAGCTGGCTCTCGACGATCGGGCGCTCCACGGTCTGGCCGTGCTCGTCCACCACCGAATAGCCATCGAGGCGGATCTCGACGACGTCGCCTTCCTCCAGGTAGGCCACGAACTTGGTCACCTGCAGCAGCGCCGAGGCATCCGAGGCCAGGAAGTTCTCGCCCAGGCCCGAGCCTTCCTTGCCCACGCCCAGCAGCAGCGGCGAGCCGCGGCGCGAGCCCACCACCGTGTTCGGCTCGCGGGTGGAGATCGCCGCGATCGCGTAGGCGCCCTGGAGCTGGCGCACCGCCTGCTGCACGGCGTCGAACAGCTTCAGTCCGCCCACCACCAGCGAGTGCACCAGGTGCGCGATGACCTCGGTGTCGGTCTGCGACTGGAACTGGTAGCCCTTGGCCTTGAGTGCGCTGCGCAGGGCCTCGTGGTTCTCGATGATGCCGTTGTGCACCACCGAGACCTCGGCCGCCACGCTGATCGAGGCATGCGGGTGCGCATTGACCTCGGTGACCCCGCCGTGGGTGGCCCACCGGGTGTGCGCGATGCCGGTGGGCGCCTCGGCGCCGACCTCGGCGGCGCGGGTTTCGAGGTCGGCCACCCGGCCCACCGATCGCACCCGCTCCATCGCGCCATTCAGGATGGCGATGCCCGCGGAGTCATAGCCGCGGTACTCCAGCTTGCGCAGGCCCTCGATCAGGATGGGGACCACATTGCGCTGCGCCACGGCGCCCACGATGCCACACATGGATTACTTTCCCTTCGCTTGCTTGACCGGTCGCTGCCAGTTCTCGATGGTCTGCTGCTTTGCCCTGGAGATCGTCAGCTTGCCGGCCGGTGCGTCCTTGGTGAGCGTGGTGCCCGCCCCGAGGGTGGCGCCAGCGCCCACTTTCACCGGAGCGACGAGCTGCGTGTCGCTGCCAATGAAAGCATCGTCCTCGATCACCGTCTGGTATTTGTTGGCACCGTCGTAGTTGCAGGTGATCGTGCCCGCGCCAATGTTCACACGCTTGCCCACCACCGCGTCGCCCACGTAGGCCAGGTGGTTGGCCTTGGCGTGCGCGTCCAGCCGGGAAGCTTTCACCTCGACGAAATTGCCCACGTGCACGTCCTCGGCCAGCACCGTGCCCGGACGCAGCCGGGCGTAGGGGCCGATCCGCGAGGCTGGCCCGACCGTGGCGCCGTCGATGTGCGTGAATGCAAGAATCTGCGCGCCGGCTTCGATCCGGGCGTCGCGGATCACGCAGTTCGGTCCGATGCTCACGCCATCGGCCAGGTGCACGTCGCCCTCGAAGACGCAGTTCACGTCGATGGCGACGTCGCGCCCGCAGGTGAGCCGGCCGCGGATGTCGATACGGGCCGGGTCGATCAGCGTGACCCCGTCCTCGAGCAGCGCCTTCGCCAGGTTTTCCTGGTGGACGCGCTCGAGCTCGGCCAGCTGCACCTTGCTGTTCACGCCCAGGGTCTCCCACTCTTCGTCGGGCTGCGCGCCCACCACCGGCACGCCCTCGGCCACGGCCTGGGCGACGATGTCGGTGAGGTAGTACTCCTGCTGCGCGTTCTGGTTCGACAGGCCCTTGAGCCAGCGCTTCAGCGGGCCGGTGGGCGCCACCATGATCCCGGTGTTGATCTCGCGGATGGCGCGGGTGGCGGCATCGGCATCCTTGTGCTCGACGATGCGCACGATCCGGTCGCCCTCGCGCACGATCCGGCCGTAGCCGGTGGGGTCATCCAGCGTCACCGTGAGGATGGCCAGCCGACCGGCCTTGCCGTCGGCGCCGTTGGCGGCCTCGCACAGGCGCTGCAGCGTGGCGGTGGTGGTGAGCGGCACGTCGCCGTACAGGATGAGGGTGGGCACCGTCTCGTCCAGCCAGGGGGCGGCCTGCATCACCGCGTGGCCGGTGCCGTGCTGGGGCATCTGCAACGCCCAGGTGATGTCGTCGGCGGCCATCCGGGTGGGTACCTGATCTCCGCCGTGGCCATAGACCACCACCAGACGCTTCGGCGCTAGACTGCGGGCACGGTCCAGGACGTGGCCGAGCATCGGCCGCCCGGCGATCGGGTGCAACACCTTGGGAAGCTCGGATCGCATCCGCTTTCCCATCCCGGCGGCGAGGATGACGACGTTCATTTTTACCTTATTTTTCAGATACTTGGATCGGTTTTCCAAGGCTGTCGGAAATCTTAACATGCACGGATTGAGGCTCTGGGCACCGCTCGTCGCCAGTTGCCTGGCGGCAACGAGCTGTTCCATGGCCAAGCTGGGGTACGACACCCTGCCCACCTGGGCACACTGGCAGCTCGAGCGGTACTTCCTGCTCGACGACGAGCAGCGCGCCCTGGTCGGGCGTCACATCGACGAGCTCCACCGCTGGCACCGCCAGGCCCAGTTGCCCACGTACGTCGGTTTCCTGAAGGAGGTCGACCGCGAGATCACCGGCCCGACGCGCGGCGGGCACCACCCGGTGCGGCACTCGGCGGCGGGGGAGGGGCCGGCAGTGGACGCGGCCACCGTGGGCCGCTGGCGCGACCGCGTCGTCGAGGCCTGGACACCGATGGCCGAGCGCCTGGCGCCGGGCCTGGCCGAGCTGGCCGTCACCCTGCGTCCCGAGCAGATCGAGCGCCTGCGCAAACGGCTGGAGGATTCGAACGCGGAGTACCGCGAGAAATACCTGCCCGCCAAGGCGCGCGAGCGCCAGGAGGCCCGCGCCGACCGGGTGATCAAGCGCGCCGAGTTCTTCCTCGGGCGCCTGGACAAGACCCAGGAGCGCGAGCTGCGCGCCCTGGCGGCCGAGCTGCCCGCCAACGAGGACGACTGGCTCGCCGAGCGGCTGCACCGCCAGCAGGCGCTGGTGGCGCTGCTGAAGAAGCTCTCGCGCGAGAAGCCCGCGCACCGGGAGGCCACCCGGCAGGCCAAGGAATACCTGCTCACGATGTGGACATCGCAGGATGCCCGCCGGCGGGCGCGGCTCGATGACGCGATCGCCGCGAGCGATGCCCTGAGCGCGCAGATGCTCGCCCGCGCCACCCCCTCGCAGCGCGCGCACCTGCAGCAACTGCTGCGTGGCTACGCCGACGACTTCCACACGCTGAGCGCCACCGCCCTGGCGGCCGCCCGCTGAACCCGGGTTCCGACGTGCAAGCCGGCATCCTGGACGACCTGCCGCCGCAGGCCCGATACCTGCGCCTTGCCGGGGTGCCGGGGGCCGATCCACGCCCGGCGCTGCGCCGTCTGGCCCGCGCGGTCGATGGCCGGGCCACCGTGGTCGGCCTGGGGCCAGGCCTGATCGCCGCCTGCGGTCCCCGCGCCCAGGCACGGCTGCCCGGCCTGCGACCGATGCCGGCCTGGGTGGGCCGGGGCGTACATTCCCCGAGCACCCCGGCCGAGCTCTGGCTGTGGCTGCGGGGCGAGGACCGGGGCGAACTCTTTCATCGCGCCCGCCACCTGGCCGGGCTGTTGGGCGACACGGCGTTCCGGCTGATCGATGCGATCGATGCCTTCCGGCACCGCGACGGCCGGGACCTGTCCGGCTACGTCGACGGCACCGAGAACCCCCAGGGCGATCGGGCCCGCGAGGTCGCGATCGTGGGCGGCGCGGGGCCCGGGCTGGACGGCGGCAGCTTCGTCGCGGTGCAGCAGTGGCGGCACGATTTCGAGGCGATCGACGCGATGCGTGCGCGCGCGCGTGATCTCGCCCTCGGACGGCGGCTGGCCGACAACGAGGAGATCGATTCGGCGCCGGCCAGTGCGCACGTCAAGCGCACCGCCCAGGAATCCTTCGAGCCGCCCGCGTTCAGCTGGCGCCGCTCGATGCCCTGGGTGCGCGACGACCAGGCCGGCCTGATGTTCGTGTCCTTCGGCGCCACGCTGGATGCCTTCGAGGCGCAGTGGCGCCGCATGCTCGGCCTGGACGATGGCGTGCCCGATGCGGTGTTCGGCCTGAGCCGGCCGATCACCGGCGCCACGTTCTGGTGCCCGCCGATGAACGGCGGGGCCCTGGACCTGCGCGCGCTGGGGCGCTGAACCGGTCGGCCCGGGCGCCGATCACCCTTTCGGGTGGGCCGCGTGCCGGCCCGGGTGGGTGCCGGCGTGGCGCTCGGTGATCAGCTGCGGTGCGAGCGATCCGATCAGCATGCCCAGCAGCGCCGCGATCAGGCCATTGATCTGCGGGGGCACCAGCGCCTCGGCGAAGTTGGCCTCGCAGGCCAGCCAGACGGACAGGCCGGCGAAGATCGACAGCAGCGCCCCCTGCACGCTGGCGCGTTTCCAGAAGATGCCCGCGGCCAGCGGCACCAGGGCGCCCACCAGCGTCACCTTGTAGGCGTTTTGCACCATCTCGTACATCGTGCTGCGCGAGTTCAGCGCGAACAGCAGCGCCGCGCACGAGAAGACCACCAGCACCACCCGCAGGGTGAGCAGGAAGCGCCGGTCGCTGATCCGCGGCATGAAGGGCTTGAGCACGTTCTCGGTGAAGAGCGCGGTGGGCGCGAGCAGCGCGCCGCTGGCCGTGGAGAGGATCGCCGAGAGCAGCGCGCCGAAGAACACCACCTGCGCCCACATCGGCATGCGGCCCAGGATCAGGTCGGGCAGGATGCGCTGCACCTCCCGGCCGTCCTCGGAGGCGAAGAGTTCAGTGAATTTCGGGTCGATCACGATCGCCGCGTACGCGATGAACATCGGGATGAACGCGAACGCGAAATAGGCAGCGCCGCCGAGCAGCGAGCCGCGCACCGCGGTCTGCTCGTTCTTCGCGCTGGTGACCCGCTGGAAGACGTCCTGCTGCGGAATCGAGCCCAGCGCCATCGTCATCCACGCGGCCACGAAGGGCAGCCATTCGGCCAGTCCGCCCTTGGGCCAGAACTCGAACTTGCCGGCCGCGTGCGCGTGCGCGATCACGTTGGCCGGGCCGCCCGCCTTGTCGCCGATCAGCCAGGCGATCGCCAGCAGGCCCAGCACGATGATCACCGTCTGGAAGAGATCGGTGAGCGCCACCGACCACATGCCGCCGAACATCGTGTACACGATGACGACCGCGGCGCCGATCATGATGCACTCGTTGAGCGTGAGGGCATTGCCCGACAGCACGAAGAACACCAGTCCCAGCGCCGTGAGCTGCGCCGACGTCCAGCCGAGGTACGAGGCGGTGATCGCGAGGCTGGTGATCACCTCGACCAGCTTGCCGTAGCGCTTGTGGTAGAAGTCGCCGATCGTCAGCAGGTCCATCCGGTAGAAGGCCTTCGCGAAGAACAGCGCCACGAAGAACAGCGCGAACGACGCGCCGAAGGGGTCTGCGGGCACGCCGTGCAAGCCGTCCTTCGCGAACGTGGCCGACACCGAGAGCACCGTCTCGGCCCCGAACCAGGTGGCGAACACGGTGGCCAGGTTCATGTACAGCGGCAGGCTGCGCCCGGCCACCAGGTAGTCCTTCGAGCTGTGGACCCGCTTGGCGGCCCACAGACCGATGGCGATGGTGACCCCGAGGTACGCGAGGACGAAGGCGATCAGCATGGTGTCGCGGTGTTCCCTGTGTCGGTTGGCGGAACCGGGACCGGCAGCACGGGCGGGCGGTCGCGGGGACAGCCGCGATTCTAGGGGAAGTGAATCGGCGTGGCACCGGACCGGGTCGGCAGCGCGGTTAAGATCGATCGATGAGCGCTTCCTCCTCTCTCTCCACCGCCCTGCACCCCGTGATCGCGCGCCTGCAGGCGCGGGCGCAACGCCACCTCGTCGACACCCCCCACGGCACGGTCTGCTGGCGATCCTTCGGCGAGGGGCCCGCGCTGCTCCTGTTGCATGGCGGGCACGGCAGCTGGATGCACTGGGGGCGCAACATCGAGGCGCTGTCCGAGCGCTTCACCCTGTGGGTGGCCGATCTGCCCGGCTACGGCGACTCCGAGGTGCCCGGCAGCCGCACCGAGCTGCCCCGGCTGTTGGCCGCGCTGGAGGCCTCGCTGGACATCCTGCTCGGGCGCGGTGCCACCCTGGACCTCGCCGGGTTCTCCTTCGGCTCGCTGGTGGGCGCCAACCTCGCGGTGCAGCGCGGCGGGGTGCGCCGCTTCGCCCTGCTGGGCGCGGCGGGGCACGGCGGGGCCAGGCGCCCGCGCGGCGAGCTACAGGGCTGGAAGGAGGCCGCCCAGGATCCGGACCCGTCCGTGCTGGCGGCGGTGATGCGCCACAACCTGGGTGTGCACATGTTGCATGACCTGGACCGCATCGACCCGCTGGCGCTGCAGGTTCACACGCTGTCGTGCCAGCGCACCCGGTTCCGCAGCAAGGAGATCTCGCGCGCCGGCGGCCTGCAGGGTCTGCTCGAACGGGCCGAGGTGACCCTGATGCTGGTGTGGGGAGAGCACGACGTCACCGCGGTACCCGAGGCGATCGCCCCGCAGATCGCCCCGAACGCGCCGGGGCGGCGGGTGCACGTGGTGCCGGGGGCCGGGCACTGGGTGCAGTACGAAGGCCACGAGGCGGTGAACCCGCTGCTGTCAGGGTTTTTCGGGGGCTGAGTGCCCCGCTGTCGGCTCAGCCGCCGAAGGCCGGCAGCAGCAGCAGGGCGAGCAGCGCCAGCACGGCCAGCGCGATCACGGTGTTCGACACCGCCAGCAGGGTCAGCCAGCGACGGGAGCGGCGCTGTTCGGTGAGCATCTTCTTCGCCCACGCCGGCGTGTCGGCGCCCGCCGGGTCGGCCACCGCCCGGGCCAGCAGCGTGTGCGCCAGCCGCGGGATCTGCGGCAGCGTCTGCGCCCACTGCGTGGCCTCGCGCTCGAGCTTCTGCTTGAGCGCGGCCGGGCCGATGCGCTCCATCATCCAGCGCTCGAGGAAGGGCTTCGCGGTGACCCAGAGGTCCAGGTCGGGATCGAGCTGGCGGCCCAGCCCCTCGATGTTGAGCAGCGTCTTCTGCAGCAGCACCAGTTGCGGCTGGATCTCGACGTCGAAGCGTCGCGAGGCCTGGAACAGGCGCATCAGCACCAGTCCGAGCGAGATCTCCTTGAGCGGTCGGTCGAAGAACGGCTCGCAGCACGCGCGCACCGCCGACTCCAGCTCCTCGACCCGCGTCTGGCGCGGCACCCAGCCCGACTCGACGTGCAGTTCGGCCACCCGCCGGTAATCGCGCCGGAAGAACGCGAGGAAGTTCTGCGCGAGGTAGTTCTTGTCGAACTCGGAGAGCGTGCCGACGATGCCGAAGTCCAGCGCGATGTAGCGGTTGAAGTCCGGCCCCGGACCGCCCACCAGGATGTTGCCCGGGTGCATGTCGGCGTGGAAGAAGCCGTGCCGGAACACCTGCGTGAAGAAGATCTCGACGCCCTCGCGGGAGAGCCGCTGCAGGTCGATCCCGGCGGCGCGCATCTCGTCGGTGCGGCCGATCGGGATGCCGTGCATGCGCTCCATCGTCAGCACGTTCACCGCGCAGGCGTCCCAGTAGATCTCCGGGATGCGCAGCAGCGTGGAGCCGGCGAAGTTGCGTCGCAGCTGGTTCGCGTTGGCGCCCTCGCGGATCAGGTCGAGCTCGTCGTGAAGGTACTTGTCGAACTCGCCGATCACCTCCAGCGGACGCAGCCGCCGGGCGTCGGCCGACACCCGCGTCAGCATCGCGCCCAGGCTGCGCAGCAGCGAGAGATCGCGTTCGATCACCGGCGCCATGTCCGGGCGCAGCACCTTGACGGCCACCGGCCGGCCGTCGTGCAGCCGCGCGAAGTGCACCTGGGCGATCGACGCGGAGGCCACCGGGGTGGCGTCGAATTCCGCGTACACCGCCGCCAGCTTGCGCCCCAGGCCCTTCTCGATCTGCGAGATCGCGAGCTCGCCGGGGAAGGGCGGCACCCGGTCCTGCAGGCGGGCGAGCTCGTCGGCGATGTCCGGGGGCAGCAGGTCGCGCCGTGTGGAGAGCACCTGGCCGAACTTCACGAAGATCGGGCCCAGGCTTTCGAGCGCCTCGCGAAGCCGCTGGCCACGGGGGGTCTGCAGGCGACGCCCCAGGCGCAGCACGCGGGCCAGCGCCAGCGAGCCACGGGTGCCCAGCGTGGCGGCGGCGCCCGAAGCGGCGATCTCGTCGAGGCCGTGGCGCCAGACGACGTACATGATTCGGGCAAGGCGAAGGAAGCGCACGCCGCGATTCTAGGGCCTGCGCCCGAACCGGGCGAATCGGGCCGCCGATCGGCTCGACCTCAAACCCGCTTACCATCGAGCCTTCGCCCGAGTTCGGGCCCCCGTCCGGTTGCCGCCGTGATGTCTTCGCCCTGCCTGTCCCACCGGCGCGTGCGCGCGCTCGGTCTCGTCATCGTCGCCGCCATAGGGGTCGGCTGCGCCGCGTTGCCGGGCGGTGGCAGCGCCGCGCGAGGCGGGCCGGCCACGGAACCGACCCCCGCCGGGGCGGCGCCATCGGCGACGGCGGCATCGCCGGGCGCGACCACGCCACGTCCCGGCACCACCGGCGCCAGCCCGTCGCCGGCGCGCCCGCCCACCGCGGCGTCCTCGCCCGCGCGACCGGCCTTCGCCGACGTCATCAAGGGTGCCCGTCAGATCGAGGGCCTGTTCACGCTCTGGCAGAAGGACGACAAGGTCTGGATCGAAATCGGCCCCGCGCAGTTCGAGCAGTCCTACCTGCTCGTGGCCGCGCGCACCAGCGGGCTGGGCGAACGTGGCCTGTACGCGAACTGGCCGCTGGGGCGTCAGGTGGTGTCCTGGCGCAAGATCAACGGCACGGCGCAGCTGCTCGCGCGCAACACGCAGTTCGGCGCCCAGGGCGATCCGGGTCTGGCCCGCGCGGCCCGGATCAGCTTCTCGGACAGCCTGATCGGGTCGGCTCCGATCGCCAGCGCCGAACACCCGCAGCGCAAGTCGGTGCTGGTCGAGCTCTCGCCGATCTTCCTGACCGACCTGCCCCAGCTCTCGCGCGACATGGAGGTGCGCTATCGCCTCGGCTATGGCTTCGACGCGCGCAATTCGTACTTCAAGCCGGTGCGGGCCGATGCCGGGCAGGCGGTGCTCGAGGTGACGGCCCACTACAGCGTGCCGCGGTTGCCGGTGGCACCGCCCGGCGCGCCGCCCGGCGCGGTGCCGAGCACACCGCGCAACCTGGCGGACGCGCGCAGCTTCTTCATCGACTACCAGTACGTGCTGACGCAGATGCCCGATCCGCCGATGCGCGCCCGCCCGGCCGATCCGCGCATCGGTCACTTCGTGCAGCAGAACACCGACTTCGGCACCGGCATCGAGCGCGATCCGCGACGCTTCATCGTGAACCGGTGGCGCCTGGAGAAGAAGGACCCGCAGGCCCCGATGTCCGAGCCGGTCAAGCCGATCGTGTTCTGGCTGGATCGCAACATCCCGGCGCGTTACCGGGAGGCGATCCGCGCCGGCGTGCTCGAGTGGAACAAGGCGTTCGAGCGCATCGGCTTTCGCGACGCGATCCGCGCGCCCGACGAGCCGCAGGACGCGCCGATGGACCTGGCCGGGCCGCGCCATGCCTCGGTGCGCTGGTTCCTCGACAGCGACGAGGGCGCGCTCGCGATCGGCCCGTCGGTGGTCGATCCGCGCACCGGCGAGATCGTCGACGCGGACGTGGCGATGTCCGACAACTGGGCGCGGGTGCCGCGCCGGATCGCGCGTGAGCAGCTCCCGGGGCTGTCATCGCCGTCGGGCTTCGCGGCGCCACTGCTCGGCACCCATGAGCACGATGCCGCCTGCCAGCACGCGCGCGATGCGATGGCCGAACTGGATTTCTCGCTGGCGTTGATGCAGGCCCGCGGCGAGCTCGATCCGGAGAGCCCGCAGGCTGAGGCGCTGGTGCTGCAGGTGCTCAAGGACGTGACGATGCACGAGATCGGTCACACGCTCGGGCTGCGCCACAACTTCCGCGCCTCGCTCGCGGTGCCCGTCAGCCGGCTGACCGATGCCGCGTTCACCCGCGAGCAGGGCCTGTCGGGCTCGGTGATGGACTACAACGCCTTCAACATCCCGCTGCAGGGCGAGCCGCTCGCCGAATTCGCGATGACCACGCTGGGCGCCTACGACTACTGGGCGATCGAGTACGCGTATCGTCCGTTCGCCCCCCAGGACGAGGCCGCCGGCCTGGCGGCGATCGCGGCGCGCAGCCACGAGCCCGCGCTGGCCTACGGCACCGACGAGGAGGCGTTGGCGGGCTACGACCCGCACGTGAACATGCGCGACCTCGGAGATGATCCGCTCGCGTGGGCGGACCGTCGGTTCCGGCTCACGCGCGAGCTCTGGCAGCGGTTGCAGACGAGGGCGCAGACCCCCGGCGCGAGTTTCGGGCGCCTGCGGCAGAACTTCGAGAGTGGCCTGCGCCAGCTCGATCTCGCCGCCGACACCGTGGCGAAGTTCGTCGGCGGCGTGCACTACTACCGCGACCTCGCCGGTGGCACCCGGCCGTCGTTCGTGCCGGTGGGCTCGGCACGGCAGCGCGAGGCGCTGCGGCTGCTGGCGCGGGAGGTGTTCTCGGCACAGTCGCTGGTGATCGACCCCTCGCTCGCGGTGCGCCTGTCGGAGGATGCGCTCGAGCGGGGCTACGCGCCGCCGTCGCTGCCCGGGCTGCCGCAGCGGGTGCTGGTCACGCAGCGTCGCCTGCTCGAACGGCTGCTCGGCGATCCGGTGCTCGCGCGATTGCAGGAGCTGGAGACGACGATGGCGCCGACGCAGGACCGTCTGCGCATGCCCGAGCTGTTCGACACCTTGCGCCACGCGATCTGGCAGGAACTCGACGCGGAGACCGACATCGTGCTGACCCGACGCCTGCTGCAGCGCGAGCACGTGCGCAAGCTGACCGGCCTGCTGCTGCGCAGCGCCAGCACCGTGCCCGCCGATGCGCGCTCGCTGGCGCGCGCGGACGCGATCGCGCTGGCCGAGCGCATCGGCGCGGCGCGCCGTCTGCCGCGCCTGTCGCGCGAGGCCCGGGCCCACCTCGACGAGAGCCTGGCCAGCCTTCAAGATGCCCTGAAGGCGAGTCTGAACCGCTCGGCGACCTGATCCCCCCGCGCCGGCCGGCAGCCCGCGATGAACCTGCGCTTTCTCGAGGCCTTCCACTGGGTGGCCACGCTGGGCGGGGTCACCCGGGCCGCCGAGAAGCTGTCGCTGACGCAGGCCGCGGTCTCCAGCCGGATCCTCTCGCTGGAACAGGAGCTGGGGGTGTCGCTGTTCGACCGGCGCGATCGCCGGTTGCACCTGACCGCCGACGGGCAACGCCTGTTGCTTCACGCCCAGCGCCTGCTCGACCTGCAACGCGACATCCGGCGCGACCTCGGCGTGGACGACCTGGGGCCGGCGGTGCTGCGGCTCGGAGCGATCGAGTCGATCGCCCACACCTGGCTCGTGCCGCTGCTGGGCCGCCTGCGCGAGCGGCACCCACACACGCGGCTCGAACTGACCGTGGAGACTTCGCAGCTGCTCGACGAGCACCTGCGTCGGGGGCTGATCGACCTCGCGATCCTGGCGCTGCCGGTCAATGGCGAGTCGCTGCGTCAGTCCGCCTTGCCGCCGATGCCGATGGTGTTCGCGGCCCGCCGGGAGGCGGGAGCACGCGGCGCGATCGTGCGGCGGCGCCTGGCCGATCTGGCCGGCGAACAGATCCTCACCTTCCAGCGTGGTTCCCAACCCTACGTGGCGGTGATCGACCTGTTTCGCGCGCACGGGGTCGCGGTGCCGCACCTGCATGCGGTGTCGTCGGTGTCGGCGATGCTGCGTCTGGTCGAGCGTGGATTCGGGATCGCGACCTTGCCCCACGCGGTGGTCGAGCCGCTATGCCGCGACGGCGTGATCGCGATCGTTCGCACCGAGGCGCAGCTCGCGGCGCTGCCGCTGTATGTCGCGCACCGGCCCGATCCGTCGTCGGAGGCGCTCGAGCACATCGTCGCGGAGGTGGCCCGGATGGCCGCGAAGGCCGGCGTGGCAGATGATCAGAAAAATCGATGACCGATTCATAGAATTTTTCGTTTGTCTGCCGCACCGGGCTCCGTTTCAATGGTCGTTCCCGGTCGACGCCCATCGGGCGGATCGGCCAACCCCGATCGGTCGGTGCCCGCCCCATGAAGGAAGAAAATTTGATGATCGAACCCGCTCAACGGTTCGCCGGCGATGCCGAGCTCGCCGAGGTCCGCGTGCGGATCCGGCGTGGCGAGATCGCCAGCCACACCTCGGGCATGGCCTACGGCCGGGTGCAGGCCAACCTGGTGGTGCTGCCGCAGGCGCAGGCTTTCGACTTCCTGCGCTTTTGCCAGCGCAACCCGCGACCCTGCCCCTTGCTCGCGGTCACCGATCCGGGCCGGTTCACCGTGCCCGAGCTCGGTGCCGATATCGACCTGCGCACCGACCTGCCGCGCTATCGTGTCTGGCGTCGCGGCGAGCTCGTCGACGAACCCACCGACCTGCGCGCGCTGTGGCGCGACGACCTCGTCGCCTTCCTGATCGGCTGCTCGTTCTCGTTCGAGGAGGCGCTGCTGCAGGCGGGCATCGGCCTGCGCCACGTGAGCTGCGGCTCGAACGTGTCGATGTACCGCACCAACGTGCCCACGGTGGCCGCCGGGCCCTTCAGCGGCCCGCTGGTGGTGTCGATGCGCCCGCTTCGGCCAGCCGACGCGATCCGCGCGGTGCAGATCACCAGCCGGTTTCCCGGCGTGCACGGCGCGCCGGTGCACCTGGGGCTGCCCTCGGCGATCGGCATCACCGACATCGCCCGCCCGGATTTCGGCGACCCGGTCGAGATCCGCGACGACGAGCTGCCGGTGTTCTGGGCCTGCGGCGTGACGCCGCAATCGGTGGTGATGGCCAGTCGCCCCGAGTTCTGCATCACCCACGCGCCCGGCGCGATGCTGATCACCGACCTGTTCAACGACCGCCTCGCGGCCTTCTGAATCCCCGCCACGGAGACCCCCGATGACCCATTCCACTCGTGCCGCCCAGCCGGCCCACCTGTCCACCCGTGCCCGCCACCTCGTTGCGGTCGCGCTCGCCAGCCTCGGTGCGTTCGCCGCCGCGCCGGTGGCCGCGCAGGCCATCCCGCCCGGGCCGAAGATCACGATCAGCGCGGTCACGCAGGTGGCGCCGAACCTGCCGCAGTACACGCGGGTCGATCAGCCGATGCTGCGCGACGGCCTCGCGCAGAAGAGCGGCGGGCGCATCGAGGTGAACCTCGCGTCCTGGCCCGAGCGCAACGTGAACGGGCCCGAGGTGCTGCGACTGGTGCGCTCGGGTCAGGTCGACATCGCGGCCGGCCCGCTCACCACCGTCTCGGGCGACGTCCCGATGCTCGACGGCGTGGACCTCGCCGGCATGAACCTGGACATCAAGCAGGCGCGCCGGGTGGCCGACGCGATGCTGCCGGTGGCCAACAAGGAGCTCGAGAAGCTGGGCATCAAGCTGATCGCCACGTACCCGTTCTCCGGCCAGATGCTGTTCTGTCGCAAGCCGCTGAGCTCGCTGGCCGACCTGAAGGGCATGAAGATCCGCACGAACGGGCCCTCGGCCGCCGATCTGGTGAAGGCGCTGGGCGGCCAGCCGGTGTCGGTCGCCTTCGGCGAGGTCTACACCGCGCTCGAGCGCGGCACCGTCGACTGCGGCATCACCGGGTCGGGCTCGGGCAACGGCGTGAAGTGGCCCGAGGTCAGCACGCACCTGTTCGCGCAGCCCCTGAGCTGGTCCACTTCGGGCTACTACGTGAACCTCGCGTGGTGGAACAAGCTCGACCCGGCGGTTCGCGCGCTGATCGAGAAGACGTTCTCCGAGATCCAGGAGCAGCAATGGGCGCTGGGCTTCGACGCCACGCAGGACGGCATCGACTGCAACGTCGGTCGTGCCAGCGGCTGCAAGATCCACACGCTGGTCAAGCGCCCGATGGTCGAGGTCAAGCCGCAGGGTGACGTGGCCGGCGCGATCCGCAAGGAGATGATCGAGGATGTGCTGCCGGCCTGGGTCAAGCGCTGCGGCGAGCGTTGCGGTCAGGTCTACAACGAGGTGATCGCGCCGATCACCGGGATCCGCTATGGCCGTTGAGGCGCCCGCGCCGTCGGCGGGCGCCCGCCCGCCCACGACGGACGGCGAGGGAGCCGAGCCGGCCGCGTGGCGGCTGGTCCGTTGGATCAGCGACCACGCGCTGTCGCTGGCCGGCTGGGGCTATGTGCTGATGACGCTGATCATCGGCTTCGACGTGCTCGCGCGTCGGCTCCTGGGCTTTTCCACCGAGGCCACCGCCGAGCTCACCGGCTACCTGCTCGCGATCGGCATGACGCTCGGGCTGGCGGGCACGCTGTTCGACCGCGCCCACGTGCGCATCGACGTGCTGGTGCAGCGCCTGCCGCTGCGCTGGCGTGTCTGGCTGCACCTGTTCGCGTTGGCCGCGCTGCTCGTGGTGGCCGGTTTCATGGGCTTCGGCGCGGTGTCGCTGGCGCTGGATTCCGCGCAGCTCGGCGCCACCGACCTCTCGGCCCTTCGCACGCCGCTGGTGGTGCCACAGGGATTGTGGGCGGGCGGCTTCGTGCTGCTGGTGCTCGCCGTGCTGGCGATCGGCGCGCGCAGCCTGGCGCAACTCGCGGCGGGCCGGGCCGAGGGCGTCGACCGGTCGCTGTCGGCACGCACCTACGAGGACGAGGCCCAGGAGACGCTCGAGGCGGTCGCGAGGAAGCCCTCGTGATCGCGGTCGTCTTCCTCGCGCTGCTCGGTCTGGCGATCGGCGTGGCCGCCCTGACCGGGCAGCTGCCGGCCGGCGCGGTCGGCCAGGTGCCCTGGTGGGCGTTGGGCGGGGTGCTGGCGGCCTTCGTCGGCTTCTTCGCCGCGGGCCTGTACGTCGGCGCGGCGCTCGGCCTGCTCGCGCTGCTGGCGGGCTTCGGCCTGTCGGACCGGCCGTTCTGGAACTTCATCGGCGAGATGCTCTGGGGGCCCAGCACCAACTTCGTGCTGGTCGCGGTGCCGCTGTTCCTGCTGATGGGCGAGATCATGCTGCGCGCGGGGCTCTCCGAGCGGCTGTATCGCGCGATGCACGTCTGGGTCGGGCGGCTGCCGGGTGGGCTGCTGCACACCAACATCCTGTCGTGCGGGGTGTTCTCGGCGGTGGCGGGCTCCAGCGTGGCCACCGCGGCCACGATGGGCTCGGTGGCGCTGCCTTACTTCGAGCGCACGCCGTATCCGCCGCGGATGGTGCTCGGTTCGCTCGCGGCCGGCGGGGCGCTGGGCAACCTGATCCCGCCTGGCATCACCTTCATCGTCTACGGGCTGATCACCGAGACCTCGGTCGGTGCGCTCTATCTCGCGGCGATCGGCCCCAGCGTGCTGGTGGTGCTCTTCTTCATGGCGGTGATCTTCATCCACAGCGCCCGCTCGGGCCTGTCCCGGGCGCTGGCTCAGTCCGAAGGGCCGGCCCCCGCGGCGCGCGTGCGCTGGCTGGCGCGGCTGCACAGCCTGGTGGACCTGATGCCCACCGCGCTGCTGATCGCGCTGGTGCTCGGCACGATCTACTCGGGCCTGGCCACGCCGACCGAGTCGGCCGCACTCGGGGTGCTCGGCTCGCTGGTGCTGGCCGGGGCGGACCGCCGGCTGAGCTGGCGCTTGCTGCACGACTCGGTGCGCGCCACCGCGCGGGTCACCTCGATGATCGGCCTGATCCTGTTCGGCGCGTACTTCCTGAACTACATCCTGGGCTCGATGGGCGTGCCGCAGATGCTCGCGAAGTTCCTGACGCAGCTGCCGTTCCCGGGCTGGGTGCTGATGCTGTGCATCATCGGGTTCTACCTGGCGCTGGGCACCTTCATGGAAGGCATGTCGATGGTGATCACCACGGTGCCGCTGATCTTCCCGGTGGTGAAGGCGCTGGGCTACGACCCGATCTGGTTCGGCGTGGTGGTGACGATGCTGGTCGAGATCGCGATGATCTCGCCGCCCGATGGCACGGTGCTCTACGTGCTGCAGGGCATGCGCCGCCAGCCGGGCCCGATCACCGACGTGTTCGCCGGCGTGCTGCCCTTCATGGGCGTCTACATGCTGGCGATCGCGGTGCTCATGGTGTTTCCGGCGATCGCGTTGTGGCTGCCGGGGGTGCTGATGTGAGCGGGCCGCGGCCGATCGAGATCGTCTCGATCGGCACGGCACCCGCCACCGGCGGCGGCGTCTCGAAGGTCGGGTCGACGTCGAACGCGATGTCCCCGTCGGCCCGCGGCTCCCCGGTGGGCAGCGCGGCGCGAAAGTCGAAGAGGTCGCGGTCCATCAGGTGCGAGGGCACCACGCGCGAGAGCGCCGCGAAGACGTGGTCGACCCGCCCCGGGTGGCGCTTCTCCCACTCGCGCATCAGCTGCTTGATCTCTCGCCGCTTCAGGTTCTCCTGCGAGCCGCACAGGTTGCACGGGATGATCGGGAACTGGCGCCACTCGGCGTACGCGATCAGGTCGGCCTCCTGCACGTAGGCCAGCGGACGGATCACCACGTGGCGGCCATCGTCGGAGACCAGCCGCGGGGGCATCGTCTTCAGCTTGCCGCCGAAGAACAGGTTCAGGAAGAAGGTCTCGAGGATGTCGTCGCGGTGGTGGCCCAGCGCGATCCGGGTGGCGCCGAGCTCGTCGGCCACGCGGTACAGGATGCCGCGGCGCAGCCGCGAGCACAGCGAGCACATCGTGCGGCCCTCCGGGATCACCCGGCGCACGATGCTGTAGGTGTCCTGGGTCTCGATGTGGAAGGGGATGTCCAGCCGACGCAGGTAGGCGGGCAGCACGTCGTCGGGAAAGCCCGGCTGCTTCTGGTCGAGGTTCACCGCGACGATGTCGAAGGCCACCGGCGCGCGCGCGCGCAGCGTCAGCAGCAGGTCGAGCAGCGCGTAGCTGTCCTTGCCGCCGGACAGGCACACCATCACCTTCTCGCCGGGGCCGATCATCTCGTAGTGCGAGATCGCCTCGCCGGTCAGGCGCAGCAGGCGCTTGTGCAGCTTGTTGCGTTCGTAGGCGAGCTTCTCGGGGGTCACGTCGGTGTCCTTCGGTGGCGGCGGTCGCGCGCCGCTCAGAGATCGGCGCGCAGCCGGAAGACCTCGATGCCCACGCTGCGGCAGTCGGGGTAGACGTCGGGCTTTTGCGTGCACACGCGCACCGCGCGCACCTGCGGTTGCGCCAGGCACAGCGCGACGATGCCGTCGATCAGGGTCTCCTGCAGGTTGAAGTGCCGGGATCGCGCGAGCTCGGTCACCTCGCGGCGGATGAAGTCGTAGTCGAGCACCTCGTCGACGTGGTCGTTGCGTGGCGTGCTGTGCGCGACGGGCACGTACAGATCCACGTCGATGATCACCCGCTGCGGCGCCTCGCGCTCGAAGTCGTGGAAGCCGATCGACAGTTCGAGCGCGAACTCGTGCAGGAAGATGCGGCGGCAATCGGCCAGGCGGGGGTCGAGCAGTTCGGTCATGGGGGCGTGTCGCCGGTCAGGTACATCACGTCGCGCGGCAGCGCCAGCAGGTGCTGTCCGCCGTCGACGGTCAGGGTCACGCCGGTGATCGCCGGCGAATCGGCCAGGAAACGCACCGCGTCGGCGATGTCCCGGGGCGTGGACGAGCGCCCCAGGGGCGTCATCCGGTGGGCCTTCTCGAAGCCGTCCGGCGTCTGGTCGCCCGACAGCAGCGTGATGCCGGGCGAGACGCCGACCACGCGCAGGTGCGGCGCGAACGCCATCGCGAGCAGGCGGGTGGCGTGCTGCAGGGCCGCCTTCGTCAGCGTGTACGACAGGAAATCGGGGTTCGGGTTGTCCAGCTTCTGGTCGAGCAGGTTGATGACCACGGCGGGCGCACCGCCCGCGGGCGCGGCGGCGCGCGCGGCGTGCAACAGGCGCGCCAGGCGCAGCGGCGCGGCCAGGTTCGGGCCGAGGTGCGCGCGCAGGTTGTCGTAGGCGAAGCTCTCCGGCCGGTCCGGTTCGAAGCGCGACGCGTTGTTGACGATCGCGTCCAGCGGGCCCAACTGGGCGTTGGCCTGCGCGAACAGGCGATCGACCGCGGCCTCGTCGTCGAGATCGGCGCGCAGCGCGACCGCCCGACGCCCGAGGTCGTGGATCTGCCCGGCCAGCGCCAGCGCCTCGTCCTGCGAGCGGCCGAAGTGCAGCGCGACGTCCCAGCCGTGCCCGGCCATCGCCAGCGCGATCTCGCGACCGATCCGCCGGGCGGCGCCGGTGATCAGCACGCGTCGGGCGGGCGCGGGGTTGTCGGAAGCGATGGGTCGGGTCGAGGTGGGCACGATGGCTCGCGGGGTGGCGGCGACCGATCGCGGGGCCCGAGCGAGGCCCCGCGGTGACTGCGGCGGGGCGTCAGTTTAGCGGGAAACCCCCGGTCGACCCGGTGCCGGCTCGTAGAATGGGGGCATGCCGCCGTTTGCCGATCTGCCCGAACCCTCCGCCGAGGCGCTGGCCGCCAGTCGCGCACTGGCCGAACGGATCGCCAGTCGCATCGCGCGGGCCGGCGGCTGGATCGGCTTCGACGCCTTCATGGCGCAGGCCCTCTACGAGCCGGGCCTGGGCTACTACGCGGGGGGCAGCCGGAAATTCGGCGCGGCCGGCGACTTCGTCACCGCGCCCGAACTCAGCGACCTCTTCGGCGCCTGCCTGGCGCGCCAGTGCGCCCAGTGGTTCGAGCACTGCCCGGCGCGGGTGATCGAGTTCGGCGCGGGCAGCGGGGCGATGGCGGTGCAGGTGCTGCGAGAGGTCGAGCGGCTCGGGGTGCGCGAGGTCGCCTACGACATCGTCGAGGTCTCCGGGGAACTCGCCGCGCGTCAGGCCGAGCGGATCCGGGCCGAGTGCGCGTGGGCGCTGCCACGCGTGCGCTGGCTGCCCGCCTGGCCCGATCAGCTCGCCGGCGTGGTGCTGGGCAACGAGGTGCTCGACGCGATGCCGGTGCGCGCGTTCCGGATCGACGGCGGGCGCGTGTTCGAACGCGGCGTGGTGGTGACCGAACCGCGCGAGCCGGGGGGCGCCCCGGGGTTCGCGTGGTCCCTGCGCGAGGCCGATCCGCCCTTCGCCGCGCGGGTGCGCGAGCGTCTGGCCGAGGGCCACGGCATGGACCCGGCGGTTCCCGGACCCTACGACGGCGAGATCGGCGAGCAGGCGGAGGCCTGGGTCCGGCAGCTCGGGTCGCGGCTGGTGCGGGGCGCCGCGCTGCTGATCGACTACGGCTTTCCGCGCCGCGAGTTCTTCCACGCGCAGCGCACCGGGGGCACGCTGATGTGCCACCACCGGCATCGGGCGCACACCGACCCGTTCCTGCTGCCCGGGCTGCAGGACATCACCGCCCATGTCGACTTCACCGCGATCGCGCAGGCGGCCGAGGCCTCGGGCCTGCGCACGCTGGGTTACGTGCCGCAGTCGCGGCTGCTGACCAACCTCGGCCTGGCCGACGACCTGATCGCACGCCATCGCGACGCCGCGGGCGATCCGCTCGCGTGGGCCCGGCAGGCGCAGGCCGCGCAGGCGCTGCTCTCCGAGGCCGAGATGGGTGAGTTGTTCAAGGCGATCGCACTGGCGAGCCCGCCCCTCCACGAGGGCCTGGGCTTCGAGCGCGGTGATCGCCTCGCCTCGCTCGGGCTCGGCCGCGCGGTGGTCCCGCCGGAGGCGGTCCGGTGATCCGCTGGCTGCTGGTCACGCTGCTGGCGCTGGTGCTGTTCTCGGGGCTGATGCCGTGGCTGCGCCGGCTCGGCCTGGGGCGGCTGCCGGGCGACCTGAACTTTCGGGCGTTTGGCCGTGACTGGTCGCTGCCGATCGCCTCGACGATCGTGCTTTCGTTGCTGGCGGCCGGCATCGCCCGGCTCTTCTGAGGAACTGCGCGTGCCCGACACCACCCGCGACCCCGTGCGCGTCAACCTGGGCTGTGGCGGCAAGCGCCTGCCCGGCTTTCTCGGCGTCGACCGCTTCCCGACCCCGGCCGTCGACCTGATCGCCGACCTGACCGGCGCGCTGCCCTTCGCCGACAGCAGCGTCGACGAGATCCTGCTGGACAACGTCATCGAACACCTGCCCGACATCGCGGCGGTGATGCGCGAACTGCACCGGATCGCGCGCGACGGCGCCTCGATCGTGATCCACACCCCGCACTTCACCAGCCTGTCGTCGTGGCGAGATCCCACGCACCTGCACCACCTGTCGTACTTCTCGATGGACCACTTCGAGAAACCCGGCGTGGCCCACTACACCTCGGGCGGTCGCGGTTTCCAGGTGGTCAACCGGCGGCTGTCGTTCGGCGGGCTGATGGGGCAGATCGGCCGGCTCATCTTCCTGATGAGCCCGAAGGCCTACGAGAAGCACTGGTGCTTCGTGTTCCGGGCATCCACGCTCAGCTTCACGCTGCGGGTGATCAAGGCCTGAGCACCGCGGTCAGCGCCGCGACGCGCGCCTCGTGTACCGCCTGGCGAATGCCTTCGCCGGCAAGACCGCGAGCGGCGGCGGCCTTGGCCACCGCACCGGCGTCCACCGAGACCGCGGCCTCGAATGCGCGCCTCAGGTGCTCGGCCTGTGGATACGGCTCGTGCTCGCGGCCGAGCCGGCCGCGCGCATCGGCCCGCGACGCCGCGATCACGTCGTCCAGACGTTCCGGTCGGCGAAAGGCGTCCATCCGTTCGATCAGCGCCAGCACGGTGGCCGGGCGCAGCTCGGTCACCCGGTGGATCAGGCCGTGCTCGCGCGCGACGATGCGCGCCAGCTCCAGCACCGGCGTGGGCGCGCGCAGGCGCCGGCACAGGGTCTCGACCAGCGCCACCGAGCGGTGCTCGTGGCCGATGTGCCGGGGCAGCACGTGCGCGGGCGTCTCGCCTTTGCCCAGGTCGTGGGTCAGCGCCGCGAAACGCACCGCGAGCGAGCCGCCCTCGCGCGCGGCCTGGTCCACGACCATCATCACGTGCACACCGGTGTCGACCTCCGGATGGTGGTCGGCCCGCTGGGGCACGCCCCACAGGCGATCGAGTTCGGGCATCAGGCGGGCCAGCGCACCGCAGTCGCGCAGCACCTGGAACATCCGGGAGGGCCGTGCCTCCATCAGGCCGCGCGAGACCTCCTGCCAGACCCGCTCGGGCACCAGCGCGTCGACTTCGCCGTGTTCGACCATCCGGCACATCAGGGCCTCGGTCTCGGGCGCCACGGTGAATCCGGTGAAGCGGGCGGCGAACCGCGCCAGGCGCAGGATGCGCACCGGGTCCTCGACGAAGGCCTCGCCCGCGTGGCGCAGCACGCCCGCGCGCAGGTCGGCGACGCCGCCCAGCGGGTCGATCAGCGTGCCGTCCGCATCGCGCGCGATCGCGTTGATCGTGAGGTCGCGCCGTCGCAGGTCGTCCTCGAGCGTGACGTCCGGCGCGAAGTGCACCGCGAAGCCCTTGTAGCCCGCGGCGGTCTTGCGCTCGGTGCGCGCGAGCGCGTATTCCTCGTGCGTCTGCGGGTGCAGGAACACCGGGAAGTCCTTGCCGACCGGGCGGTAGCCCAGATCGAGCAGCGCCTGCGGCGTGCCACCGACGACCACCCAGTCGCGGTCGCCCGCGGGCAGGCCGAGCAATTCATCGCGGACGGCGCCGCCCACGCAGTAGATCTTCATCGGCGTGTCTCGTGGCCGCGGGGCCGGCGAACACCGCGCATCGCCGGGGCGATGTGTCGTGTCGGCACGCGTCAGTCGCGGGTCCGGCGGTAGGGCTCGTCCTCGGCGACATAGCTGCGCTCGAGCAGCGCGGCCGCGACCCACTCACGCATCGCGGGCAGCGCGAGCACCGTGCGGCGGTATTCGTCGCAAAGTGCCGGCAGCTCGATCGCGTGGGTCTCGAAGCGCGAGACCACCGGCGCGTAGAAGGCGTCGGCCGCGCTGAAGCGGCCGAACAGGAAGGGGCCGAGGTGCGCGTGCGCTCGTCGGGCCTGCGTCCAGAGCGCGACGATGCGGTCGATGTCCGCCTGCACCGAGAGGTTCCAGCCGCGTCCGGGCAGCCGGGCCTCGATGTTCATCGGCATCTGCTGGCGCAGGTGGCCGAAGCCGGCGTGCATCTCGGCGCAGATCGAGCGCGCCTGCGCGCGGGCGCCGGGATCGGCGGGCCACAGACCCGCCTCGGGGAAGGTCTCGGCGAGGTACTCGATGATCGCGAGCGAATCCCAGATCACGCGATCGCCGTGCAGCAGCACCGGCACGCGGCCGGCGGGGCTGATCGCGCGCACCTGCGCGGAGAACTCGGGGCCGAAGCGGACCTGGCGCTCGGTGAACGCGATGCCGCACTCGCGCATCGCGAGCCACGGCCGCAACGACCACGACGAGTAGTTGCGGTTCGCGATGACCAGGGTGAGTTCGCCGGCCATGCGCGACTCAACGATGCGCGCGCGCCTGCTGATCGGCCAGCCGCGGCGTCTGGCGCGCCAGCCAGGTGGGCGCGACCGATCCGAGCGGCGTGGGCGTGATGCCCAGCTCGGGGCTGATCGGCCCGGTGGCGACGTTGTCGATGCGCATCGAGTCGAAGTTGTCGGGCGACATCAGCGGCTTGGGCAGCACCCCGAGCACGCCGGCCTGGATCTGTCCGAGGGCATAGGGCAGCTTCCAGATCGGCCGGGGGTGGCCGCTCCAGCGTCCGGCCAGTTCGGCGAGCTCGCCCAGCGTGAAGACCTCGGGACCCGCGAGCTCGTAGGTCTTGCCGATGGTGACCGGGCGCTGCAAGGCATTGACGATGGCGCTGGCGACGTCGCCGACGAACACCGGCTGGAAGCGGGCGTCGGTGCGGGCCAGCGGCAGCACCGGCAGCAGCCGCTGCAGCCGGGCGAACAGGTTCAGGAAGCGGTCGTCCGGGCCGAAGACCACCGAGGGCCGCAGGATGGTGGTGGCCAGGCCGCTGGCGCGCACGCGCTTTTCGCCCTCGGCCTTCGAGCGCAGGTACATCGAGGGCAGTGCGGCGGCGTCCTCGCCCACGCCGAGCGCGGACAGGTGCACCATCCGGACCACACCGGTGCGCCGGCAGGCCTCGATCAGGCGCTGGGGCAGTTCGACGTGCGCCTGTGCGAAGGCGGGGCCGTAGGGGTCGCCCCAGGCGCTGTGCAGCACCCCGGCGAGGTTGACCACGGCATCGCTGCCACGCAGCAGGTCGTCGAACCCGGGGTCGCCGACGCGGGTCTCGACGACCTCGACCGTGGGCAGCAACAGCAGGTGACGCGAGCGCTCGCGACGGCGCGTGGGGACGATCACGCGCACGCCTTGCGCGGACAGGCGGGCGGCGACATGGGTGCCGATGAATCCGGATCCACCGACGATGAGGACGCGGGACAGGGTCATGGGGTCGCGACGGGCAACGGGGAAAGACAGAGAAAGTACCCCGACCGCGCGGTCAGGGCAAATCCGAGGGGCGCAGGGCGGCCGGAGCGACCTTGCCCAGGCGCTGCTTGAGCGACTGCGGCTGGCCGGTCATCAAGGTGGCGTAGAAGGTGGCGTTGGAGAGCACCTTCTTGACGTAGTCGCGGGTCTCGGTGAAAGGCACCAGCTCGGCGAACACCGCGCCCTCGACCGTGCCGGGCAGGGCCGCGCGCCATTGGCGCGGTCGGTTGGGACCGGCGTTGTAGCCGGCCGACGCGAGCAATGCGGAGCCTTCGAGGTCGTCCTGGACCGTGCGCAGGTAGTAGGTGCCGAACCGCAGGTTCGTGTCGAGCTCGTTGAGCTGCTCGAGCCGGAAATCGTTCACCCCGAGCCGGCGCGCGATCCAGCGCGCGGTGGGCGGGATGATCTGCATCAGCCCCTGCGCGGCGGCGGAGGAGCGGGCGTCCATGATGAACCGGGACTCCTGACGGATCAGCCCGTAGGCCCAGGCCGGATCGAGGCCGCGCTCGGCGGCGGCCGCCTCGAGTTGCGGGCGGAAGGGCATCACGAAGCGCAGCGTGAAGTCGTGTTCCTGGCGGGTGCGATCGGCGGTGTTCACGCAGCGGTCGAGCACCTTGCGCTCGCAGGCGAAGCGCGCCGCGGCGAGCAGCTGGCGGTCGGACATTCCGCGCAACTGGAAGTTCCACTCGCGGTTGCCCTCGGGTCGCAGACCCAGCTCGTAGAAGCGCAGCGCGCGCGCGAAGGCGGGGTTGCCGGCGGCGCCCTGGCGCTCCGGCTCCGTGCTGGGGGCCGCCGGTGGCGGCAGGTGGAAGGGTTCGCCGAGGTCTTCGCTGGCGAGCTGGCCGTAGAAGTGGAACTGCCCGGCGATGCTGCGCAGCCCCTCCTGCGCCTCACGGGTGCGGCCCAGCGCCCGGTGCGCGCGGGCCTGCCAGTAGATCCAGGCGGGTTCGCGTCGGCCGACCGGCGAGAGGTGCTCGGTGAAGGCATGCACGGCGCGCCAGTCGCCGGCCCGCAGCCCCGCGCGGATCAGCCACGCGAGCGTCTCGTCGGAGGCATGCGCCGGCATCGCTTGATGGATCCAGGCGGGCGCCACCGGTGCCAGCTTGCGCTGGCTGTGCGCGACGATCTGCGACCACACCCAGGCGCGTTCCTCGGCGGGCAGCGCGGCGAGTTCCTCGGTCCGGCCCGCGGCCGACTCCGGGTTCTGCCGCGCGATCACGCCGAAGGCGATCACCGCGACCTCGCGCTCGACACCCGGGCCGAGCACGGTCGCCGGCCGCTGGATGGCGGCTTCCACCGCCCCCACGGGCAGTCCGGCCAGCGCGGCCAACCGGCGCACCGAGCCATGCGCGCCGGCCTCGAGCGCGAACTTGAGCCGACGCCAGACATCGGCGCGACGCCATTGGCCGGTGCGTGCCATCGCGTCGGCCAGCGCGCCGCAGGCGTCGCCGAGTTCGCGCGCTTGCATCAGCGCCTCGCGCGCTTCCTCGCCGGGCGTGCCCCCGCGTTCGACACGCGCCAGACCGCCATAGCAGTGCAGCGCGGATTCGTCGCGCAGCACCCAGGCGCCGTAGTGTGTCTCGAAGCTGGACCAGTCGGCGCGTCGCGCCAGGCGATACAGCCAGTCGCGTCGGGCGAGGTCGACGAGCAGCGGGTTGTCGGTCCGTGCGAGATAGGCCTGGAGATCGGCGTCCAGGCCGGGATCGTCACCCGTCTGCAGCACGCCCTTCGGATACAGGCGCAGCCGCAGCCGCCAGTAGTCGAGGTAGCCGCCGAGCAGCGGATCGGAGACGATCGGGGCGGCGGCTTCGAACTTCTCGGCGTTGCCTTGCAGGGCCGCCTGTCGCGCGGCGATGAAGGCTTCGTCGGGGTTGGCGGGCACGGCCGCGGCAGGTGCGCGTGCGCCGCGGCGCTCCCGGGCGCCGGCATGGGGTGCCAGCAGCCCTAGAATCGCAGCGATCACCAGAACATTGATCCACCGTGAACCCGACATCGCGATCGAGAATACCATGCGACCCGGTGCCTGCCGGCGATCGCGCGGCGGCGCGACGCGTGCTGCGACAACGGCGCGCGCTGGTGTCGCCGGACGAACGCGCCGCGCGTGACCAGGGTGTGTTCGCGGCGATCGATCGCCTGTTCGCGCAACGCGGCCTCGCGCCCGGTTGCCTGGCCGGCTATTGGCCGATGCACGGCGAACCCGATCCCCGCGAGGCGATGGCGCGCTGGCACGCGGCGGGCTGGTCGCTGGCCTTGCCCGCGGTTCGCGCGCGCGAGGCACCGCTGTGCTTCGTCGCGTGGGCGCCCGGGGACCCGGTCGTTGCCGGCCTGCTCGGCACCACGGAGCCCGCGCATGGCCGGACGGTGCGTCCGGACGTGATCCTGGTGCCTTGTGTGGGCGTCGACCCGCGGGGGTATCGCCTGGGCTACGGCGGAGGCTTCTACGATCGGACGCTGGCCGCGATGGCCGCCCTGGGCGGCGTGCCCCTCACGATCGGGGTGGTCGACGACTTCGCGCGGACCGTCGGTTTCGAGCCGCGCGCGCACGAGCGGCCGCTCGACGCGGTCGTCAGTCTGCGTTGGCGAACGCCGCCTTCGCCCGCGCCGAGTTGAAGCGCTTCCACCAGGCGGCGTATTCGTTCGGCGGCATCGGCTTGCCGTACAGGTAGCCCTGGGCGATGTCGCAGCCCAGCTCGCGCAGCAGCGTCGCGGTCGGCTCGTCCTCGACGCCTTCGGCCAACGCCTGCATCTCGAAGGTGTGGGCCAGATCGACCAGCGCGTGCACGATGCGTCGATCGGAGGGGTCGTTCACCAGGTTGCGCACGAACGACTGATCGATCTTCAGTTCGGTGAGCGGGAACTGCCGCAGGTAGGCGAACGAGGAGTAGCCGGTGCCGAAGTCGTCCAGCGCCAGGCCACAGCCGAGATCGCGGATCTCGCGCATGAACTGCAAGGCCGATCGCTCGTGCTTGACGATCGCGCTCTCGGTGAGCTCCAGCGTCAGCCGGCGGGCGTCGATGCCCCAGGTGGTCAGCGCGTGGCCCACCAGCGTCGGAAAGGCCGGGTCGGCCAGCGTCACGGCCGACAGGTTGATCGACACGTGCGCGTCGACGCCCTGCGCCTGCCAGGTCATCAGGTGGCGCAGCGCGGTGTTCAGCACGAACTGCGTCAGCTGCGTCATCAGGCCGCGCTCCTCGCAGATCGACGCGATCAGCGAGGGATCGACCCGCGAGCCGTCGCGCCGGGTCCAGCGCACCAGCGCCTCGGCGCCGGTGCTCAGACCCGAGCGCAGGGACACCTGGGGCTGGAAGTAGACATCGAGCTCGTTGCCATTGAGCGCCAGCCGCAGCTCCTGCTCCAGGCGGTTGCGGTTGACCAGCGTGACGTCGGATTCCGCCGGGAGGATCAGGATGCGTTCCTCGAGGTTCTCCGCCTGGTGGCAGGCATCCGCCGCCGAGGACAGCACCGCCATCGGGTCCTGGCCGGCGTCCGGGTGCCGCCAGGCGCCTCCGATCGAGGGGCGAAGCTGCACGATCGTCGTCTGCGCGTCGTCCTCGACGTGGATCGGCCGCGACAGGCTGTCGCGCAGCGTCCTGCCGGCGAGTTCGGCGAGCGCTTCACCGGGCAGATCGACGAGCATCACCCAGAGCTCGTCGTGCGACGCGAGCGCATAGCGATCGCTCGGACGCAGAATGCCCTCGACGCGGCGCATGGCCTCGGCGATCACACCGCGCGAGCGGGGTTCCTGGGCCAGCGCCGACAGGCGGTCGGAGCGGTTCAGCGACACGATCAGGATCATCGCCCGGCGCTTGTGCGAGGCGAGCTCCCGGGCGAACTGCAGCAACGCGCCCGGGGCGAGCCGGGGCGAGGGCGCAGGGGACGGCCGGCCGGCTGCGGCCGCGGGTGCGGCGCGCGCGGGGGCGCTCGCGGAGGCGGGGGTCGGGGCGGTGGCTGGTGGCGCGCCCGAGGCCGACTCAGGCGGTGCGAAGGAGGGCTGAAGTCGACTCATGGGCGTAGATGTCGCGCAACTTCAGGCCGTAGGCGCCCGACGAAAGACCGCGCATGATCCGAACGTTGCGGCCGCTGGCGTCCTTCGTCTTCTGGGTCAGCAGGTCGCGCTGGATGGGTTCGGCCAGCGGACGCTTGTCGGGCGTGGTCAGGACCAGCACCTTGGGCTCGAGCCGTCGCACCCGGTTGTGCGCGAGCACCACCGCGACCTCGCCGCTGGACAACTCGCACGGGCCACCGACCGGGAAGACGCCCACCGCCTGGACGAAATGTTCGACGAGCGGCGCGTGGAACGACGAGCCCGCCCACTGGTACAGGCTCATCAGCGCATCCTGCGGGGCCAGCGGATTCGCGTAGGGGCGCGGTGTGATCAGGGCCGCGAAGCTGTCGGCGATGCCCGCCATGCGGCCGTAGATGCTGATCTCGTCGCCCTTGAGCCCCTTCGGGTAGCCGCTGCCGTCCAGGCGCTCGTGGTGCTCCATGATGCCCTGCTGGGCCTCCACGGGCAGTTGCATCGTGGCGTTCAGGGCCTCCAGGCCGAGGCGCACGTGTTCCTTCGCGATGCTGAATTCGGCGGTGTTCAGCATGCCGGGTTTGTCCAGCAGCGCCCGGGGCAGCTTCGTCTTGCCGACGTCGGCAAGCATCCCGATCAGGCCGAGCGACTCGAGCATCTCCTTCGGGAATCCGAGTTCACGGCCCAGCGCGATCATGTACAGCGACACGCGCACGCCGTGCTGGTAGGTCTGCAGGTGCGCCTCGCGAAGCTGCGCCACCCACATCAGCGCGTCCGGGTTGTCGACCATGCTGTCGACCATGTGGCCGACCGCGTCCTTGACGCGGGCGACTTCCGGCACCTTGCCCTGGCGCACGTCGGCCAGCACGACGCCCAGGATGTGTTCACCCTTCTCGAACGATTGGCGCGCGCGCGGCATCTCCTCGGCCACGTCGCGCTGGATCTCGTAGCTCTGCCGCTGCGCCCCGGCGGGCAGCGCCACGGCGATCTCCTGGTCGAGCCTCGCCTGCTGCTCGTCGTTCGTCACCGCGCCACCGCCGGCACGCCGACGCCCGAACAGGCCCAGCACGGTGTCCAGCAGCCGACGGGCGATCGATCCTTGTCCGCCGGGGGCCTCGTCGACGGTGGCCTGGGTGGTTTCGCGCACGAATCGACGGAAGCGGTCGCGCGTGTCGGTGGAGATCTGGACGTCGGCCCGGACGCGGTAGGTGCGCTGCCGCGCCTTGGCGTCCGCGTCCTTCGGACGGGCCGGTGTGCTCGCGGCGGGACGGGCTTGTGTGTCGTCGTCCGGAACCGGCGATGCGTCGGCGATCGCCTGGCGCGCGTCTTCATCGCTGACGTTGCCGCGGGGCAGCGTCGCGGGATTGTCGTCACCGGGTGCGCGGCGCAGTGAGCGCCGGTCGGTCTGCTCGGCCGCGGCCTCGCGATACGCGTCGACCAGCGTCGCATCCAGCGCCCGCAGGTACGCCACCGCCTGCGGATCCGACATCTCCAGGTCGACGAAGACGTGTCGGCAGTACTTCTTCAAGGTCGCCAGCTCGACATCGCTGTCGATCTGGAAGCCCTGGATCAGGAACGGGGTGTCCAGCCAGGGCCGGTCGAGGTCGTTGACGAACAGACCTTGACACAGCAATTCGCTGGACACCTTGTGCCGGCGAGGGCCGGCGACGGGTGCGGTGAGGGGCAGGGTGGAGGCACGACTGGTCACGCGATCGATGGTAGCGACGCGCCTGCGGCCGTCCAATGGAAAAGCGCCGCGCGGCCCGCTGTGCGCCACAACACCCGACGGACGGACGCGGGACTGATCCGAACGGCCGGACGGCGCCCGGTGAAGCGTTGTAACGGGCGCTGAACGGCCGGCTTTTCCGCGGATCGGATGGTGGCTAGGCGCTCTGGCCCCGGCTGGCCTGCCACAGTGCCAACGAGGGGGTGGCCTGGTTCAACGTGTAGAAGTGCAGCCCCGGCGCGCCACCCGCGATCAGTCGCCGGCACAGCGCCACGACGACGTCGTGGCCGAACTGGCGGATCGACTCCCGGTCGTCGCCGAAGCCGGCCAGCCGCTGGCGGATCCAGCGAGGGATTTCGGCGCCACAGGCATCGGAGAACCGCGCCAGCTGCGTGTAGTTGGTGATCGGCATCACCCCGGGCACCAGGGGCGTGGCGATCCCCGCGGCATCGAGCTCGTCGCGCAGCCGGAAGTACGCGTCGGCGTTGTAGAAGTACTGGGTGATCGCGCAGTCGGCCCCCGCCCGCAACTTGGCGATCAGCGCCCGCCGGTCGTCGTCGGCGCTGCGTGCCTGGGGGTGCACCTCGGGATAGGCCGCCACCTCGATCCGGAACCAGTCACCGGTTCGCTCGCGGATGAACGCGACCAGATCCGCCGCGAACCGGAAGTCGCCGTGGTCGACCATGCCCGAGGGCAGGTCGCCGCGCAGGGCCACCAGGCGCCGGATCCCCCGGGATCGGTACAGATCGAGCAGCTCGATGATCGAGTCGCGCGTCGCGCCGATGCACGACAGGTGCGGCGCGACCGCGTGGCCCTCGTCGGCGATCTCCAGCACGGTGGCCAGCGTCTTGTCGCGGGTCGCACCGCCCGCGCCATAGGTGACCGAGAAGAACTCCGGCTGCACCACGGCCAGCTCGGCCCGGGCGAGCCGCAGCTTGGCCGACCCCTCCGGGGTGTTCGGCGGAAAGAACTCGAAACTGACTTCTGTCGTCATGATCGTTTCCTGATCCTGGATCGCGGGCGCCGGCCGTCAACCTGGCGCGAAGCCCGCGTGAAGGAAGAACTCCCGATTGCCATCGCCACCGATCAGTGCGCTGTCGTGCCAGCCGCGTGCCACCCAGCCGGCGGCGCGGGCCGCCGCCTCGATCCGTTCACGCACCCAGGGCAGGGAGGCCTCGTCGCGCACCACGCCCCGGGCGTCGAGCCCCTGCGGGCCGACTTCGAACTGCGGCTTGACCAGCGCGATCAGCGTGGTGCCGGGCCTGGCCACGGTGGCCGCCGCGCCCAGCACCTGCGTGAGCGAGATGAAGGACACGTCGATCACCACCCAGTCGAACGACGCTGGCAGATCGGTCACGTCCGGTGCCGCCGCGCGAAGGGCGTCGGGGGTCAACCCCCGGGCATTGAACCCTTCGAGGCAGACCACCCGGGGATCGGCCCTGAGCCGTTCGGCGAGCTGGCCGTGCCCGACCTCCACACCGACCACCCGCGAGGCGCCGTGCGCCAGCAGGCAGTCCGTGAAGCCGCCCGTGCTCTGGCCAATGTCCAGCACCGTGCACCCGCGGGGGTCGGCGCCGCTGGCGGCCAGCGAGTGCGAGAGCTTCGCGCCGGCCCGCGACACGAAGCGCGTCTCGTCGCTGTCGGCGACGATCAGACGGCTGTGTTCGGTCACCGGCTCGGCGGCCCGATGCAGCGGACGTTCGCCACGGGCATCGGCGATGCGCACCGCGCCCGCGGCGATCAGCCGCTGGGCCGCGCTGCGCGAGGCCGCCAGCCCGCGACTGACGAGCGCCTGGTCGGCGCGCACTCAGTAGCGGTAGGTGTCGGGCTTGTAGGGACCTTCGACCGGCACGCCGATGTAGGCCGCCTGCTCGCCCGAGAGTTCGGTGAGCATCGCGCCCAGCTTCTTCAGCTGCAGGCGGGCCACCTTCTCGTCGAGGTGCTTGGGCAGCACGTAGACCTTGCCCTTCTCGTAGTAGTCCTTGTGCGTCCAGAGCTCGATCTGGGCGATCGTCTGGTTCGCGAACGACGAGCTCATCACGTACGAGGGGTGACCGGTGCCGCAGCCCAGGTTCACCAGCCGACCCTCGGCCAGCAGGATGATCCGCTTGCCGTCCGGGAAGATGATGTGGTCGACCTGCGGCTTGATGTTCTCCCACTCGTACTGCTTCAGCGACGCGACATCGATCTCGTTGTCGAAGTGGCCGATGTTGCAGACGATCGCCTGGTCCTTCATCGCCTTCATGTGGGCGTGCGTGATGACGTCCTTGTTGCCGGTGGCGGTCACGAAGATGTCGGCCTTGTCGGCGGCGTAGTCCATCGTGACGACACGGTAGCCCTCCATGGCCGCCTGCAGCGCGCAGATCGGGTCGCATTCGGTGATCCACACCTGCGCCGACAGCGCGCGCAGCGCCTGCGCGCTGCCCTTGCCGACGTCGCCGTAGCCGGCCACGAGCGCGATCTTGCCGGCCACCATCACGTCGGTGGCCCGCTTGATGCCGTCGACCAGCGACTCGCGGCAACCGTACAGGTTGTCGAACTTGCTCTTGGTGACGGAGTCGTTGACGTTGATCGCGCGGAACGCGAGTTCGCCGCGCGCGGACATCTGGTACAGGCGCTTGACACCGGTGGTGGTCTCCTCGGTGACGCCGACGATCGCCTTCAGGTTGCGCTCGTAGAAGCCCGCGTCCTTCGCGAGCTGGCGACGGATGGAGTTGAACAACGACACCTCCTCCTCGCTGTGCGGGTGCTCGAGCACGGAGGCGTCCTTCGCGGCGCGGGTGCCCAGGTGCAGCAGCAGCGTGGCGTCACCCCCGTCGTCGAGGATCATGTTCGAGGGCTGGCCATCGCCCCACTCGAAGATGCGGTGCGTGTAGTCCCAGTACTCGTCCAGCGTCTCGCCCTTGTAGGCGAACACCGGGATGCCGGCGGCGGCGATCGCGGCGGCCGCGTGGTCCTGCGTGGAGAAGATGTTGCACGAGGCCCAGCGCACCTGGGCGCCCAGCGCGGTGAGCGTCTCGATCAGCACCGCGGTCTGGATCGTCATGTGCAGCGAGCCGGTGATGCGCGCCCCCTTCAGCGGCTGGCTGGCGGCGTATTCGTCGCGGATCGCCATCAGACCGGGCATTTCGGTCTCGGCGATGCGGATCTCCTTGCGGCCCCAGGCGGCCAGGGACAGGTCGGCGACCTTGAAATCGGTGAAATCGGCGGGTTTGAGAACGGCGGACATGGTCACTCCATCGGAAGAGTGATTCCGTCGTGGCGGCAGGCACCGGGGGATGGCGTCCGTCGGGGGACGCGTCGGAACTCGCACGCCGTGCAGGAATCACGGTTCAGCGAGCGCCGTTGCAAAGGTAGCCAACGTGTCCCGAGCCTGGCGGGCCGGCATGCCGGCGGCCGTTGCAGCGCTCCTCGGGAATCGGCGGATTCTATCCGATCCGGGGATGATCTCCGCGGAAATAGTAGTCAGGCAGCCGCACCCCGTAGGCGCCCACCGGCAGCCCACGGGCGATGCGCACCCGCTCCTGGCGGGGCGCCGGGGCGGCGCGATCGCGCGGCGCCAAGGGGCGGCCGTCCGGGCCGGTCAGCACCAGAACGCGCGAGGCGGCGGGCCGGTCGTTCGGCTGGTCGACGACCACGCCCACGCCACCGCCCACCAGCTCCACGGCGCTGCCCACCGGGAACAGGCCGGTCGCGAGCGCGAACTGCTCGGCCAGTGCCGGATCGAACAGGCTCTTGGACCAGCTCAGCAGCGCGGCGAGCGCGTCCTCGGGCGCCATCGGATTGGCGTAGGCGCGCGCGGAGATCAGCGCCGTGTAGCAGTCGACGATCGCGGCGCAGGCGCCGCCCAGGCCGATCGCATGACCCTTCAGGCGACCCGGATAGCCCGATCCGTTGGCGCGCTCATGGTGTTCGGCGACCCCGCGAATCACCTCGGGCGGCACGCCGGCCGCCGCCTCGAGCAGGCTCACCGACTCGCGCACATGACCCTTGACGGTCTCGAACGCGTCGGCGCTGAGCTGTCCCGGATGTTCCAGCAGCTCCTTGGGCAGTCGCAGCTTGCCGAGATCGGCCGAGAATCCGATCGCGGCGAACCGGACCAGGTCCTCCCGGGGCAGGCCGAGGTGCCGGGCGAATCGGGCCATCAGGATCGCCGGTGTGGTCGGCTGGCGATCGCCCAGGCCGCGCTGTTCGTGCATCCGGTCGCACCACAAGGCCGCGTCGGGGTGGCGGATGACGCTGTCGACGAGGCACTCGATGGCCGCGCTCAGGGCCGACCAGGGCAGGACCTGGTGCTCCTGGACCGCCAGGCTGGCGGCTTCACCCGCGTGCAGCAGGCCCTGGAAGGCGAGACGCGCGGCGGGCATCTCCACGAGCATCGACGAGGTCTGCCGGTGCGTGGTCGATCCGACCGCTTCGCCGTAGATGGTGCGCAGGCCCGCCAGCGAGCCGGCGCCGGGCATCATCGCCCGGCCCGCGCCCGCGATCCACGAACGGGCGCGGTCGAGCAGGCCGTAGTCGTGCAGGGACAGGCCGGCGCCGCGGTCGTTCGCGATCATCAGGCGGCGCAGTCGCAGTCGCCAGGCGCGCGAGACCCGGACGTCGTTGCGGGGACGCGCGCTGCGCGCGAACTCGGAGGCCTGAACGGTGCCGCGGCGCGGGGCGGCCGGCGCGGCGGGCGTCGGGGTGGCGGTGTCCGGCCAGATCGCGGTGTCGCCAGCGCCCGATTCTTCCAGCGCTCGGGCGGCGGCGCGCAGCGCGGACTCGCCCTCCGGGGCGCTGAGCAAGGGGTCGATCAGCGCGCTGTCGCAGTGCTCCTGCAACGCCTCGACCTGCTCGGTGTTCTCGAGATACAGGCCGGTGCTCGGAAACGGGGTGTCGGTCCAGGGACGGTCGAGCGCGGCCACGTACCAGCCGGGCCGCAGGTCGGCGGCGCCGACCCTGAGCAAGGCGGTGCCCTCGGCGGCGGGCGTCGGGAATTCGATCTCTTCGAGCTCGGCGACGTAGTCGGTGCTCATCGGCAGCTTCCGGGCGGGGACACCGGCTACACTAAGCCGATGGACGACCTTCGAAACCTGAGAAAAGCGTACGAAAAGGACGCCTTGGAAGAGGATCGGGCGGCGCACGACCCGTTGACGCAGTTCGGGCAGTGGATGCAGCAGGCCCTGGATGCCAAGGTGCCCGAACCCAATGCGATGACGGTGGCCACCGTCGGAGCGGACGGGCGGCCTTCCACGCGGGTGGTGCTGATCAAGGGTTTCGACGCGCAGGGCATCGTCTGGTACACCAACTACCACAGCCGCAAGGGCCGCGAGCTCTCGGCCCATCCCTTCGCGGCGCTGCAGTTCCACTGGGTCGAGATGGAGCGCGTCGTGCGCATCGAGGGCCCGGTGAGCCCCGTGTCGGCTGCCGAGTCCGACGAGTACTTCGCCAGCCGTCCGCTGGCCTCACGGATCGGTGCCTGGGCCTCCGAGCAGAGCACCCCGATCTCCTCGCGCGCGGTGCTGGTCGCGCGGGCGGCCGAGTTCGGACTGAAGTACGGTCTGCACCCGCCGCGGCCGCCCCACTGGGGTGGCTATCGGCTGTCGCCCGACTACTGGGAGTTCTGGCAGGGGCGGCCGTCGCGGCTGCACGACCGGCTCGTGTACCGGCGGGATGCCCAGGGGCGCTGGACGCGGGAGCGTCTGTCGCCCTGAGCCGGCGGGCGGGTTCCCGGTCGGGCCGGGTTCAGAGCCACCAGTACTCCAGGACCACCGGCTGGCCGGCGGTGTCGTAGGTCAGCCGCTGCTCGGCGGCGCCGTAGATCAGGTAGTGCGCGATCGCGCCGTTGCTGCGGCTGCCCAGGAAGTCCGCCACATTGGCGTCGACGTACGCGGCGACGTCCGGGTTGTCCGCGAGGTAGCGGTTGCCGTCGAAGTTCGCGAATTGCGGCCCCGGGGCGCGGCCTTCCCAGACGCCGTACAGGTTGAAGTGCTGGAAGAGCGTGCCGGCATCCAGGTTCAATGGGGTGAGGTCCGGCCAACGCTGGGCGTACCAGGTCGCGTCGAACCAGGCGTTGGGGGCGCGCCCCTGGGCCGCGCCGTCGCGCAGATAGTGGGCGCTCGCCTCTTCGATCGGGATCGCCGCCGCGATGTCCGGGTAGCGCCACAGGTAGTGGACCGGGTCGAACAGGAAATTCGCGTCGCGTCCGAGCGCCGGCGGCGCGCTGCGCGGCACGGGGTCGTCGTTCTGCAGGCGGCCCGCGAGACTGGCGGTGGCCACGGTCGCGCCGGTCGGGTTGGCCAATGTCACCGTGAAGCCCTCGTGGGCCTCCAGGCGGGTGTCGCCGGCCACCACGAACTCGATCCGCTGGCTGGCCTGGCCGGGCCCGAAGACCAAACGACCGTTGGGCAACGACGAGCCGACGAAGTCGCCCGTGCCGGCGGTGCCGGCGACGACGGCCCAGTCGACGGAGGCCTGCGCGTTGCGGTTGCCCAGGCGAAGCACCTCGACGGTGAACGTGGATTCGCCCGAGCCCTCGCGCCGGTCGATCTGCGTCGGGCCGAAGGCGAACTGGCCGCCGGCGGCGTCGTCGTCGACGATCGTCATCAGGGTGTTCGGCGACAGCAGGTTCACCGCGGCGTTCGGCACCAGATTGAACTGGACCAGCTCGGCGGCCTCGACGACCCGGTCGTCGACCAGCGCGAGCCGCACGTGGGCGACGGTCGCGCCCGCGGCGAAACTCACCGGTCCGGAGGCGGCCCGGAAATCGGAGGGCGAGGTGGCGGTGACGTTGGTGGTGGAGTAGGTGATCGTGATCGGCGTGGCCGCGGGGCGATCCAGCCGGATCACCACGTCCATCCAGGGCTCCCCCTCGGTGACGCGCACCGTGTCGACCGCGACGTTGGGCTTGGCGATCACCGGCAGGTCGTTGCGCGAGATCGTCGCGGCGCCCGTGGGATCGGCCAGCACACCTGGACTGGTGCCCAGCAGTTGCAGGTTCAGGGTCTCGCCGGGCTCCGGCGCGGCGTCGTTGGTGATCGGGACGAGCACGCTGCGGCGGACTTCGCCCGGCGCGAACGTCAGCGTGCCGGCGACCGGCGTGAAATCGGCGTCCGAGGTGGCGCTCGACGACCGGGTGCCGTAGGTCACGTAGACGATGTCGGTGGACGGGCGATCGAGCGTCACCTCGAAGCGGGCGAACCCCGACGACTCCTCGATCGCGAGCTGATCGACCGACACGTTCGGCTCGCCGGGCGCGGCGTCGTCGTCGCGGATCGCCGCGAGTTCTCGGTCCGACGAGAACGCGAGGTTGATCGGGAAGTCGAGCGTGGTCTGCAGGGCCTCGGTGGGCTCGGCCAGCGCGTCATCGACGACCGGAATGCGCAGCGTGCGCACGGTTCGCCCCGGTTCGTACGCGAGCGTGATGTTGAAGGTGTTCACCGTGCCCACGCCGTGGTGGTCGGCGTTGCCCGCGGTCAGGCCGGCACCGGCGTAGCGCAAGGTGGCCGTCTCCAGCGACGGGGCCTCGAGCGTGACGGCGACCTCGACCCAGCCGTCGCCCTCGCCGATCGTCGCGACACGCGGCGTGGCCAGCGGCCGCGCGAGCGCGGGCGCGTCGTTGGCAGCGATCACCCCGTGAATGACCGGCACCGGCAGCGTCGCCTGGGTCGGCGCGCTCAGCGCGATCGTGAAGAACTCGTCGAGTTCGCGCTCGCCGTCGTCGAGCAGCGGGATCAGGATGGTCTGGACCTGCTGGCCAGGGGCGAACACGAGTCGGCCGGTCTGCGCGACGTAGTCGACCCCGGGCACCGCGGTGCCGGCCTCGGTCGCCCAGTCCAGCGTCACCGTGTTGCTCGTGGTCTGGTCCAGCGCGATCACGAATCGCGCGAATCCGTCGCGCTCGTCGAGCCAGAGGTCGTGCACCTGCAGCGCGGGCATGACGACGTCGGCGTCGTCGTCGTGAATGAACGCGAGCGCTTCGATCGTGCCCAGCGTGATGTCGGAGGGCACCGTGGTGTTCACCAGGATCGACTCGAGCGGTTCGGTCACCGCGTCGTCGAGCAGGATGAACGGCAGCATCAGGCTGGTCTGGCCCGGCGGCAACACCGCCGAATGGCTCTGCTGGCCCGCATAGTCGGTGCCGGAGTTGCTGTGCTGCCAGAGATTGGAGGTCGTCAGGTTCAGACTGACCGGCAGCGAGGAGGGCCCGCTCAGCCGGACCACCAGCTCGGCGTAGCCGTCGCGCTCGCCCACCTCGGTGCCCAGCACCTGCACCACCGGACGCTGGACCGCCGGCGAGTCGTTGTCGACGATCACCGCGGTGGCGGCCCGGTCGGTGATCACCGCGCCGCTTGTCGAGACCAGCCGCAGCTCGAAGGCCTCGTCGCTCTCGCGGTCCGTGTCATTGATCAGCGGCACGCTCACCGTTCCCACGACCTGGCCCGGCGCGAAGCGCAGGGTGCCGCTGGTGGGCACGTAGTCCTCGCCCGGTTCGGCGTTGATCGGTTCGGTGGTGAACGTGACGTCGGTCTCGGCGGCGCCCGGCTTGTCCAGCGAGATCACGAAGCGGGCAACGCCCAGCGACTCGTCGACCGTGACATCGCGCACCGAAATGAACGGGGTGCCCGGCAGCCGGTCGTTGTCGTGGATGAAGATCGTCGACGACGTGCGCGAGAGGCTCGCGTTCTGCGGGCTGGCCAGCGTGAACCGGAAGGCCTGCAGCGGCTCGACCTGGGTGTCGTTGAGGATCGGGATGCGCAGCGTCTTGATCACCTCGCCCGGCTCGAAGCTCAGGCGTCCGAGGATGTTGGCGTAGTCCTCGAACCGGTCCGCGGTGCCATCGGCGTTCGCGTACTCGACGGTCACCCGCTCGCTCGAGGGGCCGGAGAGCCGCACGGGGAAATCGATGAAACCAGCGTACTCGTCGATGTGCTGGTCGTCGATCAGGATGTAGGTGGTCAAGTCGGATCTCCGGATCCCCGGGGTGGTCGGGTCGGGCGGGATCCGAAGTGTAGGGGGTGAGCCCCTCCGCGCGAAAGCCGCGCGGTCCGGGCGAGCGCCGCCGCGATCGGCCGGGCGCACCGATCGGACCGCGCCGAGGGCCGGCGGAATCGGCCAGGCCGTATCCTTGTCGCCATGAGTGCCGACCCCCCCTTCGCCTTCACCGATCCGCTGGCCCGTGCCCTGTTCGAACCCCGATCGATCGCGCTGATCGGCGCTTCGGCCGATCCCGGCAAGAACACCGCGCGGCCCCAGCAGTTTCTGCGCCGGCACGGCTTTGCCGGCGCGATCCACCCGGTCAACCCCGGCCGCGACGAGGTGCTGGGCGATCGCGCCTACCCGACGCCCGAGGCGATTCCGGGGGCGGTCGATCACGCGCTGATCATGGTGCCCGCGCCCCGTGTGCTGCCCGCGCTGGAGTCCTGCGCCCGCAAGGGCATCCCGGTGGTGACGGTGTATTCGGACGGGTTCGCCGAGGCCGGCGGCGAGGGCGAGCGGATGCAGCGCGAGCTCGTCGCGCGTGCGCGCGCGCTCGGCGTGCGGCTGCTCGGACCGAACAGCATCGGGATGATCAACGTCGCCGGACGGGTGCCGCTGACGGTCAATGCGGCCCTGGCCGCCGACCGCCTGCCGGTGGGACGGGTCGGCTTCGTCTCGCAGAGCGGCACCATGCTGGGCACCGTGTTCTCGCGGGGGCAGGCCCGCGGCCTGGGCTTTTCGCGGATGGTGTCGGTGGGTACCGAATCCGACCTCGCGGTGGGCGAGATCGCCCGGATGCTGGTCGACGACCCGGGCACCGATGTGATCCTGCTCTTCCTGGAGACACTGCGCGACGCGCCGGCGCTCGCGCGGGCGGCCCGGGCCGCGCAGGCGGCGGGCAAGTCGATCGCGGCCTACAAGCTCGGACGCTCCGAGGTGGGGGCGCAGCTGGCGGTGTCGCACACCGGTGCGCTGGCCGGGTCGGACGCGGCCTGCGATGCGTTCTTCCGCGAGCACGGCATCGTGCGGGTGCACTTCCTGGAGACCCTGCTCGAGATCGCACCGCTGCTGGCCCGCGACGCCGGCCGACCACCTCGTCCGGCGGCCCGCAAGCCGCGGGTCGCCGTGGTGAGCACCACCGGGGGCGGGGCCGCGATGGTGGTCGATTCGCTCGGCCTGCGCGGGGTCGACGTGGTCGGGCCGCCGCCGGCCTTCATCGCGCGCATGGCGACCCAGGGCATCACGTTGCGCGAGGCCCCGATCATCGACCTCACGCTGGCGGCCACCTCCGAGCGCTACGAGAGCGTGCTGCGCGGCCTGCTCGCCGACGACTTCTGCGACGCGGTGCTCGCGGTGGCCGGCACCTCGGCCCAGTTCCACCCGCAGCTCGCGGTGCAGCCGATCGTGCGCGCCGCCCGCGAGGCGGGCAAACCGCTGGCGGCCTTCCTCGCGCCGCAGGCCGATGCCTCGCTCGGCTTGCTCGCGGCCGAAGGGGTGGCCGGCTTTCGCACGCCGGAGGCCTGCGCGGATGCGCTGGCGGGGGTGTTGACGCGACGCCCGGTGCGTGCCCAGACCGTTCCCGACCCGCGCCTGTCCGAGCGGCTCGCCGCCTGGAGGCCCGGGGCATCGGCGGGAGCGCCGGGGCGCGTGCTCGACGAGGCGGCTGCGCTCGCGCTGTTCGAGGCGCTGGGTGTGCCGGTGGTCGAGCGCGAGGTGTTGCGTTCGGCACCGTGGTCGCACCGCGTGCCCTACCCGGTGGTGGCCAAGCTGGTGAGCGCCGACCTGCCGCACAAGACCGAGGCGGGCGCGGTCACGCTCGGCGTGGCTGACGCCGCGGCGCTCGATCGTGCGATCGACGCGATGCGCACGTCGGCGCGCGCGCACACGCCCGGCGCCCGCATCGACGGCGTGCTGGTGCAGGCGATGCAGGCGGGTCTCGCCGAGGCCTTGATCGGCTATCGCCACGATCCCCTCGTCGGGCCGATCGTCGTGCTGGGCGCGGGTGGCCGACTGGCCGAGCTGATGCGTGACGTCAGTCTTCGTCTCGCGCCGGTGGACGAGGCGCAGGCGCGCGAGATGGTCGGGGAGGTCGCGGCGCTCGCGCCGGTGCGCGGCTATCGGGGTCTGCCGGCGGGCGATGTCGACTCGCTGGTGCGCGCGCTGGTCGCGGTCGGCCGGCTGGCGAATCTGCCGGGTCAGCCGGTGGCCGAGGCCGAGATCAATCCGATGATCATCGCGCGCGATCGAGCGGTCGCGGTCGATGGTCTGATCGTGTGGGGGGAGGGGACATGAAGACAGGTCGAGATCGGGCGATCAGACCGCTCGAAGGAACGGCGCTCACGCGGCGCCGGGTGCTGGCGGCGACGCTGGCGGGTTGGGCACCGGGCGTCTTCGCCCAGTCGGACGCGTCGGCGGGCTACCCGAACAAGCCGATCCGCGTCGTCGTCGGCTACGCGCCGGGCGGGGCCACCGACCTGGCGGCGCGCCTGGTGGCGCAGAAGCTGCAGGAGGCCTGGGGGCAGCCGGTGGTGGTCGAGAACCGGCCCGGCGCCGGCTCGAACATCGGCACCGAGCAGGTGGTGCGCGCCGCGCCCGATGGCTACACGCTGCTGATGGGCACGATCGCCAACGCCACCAACCTGTCGATGTACCGGCAGTTGAACTACGACACCCTGCGCGACCTCGCACCGATCACCCAGGTGATGTCGGCGCCCAGCGTGCTGGCCACCGCGCCGGGCGCGCCGTTCAACGACCTCGCCAGCCTGGTCGCCGCGGCCAAGGCCCGGCCGGGCGTGCTCACCTTCGCGTCGTCGGGGGCGGGCGGCTCACCGCACCTGGCCGGTGAACTGCTCAAGCTGCGGGCGGGCATCGACCTCATCCACGTGCCGTACAAGGGCGCCGCGCCCGCGCTGGCCGACGTCGTCTCGGGCACCGTGTCGATGGGCTTCATGACCGCGTTGTCCGCGGTGCCGCACATGCAGTCGGGCCGGCTGAAGGCGATCGCGGTGGCGGCCAACCGCCGCCTGCCGCAGCTGCCCAACGTGCCCACGCTCGCCGAGGCCGGGTTGAAGGACTTCGAGGTCAGCTCATGGAGCGGGCTGTTCGCGCCGGTCCGCACGCCCCCGGAGATCGTCGCGAAGCTCGCGCGCGAGGTCACGCGCATCCTGGGCACGGCGGAGGTCCAGGAGAAGTTCGCGGTGCAGGGGGCCGAGCCGGTCGGCGGGTCGCCCGAACAGTTCCGTGCCTACGTGCGTGCCGAGATCGACAAGTGGGCGCAGGTGGTGCGCGCCGCCGGCATCAAGGTGGATTGATCGTGCGCGCCCGCGTTCCCGATTGGCGTTCGATCCTCTTCGTGCCGGCCGACAAGCCGCGCTTCATCGAGAAGGCGTACCTGCGGGGGGCCGACGCGATCCAGCTCGACCTCGAAGACGCGGTCGCGCCGGCCGACAAGCCCGCGGCGCGGCGCGACTTGCCGGCGGCGGTCGACACCCTGCGTGCCCGCGGGATCCCGGTGGTGGTCCGGATCAACCGGGCCTGGCGCGATGCCTTCGCCGATCTCGAGGCCGCGGTGCATCCGGGGGTCGAGGTGATCACCCTGCCCAAGGTCGAGGACGCGGGGCGGGTGCGCGCGATCGCCGAGCTGATCGGCGAGCTCGAGCTCGAGCGGGGCCTGCCCGTGGGCGCGATCGGCCTGCTGCTGCTGATCGAGAGTCCGGCGGCGCTGCCCCGTCTGCACGAGCTGGCGGCCAGCTCGCCGCGGGTGGTCGCGATGACGCTCGGGCCCGAGGACTATTGCCTGGCCGCGGGGTGTGCCAGCACGGAGGCGGCCTTGCTCGGGCCGAACCTGCTGGTGGCCCAGGCCTGCGCCGCGCACGAGCTGCTGCCGCTGGGCTTCGTCGGCTCGATCGGCGCGTTCGACGACCTGGTGGCCTTCCGGCGCTTGATCGAGCAGGCGCGCACGCTGGGCTTTCGCGGGGCCGCGGTGATCCACCCCTCGCAGGTCCCAATCCTGAACGAGGCCTTCGGCCCCTCGGCCGACGAGTGCGCGTGGGCCCGGCGCGTCGTCGAGGCCGCGGCGCGCGCCGGTGACGGCGCGTTCTCGCTGGATGGCAAGATGATCGATCGGCCGATCGTGGCCCGGGCGCAGGGGGTGCTGCGCCGGGTGCGGGCGTGAGCCGCCGCGGCAACATCTGGTTACATCTCTTGCAGTCGCCGTACCGCCGGACGGGTGCCTGAGTCGTTGAGGGATCACAACCCACGAATTCCGGAGGACCCCATGCTGCGCAAGACCTCGCTCACCATCGCCATCCTGTCCCTGGGCCTGGTGGCGGCCGTTCCCGCCCAGGCGGGCGACCGTGCCGTCGGTGCCGTCGTCGGGGCCGGCGCCGGCGCCATCATCGGCAATGCGATGGGCGGACGTGACGGCGCGCTCCTGGGCGGCGTGATCGGAGCCGTCGCCGGCTCCGCGCTCGCCCACGCGTCGCGCGACCGCTACCCGGTGCATGGCGTGGTCGGGCCCGCGTACGGTGCCCCGGCCCCGGTCTACGGGCCGCCGGTCCACGGCCTGCCCTCGCCCGGCCATGGCGCCTACCCGCCCGCGGTCGTGGTTCCCCCGCCGGTGTACGGGCAGCCCTATCCGCCGCCCACCCCGGCCTATCGCCAACCCGTGCCCGGGGGCGCCTACGGGGCGGTGCCGTATCCGCCGGTGGGTGTGCGCCCAGGGGATCCGGGCTACGCCCGCTGGCAGCGCGCCGAATGGGAGCGCGCCCGGTGGGAGCAGGCCGAACGCGAGCGGCTCGACTGGGAGCGCCATGTGGCCGACCTGCCGCCGCTGGAGCGCGAGCGCATCGCACGCGAGCGTTGGCTGCGCTGGCAGCAGTCGCAGCCGGCGCCCTATCCGGTGGTGCCCGCGCCCCACGCGGGCGCCTGGCCCTCCTCGCCCCAGTGGCGATAGGTCAGGTGGTGGCCGACCGCGTCGCGCTGATCGGCGCGCCGACCGACATCGGCGCGAGCACCCGTGGCGCGGGCATGGGCCCGGACGCGCTGCGGGTGGCCGACCTCGCGGCGCGGCTGCGCGCCCTCGGACTGACCGTGGCCGACCGCGGCAACCTCGCCGGCCCCGCCAATCCCTGGCGTGCCCCGATCGGCGGTTACCGGCACCTGCCCGAGGTGATCGACTGGAACACCCGCGTGCACGACGCGGTGCTGGCCGAGTTGCGGGCCGGCGTGCTGCCCGTGCTGATGGGAGGCGACCACAGCCTGGCGATCGGCTCGATCAGCGCGGTCGCTCGGCACTGTCGTGCCGAGGGCCGGGACGTCCGGGTGATCTGGCTGGACGCCCACGCCGACTTCAACACCGATCGGCTGACACCCAGCGGCAACCTGCACGGCATGCCGGCGGCCTGCCTGTGCGGGCTCGGGCCGCCCGCGCTCACGGCGATGTCGGGCGCCTGCCCGGCGCTGCTGCCCGGCGCGCTGCGTCCGATCGGCATCCGCAGCGTGGACGCCGGCGAGAAGCGCCTGGTGCTCGAGCAGGGCCTGGCGGTGCTCGACATGCGTCAGATCGACGAACTCGGCATGCGCGCGGTGATGGCGCAGGCCCTCGAGGGCCTCGGACCCGACACGCATGTGCACGTGAGCCTCGACGTCGATTTCCTCGACCCGGACATCGCCCCGGGGGTGGGGACGCCGGTGCGCGGCGGGCCCACCTACCGCGAGGCGCAGTTGTGCATGGAGATGATCGCGGACACCGGCCGCCTGGGCTCGGTCGATCTGGTCGAGCTCAACCCCGCGATGGACGTGCGCAACCGCAGCGCCGAGCTCGCGGTCGACCTGCTCGAGTCGCTGTTCGGCAAGAGCACGCTGCTGCGCCACTGAGGCCCAGGCCCCGGGCGCGCGGCGCCCGGGCTCAGTCGATCGTCACCACGAGCTTGCCCAGAGCCCCCCGGTGGCCGATCAGATGGAGCGCCTCGGGCGCCTGGGCCAGCGTGAAGGTCCGCGACACGCGCGGGCGGATGCGGCCGGCCTGCCACAGGCGCACCACCTCGCGCACGTTGCGCGCGTTGTCCTGGGGCTGGTTCTCGGTCAGGTCGCGCCAGTCCACGCCCACCACCTGGCAGACCTTCAGCAGGATCAGGTTGGTGGGCAGCCGCGGGATGCCGGCGGTGAAGCCGATGATCAGGTGGCGGCCATAGCGGGCGATCGCGCGCAGCGCCGGTTCGCTGTAGGCGCCGCCCACCGGGTCGAACACCACGTCGGCCCCGCCCGGGCCGACCAATGCCTTCAAGGCGTTGGCGAAGGCCTTCTGCGCGTCCTTGTCCTCGAGACTGCCGGGGTAGACGATGCCGTCGTCCGCGCCGCAGGACATCGCGAAGGCGAGCTTCTCCGGCGACGACGCGGCGGCGACCACCCGCGCGCCCAAGGCCTTGCCCAGGTCGATCGCGGCGCTGCCCACGCCGCCGGCCGCGCCCAGCACCAGCATCGTCTCCCCGGCCTTCAGTGCTGCCCGGTCGACCAGCGCGTAATAGTCGGTGGCATAGGTGTAGACCAGCGCGGCGGCCTCGACCGACGAGGCCTCGGCGGGAATCGCCACGCAGCGATCGGCATCGATCGCGAGCTTCTGCGCCATGCCGCCCGAGCCGCAGCGCCCGATCACCTTATCGCCCACCGACAGGTCGCGCACTGCCGCGCCCACCGACGCGACGATGCCGCAGACCTCGCCGCCGGGCGAGAACGGACGCGGCAGCTTCACCTGGTAGCGGTCCTCGAGATGCAGCGCGTCGGGGTAGTTGACCCCGCAGGCCTGCACGCGGACGACGACCTGCGTGGGACCGGGGACCGGGTCGGGGATCTCCTTCAGGACCAGGGTCTCGGCGGGACCGGGGGCTAGGCTGAGCAGGGCTTTCATGGTCGACGAATTCCTTCGGGGGTGGCGGTCCGCGCGGCGTTCGGGGCGCCACGTGTCACGCGGTGCGCGCCACGGCGCGCGGCAAGGCGCCGATTGTGCCGGCGCCGCGTGGCGGGCACGAGGCGCGATCGGGAGAAACGGACTCGGACCGTGCGCTATGATGCCCGCCGATTCCAACCCCATCCAAGCGAGTCGGCATGACCTCCTTGCGCGCGCTGCACCTGCTCCGCTCCCTTCTGGCCGTCGGCCTGCTCGGCCTGCTCGGCGTCGCCCAGGCCCAGTCGCCGCGCACCATCCGGCTGGTGGTGCCCTTCGGGGCCGGCGCGGTCCAGGACACGCTCGCACGCGCGATCAGTGTCGAACTGGGGCAGGCGATGAACGCGACCGTGGTGGTCGAGAACCGCGCGGGGGCCGGCGGCACGATCGGCACCGCGTCGGTCGCCCGGGCCGCGCCCGATGGCAACACGCTGATCCTCGCCGGGGCCAGCCACACGCTGGGCGGCCATCTGTACTCGAAGCTCAGCTACGACCCGATCAAGGACTTCATCGGCGCGGGCTATCTCGGTGAAGCCGGCTACGTGCTGCTGGTCAGCTCGCAGCTCGGCGCGAACACGGTCGCCGATTTCGTCCGGATCGTGAAGGCCAACCCGGGCAAGTTCAACTACGCCTCCGCGGGCAATGGCAGCGCCACCCACCTGGGCATGGCCTCGCTGCTCGCGAGGGCCGGACTGAAGATGGAGCACGTGCCCACGAAGTCCACCGGCGAGGCGGTCAACGAGGTGCTCTCCGGGCGGGTGCAGGCGATGGTCTCGGCGACGATCGCGGTGATGCCGTTTCGCGGCGATGCGCGCGCCAAGCTGATCGGCTACACCGCGCAGACGCGCTCGAAGTTCCTGCCCGAGGTGCCCACGGTCTCCGAGGGCGGCATCCCCGGCTTCGAGTTCACCTCCTGGGTGGGCGTGCTCGCGCCCTCGGCCACGCCGCGCCCGGAGATCGATCGCCTGCACGGCGCGATCCAGAAGGTGATGGCCGACCCGGCCGTGCAGGAGCGCTTCACCCGGATGGGGGTCGAGAGCGGCACCCGCAGCGTCGACGACTTCCAGAAGCTGCTTCGCGCCGACTGGGACCGCGCCGGCGAGATCGTTCGCGCCTCCGGGGCGAAGATCGACTGAGCGTTCGGGCGCGAGACACGCGCTCGGCCTCACCCGCGACCAAGGCCCGGCACCGGCGTCCGGAGACGGCGCGCGCCGTCCCGCGTCGGGCGCGCCGATCCGGTCACCGCCAGCACGCGCAGCTTGCCCTTGGCGATGAAGCCGTTGACCGCGGGGCTCGGGTAGGTGGTGGGCGGATCGAACTGGCCGCCGACCGCGTCGCTGATCACCTGCCCGCCGCCCTTGCAGGGCACGCGCATCGCGTGCGGGCTGATTGTCAGTGGGCTTGCCGCCGCGAAGGCGCGCGTGTCGCCGTCGGCCGGCGAGCGCTGCATCGCCTCCATGCCGATGTTGCCGTTGGCGCCCGCCCGGTTCTCCACCACCACCGGTTGGCCGAGCGAGACCACGAGCTTCTCGGCGACCAGGCCCGCCGCGGAGTCGCGGATGCCGCCGGTGGGCGGCACAGGCGCGGGATTCCAGCGCCGGCGCCGGCGCGGGCCCGGCCGTCGCGGCGGTTTCGATCGGCGGACGTTGCGATGCGCTCGCGCGCCGATCCGGACCGCGGCGTCTTCCAGGCGATACCCAAGCCCGGTCGGTCGCCCTACACTGGGCCATCGTTCCGCGTCCCCGAGGCCGCCGTGCCGACCCCGGCGAGCCCCACGGCGCCCACCGCCCTCCGGAATCCCGCATGACCCTGTCCACGCCCACGCTGCCCACGACCGACGAGCTCGGCTTCGATCCCGCCGAACTGCGCCGGCGCTACGACCTCGAACGCGACCGCCGGCTGCGCGCCGATGGGAACAACCAGTACCTCGAGGTCACCGGTCGCTTCGCGCACTTCCTGGACGACCCCTACGCCGATCCCTCGTTCACCCGCGCACCGATCGCCCGCAGCGTCGAGGCCCTGGTGGTCGGCGGCGGCTTTGGCGGGCTACTGGCCAGCGCGCGCCTGCGCGCGGCCGGTGTCGAGGACCTCTGCATCATCGAGAAGGCCGCCGATTTCGGCGGCACCTGGTACTGGAACCGCTATCCCGGCGCGGCCTGCGACACCGAGAGCTACATCTACCTGCCACTGCTCGAGGAGACCGGCTACATGCCGGTGGGCAAGTACGCCCGCGCGCCCGAGATCCTCGAGCACTCGCGGCGCATCGGCCGGCACTTCGATCTGTACCCGGCGGCACTCTTCCAGACCGTGATCACCGGCATGCGCTGGCTCGACGACGAAGCGCGCTGGCTGGTGACCACCGATCGCGGTGATGCGCTGAAGGCCCGCTTCGTGGTGCTGGCCGGCGGCCCGCTGAACCGGCCCAAGCTGCCCGGCATCGAGGGCATCGAACGGTTCCGTGGCCATTGTTTCCACACCAGCCGCTGGGACTACGCCTACACCGGTGGCGATTCCAATGGCGGGCTCACCGGCCTGGCCGACAAGCGGGTGGGGATCATCGGCACCGGGGCCACCGCGGTGCAGTGCGTGCCGCACCTGGGGGCCGGCGCGAAGGAACTCTACGTCTTCCAGCGCACCCCCTCGTCGGTGGACGTGCGCAACGACCGGCCCACCGATCCCGAATGGGTGAAGACGCTCCAGCCCGGCTGGCAGCGTGAGCGGATGGACAACTTCACCACCGTGATCTCCGGTGGTCGCTTCGAGGTCGATCTCGTCAACGACGGCTGGACCGACCTGATCACCAACATCCTGCTGGCCGCGCGCCGTCAGGCCAAGCCCGGTGCGCCGGTCGAGAACACCGAGGCGCTGGTCCAGATCGCCGACTACCAGAAGATGGAGCGGGTGCGGGCCCGGGTCGACGCGGTGGTGAAGGACCGTGCCACCGCGGAGGCCCTCAAGCCCTGGTACAACCAGTTCTGCAAGCGACCCTGCTTCCACGACCAGTACCTGGACACGTTCAACCGGCCCAATGTCCACCTGATCGACACGCAAGGCCAGGGCGTGGAGCGGATCACCGAGCGCGGCGTCGTGGTCGCCGGCACCGAGTACCCGCTCGACTGCCTGATCTTCGGCACGGGCTTCGAGGTCGGCACCGATTTCACGCGACGCCTGGGCTTCGAGGTCACCGGACGCGACGGCATCACGCTCACCGAGAAGTGGAGGCCCGGCGCGTCGACCTTCCACGGCATGCACACCCGCGGCTTTCCCAACCTGTTCGTGATGACCACGCAGCAGTCGGGGCAGAGCGCGAATTTCCAGCACATGCTCGACGAGCAGTCGCGCCACATCGGCTACCTGATGAAGGAGGTCAAGGCGCGCCGCATCCGCACGCTGGAGGCCAGCGCGCAGGCCGAGGCCGACTGGGTCGACACCATCGTGAAGCTGTCGCGCTCCCGCCAGCCGTTCCTGAACGAGTGCACGCCCGGCTACTACAACAACGAGGGCCGGCCCGACGAGCGCACCGCGCGCAATTCGCAGTTCTGGCGCGGTCCGATGGTCTTCATCCGGATGCTCGACGAGTGGCGACGATCCGGCACCTTGCCGGGACTGGAAACCACGCCGTTGACCGACTGATCCGTCGGGTGCCGGGCGAGCCCGGCCCATGCCCGCGCGGTCGGCATCGCCCACAACCCTTCGGGAGGAGATGGACATGGTCGATCCTGGGAAACTGACGAGGCGGGCGATCCTGCTGGCCAGCCTGGCGCTGGCGATCGGCGGCGGGTCCGCCGTGGCGCAGACCTTTCCCGCCAAGCCGATCCGTCTCATCGTGCCCGCGGCGCCCGGGGGGCCGACCGACATCGTCGGCAGGGCGCTGGGCAAGGTGATCAGCGAGCAGACCGGGCAGTCGGTGCTCGTCGAGAACCGCGCGGGCGCCTCCGGTTCGATCGGGGTCGCGGCCGCGGCGAACGCGGCGCCCGATGGCTACACGGTGCTGGTCTCGGTGCCCGATGCGATCTCGATCTATCCGCTGGTCAAGAAGAACCCGCCGTATCGGATCGACCGCGACCTGACGCCCGTCACGCTGATCGCCAAGATGCCGATCGTCTACGCGATCGATGCCCGCTCCAAGGCCCGGACGCTCAAGGAGTTCGTCGAACTCGCGAAGTCGGGCAAGCTCTCCTACGGCACGCCGGGCGTGGGGACCACCGCGCACCTGATGATGGAGCTGCTGAAGTACCGGGCCGGCATCGAGATGCTGCACGTCCCCTACAAGGGAGCGGCCCCCGCGATGATGTCGATCGTCGCCGGCGAGACCGACATGACGGCCACCTCGCCCACCGCGCTGAAGGGCTTCATCGAGCGCGGGCAGTTGCGCGGCCTGGCGCTCACCGCGGACGCCCGATCGCCCAGCCTGCCCGAGGTGCCGACGATGGCCGAGGCGGGCTTCGCCGACTTCGTCGTCCCGGCGTGGTTCGGCGTGTTTGCGCCGCGCGGCACGCCCGCACCCCTCGCCGATCGGCTCAACGAACTGGTGCTCGCCGCGATCGCGGCACCGGAATTCCAGCGGCTGATGGGCAACCTCGGGATGCAGGGCGAGCCGGTGAGCCGCCAGGCCTTCGGCACGATGCTCTCCGCCGAGACCGCGCGCTGGAAGGCGCTGATGGAGGCGGCGCGGATGCCGCAGGAGGACTGACGATGACCGATCGTGCCCCGCGTCGCCCGGGCCTGCCCGAGCCGCCGCCCGCCGGACAGGCGATGCTGCCCCCCGGCACCTACCGTGACCAGACGGTGTTCATCACCGGTGGCGGCACCGGGCTGGGCAAGGCGATGGCGGTGGAGTTCGCCCGCCTCGGCGCGAACATCGTGATCGCCAGCCGCAACCCCACCCATCACCAGGCCGGGCTGGACGCCGTCGCCCGTGTCGGCGGGCAGGCGATCGCGGTGCCGCTGGACGTGCGCGATCCGGCGCAGGTGAGCGCGGCCTTCGATGCCGCCGAGCAGCGCTTCGGCACGGTCAACGTGCTGATCAACAACGCCGCGGGCAACTTCCAGGTGGCCGCCGAGAACCTGAGCCCGAATGGCTGGCGGGCGGTCGTCGACATCGTGCTCACCGGCGCCTTCCAGTGCAGCCAGGAGTTCCACCGGCGCTGCGTGGCGGCGGACCTGCCCGGTGCCATCCTGAACATCCTGGTGGCCTACATCCGGGGCGGCGCGCCCGGTCACTCGCACAGCGCCGCGGCCAAGGCCGGCGTGGCCAGCCTCACCGAGACGCTGGCGGTGGAGTGGGCCACCGACGGCATCCGGGTGAATGCGTTGTCACCGGGCATCTTCCCGCACGAGGACCACGCGCCGGGCATGCGGGCGGCGCGCCCCGAAGGCTATGAAGCCGAGTGGAACCGCATCCCGGCGTTTCGCGTGGGGCGGGTGCACGAACTGGGCTGGGCAGCCACCTTCCTGTGCTCGCCGTACGCCGCCTATCTCACCGGGCACGACTTCATCCTCGATGGCGCCGAGCGGCTGCGGCGAAGCCTGCGACAGCCGGTCTACGAGCCGATCCGGGAACGCATCCCGAAGCGCGAGAAGTCCTGAGGGGTGGCTGCGGCCCGGGGTGCTGGCGCACCCCTTCACTTCGCTGTCGCGAAGTGAGCCTGCGCCGAAGAACCGACAAGCCGCTGGCGCGGCTGCCGCGCTGCGCGCGTCAGGCAGCTGCCCTGAGGGCAGCTGCCTTCCACCCTGCGGGTGGTATTGAAGTGATGTGGCTTCGGCCCGGGGTGCTGGCGCACCCCTTCACTTCGCTGTCGCGAAGTGAGCCTGCGCCGAAGAACCGACAAGCCGCTGGCGCGGCTGCCGCGCTGCGCGCGTCAGGCAGCTGCCCTGAGGGCAGCTGCCTTGTCGGTTCTTTCCCAGCTGAACTCGGGTTCTTCGCGGCCGAAGTGGCCGTAGGCGGCGGTCTTGCCGTAGATGGGGCGCAGCAGGTCGAGCATCTGGATGATGCCTTTCGGGCGCAGGTCGAAGTGCTCCTGCACCAGCGCGGCCAGGCGCTCGTCGCTGACGGTGCCGGTGCCTTCGGTGGTGACCATCACCGAGGTGGGGCGGGCCACGCCGATTGCGTAGCTCACCTGGACCAGGCACTTGGTGGCCAGGCCCGCGGCGACGATGTTCTTGGCCACGTAGCGCGCGGCGTACGCGGCCGAGCGGTCGACCTTGGAGGGGTCCTTGCCCGAGAACGCGCCGCCGCCGTGCGGGGCCGCGCCACCGTAGGTGTCGACGATGATCTTGCGCCCGGTCAGCCCGCAGTCGCCCTGCGGGCCGCCGACCACGAATCGGCCGGTGGGGTTGATCAGGTACTTGATCTCGCCCTTGATCAGGTCCTTGGGCAGCACCGGCTTGACGATCTCCTCGATCACCGCCTCGCGCAGCTTCTCGTAGGCGATGTCCGGCGCGTGCTGGGTGGACAGCACCACGGTGTCGATCGAGTGCGGCTTGCCGTCGACGTAGCGCAGCGTGACCTGCGACTTCGCGTCCGGGCGCAGCCAGGGCAGGCGGCCGTCGCGACGCAGATCGGCCTGGCGCTCGACCAGACGGTGCGCGTAGTGGATGGCGGCGGGCATCAGCACCGGGGTCTCGTTGCAGGCATACCCGAACATCAGGCCCTGGTCACCCGCGCCCTGCTCGAGGTCGAGGCCGCGGCCCTCGTCGACGCCCTGCGCGATGTCCTGGCTCTGCTTGTCGTAGCAGACCTGCACCGAGCAGCCCTTGTAGTCGATGCCGTACTCGGTGTTGTCGTAGCCGATGCGACGCACCGTGTCGCGCGCGACCTGGATGTAGTCGACCGACGCGCCGGTGGTGATCTCGCCGGCCAGCAGCACGAGGCCGGTGGTGCACAGGGTCTCGGCGGCGACCCGCGAGAACTTGTCCTGCGCGAAGATAGCGTCGAGAATCGCGTCCGAGATCTGGTCGGCCACCTTGTCGGGATGGCCCTCGGAAACGGACTCGGAAGTAAACAGGAATTCTTTGGCCAAAACACTTCTCCGTTCGTTCTGTTGCTCGATGAATGCGCCTGGCGCATCCGGCCCGCGTGGCCGTCTTCGGAGAAGCGGCGACGCTTTAGCGGTACTTCTTCAGGGAACGGGCCGGCAGCCCCACCCTGCGTCGCCCCGCAAGTTGTCAGTTAAACCGGCGACGGCCGCCATTATAAGACACGCCGCCGCGTCGGCACGGACATCCATCACGGCATAAGCGCATGCTTCTCGCGGTTTTTCGCCTGCTCTCGCGCTTGCCCCTGTCGTGGCTGCAGTCCGCCGGACGCTGGCTGGGCTGGCTGGTCTACGCGGTGTCGCCCGCCTATCGCCGCAAGCTCGCCGCCAACCTCGAGCGCGCCGGCCTGCCGGCCTCGCTTCGGCTGTCGGTGGCCGGGGCCACCGGCGAGATGGTGGGCGAACTGCCCTGGATCTGGTTTCGCGATCCGCGGCAGGTGCGCGAGCGCGTGCGCTGCCCGGACGATTCCGCCGTCCGAGCCGCCCGGGCGGCACAGCGGCCCGTCATGCTGCTCACGCCCCACCTGGGCAGTTTCGAGGTCTGCGCGCGCTGGTACGCCGGGCTCGCGCCGATCACCGTGCTGTTCCGTCCCCCGAAGCTGGCCGCGCTCGCGCCGGTGCTGCAGGCCGCGCGCAATGTCGGGGGCATGAGTGCCGCCCCGGCCAACGTGGGCGGCGTGCGGGCCCTGTTGCGTGCCTTGCGCGGCGGGCAGGCGGTGGGGCTGCTGCCCGACCAGGTCCCCGGTGGGGGCGAGGGCCGCTGGGTGCCCTTCCTCGGGGCGCCCGCCTACACGATGACCCTGCCGGAGCGCCTGGCGCGCGGCGGCGACGTGGCGGTGATCCTGCTGGTCTGCGAGCGACTGCCAGGCGGTGCCGGCTGGGAGATCCGACTCGAGCCTCTGGCCGACGCGCCCAGCCCCGAGGCGGTCAACGCCGCGATGGAGCGGGCGATCCGCTCGTTGCCTCGTCAGTACCTCTGGGGTTACAACCGCTACAAGCGGCCCGCGGGGGTCGCCCCGCCCGCCGATGCCGTCGACGCGGCATGAGCGAGTTCTTCGTCCGGATCGGCTTGTGGCTGTTTCGCCAGCTCGCCCGCCTGCCCGACCCGGTGGTGCGGCGCGCGGGGTTCCTGCTTGGCGAGGTGCTGTGGCGGCTCGCGCGTTCGCGTCGCGAGGTGGCGCTGACCAACCTCGCGTTGTGCTTCCCCGAGAAGACGACCGCCGAGCGACTGGCGATCGCGCACGAACACTTCCGCTGCTACGCGGCCAGCTTCGTCGAACGCTTCATCCTGTGGCACGAGCCCGCGCAGCGGATCGCGCGGCTGGTCCGCCTGCTCGACATGCACCATTTCCTGCCTTACCAGGGCACCCCGGTGATCGTGCTGGCGCCCCATTTCGTGGGGCTGGATGCCGGGGGCATCCGGCTGCAGATGGACACGGGCGGCGCCTCGATGTTCGCCAACCAGAAGAGCCGCGCACTCACCGAGCTGATGACCCGGGGCCGCAGCCGCTTTCGCGGCACGCGGATGTTCGTGCGCAACGACGGCCTGCGTCCGGCGATCCGGGTGCTGAAGGAAGGCATCCCGTTCTACTTCCTGCCCGACATGGACCTGGGCGCGCGCGACGCGCTGTTCGTGCCCTTCTTCGGCGTGTCGGCGGCCACCGTGCCCTCGGTGGCGCGGCTGGCGCAGATCACCGGCGCCCGGGTGATCCCGCTGGTGACCACGATGACCGAGCACGGATACGACGCGCGCTTCCACCCGGCCTGGGAGGATTTCCCGGGCGACGACCTCCACGCGGCCACCCGTCGGATGAACGCGTTCATCGAGGACTGCGTGCGCGGGATGCCCGCGCAATACCTCTGGACGCACCGGCGCTTCAAGACGCGCCCGCCGGGAGAAGCGCCGGTCTATCGGCGATAATGTCGTCATGAAGCTGAAGTTCACCAAGATGCACGGCGCGGGCAACGACTTCGTCGTGCTCGACGGCGTTCGCCAGCAGGTGGCCCTCGCCCCCGAGCAATGGCGGCGGCTGGCCGATCGTCACCTCGGCGTGGGCGCCGACCAGATGCTGCTGGTCGAGGCCTCGCGCACGCCCGGCATCGACTTCCGTTACCGGATCTTCAACGCCGATGGCGGCGAGGTCGAGCAGTGCGGCAATGGCGCGCGTTGCTTCGTGCGCTTCGTGCGCGACCAGGGCCTCACCACGAAGGACGCGATCCGCGTCGAGACGCTCAATGGCGTGATCGAACCCCGTCTGGAGCCCGATGGACGGGTCACCGTCGACATGGGCCCCCCGGTGTTCGATGCGGCGCGGGTGCCGTTCGACCCCGCCGGGCTGAGCACCCGCGTGCAGGGTGCCGACACCCTCTACACCCTGCCGTTGGACGATCACGAGTGCTTGGTCTCGGTGCTGTCGATGGGCAACCCGCACGCGGTGCAGTGCGTCGACGACGTCGAGACCGCACCGGTGCTCGTCGATGGCCCGCGCATCGAAGGCCATCGGGCGTTTCCCCGACGGGTGAACGCCGGGTTCATGCAGGTGCTCTCGCGTGGTCGGATCGCGTTGCGCGTGTTCGAACGCGGCGTCGGCGAGACGCTGGCCTGCGGCAGCGGCGCCTGCGCGGCGGTGGTGGCGGGCGTGCGCCGCGGACTGCTCGATGACCGCGTCGATGTCGTCACGCGCGGTGGCGTGCTCACGATCGCCTGGCGCCCGACCGTTGCCGGATCCCCGGTGATGATGACCGGCCCGGCCCAGACCGTGTTCGAGGGCGAGATCGACCTGCCCTCGCTGGCGGCCTGAGCCGCCGAACCTGAAAACTCCGGACCCACCCATGCCTCTGACCCAGCCCCCACTCGGCGCCGCGGAAGTCGCCCAGTACCTGCGACAGCACCCCGAGTTCTTCGAGTCGCACGCCGACCTGCTCGCCTCGATCACCGTGCCCCACCCGCACGGCGGCCGCGCGATCTCGCTGCAGGAACGCCAGCTCGAGGTCCTGCGCGAACGTCATCGCGCGCTCGAAATGCGCCTGGCCGAGCTGATGCGCATCGGCCAGGAGAACGACGCGATCACCGACAAGCTGCAGCGCTGGACGCGCCAGCTGCTGCTGGTGGCCGACGCCGAGAAGCTGCCGCAGGCGCTGATCGACGGCATGATGACCGGGTTCAACGTGCCGCACCTGGCGCTGCGCCTGTGGGGCGTGCGCGATGCCTACCGAAGCCTGCCGTGCGCGGCGCCGGTGGAGGTCGACGCGATCACGCTGGCCAACAGCATCAAGCAGCCCTACTGCGGGCCGAACGCCGACTTCCAGGCGGCCACCTGGCTGCCCGAGGGGGGCGCGGCCACCCGCTCGATCGCGTTGCTGCCGCTGCGCAAGGGGCTCGATCCGAACGCCTTCGGACTGCTGGTGCTCGGCTCGCCCGATTCCGGCCGCTTCCAGGCGGGCATGGGCACCGCCTACCTGGAGCGCATCGCCGAGACGGCGAGCGCCGCGCTTTCCCGCCTGGTGGCGTGACCGCCCCCCGCGACTCGGACCGCATCACCCGCCACCTCGGGCGGCTGGCCACCGAACGCGCGTATTCGCCGCGCACGCTCGCGAGCTACCGCGCCGATCTGCAGATCCTCGCCGACTGGCTGCGCGCATCCGGCCCCGCGGCACCGGCCGCGCCCGACGGCGAGCCCGACTGGACACGGGTCGACGAGGCCGCGCTGCGGCGTTGGGTGGCGCAGGCCACGCGGGGCGGGCAATCGCCGCGCTCGATCGCGCGTCGCCTGTCCTGCTGGCGCGGCTTTCTCGACGAACTGGTGCTGGCCGGCGTGCTGCCGGCGAACCCGGCGCGCGGCCTGCGCGCCCCTCGGGCGTCGCGTCGCCTGCCCAAGGCCTTGTCGCCCGATCAGGCGGCGGCGGCGATGGCGCCCGCCGGCGAGGGCTTCGAGGCGGTTCGAGACCGTGCGCTGCTCGAGCTGCTCTACTCCTGCGGGCTGCGCCTGTCGGAGCTCACCGGCCTGGACGCGCGCTACACGCAGCGCGAGGGGCACGAATCGCGCGGCTGGCTGAGCGTGGCCGAGGCGGAGGTGAACGTGTTGGGCAAGGGCGGCAAACGCCGCACCGTGCCGGTGGGTCGGATGGCGATGGCCGCGCTCGACGCATGGCTGGCGCAACGCCAGGCCTTCCTCGCGGCGCACCCCGGCGCCGACCCCGACGCGCTCTTCCTGAGCGCGCGCGGCACCCGCCTATCGCCTCGCACGATCCAGGACCGCCTGCATCGCCACGGCGTGACGCAGGGCCTGCCCGCGCGGCTGCATCCGCACGTGTTGCGCCACTCGTTCGCCAGCCACGTGCTGCAGTCCAGCGGCGACCTTCGCGCGGTGCAGGAGCTGCTCGGTCACGCGAGCATCCGGTCCACCCAGGTCTACACCGCGCTCGATTTCCAGCGACTGGCCGGTGTGTACGACGCGGCGCATCCGCGCGCCCGCCGTCGATGAGCACCCGTCGATGACCGCCAGCGTGATGCTCAAGCCGGGCAAGGAGCGTTCGCTCCTGCGTCGGCATCCGTGGATCTACGCCGGCGGCATCGGCCGGGTGCAGGGCCATCCGGACATCGGCGAGACGGTGCGTGTGCTGGCCGCCGACGGCCGCTTCCTCGCGTGGGGCGCGTTCAGCCCCTCGTCGGCGATCCGGGTCCGGCTCTGGAGCTTCGACGAGGCCGAGCGCATCGACGAGGCCTGGATCGCGCGCCGGATCGCCGCGGCGGTGGCGCGCCGCGCCGCACTGGCGGCCGACACGCAAGCGGTGCGTCTGGTGTTCGGCGAGGCCGATGGCCTGCCGGGGCTGGTCGTCGACCGCTACGGCGAGCAGCTCGTGCTGCAGCTGCTGGCGGCCGGCGTCGAGCACTGGCGCGATCCGATCGTCGCCGCGCTGCGCGAGGCCACCGGTCTGCCCGATGTCTACGAACGCTCGGATGCCGCCGCGCGAGAGCGCGAGGGGCTGACGCCGCGCGAGGGCGTGCTCGCCGGTCGGCTGCCCGGCGACAGCCTGGCGATCACCGAGCACGGCGTGCGCTACCTGGTCGATGTCCTGCAGGGCCACAAGACGGGCTTCTACATCGACCAGCGCGACAACCGGCGCGACGTGGCGCGGCATGCCGCCGGGCGCTCGGTGCTGAACTGCTTCTGCTACACCGGCGGCTTCACGCTGGCCGCGCTCGCGGGCGGAGCCGCCCGCGCGGTCTCCATCGACTCGAGCGGCCCGGCATTGCGCCGGGCGGCCGAGCAGCAGGCCTTGAACGGCCTGTCCGATCGCGACAGCGAATGGCGCGAAGCCGACGTGTTCGACGCCCTCAAGCGCCTGCTCGCCGCGGGCGATCGGTTCGACCTGATCGTGCTCGACCCGCCGAAGTTCGCGCCCTCGTCGCATCACGTCGATCGTGCGGCCCGGGCCTACAAGGAAATCAACCTGAAGGCGATGCGTCTGCTCAATCCGGGTGGGCTGCTCTACACCTTCTCGTGCTCGGGCGCGATCGATGTCGATCTCTTCCAGAAGATCGTCGCCGGCGCGGTGTTCGATGCGCGCATCGATCTGCAGATGCTGCGCCGGCTGCAGGCCGGCGAAGACCACCCGATGCTGATGACGCACCCGGAAGGCGAGTACCTGAAGGGCCTGCTGCTGCAGCGGATCTGAGCCCGTGCTCGGGCGGTGGGGCGGCCCGACGCAACTCGGTTGCGCGAATCGCGCATCCCGCTAGAATCGGCACCCTGTCATGACCACCATCCCCGCCCACCGATTCGACGAGGCCCGCCGGCTGCTGCGCTCGCGGGGGGCGCGCGTCACCGACCCCCGGGTGCGGGTGCTGGCCGAGCTGCTCGACGCGCACGAGGCGCTCAGCCACCTCGAGGTGCAGCGCCGGCTCGAGCACCGCGAGCCCGCCGAGACGATCGACCGGGTCACGCTGTACCGCGTGCTCGAGTGGCTCGTGGAGATCGACCTCGCCCACCGGGTCTCCGGACCCGACCGGGTGTACCGGTTCTCCACGCGACCGGCCGGGCACGCGCTGCACGGCCACTTCCGGTGCAGCCGCTGCGACCGGATGTTCTGCCTCGATGAAGCCGCCGGCCTGGGCCGGCTGGTGAAGGCGATGCTGCCCGAGGGGTTCACCGGCGAGAGCGTGGAACTCACGGTGTCCGGCCGCTGCGCGGACTGCGCCGCGACGGCCGGGGCGGCGATCCTGCCGATCGGCATCGAGCCGCCCCAGCCGGACGCCTGAGTCGGCCACTCGCGCCCGCTTGAAGTCCACCGATCCGCCCCCATCTATCACGGTTGTTCCAGGAGTTCCTCGATGAGTTCGAAACATGTTCCCGTCACGATCCTCACCGGCTTTCTCGGGGCGGGCAAGACGACGCTGCTCAACCGGATCCTGAAGGAGCCGCACGGCCACAAGATCGCGGTGATCGAGAACGAGTTCGGCGAGGAGGGGGTGGACAACGACCTGCTGCTGCAGGACCGCGAGGAACAGATCGTCGAGATGAACAACGGCTGCATCTGCTGCACGGTTCGCGGCGACCTGATCCGCATCCTGAACGACCTGCGCCAGCGCCGCGACGCCGGCGACCTCTCGTTCGATCGCGTGATGATCGAGACCACCGGGCTGGCCGACCCGGGGCCGGTGGCGCAGACCTTCTTCCTGGATGACGACATCGCCGACTACTACCTGCTCGACGCGGTGATCACGGTGGTCGATGCGAAGCACGGCAACCAGCAGCTCGACGAGCACAAGGAGGCGGTCGAGCAGGTGGGCTTCGCCGACCGCATCCTGATGTCCAAGGTCGACGTCACGGCGGAGACCGATCGCGAGAAGCTGCGCCAGCGGCTGGTGCGCATCAACCCGCGCGCGCCGATCAAGCCGGTGAACTTCGGCAATGCCGATATCGCCGACGTGCTCGACATCCGGGGCTTCAACCTGAACGCGATCCTGGAGATCGACCCCCAGTTCCTGACCAGCGACGAACACGAGCACGACGAAGCGGTGCAATCGTTCGTTTATCGGTCGAACAAGCCCTTCGATCCGGTGAAGCTGGAAGATTTTCTCGGTGGGCTTATTCAGGTTTACGGCCCTGACATGTTGCGGTATAAAGGCGTGCTTTTCATGAAGGGGTCCGACCGCCAGACGGTGTTTCAAGGCGTTCATCAGATGATGGGCGCCGATGTCGGGCGGAAATGGCAGCCTGGTGAGAAGCCCTCCAGCAAGATGGTCTTCATCGGGAGAAATCTGCCGAAGGACATGTTCATCAAGGGCCTGGATCAGTGCCTCGCCTAGACTGACGCAGCCCCCTCTCCACACGGCAGACGGAATACGCACCATGGCAGCGACCAAAGAGAAGAAAGTCCTCACCGAGGCCGAGCTCCTGAAGATGCCCGAGTCGGAGTACATGAACGAGGCGCAGCTCGAGTTCTTCCGGGGTCGTCTGCAGCAGATGGAGCGCGAGCTGCTGCACAACGCGGGCGAGACCACCGAGCACCTGCGCGAGACGGTCATCGTCCCCGACCCGGCCGATCGCGCCACGATCGAGGAAGAGCACGCGCTGGAACTGCGCACGCGCGATCGCGAGCGCAAGCTGCTGAAGAAGGTGCAGCAGTCGTTGGCCCGGATCGACTCCGGCGACTACGGCTACTGCGAGGAGACCGGCGAGCCGATCGGCGTGCCGCGCCTGCTCGCACGGCCCACCGCCACCCTGTCGCTCGAGGCGCAGCAGCGCCGGGAACTGCGTCAGAAGCTCTACGGCGACTGATCACATCGCCCGCGGCCCCTGAATCGGGCTGCCTGGTGAGCAAGGCCCGCCGACCTCGGCGGGCTTTTGTTTTGCGCGGACCGTCCCGGCGATGTCGCCGGCCGGTGCACCGGCCGGCGCGGGCTCAGTAGGTGGCCCGCAGGCCCAGCATCAGCGTGCGCCCGGGCTGGGGCACCACGTCCTTCACGAACGAGGTGTGAACCCGGATCGTCTGGTTCAGCAGATTGCGTCCCTGCGCGAACAGGGTCAGCGCGCCGCGCTCGGTGCGGGTCCAGTCGTAGGCGATCTCGGCGTCGAGTTTCTCGTAGCCGGGCGTGGTGGTCTCCAGCGTGGCCACCCGGTTCTGGCCGCGCACCGCGAGCAGCGACACGAAGCCGCTCCAAGGGCCCGATCGGTGCCCGAGCAGCACGCCCACGCGCGTCGGTGCGAGCCGCGGCGCGTTGCCCTCGCCCTCGATCCGACCGCGCGACAGATCCCCGAACACCCGCAGGTGCCAGGGCGTGCCGCTGAACGCGTGGCTGAGCTCGAACTCCAGCCCGGTGAAGCGTGCCCGCGCCTGGGTGTAGGCCAGCCGGGTGAACTCGCCCGCGTGCGGGTCCTCGGCGGTGTTGACGATCTGGTTCTCGCCGTCGACACGGTCGGCGATGCCATCGCCGTTCTCGTCGGTGGCGCGTCCGTGCACGTAGTTGCGGAAGCGGTTCGCGAACAGGCCGATCTTCCAGCGGGTGTCGCCGCGCGCCTTGCGCAGCGAGACGTCCAGGTTCAGCGAGCGCTCGCGCCGCAGATTCGGGTCGCCGATCTCGTAGGTGGCGGTGGCCGCATGTGGTCCGTGCGCGAAGAGCTCCTCGATCACCGGCGCCCGCTGCGACGAACTCAGGTTGGCCGCGAGCAGGTGCTCGCGGCCCAGCGGCACGCTGGCGCCCAGCGACAGCGCGGTCAACGAGAACGAGCGGCCCGTGGCGCCGGCGTCGTCCGTCGGCGTCACGCGCGCCCGTTCGCTGCGGGCGCCGAACTCCAGGCGCGCCGCGCCGACATCGCGTTCGGCGACGTAGAAGACCGCGTCGCTGCGCTCGCGCGCGCTGGGGATGTAGGCCTCGTCGCCGCTGGCGTTCAGGCGACGGTCCCGGCTGTGCAATCCGAGCACCCCGCGGATCCCCGCGAGCGGCTCGTGGGCGATGTCCATCCGGGCCTCCCGGCCGCGGCTGCGAAAGCTCGTGCCGATCTCGCCCGAGCCCTCGATCTCGTCGTGCCGGTAGCGCCCTTGCGCGAACGTCGCGCGAATCCGCTGCACGCCGGGCAGGGGGCGTTGCAGGCTCATCAACGCCTCGGTGCGGCGCTGGCGCAGGTCGATGCGCACGTCCTCCTCGCTCGGGATGCCGTAGTGGCTCGCCTGCACCGCGTGGGCCACGCCGACGGTGAGCCGATCGCCGACCCACGAGACACCGGCCGAGGCGCCGTCGCCGCGGGCGTGGCTGTTGGGCAGGCGGCGCGCCCGCGAGTCGGGGTCGCCGGCCACCACCTCGCCGGGGATCCGGTAGTCGCCGGCCCGGCGATCGAACACGCCGACCGTCCAGTTCAGCCCGCCGGCGCCCGCGCGCGCGCGCACCGCCGCCACCTGGCCCTGGCTGCCGGTGTCGCCCGAGAGCAGGGCCTGTCCTTGCAAGGGACCCAGCCGCTCGCCGGGAATGCGCTCGGACGACACGTTGACCAGGCCGCCCACCGCGCCTCCGCCATAGAAGAGCGTGGCCGGACCGCGAAAGACCTCCACGCGGCTGGCCGAGAGCGGGTCGGCGACAGTGGCGTGGTCCGGGCTGAGCGTGGACACGTCGAAGGTGTCCAGCCCGTCCTGGGTCACCCGAACGCGCGGCCCGTCCTGGCTGCGAATCACCGGCCGCCCCGCGGCGGTGCCGAACGCGCTCGACTGCACGCCCGGCTGCTGGGACAGGGTGCCGCCGAGCGAGGTCTCCATCCGCCGTTCGAGCTCGGGCGATTGCAGCACCCCGACCGGCCGCGTGTTGCGCAGTTCGTCGGGGGCCAGCGGGTCGGCGGTGATCCGGACCTCGGGCAGCGAGCGCACCGGCGCCGCGGTGCCCGGCGATTGGGCCCAGGCATCGGCAACGGCCAGGGCGGCCAGCGTCAACAGCCAGTCAGCGCGGCGCACGCGGCCTCGCCCACCAGCACCGCGTCGGCCGGGGTGCGCGGGGGTGCGCGTCGGGAGATCGTGTAGGGGCATGGCCATGGCTGGTTTGCAACTCTGTTGTATTGGCTGGTGGGGCGCGAGTCTATCGAGAGCGGCGATTGCGTGCAACTTTGTTGCAAGGACAGCCGGTCTTTCCGAGCCGACCACCGGAGGGATTCGATCACGCGTCGCCGGAACCCCCGGTGCTAGACTCGATCGACCAATCAGCAGGGTGACAACGTGGTTTTTTCGCTCTTCAGTCGTCGCGACAAGTCGGATGCCCGAAAGGGACGCGGAGCGATCCCGCCCAAGGTCCCCGATTCCACCCTGCGCGGCCCGGCGACCGCGCCCAGCGTCGAGCAGCAGCGCGAGGCCGCGCGCAAGACCGCCGAGAAGATCGACCGGATCGAGTCGGAAATGATCTCGGTCGCGCCGACCACCGCGAGCCCGGCCAAGCCGGCCGCCGCGCCGCTGGGGGCGCACCCCGGCCCGCGCGCCGCGGCGGCCCCCGAGCGTGCGGACGGGCGGCCCGAGCCCACGCCCCTGGCGCCGCTCGAGTTCAGCACCTCGATCGTGCTGGGCGACACCGCGGGCTCCGGCGGCATCCACGTCACCGTGTCGAACCTGCCGGCCGACCTCGAGGAGGCGGCGATCCTCTTCGCCAACGGTCAGGGTCCTGCCGCGGTCGCCACCCTGAAGGCGGCGCTGGCCCGGCCCGATCTCGGGGATTCCGCCCGCCTGGCCTGGCTGATGCTCTTCGACGTGCTGCAGTCGCAGAAGTCGCGCGCCGAGTTCGACGCGCTCGGGATCGATTTCGCCGCGCGCTTCGAGACCTCGCCGCCCGCCTGGCACGAGACCAAGGCCGAGGTGGCCGCGCCCAAGCGGGTGGCCGCGGCGTCGGTGGTCTCCTTCGGTCTTCGCCTGGATGCCACCGTGCAGCGTCAGATCGATCAGGTGCAGAAGGCCGGTCTGCTCAAGCGCCCGGTGGTGGCCGATTTTTCGAAGGTGGTCGCGGTCGACTCCGCGGGCGCCGCGCTGGTGGTCAAGCTGATCGAGACCTTCGCGCGCGCGAACCGGGAACTCGCCGTTCAGGGGGCGCAGGCCTTGTCCAGCGCCGCCCGCGCGATCATCGAACCCGGCCGTCGTGACGAGAACACCGGGGGCTGGCAGCTCGCGCTGCTGGCCTTGCGCCTGCAGGGCGAAAAGCAGGCCTTCGAGGACCTGAGCATCGATTACTGCGTGACCTACGAGGTCTCGCCGCCGTCGTGGGAGCCCTTGCCGCCGAAGATCACGCTGGTCGATGGTGCGGTGGCCGACGTCGCCGACACCGCGACGGTCGCCGAGGCGCCCGAACCAGCGGCCGCCGGCACCGCCGTCGAGGGCAACGCCCTCGTGCTGCGTGGCCAGGTCAGCGGCCGCATGGTCACCGAGCTGGGCCTGCTGCGGGCCTACGCCGCGGACCGCAATGACGTGGTGATCGATGCCCGGGCCCTGGAGCGGCTCGATTTCGTCGCGGCCGGCGAACTGCTCAACGAAGTCGTGGTGCTGCGGGGATCGGCCAAGACGGTGCTGATCATCGAGCCCACCTTCATCGTCGAGGCCCTGATGGTGGTGATGGGCATCCACGAGCTGGCCGAGATCCGCCGCCGCCGCCTCTGAGCCGGCACGCCGTGCGGCCGGATGGCCGGGCGGCGCCGCCCCGATGTCCTCCCGCCGCGGGCGCGCGGCAACCCAGGCCGCCGGCAGGGCGATCGTCGCCAGGCGGTAAACTGCGGCCTGGTCCACCTCCCATTCCCGATCGCCGTGCCCGCGTGGGCGCGTGACGATCGGCACA